>Ga0180007_10000010_pt1 | contig 397466 bp, 370 predicted proteins | sample MM_PC_MetaG_FD_121122 | JGI IMG/M metagenome (GOLD analysis project Ga0180007, IMG submission 121122) | Groundwater microbial communities from the Aspo Hard Rock Laboratory (HRL) deep subsurface site, Sweden - MM_PC_MetaG | ecosystem: Environmental > Aquatic > Deep subsurface > Groundwater...
ATCAGAAATGAAAATGTGGCTGAGGAGGTCACGGCCTTCAGGCAGAAATTCATGAGAATGAGATATACTCTGCCCCTGGAGGAAAGCATTGAACTTGCTTCAAGAGCAATGGCCAGTTCTTTCCCCACAAGTGACTATGTAAAAATGTTCGCCGATAATCTGGCAGGTCTTGTATAACTTTCAGAACAGACTGAGTTTGAATTGCTTCGCCGGCATCAGGTCTCTGATGCCGGCGGTTTCCTTAAGGAGGAACTATGACAGCATTGCTTCTTGCCATTCTGACCGGCTTTTCCCCGGGCAGGGGCGACACAGGCCTGGGGCTTATCGCCGGAAATCCAACGGGAATCTCATTCAAGTACTTCACCAGTACCACAAGAGCCATTGATGCAGCTGCAGCATGGAGTTTCACCGATGACTGGGTAATGATTCACAGCGATTACCTCTGGCACAGCTTCGGAGACATTGAAGTGGATAAGGGTCAGTTCCCCTGGTACTACGGACTTGGCGGCTGGGTAGCCTTCGGGGAAGATGATGTTTACGCAGGCGGAAGGCTTCCAGTGGGAGTTGAATACCTCTTTGCTCATCAGGATATCGATCTTTTCCTTGAAGTTGCTGCAGGGCTTTCTGTTATTCCTGAAACCGATTTTCGCGTAGATGCTGCGATAGGAATTAGATTCTTTTTTTAAAAAGCAACTTCTACAGCTTCAGAGCTAGATATCGGGTGTTCTGCACAAATCCGTCTTACGAAAAGTGAGCCCTGTGTGGTACTCTACGTCAGGAAAGGAAGTTTAACATCCTGCCTTCCCGGGGGCCACTGATCTGAAATGGGAACCACCTGTTGGCCGGAGAATCAGCAGCCCCGTTCTCACTCACCGGCAGCCAACGCTAAGAGCACAGCTCTGCTGCATTTTGTTATGCTTCTATCTTTCTCTTCCTTCTCTAACTGCAGCAACGAGATCATTAGTAGTTACCTCAACTGACAATCCGGGAACATCCAAAGGAGAAGATCCTCTCCTAACTTGACTTAGGCTAAAGGTATCTCCATTTCTTCTCTTGATTAGTACTTCGTTTTCCTTGGCCAGATCAAGAACTTCAGCAAGTTTTTTCCTGGCCTCGGAATAAGTAAAAACAAGCATTTCATATCTCCAATACTTCTATGTTCTTTCTGATTGCGGTTGCCTTAAGCTTCTTATCAAGAGTCAGCAATGGGCATCTCCAGTGTAGGGAACATTCCAGAAAATAGGCATCGTAAGCATAGATCATGCTTTGCGTTGCCAATTCTACTGCTGATCTGATTTCAATTGGCTTTAGTTCAACGGGTATGTCCATAAGGACATCCCATATTTTCAATGCATCATCTGCACAGATTCGTTTTCTGCGACATAACGAACTCAATGCATTACCCAGTTCATACGGAAGAACATCTGGAGCAATAAGGTCATGATCAGTTGTAATCTCAATCAAGCGAGCCTTTTCTGGTTCGTTCAATGCGACAGCTAAGAATACGCTTGAGTCAGTTACAATTTTCATATGTACAATTGTACTCATATGTCTAACCATTGTCAAGGTTACGCTCTGCATAACCTGCGCCCCAACTTGTGCTACACTACCCAAACCGGCGCCAGGTTCAATAAGTTGTTGTGGCTGAATTCTATAATTTGACAGCTTTACCTATCGAACAAATGATAATAAGACTAAATTCAAAGAAAAATATTGATGTTCACTTGGGCTTCTGATCAATATTGCTCGGATTGTCCGAAATATTCGTATTTGCCACTTGTCTTCTCGGTCGATTGTAATACATTGGAACAAATCGATTTATCATAAGATTTTGTTATTCATGTCTTTACACACAGTAAATTTGTTTGACTAAGTGCGGACTCTTAGTGTCCTTGACAACAATTACTATTCGTACGATATTACGTACGTAATAATTGGAGGTCTGGATGACAATCCTTACTGCAACTGAAGCAAGAAAGCAGCTGTACAATCTCCTTGATGAAGTTGCTTTATCCCATGAACCCGTCCAAATCGCAGGAAAACGGAACTCAGCGGTTCTGGTCGCTGAAGAGGACTGGAGAGCAATCAAGGAAACTCTATTTCTTCTTGGTATTCCCGGGATGCGTGAATCAATTGTTGAGGGCATGAATACTCCGGTTGAGGAGTGTGATGATGGTCTTGACTGGTGAGTTGGAGACTAGTTTTTACTAAACAGGCCAAGCAGGACGCAAAGAAAATCGTCAACTCCGATCTGAAGGGTAAAACAGTATTTCTTCTGGCGATTCTTGCTCAGGATCCATACAAGACTCCCCCACCATATGAGAAGCTTGTTGGAGACTTGACAGGAACGATCTCTCGCCGGATCAACATCCAACATCGGCTTGTGTACCAGGTGATTGATTCGGAGAATATCGTAAAAGTGCTCCGCATGTGGACTCATTACGAATAAGCAATCTTCCGACAGAAATTTGCCAGAGATTAACTCTTTTCATGAACTCATCTTCACCCGAGTGTTGTTCAAAAAGCCATGAAGCGGGCGGTCAGCGAAACCTGCATTGCCAGGCATGCCACAGTGCATACTCTGCGTCACTGCTTCGCGACCCACCTGCTCATGGTGGGAACGGATTTATGCGAGATACAGGAAGTGATGGGGCACAAGAGCCTAAAGCTGGCTGCCAGCTCTTTGGCTCCCGAGCTTTCTGGCCTGTGCAGCCCTAGTTTTCACATGGCTTCGCATTCAGCTGGTTCATTGATCCGTGATAGCTGTATCTCTTCCAGGGTGCGCCTTGCTCCAGACCATTCAGCGCTGCGTTCTCTGCGCAGCCTTCATGCATCCAACACGCTTAAATACCAACTGAGTATCATACGCAGACGAATACAATCTCTGGCTGTTTTCATGAATGATAGACCTTCTTTGTAGAGGTCCAAGCGTATTCCGATGGTCATGGTTTTGTAGTGCTATACTCGTAAAGCCATGTAATATGTACTCTTTGCCTAATGCAAAGCGTTCCAGGACAATTCTGCTTCCTAACCCCGAAAGTGCTCTGATGATAGAAGATCTGACCGAAGGGAAAAGAACAATATGAATACGCTGGCAGTGATGCTGAACAAAAAATGCTTCTTGCCATTCTGGTTTCATGAAAGACTCAGAGATAGTGGTGTATCAAGGGGAGCACTTTTATCCCTCTCTTGCCAGAACTTCGAAGTAAATAATCTCCTGGAACGGATAGCGTCAATTACATCCTGCGTCCCACGGAAGCCATGGGCTGGGCTTTAATGCCGGAGATGCAAAAAGGCCTATGATGCTCTGCCAAACTATATTTTTTTATAGCGAAGTATCAAGCACTATTTTGCAAAACCATGAGTCATGTAGAATTCAACAGTTCGCTGCAGGCCCTCTTCGAATGACACAACAGGCCGGTAGCCCAGAACAACTTCTGCTCTTTCTATTGAAGCCATGGAGTGCTTCACATCACCGGATCTGTCGGGTCCGTGAACAGGTTCGATGTCTGTTCTTCCTGTAAGCCGTGCAATCTCCTCAGCAAGATGATTAACAGTTACAGAACCGTTGCAGGCCACATTAAACACTTTTCCCGGTGCATCAACAACTTCCGCCGCCAATAGATTACCGTGCACCACATTGGCAATGTAGGTAAAATCTCTGCTCTGACTGCCATCTCCGTTAATCAAAGGAGCACGGCCTTCAGCATAAGCCCTGATGAACAAAGGAATTACTGCTGAATACGGGCTCTGGGGATCCTGCCATGGTCCGAAAACATTAAAATACCTTATCGCAACTGTTTCAAGACCGTAGATCTGATGGAAAACCTGAAAATACTTTTCACCGGCCAGCTTGCTCACGGCATAGGGAGAAAGAGGTCTTGCGTGAAGATTTTCGCTTTTTACGGTTTCCGGAGCATTTCCGTAGATGGAGGAAGATGATGCGAAAGTCAGCCTTCTAACCCCTTGCTCTCTGGCTGCCTGAAGAATATTCAGAGTTCCGGTTACATTGACCTCGTTGGTGGCAAGAGGGTCGGCGATGGATCGGGGCACTGATGGAAGAGCCGCCTGATGATAAACAACCTCAACATTCTTCATGGCATCACTGACAGTTCGATAATTTCGTATATCGCCATCTATCACTTCAACATCGTTTTTTATGTCTTCAACATTTATCCTGTGGCCGGTTGAGAAATCATCAATTATTCTAACTGAAATTCCCCTGTTCAGAAGCTCCCTTGCAATGTTACTCCCGATGAAACCCGCTCCTCCGGTAACAAGATGTATACTCATTGCTGTCCCTTCACTTACTTCATCGGCAGTTTCATGTGCTTTGCCAGAAGCTGAGCTGCTTCTTCTGCCCGTTTTAATCGCGTTTCATGCTTTTTCGCTTCACTGACCCAGGACATGTACTGCTTTCTGTAGGATGGTGCAAGTTCTGCAAAATAAAGTGCTGCCTCCCGGTCAGAGTCAAGTTTATCTTCCAGTTCCTGAGGCATATCCACTGTCTGCGGAGTGAGGTACCAGGAGCCGTTTTCCATTGCTTCTTTTACCGCTTCCATGCCCGGTTCAGTCATGGTTCCCTGCCTGATCATTTCCAGAGCCCGTTCCCTGTTCAAAAATGACCAGTCGCTCTTCCCTGTTCTGGGAGTGAATTTTCTGGCATAGCAATCATCGTCAATTGATTTCATCAAACTGTCTATCCAGCCGAAGCAGATTGCTGTCTCCACCGAAGTATCATAATCAATACCGGTTTTTCCAGTGTGCCTTTTCCAGAAAACAAGCCATATCTCGTTGGCGGTTCTGTGGTTTTCTTCAAGCCACTTTCTCCACTGAAGAACTGTTTCAGCATGAAATGTATTCATTGTTCATCCTTTCAACGGCAACCGTTCACAATAACAAAAGGCTCCAGCGTAAGCCAGAGCCATTTGCTAAAGAACAACCCGGCCTACCAGAGAAAGGAAATCCTCTTGAGCAGGGAAACTTCAACAGCCTGGTGATCCCAGTCTGTCGGTCTTTGAATCTTCTCATCGGGGCATACGAGGGAACCTATATAGCTTGCATCATCGTAAACACGGGTAATCTGAGCTGCTATCTCGGCGATATCCGCATCTGTTGCAATTCCATTGGATGTTGCTTTGTAGAACTGAACCGTTATTCTAATAGGGAATCTTTCATCGCGAATAATTGAAAGCCCGTCTATTTCTCTGAACGGTCCTTCAAGCTCTCCATGACCTATAACTGCAGCCTCAACATCCGAAGACCTGGCAGAGGATTCGCAGACAGCAGGCATTGCCCCTCCCACCATGTCTGCGCACTCAAACCACAGGTCGCGCCTTTCCTCCTGCTTGAGGGGAATCTGAATAAGCATGACCATGTTCAGACCCTCTTCCCCGGAAGCTTCCATATGGTCAGAGGAGAAGTTACCCTGGTTGTCGGGATTCATCAGAAAGTCTGACATTCTGGAACCGGTAAGACTCGCCCGCTCACCGTCTTCATTGAAGTACAATCTCTGGCCCCATGAGTAATAATCTGCACTGAATTCTGAACTGTTGTCTATGATGGTGGCACTGGTACCCTCGCGGGTGGCGAGTATTGCAAGAACTCCGGGGCTGCCTTCATAACTCTGATAGTTGTAGAGAACAGGGTTGAATGTTGCGTCTCCATTGTCTTCGATGGGAAGAAATACAGCCTGAGCGCTTACAAGAACAACACTGTCTCTTGGAGCGAGAAGGCTTCTTCCCCGGCCGCGCCAGCTGTGTTCGTTATGGAGGTAATCCCTCAGATTATCCACATAGTCGGTAAGGCTGACAGGTTCGAGATCATCTCCCTGTTCATTGCCTGTGAGCAGAAAAAACTCGTCGGGGTCCATGTCGGCCGTAAGGTCGTGGAAATTGGGATACCTGATAACAGGCATGCAGGTGAGCATTTCAGAACCGCGCTCGCCATGATGAACCTGAATGGTCATGTCTGAGATGTTGGGACCCCAGCATGAACCGCTGTAACGCCCTGTATCCTCCCATGTGACATTAACAACATCAAGGCCGAACCGGGACGCTGTCTGTACAACCTTGCTGTCCCACACCATCTCTGCCACATTGCTGACAGCCTGTTCGAACGAAGCCGAAGCCATGGCCCCCATAACCACCGAAAGTATTAGTACCACTGAAGTTCTCATATCATCACTGCTCCTTCTGCTGTGAGTTGACAGAGAATATACCTGCACGTATTGGAATCTATTCCATAGGGAGAGATTCCCGTTTGAACCCGGTGCTGAAGGAAAAAGTACTTTTGATTCAGATGTGGGAGCACACCCTGTTACGACCGGATTCCTTGGCCCTGTACATGGCGGAATCGGCAGAGGAGATGAGCTGGTTGACGCTTTTTACACTGGCCGAATCTGCAACTCCGAAGCTTGCAGTGACGGAAAAAGAACCCTTTTTCGATGAAAAGCTGGTCGATTCGATTTTCTGCCTGTACCTGTCTGCGGCAGCAGCGGCATTGGATACGGCTGAATTAACCATGATGATTGCAAACTCTTCGCCGCCATATCGGCCGACGATATCTCCGCTGCGGATTGAATGCCTCAGTATGTAGGCAACCTTCTCAAGCACTTCGTCACCCTTGGGATGCCCGTGGGTGTCATTCACAAGCTTGAATCTGTCTATGTCTATCATTATGAAGGAAAACACCGTGGAATACCTGCGGGTTCTATCCCACTCCTGCTGCAGACGTTCCATGAGAACTCTTCTGTTGTAAACTTCAGTGAGGGAATCGACCTCACCGTACATGAGAAGAAGATCCTGGAGTCGCTTTGTTCGAAGAGCCGCCCTTACCCTGGCGCGCAGCTCAAATATATCGAATGGCTTAGTGACATAATCAACAGCACCCAGGTCAAGACCCTTAACTTTTTCCGTGATGTCGTCTGCAGCAGAGAGGAAGATCACCGGAATATTCCTTAACCTTGAATCTGATTTCAGTTCCTCGCAGACGGCGAATCCGCTTTTACCAGGCATCTGAACATCCAGAAGAATAAGGTCGGGCTCTTCTTCACGGGCACGGGCCAGACCGTGTTCGCCGTCGGGAGATGACAGGATTATGTAACCGTCTTTCTCCAGCCGCAGCCTTGCTACAGCAAGGGAATCGGGATCATCATCGATTATCAGAACCTTCATCGACCTCAACGCCACCTCCCGCGGATGCCACAGAAATGATAGTTGATGTTGCAGTTGAGGTCAAAGGCGGAACAGTATCACCTGGAGGCTACGATCGCAGCTCCCAGCGCCCCTGTAATTCTGGGATCGGGAGGTACTGATACATCAAGCCCTGTCTCTTCCTTAATGGCATCAACAACTCCTGCATTCATGGCGACACCACCGGTGAACACAAGTCTGGGAACAATACCGCATCTGCCTGTCATTCCAAGCGTTCTTTTCGCAACAGATCTGAACACACCCTTAAGAATGGTAGGAATGGGAGTTCCGCTTTGAAGAAGCCCTATAATCTCACTCTCTGCAAAAACCGCACACATGGTGCTTATCTCAATGGTTTCGTGGTGGTTTTTTACCATGGAGTACATGTCGTCAATTTCCACCCCAAGCGAGGCTCCTGTCATTTCTATGAATTTGCCAGTGCCCGCAGCGCATCTGTCATTCATACTGAAATCAACAGGTTTGCCGTTCTGGTCAAGTTCAATCATTTTGGAATCCTGACCGCCTATGTCGATCACCGTTCTTGCATCGGGAAAGAGGTAAGCTACCCCCTCAGCATGACACAATATCTCCGACAGCGTTCTGTCTGCTCCGGAAAAGTAATTCCTGCCATAGCCGGTGGCAACTGTTTTCAGAATGTCTTCTCTTGCTGCGCCGGTCTTCTGCAGTACTTTTTCGAGAAGATGCTCGGCATTGTCACTTGGTCTGTGGCCGGTCAATACCACGCCTGACTCCAGCACCTGAGCTCCATCGAACAGTACCACTTCTATACTTCTCGAACCAATATCTATTCCGCAAAACATCACATCATCTCCAGCATTGTCTGAATTCTGATCAACAGTCTTTCCCTGTCACTGTCGCTGTAGTCAGTTTCAATTTTCAGATAGGGCAGCCCAAGCTCATCCCTTACAAAATTGCCCACCAGATGGGATTCTATATTGTAGGTATGACACGCCTGCCAGACAAGATCAACTATACCGTCTGCATTGAATTCTTCAGCAAATTTTCTAAGAAGATCAAGCCGTCCGGTGTTTGGTGTCATACAGGAACAAGGAATATGAAAATGCTTCCTGGCGATGGCCTCGAGGGGATCCCCATCTATATGCCCCTGTACAGGCTGAAGAGGTTTGAGGCCGCTGCAGGTTTCCTGGGCAACCACAATCCCTCCTGCGCTTTCGATAAGATCAATAACTTTCAGTGTTCCCTCAGCCATGGGACATCCCGAAACGATGATTCTTCTGGTACCGGGGCCGGCTGCAAACTTCCCCGTTTCTTTCCTGTGTCGTGCCATTCTTATGAAACGCGAAAGCATTCGGTGGTGATTATCGAAACCGCTTACTCTGTACCGGAGCCGGGCAAGTTCCATTCCGGTCACCACGGGAGGATCTTCAGCGCCAAGGTAAAGAGCCTCAGTGAGAAGTGCCCTTTCTCCGTTCATCACTTCAATGGCATTTCTGAGTTTGTCATCGGTTATTTCCGTGTCGAAGGTTTTTTCAAGGGTTTCCTTAAGTTTCACAACTTCGCTGTGCCAGTGAAGCCAGGCTTCCTCTTCATTTACTTTCTGGGTAAGCTCAAGGATGTGCTGAGGCTTCCTGTCAGCGATCAGTTCGTACATTTTTTTCTTGCCGTCGCAAGTAGTTTCGGCAACTACAAGGTCTGAAACCATGAAGAACGGGCATCTTCCAGTAAGAATGTAACCGAAACTTGATTTGATAAGAGGGCACAGATTTGAGGGAAGAACTGTTTCCGATGCGGGAATGGTTCTTCTGTTAGCACCACACAGACATACAGGAAAAGCATTCGCTGCCAGTATCAGATCCCTGGGTGTGTATTCGCAGTAAATACCCACAATACCCTTGCCCTGCCTTTTCAGCGTTCTCACAGCGTCGGCTTCAACGGCCATGGAGTTTTTGAAATAGTCCAAAACCGCATCATCATTCTCCTCGGGCCCCGCAGCGGTAAAAGGAGTGCTTGTTGTGGTTTCGGCACCCTCTCGCCGGGATCTGATAAGCTCTATGAATCCCTGCATTCTGCTGACAACCTGTTCATTGTACCTTCCCGGGCTGTATGGAACGTCAAAGGCAAGAACTGGGATCTGCAGTTCCTTCTGAACAAGCTCCTGCAAAGCTGAAACATCCCACGGGCAATGGCTTGCTCCGAATATTCCCGACATGAGGATGCCTTCAGCGCGGTATTTTCTGACATCTTCGATGATTCTTCTGACTCTCTCCGTGGGGCTGCATACCAGTCTGTCATCCATGCAGTTCTCAGCAATTGCAGTGAGGGGGTCTGTATCCTCCCGCAGAGGCAGAAATGAATGGTTGATGAAGTAGTCTGTTCCTGCAATGCACCCGCCCATATCTTCAAGAAGCGTGATAAGAGATGCATCAGTTGAGGGATACATCCAGTAAACCCGGAATGGCTTTTCTGCAGGAAGGGGAGATTCACCGGCAATGAGCCTTTCACGGGCAGTATCGAGAAGACCCTGAACAACACCGAAGCATTCAACAGGTTCACTGCACGTGTGAATAGTGATGAATTCTGCGAGATACATCTCAAGCCCTGGAAGAGGTGGTCTGTCTGCAGTATAAACCATCTCTCTGAGCTTCGAAACCATCCCTCTGAGCCGGTTGAACATAGAAACACTGCTGCGGAGCATCTGATCCGTGCACTCTATCCCTGTGAGTTTCTCCATTCTGGCAACGATTCCCTTGAACTGCTCTCTCAGGAATTCCACTGCGATAGTCTGATATTCTACGTAGCCGTACGGTGTTTCGCTGAAGCTCTCCGAGGTTTCAAAAGAGGGGCTGGTTCTTCTGCTGACCATTTCCCACCAGTGTACATCTTTGCCAAGTCCCTCGATGAGCTGCATCACAGCGCTGAAGTCATCACAGCACCCTCCAACACCGGCTATGCAGAGATCGGGCGGGGGAAAATAATCTCCGGTAACCATCGCACCCAGGGCGGCCCTCACATAGCACAATTCTTCTGTAGCGCCAAGTTTTGAGGCCTCTTCAAGCAGATAGGTTTCCTCTGCAAAGCACGGAGCCCACCAGAGTTCATCGGCATAGAAGGATAACTGCCCTGGAAAGGCGTATGTAATAACGGCAGTCTGCCCCAGGTCTTTCATGAGGCTTACTATGCTGGCGCCTTTTTCTCTGGCAAGGAACAGCCTGTCTTTTTCGCTGAAAAGGAAAGCCCACAGTCTGAGCGCCGCCAGGCTGCTGTCGAATTTCAGCCTTCGGAGAAGCAGATCACCTTTGCAGGAGTACTCGTATGGACTGAACAGGTAAGGTACACCTCCGGGAACCATTCCACGAAGAAAACGGCATTCCTCTCTGAATTCTTCCGGAACCAGCTTGATTCTTTCTTCCCACTGGGCTACCGTCAGCTGCCTGACTGGATCATTCATAAGACTTCATCTCCAGGGACTGTATAAAGGATTCCAGACGAACGCCTGTTCTCTCGGACTCCCCTTTTGAAAAACTCGTATCGAGAACAAGCACAGGAACGGAAATTTTCTCTTTAACTCGAACCTTCTCCGTGAACCAGAGGTCACAGAATTTCAGACACTTGAAAACAAGGCCATCCGCGCCTGTATGGGCGACCTGCTCTTCCAGATATCTGAATGTCAACGCGTTCGGGCGGCATCTGATGCATTTCATGGAATTGAAGTACTGTCGTGCAAGTTCTCCGGGGGAGAAATCATCAGGAACACCGTCTGGAAACATCTGGAATCCGGTGCAGTTCACAGGTATCAGTGATCCGCCCATCTGCTCTACTCTTTCTGAAACGGTGTCATCACCAGGGGGGACGGGGCTTCCAGAGAGGAGGAGAACAAACTTTGGATTATATACTTCGGAGCTGTCGAGCAGATTCTCTATTGCTGCTTTCAGACCTTTTGGGTCTGCAATTCTGAAAAGATGAAGAATGTACTGAAGCGCCAATGGCGGTATTGTGAGCATTCTCTCTTTTACCAGAGCAGCGGCTTCCATAGTAGCCAGATGCCATTCCTCTGCTGCTCCGGCATCATAACCGCTGGAAAAACCGCACAGAACCATGTCTGTGCATAACCTGTCAACCTGTGAGCGGAAAAAGCCCAGCGACTCATTCCCTGTAGTGGCAGGAAGCTGAAGCTGATGAACAGGAAGCGAAGTAAACCTTCCACTCTCCTGAAAAAATCTTCTGGTAGTGTCGCAGGTGTGCATGCCCACAACCGTATCGGCCAACCCCGATTGAACATCTGTAAGAAGCTCTCTTACAAGAGGGCAGACATCCTCTCTCACTATACCAGCCCCTGCTCCGTACTGCGCCCCGGAAACCATGAGGGGAAGCCTGACCGGTCTTAAGCCAAGACCGGCCAGAATTGCAGGGGGAAAGGTTCCACACGTGTAGGCTGCGGTTTTCATCCCTGATTCATGAAGGGCCACCAGAGAGGATAGTTCCTCAGAATACAGGGCCCTGGCTCGTGCGGAAAGCTCTTCCATTTATTCCTTCACTGCTACGAATCGTCCGCGCCCGAACTCTCCTGCTTTTGCTTTTGCGAGCATGAAATTGAATTCACCGCCGAGGAAGTTGAAAACATCGTAATTCCACCCCAGAAGCTGCATAGCATCAAAATGCCTCTGCCCTGCCAGCTGTCCGAGATAGATTTCAATGTGTTCTGCCATTGTGTGAGTAAGATCAGTAGATTCGGTTATCCTGAATCCGTTGCTTTTCAGAAGGTCTTCATATTCTTTCTGATTGAGCATGTCCGGGAACTTCATTGTGTTACATACTCTCGCAGAATCCTCGGCGTTCATACCCGATGGACCTATAAGCCAGTCAGTAAAGGCTATTCTTCCCCCGGGGCGGAGAACTCTTGCAGCTTCACTGATGAGTTTTGCTTTGTCTTCAACATAGCACCATGCGTCTTCACCCCATACACCGTCAAATCTCTGATCCGGATATGGTATGCTGGTCACATCACCCAACTTGACCTCAATAGTGTTACCGAAACCATCCGCATCAATTCTTTCTCTAGAAATTTCTACCATTCTGGGTGTTGCGTCTACTCCGTAGCCCTTAACTCCGTATGTTCTTGCAAGAAACCTCAGCCCGGCACCCACTGCGCTGCAGAGATCTATGACCTCTTCACCTTTTTTCCACTGTGCGGAATCTCCGAGGGCCTTTGAGCTGGGGTAGCCTCCCACATGTATCTGCTCTCCCATTATCAGCTCCCACAGTGCGCCTTCAAAACCGCTGTAGACTTCTTTCACATCACCGAGATTTTTCCCCGTTTTGTTCACGATACATCCTCCTGGGAAACCAGACCAAAGTCTGTTTAGTAGAATGCACCGCCGGGGGAAATAGAGAAAAGCAGGGAAACTTCATTCAAAACCCCCGGCGGCGTGGAGTTCGAACCGAACTCCAGCGACACCTGTCAGGTTCTGATGCTGATCACAGAAAAGATCATGCAAGTCTCCCTTCAGTTGCCCGGGACAGGATGTTTTCCCGACCCGTTTCAAGAATAATAATCAAACACCCGGGCAAAGAATAGGGTCTAGTAATACTCAGTGTGTTCTGCTCCCAGCCGCAAGTGTCAGGAAGTACGCGAGCGAAGCAGTAAGAATGATAACCGGCCCTGCGGGCAGATCAAGCCACCACGAAACAGTGAGCCCTGCCATGGAGAAAACAAGGCTGAGAACAGAAGCCAGTACCATCATTTTCAGGAGAGAGTTACTGAAAAGTGCAGCGATTGATGCGGGTATCGTCAGAAGTGCGATGACCATTATCAGGCCTGCAACCTTCATCACTACAATGGTTGTAAGCGCGGCCATAATCAATATAAGCCCCCGGATAAACCAGATTTTTACCCCCTGGATTTTCGAAAACTCAAGGTCGTATGAAATCCCGAGAATTTCCTTATAAAGAAGAACCACTGCAAGCAGAATGAATATGTCAAGCACACCGGTGATAAGAAGGTCGGAGGCGGATACAGCCAGAATGCTTCCGAACAGCCAGCTCATCAGATCCACCGAGTAGGAACCTGAAATTTTTATGAAAACCAGACCGGCAGCCATTCCTGTTGCCCATAGCGCCGCCATTGCGGTTTCAGACCCAAGTCGGCTGTTGTCTGAAAGCATTCCAATTCCCAGAGCCGAGCCCACTGCAAATGCGGTGGCTCCTATCATGGGATGTATCCCCGTGAGATATGCCAGTCCCAGCCCCCCGAATGAAGCGTGGGCGATACTGCCTGCGAATGAGGACATCCTGTTGACAGTAATAAGTGAACCGACAATTCCGCATGCAACAGAGGCAAGAACAGTCAGAAGAAATGCGTTCTGCATGAAAGTGTAGCTCAGCATCTCAGCCATGAGTAGAGTCCTTTCCTTTTCCCAGAACCCGATGTGGAACACCGTGAGATATCAGTTCGAAAGGGCAGCCGTATGCCTCTGTAACATCAGCTGTGCTTAAAGTATCTCCATGGCTCTTGAGCTGCCTGTTGATGCAGGCGATACTCCTCACGTGTGAGGAAATGGCACCGACATCATGGGTGACCATTACCACAGTAATTCTGCTGTTCAATTCTGCAAGGATGTTATAGAAACTCTGCTGGCCTTCGGCGTCCACGCTTGCTGCAGGTTCATCAAGCAGAAGAAGTTCAGGTTCTCCCGAGAGAGCTCGTGCAATCAGCACTCTCTGTTTCTGCCCTCCGGAGAGCTCATCCATTCTTTTACCTGCAAGGTTGTCTGCTCCCAGGAGTTCAAGCATCTCGAGCGCTCTGTGTCTGTCAGTGCTGCTATACCTGCGGATTAGACCGGTTGAACCCAGCCGGCCCATGAGAACCACATCCATCACTGTGATAGGAAAAGATCTGGATGGAACGAATTGAGGAACATAGCCTACCAGCTTCCGCCCTTTTTCCGGAGATTGCCCGAAAACCTTCACTGTGCCCGAGAATGGGATCAGCAACCCGAGAATAACTTTGAGAAGGGTTGTTTTCCCACCGCCGTTAGGGCCTATCACAGCCATAAAGTCATTTTTCTTAACTGAAAGGCTGACATTTTCAATTGCAGGGTGATGTGCGGCGTACCCGGCGGTAACATCCAGGAGTTCTATAACATTCACTGTTTCTCCATTGCCAGGGCAAGCTCACCTGCCACGAAAAGGATGTTCTCTGCCCAGTTTTCAGCAAGAGGATCTATCACAATTACTCTGGCTCCCAATTCACCGGCGATGGTTTCTGCTGAAGACTGGCTGAACTGAGGAGATACAAATACGGCTGCCAGTGAGTCTCTGGTGCCGAAATCCATAAGTCTGCCCATCTCAGCCGGTGAGGGTTCACTGCCGGAAACTTCGATAGGAACCTGAATAAGTCCGTACTCGTCTGCAAAGTAACCCCAGGCAGGATGGAATACCATAAATCTCTCACCGCGGTGAGGATCAAGAAGAGCATGGATTTCACTCTGCAAGCTGTCTATCTCGCCAAGAAACAAAGAAAGATTGCCGGCATATAGTACTGCGTTTTCGGGATCGACAGCAGTCAGTGTTTCACACACAATTGACGCCTGAGATCTGACCAGTTCCGGTGACAGCCAGACATGGGGATCAGTTTCGGTTGGATCGTGTCCGTGGCTGCTGGCCTCAGTTTCCATCAGAAGCTCTTCTCCCGGGATGTCGTATCTTCCGATTGGCAGCCTCTGTATCCTCTCAACACTGTTGACAACTCTCATGCTTTCATTAAGAGAGGTCAAACTGGCTATCCAGCTGTTCTCCCGTTGCAGTCCCACCGTAAACCAGACGGCTGCGCCTGAGATATGCCTCATGTCGGAAGGCGATAGTTCGTAGGCCGCAGGATTTGCTCCCGGCGGAATCAGAATCGTTACATCCACAAGATCGCCTGCTATTTTTTCAACAAAATACCGCTGGGGAATGACGGTCACCAGAACTGACATCCTGTTGCTTTCTGAAAACTCTCCCGTGCCGGAACAGGATGTGAAAACAATGAGCAGAAATACAGTCAGCTTCTGCAATTGATACATTTGCCCTCCAGTAGAAAATCAGAGTAGTCAATTTTTACACCGTATTCCTGCTCGATGAGTTTCAGAAATCTGTCGGGAAGAGTTTTGTTCACAGGCAGTATCCTGCCGCATTCTGTACAGCTGAAGTGCCCGTGGTCAGGACAGAACTGACTTGTACACCTGTACTGAACAACACCTTCCGGACTGATGCCGCGTCTTAGAAAACCCTTTTCCTCAAGAGCTTCAAGGCATCTGTAAACCGATGATATGTTGGGTTTTGAGCGAAGATTGGCCAGAACCTCATTAACCGATACCCCGCAGGAACCTTCCAGAAAAAGATCTACGATCTCTGATTTAAGAATGGTCATTCTCAAACCTGTTGTCCTGAGGTATTCATGGGTTTTCTGCTTCTGCACGGCATTCCTTATTGCAAAGAGATTGCAGTAAGATAACACAGGCATTACCAGAGAGCAATGCCGCCATAAGAGAAAAGCCCGGGGATGGCCCCGGGCTTTTCTGAAAAACATGGTGGTTTATTTGGAGTAAAACTCGACCACTGCGCGCTCGGATACTTCGATTGGTATATCTTCACGGGCTGGAAGAGATTTTACCGTGATTTTTCTGTTCTTGGGATCAGCTTCCAGGAAACCCGGTACACCGATACCTGAGCCGGCTGTGATGTGATCGATTATTATCTTAAGATCTCTGCTTTTTTCCTTGATACTCACCACATCGCCTACTTTTACCCTGAAGCTGGCTATGGAAACCTTGTGACCGTTTACAGTAATATGCCCGTGGCTGACAAGCTGCCTTGCTGCGGGAATTGTGGGTGCAAAACCGCCTCTGGCAACCACATTATCAAGTCTCTGCTCAATAATCTGAAGAAGATTGACACCGGTCTCGCCCTTCATTCTGCTGGCATCGGTGTAGTAACGGCGAAGTGTTTTTTCGTTAAGACCGTAGTTGAAACGGATCTTCTGCTTCTCCTGCAGCTGGAGACGGAAAGTTGATACTCTTCTTCGACGGCGCATTGCTCCCTGTTCACCTGGACTGTTTGTAGATCTTGGTTCCTTGCGGACAAGCCCCGGAAGCTCAGTTCCAAGCGACCTTACTTTCTTGAGCCTTGCTCCTCTGAATCTGCTCATTTCATCTCCTTCTGCATTGCAGTTAAACAACGACAGCATCAGCTCTCACATCTGTCGTCAGCTGTTTTAAAATGTGCATTTGCGCACAAGTTGTCGGAATCTATTGCTTTGTACTCTTGCCGTCAACTCAAAAGAGAAGCCCGGCATTCCGCCGGGCTCCTCTGATAAAGGATTCCTGAACTGTTAAGGAAGAACCACGCAGTTCCTCACGAGACTCTGTCCCTGTGAACTCAATCTGAGGAAATAGATACCGCTTGCGGCATCTGCACCCCAGTTGACGCTGTGCTCGCCTGCTGCAATCTCTCCATTCACAAGAGTTTCCACCAGACGTCCGCTCATATCGAATACGCAAAGCGTCGTCTGCCCTGAAGCTGAAACTGTGAACTTTACTGAAGCTGCACCTGTTACAGGTGAATTCAAGTTAAGAGATAAACTGCTGATAGTACTGCTGCTCTGTTCACCAATTCCAGTCTGCCAGGCAGCAACCGATTCCTGAAGTGGATACAGATTGTGGGCTGTTACCGTAACTGTAGCAGGATCACCGGTGGGAACATCGCTGACCAGAATGGTCACCGAGCCGGATGCATCGGTGAATCCGCTGCCCAGAGTAACTTCTCCCTGACAGAGACCTACCATTGCACCCTCAACAGCTGCATCTGTTGCTGTATAAACATTTACAGTGAAGTTGCCAGCGGCAATCTGGTCAGGATAATTAGCACTCAGATGAACCAGAGGGCCTGTGGTTGTGAAGATGTCATGCTCTGGCTCACCGAAAATGAGATGCATATTGCTGTTTGATGTGCTGCCGGTATACTCGTAGGCTTTTATCTTGCCATAGTCAAAGGCGGCGCCCATGTGATACATTTCTTCCTGGAAGTAGCCCTTGAACTGGTAGAGAGCAAGAGAATCGGTGGGGCCTACGGGGCTGGAAACGGAAGCTCCCATGAAACCGATTGCGCCCTTGGGATCGGAAACAGAACCGGAGTTAAGCCAGGCTTCGCCGAAACAGATTGTTCCACCGCCGAATTCGGAGTTGTTGCAGGCAATGGAGCTGATCCAGGGAAGTCTTCTTCCATTTGTGAGAGCAGCTACATTAGAGTTACTGAAACCGGTTGTGACCCACTGTGTAATGGATCCGTGGCCGATGTAGCTGACAAGAGAAGTACCGCTGTTGAAGTCTGCGGACAAAACGGCAATGCTCGGCGGAGTTCCCCCGTATGTGCTGTTGTCGCAGTAAAGCGAAACATCCATGTTGCCGTCGTTTGCCATTATGTCTCTGTATCTGGATGACATCCATGGGTCCTGGAAGTCGGTAGAGCCTATGCTGACCGCATACTGGAACCAGCTCGAAGGCGGCTCGTAGGGGTCGGTTTCATATGCCCATACCTTCCAGGCAGAGTACGCAAGGCTTCCGGTATCGGAGCAGAGCCTGCCGATATGGATACTGGGATCAACACCGGAACCGATAACGCCGTACTGATTGTCAGCCGCGGTGGCTCCGACCCAGTAAACAGGCACAGATGCTTCATTACCCAGAAGAAGGCAATACTCCGGTGGGTTGACCCAAGTGTTGAATGCCTCTTCGATATAGGCATCAATAGCAGCGGATGTGGTACCAATTGTTTCGGTTGTGGCCACATGCACTTCGTAGCCTTTTTCTCGCTTCCACTGAATGAGGTCAGCAGCGATATCAACTGCTGCCTGGGGTCCGATAACAAGATATGAGCCGTCGATAATGGCATCGGTAAGCTGAAGACCCAGAACGTCTTTGTAAATTGGAACATAGCTTCTTGTCATCCCGGATGAAGCTCTGTAAAGCTCGTTTTCACCCTGGGATGTACCGCTGACAAGTCTTACGGTAACATTTGTCGTGATGGAGGTTTCACCGGTTACAGGATTAACAGAAACAGGGTTGAATCTTACCCAGGCAACACGGACATCACGGAGTATGGATATAGATTCAATCACAACAGGACTTGAGGGATAAGCCGAAGACATACCATAAACATCCTCGTTTACCTTCAGGGGAGAACTGTTCCCGTTTCTGTCAGGGAATGGTTGCATGGGGAGAACATTGTAGTTCCCCAAAACAGACGACTGCGAGTCAATAATCTCGACTGAGATGTTTCCTGTGTTGGGTATCTGAACCATTTTTCTTATGCAGGGAACATCCGGTGTGCCGACTTCAGTGCCGTAACCGCCCCCGGGAATCCGGAAAACTATCCCGCTGCCGTAGCCCTCAATCGTACTCTCGACAGTTTCAAGAGCAGTGAGATTGAACTGAACCACAGGCCCGCCATCTGTTCCGATGAAGACTGCAGGCTCAACAGGTGTCGGAGCGCGATATACTGTGCCTGCAAAAGATGAAACAGCAAAAATAGCCATAACAGACAATACCCTTATCATTTCTACCTCCTTTGTATATATATAAGCAACGGGGTTTGCTCTTACCTAAAAGCAAACCCCTTCTGCGTCAATGGTTCCAGTTTTGCTCAATATTGAACAAACAGGAAAGGTCAGATAATCAGCAATCCCTTAGACAGCATCACCATTGGGTTGAAGGTAGCAAAATCTGCCTGGTGCACAAGAACTGTTTCCACCCTCTGAGGTCTCCCGTCTCCTTCACTGGCATGGCACGCGATGATGTTTACAATTTCTTCGGGAAGATCTGCTTTTGCAGCAAGAATTGCTCCCGAGATCGGGTGCCTTGCACATTTGCCGTTGTAGCTCTTCCTGTATCCGCCTTCTGCAAACTCGATTTCAAGAAGCTTGCCCACATCATGAAGAAGCCCTCCGGCAACAAGCCAGTCGAAATTAACCCTGAAAGGAGGAGTGCAGGCAGCTTCAATGGCTTTCGCAAGCCCGACTGCCCCCTCAGTTACAGCAACAGTATGCTGAATAAGGTTAACCCCGTTTGTTTCGGTTAAAAGCGTAAAAGGAATTTGAGTGAGCTGATCTGAAGTCCATCCTCCCTGCCGTGCCGCACCGGCCCATACTTCAACAACTTTACTCCTCAGCGAAGAGTCGGCTATTTTTTCAAGCTGAACCGAAAAGAGTTTCTCTATTGCTGTTTTCATGGCCTACCTGCTCATTGCTTCGATTATTGCATCAGTCATCTGTGCGGTACTGGCAGCTCCGTTGCTGACAACATCCGCTGCTCCCCTCATTTTAAGCATGTCGTACGTACAGACCCGTCCCTCTGAAACAACAGCCTCTATTGCTTTTCGAATGACAGCCGCCTTTTCAGTATCGCCGATGTGGTCCAGCATCATGCAGGCACTGAGGATCATTGCAATGGGGTTAACAATCGATATTGGATAATCGGCATATTTTGGAGCGGATCCGTGGGTAGGCTCGAACACTGCGACCTTATCGCCGATATTCGCACTGCAGGCAAAACCCAGACCTCCCACAAGCCCGGCAAACCCGTCGCTTACAATGTCTCCGAACATGTTGCCGCTGACAAGCACTCCGTAATCTTCCGGGTTTTTGGTTAGCCACATCATCTGAGCATCGATGTTGGTGTCCCAGAGTTCTATGCTGCCGTATTCCTTTGCGATTTTCTTGCCCTCTTCCATCATCATGCCGCTGGTTTCCCTGATAACATTGGGCTTCTCGCAAATGGTGACGCTCCTGTATCCGAACTTGGCAGCATACTCAAAGCCGGCGCGTATTATCCTCTGACAAGCTTTCCTTGAGAATATTCTTGTTGAAACTGCAAGATCCTGTCTGGGAACACTGCCGAAATTCTGTCTGAATTTTACATGAGTGTTCAGCGCATTGTACACTTCATCGGGAGGGTTGGTCCACTCAACTCCTCCGTAAAGCCCTTCCGTGTTCTGACGGAATATTACAGCATCAACTGCGGGTTCTTCAATGGTGTTGCCGGAGCCCCTTCTGATGAAATTAAGCGGGTTGCCGGCAAAGGCTTTGCAGGGGCGGATGCATATGTCAAGATCGAAATGCTGCCGCATAGCGACGATCGGGCTGAAATAAACCAGACCCTTGTTATGCAGCGATGGATCAAGCTCTGCCAGAGTTTTGTCTTTCGGTTTTGAGGTAATTGCGCCGAACAGGGCGATCTTATGCTGCTCAAGCAGATCAATAGTTCTTTGAGGAAGAGGATTCCCCTCTTTCTTCCAGAATTCCCAGCCGATATCCGCGTGAACATAATCAGCCTCGAAGCCTGCTGCATCCAGTACCCTCAAAGCCTCTTTCAGTACCGGTGCGCCAATTCCGTCACCGGGCATTGTTACTACTGTTCTTCGCATGAAGTGCTCCTCCTGAAGGAAAACGTGTTTTTTATACCCATCTCAAATCGAATGCTGATAATAAGGCTCGGGCAGATTCCGGGGTACCCCTCGGGAAAAGAGCCGGGAGTCTACAACCTGTCAAGAGCCGCTTCAACCGCTGCATCGAGCTGCCTGTCAATTCCTGTACCCATATCCTGAGGCAATTCCAGCACCATTATGTCCGGAGTCACTCCCATGTTTTCAAGATTGTCTCCTGCAAGAGTATACCAGCCAGTTCCCGGAAGCCTGAAACCGGTACCGTCGGCAAGATTCACGTCTACAGTCCCTATTACGGCTCCATATGTTGCGTTTCCCACCACGGGTCCCAGCTCCAGTTCTTTCCATGCTGCGGGGAAAATCTCTGCATCTGAATAGCAAGTCTCATTTATCAGAAGAACAAGAGGTTTCTGGTACACTCCCAGGGGTTCCACCGTTGCAGTTCCACCCCTGTTCCTGCTGATGGCATACGCCTCTCTGGCCAGGCTTGACAACACCTGATCGTGGGTTGAGCCACCGCCATTGCCTCTAACGTCTATTATCATGGCATCCCTACCAAGACCTTCGGCGTACAGATCCCTTCTGAAGTTCTGTACAGATTGAAGATCCATCGAAGGAATGTGAAGATATCCTACGCGGTCGTCGGACAGCTCGGACACTCTTCTTCTGTTCCTTGCAAGTCTTTCATCATACTGAAGATTCCAAAGATCCCATTCCGATATCGGAACAAGTCTTACACTTGAAGAAGATCCTTCCCGGGTAAAGCTTACTTCAATCTCGGTGCCGGAAGTATTTCGCAGAGGAGCGTAAAAATTCTGGTTCCAGCCAACGGCATCACCGTTTATTGCCGTGATAACATCCCCCCTCTGAAATCGCGCAAGATATGCGGGCGACATTGGGAGAACACTATCAATTCTGATCCCTGAGTCGTTCCACTCGTAATCGGGAAACACTCCGATTTCACCGGTGTATGCAACAGATCGATACTCCCAGGGGCCATAAATACCCAGATGCGATGCCGATAACTCGCCAAGCATCCTGTTTACAACATCGTTGAAGTCTTCGTTTAAAAGAGCGGCAGAGGCTCTGTTCAGGTATTTTTCCCGCATTTCATCCCAGTTCACCCCATGCATGCCTCTGTCGTAGAAACTGTCGCGGAGAAGCCGCCAGGCCGAGTAAAATTTCTGCCGCTGCATTTCATTTCTCAGTTCTGAACACGGAGCGGACCATGACAGCATGTCACTATCGGTGTTTCTTATTGTGGAACCAAAACTGAGATAGTACACTTCACCGGCAGTTTCAGTGCTGGTGGGCTGAATTCTGGAAGGGCTGCAATTCCCTGTACTCTGTCTTGTGAGATTTTCCCCATCCCAGTCAACAGAGAAAAGATCAACGGTACCTTCGGCGGTATCGGTAACAGGAAAATAGATTTTTCTTCCGTCGGGAGTGATCCCGAATAAGTCGTAATACCCTTCAACTGTACACAGTTCTTCTGTTCGCAAATAAAGGTTCTGAGAACACGCAGAGACCGTTTCCAGAGGTTCGTCCAGCAGTTCTTCCCTGCGGTCGTTGTCTGCTTCCCAATCTTCCGGGTCAAACCATGCCTGCACGATGGAATAGTCTCCCTCATCGGTTCTGCTGGCCCAGATAAGCCTTCTTCCATCCGATGGCCATAGCGGCTGAAAGTCGTCGTTGGGGTGACGGCTTACATTCACAGCATCTCCTCCGGTGGCAGGCACGATGAAGATGTCTTCACGATGAGCTTCGACCATGGTGCTGAAGGCAATCCATCTGGAATCGGGAGACCAAGAATGGTGCTGAATTTCACCAATGTCGGTAATCTTTCGGGATCTGCCTCCCAACACATCCATCACATACAGGTATCCTTCACCGTCAAGAAAGGAAAAATCTCCTGAAGGAGCCCACTCTGCATTCAGGGAAACGCCATGCCCGGTGTTCACTTCCCATGTGTCTATCCTGATGGGTTCATCCTCTACTATTTCAACACTGCCCAGAACGATACCCACCTGACCGTCAGATTCTCTTTGAAAAAGAATCATTGAACCATCGGGACTTATCCTGGGCCTGCTTTCAAGGGCTCCGGTTGCCGTTATCCTCACGGCGTCTCCAAGTTCTCCGTCGGTGAGCACTGCGGCATAAATATCACCCTCCGCCTCCATAACCATGTAAGAAGCATCTTGTGCCACTGCGAAATCGGAGGTATAAACACCCGCGAAATAGAGACGCTCCATGGGGAAGGGCAGATCTACCGTTTCAGGCAGAAAGATTTCCTCAAAATTCATTTCCGGCAGAGAAGCACGAATCAGCCTTCCGTCAGATTCGAACACCAGAACCGATCCGTCAGCACTTATGGAAGGAAAGGTTATGCCCCCGGGAACAGGTGGAGAGAGAGGATTGCCCAGGGCGTTGTAGAATCTGTCGAAACCTGTCTCATCTTCCATTACAAAGAATACATCACCGTTAACATCGGTTAAGGGCCAGCGCTGATCAACGCGCATTGGCAATATGGGCCGATACTCATCACCGCTAACCATCCAGAGGGAGCTGGACGCACTTCCTGAATAGTGCTTTCTCCACCATGGTGTAAACCCTGTTTCAATAACGATTCCTCCTGGAACAGATACCAGGTTTTTTACTGATGCAGGGAGCTCAAGCACAGGCGTTCCACCGTCGGGAGAAATCTTCCATACCCAGTTGTCTGCTCCCTCTCTGGAGGAACTGAACAGAATGTCATTTTCGTTCCAGCCAAGAACGACGTCTTCTGAGCTGTGGAATGTAAGTTGTCTGGAAACACCGCCGGTAGATGGCATTACATAAACATCACCTCCACCGGTCACACTGTTCGTAAAAGCGATCCAGTCTCCGTTTTCGCTATAGGAAGGATGGCTGACAAAACCGTCGCCAGGGGTTAGACATCTGAATTCACCGCCGGTCACCGGAGCTTCCCACAACTTGCCTCTCCAGCAGAAAACCATTTCTGATGCGTCGGGTGAAACCGCAGGAAACCTTGGGTCGATGATTTCATTTGATGCTGCAGTAATAGCAAAGATAAGATATAGACAGCAAATCAAGTCAAACCCCCTTTTTTGCCATAACAAGAAGTCTGGGTGATAACTCATCGTCGTAAGGGCTTCTGTCGTAGTCTCCCCACAGCACCGTTTCACAGAAACCCGACTCTTTCAGCAGGTCAGTTGTTTCTTCACAGCGGGTTGCGGCAAGCTCAAGAGTGATTTCTTCAGTGGTTTCACCGAGTGAAGTCTTGAGTGTATAGAGCATCTGATACTTTATTGAGCCGGTCTGTATGTTTCGCTCTACCATTTCATGAAGAGACAACTCGGAACCGTCGGGCATCATGGAAGAATACCTTTCGGTGAGAGGTTCAGTATCTCTTCGGGCAAATGCAGGGCTTATCTCGAGAAGAAATATGCCGCCGGGAGAGGTGACTCTGAAGGCTTCCCTGCCTATTCTTCTGCGGATTTCAGGATCAGTAACACACTGGAGACCGTTGTAGGGGAAACAGACAAAAGCGAATACAGCATTTCTGAACGGCAGATCCTCCCCTGTTCCCTGCACCCTGACTGCAAGCGAACGGCAAGAAACAGGCCATTCCTGAAGCATGGAATCACTTGGCTCAAGAGCAATTGTTGCTGAATCTCTAAGAAGGGATTTTGCCAGCCTGCCTGATCCAGCACCAATTTCCAGACAGGTACCGCTGTGTTCTTCCCTTATTCCCCTGTAGAAATCCATTTCTCTTAAGTCATGCGGAAAAATTGTTCCCTCTTCCGCATTGAAATATTTAGCGTACCTGTTCCACAGATCTCTTGTGCTCACTTCGCCCCCTGAAAGCAAGTGCTCACTTTAGAACGCCGAAGCGGCAGGTCCCGCGCGTATTATGAAGTCTTCGGGATTGATCTGAACACCTGAGTCAAGAACTTCATAATGAAGATGAGGCCCCACAGACCTTCCGGTTGAACCCACCCGGCCGATAAGATCGCCGCGTTGTACAGACTGGCCCACGGCAACATCTATGGCAGAGCAGTGAGCATATCGGGTTGACAGCCAGTCTGAATGCTTTATCACCAGGCTGAGCCCCCAGCCTCCGCTCCAGCCGCAGAAGGTTACTGTTCCGTCTGCCGGTGCGAAAATTGAAGTACCGGTGTCGGCGGCGATATCTATCCCCTTATGATACCGCACCGCACCTGTGAAAGGATCAACTCTGCCCCCGAAATCGCTGACATAGATACCGTAAACCGGCCAAATCGAAGGAGTATGGCGCAGCTCATCAGCCTTTTCGACAAGAAGCACTGCAAGCGAGTCGTATGCTATGCTCTCGGCAATTGCAAGCCTCTCGCACAGAAGAAGTCTCAGTTCCATGTCATCAACGAAACGGAACATATCCGTGCCTGAATTCTCGGTTGTATTCTGCTGGTAGATACCGGAGAAGTCTATGTTCATACCAGCAGCAGCCATGAATGCCGTTTCCTCGCGCTGGGCTACCTCTTCAAGGCTGCCCTGAAGATTCTGCACCCTGGCATTGAGCTGGATGAGTTCTCCCTGAAGCCGCATATATTCCTGATCCGAGTTGAAACCCAGATGCCCCGCAATCCCTTTGCCAAGACTGAAGCCGAGAGCAACGAGAATACATATTGCTCCAACAATGAGAAGAGCCCACCACCCCGCCTTTGCCGGTGAAAGAGTTATGTGCCTTTTTCTGGCCGAAGGGTTATTTGGAATCCAGCTTATCGAACCTTTAAGCATTCAATTGTCCACTCTACTTCAGAAAATGAAGCAGCGTGGTACTGTCGCTGCATTCATGCAGTTTTGTTATCGCTCTGTTCTTAAGCTGCCTCACCCGCTCCCTGCTTATTCCCATGGTTCGGCCAATCTCAGCCAGAGTGTGACGCCGGTCTGTCTGAATGCCGAAAAAGAGCTGTATGATGGTACGTTCTCTGTGATCAAGAATACCAAGCATATCATCTACACTTGTTTTCAATGCATCAACCAGAACGGCTTCATTGGGTGTTACTCCGCCTTCGGCGGCAATCATTTCCTGGAATGTTTTGTCGCTTCCCTCGTAAACCGGACTGTCGAGAGAGAGGTGCGTGCTGTGAATGGACATCATCCCCTCGACTTCCTCCCGCGAAACATCGAGTTCTCCGGCGATTTCAGCTGTTGACGGGTCGCGCCCGAGAGAGTGACCCAGTTCCCTGGTTGCGCGCCCCATTTTGTAGAGCTCACCAACACGGTTCAGCGGAAGCCGTACTATCCGGGACTGCTCGGCCAGAGCCTGCAGAATGGCCTGTCTGATCCACCATACAGCATAGGTAATGAACCTGCATCCCTTTGTTTCATCAAACCCTTTAGCAGCCCTGATAAGTCCCACATTGCCCTCGTTTATCAGGTCTTCAAGGGCAACTCCCTGATTGGCATACTGCTTGGCAATGGAAACAACAAATCTTAGATTTGCTTCAGTGAGTTCGTTCAGGGCTTCCTGATTGCCATCACGGATACGCAGAGCAAGACTCGCCTCTTCTTCTGACGTGAGTGTGTCTCGTGTACCTATCTCTCGGAGATAGAGTTCCAGAGAGCGTCCTTCTGTTCTTCTGGTAGCCAAATTTTAATCCACCTTTCGAAACCCGGGTGTTTTTTCCGGGCGACTTCGCTCTATATATTGCCGGAGCCTGAAATGGTTCCCTTGAAGATAATGATTTTGTCAAGTCTTGACAAAACAGTCAAGGGATTGACGGGAGGGGTTTTGGACTGGTCAGATTTCCCCAGAGAGAAAACAGATTGCATGCTGTGCGGTTCAACCGAGTCAGAAGTTCTCAGTATTCAAAGGACCTGGCCGGTTTCCCGATGCAGGAAATGCGGATTCATCTATCTTTCGAGCCGTCCGGTTGAATCAGCTCTGGAAGAAATGTACAGCCGTGAATACTACGAAAGCGCTGAAGTTGGATACGGTGGCTATACGGAAAATTTCAGAAAATACAATCGCATCTTCACTAAGCTGTTCAACAGACGCGCCGGTGATATTGAGCCTTACAGAGGGCAATCAAGACTGCTTGAAGTTGGCTGTGCTCACGGATTCCTTCTTGATCATCTCCGTCACCGCAACTGGAAGGTGACCGGTCTGGAAGTCAGCCCGGTGGCCGCAGGCTATGCTGCTGAAGTGCTCGGGCTTGATGTGTTCTGTGGAAAACTTGAAGATGCTCTCTTCAATGACAGTTCCTTTGATGTTGTTCTTCTTCTAGATGTTCTTGAACACCTTCATCGACCCTTTGAAACACTCGCCGAAATTGGAAGGATACTTGCACCGGGAGGAGTGCTGGTGATTCAGTGCCCATGGGAGCTTACCCACTGGGAAGAACGAGCAGAAGCCATTATTAAGGGTTTGAAACCCTGCACGATAGCACCGGATGCGGTCCCGGCACATCTGTACTTTTTCGGGCCGGATACACTGGAAGCCTTTCTGAAGAAGGGCGGTTTCACTGTTTTTAGAAAACAGAGTGGAAACTATGGATCGGTACGCAGGCACATAAAACCTGTTCCTGTTAACGAGGGCTCACCGCTGGAGCAGATTGCAAGGCTTATCTATTTTAGAATGGGCCTTCAGAAACTGCTTTACTCCACAGCAAAACACATCGGCAAAGGAAACGGACTCATCAGATACGCAAGGTATCTGCCATGAGATGCTTCGTCTTTCCAGGAAAACGGAATGACTTTCCCGATATCTGTGGTACTACTCCTTTGCGGGATATTGTTTTTCACCTGCAAAGCCTGGGAATATCTGAGATTTTCTGCAGCGAAGACCCCGGCTGCGGGGGAGTTTCAGTGATGAGTTACCAGTCAGCCAGACCTCATCTGGGATCAGAATGGTTTGCTGCCTGGGCAGGCTGCATAACAAGGCAGTCTCCTATTGCCCTGAGAGAGTCTGCTCTGACTTCAGCAGCCCGCTGCGCTATCTCTCTCTCGTGCTCTGCAAAGCCCTGGGAACATCTTTCTGTTCTTACAGACGGAATGGGGTTTGTTGAGAAAATCGAGAATAATCCTCCTCCTGAGAACGCTGAAACAAACCTCTGCTTTTCCGGTTTCCTGTGGACAAACTGCGAAGCGTACGATCCTGTTGACCTGTTACAACTTGCAACTACAAAAGCTGTGCTTCTTCCCGGCTATTGGCGATGCCCCGACAGTCGTGAGAACTACCTTTTGACTGTTCATGACATTCTCCGGCGAGAGGTTACTCCATGGCCTCACCTTCAGATACCTGAACATGGCGTAGTGGTGAACAGCCAGTTACCTGCTGACATTGAGGTTTACGGAACTTTGTGGATCGGAAGAAACTGTAGAGTAGGTGAAGGCTGTATTCTGGAAAACTGTGTTATACTTGACGGTTCAGCAGTTGGAGGGAAATCCAGCCTGAGGAACTGTCTTGTAATGCCTGGGATGAGAATTCCCGGGGGCACTGTTCAGAATAATAAATACCTTAGTTTTCCAGGAGATGAAGATGGTAGAGAGCATTGAAAAATACCTTGATGAAGTAAGCAAGCTCGTTCTGAAAATTCCCCCTGCGGCTGTGGAGCGAATTACCTCTGTAATATTCGAAGCCTATAAAAACGGCAAAAGGGTGTTTGTCTTCGGCAACGGTGGAGGAAGTTCCACCAGTGCACACTTCGTTTGCGATCTTTCCAAGGGTACTGCGATGGATAATAAACCAAGGCTGAAAGCCATATCTCTTGCAGAGAACATTCCCCTGTTGACCGCCTGGGCCAATGATACGGATTACACCAATACATTCGGTGAGCAGTTGAAGAACCTGGTGGAGTCTGGCGATGTGGTAATAGGTTTGTCGGGAAGCGGAATGAGTCCCAACGTGATAAACGCATTCCGAGTAGCTGTAGACGCAGGAGCCACACCTGTACTTTTTTCAGGCTTCGACGGCGGGAAGGCACTCGAAGCAGCCTCAGAGGCGATTGTTGTTCCGTCGACGGATATGCAGCAGATAGAAGATGTTCACATGATACTGACACACATCATCTTCAGATGCCTGAAAAGAGAGATGGAAGAAAACTGAGTTTTCTATTCAGGCTGCCAATCGTCGAACTGGTCGTCTCCCCCGGCGAGAATGTCCCGCAGTGAACCGCGAAAAACACTGACTCCCTCTTCGCTTCCAGCTGCTTCAGGAAAGCGGCTCTTCCAGAGCTGCCAGGATCTTTCGATTTCTCCGGCCATTGTTTCAAGAAGATTGCCTGCTTCACGAGCCTGCTCAACAGCATCTTTGTTGTAAATAAGCATGTCTGATGACAGAACCCTGGCGAATCGGGCGGCTCTCTCGTCAATGGCGGTTGCCGGAGAAGCTGAATCTTCATCTTTCTTTTGCGGGTGAATAATAAACACCTCGCGGCAGTTCTTGCATCTGAGCCTTCTTGGCTTGCCGGCCAGTTTCTCTTCGGGAATCTGGTATTTCTTGCTGCAGTTAGGGCAGGTAACGATCATCTGAAATCTCCCCGTTCTAAAAACTCGTTCAATCTCTTCACCGCTTCTGCAATATCATCATCTGAGGCAGCAAAAGAAAGCCTGATGTAACCCTCGGTGCCAAAGGCGCTTCCGGGGATAACTCCAAGACCGGCCTCCTCAAGAAGAGCGTTGCAGAACAAAGCGGAATCTACGGGTGTATCTGCTTTGATTCGAGGATACACGTAAAAGGCTCCCTCGGGTCTCTGAAACTCGATGCCTGAAACGCCTTTTAGAAGATCGCAGATAAGATCGCGTCTTCTTCGGAAAGCGTTGAACATGTACTCTCTGTCTTCCTCGGCCTCACCGTTCACCACGGCAACTGATGCGTACTGGGAAATTGAGCAGGGATTGGATGTGGTATGAGCCTGAATGCGTCCTGCTATTTTAATCCACTGGGGATTTGCGATAGCGAACCCTATACGCCAGCCGGTCATTGCGTATGTTTTAGAGACTCCGGAAACAAGAGCCACCTGATCCACGAGCCCGGGATCTGCAGCGAGTATGTGCGGTACATTCCCCTGGCCGAAGTACAGATCTTCATATATGTCGTCGGATATTACCCAGATTCCTGTTTCCCGTACAGCTGCAGCAATGTCTTTCACCATTTCCATGGAGTTAACCAGGCCGGAGGGGTTACAGGGAGAGTTAAAAACAAGCCCTGTTGCTCCTGCGGCTGCAGCTTTTCTTATGTCATCGCCGCTGAGGAGCATGCTTTCACTTTCCGGATAAACACAGATACCGCCAAGACGCTTGACCATTTCCGGATAGCTCACCCAGTAGGGCTTGGGAAGAAGAACCCTGTCTCCGGGATTTACAGCAGCTTCCAGCAGATTTGCAATGCTGTGTTTGGCTCCGCAGGAAACCATGGTGTTCTCTATTTTGTAGTTCTGGCTGTGTTTTGCGTTCCAGCGCGAGGCCACAGCCTCACGAAGTTCGTTGATTCCAAGGTTTGGAGTGTAGAGGGTTTTGCCCTGAGCCATAGCCCTTTCAGCAGCATCAATTGCAGCCTTCGGGGTTCTGAAGTCGGGCTGCCCCGCGGTGAGAGAAACAATGTCTTTTCCAGCGGCTTTCATTGAAGCCGCAAGGGCTGTCAGTTGAAGAGTGGCAGATCCCTCAAGTGAAGAAGCATTTTTCGAGTAGTGCATCATTTCCTCCGGTAGTAATCCTCAAGTTCCTTTTTTACTGAAGGAGTGACCAGTGTTTCAAGGCTTCCGCCATACCTGGCCACCTCTTTAACAACCGTAGAAGACAGGTACATATTGTGCTCAGACGGCATCATGTAAATGCCCGTTATCTCGGGAGCCAACCTTCTGTTCATCAGCTGCATCTGGAATTCATACTCAAAATCAGAGTTTGCACGGAGACCTCTTACAAACAGGGAGTATCCCCTTTCACCCATGTAGGTAACCAGCATTCCGTCAAATGAGCATACCGAAATATTTCCGTTTATTCCAGCTTCTCTGATTGAGTCTTTTACAAGATCGACCCTTTTTTCCGTATCGAACACTATTGACTTTGAACTGGTGTTTACAACGGCAATTTCCAGCTCTTCAAATATTCTTGCGGCCCTTTTTACAATGTCGAGATGTCCGGCAGTTACAGGATCAAATGTGCCCGGGTATACAACTTTCACTTTACTACTTCCAGTATGTGAATATGAGTGTCTCCGTATCTTCGGTGCTCCCATGCCGGGCAGAAATTGCCTGAACCTGATTCAGCAATCACAACCCCGCCGTTTCTCACAACAGAATTCCACTGGACTGTCTGTATCCATGAATATATGTCAGTTTCATTGTATGGTGGATCCAGAAAAACAATATCCGCAGGGGGCACCAGCCTCGTGAAAGCTCCTGGCATTTTCCCCTTGACTGTTATGCACTTCTCACTGCAGTTCGCCTCGTTAAAAAACTTCTTTATCCGGACAAGGTTAGTCGGAGACGAGTCAAGAAATACAGCTCTTGCAGCACCGCAACTCACGCATTCAATGCCGAATGCGCCACTGCCGGAAAATATATCCCAAACCACGGCATCCTGCAGTTTCTCATGCAGTATGTTAATCAGAGCTTCCCTTACCCTGGAAGGAGTCGGCCTCACTTCCTTCAAATCAGGGCGGAGGATCCGGCCACGCCAGATCCCCCGCCCTATACGTATCAATCCTGTTCCCTTTTAGTAGGGCCGGATAATGTGCGGAGTTACAAAGATAACCAGTTCACTCGTTTCCTCGGTGGTCGAGGTATAAGTGAACAGCCAGTCTCCAAGAAGAGGAATGTGCCCCAGAATCGGGATTCTCTTCTCTACTTCTGTCATCTTGCTTCTCATGATACCACCTATAACAGCGGTAGCCCCGTCATCGATCATAAGCGTCGTATTGGCTTCCTGAGTCAGAATGATAGGTTGGTTAGCTGCGGTGGACTCACCTGAAAGATCGCTGACAATGGGATTTAGTTCAAGAGTCACATTATTGTCTGCATTGATGTGGGGAGTAACCTCAAGGCTCACTCCCACATCGTACAGCTGAATGTAAGAGTTGCCGTCTGCATCCTGGAGTGTCAGTGGAATCTGCTTGCCGCTCAGCACCCTGCCTGTCATGTTGTCGCAGATGGCTATTCTGGGCTCGGAAAGGATGTGCGCCCGGTTCTCCTGCTCGAGGAAGTTAACCGTTGCATTGATGTCCATTATGTCTGTTATGTGACCGAAAGTGACAGAACCGGTCGGTGCGCCCACGCCCAGGTTTGTTTCCATTCCCGCATGAGTAATCACATCTGTTCTGCCCAGATTGCCTGCGCTCCAGTCGATACCGAACTCCCTGGAAGCGGTGGCGTCAATCTCCACAAGCTTGGCCTCTATCATTACCTGAGCAGTGGGGCTGTCAAGTATGGGAAGCAGCCTTCCGATTTCGTTGATCTTCCGGGGAATATCGGATACTATAAGGGAGTTTGTTCTGTTGTCTACCGAAATCTGCCCCCGCTCGGAGAGAACAGACTGGGTAGCCTCCTGAATATCACTGGCCTGGGCGTACCTTATTATGAAAACTTCGGTAAGAAGATCCTGCAGGTTCTCGCGCTCTGCGTCGCTCACGGCCATCTGGTTGATTTCGTTGTAAAAATCGTCTCTCTTCAGCACTCTGATGGTGTTGTTGCCGGACATTGTCGCAATGAGATCCTGTGAATCCAGGATTGCCTGAAGGGCGTCGCACCAGCCGATGTTGCGAAGTCTGGCTGTAACTGTTCCCTGATAGGCTTCAGGAATGACAATATTCATTCCGCTGACATCGGAGATGGAACGCATGACCGTTCTTATCTCGGCATCGACAACATCGATCGTTATTCTTCTTCCACCTGTACCGGTCCATTCCACCGGAAATCCGTCATAAACAACCCTGTTGGGTTCAGATACCTGAATACCCTGGGTCATGGATGTTCCCGAAGTGGATCCGGCAAGATTTCCTCCGGTTGGATTTGACAGAGGAGGAACATTTCCTGCACCAACCACGGGCTGAACCTCCTGAGAGGAAGCAGACCATGAGGTGAATGGAGTGCCAGACGGATCTGTGCTCAGAACAAGAACAAGTCTGTTTTCTTCCTGAAGAGAAGTGCTGTAGTTCATCAGCTCTCCGTTGACATCGACGATGATTCTGACAATGCCGTCTGGAGGAGCCTTGTACTGGCTTGTGCGAATTGCGTTAACACCGCCCCTGCTCACAGCGAAATCTGTTGCAGGAAGAGCGTGAAGAGCATCCCCGAGGTCAATAACAACCCTCATGGGATCCGTCAGGAGAAATTTCTCGTAGCTGATCGGGCCATCGGTAACAATGGTCACCTGGGTACGGTCGCCGCTAGGCACTACCGAGATATCAGTAACCCGGTAGGCCATGACCGGCACAGCCAGTACCAGCAGGATCAAAGCGATCATACGCATTACAGACCACCTTCTTCATGGAGTCGCATGGAGAATATCGTGGGTATGGTAGTAGTTCCCCCAAGCCCATCCTCCGATCCGACAGTAACTTCCTGTACAACTATTACTTCATTTCCAGATATTTCAGCTATATGGGTGTTGTTGCGAAGAATCGTTCCCTCACGAAGGATGTAGGCAACTCCGTTAGCGTCCTCAACCATTGCCTGATCACCGCCCGAGGGGTCAATTGTGATTCCCACAAGGTGAAGTTCTTCAATGGTAAGATCCTGAAGTGAACGCCTGAGATCTCTTCTGGCAAGCGGGAATTCCGTAAAAGGATCAGGCCTGCTGGAAACAGATTCGTATATACGGAACACTCCGCCGAATGAAACGTCAGAGGTTCCGATACCGGAGCCGCTTGCAGTACCTCCACCCGTTTGACCGGCTATTCTGTATCTTATCCTCTGAATATCCGCTTCAGGAAGCCTGGTTTCAATAGAGCCGATTTCCGCCCATACGGCAAGACCGCCTTCTGAGATAGACCATATCGTTCCGTTGTTCAACAGGCAAACATCTGCCGGATCTTCCGATAGACCGGATGTGACGGCATCGGAAGCCTCGAATGTTCTTACCCCTTCACTGGTGTAGAGGAGACCACGCCCGGCAAGCGATCCGGTATAGCACTCGTCCCAGGTATCTGCCCCGTTAAAGCGAAACACGGATGTTCCGTCGCCTGCAAGAATAGAACCCTGATTCACCTGCATTTCAACGGTACTGTCGGGCAGCATTGCCTCGGTCATCAGGCTTTCGCCGATGTCGAAGCAGCTGACAGTTCCATCCACATTTGTCCAGGCAAGAGTGCCTCCGTCAGAACAGAAGTTGCCCGCAACAGTTTTGCCGGAGGATTCAACGATCTGTTCAAATTCAGTGCCGTTAGCAACACTCACTGATCCATCACTGAAAAGAACCGCAAAACCCTCATCAGTGAAACAAAGATCGTTTGGAGAAATGCTTCCGGAAATCGGTGTTGCTATTACCTCTTCACCGCTGAAAACAAGCAGAGCTGCAGGGGTGAGAATAGCTGCACCATTATCTCCTGCGGAAATGGCGAAAGCGCCAGGGGCAGCTGTTTCCGGTGTTTCTGCTTCCACGGCTGACCATTCACCGTCTGCGCTGTTCCAGTTCATTACTATTCCCTGATCCATCAGTATCCAGAGATTATCATTACGTGAATCCATGGCAACCGGAACTCCGGGAAGTACCACTTCGAGCCATCCTGCCACCGGTGGCGGATCTGTGATTTCAACCGTTACGGTTCCGGAACCTGCTGAAGCGTCAGCCCCTGATCCATTCCCACAGCCGTTGACTGTGAGAAAGAGGGAAACAGTCAGCGCAGCCATTACATAATGTCTGAAATTTCTGTACATCAGTTTATACCTCCCTCCCAAAATCACGGCTGAATGTAAGCCGAAAAAGTGAATGATGTCTCTATGTTGTCAAATTTTCCCTCGGCAGCCTTGAGCTGGTATACCTGAAGATTGCTTACAGAACTCATCATGGGTTGCTGCGTAAGCTGATCGAAGAAAACACCCAGTCTGTGGAATCGTCCGGTAAGTGTTAACTGCCAGTCGTAAACATTGTATTCTCCGCTGGGATCAACCATCGGAGCCATAGGAACGAGAGAAACAACCTGGAGCCCGCTTCTGCCTGCGAATTCAGTCAGCATTTGAAGGATTTCCTCGCGGTTGTAAGACCGGGGAAGAAATCTGTCAAGCTCTTCAAGCTCCTGATTGTACATTTCTATCCTCTGACCCATCATTGCCAGATCATCCGAGGTCTGCCCCTGAAGCTCTCGCAACTCAAGTTCCTTCATATCAAGCGTTTGTTCCCGCACGGCAATCTCTTCATTGACGCCGGAAGCAAAGAAGCTGAAGTAACTGAAAACAAGCGCACCAAGGAGGACCAGGCCAACTATGAACCTGAGAACACGCGGATCCCGAAAATCAGCAGCCAATGTCAGCCTCCTTCCACGGATCGGGTTCGGTTATGCACCGGGTTGTCATTTTAACTCCCTCCGCCGAAGGAAAACAAGGAAATGGGCCATACAAGAAGAGTGTCACCCGGTGATACTATAAAACCATCCTGCAGAGTTTTATAGATATAGAATGATGATCCGTAGTGTGCCACCAGGCCTGCCTTTTCAGAGGAGGGCATTGAGTAGCCTGTTCCGGATTCCTCCGATGGAAGAGACGGGTAAAACTGCACTTCCATGAAAAATACACCCGAAGTGTTCGTAAGTACCGTCTGGGAAACGAAAGCAGAGCTGTCGGGGTCAACAAGGAGTTCAACTGAAATGCCCTCTGCAGGGATTGTCATTGCACTATCGGAGTAAATTGTACCGGTGATGTAACACATGGTTTTGGATGATCCGAAGGGATCACAGCCGATGAGTAGAAGCAGCCCGCTCAAAGCAATAAGTGCCAGTATCGTTCTTTTCATGATACTCCCCCCTCAGATTCCGGCGTAGTCGCCGACAAGCGGTTCCAGCGACATCAGATTTACGCCTATATCTGTACTGAATTGATACCGTGTTTCGCCGCCTGAAGCGTCGAGAATCGGTGCCACATTGTAATTCTGTCCGAAATCTTCCAGAAGGAACAACGGGTTAACGCCGTCGGGTTTGGTTTCCTCAAGCCTGGTCTGGAAAGCTACTATGTCTCCCCAGGTTCTGGCAATTCCTGCTATGTGCAGGTTTCCATCTCCAAGGGAGAGTTCTGTTAAATAAATGCCCTTGCCGGCTTCCTCTGCAAATTCGGTCTGCTCGGGATAAAGGGCGCGGACAAGATACTCAAGAACATAAACTGTACTCTTCTGCCTGAGTGAAAGAGCATTGACAGAGGCTCTTCTCTCCAGGAGCTGCCCTTCAAGAGCATCCAGCTCCTGCTGCCTCGATACCTGCTCCTGCATACTGGCAATTTCGTTGTTCTTCTGAGTTATCTCCCTGTCAAGCTCATCCCGCTGACTTGTAAGCCCGTCATAGTGAATGAACAGAACAAACACTCCAACAAAAATGAGTGCAAGAGGAGACCAGCTCAGAATTGTCATTACCGGAGATGCGCTGGCTGATGTTTTTCTGCCTTTTCTTGCTTTTTCTTCAGGCGGGAGAATATCGATGTCCAGATCTCCGGGTTCCAAAGACTTAAGAGCCAGACCCACTGCCACTGCAATAACAGCTTCCAGAGATTTTCTGGCAGCCGCATCGTTCAGTATGGCACCTTCCACCTGAATATCACCAAGAACATTCATTGTTTCCACAGGAAGCCCGTGGTGCTCGCTGAGAGTTTCAGCAAGCCCGGGCATAAGCGAACAACCGCCGCTTATAAGTAGCTTGTCAATACGGCTGCTTTCGCCCGACGCCTGGAAACTTATGAAAGAGCGGCGAACACTGGTAGATAGTTCTTCCAGCACACTGCTTACAGCATTTCTAACATCGACCTCTGTGACTCCCTCGGGCATATCGCCTTTGAGAACTTTCTCAGCTGCCTGATACTCAAGCCCCAGAGAGCGCTGTATTGCCTCAATGAACCTGCTGCCGCCAAGAGCGATATCTCTGTTGAAACTGGGAACCCCTCCCTTGGCAATCACAAGGTTGGTGTTGTCTGATCCAACATTCAGAATCGTAACACAATCATCATTAGAAGGATGATATGAATTCTGGTAAGCCCGAAGCAATGCAAACTGCTCAAGATCTACGGAGGAAGTTCTTATTCCGGCGCCCTGAATCAGGCTTCGGTGAAGATGGATAACTTCTTTCTTCGCAGCAACCAGAAGAACTTCCATTTGCCCTGGAGCTGATTCTTCGTTTAGAATCTTGAAGTCAATACTGACCTCATCAACTCTGAAGGGAATGTGCTGTTCGGCTTCCCAGTGGATAGCCTGCCGAGCCTGCGCCTCGGTCATTTTTTCCATTGGAATCCGTCGGACGATGACGCTTCGTCCGGATACCGCCGAGTTCACAGATCTGGTTTTTATACCAGCCTTGGCCATGGCATCCTTAATGGATTCCACAAGGTGATCTCTGTTTATCACCTCACCGTCATTCATCGTACCTGGAGTCAACTCGACAACAGCGTATTTACTGAGCTTCAAACTCTTCCCGGAACGGAAAAGCTCGACCACCTTTACCGAATGACTTCCAATATCCAGGCCAACGGATGACTTACTTGACCCGCCAAAGATCAGCATGTCTTCCCTCCCTGTAATCGACTCCGAAACACCATCTGACACCTCCGGAATCCGTAATCCCCACTCAATAGGGACCTGTTGCTTCTTACTGTGTCATTACTCTAGTAACATGAATACTCGTCGTCAATACCCCAATTTCATAACTGATGAATTTCATATTTCTCTTGACACAGGATTTGAAAATTGTATTGTCGGGTATAGAGAGGTGGTCAAAATGGCAAACACAGAGAGAACGAATGGTCTTGTCTACAGCATCACTGATATTGAGGAACAGTCTGTCCCGTCGGTGAGGTTGACTGTTCCTGTCAGACCGGATCAAGAGGAAGTCCTAACTCGCATTGTCAGAACTATTTCAACTAACAGATCTAAGAACAATAGACAGCAGAGGATTACAAAAGCCTCCATAATACGAGCTTACATAGACGCTATCTCGTCGGTCACTCTTGACTACGACGAAATTGCAGACGAGAAAGAGTTTATCAGAAGGCTGATAGAAGCTTTTTCGCAGTAGGGTTCAGACTACCGAATCGTCGGGTACCGACACTCCTTTGGGGATAACGATGATGCCATCTCGTATGTAGAAAAATTCCCCGTCGAGCGAATCGTCTCCCCGTTCATTCAACAGCTTCACATTGTTGCCAATCCGAACATTTTTATCAAGAATTGCATTCCTGATAGTACAGTTGCTTCCGATACCCAGTTCGGGTGTACTGCCGTCGACTGCACAGAAATCCCGTGAATGTCCCCTCCAGAAGTCGGCTCCCATCAAAACACTGTTCTCGATTGACGTACCCGATCCTATGTAGCTTCTGATCCCGACTATGGAATTCTCGATATGTGACCCGGACAGATCTGATGCACCGCACACCACCGCGTTGTTCAAAGTGCAATTCCGTATTCTGGCACCGGGAAGAGCTCTGGCCCTTGTATACAGAGGAGTGAAATCGGAATACATATCGAATGCTGGATTCGGCATCGCCATATCTATGTTTGCCTTGAAAAAGCTGCGGATGGTTCCAATATCAGACCAGTATCCATTAAACATGTACGATGTTACTTTGTAACGATTTATAGCACCTGGTATTATCTCTTTTCCGAAATCTGTCTTGTCTCTGTCTTCCTCCAGCAGTATTCTGCGAAGAACTTCCGGCTTGAAAAGGTAAATTCCCATGCTGCCAAGAAATGGTTTCTCATCGGTAACTCCCTGCTGATCACTGGCAAGGTCAGAAAGCTCTGACGCATGGGGCTTTTCTACAAAACCCTTTATTACACCGTCGGTGTTGACCTGCATGATCCCGAGACCGGGGGCTTCCTCTGCGGTAACCGGTTTGGTTGCAATACTGATGTCTGAATTGGAAGACAGAAACTGCTTTACAAAACTGGAAAAGTCCATTCTGTAAAGCTGATCTCCAGAGAGTATCAGTACCATATCCGGGCACTGAGCGAGTATATGAACCAGCCCCTGGCGAACTGCATCAGCAGTTCCCTGGAACCAGCTTGTGTTTTCAGGAGTCTGTTCCGCTGCCAGGATGGAAACAAATCCGTCGGAAAACCTGTCGAACCTGTATGTCTGCCCGACATGCCTGTTAAGGCTTTCACTGTTGTACTGAGTCAGCACCAGTATCTTCCGTATGCCGTTGTTTACACAATTGGAAACCGGAATGTCAATCAGTCGGAACTTACCGCCGATTGGAACGGCTGGCTTGCTGCGGTGAAGAGTAAGAGGGAAAAGCCTGGTGCCCCTGCCACCCCCAAGAATAACGGAAACAACATCCATAATGTGCCCTCCATGTTTTTCACTTCTGCAATGCTGACCTACCGAATTAGATACATTTTTCAGCCCGGGTCAATGACCCTGCAAAACCGATTACACCCGCAATATCAATTTTCTTCATTTGCATATTGACATTTCTTATTTATTTATATATTTTCCTTATCGAAATGGAGGTTCAATATGAACATTGGTGATATTCATTGCCCCTCCTGCGGGAAGCAGATGGTTCCGGTCAGGCTCAGCTGCGGAATCTGCGACCTGCACATGGAGGGGCACTTTACTCTGGATAGCCTTTCACAGCTTACAAGTGACGACCAGGCTCTTGCAATAGCTTTCATCAGAAGCTTCGGATCGATAAAGAAATTGCAGGATGCTCTGGGAGTAAGCTACCCAACAGCAAGAGCCCGGCTGGAGAGGCTTATTGAAAAACTCAACCGGGGAATGGAAATGAATCCCCCGCAGGAAAGTACCATTTTAAAACTCGAACGTGGCGAAATTACCGTTTCAGAAGCATTGGAGGTTCTCTGATATGCCGGCATTTTTTCTTCTAATGAGAATAAAGAAATTCGTAGTTCCTCTGCCCTGGTTCATTTTCTGGCTGATTCTATTACCGCTTGTTCCGATTGCAGTGATAGTGAGCCCTTTCCTGCGGAACAGGGAATTGGGAAGCATTATGAAAAATGCCCACCTTGCATGGTGGGTACTGGTGGCACTCCATGGTTTGAAAGTAGATGTAAACAGTAAAAACGGCGACAGAGTGTTTCTGTCATTTGTGTAAGGGAGACTGTGATGAGCAACTCTAGAATGAAAATCCTTGAAATGCTTGCCGAAGGCAAGATCACCGCTGACGAGGCATCGGCTCTTCTGGAAAAGGTTTCATCGTCTGAAAAGTTGAATTCGCTTCCGGTGGAAAAACCTGAAACCGGTCCAGGTATGCCAAGATACCTGAGGGTGGTAGTGAACAGTTCCGACGGAGACAAGGTAAATGTGAAAGTACCCATGAGCCTGATAAAAACCGGTATCAAGCTGTCTGCCCTTATGCCCACTGAAGCCGCAGATGCCATGAAAGACCAGGGCATAGACCTGGGCATGCTCAGAGATCTTCCCACTGATGAGCTGATCGAAGCGCTGAAGGAACTGGAAGTGAATGTTGACAGCGCCAACGGAGACACGGTAAGAGTTTTTACAGAGTAGGCCGGTTTTTTGTAGATTAGCACCCTTGGAAAACCGAAAAAACTTGCACGGGGGTTGGGAACATGAAAATTGCACTTGCCGGTCAACCCGGCTGCGGAAGATCATCTTTATACAGAGCGCTCGCGGGCTCAGCGGAAGCCGATGCGACAAAGCCTCTGACTGTACATGTTCCCGACCTCCGGGTAGACTTTCTGGAAAAACACTGGCAGCCGAAGAGTGTTGTCAGGGCAACCGTAACCTTCTCCGATGTACCCTCCCCTGCCTTCAGTTCCAGGAATATGGGCAGAATCAAAGAAGCCACTGCAGTATCTTTCGTTCTTGACAACTATGCACTGGGAAATCTGGAGGAATCCTTTCTTCAGAACGAGTCGGAACTCATGGTATCCGATTATGCAATCATCGAAAAACGGGTTGCCCGTCTGAAGAAAGAAAGCAGAGGAAAAGCTGCGGAAACGCTTCTTCTTATCCGCGCAATGGAATCACTGGAAAATGAAATACCTCTCAGACAAGTAGAATTCTCACAGCAGGAACTCGAGATAATTTCTCCGTTTGCACTGGCCTCCCTTAAGCCTCTTCTTGTGATATCCAACAGGTCCGGCACTGGTATAGCAGACGAGTCGGCAGTTGAACAACTTGTTACGCAGCATGGTGGAGCTTTTCTGGGCATAGACAGCGCATTCGAACTCGAGCTGTGCGAAATACCAGAAGAAGACAGGGGAGAATTCCTTGACTCAATGGGATTTGATTCTCCGGGAAAAGACAGAGTTATCTCTGAAGCTTATTCCCTGCTTGATCTTATCAGTTTCCTGACAATGGGCAGAGACGAAGTACGGGCGTGGCCAATTAGAAGAGGCAGCACCGCCCTCGATGCCGCCGGAACAATTCACTCCGATCTTGCGAGGGGTTTTATCAGAGCACAGGTGATACCCTACAAAAATTTCCAGGAAACACCGGACGAGGTTGAGTTGAGAAAAACAGGGTCAATAGGTCTGCAGGGAAAAGAATACATAGTACAGGACGGAGACATCCTGGAAATCAAATTTTCTGTTTAGACTTCTGCCGCATACGCAGTATCACAGAACTCACCTCTGCTGAACCTATGAATATCACGCACAGCCAGTACAGCCAGAACAGCGTTGCCATCAGACTTATAAAGGAACCGTATACAACTCCCCAGTCCGGACCACTGACCAGCCTCATGTAGATATCGGTTCCAATGGAAGCAAGTATCATTGCCAGTAATGCGGTTAACGCGCACATTCTTTTTGGCATAGCCCTGTTGGGGGCTGCCCAGTAGAGCAGAAAGTAAACCATAAAGGTGAATGTAACACTGAGGATCCGCGCAAGAATTCCGCTTAGAGCAGGTCCTATAACCGGCAGTGCAGTGAGGTATTCTCCTGTGTGTGATCCTGCAGCCAGCTTGGCGGCAATGGTAAACACTGCTGCCATAATAAAGCAGAGTGCCACCAGAAGAGCAAGCAGAAGGTCAAACAGTTTTCCCACCACAACGTGTCTGCCCGGCGCTTCATAAACCTTATCGAGAGCTGTTCTTATAGTTCCGAACAATCTGCTTACCATCCAGAGCAGAGTGACGAAACCGATGATGCTTATGGTGGAGCCGCCTCCCAGAACCGCTTCCTGAAGGTCACCTATTATCGACTCGGGTACGAACGGATTGAGACCCGTGAGCCATTCCAAAAACTCTGTTCTGAAAGAAAGATCACCCGTTACTGCAAGAGCACTGAATTGAAAAATCAGCACAGTAATTGGAATAAGGGTAACAAGAACATTGAAGGAAACAGCAGCTGCACTGAAGTAAACATTGTCTCTTCCCCAACCTGAATAAAGAAGGTGGAAGAAAGTGCCCAATATGCTGATTGCTCTTTTCAGAGTTTTCGCAAAGCAACTCACCCGCAGTGATCCGTACAACGAGAAAAGGTTAACCCTCATGAACCTGCCTTGCTTAAAGCGTTTATGCTACGTAGCCATCGTAAGCTTTGCGCAGAGCGACTCTGCGGACAGCTGCACTGCATCATTCAACAGTAACGCTTTGCGCAGAGCGACTCTGCGGACAGCTGCACTGCATCATTCAACAGTAACGCTTTTTGCAAGGTTGCGAGGTTTGTCGACGTCGCATCCCCTGGCGACAGCCACATAGTAAGACAACAGCTGAAGTGGGATAACAGAAAGAATAGGTACAAGAATGTCTGCAACAGGAGGTATCTCCAGAACCCAATCAGCAACATTCGCAATTTCCGTATCGCCCTCGGTTGCAATGGCCAGAACTCTTCCCTTCCGGGCTTTAACTTCCTGAATGTTTGACATGACTTTTTCATAGGCAGCGTCTTTCACAGCAATCACAGCAACCGGCATCATGACATCTATCAAAGCAATAGGCCCGTGCTTCATCTCTGCTGCGGGATATCCTTCAGCATGTATATAGCTTATCTCCTTCAGTTTCAGCGCACCTTCCAGAGCGACAGGATAGTTTACACCGCGGCCCAGGTAGAGGAAATTGCTTGCGTAAGTGAATTGCTTTGCAATTTCGATAATGGCGTGGGAGCCCTGCAGAATTTTCTCCACTTTCTCTGGAATTTCCATAATTCCCCGGCAAATCTCAATTCCTTCCTGTCTGCTCAGGGTACCTTTGGCTCTGCCCAGTGCAAGCGCAATAAGAGAGAGTATCATAGTCTGGCCGGTAAACGCCTTGGTTGAAGCGACTCCGATCTCGGGGCCCGCGTGAATGTAAACGCCTCCATCGGTTTCTCTGGCTATGGTTGAACCAACGACATTCACAATACCATAGGTTCTTATTCCCCGCTGCTTCGCCAGACGCAAAGCAGCAAGAGTATCTGCAGTTTCCCCGCTCTGGCTGATGACAAGCATCACTGTTCCATCTTCAAGAACAGGGTCCCTGTATCTGAACTCGCTTGCATACTCAACATCAACAGCAACTCTTGCAAGATTTTCAATTATGTACTTTCCAATAAGCCCTGAATGCCAGGATGTACCGCAGGCTGTGATGACGATTCTCTTCACACCCCGCATGTCGCTTTCCGACATGCTGAGACCGCCCAGGTGAGCCGTTCCATTAACCAGATCAATTCTTCCTCTGAAGGCGTTTCTGAGAGACTCGGGCTGAGAATGTATCTCTTTGAGCATGTAATGATCAAATCCGTCTTTTTCAATTTCGGCAAGATCCCAATCGACATGTTCTATTCTGTCACGCGTTAGTTTGGGGTCTGACGAATTGGAGGAAATTCCGCCCCTGGTAATCTGAACAATTTCTCCCTCTTCAAGGTAGATCACATTCCTGGTATGCGCCACTATGGCAGCCACATCACTGGCAACAATGTTTTCACCGTCACCCAATCCCACAACAAGAGGGCTTCCGTATCTTGCTGCCACAAGAGTTGCAGGCTGATCAGCGCTGAGCACCGCGATTCCGTATGCACCCCGTACCTGCGAAAGGGCATCTTTTACCGCACAGAAAAGGTCTTTTCCTTTGTTAACTTCACTGCCAACCAGTTTAGCAAGCACTTCTGTATCGGTTTCCGATTCAAACGTATTGCCTTCAGCAATAAGCTTCTTTCTCAAAGACACATAATTCTCGATGATTCCGTTGTGAACGAGAGATATCCTGCCGGACGAGTCACTGTGGGGATGAGCATTCAGCATAGACGGTTCCCCGTGGGTTGCCCACCTTGTATGCGCAATACCGGTGGTAGCGTTCAAGGCTTCACCGGGATCCATTTCCTCAAGGTCGGAAACTCTTCCCTGGCACTTGCGAACAACCAGAGAATGATCGGTCTGCAGCGAATAGCCCGCAGAATCATAACCGCGGTACTCAAGCCTTTTCAAGCCTCCTAGTAGTACATCAAGCGCTTTGCCATTACCCACATAGCCTACTATTCCACACATGCAAGCACCTTTCTAAACAAAGCATAGTCGCTGTCCAGAACGACCTGCCAGGTATTTTCTGCAATGAATCTTACAACTGGCTCTGTACCCGATGGCCTGATGTGTACCCAGCCTGATTGACGCCGCCACCACAAACCGTCGCGAATGTCATCGGGCTGTCCGATCTGCTCCGCGAGAAGAACGGCAAGCGCACTGAAATCACCAGAGAACTCGACTTTCTTTTTCATGGTGATGTATTGGGGGAAGCTGTCTGCCCAGGATGAGATCGTGGTTGCCGGGTTTTCCCTGAGAAAGGAAACTGCATAAGCCATTCCCACTGCGCTGTCTCTTCCCAAATGACAGTCACGGTGAATGACTCCTCCGTTTCCTTCTCCTCCGATCGAGGCGCCTCTTTTTTCCATTTCCTCCACTACATTCACTTCACCTACGGGACTCCTGTAAACAGAACAGCCATGTCTTTCAGCAGCGTCAACAGACAGACTTGAAGTGGAAAGATTTACCACTGCAGACCCGGGATTGTGTGCCAGAACATGTTCGAAAGCGAGAGCTACTGTGTATTCCTCTCCTATGAGCCGCCCATTCTCATCAACAAGAGCAAGCCGATCTCCATCGGGGTCGAAACCAAAACCAATATCCGCACCTCTTTTGACCACTTCATCAGCAAGAACAGAAAGACTTTCGGTGTTTGGTTCGGCAACCCTTGGAAAATCTCCATCAGGGGTCATGGAGGGAAAGATCATTTCCCATTTTACATTCAACGCGTCCATCATAGCCGGAGCCAGGATTGCAGCTGTGCCTCCTGTAACATCCAGCACTGCCTTCAGTTCTCTTCCCGTTCTTCGCACAAGCGGCAGTGCAGCAACGAGATCAACATGACGTTTAACGCTTCCATCAAGAGTTTCCGTAGAAGAACAGCCCCGGTAGTCAACCCACTTTCTTTCACTTCGAAGAAGAGCAGACAGTTTTTCTCTTGCCGTCATCCTAAGGAAAACACCGTCGGAGCCGATTAGTTTCAATGCGTTCCATTCCCCGGGATTGTGGCTGCTGGTTACGGCAATACCTCCGCATACTCCGTCTCTCATCGCTTCAAGCTGAACTGTGGGGGTTGGAACAATTCCCAGAAGCAAAGGCGTGCATCCAACGCCTAAAAGCCCCGCACATACAGCAGCCTCCACGGCAGGACCGCTTTTTCTAGTATCCCTTCCCACTACCACTCGTCCGGGTCCCACCAGCTCTCCGAAGGCGGCAGCAAAACTGCATGCATCTTGAACTGTAAGACTTTCACCGAATATGCCCCGTATACCGGAACCGCTGATAATGGGCTTTTTCATTAAGATATCCCCTTTCGGGAGCGGAGTCGCTGGAGCCGACGATCGGAGTCGAACCGATGACCTGCGCATTACGAATGCGCTGCTCTACCAACTGAGCCACGTCGGCTCCGCGAAGTTCACAATTCTATTTTCACATACCCGGAACGTCAACCGCAGAGAGCTGCACATTAAGAGAAAAAATATACTGGGAAAAGCCCAGGTCGGTTTCTGCCGCCGGGTATACAGATGTTTCTATTCCGTCTTTCAGAACTCTGTCGCTCTTCATGTCCATCCAGCCGTGCCTGTACTCAAGCCTTGCTGAAACCGGACCCCAGAGAGCAATATCTGTTCCCAGAGAACCGGCAAAACCGATACTTGACCCGTCTTCCTCTATATAGCTGCCGAAATCATCAGTACCGGAGTAACTTCCGCTGACACCAACGATTCCGGGGCCGGCAAACAGACTGAATCCTTCCATCAGACCAAGCTGGGCACAGGGAAATGCCCATACGAGTACAGAAGATATCTCGCCGTTCCATCCGGAGGATGCATTTTTTTCAAAGTACTCTCCTCCAAGATGGAATACCAGTGGACCGGGTGCATCAAGAGAAGCCACTATCCCATATGAAAAACCAGGGGTACGGAATCGCTGATCATACTGCTGCTCTACTGGAGCAAAACTGGAAACAGATGTTCCGGCACTAATTCCTATACCGCCTGGAAGACCTGAGAACACCGAAAGTATCATGACAAGATCAAGCATTGTTTTCCTTAATCCAGTTCAACAGGCCGCCTGCTTCAAGAATGGCGATCATCTCCCCCGGAAGCGGAGGAAAGGGAAACTCCCTGTCCCCGACTTTCACCAATCCTGTGGATGGGTCAACAGTAACGGAATCCCCCGGTTTGTAGAACTCAACTGCCTCCGGACTCTGAACCAGAAGAAGCCCCTGGTTGATTGAGCTTCTGTAGAATATTCTGGCAAATGACTTTGCAATGACAGCCTGAAGACCCAGGTACTTAAGACCCAGAGCAGGCTGCTCGCGGCTGGAACCGCAGCCGAAATTGGACCCCGCCATAATGATATCCCCGGGTTTCACTTTACTTCTGAATTCCGGATCGAGGTCTTCAAGCAGGTGCTCAACAATTTCCGGACCTGTTCCGCAGGTATAAGTGTACTTTCCAGGAAAGAGCAGATCTGTATTAATATCATCCTGATTATAGAAGTGAACGGTCATCCTATACCTCCCTGGGATCTGTAATCACGCCGGTAACTGCAGTTGCTGCTGCTGTTTCAGGACTGCTGAGATAAATAAAGGCATCCTTCTCTCCCATACGGCCCTTGAAATTTCTGTTTGCCGTGGAAAGACAAACCTCTCCCGGGGCCAGAGCACCGAGATGAGCTCCAAGACAGGGGCCGCATCCTGGAGGAATAATGATCGCACCGGCTTTGACAAATTCCTCGATAATTCCCTGTTGAAGGGCTTTCACAAACTCGTCTCTGCTGGCAGCTCCAACCAGCATACGTACCGAGGAGACCACCTTCCTACCTTTCATGACTTCGAGAGCAGACTTCAGATCTTCAAGTCTGCCGTTGGTGCAGGTGCCAAGAAAAACCTGATCGACCTTTGTTTCCGGAAGTTCAGATACCGGGCATACATTGTCAACTGAGTGCGGGCGGGCAACAACCGGAACAATCTCTCCAAGGTCGAAACTGTGTGTTTCACAGAATTCTGCATCGGCATCGCTCCAGAGAGCGCCCTCGCAGAGGTCTTCTGCAAACAGGAAATTCTGAGTGATTCTGTCGGCAGGAAACACCGCTATCTTTGCCCCCATTTCAATTCCCATGTTGGCAATTGCCATTCTTTCATGGATAAGAAGGCTTCCAAGCGAAGAGCCGTGGAATTCAACTGCCTTGTAGTTGGCTCCGTCGGCACCAAGTCTTCCAATAATGGTCAAAACAAGGTCTTTTGCTGAAACTCTGCGTCGAAAGTGACCCTCAAGGTTTATTTCAATGGTTTCAGGTACAAGCAGCCAGGTCTTTCCTGTTATCCAGAGACCGGCCGCTTCAGTTCTGTCTATACCTGTAGCGAAAGCATTGAATGCACCGTATGTGCAAGTATGGCTATCGCTGCCGACAACAATTGTGCCTGGCAGAGCAAGGTGCTTTTCAGGTAGAACCTGATGACATATGCCGCAGCCTACGTCATAGAATTTTTCTATGCCCTGCTCGCTGACAAACTTCCGCACTTTTGCGTGCCCTGCGGCATCTTTGCTTGTGGCTGCAGGAATGACATGATCAAGAATGATCACTATTCTGTCCGGGTACTTCACCCTTGCTCCGGGTACTGTGCTTTCGAATTTGCCGATAATTGCAGAACTGTTATCATGAGAAAGAACCAGATCAGGTTCCACAAATACTATCTCACCGGGTTTCACTGCCTTCCCGGCCGCTCGTCCAAGAGCTTTCTGTGCAAAGGTCTGTCCCATTGGTCTCCTTTCAAAGGAAAAATCACACCGCCCCATTCTACTGTTCTACTATGAACAATGAAGAAGGTTCCTTCAAGTGCCTCCGGATTGGTATTGCCTGTGCTCTCCCGCATGGGTAATGTACTGACAGGCGCAGAAAGGAAAATAGTGAAAGCCATCCATGGAACGAATAGCATTATTGACGAACACCCCGAGATTCTTCGGGATGAATCTTCGATGGCAGGCGGTAACTGCCAGTGCGCAGCCTGGCCTGAATCTACTGAAGAAGCTTCCTCATTCCTTGCTGAATGCCATGCGGACTGTGTTCCGGTAACCATATCCGGAGCAAGAACAGGAATAGCAGGAGGTGCCGTACCCATGGGAGGCGCAGTGCTGTCAACGGACAGATTGAAAGGTATTGCAGCTTCATCTTTGTGGAACATCCTTACAGTTAAAGCCGGAGAAAGCCTTGATTCTCTCAGGGAATACACAGACAGAGAAAGACCAGGGCTGTTTTATCCGCCGGACCCAACGGAAACAACAGCCAGCATTGGGGGAACAGCTGCCACTGACGCCTCCGGCGCAGCCAGTTACATGTACGGTTCCACAAGAAAATGGATCAGCCGTATTGAAGCAGTGCTTCCTTCAGGCACGGTTCTGAATATCAGCCGGGGAGAATATGCCTTCAAAGACGGGACCGTCAGCCATCCGGTTCTGGGAGAGCTCGTTCTGCCTGCGCTGGAAAAACCTGCACCGCCAAAGAATGCTGCAGGTCTATTTATAACGCCCGACATGGATCTTATCGATCTTTTCATCGGCAGTGAGGGAAAGCTTGGCCTTATCTCTGAAGCTGATCTGATTCTGCACAGAAAGCCTTATGCTGTAGCGGCATTTGCCATATTTTGCACTGAAGACCAATTCTGGGCGCTGAGGAATGATCTCATGAATACAAGTCTGCCGGTTAGAGAAATCGAGGCGATGGCACACCCCTGCCTGTGTTTTCTTGAAAAATACAGCAGCATGTCATTCCCTTCATCCGGCAAATGGGTACTGCTGACAGCCATTGAAGCTTCCTGCGAAGAAGATCTGGACAGGGTGCTGGAAACGCTTTCCCTGCTTCTGGAAGAGGCAGGAATTCATCCTGATAACACATGGGGTGGGTTCGACGAACAAGAGAGAAAGCGCTTGAAACACTTCAGACACCTTCTTCCGGAAACTGTAAACAGGTTGATTTCGGGCATTGCAGCCGGGAACAGCAGCATCCACAAGATTAGCACTGATACCGCAGTAACTCCCCTGCAGCTCCCATACTACTACGGGGAAATGCGTCAGATTCTGGAAGAGTCCGGGGTAGAACACCTGGTTTTCGGCCATGCAGGGCAGGGTCACCTGCACGCAAATCTTATTCCTTATGATAATGACCAGTTACGAAGAGCAGAGCTGGCTGCTGAACTCATAGCGGAGAAAGCTGTTAAGCTTGCAGGAACTGTAAGCGCTGAACACGGAATCGGAAAGTTGAAGTACAATCTGCTGAATAAAATGTACTCCAGGACAGAACTGAATGCGATGAACTTGCTCGTGGAAGCAATTGCGAACCGTTAACGGAACTTGTTCCGGGCGATCAACAGCTTATATTTCATGTGTCTTCGGACAAGGGTGCTGCTGGTTCAAAGCCGGAGGTTTCTCATAGGAATTGCACGAACCCTGAAAGAAACCGTTTCCGGAACACCCGTTCTGGAAAGGCAAAGCCGGTTTCTGGCCAGCGGTGCCCCCATTTCATCCCCCGATGAAGTCTGTGCCATAGTGAATGCTCTTACGACTCGATTCAAAATGAAAAAAGCAAGCCATTTAAGCTGGGCAATGCGTTTATCTGACGGCCATGAGATGAAGAACGATGGAGGCGAGTCGGGCTCGGGGAACTGCATTCTGGATGTTATGAAAAGCATGGATGCTGTCGACTGTCTGATACTTGTAGCCAGATGGTACGGTGGCAAGCACCTGGGCGGCATGAGATTCAGAATCTACAGAGACACCTCTCAGGAGCTGCTTTCGGAATTCTCTGTTCCAGCAGAGTTCTGCTGAATGCGTTACAGGTCTTTGCGATCATTACCTAATTTCATGCCTCGTACTTCTTTACCACAAGGCATGCGTTTCCCCCTCCGAATCCGAAGGAATTGCTTATTGCTGCACTAAGGTTCAGCGACTCTGCACCGCTCACCACATAGTCAAGCGTGCAATCAGGGTCTGGCTCACTATAGTTGATTGTTGGCGGAATCATACCTGAATAAACACTCATTACCGTAGAAACGAACTCCACTGAGCCTGCTGCAGCCATAAGATGACCAATCATCGACTTGATGGAGCTTACCTTCAGCGATTTTGCATGTTCACCGAACACTTTGACAATTGCCGCGCTTTCACACTTGTCGTTCAAGGGTGTGGATGTGCCGTGTGCGTTTACGTATCCTACTCTTTCAGGATTCATACCGGCATCTTTAAGGGCAGCTCTCATAACCCTTATCATGCCGTCGCTGTCGGGTTCGGGCGCAGTAAGGTGATAAGCATCGGCTGTGTTGCCGTAACCTGCAATCTCAGCATAGATTTTTGCTCCCCGGCTGCGCGCATGATCCAAATTTTCCAGTATAACAATTCCCGCCCCTTCACCCATTACAAAACCGTCACGGTTTTTGTCGAACGGTCTGCAGGCACTTTCGGGGCATTCGCTGGGAGTCATCGACCTTGTTGCGCAAAAACACCCGTAAGGAAGCGGAGTGATGCATGCTTCGGAACTGCCGGCTATCATTGCATCGGCATCTCCCCTTTGAATTATTCGAAACGCGTCTCCTATGGCATTTGAACCCGTTGAACAAGCCACGGAGGAAGCAGAAATGTACCCCTTAAACCCATACCTGATTGAAACCTGACTTGCAGCCATGTTGATGAGCATTCTGGACACGAGAAAGGGGCTCAGGCTTCTTGGTCCTTTATCCTGAAGCCTGGAAAAGCCCTCTTCCAGAGCCTGGGATCCGCCAATACCTGAGCCGATGATGATACCCGCTCTGGTTCTGTCAAACGGGGAGGATTCAAGGCCCGAATCTTCGAATGCCATGGAAGCAGCAGCGATACCGAACTGGGTGAATCTGTCCATATGACCTGCTGTTTTTTTATCTATCCACTCTTCAATCTGAAAGTCTTTTACCTCAGCTGCAAGCTTCGACCGAAAGTCAGTTACGTCGAAAGCGGTTACTTTTTCTATTCCATTGCTTCCGGCCAGCAACCTGTTGAAAAAAACTTCTGCGCCTGTACCAAGCGGTGTTACAGCACCCAAGCCCGAGATTACAACACGATGTTCGTTCATTACAGCAAAATCCTTATGAAATATTTTGTAAAATTCAGAGCGGAATTATAACACTGGAATACTTACTGCGTAAGATAGTTAACTTCAGCTATCGCATACAGTAGGTCAGACACAGCTGCAAGCAGGGCAAAACACGCAGGAGGAGGATTCACCATCCCTCCTCCTGCACGCCATATGTTTATCTGAGAACAGTGAGGCTACGTACGGAGCTGAGCCCCCTGCCGCTGAACTTCACGAAGTACAGACCACTGGCAAACGTTGAGGAATCAAAAGTCAGAGTGTGGCTGCCGGCGTCAAGAATTCCATTGCACAGGGTCTCCACTACTCTTCCCTGTGTGTCGTATATGGCTACTTGAGCGTTACCTTCTGCGGCCGTTGAAAAGGTCAGTGAAGCCTGATTTACGCATGGATTGGGGAAAACGGCAACATTTGACTGCGGGGCAACTCCCCCGCCAACTCCTGTTCCGTCATGCTCCCAGAGGGTTATCTCAGCTTCTGCAAAGGTTTCCAGTCCCTGATGCTTGTCACCACTGAACACGATGTACCAGTCATCCGTGTGGGGAGCATAGAACCACACCTCTCCGGTATTCTGCCCCTCCAGAAGTTCGAAACAGTCGAACTCCTCGCCGGCCTGATAAAGACTCCAGTTGGCAGCGTCAACAATGAAGAAGTCTGCTGTGCCTCCCCCGGCGAGCGGCTCAGCATACTCCGATCTGGGGCTTGCGTAATAATCACGCCCATTCAGGAAATCAGCAGGGAGATCGTAGTTCACCTGTATCAGATATCTTGTCCAGCTGCCTTCTGTTTGTTCACTGCAGGCAAGTTCCGGCATCTGCTCCGGAGGGCTCCAATCAAAGTAATATTCCTGCCCTGCAATACTGTTAACTATCACTTCTTCGTACCCGCCGCTTCCAAAGTTTCCAAGAGAAGTGGCGATATTAAGGTAATAGTTCTGATTGTCGCCAAGCATGAAGGTTATCTGCCCGTTACGGTCAGTCTGCCCCCATGTGCCTCTGTAGAGAGTAGTGGTCTGCCAGCCCTCACTTGCGATCTGAACTGCGGCATTGTCAACTGGAACACCAGAGGAATCGGTTACAGTAACTGTTAGTGTACAGTATAGGGAGAAGTAGTCTACAGCATCCCAGGTAAAGCCGTCATTTCTCCAGCTCCAGATGCAGCTGCAGTCTTTTGAACCTCCATAGTCCTTGTCATAGGCAACATTGTGGTTGTTGACGGTATCAACATACCATCCCCGCCACTGTCCGTCCCACCAGATCTCGCACCAGACATGGTCTTCGTTGATGTCCATGGTGCTTACGGTGGGAATAAGCGCGACTCTGGCGGATGCGCAGAGAAGATCCTGCGTTTCGCCGCAATTACCGTTGTGCTCATGGGCAATGATGTTGGGTTGTATCGGTCTGTTACCGCTGGCTGCATCCGGAAGAATGGCCCTGGTCCACTTGCTGATTATGTCGACGGCATGCAGACTGTCAGTGAAAACTGGAGTAGTTGACCATCCGTATTCCTTAGTCTGCTCGTCCCAGAAAACGAGTACATTCTCGTTGAGCACCTGATTGAGTACGGGATAACCGGGATCGTCCATATCCCAGAGATATTGCCTCCAGAATTCGTTGTAAACACTTGAATCATTCACAGGAGGCTCATCAGACAACTTTGGCATTACCACAAAGTGATAGTAAATCTCTTTTGGTATCTCAACCCAGATGGTGTCTCCCCCGACAATGGTGTTGTACTCGGTGGTGCTGTAATAGTCAGGTCCCCCGTAATCATTAACATTTACATAGCTTAAAAGTGCATCATGCTCGTAGATTCCCTGGGCATTGTCCGCGAGAAGTGTTTCATCCATGCTGGGGCTTGAAAGAATTGTCCATGAAAGATATGCAACGGTGAAAGCAAGTTCGTCAAAGTACTCCTGCCCCTGATGGGCAAGCAGAAGTGATCCATATCTGTCCTGATTAGCTTCGGTGAGAATGGACAGTTTCCAGATAAGATGCTCCTGGAGCCAGACCGGAGAAATGTCTACCGCCTGCTGAGCCAGTGCGGTGAGTTCAATATCGGGGTTGATCTCGATAGTCTCATCGGAAAGATTCACAACAACAGGGTAGATTCCCGCTTTATCAGGAACCACGAACCTGCATTCCACGGTTTCAAGGGCTTGATACTCTGAAGGCGGTTCAAAACTAAGTGGAGTTTCAACCGGTTCTGTTTCCCATGAAAAAGAAGAAGGAATTGAGGTTACCAGGTTAACAACACTCCCGACAACCTCCACCGGCGGACCCGGGTCGATAGTGATTCCGGGAAGGTCGCTGTAGGCAATCGCCATGGAGCAAAGCAGTAAAGCTGTGTATCTCATTTCTCTTCCTTTCTGTAACGCCTCGTACGGTCAAGAACCTGCCATTCTAAGATACATTTCAAGAAACATCTGGTAAAGCCCGAAAACCCAAAACCGCTGCATAGTTTTTGCTGATGCACAATTCAGGAGTGCAAGACGCGGGTCGATTACATCGTGAACTGGTCAGCCCTGTTCAAAAACTCCACAAGCAGCTCCACGGCTGTTTCCACGTCATGGCGGTGTATTATGGCAACCGGGCTGTGCCCGTTTCTGGTAGGGATAGAGAGACAGGTGGCGTGGGTGTTGCCTCCGAACTTCTGCATGGAACTTGTGTCGGTGCCGCCCTTTGCGAGAATCTCCATCTGATGATCAATTTTCTTTTCCTCGGCGATGTTCCGTATGAAATTCACAAGAGACGGAGAGCAGATAACACTTGCGTCCTGCTGCTTGATTGCAACGCCCCTGCCGAGATCGCATATCTTCATGGCTGCAGGGAACCCCGGAGTATCTCCTGCCCCGGTAATGTCGGCAGCGATACCAATATCGGGCTTTACAAACTGTGTTGCAACCGTAGAACCGCGAAGCCCTACTTCCTCCTGCGAGGTGCCCACACAGTAAACATCGATAGCCGGATTGGAATACTTTTTGAAGGCTTCAGCAATAATGAAGGCACCGACTCTGTCGTCAAATGCCTTTGCTACAAAGCAGTCACCAATTTCCTGGAAGGGTGTATCCATGGAGACCCAGTCTCCCCTGGATACTTTTTCCTTAACGGTGCCTGCATCCATTCCGAAATCTATAAACAGTTTATCCAACTGAATAGCCTTGCCCACTGTTTCCGGTGTGAGAGCAGGCGGTGCACTGACAACTCCGGTGAGCGTCTCTCCCTTCCTTGTGTGAACCAGAACAGTGTGGCAGTATATTGACTCAGCCATCCAGCCGCCAACCGGAACAATAGAGGCAAATCCCTTGTCATCAACATTATAAATGAGAAACCCTATTTCGTCTATATGACCTGCAAGCATAACTCTGGGTCTGCTCTCACCCGTTGTGCCATACCTGACCGCTATGATGTTTTTCATTGCATCGGTTTTTATCTCGTCTGCGAAGTCTTTAAGATCATCCCTGAGAAGCTCAGCAATGCGGTCTTCATGACCCGATACACCGTGAGATTCGCAGAGTTTTTTAAGCAGTTCCATTATTGCCTCATTCCATATTGTTATCAGGGTGTTTGTATTTGAAATCCGGCCGCTTCCATCCAGGGGGTAGAGTTGTTTCCTGAGAAACGGATATCTCCCATCAGGGCTCTGGATGCCTCAACGGGGGTGAGCCCGTTCTCGAGTATCTGGTTAAGATAGTAAAACTCGATAATAGCGCTGCCGCCCCAGTCTACAGAAGTGGTGTATCCTGAGACTGCAAAATCTTCAGGCCAAGTTGACCTGGAATTAAGAATTGCCTCATCAGTATTGCCTGCCATGATTTCGCAGCAGCTGAAATGAACCAGTTTAAGATTAGTCATTGGGCTTATTGCACTTGCCAGCTCTTGGGGAGACACAGTTCCTCCGTTGAGAGAAATACCGCTGGTTGTGCCGTGAGAGGCAATAACAAGATAAACATCACCTGGAAGCACGGCTGCTTCTGCACAGAAGCTTCGCACATCGTCGATATCATGAACAAAGCGGTGTCTGATATCTATGCTGGGAAGCCTCCCGAGCCAGGCATTGAGCATAGCACCAAAGGAATACTCGTTTTCCCGCATGGATTCCTGCCACTCGGCTTCCAGAATAAGAACCCAGGTCGAGGGTTCGCCTGTTGACCTGTGCCCCTCCCAGGAACTCCAGTTCTGATCTCCGTCTGCTTTCCACTGGCCGGAAAAAGACTCGCCCGTTTCTGAAAGCAGAAACCAGCCGGTGCCGCTTGCGCTGTCTTCATCGTATGTGAACATGAGTTTTCCGCTGTCTGTTATGGTTCCCTCAATGGTTGACATGCCGCCGTAGCTGTACCAGCCTGATACAGAAACGCCGTTCTGCTCAAGAACCATGTCTCCGTAAGTAGTTTCCCATACACCGGAATAATCGGAGATTGCAAGAAGAGCCGACAACAAAAGGATCATTCGATAACCGCCTTAATTCTTCTGACGCCTCTGGATGAACTTTTCTCCGAAACAATTCGGAATTTTCCCAGAACTGCTGTGTTCTCCACATGAGGTCCACCGCAAATTTCTACTGAATATTTTCCTATTGAATAAACCTTAACCACGTCTCCGTACTTATCTTTAAAAAAGCCGAGCGCTCCGGCAGCTTCCGCCTCATCAGGGGTCATTTCTCTCATTTCAATATCAAGCCCGTCGGCAATAGCGCTGTTGACCAGATCCTCGACCTCTGCTATCTCGTTGTCACTCATTTTGTCTTCGTAGAGAAAGTCGAATCGAAGCCTTTCAGCGGTGATGTTGCTTCCCTTCTGCTGAACCGTGTCTCCAAGAACATTTCTGAGAGCAGTATGCAGAAGGTGGGTGGCTGTGTGAAGCCTGGTAACCATTTCGCTGTTATCAGCCAGTCCTCCTTTGAATTTCTTGTCTGAGCCCTGCCTGGACAGCTCCCGGTGATTAAGCGAGGCTTTGGAGAAACCTTCCATGTCAACTGTCATGCCGTGTTCAGAAGCCAGTTCAGCTGTAAGCTCTACTGGAAATCCGTAAGTGTCGTAAAGCTTAAAGGCAGTTTTTCCAGCGATAATCTTCCTGGGGTTCAGTTCAAGGCCGGGCAGCATCTTGTTGAACTGCTTCAGACCTGCTTCGAGAGTATCGCTGAAGAGCTTTTCCTCCCGGTCAAGTTCTTCAATGATGACAGATTTGTTTCTGACCAGTTCAGGATAGTCTTCCCCTTCGGTATTGATAACTATGGAAGATAGCTCCTCGAGGAACCCGCTTTTTATTCCCAGTTTCATTCCATGTCTTATGGCAAGCCTGATAAGCCTTCTCAAAACATAGCCCTGATCAAGATTGGAAGGAACAACGCCCTGATCATCGCCTAGAATATGGGTGGCGGAGCGGATGTGATCCGCAATAACCCTTTCGGAACGAGACTGCTCCTGACTGCCGGAGAGCTCCCTTATTCTATCGATGAGCGGTTTGAAAACACCGATTTCGTAAACTGTTTCATACCCGCCAAGCATGGCTACCGTTCTTTCAACGCCCATTCCGGTGTCTACATTCTTTCTGGGAAGCGGTTCATATGTGCCATTTCCGGTTCTTCTGTACTCCATGAACACGTCGTTCCATACCTCAAAGTATTTTCCGCACGAGCATCCAGGTCTGCAGCTTTCTCCACAGGATACTTTTCCGGTATCATAGAACATCTCGGTATCCGGGCCGCAGGGACCGGTAGCACCCGTAGGCCCCCACCAGTTGTCTTTCATCCCGAGGCTGTAGATTCTCCCGGCAGGAACCCCGGCTTCCTGCCAGATGGCGGAAGCTTCCTCGTCAGCCGGGATATCTCCTTCACCGGCGAAAACTGTAACACTTATTCTTTCCGGGTCAAAACCCAGCCAATCTCTTCCTGTAAGAAACTCCCAGCTCCAGAGAATGGCTTCCCGCTTGAAATAATCGCCAAGCGACCAGTTACCCAGCATTCTGAAGAAGGTCAGGTGAGTTGCATCCCCGACTTCTTCTATATCCCCGGTTCTTATGCACTTCTGAACATCCACAAGCCTGTTACCCTGTGGATGTTTTTCACCCAGAAGAAACGGCACCAGAGGCTGCATACCGGCCGGGGTGAAAAGAATGGTAGAGTCGTTCTCAGGAATAATCGAAGCTCCTGGAATCCGAGTGTGTCCTTTGCTCTCGAAGAACTTGATATAGAGATCTACAAGGTCTCTTTCCGTCATTTAAATTCCTTTTCATAGATTCTGTACCGTTTGTAAAGGTCGGCATTCATCTGTTTTTCAAGAATTGCCCGCATCTCGCGGTTGTTCTCGAGTATCCAGGACAATTCTCCCTTTCCCATGCCAAGTTTTTTGCTGTTTTTTATCAGCCGGTCAATAACGAGAGCTTCAAGTCCCTTGTTTCTATGCTCCTTCTTAACACCCATCAAAAGCACTCTCACACGGTCAATCTCAACCTTGAAAGGAGGTACCTTAAGTGCGAGAATGGATGGTATTGCTCTTCCCCTGCCTTTTTTGAATGCGATATTCGCATCGGGAAGACCTACTCCGAAGGCTACTACTTCGCCGTCAAGTTCTACGATGGGTGTAATTTCAGGTGTGATAAGCATTTTCAGTTCATCGACCATCGCTGCAAATTCCCTGGAGGACATTGGTACAAAACCCCAGTTCTCACCCCAGCACTCGTTGTAAACATCCATGATCTTCCTCATGTCATTGCGGAGGTCTTTCATGTTGATGCTGCGGACTTTCCAGTTTCCCCTTTTCTCGACCATTTTTGCAATACGGAAAAGCTTTTCAAATTTGTCGCTGTCACCGCCAAGCCAGTATGCAAGAAGATCCATGCATTTCGCATAACCTGCAGCTTCCACCAGGCCCCCGAGCCATTTCGGGTTGTGGGTCATCATCAGCCTGGGATCTGTATCGAACCCCTCCACCAGCAGTCCGCATTCCTCGTTGGTGGAAAGATTAAAAGGACCGCGGAGCCTCTGCATACCCCTTTGGCGAACCCATTTCTCGGCAGTATCCAGAAGAAGGGAGGCAACCGCAGGATCGTTCTCACATTCGAGAAAACCGAAAAAACCGGTCTTTTCTTCATGGTACTCGTTGTGAGTTCTGTTGACACAGGCGCTGATTCTGCCGGCAACCACTCCGTTTTCATTCCTGGCAAGGAAAAAATCAACCTCGGCATGCTCATGGAAAGGGTGCTTTTTATCCATAAGATGCCGTACATTCATGAGAAGAGGCGGTACCCAGTGGGGATCGTCAGCGTTTATTCTGAACGGAAGCATTATGAATTCCTTTTTAGCCTTGCGGGTACTCACCTTCTCAATAACGTAGTTCATGCTAACTACCTATCAGGCCATGCCTGCGACCGACTTTTTCAAAAACCGCAAGGGCACGGTCTATCATGTCATCGGTATGACTGGCCATATAGCTTGTGCGGAGCATTGCTCCTCCGGGTTCCACAGCGGGCGAAACAACCGGATTGGTAAAAACACCGTTGTCAAACATATCCTTCCAGAACCTGAAGCAATCAAGATCATCACCAACAATTATGGGAATGATGGGAGCTTCACTGGATCCGATATTGAAACCAAGGGATGAAAGCCCGTTCCTGCACCTCTCGGCGGCGTGGTGTACTTTAGTCAGCAGTTCCGGTTCTCTTTCTATGATATCGAGAACGGCAATCACAGTAGCAACAGCTGCAGGAGGAAGACTGGCACTGAAAATGTTCGTGCGTGCATTGTGCTGAAGGTAGGTGATCACTGGAGCCGGACCGGCTGCGAAACCTCCGATGCATGCGAACGATTTGCTGAATGTGCCCACAAGCAAATCAACCCTGTCATGACATCCCTGGTGTTCGGCAGTACCCCTTCCAAACACACCCATTGCCCCAACCCCGTGGGCATCGTCTACCATAAGGCGAACTTTGAATTCCTCTGCGAGATCAGCAAGACCGTTTATGTCTGCAAGATCACCCTCCATACTGAAAACGCCATCGGTAATGATCATGCCCGGTTCTCCGGTATGCTTTTCCAGTATGTGCCTGAGGTGCTCCAGATCGTTGTGGCGATACTTGACCACTTTGGCATAGCCCATTCTGGCTCCGTCAATGATAGACGCATGGTTCTTTCTGTCAAGATAAAGAATATCGTCTCTACCGCCGATGGTGCCTATGGTGCCCAGGTTGGCATGAAATCCCGTGCTGTAGGTCAGGCAGGCTTCTTTCTTCAGAAACAGCGCCAACCTTCTCTCGAGTTCGAGATGAAGATCAAGTGTGCCGTTGAGAAACCTGCTTCCGGTACAGCCGGTGCCATACTTCATGATGGCTTCGCAGGATTTCTCCATTACATAGGGATTGTCGGTGAGTCCTAAATAGTTGTTTGAACCCAGCATGATGAGACCATGCCCGGCTATTTCCATTTCAGCTCCAACGTGCCCCTGTAGCGGAAGAAAATAGGGATATAAACCCATTGCTTTTACTTTTTCAGGTCTGTCATAGTCAAAACACTTCTGAAATATGTCCATTGAATCACCAATCGGGTTTCTCCGGCTGCAGCCGGATGTATTTTTCTGAACAATACAAAATACTTCATGAATCTAAATCACAAACCTTTCGAAAACAAACCGGAACAGGCATATTCCATGCTGGGCTGAAAGAGGTGGCGAATGAAAGTTTTTCTAACAGGAGCTTCGGGTTTTGTGGGCAGAAGTATTGCCAGAAGACTCATTGCAGACGGTCACATGGTGACAGCAGCCGTCAGACCCACTTCGGATACAAGCATGATACCTTGCGAATGCCGGCTTGAGCTCGTGGATCTTCTATCAGAACCGGATACAGCCCGCTGCCTTACCGGAGTTGAGGTGATCTTCCACAATGCGGGTGCAGTGAAAGCCAGATCAGGTGAAGACTTCGACATGATGAATGCAGGAACTACTGCCGTGCTGGTGAATGCAGCAAGGAAGTGCTGCCCTGAAGCCCTTTTCATTCTCACATCGAGCCAGGCTGCTGCAGGTCCCTGCGGAGCAGGACCTCTTACCCCCTATGGAAGAAGCAAGGTGCTGGCAGAGCAGGCTGCAACCGGGATGCACAGATATATAATTGTCAGACCTCCTGCTGTTTTCGGTCCGGGAGACAGGGCAACAGAGCCTCTTTACAAGTGGGCACGGAGAGGAATCACAGTATCCTTCGGGAACCGAAAAGGAGGGTTCTGTATGATCTCCGACAGTGACCTTGCAGATTTTATGGTTCAAATGATTGACTGCCCTGAAGCTGAAGGTTCCATACTTCAGCCATCATATCCGGAGACAGTAACATGGAAACGATTTCACAATGCTCTGGAAAAAGCGGTTGGCAGAAAGATTTTTATGATTCCTGTCCCCTCGTTCATGGTCTACGCGGCGGGTTTTTTTACCGAATTTCTTGCGAATTTAACAGGGAGCTGTCCCATGGTAACAAGAGAAAAGGCCCGGGAACTCACGGCTTCATCTTGGTTGAACCTCCAGCATCATGTTAAAAAAACTACCGGCTGGTCTCCCAACTGCACTCCAGAAGAAACCCTTTGCAAGGCAGCTTCGAGCATCACGGCGAATTCCTGCGGCATTTGAATGCTATGATGTCACTTACATATTTATTCCATGCTTTGATCGAAATGGTAGAGTAGCACAATATCCCCGTTATATGCAGGGCGTTTCTGATCCTTGATCTCCATTTCAACTCCAAAGGTAACCCTTGTTATTCCTCTCATATCACGAATACCTTTTACAGACAGCACAAGCCTCACGAAACTGTCAACAACCACTGGAGTTCCGAACCTTAGATTCTCAACTGCGTAGTTGACCGTCATCTTTGAATTGTGAACTTCAATTATCTCATCAAGCAGAGCAGGGAGCAGTGAAACTGTTAGAAAACCATGAGCGATCGTTGCGCCGAAAGGGGAATCCGAAGCAGCTCTTTCCGCGTCAATGTGAATCCACTGATGATCACAGGTCGCATCTGCGAAGGCATTAATCGTTTCCTGCGTTATCACCCTCCACTGAGATTTTCCAACTTCTTTTCCATTGTAGCTCTCAAGATCGTTCCGGGATGTGATAACTGCTCTTCCATCCATGTCAATTCTCCTCTCTGTCAAACTGATCCAGGCTTAAAAGAACAAGCGTACAGGCATTCTGCGTTATGATGCCATTGCCTTCAAGAAGCCTTGTCAGCTCTGCACTCTCTGTTCCGGGGTTGAATACTACCCGGCGCGGAGCAATTCGTATCAGTTCATTAATATCGGTCATAAGTAGTTCTGGCCTTATATAAACAACTGCAATATCAATTTTCAGATTAACTTCCGATAAATGGGAAACTGTGGGCTCAGGGGCATCGATTTTTTCCCGGGGATGAACCGGAACAACTCTGTAACCCCTGCTGAGAAGCAGATCAAGTGCTTTTCTGGAATACCTTGAAGACCGATTGCTTGCTCCGATAAGTAGAATGGTTTTTATTACTCGACCCCCATCCAGGATGGCATGCCAATAGATTCAGGAAGCTTGCCGTAGAAAAGATTGTCAAAACCCGTCAGAAGCCAGGCCGCGAATGAGGAACGCAGTGCAATTTTTTTGAGAATACCCCATGGATGCCCCATAGGACACACTGACATGCACTTTCCGCAATCCGTACCCACTGCATTCCAATACATGAAACACCTGTCAGAATCAACTGAAAAGGGTCTGTTACGATCGATTGCGCCACAGGGGCAATTCCTCACACACTTTTGACACTGCAGGCAGAAGGGCAGGTAATCAACCGACTTCTGCCTGCGATGAGAAGGGAATTCAAAATCGGTTGTTACAACCGAAAAGCGCACTCTAGGACCGAGGTTACCGGAGAGCAGAAGACCGCTCCACCCAAAATTGCCAAGACCTGAATCTCTGGCAAGAAGTGAAGCGACAACCTTGTAATTGCCATCAATATGGGCTCTAGCGGAAAACCCAAGATTCCTCAAGAATGAAGCTGTCTGAATTGCAGCAACTGCGCAGTCAATATATCTACCGCTGGTTTCCATAACTTCAGGAGACAAAGGAGCTGTTCCTGTAAACCTGGATCCCATCTCAGAACCGATAACCAATGCAGAACTGTGTTCAAAAGGAACTGCAGCCCCGTATTCCCCCGATCCTCTTCCGGTATGGGAGTAGTAATGGCATGGCTTAAGCGCTGCAGTTCCCAGACACGAGAATTTGCGAGTTTTCAGCATTGCTTTCAGGTACATGGCAATACGTTCGGGCTTAAGAGATGACTTTATTGAAGAAACATTGCCATCCACCGATTCCTTCAAATGTTCCAGCAGAAAAAAGCCGGCATCAGCAGCAGGACTATTCAGAGAGTGGTAATACCTGCTCCCTCTGGAAAGAAACCCTGGAAGCGCTCTTGTTCTTGAATCTATCTCTTCCTTCTCGGGGTTTTCGGAATAATAGCTTTCGTAATTCTCTGAACCCGGCTTCAGCCCTATCCTGGCAAATGGGATATTTCTTTCATCTACTCGCTTTTCTTTCTTCTTGCATTCTCCGGTGTATCCCTTAAGAGGAACCAAAGAAACAAAGATAAGAACAAGTGTCGCCGCGGGAATAGAATAGATAAAATAGACCTTGTTGTGAAGAAGAACATAAACTGCTGCAATAGTAAGCGTAATCAGTGTCGAGAATAATCCGGCCCGGATAAAACCAGCTCTGCAATTCCTGATTGCGGCTGCTGAAAAGAACAAAGCAGCAAGAAGAAATTCTACTCCATTTGTCAGAGAAAGCAGCTGGCGCATTAACTGTTCCAATCATGGGGGAATAGGGCAGTAATACAGACAATGTGAACATATCAAATCCGGTCTGTATTGACAGCCCGAACAAGCCCTCGGTATTGTCTCTCTAGAATCTCCTGATGCATTGAAAACGTATCTCGGCCCAATAGATACTAACCGATTGAACGAAGGGAATAACTCTTGCACTACAGGGAACATGCAGCGGTGATGTTCACCGATGTGGTCGGTTTTACCGCTATCATGGAACGTTCCGAGGATGAGGCGATGCGGGTGCTTTCCCTTACAATGGAAATAGTGCAGCGTGTTGTGGAATCCAGAGGGGGCAGAGTAGTCAAGGAAATGGGAGACGGCACACTCAGTGTGTTTTCCTACCCCCACTGCGCAGTTCTTTCCGCCAGAGATATAATTAATAATCTTGAGAACAGCAGTTTTAAGGTCAGAATAGGGATACACTGCGGAAGTGTTCTTTTTGAGGGGGGCGATGTTTTCGGTGACACCGTTAATGTTGCATCACGGCTGGAGAAGAAAGCACCTGGAGGGAGTGCCCTCTTAAGCTGGGAAGTACTTTCGCTCTGCAAGGCAGAAGAAAGACCAGACACAGTTGATCTCGGCCTGACCAGGCTGAAGGGTCTTGGCCGCCTTCTGCAGATATTCTGTATCGGTATTCAAGACGACTCTCACGATACTGCTGTGGCAATAGATCCTCCTGCAGGCACGGGGCCACTTGTTCTATGTGTTTTCCCTCTGGAAAACAGGGGCGGCCCGGAAGACGAATTCTACTCATTCGGTATTACAGCTGATCTTCTGAGTGACCTGTCCAGGGCTGGTTCTATTTCCATTATGCCGATAACAGCTCTTATGAGATCACTGGAATGCGGTGAAACGCCTGAAGATACAGCCAGAAGACTCGGGTCGTCAGCAATAGTTCAGGGTACTATCGAAAGAGTCGGTACCCAGATGAAGCTTAACCTGTGCCTAAAAGAGGTGGAGTCAGACCGAACAGTATGGGCGGATACATGGTTGGAGGAAATCCGTGAACTTCCTGCTTTGAAGGGCAAACTGGCAGACAGTATTTTAAAAGCACTTGGCAGGCATCCAGAAGTATATCCCGGAATCACCGAAGTCGCAGCTGAGTCGGCAACTGTATATGAGAAATACCTGCAGGCTCTCCATCTCTGGAAAACCAGACAGAACAGACAGCAGATTCAGGAAGTCAGAGATCTTTTAGACTTTGTCATTCAAAATGAACCTGAAATGATACCGGCAATGGTGCTTCTTGGAGAAACATACAGAGATTCGGGAGATTACACTGCGGGGCTCAGGCTATTCAGAGAAGCCCTTGCCATAGCCGGGCGCAACAATTCACCTGTCTATCTTCTTTCGGCAACAACAGCTATCGGAATAACACACTGGATGAAAGGTGATCTCGACGAAGCTCAGAAAGCTTATACCCAGTCAATGAACCTGGCCAAACAGCTTAATGACCAGGCTGGCGAGGCAAGAGCTCTGAACAATATGGGTATCATTTATTGTGATCGTTCTCTATTTGAAGATTCTCTAAGCATGCTGGAGAAAAGCCTTGAAATATCAAACAGGCTCGGATTGCGATCGATACAGGCAAATACTCTCTGCAACATGGGGCTTGTCCACTGGCGAAGCGGTGATGGAGCAAGGGCAATAGAATTCTACGAAAAGTCACTGGACATTCTCAAATCTCTTCGGGATCAGGCAGGTGAAGCCAACCTGCTTCTGAACATAGGAATCATCTACAACGACCAGGGAAGTATGGAACTCGCTTACAACACTGCCCAGAGAAGTATGGAACTTGCCAGAATTATTGATGATCGATCGGGTACATGCCGGGCACTGAACAATATGGGCAATGTTATGCTTGCTCTGGGGCTTTTCACCAAAGCGGAGAAGCACTATCTGGAAGCGCTTGTCCTGGCCAGACAGATTGGCATAAGATTGATGGAGGGCATCGCCCAGAAAAATTTCGCTTTCCTGAAATCTCAGACAGGAGATATTGCTGCTGCCAGGGAGAACTGTGAGAAAGCGCTTTCGATAGCCGAAGAAATCGATGATAAAGTAGGCATAATCGATAACTGCCAGCTTCTCGCAGATATCCTTCTCAGAACAGGCGAGGCCGGAAAAGCTCTTGAGGTCATCCTGCAAGCCTCAGCCCTCTGCGACAGCTATGATCTGCCCAGATATATCCCGTCAATAAGAACCGATCTTGCTCTGTGTCTGCTCAAAACCGGAGCTTCAGTTGAACAGGTAACTGAGCAGCTGGAAAAAGCACAAACTATCAAAATAGAGGATACAAAGAGCCTTCCTGAGATCTGCTGGAAATGGGCAATAATTAACTTAAACATCTCCAACCGGGAAAACCTGCCCGCAGAAAGACGACAGTTCTCTCTGGAAGAGTCTGCAAAATGGAGACAGGCAGCAGTAGACTCCATTCTTTCCGCCGCGGAAAACATTAACTCCGGTGAGTTGAAGCATTCTTTTCTCAACAGTATTCCTCTGAACAGGCAAATACTTGAAGGCGTTACCAGGTAAGCCGTTCAAACTCATTCTCAGCGCTTGTAACCAAACCTTTTCAACAGTTCAATTCTTGCACTGACATCTTCGTCGCACTCGACTGCAGTCGGGGATTCGCCGTCTACGATTCCAAGAATACCCCCGCCTTGATCAGTTCTTGCGACTATTACCTGAACAGGATTGGCTGTGGCGCAGAAAATGCTGCAAACCTCCGGAACGGCTTTGATACTGTTGAGAACCTGAATGGGATACGCTTCCCCCAGCACAACAATAAAGCAGTGTCCTGATGAAATGGAAATCAGGTTATCTTCGGCGATTTTCTTCAATTCCAGATCGTTGCCGTCGCTTCGGACCAGACACGGTCCGGATGCCTCGCTGAAAGCAACCCCGAAAGGGCTGCCGGGAATGGTACCGGCGATTGCTTCGAACAGATCCTCAACAGTTTTTATGAAGTGAGATTGACCCAGAATAATGTTACAGCCATCGGGAAAAACCAGATCAACAGCTTCAATTCTGACACCCATGAACCATTCCTTTCACATAGTGCTATATCACATTTTAGCAACATATTAGAATCATGTTTTTGTCAAATGGCCCAACGACCCTCTATCGGTTTATTCCTTTAAATATATCTTTAACTTCAGGTACTCCGCCTTGAAGTATAAGGTAGCCATCAGGGGGTTCGCTTTCAGTTATGTCGCCGCCAACAGGAGTCAGCATGATACGCTTCACTTCCTCAGGATCGTCGGTAACTCCCATCGCCCAGCCAAGCTTTATGTAAGCAGCTTCGGGCAGCATATTTCCGAGAGGAACTACTCCACGCTGCATCAGGAGCCGCCCGGTGTCATAGACATACATCTGGGCAAAACCCCAGAGAGTCTGAACTGTCATGAACACATGAACACCGGCTTCAGTGGCTTTTCGGATCGGTTCATAAAGAGGTTTGTTCACATGTCCAAGACCGGTGCCGGCAATAATAATGCCCTTGTAGCCATTCTCAACCATCGAATCTATCATGTCGGGTTTCATGTTCGGATAGTAGTACACCATTCCAACCCTGTCATCAAATACAGGGCGGATGTTGGGTTTCCGGCTGGGATCTCTCTTTACATAAGTATCCTTGAGAAAGGTGAAGCTCTCCCTGTCAACCATAGCAAGCGGTCTGTCACCGACAGTTCTGAAAGTGCTGCGGTAACTGCTGTGCATTTTTCTTACCTGTGGACCCCTGTGAAGAAGACCGTATCTGTCGCTTGTGGGTCCGAACATGCACACAACTACTTCAGCTGCATCGAAAAAAGCAGCAGTTCTTGCAGCGTGTATCAGATTTAGAGCCGCATCACTGGACGGACGATCGCTGGATCGCTGGCTACCCACGAGTACAACAGGAACAGGAAGATCCTGGCACATATAGGTAAGAGCTGCCGCGGTATGGCTCAGCGTGTCAGTGCCGTGCCCTATCATTATCCCGGCCACTCCCTTCTCTATCTCCTTCTGTATTGCATTGGCAAGAATAATGTACTGCTCCGGCCCCATGTCTTCGCTGAAAATACCGAAGAGCTTTTCAGTCTCCAGGTTGCAGATATCCGCAAGTTCAGGAACAGCGCCATAAAGCTCCCCAGGCGAAAAAGCAGGAATGACGGCACCGGTTTTGTAGTCAAGACGACTTGCAATAGTGCCACCGGTACCAAGGAGCTTAACGGTAGGATGACCCGGATCATAGGGAAATGCCTGCTCCGGTATCTGGTAGTGAGCTTCTCTTGATCCAAGTATCTCCACCCCGGTTACCTTCGATGCGGAAATACCTATATTGTACCCGGTGCATAGCTTAAGAACAATGTGATCAGCATCGGCAGTCTCGCTGCGAGGCAGAACAACACCCTTGAAAACATTAGGACCTGCTGTAAGAACAATATCATCCCATACCTTTATCCCGAACTTTTCCATCATTTCTCTTGTTGCTTCTCTGTACCCTTTAAAAACATCACTGCTCATCCGAATCCCCTCAGAAGCGCCTTCTTTTCCTGGCGCCAGGTATGTTCATCTGTTTGCGGTAGTTGGCCACCGTTCGCCTTTTTACGTCTGTTCCGCTGCTGCTCAGAATTTCAGCAATTCTTTCGTCGCTGAGAGGGCTGGAATTGTCTTCACCGGCAATAACCCTCTTTATTTCTTCCTTCACCGATATGGTAGCCACCGCTGAATCAGCACTTCCCCGGCTGAAGTAATATCTCATCTCGTGTATTCCCTGCGGCGACTGCACATACTTTCCATTAATGGCCCTGCTGATGGTAGACTGGTTGAACCCCAGAGCTCTGGCCGCTTCCTGAAGAGTAAGAGGCTTAAGAGAATCGACTCCGTGAAGAAGAAACTCCACCTGGGTCTCGGAAATGAAGTTTGCTATCTTCATTACGGTTTCCTGGCGCTGCTTGATTGCCTTAATGAACCAGCTGGCCTTTTTGAATTTCTTCCTGACATACTCTTTTTCCTGGGATCCTATTGAGGGCGATTCCAGTATACCCCTGTTCCTGTTGCTTATAGAAAGATGCGGGAAACGGTCGTCATTGAGAAAGACGAGAAATTTGCCGTTGTGTTTTTCTATGATTATGTCGGGAATCACCGCTGTTCCAATGCTGCCTGCATACTCGGATCCGGGCCAGGGGTTCAGCCTGCGGATACTCTCTATGGCCTTCTCGACGGAATGGGGTGTTACACCAAGTATACCTGCAATGGTAAGAATGCGTCGCTCAGCAAGCTCATTGAAACACTGATCAATAATCCGGTACTCAAGTGTTTCCCGGGAAGAATCTCCGTTCTTTCTGATCAGCTGATACATAAGTGCATTTCTGGCAGAGCTTTGAGCTACGCCTGGCGGGTCGAAAGTACGAACCACATCAATTGCGTCCGATAAAATTTCTTCCGGTCCGTCCCAGCCTGTCTGCAGTTCGCCGGGGTCAAGTGTGAGAAGCCCGTTTCTGTCCAGTGAGTAGATAACATAAACCGCAGCATTTTCGATTCCCTCTGCCAGAGTAAGTGTATCCACCTGAGAAAGCAGGTATCCACTCAGCGTTTCGGGATTCACTGCCTCAGGATGCCACGGTTCATCTTCTGTGTATCTGCTTGAGGGCATCGTTCCAATATCTTCGTCTATCTCCTTGAGTATGTCCAGAGGATCTTCCTCGACAGCATCTTCCCTGTCGGGTTCATCTTCAGGGGTCTCATTTTCCGGCTCTTCCTGGTTTTCCGATTCCAGAGACCCGCTTTCCGCCACCTCCAGAAGAGGGTTCTCAGACAGCTCCACTTCTATAAGATTATCCAGATCCTGGGAAGGCATCTGCAGTATCTCAAGCTGCTGGCGCAGAGTCTGAGTCATGGCAAGCTTCTGCACCTGCGACAGGCGCATTTCGGTTCTGAGTTCAGGCATCTAGAGCGAAAACCTTTCACCCAGATAGATTTTTCTTGCTTCCGGGTCGTTTGCCAGTTCCTCTGCAGAACCTGAGATTAATACTTTTCCATCGTACATTATGTAGGCCCGGTCGGTGATGGCCAGGGTTTCTCTTACGCTGTGATCCGTGATAAGCACACCCAGACCTCTGTGAGCCAGATCTCGGATAATTCCCTGAATATCAGCAACAGCAATGGGGTCAATCCCTGCGAACGGTTCATCAAGAAGCAGGAAACCCGGGTCGGTTACCAGAGCGCGGGCAATCTCAACCCTGCGCCTTTCCCCTCCGGAGAGGGTATAGGCCTTCTGATCAGCGAGTCTTGCAATTCCAAGCTCAGAGAGAAGTTTTTCCTGTTTCTGTTTTCTTTGCTTTCTGCTCAGCTTCATGGTCTCAAGAATACACATAAGATTATCGGCAACCGTCATTTTCCTGAAAACGCTCGATTCCTGGGGAAGATATCCCAGACCAAGTCTAGCTCGCTTGTACATGGGCAGATCGGTTACTTCTTTCTCGTCGAGAAATACGCTTCCCGAATCGGGTTTAATAAACCCGACAATCTGATAGAAAGTCGTTGTTTTTCCTGCGCCGTTAGGTCCCAGAAGACCCACAATCTCACCTCTTCTAACCTGCAGGCTAACCCCGTCGACCACCTTGCGTTTCCTGTACTTTTTCACAAGATCTTTCACGATAAGCTGCTCAGAACGTGCTGCAGTATCAGTCACGGAAGGCTCCACTCCAGCTGTATGTTCCTCTTACATAACCTCTTGCCATTATCTCATCCGCTTCTCCCGATAAAAATCTGATTACGATCTCCTCGGCGTTGATGGTATTTGCCTCAGCTCTAAGTGAATCTTCTCCTGCAACATTCAGAACGGCGGTGCCCTGCAGAAGAAGGCTGTCAAGCTCCTCTCCCGAGGGAAGAAAGGCAAACTCAGCCCTCTGTGAGGTGAAATTCATCGTAGTGCCCTGGTCTTCCAGATCACCCGAAGCGCCACCCTCAATACGAAGGAAACTGATGGCGCCTCCTGCTTCCAGAAGTGCCTCCATCCAGTCCCCTCTGAGGTTCCCCTCGTCAGCAGTGATCACCGGAAATCCAATAAGCTCCATTCTTTCCTGTTCACCGTAGTACCTGAGGTACTCGCTTGATGTCTCGATGTTTCTGGATCCCATGGAAACGAAGGCGTTACCCTGAGCCTCGGCTCTCTCGCCGTCCTGGAAGAACTCAAGTCTGTCTGCTGTAATAACGGTGGTATCCGTGCCTTCAATTCTGGTGAGTACCGGGTTCACCGTAACGAAAAGGCTCTGTCGTTCTCTGTCGTAAAGAGCATAGTCTCCCTGAACGGTTCCCAGCCAGTCTCCCCTGAGAATAACTGAACCCTTTGCAGTGGCCTTGTTTCGAAACCTGAACCAGTCGACCTGGTCTGCAGTTAGAACTGAAGATCCATCAGAAAGAACCGCATTGCCGGTGAGAAGCATCACACCTGTGATCCTTGAGTAGGAAAGGAACGCACCGCTTGCAGTGAGAGTGTCTGCTACAACCATGACATTGCCTGAAAACTCTGCTCTTTCCGAGTCTTGATAAATTGAAGCGGAATTTGATGTTACTGTAACCTGGTCATCGGTAACCATCACACCGCCGGTCAATTCAAGAAGAGATTCGCCATTCTCCAGTTCTGTGGTAGAGGCATTCTCAGAGGTAACAGTGAATACACCGGCAATGGAAGAAACAAAAAGGCACAAAACGATCGCGGGAAGAATAGCGTCAGTTCTCAATGGGCAACTCTCCTGTTGTGACAGCTGTAAAGGATTCACTCACAGTAACACCTCCAACGGTGCCAAGGCTTGTGTCCAGAATTACGCCTCTTCCGTGAAGAGTGGTTATACCGGTGCTATCCGGAATAACGAATGTTACCAGACAATCGGTCTGGAAAGTTTCCAGGGAATCCGACCAGTTTAAAAGATCGGTTTCCAGAGTTCTGCCATCGGTGTTTTCAGCATGAACATCGCCCCAGAGAACGGTCTTTCCACTGATGAGGTCTGATGTGCCGGTGTCACTCCTGACGAAGCTTTCCGGAATATCGTTCTGGTAAAATACTATGTTTACATCTGTCATGAACAAAAGGCTGTCAGCCTCTCTGTATACTGCCGAGTCACCGGAGAGCATCCACTCACGGAACCCGTCCTCAGCCTGCACCAGCCTGAAATCTGCTACTGTCTGGATCTGTCCGCTTTCGTCAGACCAGTCGGCAGGTTTCTCACCGCAGGCCGCCAGAGCCATGAGGGCGACGATCCCAGCGCTTATGAAACCAGACCCACTGATTGGGATCCTCACTGATCCACTCTCCGATTCTTTTGTTCAACTGTGCTGTGAGAAGAAGAATACCTTCTTCCCTGGAAACTTTCTCCATGCAGGAGGTTTCAACCACAGGGTCAATGGTCAAAAGATACCTCCTTCTGGCTGTTCTGGCTATATGCAGCGTAAGAACAGGCACACCGGAGCGAAGGGCGATACCGGCAGGACCCACGGGTGTTCTGGCCTCCAGACCCAGGAAGGGAACATAACGGCTGTCAACAGTCAGAGTGTCCTGATCGATTAGAATACCAACAGCAGTGTTGTTTCTCAGAGCTCTGATAAGACCCATCGCCTGGCTGCCGCGATCAATGAGCTCAATTCCGGGTTTTGCTCTGAGATCATCCAATAAAGTCGAAACATGAGGATTCCAGAGTTTTCTCCCCACGATTCCCACTTTTGCTCCCAGAAGTGATACAGATCTGGGAATCAGTTCCCAGGCAGAATAATGAGCAGTGATTGCTATAACACCTCGGCCTGATTTCAGCGCCTGCCGGATATTTTCTTCACCTCTGACAGTCACAGCTGATCTGAAATACTCATCACTTTTTCTGGAGAGGAAGAGAAAATCGAAGAAGGAAGCAACCAGACCGCGAATAACAAGAGAAGGCTGCACGGCCAGACTAAGCGGCTCAGCAACATTTCTGATGTTCACATTCATTGTACTGCGGTATCTGGAGACAAACGGCGAAAAAATCCATCCCGAAGCACAGGCAATAAACCACGAAGCCCATCCGGGCAGTCTTGCAGCAACAAAAAGACCAGTTCTGATGATAATCGGTTCTATGTACCTGTGCCTTATTCTTCTAAGGGCGGTATTTCTTTTTCTGCCCATAGCAGGAGCCTCAAAAACCTATTGCAAGAGCATCGTGCAGATATAAAACTCCCACTGGTACAGAGTTTTCATCGGTAACGACAAGAGAAGTTATGCCAAGCTCTTCCATTTTCTGAACAGCAAGTGCCAGAAGATCATCCGCAAGAGACACAGCCGGTTTTCTTATCATCACATCACAAAGCAGAAGCTCGGAAATGTTTACCCTGTTCTTCATCAATCTTCCAAGATCACCGTAAACGAATATGCCCGCTAGCCGATTGTCATCGCCAATGGCGATACAAACACCTCTGTGCTCGGTCATTACTTCAATTGCGTCTGTCAGAGGGGTCTCTGCGGGTAGCAGAGGAAGAACATCGGAAATCATTATGTCGGATACACGCATAAGCAGCTTTCTTCCCAGTGAGCCGCCCGGGTGAACATCGGAGAAATCTTCGGGTGTAAACCCCGATAGTTTCAGCATTGCCATGGCCAGTGCATCTCCCAGCGTCATCATTGCAGTGGTACTGGCGGTCGGGGCAAGATTGTAAGGGCAGGCTTCCTTCAAATCAGGCAGCCGCAGAACCACATCAGCAAATTTTCCAAGAAGCGAGTTTTCATTTGAAACCATGGCCACAACAGGAACAGCAAGCCTTCTAAGGGTGGGAAGAAGGGCTGCGATCTCTTCAGTATCTCCGCTTTTAGACAAAATAAGGGCAGCATCGCCCCGGGCCAGAATTCCCACATCACCATGGATTCCCTCAGAAGGATGCAAAAAATATGAAGGTGTGCCGGTGCTGGTCATGGTTGCTGCAATTTTCCTGCCTACGAGCCCGGATTTGCCAATGCCGCAAACAACAATTTTCCCAGTACACGAGTGAAGCAATTCAACTGCTCTGCAAAAAGAATCTCTGTTCAGAGGCAGGGTTTCCGCAAGCCATCTTGCCTCAATCTGAAAAACCCTTTCAGCTTCCAGAAAAATATCATTCACAGGATGCCCCCAGTATTAGTTCAGCAACTTCCCGTACCGCCCCTCTTCCTCCACTGGAACCGGCAACAAAAGAACAGATTTCCCTGACTTCAGGTGAGGCATCGCAGGGGCAGGCTGAAACACCCGCAATCATCATCGCCGGGATATCGATCAGGTCATCGCCCATGAAAAGAACTGAAGAGAGATCAATTTCAAGATGCCTGGCAAGATTCGTCAGTGCCCCGGCTTTGTCTTTTGTACCCAGACACAGGAGTTTAACTCCCAGATCCTGAGCCCTCCGTCTGGTGGAGTCAAAATCGCGGAAAGATACGAAAGCCACTTCGACCCCGTTCTCGAGCAGTCGCTTTATACCGGCTCCATCTTTGGAACTGAATCCCTGAGAAACACCCGATGAACTATAAATGATCTTTCCGTCGGTCATTGTTCCATCAACATCCAGTGCAACAAGCCTTACATGGGAATAACTCATAGAGGAGGTCCTTCCCAGTGAAGCAGGGCTTCATCAAGCACTGCTTCTGTCTCTGCAAAATTCAGCATGACAGCACTGTCGCTAAGGGCACAGGGTGGATTCGGGTGTACCTCAAGAAACATTCCCCTGATGCCCCAGGCCGCAGAAGCTCTGGCCATCTGTTTTACGAATGTTCTGTCTCCTTCTGTGTATTCTCCTCCGGCTCCGGGTTTCTGCATGGAATGAGTGAGATCCATAATTACTCCGTCGCACAGAGAGCTCATGGAGGTAAGAGAACGCATGTCCACAACAAGATCTCCGTACCCGAAAAAGCTTCCTCTTTCCGTCAGCAGAACCAGAGGGCATCCGGCTGCTTTCAGCTTGTCTACCGCCCCCTTCATGTTCCAGGGTGCCATGAACTGACCTTTCTTGACATTGACAGCTATTCCTGTTTTTCCTGCTGCATTCAGTAGAGAGGTTTGTCTGCAGAGGAAGGCCGGTATCTGAAGCATGTGGCATACCTCAGCGCAAGGTGCTGCCTGGTCGGCGGTGTGAATGTCTGTAACCAGAGGAAGATCAAACTCAATTCCTGCTTTCTCGAGTATACGCAGCCCGGCCTCAATGCCCGGTCCCGACCAGGAATCTGAAGAAGTTCTGTTGTCTTTCATGAAAGAACTTTTAAACAGAAAAACTGCTCTGTCAGCGTGTTTCGTTCTCTGTTTGCAGACAAAGTCTGCCGTTTTCATCACGACTTCCTCGGATTCAATACCGCAGGGTCCGAGAATGAATACTGGCAGGTTTTTGTTTAGTTGTTCCTGAACCACTCTCTGGCCTCCTCAAGATCATTCGGTGTATCCACCCCGATGGAGTTCCATTCACCGGGAATTACAGTAATCTTTACTCCGTTTTCCATCCAGTCGAGTTGTTCCAGTTTTTCCTGCTGGGCAAGCTGGCTTCTGGGAGACCCTGCACACAAAGGAAGACTGGTGCTGGTGAAACAATAAACCCCAACGTGCTGAAAAAAGAAGCTGGAACCCCATGGAATTGGGCTTCTGGAAAAATACATTGCTTCTCCTCTGGAATCTACAACTACTTTGACCAGGGATGGGTCAGCACCTTCATTAGCCGGTATTTTTCTCGCCAGAGTAACGACGGCATCAGGAAGCATGCTCTGCCCGGCAAGGGCATGAATCCAATCGGCTTCAATGAACGGTTCATCACCCTGCAGGTTTATTATTCGTTCTCCCGGGCGACCTAGCGCTTCCCATGCCATGTTCACCCTTTGGGTTCCGCTATCAGCAGGTCCTGTAATCACCGCTTCGTAACCGGCACTAAGAACAGCTCTCTCAATCTGTACAGAATCGGTGGCTACCACAAGCCTGTCGGGATTAGCCCTGAAAGCACCGTCAAGCACCCTGAGGATGAGAGATCTTCCGCAAATGTCAGCGAGCGGTTTGCCCGGAAGGCGGGTAGACCCCATCCTGGCAGGGATTATTACTACTGTCCCAGCCAATTCTCAGATGCCCGGATTGATGCGAAGAAAACAGTTTCTGATTCATCGGTACCCCAGGATTCGTAACTGATTCCAGCATCAACCGAAGCCTGACCCCCGGCGATATTGTATCCGATACCTGCTGAGTATGTTGATGCTCCATCCCTCCATAGCCCATCCATCGTTCTGAATCCGCCTCTTACACGGAAACCCAGTCCGGGTGTAACCTCGAAACCAGAAGCCAGATAACTGCCCTCTTCCGTTGTGTGGTCAAGAAGATGCAGCGCTTTTCTTGCAAAGAAATCGACTCCGATGAGAACCCTGGGGTGAACATGCGCCGAAATACCTGCAGTCAATTCACCTGGTACGGAGTATCTCGCTGTAGAATCGGCTATTGCATCACCAATGTAGTCTCTGTTCAATGTCAAATCGCCGGATCTGTCTGTGGCTATGGAAAAACCGGCAGATACTATCCGGGTGTTAACGAATGCCCCGAAAACCAGCCCCCAGGATGGTAACAGCGCAACATCGTCTCTGTATTCAGTTGGAACAGGCATAGTCGGGCCTGAACTGTTGATGGAAGCAATACCTTCTCCCAGTGCGGAACCGAAGAAGCATTTACCTCCCAGCGAAAAGGCAAGCTCTTCAGACACTCTTGAGGTGATCCCGGCATATGACTCACCGGAACCGCCTGTCCAGCTGATTGATCCTGAACCATTGCTGACAATTACAGTGTCTTGCGTGTTCATTCTGGACCTGCTGCTGATAAGCCCGGAAATCTGCAGCCCAGCCGGCAGAGGTATGATAACGGAAATATCAGGAAACGAGGCTGCTCCAGACCAGGTTATATCACTGGTATCCATCATCTTCGTTCCCCATGTAAGCCCGGTGGCACGAGCCCAGCCTGAGGCAGCCGGATTTGTACCGGACACCATATTGGAGTCAGGTATCCCTGCGGAAACAAAACCCATTGAAAAAGCTCTGACACTGCCCCCTGCATTCTCTGCTCCAATACCGTATGCGGGAGGCTGAAAAGCAGGTGAAAACCCTGAGACAGAGATAAGGGAAACAAGCGCGAAATTCAGTATCATCATCAGGTTACTCCAGATTTATTGTTACGGTGTTCTATCTTCATGAGGGTAATATAATCAGGCCTCCCTTAGATTGTTCCATTTATGCTGATCGAGTCTCCGGGGGAAGGAATGATAATTTCTGCGTTCTTTTCTCTGCCGATAAGGGCTGCGAGCGCCTCGGCAGATTCAATCTCCCCGTGAACCACAGCCACCTGTGAAACATTTTCTCCCACGGCCCGAAAATACTTCATAAGAGCATCAGAATCGGCATGTGCGCTAAAACCATTAATATCAACTACCTGTGCATTCAAAGGATATGGAACGCCAAAAATATTAACAGTTTCTCTTCGCTGGGAAATCACTCTGCCCAGTGTGTGTTCTGCCATGAATCCCACAAGCACTATTGTGTTCCTGGGATCTGTAATGTTGTTTTTGAGATGATGCCTGATTCTTCCGTTTTCGCACATTCCCGAGGCGGAGATAATGATCATTGGCTCTTTCATGGCATTTATCGACTTTGATTCACCTACACTCTGAACGAAATGAAGATTCTCGAACTCAAAAGGACTGTGCCCCGCGTAGAGAAGGTCGCGAAGCTCGGTATCATAAACCTCGGGATGAAGCTTGAAGACCTCTGTGGCGTTAAAGGAAAGCGGAGAATCCACGAACACTGGAATGTCCGGCATTCTTCCTGCAACGTGAAGAAGATTAATGAAGTAAAGAACCTCCTGAGTTCTTCCAACGCTGAAAGCGGGGATAATGAGCTTGCCACCCCTCTTAACAGTATCCTTGATCACCTGCTCGAGATCCAGCAGCGATTTCTCCTGGGGGTCATGGTTCCTTCCTCCATATGTGCTTTCTATTATGAGAAAGTCGGGTCTTGAAGAGAGATCGGGATTTCGAAGGATTGGTCTGTCGAACCGGCCCAGATCACCGGTATAGAGCAGGGTACAGTGCTTGCCGTTTTCTTCCAGAGTGAGTTCCACCTGAGCACTTCCGAGAATGTGGCCTGCTTCGAGAAAACGCAGTGTTACTCCCGGAAAAATAGTAAAAGAAAGATTGTATGGTATTGATACAAATTTTTCAAGAGCAGCCAGAGCATCTTCAAGGTCGTACAGGGGCTCAACAGGAGGAAGGTTTTCTTTGACCCGCTTCTTATTCAGATACTCGGTATCCGCCTGCTGTATGTGTGCTGAATCAGGCAGCATGATTGAGTCAAGGTCTCGTGTTGCACTGGTTGAATACACAATTCCCCTGAATCCGTTTTTCACAAGACCCGGAAGCTTCCCTGAGTGATCTATATGAGCGTGGGACAGTATAACTGCATCGATAGATGCCGGCTCGTAGCTGTATTCCCGGTTAAGCCTCTCGCTCTCTTCTCTTCTTCCCTGGCTCAGCCCGCAGTCTAGAAGAATTCTCTTTCCGCCAACTTCGACCACATGTTGTGAACCTGTTACAGCCCTTGCAGCTCCGTAAAATGTAATTTTCAACCCTGTCCCCCTGCGATTGAGTGGATGCATTAATTGACTCTGATATACTTACTATGGTGACTGCCCCTGCCGGCAGCAACCTGCACATAAGGCACCGAGATAACATCAATTTGTTATGGACATGCGGGGGGTGAAGCCCTAGATTATAAGATAGGGCTGGCCGTTGCAGTTTCGCAATTGTCGAAACTTGTCAGTGGAAGGAGTGTCTATGCAGAGGTGCAGTGCATTGACCATGTCTGCAGCAGAAACAGGTATTTATTTCTGGTGAACAGTTGTTTTGTTCGCCGTCAGTTTGGAGGATGAATGAGAATCGCCTTAGTCACATTGTTGATTCTGAGCTTGTGCATGTTCGCCGATACAATTGTTCAGCGGATTGGTGAGGATCAGAGTCTCACCGTTGATCAGAAAGCTCTTTATCTGATCTACAGTGTTGTTGATCAGAGCAGGCTTCCAGTGGAATACACTGCCAATACCGACCCAGTAACGTGCGGGTTTCCGGCACTTCATGAGGCCATGCTTCTCAGTGAGCAGGTTTCCCAGGCCACCCTTGAACAGATTCTGACACTGGCCAACAGACCTGTTCTTTCAGGCACACCTGTCAACTTTGTATCCCCCAGCGGGCACTTCAGAGTTCATTACACCACATCAGGCTACGATGCTACCACTGTCGAATACGCTGAAGATGTTGCCGAGTATATGGACTATTCGTGGGCAACTATTTGCGATACAATGAATTACTTCGTTCCTCCACCAGATGGAGGAGTGGGTGGAGATGCGCTTTATGACGTGTACGTAGCCACTCTCACCGGTGGTACTCTTGGTTACACATCCAGCGGCGGGGAATACAAGCCGCCCGATTCGACCCACGCAAGCAGCGCAAGCCATATAGTTATGGGAGCGAATCTGGGTGATGTGTATAACAAAACCACCTGCATACACGAGTTCATGCATGCTGTTGAAATGTCCTACGACTACATGGAGCCTACCTGGTTCATGGAAAACTGTTCCGTGTGGATGGAAAGCAACGGCTATCCGGAAATTAACTGGTACAGCGGCTGGTATGCCGAAGGAGCTATAAGGAAGCCTTACCAGTGCATAGACGGAGGCAATCCCTACTGGTATGGCGCTTCTTTCTGGCCGAGAATGATGGCCCTGATGTTTGATCCCACAGCAGTCAGGCAGGTCTGGGAAAACTGTGCTGCAGTTAACGGAGCAAACATGTGGAATGCCCAGGAGGAAATGTTTGCAGCAAACGGCACAACCTTCGAGCAGGCATTCATGGAATACGGTGTCTGGCGCATTTTTGTGGGTAGTTATTACAACAGTGCCTACAATCTGTTTGATGAGATAGCCGGTTCATGGGGAAGCCCTCAGATATTCTCATGGCACAACAAAGACTACTTCCCATACTCCGGCGATCAGGGCGCTTATCCTCAGTTCATCCCTCAAACTAAAGGAATCGCCTGGCTCAGATTCAAACTGGCAGACTACCAGGGCGGATGGGTTCAGATGGACTTCGACGGCAGAGACAACTTCGAATGGAATCTCGGAGCAATTCTGTACAACAGCAGCGGCTTCCAGTTCAGCTGGTATAACTGCGATCCCGTATCGGGAGTGAAAAGCATATCCGTTCCCACAGCAGGCTGGGACTATGTCGTATTCTTCCCTGCATTCATGAGCGAGACATCTTTGTCGGCCAACTATACCTTCACGGTGAGCTACACTACCGGAATTGAAGAGGAAGAGTCGCCGGCTTCTACCCAGCTTTCTGCAGGGTCCAACCCCATGGTTGCCGGCTCCGCGGTAAACTTCTCAATCCCCTCCGCGGGTCAGACAGATCTTTCAGTGGTTGACATGGCAGGCCGAAGGGTCGCTACGCTTTTCAGCGGAGTTGCCCAGCAGGGTATGCACTCGGTTGAGTTTGACGGAAGCCTTGCCTCAGGAACATACATTGTTGTTCTCAGGCACGAAAACTCTGTCGAAGCTACCAGAGTATCGGTACTCAGATAGAGACAGGCATGCATAACAAGAGTGCCCGGTTTTCAGCCGGGCACTTTTTTCGCAGGATGGTGCTGCTCTGTCTGCTTCTGGCAGGCAACGGATGCAGCGGGCATCTGTCGCCCGAGAATACAGGTAGGCTGGTCTCTGATACAGGCGATATCGCGGTATTGATAGAATTCGCTGCGCCGGTCTCAAGAGACACCATGCCTGAGGCAGCAGCAAACCTGTCGAATACTTCCTGCGGCAGACTGCACCAGGCAGACCAGACTCACAGCAGCATCATGACGATAGCAGAGCAGGTAGACAGTTCCGGCAAACTCATGATGCTTATTATTCCGGAAGCCGTTCAGTTTTCCGGAGAACGCGATCACCTTGTGATTTGGACTGACAGCACTGGAGTACCTGTTCTCGTCAGCCCGGAACTTGATCAGGCATTACTCAGCGACAGCCTGTGGGATGATCCGCTTGAAAGGCAGAGAACGATACTTTATCTTGTAAATTTTTTCAAACCTGACGTTGTTATAGAATTTGTTCCCGAATCAGAGAGCAGTTTCGAGGTAACGGAATTCTGGAGCAGCAATGCTGTTTTGAACAACATGACAGTCGCGCTTTTTGTTCCCCCGTCTGAGGACGAATCATACAGGGGCTGGGGAGCATTCACCGGAAAGGGCATTCTGACCGGCATTCTCCAGGGAATGGATATTCAGGGGTTTTTTGCAACAATGCAGATTATTTCAAAATTGAACTGGAATAGCGGTGACAGAGGATATCCTGCCATGCAGGCTTTTCAGGTGCGGGAGACCGAATGAAGCTGAAAGAACTCATAGACAGATCCATTACCTGGGGAGTAGAGATACCTGCAACACCGTGGCAGCTTGCTTCTCTTTTTGCTGTAACGGTTATTCTTAGAAATCTTATGGAGGCGCTTTCTCTGGGTTTGGTGTTTACTGCCCCTTCTTTTCTTCTGCACTTTCCGGTTGCATATGTCTATCCATTGCTTGCACTTGTATTTTTCATGAAGGTCTTCAGCGGCTACAGCGCAGCAAAACTGCTAAAAATAATGGTGTTTGCATGGACTCTCACTCTGCTTCCTCCTGTGATAGACGGAATTGCAGGTACATCATCATCGATTGGATACTTTCCCCTGGAAAGAAGCAACGCCGGATGGTTTCTTCTTAATTTCTTCAACCCTTCTGTAACCCTGAGCGGAACAACAACCGGAATCAGGGTTGAAGCTGCAATCGGATGCATTCTCGCAGGGATATTCACCTGGGCAGTTGCCCCGGGGAAAAAACTGCTGCGGGGTATTCTTAACATGCTGGTTTTTGCGCCTGTTTTTTTGACTTTTTTCACCTGGCCTTACCTGATAAGTGTAATTTTTCAGCCGTTGTTTCCGGGAGACGGAGTTACCCACTCCCTGCTTCAGTGGCATGCTGTAACTGAAGACCCTGTCACCGGAGCCTCTCACTTTATAACATATCTTATTGACATGATACCCGTTTCACTGCTCGCTCTGTGGTATGTCAGAGAACTTGCTGTTGAACGCTGGGTTGAGCTGAAGAGTAAATTTCACAGCCTTCTCCCGCTTTTCCTGTCATCTGTTCTGGGAACAGCAGCAGCATTTGCCGTGGTTCCACATACAGGAGTAACATTCGCCGATGCGGTAACAATCATCGGGGCACTCATGGTATCATTCTGGATTGCAGCAGCATCCGCCTGGCACGGCAGTTTCAGAGCAGTGCCTTCAATTGTTGCTCTGACTCTTGCCTGGGCATGCGGCTGGATGACTCTTGTATTTGCTGGTCTTGCCCTGGCAACCGCAGGCCTCCCCGGAGGAGAAAGGCTGAAAAAAGCACTTTTTGCTCCAGCTTTGTTTGTTACTGCCATTTCACCGGTTGGTTTCACTCTTCTTGCCCCCTCTGCTCTTCTGACTTTGATCATGATTCCAGTCATTGTTTTTGTTTCTCAAAAGGTGCATTCAAGGCTTCTGTTGCTTGCGCTCCCTCTGACAGCTCTTCTTTTTTCTCCTCCGGCATCCCAAGAAGGGGCCTGGATAAGAGAAATTGCCAGGAGAACAGATACATTCGCAAGATCCGGCAGAATTGCTCTTGCAATGGAGTCTGCTTCAAGTCTGGCGGCAGGTGGAGGCTCATGGTTGACTCTTGCGGAGACAACTCATTTGACCGGGCAGAATGAGAGATCGAGGTACATTTGCGAAACCGCAATGGCTCGTGGAGATTCAACAAGCTCTCTTCTGAAGGTGTTGATGAACCTCGCCTATGCAAGGGGTGACTCATCCGCTTTCAACGGCATTTTCAGCCTCTACCTGGCAAGAGCTGAAGAATCTGAACTCAGCAGCGCAGTAACCATGAGAGTCTCATTATTGTCAATGGCTGGAGATACCGCATCTTTGAACCAGATTCATGCCAGGGGCGGAATGAATCCTATGCTTCTCAGGTCAATGGCAACAGCTCACATGGCACTTGGCGACACACTACTGTCACTTCAGTACTCCCGGGCATTTCTTGATACACCGGCTGCCTCAGCACAGGACTGGGCAAAAACAATTACTCTGGCAGCTCTTACTGGCGGAGAAGACTGGGATTCCCTGTACAACGAAGCAGAAGAAAAACTGGGGTTCTGTCTACCCGTAATGCTGTCCCGATTACGAGCATCGGTGATTGCAGAAGGCACGGCCGACCATAGGGATCTTCTTCAAAGATGTATCGTTATCAGACCAGATGATCCAGAAGTTCTTGAAACAGCGGCCATATGGTTCTCGGCAGCAGGGAAGCCCGACAGCGCACTCATTTTCGCGTCCAGAGCAATTGCAGGGCAGACAAATCCATCAATGAACAGCTTCTCTCTTGCATTGAATGCAGCCCTGAACTCAGAAAATTACTCAGAGGCTGCCATTACTGCAAGGTACGCCATACACTGCTTTCCTTCTGTTGTCGGAAACAGAGCAGTTCTTGCTGGAATTCTTGAAGCACAGGGTGACACCGCTGAAGCCAGCAGGCTTGAAGGGTCGTTCAGGGGCATTCCCTGGGCAGAATCTTTGTGTGATTCACTGGCGTCCGCAGTATGTGCAGCAGAAGAAAACTGATACTCTCAGCAGTTTCTGCATCTGTTTTTCTTATTGCTCTTCTCTTTGGCCCCCCTTCCTTCGATGCAACAGACGGAGCAGAATTTGCCGTATCCGGTTCTGAGCTTCAGATAGCACATGCCCCGGGCTACCCACTTTTTCTACTACTGGTTCGTTTATCTGCGATGGCTTTTTCGCCTCTCTACGGCCACCTGAGGCTTCTTAACTGCTTTCTTGGAGCAGCGGCAGTTCTGATTGGAACAGAAGCATTCAGAAAAACCGGAACACAGTTCCTCCCTGCCCTGACAGGTACAGTACTGTTCCTCACCGCAGCTCCTGTTATGGGCCAGTTCAACAGCCTCGAGGTGTATCCACTTGCTATTCTTCTTGTTTTATCTGCAATGGCTCTCAAAGATTCCAGGCTCTCCTGCTATGCTTCAGGAATGGCTCTTTTCGGGGGTCATCCAGTCTCGATTCTGTCATCCCCTCTTTTTGTTTCAGGAAGAAGAAGATGGTCCCTGCTTCTCACTGGACTGCTGCCTGCAACCCTCTACCTTTATATTCCCATCAGGGCCTCAGCATGCAGAATTGCTCATTATGGACACCCCGACTCCCCCAAAGCTCTTTTCTCATATTTTACCATGTACTCCGGCAGGCTTGGTTTTCCCTCTCTGACAAATCTGTTTGAAGCACTGAGCGTTATCGGTATTCCAGCGGGTACCGTTTTTCTGTGTCTGGCAGCTGCAGGGGGAAAATGGAATCCATCCCGGGATGTACCTGTCATTCTCTCTGTTCTTTTCCTTGCATCTTACAATATCCCCGACCCTGCAGGTCAAATGTGGGTACTTCTTCTTCCTCTGTCGGTGAGATGCTCCGCAGGGATTCAATTCCTTTTTACCAGATCTTCTTTTATCCGATTTATCTCTGCCGCACTTGTACTTACGGCAGTAGTTGCAGGAGTTGCCTCTTCAGACAGAAGGAGTGACGACATAGCAATGAGATGGACAACCGATGTGATGTCTTCCCTTCCCGCCAATTCCATCTACAGACCTGTTGCACACGATACTTTCTATGCTGCATACGCAGCATATTCCCTGGGATTCAGACCCGATATCCTGCTTTCAGACCCTTTCGGAAATTTTTTCGATTTCTCACCTCCGGGGCTCATTCCGTCTATTGTAGGAGAAAGAACAGTGCATATCTCCAGAGTGTGGAACAGAAGCGATGAGTTTTCCCTGCAAGGACTTCTGTTCAGCCCGGTGAGTTCTTCACGGAACCCGGTAGAGTGGGATCAGTTTACTATATTTCAGTTCCGGGGTCGTTCTCCTGATCCAATGGCAATGGACATTGTTTCCGAAGCCTGGGGGAGGCGAATGATCCAGGAAGAAAACCCGATTCTGGCAGACAGCTTTTACCGGAATGCCCTGAAGTTCTCAGCAACATTGGTAACCAGGAGAAGAATTGAAAGTATCAGAGAGAATTTCTGAAACAACAGCTTTGTGCCTTCTACTGGCACTGATTTCTGTTCTTTACTCCATGACTCCCATACACAACGGCAACATTTTCTGGCATCTCAGAAACGGTATAGATATTGTGGAAACCGGCCAGATCCGAATGGCTGATCCATTCACATGGACAAGACATGGAGCCTATTGGATACAGCACGAGTGGTTGGCCGAATCTGCAATGGCGCTTGCCTGGATTCAATTCGGCGAGGCCGGGCCGGTGCTGCTTAAAGCTCTATTTATTGGTCTTTCTGTCTTCCTGGCATTTAAAGCATCTGTTAAAAACGGAGCAGAACCGGCTTTTGCTTTTGTGTTCGGAGCCTTATGGCTTGTTCTTGCCCAACCCAGATGGGTAGCAAGACCGCACATTTTCAGTATCTTTTTCTTTTCTCTGTACCTGTACATACTTTCTTTCAAGCATTGCAATCCATGGAAGCTTACTCTTATTCTTTTTCCTATCCAGGTTCTCTGGGTAAATGTTCACGCAGGCTTTGTTATGGGTGTGTTTCTTGCTTCGGTACCAGCAATGGGCAAACTGCTTGAAGGCAGAATCAGAGAGCTTCCCAGGTGGATTTTACCGCCGCTTGCTCTTCTGCTCGCAAGCGGAATTCATCCAAACGGCTTCAGAACTCTTGAGTATCTTCCTTCCTTTCTTGCCCAGCCGCTCTACAAGCAATCGATACGGGAATGGTGGAGTCCATTTGACCCCCGGTACGCACCGGAAAAAGCAATATCCCGTACCGCCCTTCTCCTGTCATCTTTGACAGTCTGCACAGCTGCTCTGATGGTTTTCTTTTCAAATATTATTGACCGGGGGCGAATTCTGGCTCTCGTGCTACTCACAGCGGCAACGGTTTTTGCTGCGCGCAACGGAGAGCTTCTGGCCCTGGCAATGCTGGCCTGGATACCTGGAACGCTTGTATTGAAGCTTTCGAGGAAAATCTGTCTGCCGCTTGCAATGCTTCTTGCCATAATACCTTTCACGTACGGTATACCCCGGGAAGTAGGACCTCCCAGAGCCCCGGGTGCCTGTGTAGACTGGACTGTTTATCCGGTGGAACTGGCAGACCTTCTCGAGGCTCATCCGGATCTTCTCAGCAGAGCGGTTCTGTTCAACACCAACGAGATTTCAGGCTATCTGGAATACAGATTCGGTGAACGCCTTCCACTTTTTGTAGACGGCAGGTGTCTTCTATTTCCCGAATCATTTCACTGGAATTTGCTTATGCTCTCGGAAGCTCCGGATGAGCATTGGAGATCTCTTCAGAACAGGCTTTTCGAAAGTTATGGATTCAACATGCTCATCTACAACACAAAAGCCCCTTTTTCTTCAGTATACCTTGCTGCTGCTCTTCCTGAATGGGTTCCGATTCACATCGACCCTCTTACAAGCACATATGTAAAGCGGGAGCTCCTCACGGAAACCGGGCTGGACTCTCTTGCCTTCACCTACTATGATCCTCTTGATCCTTCCGTTTTCTTCACCACACCCCTCTATATGATGCCAATGTCTTCCATGACCCAACTGCTGAAGCAGAGGGTTCAACTGGAAACTAATGCTCTGGATGCAGTTATAGAATCTCTATACTTCAGGAATGACTCCACCTGCCAGCTGGAATTGAAAGCAGCTTCTGGCGCCTGGGCCAATACTCTCTGCTGCTGGATGCAATCCAGAGAAAATCATCCCGCTTCTGCAGCTTTAAGCGCAGTCCTCTCCAGAGATCCTGACCTGCAGTCTGCAGTAGCTATTCTGCAGACCGGGGTAATGCCCGACGGTTACACCATATTGGGTATCACTTCGGGAATGATCAGATCGGAATGGGATGAGAAAGTCGCCTTCATTTCAGCCCTCTGGGTTACCGGCCAGCAGAAAAAAGCTCTGGCAGAAGCGGATGCCAGCATTGATTCTCTCTCGGGCTGGGGCGCAGCTCATTGCGCCCTGTTATATTCACTTGCAGGAGAACAGGAGCGTGCAGAAGAGCTTATTGAACTTGCTCTTTCCAGAGCCAGGGGTCCTCGGGTTCTTGTCAGGGCAGCCCGGGTTTACCGTGCAGGAGGTAATTACACCAGAGCTATCGAGTACTGCAGGGAATCACTTGAAATAACTCCTGCTGATCCAGAAGCAAGGCTTGTTCTTGCCAATTGTCTCTGGGAGTTCTGCAGTATTGAAGATGCTTTTGTTGAGTACTCATGGTTTGAAGAGAATGGGCATTCTCTTCCCGGGTATGCACAGGAGCGCATTTCGCTTATGAATACATTAGAAAACAATCAAACGCCTTCTGGCGGGGAGGGGCAAATAAATGTCTATCAGACAGTCAATGAATGAGTTTCTTTTAAAGGTTCAGCATCTGTTCAAAGGCGGTGGCGAGGATGCTCTTGAAAAGCAGAGAAAGCAGGGCAAGCTCTCTGCAAGGGAAAGAGTCGAAGAAATGCTCGACCGCGGTTCATTTCTGGAGACCGATCTTTTTGTAGAACACGCTGCAACAGATTTTGGAATGGACAGTAAAAAGCTTGCAGGCGACGGAGTTATTACTGGGTACGGCAAGGTAAACAATCGTCCCGTTGCTCTGTTTGCTCAGGACTTTACCGTTGCAGGAGGATCACTGGGAAAAGCTCATGCCGCAAAAATTGTAAAAGTAATGGATGGAGCCGGCAACAAAAAAATACCTTTGATAGGGATAAACGATTCAGGCGGAGCCAGAATTCAGGAGGGAGTGGATTCCCTCTGCGGCTATGGAGAAATTTTCTACAGAAACACAACACTCAGCGGAGTGGTGCCTCAGCTTTCCCTGATACTTGGCCCCTGCGCAGGCGGTGCAGTTTATTCACCGGCACTGACTGATTTTGTTTTTGTTGTTGATAAAATATCGAACATGTTCATCACCGGGCCTCAGGTTATCAAAACAGTTCTGGGCGAAGATGTTTCACAGGAGGAGCTTGGCGGAGCAAAAACCCACACATCAGTAACTGGAAATGCACATTTCTATGCACAGACTGAACTTGAAGCAATTCAGCAGATAAAAAAGGTTCTTAGCTTTCTTCCCGACAACTGTCTTGAGTATCCCCCTGTAATCGGTTCAAAACCTCCCCTGAAACAGATCTCAGACAACATTATTCCAGGCAACCGCAGACACGCCTATGATGTAACTGATGTGGTCAGGGGAATTGTGGACAACAGCGATTTCATGCAGGTTCACGAGCACTATGCAAGGAATATCGTGGTTGGATTCGCGCGTATTGCTGGAAAGTCTGTAGGTATAGTTGCCAATCAGCCCAGATTTCTTGCTGGAGTTCTTGATGTCAATGCTTCAGATAAAGCAGCCAGATTCATTCGCTTCTGTGATTGTTTCAGAATTCCACTGCTCACCTTTGTGGACACTCCCGGCTACCTGCCTGGAGTAGACCAGGAGCACGCCGGTGTGATCAGACATGGCGCCAAGCTGCTTTATTCCTACAGCGAGGCCAGCGTTCCAAAAGTAACGGTTATTATGCGCAAGGCATACGGAGGTGCTTACATTGCGATGTGCAGCAGGCACCTGGGCGCGAGCAGCGTGATAGCATGGCCCTCGGCTGAAATCGCCGTCATGGGTGCCGAGGGAGCTGCAAACATAGTCTTCAGAAAAGAAATCTCCTCAAGCGACGACCCGGAAGCAACCCGTCAGGAGAAGGTGCGGGAATATGAAGATAAATTCGCAAACCCCTATGTTGCAGCTTCAAAAGGCTATGTTGACATAATTATCGAACCCGGCAAAACCAGAGAAACGGTCATCAAGGCCTTCGAATTCGCAGGTGAGCAGGATCACGGTAATTCCTTCCGCCGGCATGGCAACATTCCTTTATAGAACGCTGAACTGGAGGTAATGAGCAATGTCAGATGTCAAGCTCAATATAGATGATACCCTTTACGAGACCGAGATACCCTCGTCATACGCTCCCAAATGGTTGCCCCCGGACGAAAGAAGAGTTAAAGCCTTCATTCCAGGCACCATCATTGAAGTAAAAGTTAAAGAAGGCTCCAGGGTGAAAGAGGGAGATATTCTGCTTATTCTTGACGCAATGAAAATGTACAACGAGATAGCTTCTCCAGCAGACGGTAAAGTTGCAGAGGTTGCTGTTGCAGCTGGAGAAAGGGTGGAAAAAAATCAGCTTCTTATCAGGCTGGAATAAGCAGGGTCGTTGGGCCATTTGACAAATAAGTGCTGCATAGCATAGCACTGCATGAATATAGTGCGTTGTAACACTTCCGTTTAAATACCGGATTTCAACCCTTTTTCAATGCACTATTTTTGCTTTTCTGACCTGCTAAGGTTTGAAGTAAACATATTGGCTTTTGTCATTGGTCAATAATCGGCTACAAACACTTTTTGCATGTAATTGAAGAGCCCGGGAAAACCCGGGCTCTCTCTCCATCAAAACTATCGCGGGATGCGCAATGGCGCTAACGCAAACTCTCTGCTTTTTCCATGGCCTGCATGGCCTGGGTATTGCGGCCCAGGGTGCTGTAGGTCTGGGCGAGAAGTTCGTAGTAATCTGCATTGCTGCCGTCATACTCAATGGCGTTCAGCATTGCCTGCAGGGCGTCAGTATCTTTCTCGAGTCTGATGTAGTTTGCATAAATCATGTACCATGTGTTTGCGTATTCAGCGCCGGTAAGGCCATCCTTTGTAGTGAGCTGCTCCATTACAGCAATAGATTCGTTGTAGCGTTCCATGGTGAAGTAAGCATGTCCAAGCATGGCAAGCACCTGATAAGTATCACCCATCTGGGCTCTGCACTGCTCAAGGGCACTGATACCTTCGTCGAATCTTTCCATCTCAATAAAGGTAAACCCGCGGGTGAGAAGAACTTCTGCTTTCATTTCAGCAGCGTCTTCTTCCGTGAGCCAGCCTTCCTGGAATCCGTTATCGATAGCTACAAGCGCATTGTCATAAATAGCAATCGCCTCGTCATACTGCTCTGAAAGGATGTAGAATTCAGCAAGCCCTGTCATAAGGTCTGCATTTGAAGGATCAGCTTCCAATCCTGTTGTGTAAAGGGCGACAGCCTGGGTCATGTACTCATCGGCAACGGCTGAATCCTCGCAATTAATGTACATATTCTTGAGAATGGCTCCGGCGTTGTAAGAAGAAAGAACAATACCCTGAATCATGCGGTCATTCTCTGCTATGGTCTGTTCGGTAAATGCTGGATCCTGGGATTGAGCAATCTGTACCTGCAGCCTGGCAACTTCTGCTGTGCCAAGTTCGATAGAAACCGTAAAGCGGGCAAGTGCCTCAGGGTAATCAACTGCAGAGAGAGCAATGTCACCTAGCAGCTGGTCGAACTCTGGACGCTCGGGAACAATTTCTTTCCCGGTGTTAAGCATGTTGATGGCATCTTCAGTTCTTCCTTCTTCTACATAGCCGGCAGCTGTGTTGTAGAAGGCAGGCCAGTAACTGGTGAGGTCGGCGGCCAGGAGAGGGTCAAGCTGATATGCGGTCATGAAAGATTCTGCAGATCCGCTCCAGTTGCGAAGCATGCTGTAAGCTCTACCCTGCCAGTACCAGACCTGGGCATTTGAGCCTTCACCGTTGGCAATGACGCTGTCTGCCAGGTGAATCGCTTCCAGATACTCACCGCTCTGTATGTGAACCTTGATTCCGGTAACCGAAGGGGATGAGCAGGCGGCAACAACAAGAGCGCCTGCCAGCACAACAAACGGGAGTTTTGTAAATTTCAAATCTATCCTCCATTCAAACAATAATTGAACCTATCAAGACAATATGCGATTTTGCATAATTAGGTGAAATCTGCTTGAAAAGACAAGAGAAGTCAACACAACCCTCCACTTGACCTGAAGACGAGATTATTGCAGAGTAGATGGCTTCAGGGGGAGGTAATTGACTGAACTGCTTTTTAATACCATTTCTACTCTGGCGGGGTGTTCTTGGCATTCTGCCTGATGGCGGTGTTGTCACGGAACCCGGAGAGAGACTGGCTGTAATCAACAGAGACCAGCAGGTAATAGTGTTTCTCGAAGGTCAGCGAGAGGCTAATCTGGCGCTGGTATCCACTGGAAATCCGGCAAGGTTTTCGACACCGGCGGGGGACTTCAGTGTTCTGTACAAAAGATGGAGCCCCGTTTCCAGCACTTACATGGTTAGAATGCCGTTCTGGCAGGCCATAGAGGAATCAGGAGCCATTGGCCTGCATCAGGCTTCGCCCTCAGTTGAATATCGTCTGGGTGAACCACTTTCCCATGGGTGTATCCGTCTGGGATACTACACTGCAAAATGGGCTTACTACTGGCTTCCCGTGGGAGCCCGAGTAATAATAAGATAGCATTCAGCCCTAAACGAGATCAGGTCTTGATTTCTCAAGTTCGGCGACTACTTCCTTGATTCTCTGTGCACTTGAATCGGCCATTACCAGTATTGCTTTTTCTGTTGAGACCACACTTACATTATTCAGCCCTACAATCACCGTGAGTCTCCCGGTGTCATCAAACACAAGAGTGTTTTCTGAATCAACAGTCAGGCAGCGCCCCTTGGAAACGCCTGCTGTTCTTGCGCCCGGCCAATCTCCTATATCGCTCCACTGGAACTGAGCTGGAACAACAACTGCTTTGTCTGTTTTCTCCATTATCCCGTAATCAACTGACTGGGATTCAAGGGTTCCGTATTGCTCCAAATCGGGTGAATTTGAATCAGACAGCTGCTGAATCCCTTCATAAAGAGAGGGCATCAGTCTCTTGAACTCATCCAGAAAACTGTCAACTCTCCAGATAAACATTCCGGAATTCCAGAGGTAATCGCCTGACTTGAGATATGCCTCTGCGGTTTGCACATCCGGTTTCTCGCGAAAGCTTTTCACCCTCATCCCAGGCGAAATCTCATCACCGGTTTGAATGTATCCGTAGCCTGTAGCAGGGTGCTCCGGAGGAATACCAATTGTGCAGAGAAAGCCTCTGTCGGCGAGTTCAACTGCGCTTTCAACGGTCTTCATGAATCCTTCCCTGGGCTCAATTTTGTGATCACTTGCGGCAACAACCATTATGCTGTTTTGGAAACCCCTTCTTCTGAGTGTTTCCGCCGCCCAGCCTATACAGGCAGCCGTGTTTCTTCCCACTGGTTCCAGCAACAGGTTGGCAGCTGGAAGAAGGGGCAGCTGATCTCTCACAAGAGTAGAGTGGGTCTGCCCGGCTACGACAAACACTCCTTCAGGCCCGGATAGAGTCTCAAATCTGGCTGCAGTTTTCTGCAGCATAGTGCCTTCTCCAAGAAGATCCAGAAACTGCTTCGGTTTAACTTCAGTGGAAACAGGCCAGAACCTTGTTCCACGCCCCCCAGCCATTATCACCGCAAATATCCTGTCTGCTTTCATTTTCACATCCTCACAAGCCAGGTGGTGCTTCCAGTTACCAGTCGTCCGCCATCTCCATCGGAAAAAAAACACTTCTCCACAGCAGGTATAAAGGCAAGCTCAAAGGGACCCATTTCAATTTCTTCTCCGCCCAACTTAAGCATTGAGTAAAAGTCGGCTTCAAGAGAATCCCCGAACACTTCCCGGGCTCTTCCCATGGTCTCCCAGTTAACGGCAGACAAACCCTGGTCAATGTGAATTTCTCTTGTGTTCCCGTGAATATCTTTTCTGCCATAATCCCACAGGCGATAGGTAATTGAGCAGTTGAGCTGAACTTCAAGCACTGTCAGACCGCTGCCAAGGGCGTGCACGGTTCCAGCCGGCAGATGAACAAAAACACCGGGCTCAGCATCTATCTTCTGAAGAACAGAGTCGACTGTTCCAAACTCCAGAGCGCTCCTGAATTGAGCAGGGCTTACCCCGGACCTGATTCCATGTATAATTTTGCCAAAACCCTGGAGAACAACCCATGATTCATCTTTCATGGGTGGAGTTCTGTCTTTCCCTGGATGTACCTGAACAGAAAGATCCATGGAAGCATGCAGAGTTTTGATGATTATGGGAAATGAGTTAAGAGGAAAGAAGTCGTGAGCTTTGCGCCTGCTTCCCGACTCACTTTCAAGAATTGTTGTATCACAAAACCACCACACCTCCCCCACCGGTTCCTCTCCGGCTCTTTCAGGAGGAAGAGACCCCCATATTCTGCTTACATTCCGGGGTATGCATCTGTATATCATGTTGTTTCCGCAATCCGCATCATGGCCTCTATCAACGGCTGCCCTGTGCTGTCTCGTTCAGGATGCCACTGAACGCCCACAACTCTTCCATTCCTGCTTTCAATTGCCTCGATAAGACCATCGCTGCTCCGGGCAGAAACTGAATAATCTGGTGGTACTTTCTCAAGAACCTGGTGATGGAAGGATGAGACAAGAGCTTTACGGCCAAAGACAGAGTGAAGAAAAGATCCCTGGCATATATCAACAGGATGCTCTGCGGGAGCAGAAGCTGAACCATCGTGGAAAACCGGGGTGTTCAGAGTTGAGTCAATATCCTGAATAAGAGCAACTCCCTCGGCAATACCAATTACCTGCATACCCAGGCAAATTCCAAGTACAGGCATACCAAGTTCCCGGGCTGCCTTGTAAAGTGCAATATCCCACCAGTAGCGATGAGAACTGTGATTCCTGCTGCCCTGATCTTCTCTGCCGTAAATGGAAGGTGATACATCTCCGCCACCGGTAAGAATCAGCAGATCGAAGTGCTTCAGAATAACAGAGGGTGAGGTGTTTTTTACGGGAAGGATAGAAAATGGAAGCAAACCGGGAACATCAAGCAACTCTGCATAGCTGTGATTCAGACAGTATCTGAACTGACCATAAGCACTGCGCGTTTCCACAGCATTCTCATGCCATACCTGTGTTACTGCGGCCTTTATCACAACAACACCTACCCGCCGATTTCTGTCATTCTTCGTACCGCTTCTCCTGCTTTTTGAGCCAGATAAGCAGGTATCTCAATCCCGGAATCAATTGTTTCAAGAGTCTTTAAAACCAGCTCAGGGGTGGTTAAGCACATATCATCGCAGACAATCCCCCCGGCAGCCATGAATTTTTTCCTGGGAAACAGTGTTTCAAGCCTGTAGATCATGCCTTCTTCTGTGCCGATGATAAATCTGTCGGTTTTCGATTCTCTGATGTGGCTGATCATTCCACCAGTTCCCAGTACTGCATCTGCTTCCCACCAGAAAACAGGGGGAGATTCAGGATGCACAAGAATTTCAGCATCGGGCCATTCCGACTTTTTTCTTCGTAGATCGCGGATATCCGCCCCGCTGTGGGCATGGCATCCTCCCGGCCATATATGGACAATTTTGGGAGTGTGCTCTGCCACCCATGTGCCAAGGTTTCTGTCTGGCCCAAAGACAACTTCGTCTGACGGAGCAGCGTTCACCACCTCAACAGCATTAGCGCTTGTACAGCATGCCCATGACTCTGACTTCAATTCCAGCGAGGAATTGACATACACCACTGCAACAGCTTCAGGATGTTTCTTTTTCATCCCGATCAGATCGCCGGCTGACATGCACGCCGCCAGCGAGCAATCTGCTTCAGGGGCAGCCAGCACAACTGTGCTTTCCGGCGAGAGAAGCTTGGCTGTTTCAGCCATGAATCTAACCCCGCAGAAAACCACAAGGTCAGCAGATTCCCTTGCAGCTGCTCTTGAAAGCTCCAGAGAGTCTCCTGTAAAATCTGCGATGTCCTGTATTGCTGCCGGCTGATAACTGTGAGCAAGAATAATAGCACCACGGTTCTCACGCAGTCTGTCGATTTCTTCTCTAATTCTGTTCGGCATTATCGATTCCTCCCGAGCCTGGCGATTATCCCACCGCCCAGCACTGAATCAGAAGAATAAAGTGCGCCTACCTGCCCGGGAGCAAGTGCTTTCTGAGGAGATAAAAAGTAAACTGCTGCTCTTTTCGAACCTTCTTCAAGTACCACTTCAGCAGCCGAAGCCGGCTTTCTGTAACGAATCTGAACGAGGCATGAAAACCTGGATTCCTTCTGCTCCTGAACCCAGTTGATATTATCAATGATGCATCTGTCAGTGTAAAGGTATTCTTCATCGCCAATAACCAGCCTGTTCAGGGCGTGGTCAAGCTCCACCACGAACTTCCTGGCACCGTATGCCCCTAACCCCTTTCTCTGACCCGGAGTGTATGCATTCAAGCCGTTATGCCTGCCGACAGTCTGCCCTTCAACATTGATAATTTCACCAGGAGTGCCAGTTCCGTCAAGTTCAAAGCAAAGGTCCTGGCTTTCTCTTGCTATGAAGGGAAGACCCTTCTCCAGAACTTCCCTTCTTACATCGACTTTCATGCTGTGTGAAAGAGGGAAACTGCATCTTTTCAGTATTTCCAGAGGAACCAGAGAAAGAAAATAGGACTGATCTTTGGAGGGGTCTTTACCTCTTCGCAGAACTCCGTGGCTGTTCCAGGCATAATGTCCTGTAATCAGAACCTCGCCTTCTCCAAGCATCGCATACGGAAGTGCAAGTTTTACTCTCGCGTTGCACAAAGCACAGGGATTAGGGGTTTTACCCTGCAGGTAAACCTTTATTGCATAATCTCTTACTTCACTCTTGAAAATTTCTTCCGCAGGAACTGTATTCAGATCGACTCCCAGTTCACTGCAGCATTGCACGGCGCTTTCAGGAGCTCCTCTGCCTGCAGTATCCACATACACAGCCCTGACACTGTCAAATATTTGTGTGCACCTGGCAAGAGATGCAGTAGAATCCACACCACCCGAAACACAGACAAGAGCAGAATTGTTCTTCTCAGGCACCGAATTTTCCCAGTCGCCCGGCAGCTGCAAGCAGAAGAGACATGAGCTCACATGCTTTGAAGGTTCCAAGGGAGCCCCCTGCAGCTTCTTTCTCGGTAAACCGTGCGCTCCATCCTGTTCTCTGCGGTCCGCCGTTAATGAGAACTGGAACAGGATGCCAGCTGTGAAGCTTCATCGGGCATGGGGTAGAATGGTCTCCAGTGATGCAGATAACATCGAACCCGCAAGTCAAAAGATCGGGCAGAGCACTGTCGAACTTTTCTATTTCAGCAACTTTTCTTGTGTAATCCCCGTCTTCACCGGCGCTGTCGGTATACTTGTGATGAAGAAATACAAAATCCCTGCCATCTTTCAATGCCTTGCGGGCAGCATTTATCTGGCCCCGTATATCTGCCGGTTCAGATGGATAAAGTTTCATTCCAACCAGCGATGCCACCCCTTTGTACATCGGATAAATGGCGACAGCAGCAGGGCTCAGCTTATACCTGCTTACAAGTGTCGGGATTTCTTCGTAAAGGGCAAAGCCCCGAAGAAGGAGTCCGTTGGCAGGTGTCTTGTCTTTGAGAATTCCAGAGGCCTGAATAATGAAATCGTTCACCACATCAACTGTATGTTCAGCACCGGAGGTCTTTGCAACAATATCCAGAGGCTTCTCGCCCTCTAGGCCGGGGTCTGTATCACTGATACTGTCGGAAAGCATCGGACCTCTGAACACCACGCATGCTCTGTGTTCCTTAACAGGCTCTATAAGAACCTCAACCCCCCGAACAGATATGGATTTCAAAGCATCAACCAGCTCGGTGCATTTTTCGGTTGAGATTCTGCCTGCTCTTCTGTCGCTTACAGCTCCAGTGCTGTCAACTGTGCAGAAGTTGATCCTGGCGGCAAGGTCTCCATGCCGCAGTTCGAAACCGATACCAACAGTTTCAAGGGCACCCCTGCCCACGAGATACTCAACAGGATTGTAGCCGAAAAGAGCCAGATGCCCAGGTCCACTGCCCGGAGTGATGCCGGTAGCTACCGGGATATGCTGACCCAGCGCTCCGCCAAACGCAAGCCTGTCGAGGTTGGGAGTTTTTGCTTTTTCCAGCGGGGTAAGACCTCCAAGCTGCGGTACGGAAATATCTCCTACCCCATCCATAACTGCCAGAAGAATTTTGCCTCCGTGTTCAAGAGACAGTTCTGAAGCCAGATCTCTTATCAAGACAAAGCCCCTTCCCCGGAGTACTCAATAGAATCTCCGCTGATTATTGTGCCTGCGGGAAAGGCTTCCTCGCCTTCCCGGCGCAGTATTTCCAATACCCTTTCGGGGTGCGAAGTTGTGATAAGAAAACCGGCTCCCATATTGAACGCCCTGCGCATTTCATGGTCGGAAATCCCACCGATGTCTTTTATCATTTCAAAAACAGGCTGCACATGCCAGTCTGGACTGATAACCGCTCCGCATCCTGCGGGAAGAATTCTTATGAGGTTTCCCGGAATACCTCCTCCTGTTATGTGCGCCATCCCGGTTATCAACCCCGTTTCGAGCAGTGGCCGGATCTGCTTCAGATAACTGCGGTGCACTTTCAGAAGCACCTGCCCGACGGTTTCTCCTTCAAGATAATCAGGACGGTCGTAAACAGTAAACCCCCCTTTATCGAAGAGAACGGCCCGTGCCAGAGAATACCCGTTTGTGTGGAGTCCGCTGCTTGGCAAACCTATGATAGTTTGACCGGGAATAATGGCTGATCCATCAATGATCCGGCTACGATCGACAACACCCACGATGGTTCCAGCCACATCATAATCGCCGGCATTGTAGAATCCCGGCATTTCGGCGGTTTCTCCTCCGAGCAGCGCGCATCCATTGTTTCTGCAGGCTTTCGCAAGACCGGTTACTATTCCCGCTGCAGTGGAAGCATCAAGTTTTCCGCATGCCAGATAGTCCATGAAAAAAAGCGGTACTGCCCCCTGAACGAGAATATCGTTCACACAGTGGTTAACAAGATCAAATCCCACCGTTGAGTAATCTCCAGTCAAGGAAGCAACCCGGAGTTTGGTGCCCACGCCGTCTGTGCTTGCCACAAGAACAGGCTCTGTGAGATCAGGAAAATCGGCTCTGAAGAGGCCGCCAAAGTGACCAAGATCTGAAAGTACATTGCTGTTGAATGTTTTTTTTACTTCTTTCTTCATAAGGTCTACAGCCCTTGTGCCCTCGTCCAGGTCTACCCCGCTCTGTCTGTAATCAATTCCGCTCATTCTTTTACCCTGTCCAGCTGATTGGTTGAAAGGTAATAGTTGAGCCTTTCATCTATATCTGATCGTTTGATGCTTCTGAGAGCATCGACACCGAAACCGCTTATGGCGAAGCTTGCGGTTACAGCTCCGAAACAGAGTCCTCTGGTTATGTTCCTGAAGGTGAGTTGACCACCCACTCCGGAGAGAAAGCCAAGCATGCCCGCAGCAAAGCTGTCTCCGGCACCTGTGGGGTCCACCACCTGATCCACAGGGCACGCAGGAAGCAGGAAGGGTCTTGGTCCGCCCAGCACCATCACTCCGCTTGCGCCCAGTTTTATCACCACGAATTTTGGGCCACGTTTTAAAATGTACCTTCCCGCTCTGAACAGATCATTCGATCCGGAAAGCTGTCTTGCTTCGGAAGCATTTACGAACAGAAGGTCAGCCTTCTTCATGGCCTGGAATACGATGTCTTTCTTGTGTTCGATCCAGAGGTTCATTGTGTCCATAGCTATCCACAGGGGGTTTTCTACCTGCTCAAGAACCTGAAGCTGGAGCTCAGGGTCGATGTTTGCAAGAAAAACACATGGCGTCTTCCGGTATTCATCGGGTAAAACCGGCTCAAAACTGGCGAAAACGCCCAATTCTGTTCTTATCGTTCTTGCGTCTCCGAAATCCGGCCCGTAAACACCCTCCCATCGGAATGTTGGCCCTCTTCCAATGGTAAGCCCCTCGATGTCAATGTTTCTCTCTTCAAGAAATTTTCTTTCCGAGCTGGGAAAATCAGGTCCTACAACGCCAACAATTCTTACTTTATCCAGTTGTCCCGCTGCCAGTCCGAAATAAACCGCTGAACCACCAAGGGTGTCTTCGGCCTTCCCGGCAGGGGTTGTAAGTGTATCAAGAGCAACCGAGCCTACAACTAGAACAGACATGACTGTTCCTCTCTACATTTTCTCCGGAGCACGAACTCCCAGAATTTTTAAAAGATCGCTTAGTGTATTTTGAACAGCCATGCACAGCGTGAGCCTGGCTGCGGTTATTTCTGTATTCTCTGAGTCCACGACTCTGTGATGCTGGTAAAAGCCGTGGAATCCGGTGGAGATTTCAGCAAGAAGGTCGGGAATCCTGTGGGGTTCCAATGCCATGGCTGCCGCAGAAATTTTCAGGGGAATGGTTTCCAGAAGTCTCATGAGATCCCTCTCCCGCTGGGAGGCCAGCAAAGAGGAAAGTTTGGCGGGATCAGCAATCAGAAGAGACAGCGGATCATCGATGTTTCTAAGTATTCCGGCAATTCTTGCAAAAGCATACTGAACATAGAAGACAGGGTTCTCCTCGTTCCTGGAGGCAGCTGCTTCAAGATCGAAATCCATGTGTGCTTCCGCTCTCCGGGTAAGAAATATATACCTGACGACATCTGCTGAACCGACTTCTTCCACAAGATCACGAAGGGTAACAAAGTTGCCTGCTCTTGTGGACATTTTTACTTTGGTGCCGCCCCTGACAAGGGTAACGAACTGATGAAGAATCGTTCTGAGGCGACGTGAGACCTCTTCCTTTCCAATCAGCGCACCCAGAGCAGCTTCCACATCTTTGCAGGTGTCTATGTGATCAGAGCCGAAGATGTCTACCATGAGATCGAAACCGCGATGGAACTTGTTCAGATGATAAGCTATGTCAGGCATTCTGTATGTGCATGTTCCATCTTCTCTCACCACCACGCGGTCTTCCGGTCGGCCCATCTCGGAAAGCTTCAGCCAGAGCTTCACCGGAACCTCGAAGTCTTCATAGACAAGCTGTTTCTCTCTGAGAAGACCTATGGCGCTTTCCACTGCATCGGGAATAAGCTCGCTCTCTGCGAAGTACCTGTCAAATTTTATTCCAAGAAGCTCAAGATCTCCGCTGATGAGTTTGAAGGCTCTGTTTCCCGCGTAGTCTCTGAATAAGTTCGCGTGATCAGGCCAGAGCAGCAAATCTCCACTTTCTTTCCTGAAGTCTTCTGCCCAGCACCCGATGTATTCTCCCTGGTAACCGCCTTCGGGGATAATCATTTCGGCTCCGAGAAGGTTCATGTACCTTGCTGCAAGCGATTCCGCCAGTCTGTCCATCTGACGGCCTGCATCGTTGAAATAGTACTCCCTCTGAACATTCCAGCCCACCGCTTCAAGAAGACGGGACACGGCGTCACCAAGCACGGCCTGTCGGCAGTGACCCACAGTCAGGGGGCCTGTGGGATTAGAGCTGACAAACTCGACAAGGGCTGTTTTCCCATCACCGTCAGAGGGAATAAACTGCCCTATTCCCCCCCGGGCAACAGCGGCAGTAAACTCAGAAAGGTATTCAGCGGAAAGCGTAAAGTTAAGAAACCCCGGGCCATCAACGCTAACTTTTTCAACCTGGGGAAAGTTGTTCCGAACAGCTTCTGCCATAACCTGAGCAACATCCCTGGGAGGCTTACCAAGTTTTCCAGCAAGAGGCATTGCAGAGCTGCAGGCAAGGTCTCCGAATGAAAGGTTCCGTGAGGGCAGCACCTCAACAGCGGGTTGATCAGTCTGGAACTCTGCTGACAATACCGCCGTCATGGCGGCAGCCAGATCAGTCCTGATCTGAAGGGGTGATGTCAAAGGTGAATTCTTCATCTGCTTCCAATCCGCTTTTGTCTTCGAATTTTATTACCGGAGCATCGCTCCAGAGAGCCTCAATGTTGTAATAGCGTCTCACGTCTGGAAGGAAGATGTGAACTACGAAGTCGACGAAGTCAAGCAGAATCCAGCTTCCTTCATCGTATCCCTCTTTATGGTGAAGCCTCCATCCAATGCTTCTTGCAGTTCTCTCAACATGATCTGCAATGGCCCTGCTCTGTATCCTGTTGTCGGCTGATGCCAGCAGAAATATGTCCATTGTAAGCGGGAACTCAGACATATCCATCGCAAGAACATCGTAACCGTGACGCTGATGAACAGCCTCAACAATCTGGTCGAGTACGTCAGTGCTTTCGTTTTCCGTATTCAAGAATTCCTCCGTCTCTAGTCTCTGTATGGAATAAAATACTCCGGGTCATTTCTGTCCATTCCCAGAATAACAGTAACATCCACCGGGGAAATCTGCCCCGGCGGAGGCAGCATCATAACAACCGAGGTATCTCCCAGGCCCAAAACACCTGCTACTTCCCTTGCTGCCGCAAAAGATGTGTCGTGGGACAGTATTACTGTCAGGCTGTAATCCATGCCATCTGCATTACCCGGTGGACCAGGAGCAAAAAAAGTTACATCTCCCCCACGGGTTTCAAGAAAGGTCTGTGCCCTCATGGCAAGGTCTGACACGCCGGCTCCGTTCCGCACCTCAATGAAAATGGTATCAGGAGGTGTTGAGAACGAGTTGAAATGGAACACGGGCAGCAGGGTAATATGCTCAGTTTGATACCAGGAGGGTGAATACACCACCGCCAGAGTAATCAGACTGCCTGCGGCCAGTGAAACAAGAACGATTGGAAACACTCTGCGGTTTTTCTTTTTTTTTCGCCTTGAGGAACCGTTTCGCAACTATTTTCCTCCGAAGTAAACTGAGAGCTGTTCATGAGCCCGCTCAAGGGATTCTGAAACAACCCTTACATTACCCACTGTGGTGATAAAATTGGTGTCGCCATTCCACCTTGGGAGCATGTGAATATGAAGATGTCCGGGAATACCGGCCCCACCGGCAGAACCAATATTCCAACCGCCATTCATACCCTGGCAGCTCATTCCGCGCTTGAGCGCATCTTCCGCTTGAACTGCAAGTTCCAGCATTTCTGTTTTCTCTGAACTGACAAGCGACGAAAGGTCGCAGGCATGGCGATATGGAACAATCAGCAGGTGTCCGTTGATGTACGGATACCTGTTGAGCACTACAAATGCATTTTCGCCTCTGTGAAGAACAAGGTTTTTAACGTCGTTCTCATGCTGATCTTTGCCTATCGAGCAGAATACACATCCTGCGCTTTTCTCTTCGGGAGATGTTACATAGTCGTGTCTCCATGGCGCCCAAAGCCTTTCAGGCATTAATCCACTCCAATAACTTCGTATGCCGCCACCGATTGCCCCGGATAGATCACAGCCCCGTCAATCACCGCTCCGTCTCCTATGACTGCTCCGGCACCGATGATGGTCTCTCCGGAAAGCCTGCAGTTTCGCCCGATCACTGCACCCCTGCCGATTGTAACCGAGTCTTCAATCCACACAGAGAAAGGATCTGATATAACAACCCCTGCGAGAAGATGGGATTCCACTACTCTTTTTTTCATAACAGACGTGCATTCAGCAAGTTGAATAGGGTTGTTTACGCCCGCCACCTCCTGCCAGTGGGGTGTGAACACAGCAAGAGCCTTCATGCCCATTCTACCAATAATCGTAACTGCATCAGTAAGGTAATATTCTCCCTGGGCATTTGCATTTCCAATCCCGGAAAGCACTTCGGGAAGAATACTCTTTCTGAAAACCATGATTCCAGTGTTGATTATTGTGCATTCCTTTTCAAGGGCAGACGCATCTTTCTCTTCAACTATTCTGTCGATCTTTCCGTCTTCATCTGCGAAAACCCTTCCGTACCCGGTAACATCGGGAGGAGTAGTGGTAAGTACTGCAAGAGCTGAATTTTGATTTCTTACCGCATCAAGAAGCGTCTCGATTGTCTGGTGACGAAGCAGGGGAACATCGCCCATCAAAACCACCAGTTCATCAGCGTCTCCGACTTCAGGCAGCGCACAGCTCACCGCATGGGCGGTTCCCAGCTGTTCCTCCTGAATTGCCCATTTCCAGCCGTGTCTCTGAAGCAGACCAATAACCGCCTCTCTTCCGTGCCCGACAACAACTGTAATATCTGTAACACCAGCCGCCTCTGCAGCCAGCACAGCTCTCTCCACCATCGGCATTCCAAGAACAGGGTGAAGAACTTTTGGAAGATCTGATTTCATCCTCTTCCCCTCACCGGCGGCAAGTATTACCGCGGCGGTGCTCATTTCAATTCCCGGGGGAAAAGATTGGAATCGTCTGCCACAACAACCACCGGCTCGGGAAGGGACTCCTTGTCAATATCCAGCCATGCGAACTGAAGAATGATCACTCTGTCGCCGGGGTTACACAATCTGGCTGCAGCCCCGTTGATACAGATAGTGCCTGTGCCCCTTTCTCCCTGCAGAACATAGGTTTCGAAGCGGCTGCCGGTATCTATGTCTGCCACCAGAACCTTCTCGTGGGTCATCAGACCTGCGATTTCCATCAGATCCACATCTATGGTGATTGAGCCGACGTAATCAAGCTCGGACTGTGTAACGACCATTCTATGCAGTTTGGACTTAAGAAAGCATCTCAGCAAGTTATACCTCCGCCTGAATCAGAATATTATCAATGAGTCTTGTCTGCCCGGCAAATACTGCAACCGCCAGTAAAACCCTTTCTTCAACACTTTCGACTCTTTCCATGGTGTCAGGGTCAACCGTTTCCACATACTGCACCCGGAGCAGCGCAGAATTTCTCACAGCCTCTACAAATGCTTCCTTCAGAAGGCTGCATTTCTTTTCTCCATTGCGGGCAAGCTGTTCGGCAGCCTTCAAGCCGCAGAAGATTTTTGATGCATCTATCCGTTCCAGTGCAGAGAGATAGCGGTTCCTGCTGCTCATTGCAATACCGTCAGCTTCCCTTACAATGGGTGCTGCAATAATCTGTATACCCATTCTCAGGTCAGTTACCATTCTTCTGACAACTGCAAGCTGCTGAGCGTCTTTCATGCCGAACACAGCCAGATGCGGTTTCACTATTCCGAACAGAACCGAACAAACTGTTGTTACGCCGTCGAAATGACCTGGCCTTGCTGCGCCGCATAGTAGGGAAGTCATGCCCTCAACATGAATACCTGTTGAAAAGCCATTCGGGTAAACAGCTTCCGGTTCAGGAGTGAATACCGCACTTGCTCCGGCCTCCTCTACTGCCCTGCAGTCTTCCAGAGGAGTCCTGGGATACTTGAGCAGATCCTCGCCGGCACCGAATTGAACAGGATTGACAAAAATGCTCACAACTACCCGGTCGGAAGCTTCCGCTGCGATTCTCACCAGGCTCTTGTGTCCATCGTGCAGAGCACCCATAGTGGGAACGAACCCCACTGTAAGCCCCTCTTTCCTCCACTTCGCGCTGAGTTCAGAAATGCTCTGCTCATTGTCGGTAATTATCAAATCTGCAACCCTCTTTTTGAAGAAGGATTATAGCCCTGAATACCACCGGAGTGGCCTTCAATAGCTTCTATTAACGCACTGAAAGCAATATCGTCATCTATAAAGTTGGCATAATCGGTATTCACCACCAGAACAGGATACACTCTGTCGCGAAGGAACCAGCAGTTGTACGAATCCACAAGTTCTTCGAGCCATGCTCTGTCCATGTCTCGTTCGAAGGGTCTTCCGTACCTGTTTATCCGGTCAAGAAGAACTCCTGTCGAAGCCTGAAGGTATACCACAAGATCAGGAGAGGGAACCTTTGGATCAAGCTGCTCCGCGAGCCTCCGATAAAGAGCCAGCTCCTCTGGCTCAAGGGTTACCCTTGCGAAAATCATTCCCCTTCCATACAGAAAATCAGAGATAACATACCTGCTGAACAGGTCGGGCTGAACAAGTCTGGATTGCTGCAAATATCTTGCAAGAAGAAACGACACCTGAGCCTGAAACCCGTATTTTCTGCGGTTACTGTAAAACAACCTGAGAAATGGATTTTCTCCGGTATCTTCAAGAACTGCTCTACCTTCCAGCCTGGTGGCAAGTTTCCTTACCAGGGATGTTTTTCCTACACCCATGGGCCCTTCAACCACCAGATACTTTCCGCTTTTCAAACCTGCTCTGCTCCCTGCCACCCCGAATACAGATTACACTCAAATATAATAGAAGAGCTATCATCGACCCTTTTCAGAAGATCCACAGGCGTTTCGTTCAGTCCTGGGACAGGCTGCGACCATATCTCGCACAGGGGAACCAGAACAAATTTTCTCTCAGCCATCATGGGATGAGGCAGCACGAGTTCCGGGCTCGATACTCCGCCTGCTAAAAAAAGAACATCGACGTCGAGGGTCCTGCTGTCACCATTTTTTAGAACAGGCGCTCCACGCAGGGTTTCAATACTGCGGCATAGCTCAAGCAGTTCCCTGTCTGTGCCCAGCCACATGCCGCAGACAGCGGCATTAAGGAACTCCCCCCCCTTTACTGAACCCCATGGCTGAGTTCTGTAAAGTGATGAAACCCTAAAATCAGACACTCTCAAGTCTTCCCTTAGACTATCTGCACAAAACCTGATACTATCCCGAACACTGCCGAGATTTCCCCCAATACCCAGAGCAAATGCCCTATTCTCCAAGGGTAACAGTGGCCCTTTCCATTGGCGGATCAGTTGGCGGAAAGCTTTTATGCACCATAACCTTCCATTTACCCGGCCATTCATTTTGAAGAATGTCAAGTATATCTCCACCGAGATCCTCAAGGTAATCGTATTGTGACTTCAACCCTTTGCCGAGGGAGTCGCACACACAGGAATAATCCACAGCCGGGATGCCGTCAGCAAACAGAACTCCGTTCCATTTCAGATCAAGAATTACCCGTCTGGCTTCTATCTTCTCGAATGGCAGAGCTCCCAGCCGAAGCATAAGAGAAATTCCGTTCAGCGTGAGAGAACCGGTCAGTCGCCTGTTTTTTTCAGCCACTTGAGAAGCCTTCCTTTTGACAGTTCCATCTGCTCCAGGCGTCCAACAGCCTGATGTATCCTGGTGGAAGGAATAGTGAGGGCAAACCTGACGTATCCTTCGCCCCAGGTACCGAACCCGCTTCCAGGGGTAATTACAATCCCCGCATGATTTATCATCTTTCTGGCAAACACCATGGAATCAGCTCCCCTTGGAAGTTTGACCCATACATAAAAGGTTCCAGGTGAATCGAATACATCCCAGCCCAGTTTATGCAGCCCTTCAAGCAGAATTGCCCTTCTCTCTCTGTAAGTTTCCATTCTCCGGTGAAAATGGCAGATATTCATTCCCAAAGCCGTTTCTCCGGCTTTCTGAACTGCGGTGAACGGTCCTGAATCTATATTCTCCTTGGCACCCATGAATGTGCTGACAAGATGAGGGCTGCCTGCAACAAAACCTATTCTCCACCCGGTCATGTTGAAAGTTTTCGAGAGGCTGTGGAATTCAAGAACGACGTCCTCTGCATCGGGAATCTGAAGAAAGCTCATCGGCGATACGCCATCAAATCTGATGTGGCTGTAGGAGTTGTCGCTTGCAAGAAGCAGATTGTTATCTCTGGCAAAATCCACCATCTGATGCATCTGTTTGAGAGTAAGAACGGCACCGGTGGGATTATTGGGGTAATTCAGGAAAACAACCTTTGCCTCTCTGAGCACTGCAGGGGGTATTCGTTTGAAATCTGGAAGGAATCCGTTCTCCGCCAGAAGCGGCAGATCAACTGGTATGGCATCTGCAAGTATTGCGGAAGCTCTGTAAACAGGATAGCCCGGGCTGGGCACAAGAACCAGATCTCCCCTGTTGCAGAAGACCATCGGTACGTGGGCAATACCTTCCTTCGAGCCGATGAGAGCAGCAGTTTCACACTCAACACCGAACTGTGTTCTCATCCAATCCGAGCAGGCTTTCTTGAAGGAATCACTTCCGGATCCGCTGGGATATCTGTGATTGGCAGGGTCTGCCATTGCTTCCTGCCCTGCATTGACTATCTCATCGGGAGTGGGCGTGTCCGGGTCACCAATGCCAAAGTCAATGAGATCAAGACCCCTTTTTCTGGCCGCTTTTTTTTGTCTGTCCAGCTCGGCAAAGAGATAGGGGGCGAGTTTGCTGAGTCTTTCCGAAGCACTTATCAGGGGTTTTTTCTGCATGGGGTCTCCTTTCCTCCGTGGTACATGAATATAGTACATGCGTTTCCCGCAGAGATATCTTCCCCAATGAAATAAACAGTTAAAACATGCTCATTCCGTTCGATACGAAAACAGGTACTGTCAAATCCGCTATCAAGGTGCTCATAGGTATCTGCAGGCCCCCTGACACCCTTCGAAGCGGGGAGTCGTCACTGGACATTCAAACAAGGCAGAAAGAACACAGCAGAAAGCAGAAAGAGCTTTCTGAGGAAAGAAGCTGCCTTGGAGAAATCCCGGCAATGCTTGTTACCGAAAGCAACGGCATAAAATTTCATCTGACCGGAAGAGCCGATCTTTTTACCGAAGACGGTGAAACAGTAATTGAAATAAAAACAGCGCAGCCGCTCCCGGAACACCCTGCCTCGCATCACCTTCTTCAGCTTTTGTTCTACACAACCGCGCTAAAGGCTTCAAAAGCTTCACTTATCTACACCGACCCCGACAGCAGAGAATGGGTCGAGTTTCCTGTCGACCCCCGGAGCAGTGAGGCAAACAGTCTCTGGGAAGGTTTCATTCATGATGTTTCACTTTTCGTAAACACAGAATGGCAAAGGCATATTGAACTTGAAACTGAGTTGAGATTTCTGAAGTTTCCATTTGAAGCCATAAGACCGGGACAGGAAGAGATTATCAGCTCGGTATACAAGGCCTCAGCAGAGCGTGAACAACTGCTTCTGCAGGCTCCAACCGGTACAGGGAAAACTGCTGCCGTGCTTACCGGAGCAATTCCACCGGCTGTAAAAAACTGGAGCATATTGTTCTTCCTTACCTCCAAGAACACTCAGAAAAAGATTCTTGCAGAAACAGTCACGAGATTCATTGAACAGGGCTTCCCGTTCAGAACAATCATTCTCTCATCCCGTGAAAACTCCTGCCCGTTGAGCATGGAGAGATGCAACCCCGAGATTTGCCCCTATGCAGATTCATTCGGAAGCAGAATCAACAATTCGGGAATACTGGATAAACTCACCGAAAAGGTGCTGATCAAACCCGAAGACATAGTGGCTGAATCCGTTAAGGCTGAAGTGTGCCCCTTCGAACTTGCTCTCTTTCTTTCTCAGAGGTGCGACCTTGTGGTCTGCGATTACAATTATGTCTTCGATCCTGGAATCCGGCTGAAAAGGTTCTTCGATGACGACAGTACAGCATCGAGGTGCGCGCTTCTGATTGATGAGGCTGCAAATCTTCCGGAACGGGTGCGGGGGATATGGTCACCCGAGATAAGAACCCAGTGGATGGATAAAGTGTGGAAGCATGCAAGAGGAGACAGAAGACTTCAAAATCTCCTTCGGCCCTGGAAAAAGCTTCTTCAGGCTTATGCAGACACACCATGGATTCACAGGGAGGATGAGATTCTACTGCCTGCATCTGTGGAACTCCCTCGCATAGACCGGAGAAAATGGCAGAAAATACTGGGTGGAGACATGAATGCTCCCAGGGAAGCAACACTCCTGTGCAAATCTATTTACGGCTTCTCCCGTGTGTCCGAAAGGCTAGACGGCAGATTTCACCTGCTGGCCCGAAAGGAAGGAACCGATACGCTTATTCAGTGGTACTGTACCGATCCTTCAGTATTTATTTCTGAAGAGCACTCCAGGTGCTCATCCGTAAGCGGGTTCTCTGCCACACTGGAGCCCATGGATCATTTCGCATTTGAGTTGGGGTTTGCTGAGAATTTCAATGCAAAGGCAGTAGGATGGCCTTTCCCTGCGGAAAACCTTACCGTTTGGGTAGATGCAGGCATAAACACAAGATGGCGTTTCAGAAAGGAACAAACCGGACAGATCGTGAAAAGGCTGAAAGGGGCAAGGAAAAAAACACCAGGCACATGGATCGCATTCTTTCCGTCATTCTCCTGGATGGAGGACATTGCCCTGGCCTGCATCGATTCCGGCATGGAGATCATTACACAGAAACGGGAAATGACCGAGGATGAAAGAGTGATGTTCGTCGAGCAGATCAACAGCGGTGATCATCTGATAATGGTTGTTGCCGGAGGTCTCTTTGCCGAAGGAGTTGATCTGAGCATCCCGGATCTCAGGGGCTGCTTCATAGCAGGTCCATCTCTTCCGTCCATCTCACTCAGGCAGGAACTGCTGCGGAAAAGATACGACAGCACCGGAAGAGACGGCTTTCTTCATGCCTATGCCATCCCTGGAATAAACAGAGTTATACAGGCAGCCGGCAGACTCATAAGGAACAGTGAACAGAGAGCCGACCTGATACTTCTGGGTGAACGGTTTGTCCGTGAGCCGTACATAAACCATCTACCTGAGCACTGGTTTCCTCTCCGACTGATAAGAAACGGAAGGGTGGTTCTCAGGCACAGGGTTTGAACAACAGGAACCGAACGCTTAACGCACTGCGCTTGTCAACCTGTTCAGCTTTCTTCATAGTTGACTGTGGTATCTCACTTTAAGGAAAGGTGATGTCATGATTATTCTTCTGTGTTTTCTGATTCAGTTTCATCAGGGAGCGACGGAAGCTCAGGTTGATTTTTCACACTTCTCAGAGATTCCAATCACTGTAGTAAACACATGGCAGCTGCCCTATGCATCAGAAATCAGCGATTTAGGTTTCGACTGGCAGTCACAAACACTGATAATCCGAAGCAATTCCGATGGGAAGCTTTTTCTTGCAGACCCGAATAACTGCGAATATATCGGCGAAGTGGATCTGCCTGAAGGCTCCACTGGATTTGGAGTTGCCAAAGTGCAGGGCGAGTACTACATCAACAGCGACACAGCACCATTCATACTTCACTCCGATGAAACAGGAACCTGGGCCGTTTTTTCGAATCCCGCAGGAATGGCGGGTGCCGGCATGGAAAGCTGCAATTATACTGATATGCTTTTCGAGGCATCCAGCACGAACCCTTACCAGTTTTACGGGATCGAACCTGATGGATCAGATTTCTACTCCTGCGCACTGCCAGGCGTCAGCAGTGAAGTAAGCGGCTTCACCACACATGATCTGCCGACTCTTCATGACCAGCCTTTTGCAGTTATTCTTACCACAAGGCTCGACCGCGAGTTTTTCTTCTATCTGCAAAGCGGCGGGGAATACATTCAATACGGCCAGGAACCCTGTCCGGTTCCGGTTTCCGAATCACTGGGACTTACATGGACTTCCTCATTGAATTTTTACTGGAGCTACATTGGAACCGATGGGCAGTACTACATAAGTGAACTGCAGATCCCTTTGTTCGGCGGGATTGAAGACGGCCCGGAAGGTTTGCTTCCAAAGCCCTGTGCTCTGTCCATAATGAGCAATCCTTCAACTGGCTCTGCAAATCTGGCTGTAAACCTTTCTCAGCCTGTATCTGCAAGCCTTTGTGTTTTTGATCTCTCTGGAAGACTTACAGCGGTTCTTCAATCAGGGCAGCTGGCTTCAGGTGAAAGCATCTTTGGTTTCACCGGTTGTCCGGGAATGTATACGGCGCTTCTCAGGTACCCGGGGCATGAAGAAAGGCTCAGATTCGTTTTAACGAGGTAGCATCATTGCCGCAGTTATAATTCCTGCATTGCGGCCTGCCTTTCTTATTGCAATCGTTTTTCGGAGGTCATCAGGTGAAACAGCTGAAATACGGGAGGCAGTTATGGCTGGTTTGATAAGCATAACAAGCATGATAGCGGGAACCGCCGGGATATTTTTCGGCTTCTACTTTATGAGTACTCAACCGCTTCTTGCTCTGCGCATTGTCACATTTACCACCGTGGGCATTGCCGGTGTTCTTGCCTTTGTCAGGCACTTTGTCTTCTACAAATCCGACATGAAAAGGCTGGGTTGGACCACCGACAGGCCCGACTGGATGTTTGAAGTTGCTTTTGCCAATCTTGCCTTCGGAACAACAGGCATCCTTTCCGTAGTGGCGAACTGGGGTAAGGAAGCTCTGATAATCCCTCTTGCAGGCTATTCTGTCTATCTTCTTCAAGCGGCAATCCTCCACGGTTACCGCTATTTCACCGATGAAAAGAAATCTCCCGCAAGGCTCTGGCGCAGCTGTTTCGCAACCTTGCTGTATTCAGTGATGATGGCATATTTTGCTATTGCTTCAGTCTGAGAAGGCATTCCAGTGAACGGCCATAATATTGAATAGCAGAAATAACAGTTCGATGAAGCTGAATCGAACTCCCCCGGCAGTATTCGTTGTACTCAATAATGTGGCGTATCTAAAGAAAAGGCGGCTCAAGCGAGCCGCCCTTTGAATTAACTTAAGTAATTACTGGGTAACCGGAGCAGGAACTTCCTCTGCAGGAGCGACTACTTCGGTGGCGCCATCAACTACAACTTCAACAACGACTGTCGAATCGGTTACGATAACCTCGGGAACAACTTCCACTATAACAGAGTCAACTACGGGAACTTCAACAGGAACTTCAACTACAACTGTTGAGTCTGCAGGAGTTGTTTCATCTGCAGGTTCGCCGCAGGCTATACCAAAAAGACCCATAGACAGAACCATGATCGTAAGAACGATAAATCTCATTTTGTAATCCCTCCGGATTGTTCAATTTTCTTTTGCAGAAACTGGATTAACGACCCGCTCCTGAATCATAATTCATCAGGCTCGAACCGCTGGGGAATATCACCTATTGCTTCGCAAAGGTCAAGGGCCTTCAGGTGATTCTTCCGGTGTTCGCAAAGTGAACCTTTGCGGTTTCATACAGAACGGCATCGCCTCTTAATCCAACAAGTTTTTTTCCGATTGCATCTGCAGGAGCACCCGAGCCCGGTGAAAGGCTGACTCCGCAATATGCCGACAATTTTGCAAGTTCCTCAATGTAAACACTTCTTGCGATGATAGATGCGGCGGCAACGGATGGCTCGCTGTCTTCGGCGCGAACCCTCAGTTCCACCTCGCACCTAAACTCTGGAAGCCAGGGTATAAGCCTTCTCATTTCACAAAATTTGTCAACAACAACTGCTTCAGGAATCACCCCCAGGGCTGTCAGCTCAGCAAATGCTTTTCCATGGGCCATTGCGAGAATATCAAGGCTGTTTTTTCCTATCTGTTTGAACTCGGTGAAAAGCCTGTTGTACTCACGGGGAGAGATTGAACAAACCGCATACTTGATATCGCTCATTACAGTGATGGCCTCGTAGAGTTTCAGAACTGTGCCTGCTGTAAGTTTTTTGGAATCTCCTGCCCCCATTCTTACAAGGGAATCTGCAGCAGGTTTTGCACATGCAACGGCAGCCACCACCAGAGGACCGAAGTAATCACCTTTGCCCGCCTCGTCGCTTCCCGCACGAAGACCTGAAGGAACATGCTGTGAACACCCCTGTTTCAGTGAAATCACCGTCAGAACTCTTTCGAGAAGAAGCCTGTCTCCGCCTGCCTGCACCGTTGAGCAGCCTTTTTTAAGAGAGTGGTACAGGTTGATGCGGCAGGATGAATGACCATCGTCAAGAAGAAGCTGCACACCGTAGGGAAGCTCTTTCTGATCGATTACCGAAATCCCGAGAGGCTCGAGAACTCCAACAGTTGATTCAAAATGCTTTTCCAGGTCGGCGGATATCACTGAAACGGGTTCTCTACTTCAAGCGGTGTACCTGTGGTGTATTCCTCAAGCATGCAGGTTATCTCACCTATCACAATTGAAGCACTCATCAGAACAGGCATGTGTCTGTCGTCATCGGTAACCCAGATAAAAATTTCACCCTGCTGATTGAAAAGCCCTTCCCCGCGGAGTACAGGCTGAAGCTGTATGCAGTTGAACGAGCCTGCTCTGGTGCGGATTCGCTCACGGCCCAGTACTCTGACTTCCATCGGGTAGTTGTCATTGTCTACATGAACATCAATTGAGAAATTTTCCCCGGGCACCAGTTCCCTGGTTCTAGCGTAGAAGAATGCGCTGAGCACATCAAGAGCATGGGGGGGTATGGGCATAACTGCAAGGTCAGGATCATCCTCATCAGGATAGTATGCAAAGCCCGCTTCCTGATCGAAATACATCTCCTCGCTGTTTGAGTAATCTCCCTCCTGGAGGCTCTTCATGTATGTGAGAGAGTGGAGTTGAACAATGTCCAGAAGAGCTTCATTAACATCCCTGACTTCAAAGAAACTACTGAAAGCTGGGTTTGACCTGGCCTCGGCGGTGATTCTGTAGGCAAGAAGACCTTCGTGATCCACAGGTCCGGTAACGCTCAGGGTGGCGGTGCCTGCCTTGATTATCCCATACTCGACACTGAAAACGAGTCTCTCTCCGGGGCCCCATGTATCGTTCTCAACATAGCGCCTTTCATAATCTCCCCATTCCCAGACAGATCCGTAGGCAAAGCAGGAAGCAGCCATGCCGAGAAAAAGTAATGTTGAAATTCTCATGTGTTGTCCTTCCGCAGTTGTATGCATACACAATGTACATCATCCGAATCAAAGTTGTTCCAATAATTCCGTCCACCTGTCTCCAACCGACTGGAAGGAAAGGTATTTCATGCAGTGTTCCCTGGCGTTTCCCTTGAGCATTTCCACAAGCCCCGGGCTTTCGGTCAGGTGGTTGATTTGCCCCGCCAGCTGCTTCCAGTTCCCCGGTGAGTGCATAAGCCCGTTGACTCCGTCAGTAACAAGATCGCACAATCCGTTGGTTGAAGCGGCAAGAAGGGGAACACCTGATGCCATGATCTCCATACCGGTTCTGGAAACTGCCTCGCTGCCCAGACTTGTTACAACGCCAATACTGGACCTGTTCAGAAGAGGGCGAACATCTTCAACTCTTCCTGTGAATTCAACCCTGTCATGAACTCCAAGACTGCGGGCATAATCCTGAAGCTGGTTTATTGTGTACTGGGCTTCACCGCCAGCAATTACAGCTCTGAAATCAGGATTCACAAGGGTCATGGCCTTTATCAGGGTTTTGTGGCCCTTAACCGGGCTGAGTCTTGCAAGAGAAACAATCAGCGGTTCTTCTTCCCTGTTCAATGTGTTGAATCTATCTGTGTCTACAGGATGGGGGATAACGATTGTTCTGCCCTTTCTGGGCCCCTGATAACCCTTTCTCAGCATGGATTCACCGGGGAAAACAACAATATCGGTGCGTTTGTCCACCACGCTCCAGAGTCTGCCGCCCAGGGCTTTCCTCTGGTCTGACCTTACCCGCACCAGTGGAAAACGGGGCATGGTCAGGGCTGAGATGGTCTGACCTGTACTCATGTGAGAAACTATCACATCGGGACGGTAATCCCTTATCAAACCGGTAAGACCGATGAATGGATTCGCAAGACATTTGACGGGAAGTGAAAGTTCAGAAAGCCTCTCTGCAACAGGTCCTCCGGTTTCAGTCTGCACGAGAACATCATGGCCCTGCATCAGCAGACACCTTGCCATTACTCCTGCGCCCTGGGCCGCTGCATTCCACCATCTGCAATTAACAGTGAGAAGGATTCTCATTCTTTCCCTTCGTTGCTCCCCCTTTTATAAATCATTCATGGGTAAACTGACACCGTAACCCCGGAAGGGAAACAGATGAAACCGGAAACATCGCGCAGAATGGCACAGATTCACATGCCTCCCATCCATGCTATAATGAACAGGGTTCGTGAGATGCGGGCAAGCGGGAAGGAAATATTCTCCATGGCGCAGGCAGTGCCCTGGTATGGACCTCCCGGGGAAGCCGTTGAAGCGCTCAAAATCGAATTGGGAAATAAAGCCAGCCATCTGTACAGCCCTGATCCAGGTCTTTTATCTGCAAGAACAGCACTGGCGCAAGACTTCCACAACAGAAGAGGCATCAGTGCAGATCCCGCAACTGAACTCCATCTCACCTGCGGAGCAAGTCAGGCATTTGCCGGGGCTCTGATGGCGGTGGCCGACCCGGGTGACAGAGCAATAGTTCTGGAACCCTACTACTTCGACCATGTTTTCGCAGTTCAATTCGCCAGCCTTGCCCTTGATTCGATTCCCATGATTGAGTCGGAGGGGTGGCGAATGCCATGGAAGGAGCTGGAAGAAAGAATACCGGGTGCGAAGGCAATGGTTCTTGTAAACCCGGGGAATCCCACAGGCTCTGCTCTGAGCGAAGAAGAGCTTCGGCGAATAGTGAAACTGACCGGCGAAAATGGATGCTCGCTGATTATCGATGAGACATATGAGAGATTCAATTTCACTGGAAGTTCTTTTCACCCCTGGATGGAAACAAAGGAAGAGCATGTAATCACTCTGGGAAGCTTTTCGAAAAGCTTCAGCCTTTCAGGCTGGAGACTCGGATATCTTTTCGGCGCAGATTACATTCTTGAAGAAGCCCTGAAGGTTCAGGATTCTGTTGTGATCTGCCCTCCGACCCCCGCGCAGATACTTCTGGAAAAATGCCTCTGTCTGGATGGCTGGGTAGAAAAGCGTGCTGCTGAAGTGGAACAAAGGCTGCACCTCTGCAGAAGTGCAATGAATAAGTCTACCGGTCTTCACTGGAGGGAAGCGGGCGGAGGGTTCTTCACTCTGGCTGAAACACCATACGGCATTGACACATACGCGCTGGCGGAGCATCTGATAAACAGGTACGCCATCGCAACCATTCCGGGAGACGCCTTCGGAGAGACAGGAAAGCACCATTTGAGATTCAGTTTCGGATGCCTCTCCGACAATGAGCTGATTCCGGCAATGGAGGCTCTCGCATCGGTAAACCTCAGTGACGGGCTTTTCTGAGCAGATCTCTGTAGATAATCCTGGCTTCCCCGAAGAAGCAGTTAAACCTTCCATCCTGAAAATCGGCAAAACTGTGACCGGGTGCATGGAATTCTCCGCTGCGATATCTCAGGCACATGTGGGCATACACTCCGCTTCCAACATATATCTTGTCAGGCGCGGCTTTGCAGCTGGCAAGAACCAGCTTGCTGTGATCCAGATATCCGGGGTCTATGTTTACCCTTCTCTTGCCCTCACCACCGAACTTATCCTCGATCCTTATGCTTTTCTTCTTCCAGACGGATAACTCTGAGGGGTCTGCGAGAGGGTTGAAACACAGCCATACCCGAAGGATACCGGTACCCATTTCCTGCTGATAGTAATTTGTCATATCAAAGGCGAACTCACCGCTTTGAAGAACAGCTTCGCCGAACTCTGCGCACAGGCACTCTGATGCCGCAGCAAGATCTTCCCGGTGACCGTAGAGAACGCTGGCAACGGGAAGTACAAAAGGAGGAGCTTCAGGCAGAGACATCAGTTCCTCTCGATCCTCTGCTTCGAAAACTCCCTCCAGGCAGCTTCAGCCACATCGGTTGAGATTCCAAATGCGCCATTCACAGCTGACGCGTAGTTTTCCGCAATACTGCAGTTCCTGTGCCCTGATTCTCCAACTGTTCTCAGGTTTTCATTATGGGCGCAAAGCCGTCCGCCAAGCGGGCCTGTCCGGTTCAGATACAAGCTGTTGAGACCTGAAGCATCAAACGAGTTCTTCCAGAAGTGCAGGTATTCCTCACGGGTGAGAATTCTCGTTTCCAGCATGTAGCGGAACACTCTTCTGCCGTTTTCAATTGTGTGAAGCTCAAAGCCTCCGGGCACAGGCGACCATTGCATCGACCTGGAAGCAGTTGTTATCTCGCCATAACCTTCACTGGACAGGCGAACAGCTCCGGGAACAACATATCCAGGGTCAAGAATGAACCTCCCGGCGTCTCCTTCCACAAGAAGAGCACAGTGTATGTTTTTCCCGTGCCTCATGTGACCAGTGAGCGGGCGCGCAGAAACACCGCAGGCGGAAAAAATGGTTCCGAGGGTTTCTGTCAGCGAATAGCAGGTTCCGCCTGTACCAAGCTGCACATGGTCAGTCATTACCTCCCGGGGGAGCCTGAACCGACTCTCACCAGTTGATCTGATAATGAATTTTGTAAGGTTTTCCCAGGGAATCTCTCCGAAAGTTTCCCCTATTCTGTGAATGTCATTCGCTTTCCGCCCCGGGTTCACACCGAAGTGATCGAAGAAAATCTCTGCTGCTTTTTCCATGGGGTTATTATAATCCGCAGACACAGAAATGAGCTTACTGCGATGGACAAAAACAGATACTACTCTCTTAACACTTTCTTCAGAAAAACATTCGGCGAAAAGGTTTACAAAGTAAGCCTTGCCGGAGGTTTCACCTGCCCCACCAGAGATGGTACGCTTGGATCAGGGGGCTGCGCTTTCTGCAATCCCGCAGGAAGTGAGCCTAAACACTACCTGCCTGGAATGACCGTTACCAGTCAGCTGGAGAAAGCCACAGCCTATGTTCGCCAGCGCCATGGCGCTCACCATTACATGGCATACTTTCAGGACTACACGGCAACATACGGCAATGCAGAGGATATGGAAAAAATGTACAGAGAAGCGCTGGGGTTTCCCGGAGTAAGAGGGTTGTCGCTGTGTACCAGACCTGACAGCATAAGCGATTCAGCGATGGACATGCTTGAGAATCTCTCGAAAGAATTCTTTGTATGGGTAGAAATAGGGATACAGAGCGGCTGCGATGTAACCCTTCTCAGGATGAACCGCGGTCACACGGTTTATGATTCCGAAACAGCTTTTGAGAAACTGCATAAACGGGGAATCAGAACAGCAGCCCATGTGATACTGGGGTATCCCGGGGAATCCAGGGAAGAGGCTCTTTCAGCAGTGAATCTTGTTAACAGTTCCGGCACAGCGGGTGTCAAGCTGCAGAATCTGCATGTTCTCAAAGACACTCTTCTTGCCGAACAGTATGCCAGAGGTGAATTCAACGTAATCAAAAGAAGCGCATATGCAGCGCTGGCAGCGGAATTCATTCAGCGCATCAGACCGGACATTGTTGTTCAAAGAGTTACCGGGGAAGCTCCTCCAAGAATGCTTCTGGCCCCTGAATGGGCAATAAACAAACTTGCCGTGATGAACAGGGTCAAGCGGGAACTGATGTACCGGGATACCTGGCAGGGCAAACTGCTCGGTTACTCCATGACAGACATACCTTCGTTATAGCTGTTGAAGCCGTAGGGGTATCAAAAACTGAATTCCATTCCTGCGCACTCATAGTTTCCGTATCGTTTTCATTCTTGCTCAAAAGCGGCGGCATCCTCAATAAAATGTTTACATACAACACGATAAGCCGGCCGATACAATTCTCTGTAAACAGTGGAATGGTGAATTGCCGGAAAGCCTGCCAGCTTCTGCCCCACCAGAAATGAGTTCATTTCCTGCAAACTGAATGCTTTCTGAGCCAGGGAAGCAACATGCCAGGATCTCACGAGATCGTCTGTGCTGCCTCTGTATTCCCGTGATGTTCTGACAAAAGCCTTCAGCAGAACTCCGGGGTCGCCCCCGGACAGAATGAATGGTCTCAAATTGACTCTTACAATCTTTCCTGATGGAGGAAGCTCCTCGAAGCTATCCTCACCGGGGATACAATCACCCGCTTCAAGCAGCTCATTCTTAAGACGTATTTCTGCCTTCTTACAGGAATCCACCGCGTGGCCGCTTCCCATAACTCCCTGGTAAAGAGTCTTATACAGATCGCTGATTTGCATTTGGGGATAAAGGGTAAATTGTGCCTTCACTGCGTCGGCAAGAGTTTTCCGGGCCATAGAACTCCAATCGGCAAAGAATTGCTCCGCGAGTGGAACAAAAGCAGACGTGCAGAATATATGAGAGTGTTCAAACAGGATCCCTCCTCCTGCATGAACACCCCTTTCAAGAGTTGATCGTCACAGGAAGGCCCGCCGGAAGACACAACCGGCGGGTTTTCTCTGCAAAAGCGATTCCCCGGTTACGCTTTTTTCTTCATTGCTCTCTATTGTAGTTTCTTTGTAGATTAGCGATTCTCCCTTTTCATTGGCTGAATTTTCCACTGGAGGTACGAAATGATCCGTCTTAACACCATCGATTCAATTCTCGGCGGAGCCCTTACCGGAGATACTGTAACGGTATACGGCTGGGTAAAAACCGCACGAACAGGCAAGAACGTAGTCTTCGCCTCTCTCAACGATGGATCAACCTCGAATAATCTCCAGGCGGTTTTCAACCGGGATGTGTTTACCGATGAGCAGCTTTCCGGGCTGCTTACCGGAGCCTGTGTCCGTATCACTGGTGAGCTGGTTGGAAGCCAGGGCAAGGAACAGTCTGTTGAGATAGCCGCAGAGCATCTCGAGGTAATCGGCCCCGTTGATGATGAATACCCCCTTCAGAAGAAGCAGCATTCTCTTGAATTCCTCCGAACCATGCCTCATCTCAGATCAAGAACAAACACCTTCGGAAGCGTTTTCCGGGTCAGTCATCATCTCTCGATGGCGGTTCACCGGTTCTTCGATGAGAACGGCTTTTTCAATATACACACTCCTTTTATCACCGAGAGTGACTGTGAGGGTGCAGGCGAAACCTTCCAGTTAACAACTCTGCCTCTGGATATGGTGCCATTGAAAGATGGAAAAGTTGACTACGACCGCGACTATTTCAGAAGAAAGGCGTTCCTCACCGTGAGCGGTCAGCTGGAGGCCGAGCCTTTTGCATTGTCTCTGGGAAAGGTTTACACCTTCGGCCCTACATTCCGCGCAGACCCGTCAGACACCCGGATACACGGTGCTGAATTCTGGATGCTCGAGCCTGAAATGGCTTTTTTTGACCTGGATGACAACCTGAACCTGATAGAGAAGTTCGTAAAATACACCGCTTCGTATCTCATGAACAAATGCAGCGACGACATTGCATTCTTCACGAAATTCTTTGAGAAAAACCTTTCCGAAAGGTATCAGACGCTTTTGAGCAACGAGTTTGGAAGAGTTACCTATACAGAGGCGATCCGTATCATTCAGGGTTCCGGAAAAAAATTCGACACAATTCCTGAATGGGGGGATGATCTCGCAACCGAACACGAAAGATTCCTCGCCGAGGAGCATTTCGGCAAACCGGTTTTCGTCATCGACTACCCTGCTTCAATGAAACCCTTCTACATGTATGTTAACGATGATGGCAAAACCGTGGGAGCCTGCGATCTCCTGGCTCCAGGGGTGGGCGAACTAGTGGGTGGCAGCAGAAGAGAACACCGCCCTGAATACCTGAAAAAAAGAGCAGAAGAACAGGGACTCGATATGAAGACCTACCGTTGGTACATGGAGCTCAGACGCTGGGGCACCGCACCGCATGCAGGTTTCGGCCTCGGTTTCGAAAGACTTCTGATGTATCTCACAGGGATGGACAACATCAGGGATGTGGTTCCTTTCCCGCGAACCTTTGGTAAAATGTACTAGTAATGAACAATAACCTTAGCGAAAGCCGGTAATCATGAGCAGACAAATGATAACAATCGACGGCAACGAAGCCGCCGCTCGTGTCGCTCACAAACTCAGTGAAGTGGTGGCCATCTATCCCATCACCCCGTCCAGCGCAATGGGCGAGCACAGTGACACATGGACCTCAGAGGGGCAGAAAAATTTGTGGGGAACTGTTCCTCTTGTTCAGGAGATGCAGAGCGAAGGAGGAGCTTCCGCAGCAGTTCATGGAGCCCTTCAAACCGGAGCCCTCACCACGACCTTCACAGCCAGTCAGGGCCTTCTTCTGATGATACCTACCATGTACAAGATTGCCGGAGAGCTTACTCCAACAGTCTTCCATGTATCAGCCAGAAGTCTTGCGGCGCAAGCTCTTTCCATTTTTGGTGACCACAGCGATGTTATGGCTGTGCGGAACACCGGATTCGGTCTTCTTGCCAGCGCAAGTGTTCAGGAGGTAAATGATCTTGCTGCTATCGCCCACGCTGCAACGCTGAAGAGTCGCATTCCCTTTATACATTTCTTCGACGGTTTCAGAACAAGCCATGAAATCCAGAAAATTGAGCCTCTTGACGACAGTGTTCTAAGAGAACTCATCGATGACGAACTCGTTTTTGCCCACCGTCATAGAGGGCTGAATCCCAACCACCCTGTGCTTCGCGGCACAAGCCAGAATCCTGATGTTTATTTCCAGGGGCGTGAAAGCGTAAATCCTTATTACGAAGCCACTCCTGCCATCGTTCAGGAATACATGGATCTGTTTGCCAGGCTTACAGGCAGACAGTATCACCTGTTTGACTATACCGGCGCTCCTGATGCGGAAAGCATCATCATTCTCATGGGGTCCGGCTGCGAAGTCGCCCATGAAACAGTGGAATGCATGACTTCCCGAGGTTTGAAAACGGGTGTTCTCAAGGTTCGCCTTTACAGACCATTCGACGCAAAAGCATTTCTTTCCGCCATCCCCCAGACTGTTAAGACGATAAGCGTTCTTGACCGCACAAAAGAACCGGGCAACGACGGAGAGCCTCTTTACAAGGATGTCTGTACTGCTCTCAGAACTGCTGGCAGATGCGGTATAACTGTTATTGGCGGTCGATACGGCCTTTCCAGCAAAGAATTCACACCTTCAATGGTCAGCGGAGTATTCAACAATGCCAGTGGAGAGAAGAAGAACAATTTCACCGTAGGCATCAACGATGATGTGTGCAATACAAGTATTGATATTCCGGAGTTTGAACTGACCAGCAAGGGTCTCCATCAGGCAGTCTTCATGGGTCTTGGTTCAGACGGAACCGTTGGAGCAAACAAGAACAGCATAAAAATTATTGGTGAAACAACCGATAACTACGCCCAGGGATATTTTGTATACGACTCGAAGAAAGCAGGTGCGCTCACAGTTAGTCACCTCCGTTTCGGTCCGGAACCAATAAGGCATACCTGCCTTATCGAGCAGGCCAACTTCGTGGCATGTCACCAGACCGTGTTCATCGAGAAGTACGATGTACTCAAGTACGCTGCAGCCGGAGCCACATTCCTGCTTAACTCTCCCTTCAGCGCTGACCAGGTGTGGGACAACCTTCCGGAGACCGTTCAGAAGAGCATTGTTGAAAAGAAGCTCAAGTTTTTCGTTATCGATGCCTATGAAGTTGCAAAAAACACCGGAATGGGTGTTAGAATCAATACGATAATGCAGACCTGCTTCTTCGCAATCAGCGGGGTTCTTGAAAGGGAAGAAGCCATAGCAAAGATCAAATCCTCAATCGAAAAAACCTATGGGCAGAAAGGTGAGGACATTGTAGAGAAAAACTTCTTTGCAGTTGACCAGACAATCGCAAATCTGCACCAGGTAAACTATCCGGCAAAAGTTACAAGCACGTTCAAGACTCCGCCGGTGGTTTCCAAAGATGCTCCTGACTTTGTTCAGAATGTAACTGCAGCAATAATGGCGCAGAAGGGCGATCAGCTTCCGGTGAGTGCAATGCCCTCAGACGGCACCTGGCCCACGGGCACAACGCAGTGGGAAAAGAGAAACATCGCACTTGAAATTCCAGTTTGGGATCCCGAAATCTGTCTGCAGTGCGGTCTCTGCAACCTGGTCTGTCCTCATGCCTCCATCAGAATGAAGTACTACCCTGCCGATCTGCTCAAAAAGGCACCAGCGACCTTCAAGAGCGTTGACGGCAAGGCAAAGTTCAAAGACTATAAATTCACAATTCAGATCGCTCCGGAAGACTGTACCGGTTGCGGTGCCTGCGTGCATACCTGCCCGGCCAGGAACAAACTTGTCGAGGGTAAAAAGGCCATCAACATGGAATCCCAGCCCCCCCTCAGACACGCCGAGGCTGAAAACTACGGGTTCTTCCTGGAAATTCCAGACTTCGACCGCACCGAGCTGAACGGTTCCACTGTAAAGGAAAGCCAGCTTCTCAGACCACTCTTCGAGTACTCCGGCGCCTGTGCAGGATGCGGCGAAACTCCGTATGTGAAACTGCTGACACAGCTCTACGGTGACAGAGCTGTCATAGCAAACGCCACCGGCTGTTCTTCAATCTACGGCGGCAACCTTCCCACCACCCCTTACGCAAAGAATGAAGCAGGGAGAGGTCCCGCATGGAACAACAGCCTGTTCGAAGATGCGGCCGAGTTCGGATTCGGATTCCGTCTCACTGCAGACAAGCACACTGAAACAGCTACAGAACTCCTCGGTTCCATGGCGGACAAGCTTGATGAGAACCTGATTGAAAGCCTATTGAGTTCAAGCTGCGATACCGAGCTTGAAATTGCACAGCAGCGCGAGCGTGTGGTTTATCTCAGAAAGGCCCTTGCTCAGATTGATTCACCCGAAGCCCGTCAGCTTGAAACACTGGCAGACTACTTCGTGGCCAGATCAGTATGGATCATCGGCGGCGACGGTTGGGCTTATGACATTGGATACGGAGGTCTCGACCATGTTCTTGCCCAGGGTAAGAATGTGAACATTCTCGTTCTCGACACCGGCGTATACTCAAATACAGGCGGTCAGTGTTCAAAAGCAACACCCATGGGCGCCGTGGCAAAATTTGCTGCCGCAGGAAAACCAATGCCTAAAAAAGATCTCGCCATGATCAGTATGACATACGGAAATATCTATGTAGCACAGATCGCCATGGGTTCAAACTGGAATCAGGCGGTTAAAGCCTTCACCGAAGCTGAAAGCTATGACGGACCGTCTATCATACTGGCATACAGCCACTGCATTGCTCACGGCATTGACATGACCCGGGGTATGGACGACCAGAAAAACGCAGTGAATTGCGGGCTCTGGCCTCTGTTCCGATTCGATCCCAGAAGAATTGAACAGGGAGAATGCCCTCTTCAGCTTGACAGCAAAAAGCCTTCAATGCGTTTCCACAAGTTCGCCGAGACTGAAGTCAGGTGGAGCTCACTTCTTCACAGCAACCCTGAGCACGCTCAAAAGCTGCTGTCAGCGGCACAGATAGACATTGACCGCCGATTCCACCTTTATGAGCAAATGGCAAAAATGAACTGGAACGGCGGGTCCGAATAAGCATCACTCACTAAGTTAATGCTGATACACAGGGGAGGGTCTTTCGGCCCTCCCCTGTGCCGTTTACGAATATAGGAAGCAGCGAGCAGCTCAATGCTGAATTGCCTATGACAGCAGAGGCGGTTTTTCTTCCGGTCTAGAACGGAAAACGGGATTGGCGGAAGCGAGTCTTCGGTACAGATTGATGTCCCCATGGTGGGGCAGCCAGCCGAGAAGGAATGTGGCTAGTGCTTCCCAAAGGGAGACCCACGCCGCAACCGTCAGACCCTCAGCCAGAACTGTAGCCGCAACAGTTGGGTCAGATCGAAGCCTTCCATGTGCCCAGACAGAGATAAAGAGGACGGCAATACCAATACAGAATAGTATTGCAGACCGGTTTACCATCTGACGTACTTTGTGTTTTTCGATTGCTATCAGGTACATGAAATAGTTATCAATACTGCGCCTGATGCGAGCAACTCTGGCGTCGTCTGGAGTGGTTGAGAGAGTGAAACAGATGCTGAACGGTTCACGACCAAGCTCCTGAGCGCAGTTTATCAGGTAGTCAACCAGATCAGTATTCAGGTCACGCTTGATGTAGGGAGCGCTCCTGTCATAATCGCTGAATAGATCTTCCACCTTATCGGCGGCGATATCTATCAGTATACTGCCGTCGGAAGCCCTCTCATATCTGTCAAAAACACTTTTCTTCACTTTCCTCCACGCTTTTCATAACCGTGCTGCAAAAAACAGAGAGCCCTTGTATTCAGAACCCGTGTCGATGCATCTGTCCAGATCAAGATAACAGAAATGAATGCGAAGGAAAAGAGCTGCTGGCCCATTTTAAACGCATGAAGTAACAGACGGCTCATCTGGTTTGTTCTCTTATGAATTCTCCCCTGTGAGTAATGTAATGAACAAACACCCCGGAAATGAATCCGTATGCCATGTTTGCGGCAAGTGAAACAATCAGAGTTGCTGCAAGAGCAATCAAGTCTCTGTTCCAGCGGACATTTCCGGCAAACTTTGTCAGTTCTATCCCCACCATGAGCATCATTGCTCCGATTATCGCTTCCGGAAAGGCTCCGAAAAGAGCAGCAATGGACCCGGCGAAGAACAGCTCCAGAGATATCTCAATAAGTCCTTCAATGGTATTCGCCCCGCCTGTTCCGGCTCCGAAGTAGTATTGATCAGTGATGAAGTGGAAATCACGGCATTTGTCGCCGTAAGAGGAATCTGGGCGATGCCCGCCAGCATAAGAACCTGCCACACTTCCCTGATACCGAAGGTGGAAACGGTTGGAGGAAGGAAACCGGCGCTACTCTGGCTATCCAGCCCATTATTCCAGTCCAGGCAAAAATCAGCCATGTGACACCCATGGCAAATGCCGAAGCGTAAACCATCGATGGCGACCAGTGCCTGGAAATGGCAGCAGTTGCTATTACTTTCATCGGTTCGATGGGTACAGGCAGTCTGAATGCGATGCCTGTAAGAATATTGGCAAGACCGGTCATTACAAGTAATCCTGCCGGGTTAACGTCACATACTGCTATGTATCCAATTGCCAATGGGAACAGGGTACCGAAGTCTCCCATTGACCCGGCCAGTTCTCTCAGATTAAACTCAAATGACCTGATTCTCATTTCGAGCAGGATATCCACCGGTAAAAGGATTGGTGTCTGTTCCAGCAGTATTCAATCATTTCCAGCCCCTGAGGGTTTCAGAAAACACAGTGGCTGGAACCAAAAGATATGTGAACTAATCCCTGTGCCTTGCCAGAGCTTCGCCCATATCTTCCGTTTCTTCAAGAAATGGCTCCACATGAACTATTACAAAAGCTGATTCTCCAAACCGGGTGCGGATTTCTTCTTCAATTCTGGAAGCAATGGCATGGGCTTCCAGCACCCGCATGTCTGCATCGACACACACATGCAGTTCTATGGCCACATCGCTGCCAAGGCGCCTTGTACGCAGATTGTGCGGGCATAATGCCCCTGCAATGCCCGATACCATTTCAAGTATATCTGTTTCAGTTGCTTCATCCAGAGACTCTTCAGTAAGCTCCTTAATGCTTCCCCATGCTATTTGAAGCGCAACTTTAATAATAAAAAAGCTTACAACGACCGCCGCCATCGGATCGAGTATATGCCACTTTTCTCCGAGAAATATTGCTCCTCCGATTCCCAGCATTGTGGCAATTGACGAGAATGCATCAGAACGGTGATGCCACGCGTTGGCAATAACTGCAGGACTGGCAATAGACTTGCCGACCCTGACAGTGTAGCGATACAAGCCCTCTTTCACAATTATGGAAAGAGCTGCAGCAAGAAGAGCAATCAACCCCGGTGCCTGAACATGCTCTCCGTTGATGCTTGCAAGAATCTTTACTGCTCCTCCCCAGAAAATTCCACCACCCACAAGCAGAAGAGCGCCGCCGATAACGGCAGTAGCAAGAGTCTCATATTTGCCGTGACCGTAGTCATGACATTTATCAGGCGGTTTTCCCACCAGTTTGAAGCTTACAAGAACAACAATATCTGTGGCAAAGTCGGAGAGAGAGTGAACCGCATCGGCGATCATCGCTCCGCTGTGCCCTATGAGTCCGGAGGCCAGTTTCAAGGCGGTCAATAAGAGATTAGCAAAAAATCCAACCCATGTGACCCTGTTGGCGGCTGAAGTACGCGAGTTTATTTTTCCCATGCGAACGCTCTTATCAAATGAATCACTCATACCGCACACCCTTTATTCTCCGGGTTGACACTACTTTCAGATTACCAGCTTCAATGATCATCCACGGTTCTTAAAGCCCTGACAGATAAGTACAATTATGCTATCACTATCACTCAGCAAGTGGCTGAAATACTTAATCTCATCTCTGCGAGAATTATTAGATCAGATCCGATTATCTTCGCCCGACAGGCGATGGCGGCAATATAGCAAAAGCAGGAATCGGGCACAAATCGGGTTCTGCACTGCTAAGCTGCTTTCCAGTAGAAGCAGTTCAAACCAGGCCGATTGATACTTCGCAGACTGAAGTCCGGTGTGACTGTCAGGTGAGTTTGCCTGCAGGTATAATAGCTTTGTCGCCTTCAATTCACTGCTGATGCCGGGCTCTCCGGTACTAAGGAGACAGACAGGCATGAAAATCAGATCGGCTATTCTTTCCTTCACGGATGATGAGATAAACAGGCTACTCAAGAATCTTGAACTGCCTGTGAGTGAAGTCATTGTAGAGAGTTCCGGCGGGAAGCTTCTGGTTCGGGTAAAAAAGGGCATCAGTTTCAAAGTATCAATAGTGTTCGCTGCAGACGGCAGACACCTGTCGGCCACAGTGGACGCCGGTTCATTCGGAAACCCGATAGTGAGCAGAATTTTGACAAGAGTTACAGAAAGTTACAGAGAATGGGGTGTAACTCTGTGCGATAGAACAATGGTATTCGACCCCCGGGCAGCAATGATCAAAGCGGGAGTCAAGGGAGACTTCCGGGTTGACAAAACTGCCGTAGGGGCCGGAGAACTTGTATTCTCACTGGATGGGGAGCTTCCCCTGGATCAGTTCGTAAACAAGGTAAAAAGCTGAACTATTCCCCGCTTATCACCACTGTGGGAACCATGGATGTCGCGGTTCCAGTTGCAGACCTGGCTCCTGTGGCCACAACGAATCTGTTGCCGCCTGCATTCCAGTTCCACACATAGATGCTGCCCTGTATATTGGTGTATGACAAATCAATAAGAAGATTGCCTCCTGTGTATTCATAAGGAGTATCGAGGGTAAAGCTGACTCTGCCCTGGCCGTTGTCGGCCGCGGTAACTCTTGTGGCCGAATAAACAATATCGAGTGATGAACCCGAGGCAAGGTTTTTGCCAAAGTCACCGCCCAGCTCTTCCCCGCCGGCCTCTCCAAGAGAAATGTTCAGGTCATACAGAAGAACGGAACTGTCACCCATCGGGGCTACTAAAAAAGAAATTTCTGTAATTGTCATGGGGCCATCAAGTTGAGATTCGGGCACCGCCACCTGACAGTGCTTTGAAGAAGAGCCTCAACTGCCGCAGAAGGGGTCAGAACCTGGTTGAGTCTGTTCACCGATAACAAACTCCGAAGCCATCAGAATCGATGACATGACAAGAAGAACGGAAAATGCAGTTCTCATTGAATATCCTTTCATTTCACCTGACAAGAACAACCCTGCGGGAGGAAAATCCTCCGTTTCCAAATAGACCGATGAAATATACTCCGGCAGGTGCGTTTCCGTTCCAGGTCCAGGAATCTCCGGGTTGCATGCTGCGCCGCAGAAGCAATCTGCCCGAAAGATCCAGTATAACCAGCTGTCCGCCGCCAGCAGAACACACAGTGAAGAATCGCGACGGGCTGGATGAAACGGAAAAACTCTGCTGAAGCTGTTCGCTCATGCTTTCAGTGCCGGTTGACTGCGTAAACCGGACTGCGTCAACTGCAATCCTCTGGCTGCCCGCACCCGTATTGTCTCCTGCCCTTACCTCAAGTTCAGTGGATGCATTGTAAGGACCTCCGAGAGAAACCCATTGTTCAGAGAAAGAGATCTGGTTCACAGTAACACTGTCTTCCCCGCCGGAGTGGAGAATGTGATATGTGACGTCTGCTTCTCCGGTTGGCGGAATGTACACGTCAAGAAAGTAGTTGCCGCTGCTGTCCGGTATGTCAAAATTCCACTTTATCCAGTTTACATCAGGACCTGAGGAGATGGAACCCGTGTAGAAAAACGTGTGATACTGCCCCCCTTCCGTATATGGGTGCCAGTACGATGATGGACCGTAAAGAGTACAGGTGTTCTCCAGATTGTCGGTCATCATGTCGTTGCCGGCAGGTGTTCCAAAGCTCTCTTCAAGTTGATCCCAGAGTTCGGTATTTGAGCCGTCATAGCCCAGAGCCCATATCCCGATTCCCTGCATGCCGGCCATTGTAACCATTTCATACTTCAGCCCGAGAGATTGGCCACTGTCATACCATCCCTGTCGCCAGCCGCTGGAATTGTAGCTGTACCATGGAGTTTGAGATTCTTCATCCCAGAGAGACCCGTATGCTGAGGCTCTGTCTGAGAGTGTTGTGTAGAAGTAAGTGGAACAGGAACCGGGTATTACCGCCGAATGCGGATAAGGCGTTTCGGTTTGCCACTCGTGTCCGTAATACGGCAGACCAACTACGAGTTTTTCGTGAACTTCAGGCGCATACCTGACATAATCGCACAGGGCCCAGGCCATGTTGCTGGATGATTCGGGAGTGCTGCCCCAGCCTGTCAGGGGAGCATTCGGACCGGCCGTGGTACTCCAGTATCCTGCAAATGCATAACACATCATCATTAATGCATCGCATGTTTCCGAAAGCTCGCTGTAGTTGAAGGCTCCAGCCCAGTCAACAACAGGCGTACAGATAGAAAGATGGGCTGCCGGAAGGGCTGCTCTCAAATCTTCCATGAATGTTACAAGGCTATCGGAATCTGAGGCCTGAACGTTTTCGAAATCGATGCAGACTCCGTCAACCTCAGTGGAGTTCACCAGATCCGTTAAGGTGGAAATAGCCGCTGTTCTGCCGGTGGTGAGTATGGAATGAATGGAACCTTGCGAAAAATTGGTTACCGTGATTACTACAATTGCGTCATGGGCATGGGCCTGATCCATGGCAGCGGCAAAAGCCGCCGGGAATCCGTGGCTGTTCGTAATAGTGCCCTCGGCTCCCATTTCTACACAGAACACAGCAAGAACACTGATGAGATCGTACTGAAGCCATGCCTGGTTCACCCAGTAGGGAAGAAATCCGAAAACAGTACCATAAAGCTCCGCATCTCCGCTTTGATCAACTGTGCTCACGGGTATTCTCAGATCCGACTCATGCTGCACCATTGCCGCCCTGTGAACTGACGGAAAGGAAACAACTTCCCCGGATACACCGGGAATCGGACCTGAAACAAGCGACAGCACAAACAAACATGCATGCATAGTGAAATCCCCCCTTCCAAAGGAAACATCCTGCTGAAAAGGTGATAAAGCAACCTTACCTGTCGCAGAAACAATAATTAAAGCACGGGCAACTCCGGTTTTCTTCCCAGCAGATCGATCTTTTTCCAGACGCCGGCACGGAATCTGAAGAAGAAAACCAGCCCGTAAAGCGCGACATAGAAACTTGTGAACAACCACAGTTCTACGATACCGGAATTCCGAACGGAATACAGGTAAAGAGTGCCCGGAATCCAGAACAGCCAGGCGAGAAGCCCCGAAACCCATACCACGAACCTGGTGTCACCTGCACCGCGAAGAGCGCCGCTGTACATCAGGTTTATCGCATCGAAAACTCCCCATGCTGCAATAATAGCCAGCAGTTTACCAGCAGTAGATGATAATTCTTCAATAGAACAGGTGGAATCAGGGCTGTAAAAAAGCCTGGTGTAAAAACCCGGGAACAGAACAAAAGTCACTCCCAGAGGCACGAAGTAGCACAAGGAAAGCAGAAGTGTCCGCCTTGTTGCTCTTATGGCCATTTCGGTGCTGCCCATCCCGATACATCTTCCAACGATGACAGTTGTGGCAAAACCGAAACCAAGCAGCGGGTTGAATGCAAGATTGTTCACGCTGAAGGCGAGATTGTTTGCAGTGAAGTCAAGCGGGCTCAATCTGCCGGCAATGAAGATGAAAATGGTAAAACTGGCAACATCCATGAATATCTGCAACCCGGAAGGAAACCCGAACTTCAGAATTCTCTTTGTTAGGGGCCAGGAAAAACTGAAGTTCTCCCGGGTTTTGTAGCTGCGGGCCGTTCTGCCTGTAAATGCGCCGATGGTCAGAATGATTCCTGGAACATAAGATGATACAGCAGTGGCAATAGCCGCTCCCTCTATGCCCATCTCAGGGAAGCCGAGCTTGCCGAAGATCATCACATAGTCAAGAATAATGTTCAGCCCTGCTCCGGCAAGAACCGCCAGCATTGCGGGAATGGTTTTTCCCCTGCCGTTGTAGAAAGAAGAGGCGGCTGCAGTGAACACCGGGCCGGATCCCGAGATCATCAGTATTTTGAAATAAGTCTGCTCAAGGGCAAGAACATCAGGAGCATGCCCTGAAAGGTTCAGAAGCATGGAGCCGGGGACTGTCATCAAGGCGAGAACCGGCACAGAGAACATGGCCAGAAACAGGCCCTGAGCAAGAGATTTGGAACAGCCTTTTCTGTCTCCTGCTCCGAAGTATTGAGAAACAAAAGCACTGCTGTAACTTACTGTTCCAAAAATAATACAGAGCAGAGCAAAACTGAGTATTCCGGCAGGAAGGGAAGCCTGAAGCTCAAGCTGACTGTGGCGGGCAAGAAACAGCCTGTCACAGAACATCATTATTGTTCTTCCCGCCATTCCCGCAATTATGGGAAGTGAAACCAGAACAATCGATCTGTATGAATCAGGAGCATGCCTATTCATAAGGAACAATTCTAATCAGTGAACCGGTGCCGTCCTCGGAAACAAAAACCTGATCGTTCCAAACCAGAACATCCTCAACAGTTGAGAGATCGTTTCGAATCATGGAACAGGCTCCCGTGGAATCCACACTGAACACTTCACCGCTTTCTCCGGTCACATACATGGGGAAACCGCCATCAGTCATATTTAAACCCTCACAAGCATTTACACCCGTTGCAAATGGAGTGAGGAGACCCGAATCGGGATTGAAGCGGAAAACGGCAACACTTCCAACAATGCCCGAGGATTCACTGCAAACATAGATGCTGCCGTCCGAGGCTGCTTCCAGGTCGGAAAAACTGAAAACCGACGGCAAAGAGTACACCCTCTGAGGTTCACCGCTGCACAACTTCCAGATCGATGTGAACAGGCTTCCACCCTGAAAACCACCTGTAGTAAACCATATTACGCCGTTCTTGTCTATGGTGACCCCCTCCGGGCAATTCAGATCGTCTGCCAGGGTGGTGCATACGCCGTTCATGACTTCAATCAGCCTGCCCGAGGAAATGTCTTCCACAACCAGCACTCTACCGCCTTCATCGATGCAGATTCCTTCGGGTGAACTTAGCCCGTCTGCCAGAACCGAAGTTCGCCCGTCTGCGGTAACCCGCACTACCCTTCCCGCAGTTTCTTCGCACAGATACATTGCCTCGGAATCAGCACACAGCCCGTCAGGACTCTGAAGCCCAGAGAGAAATGGAATACTGATCAATAGAACAGGAATCATTGCAAACCAATCGTGTTACTCCGGAACGGAAGAGAATCTCAAAGAACAACCTGTTGTGAAACGCGCAATTCTGCATGGGAATATTGTGTTTTTTCTGCAAGATTCCAAAATGAGAGACAGTGGATTCAATACCATCTTTAAAAGATTCTTCTGAACCGACACTTCCCGGAATTGTTTCCGCATATCAGAAGGGTAATTCTCTGCTCGCGGCCAATATTTTCCTTAAAACAGATCCTGCAATTATCGTTTGTAAGCATACAGTATTTTCGCCCGTCACTTCCAGGTCGAGGCCGATCTATGCAGGGTATTTACATTTGCAGAGAAAAATGCATATTACTCTTTGGTCCCAACGGTGGGATACGGCTGGGCTTCATTTATGTCATTGTGGAGATTCGGTTGATATTTTAGATGGCATACACGAAAGGGATACGCATGAACTTGTATGTGGGCAATCTATCCTGGGGCGTTGATGATGATGTTCTCAGGACCTTTTTTGAACGCTACGGTGAAGTTACCGCGGCAAGAGTAATCACTGACAGAGAAACAGGCCGCAGCCGTGGATTCGGATTTGTGGAAATGCCCGAAGAAGCTGCAAGAAACGCCATCGCCCAGGGCGACGGTGCAGAGCTCGACGGAAGAGCTCTCAGCATAAACGAAGCCAAACCTCGCGAAGCAAGGCCAAGGCGCTAATAATCTGTCTGTATTCAGGGCGGCTCTTTTCGGGCCGCCCTTTTCTTTACCTGATATCCTGCATGCCTTTTCAATTCCCGGCGATAACTTAAAAGGCATTCCGATGACAAACAGAATAGTGGGTATTTACATTTGCAATAAATGTATCATATTACAGCTGGATCTCAAGAATGGGATACGGCTGGGCTTCATTTGTGTCATTGTGAAGGTTCGGTGATATTTGAGATGGCACACACGAAAGGGATACGCATGAACCTGTATGTGGGCAACCTGTCCTGGGGCGTAGACGATGATGCACTCCGGACCTTTTTCGGACGCTACGGTGAAGTTACCGCGGCAAGAGTAGTTACAGACAGAGAAACCGGCCGCAGCCGTGGATTCGGATTTGTTGAAATGCCCGAAGAAGCTGCAAGAAAAGCAATCGCCCAGGGCGAAGGTGCTGAACTCGACGGAAGAACTCTCAGCATTAATGAAGCGAAGCCTCGCGAAGCCAGACCAAGTGATAACAGGTCCAGGCGCTAATAATTTGCTGGTATCGGGGCGGCTCAATTTGAGCCGCCCTTTTTGTTTCATGGCAATACCATTTGACACTGCATCAATACTTTTCGCCAGGCAAGTGAAACCCATAGGGTATTTACATTTATCTCTGAACAGGCATATTACCGCCAGAATCTCAAGAATGGGATACGGCTGGGTTTCATTTGTGCCGTTGTGAAAACCCGGTTGATTTTAAGATGGCACACACGAAAGGGATACGCATGAACCTGTATGTGGGCAACCTGTCCTGGGGCGTGGATGATGCCGCACTCCGGACCTTTTTCGGACGCTACGGTGAAGTTACCGCGGCAAGAGTAATTACAGACAGAGAAACCGGCCGCAGCCGTGGATTCGGATTTGTTGAAATGCCCGATGAAGCTGCAAGAAATGCCATCGCCCAGGGCGAGGGTCTTGAGCTTGATGGAAGACCAATCAGAATAAGTGAAGCCAGGCCCAGCGAAGCCAGGTCGAGGCGCTAATAGTCCGTTACTGCCCGGGCGGCTCTGATCGAGCCGCCCTTTTTCGTAATCTCATATACATTCAGAACTACCGCAAGAATGCTATGCTACCGTTTTGGGTGACTCTATATCACCTGTACTGCATTGGTATACAGGCGACAGGTGCTTGACAGCAATCTCCGAATAACGTATAGCTGAATCAGTATATTTATTCAATCAAGGAGGCAGGTATGCGTTCAACAGTGTTCATCGGTTTTGTTTCGCTTCTGATGCTTTCAACATCCTGTCTTAACCCCGGCGACAATCTGACTTCTCCTGTAATTCCCGACCTTCAGAACAAAGGGAACAATATCGACAGCCCCGTATGGGAATGCAGGGCCAACATGAGAGCTCTCGCCAGTGCCTGTGTTATTTATTTTGTATCACACGAAACCTACCCCGTTAATCTCAGCGCTCTTGGCGAGCCCTACAGCCTCATGACCTGCCCGGAATGCAGTCTCCCCTACGAACTGAAGGGCAATGAAAACAGCTGTTCCGTAATCTGCCCCATGCCTTTTGAATCCTGCCATGGTTACATTACAAATGGAGTTAGTTCATGGTTTTCAGAGGGTGGCTGCCAGAGCAACATGACAGAAATTGCAGATGAAACAGTTGTTTTCTTCGCAGATAATGGCAGGTATCCGTACGATCTTGAAGAAATCGGGATGGAGAATTTGCAGTGCCCTGTCTGTGCAACTCCCTATGTCTATATTTTATCTTCTTTTGAAGAAGGCGTCTTTATCGGCTGCCCCCTGCCGCCGTATTCCAACCATGGATTCATTTTGAACGGCTCGGCTTCCTGGCTTCCCGAACAAACCCTGGAACACAACTGCCACGAGAACATGAGAACTATTGCCAGTCAGGCTGTTATTTTCTATGCAATGAACGACAGATACCCATACGATCTGGAAGAAATGGGCATGGAATACGTTGTTTGCCGGTCTTGCGAAGCTTCCTATATTTATTACATCTATGAGGGTTCTTCCGGCTATCCTGCCTGTTATATCGAATGCCCTCTTCAGATCGATCCCAACCACGGAAACATTGATGACGGTGTTGCCAGCTGGTATTACTCCAGAACAACAACGATGCCTGAATAGTCTGCAACAGGCTCGGGCAGGTTTTGCGTGAATTCATCCCGATTCCCCATATGCAGAATTCTCACCCTTGCGCCTTCAGGCACGGGAGTGCTGATGAAAAACATGTTGTCGTCCATGCATACAGGATAGCCGCGCTTCTCAAGGGTGTTCATAAGGCCAACCATAACAGGCCACCTGTTCCCTGAGTGCAGCCTGAGGATGTAGTAAGAATCCGGTTCCAGGCTGATAAGTTCTCCAAGCTGTGAAGACAGTTCCCGAACGGCGATCTCGTCCTCCCATGAGGGGTGCAGATCTGTCCTGAAATAGCCCCTCACATCTGTAGAAACCGAATACGATGCATAAACAATGAATAGAGCCAGAGCTGGAAGAGCATATTTCCGGAATCTGACAGCCAGCCGCAATTCTCCTGAAAGAGCTGTAATGGAAGCAAGAATGGCAAATAGAGAAAGAGGTGCCAGCATCTTCATCCACTCAATAAGGTAGGCGTTCAGTTCCCCTCTTATCTGAAGCACAGAATAGTAGGTAGCGCCGTGGAGAAACAGACAGATAAGGTTTAAAGTGCATAAAAAACCGAACTTGCCCTTTCTTCTGAGCAAAGAGAAAGCAAGAGAAAGAAAAAGTAGACGAAGTGCAATAACTACAGTGAAAGCCTCATCATCCAACCCGTTTGCGAGAAGCGAACGCAGAAATCTGTCAGTCTCGAAGCTGGCCTGCACTCCACTCCATGCGTGAAAAGCGGTGGCTGTGTTCTGATTTGAACTTGATTCCTCAAAGAACTCGCGAATTTTTGTCAGATTGCCCTGGGGTTCTGCTGTAAGCTCCTCATAAATCGGCGGTGCCCACAACACCAGCAGAAGCACAAGGCCGGTGAGAATGTGCTTACTGCGGTTTCCGCTGTTTCTGTTCGATTCTGAGGCAGTGATCCAGGGGTAACCTGCACAAACCATTGTGACTGCCGAGGTAAGAGCTAAAGCGGGTATGCCCCCGATGTGTGTCTGAGCTACAAAAGAACCGGACAGCACACCAAGAAACAGAAACCAGGTATTTCCTGAGCCGACTGCAGCCACAGCCACAGCGTACAGTATCACAGGAATCATGATTATGAACGGATTCCAGTCGGAAAGCCAGAGTAGTTTATCAGTATTCATAAGAAACAGCAAAAATACAGCAGAAAACAGCACTGAAGTGAATTTGTCTGTAAGTTTCCTTACAGCATACCACGCCCCGAACAGGCTGGATGCTGCAATCATCACAGTTGCAATGAGAAGGCTGGAGCTTCTCTGGCCCATCGCCATGTAAAAGGGATAGCGAACGATGAAGTAAAGAGGCCCTGGATGAAAGAAGTAAAACCTTGAATAAGGCCCGAGAAGTATTCCCCTGGAGAACACATCTCTAGTGCTCATCTCCAGAAGTGCACCATCGCCTGCTGTTACATTGTCAGGAATTCCGTGCCACAGCACGGTTCCTGCAATATACAGAAAGGGAATCAGTACAAGAACAAACAGGAACAGATCAGACCACAGCCAGGATAATTTCTTCAAAACAGACAACTTATGTTCTCTTTCCGTCAATGTAATTCCGGGTAAAGAATCGGCACAAAGTGGCTCACGCCGCACATATTCAATAAGGTAAATATCTTTCCCCTGAGACCATTTGTCCATAAAGAATAAAATGAAACGTGCATAAACCGGCACTGCTGCATTGAGTGTACCGGGTGGCATTCTCCGGGGGCAGCATTGTCTGCCTTGCAGGAGAAAGTACAAAAAGCTCCTTTACAGCCATTCCCGGTAAACTCAGGAAGAACTCCCTCAACTGCAATGTGAATGCCCGGTTATATTTCTCGAAAACAAACTGGAGGCAAAATGGATTTCAAGGTTCTCGCGTCAGTTTTCGGCGCAATTTTCATTGCCGAGCTGGGAGATAAAACCCAGCTTGCAACAATGCTGTTCTCTGCCAACAAGGATGTGAGCAAGCTCACGGTTTTTATAGGAGCTTCTCTGGCCCTGATACTGACCTCGGCACTGGGGGTGCTGGCAGGAAGCTTTCTCAGCGAGCACATCAACACAAGGTATCTCTCCATAGCAGCAGGCATAGCTTTCATTCTCATTGGCGGGTATACAATTGCAACCGCATCCTGAACCCTGACGCAATTCCTGAAAACCCGGGCACTCAGCCCGGGTCAACAGGGTTGCGTCGCCTAGTATGTTTCGTGCAATGAAAGAAAGAAAAGCCTCTGAACTGCGTGAAACCTTCAGAATTTCCATAACTGAGGGGGTTTTCTCGCAGGTTTACACAAACCTTGCCGGACCCGGTTCTGTGTTTCTCACAAAACTGCTTGTCATGCTTGGTGCTTCTTCGCTGCAGTTCGGCCTGCTCTCTGCTATCGGGCAGCTTTCTCAGGTTCTTCAGCCTGTGGGAGCTCTTGTAACACGGAAACTTATCCTTCACAGAAAATCAACAGTAATGTGGGCTGGAGCCGGCCGTGCACTTACACCCCTGCTGGGAGTTATTCCGCTCCTGTTTTCCAGAAGCGTTTCCCTTACGGCAGTTCTTGTGGTTTACGCCCTCTCAACAGCTGTTCTTTCCGTTTCCACCAACATCTGGATGGGCTGGATAGCAAGGATGGTTCCCCTTCGTATCAGAGGGCGATTCTTTGCTAAAAGAAACACCGTTCTGCTTTCTTTCGGCCTAACAACCGCTTTTCTCATGGGTCTGCTTCTGGACGGGTTCAAGAATGACCCCGGAGCACTGCGTCTGGTGATGACTGGGATCTTTCTTGTGGCGGGAATCATAGGTATTGCAGGTTTGCGAATTCTGGCGAAGCAGCCGGAAAAACCAGTTGAACTTGCAGGAATTCAACCCGTGAAAATGCTCACCGAGCCGTTCCATGATGCAAATTTCAGAAGACTCTGCCTTTTCGGAGTCTGGTGGATGCTTGCGGTTGGTATTGGCGCTCCATTCTGGCAGCCGTTCATGATAGGTGTGCTAAAAATGGGGGTAACCCACATTCTTCTTTATGGAATGACAAGCACCATTGGTTCGATACTCACTCTGAAGTACTGGGGAAGGCTGATTGACAGGTACGGCAACATAATGGCGATGAAATTCGCCATCTGCATCGGTACCGTTGTTCCGCTGATATGGCTTTTTGTAACCCCTGACTCTCTGTGGGTCATTTACGCTGAATCCGTAGTATCAGGAAGCATGTGGGGCTGCGTGGGAATTGTAACTGCAAATCTTGTTCTGGCCGTGGCTCCTGACAAAAAGGTTCAGACATACTCTGGAGTGTACGGTGCATGCTGCGGTGCGGGAATGATGGTTACCATGCTGGCATCGGGGATATTCATGCCGGCTCCGATGCATATTGCAGGCATCTCCCTGCACCCGATGCAGGTGCTCTTCCTCATAACGGCGTTTGCAAGGCTCAGTGCACTTATACCCCTCTCCAGAGTGAATGAACCAAATGCAGTTCCAATTACTGCAGTGCTGGAAAGCCTCAGATTCTGGAGCAAAGTTCAATTCCTTAATCTCAGAGTGACCCTCAGCAGAGAGAAGAAGTAGGGTTTACTGGCTTACAGCTATTCTTCTGGAAATGCTCCACTCCGGAGAAACGGCCCTCACCACATAAACTCCCGCAGGAACACCCGATGGGTTCCAGTGGACAGTGTTCTCTCCCCGCAGCACTGCTGCTTCCGCGATTGTTTCAACAATTCTGCCGGAAATGTCGTAAACGACCACACTCACTTCCGATTCAGACGGCAGATCGAGCTTCACCTGAAAACTGGTTCCGGGATTTGGTGAAACAGTCATCTGAACCGAGCCCGCAACTTCTGCAAAAGTATCCTCATCAGCAGCCGTAGACGACATGTGAAATTTTACAGCATCAGCAATCACTACCCTGTCAGGCATGCTGCCTGCCTCAGAAAGAGTAACCCAGCCTGCTGTTCCCGAATCGAAGCAGAAGCTGCCAAGAACAGCCCACTGCTCCCCTCCCTGGGTCTGGTCTACTGTGAATTCCGTTTCTCCGCCTGTGTGATGCACGGTGTAAACAGCATCAGGAGCCCGATTGCTTCCCTGCGTGTACCAGACAGACACCTGATACCATCCCGCTTCCGAAATCGCCGGGGTCCACCTGGCCCAGTCTGACTGATTGGTGGTGCTGCTCCAGCGGTAATCGGTACTCCATGGCTGGCCGTAGCTTCCGGTGTTCCATTCGGTTTGGGAATTCACTGCAAACCCTGAAGAGAGGTTATCCACAATAATGTCGTCGAATCCGTAAGCGGGAGGAGTAATTCCCAGATGCTGGCATATTCCCAGAGCATATGCGTATCCCTGCCGGCCGATGTGATCATTCATGTTGGTGTAATACCTGTAAGACTCGTTCCACTGGTCATTGTAATCTATGAAGGTACCCTCGCCGAGTATAGCTGTCATGTTGGTGTTTGCCACTACATAGATCCAGCTCCCATCTTTGACCCCTCTGCTGCTGTAGCTGTGAGCCCAGAGTATTCCACCAAGAACTTCTGAAGCCAGATCAAAACCGGGAGTAGCAGGGTCAAGAGAGTAGCAGAAGGTCTCAGTACCCTGTGTTGTTGTGTTGAATGCATTCTCGTGAATAGCCATGTAACGGTCGAATCCGTTTGCATTCGCATAAGCGACCCTTGCTGCAAGCGAAACTGTGTAATCTCCTGTGCGGGTCATGCCAGTCCATTCACATTCGGGTACCAGGGCAAGGTATGAAGCAGCTGCAAAGGCAACATCAAGATTGGCATTCTTCTCCAGATACCATGTTCCGCTTGCTCCGGGTTCTGATCCGCCGTGGCCCGGGTCTATACAAACTGTAAAGCTCTGTGCGGCACTGCAGAAAAACAGTGCAACAAGCAATGAAAGTGTCTTCACTATTCCACCTCAACAAAACCTGCAGACCCTCCGGATGCATCCACAAAGAAGATTCCAGTTTCTGCAGGGCAGGGCATCATCTCGTGGCAGTCCGGTGTATCGGTCAAACGGCGGGTGCCTTCCTCACGGGTCCAGGAAAAGAGCTCCGATGAGGTTATCTGCATGCCGTCATCCGTAGTCTTTATGTAGACCAGGCAGTTCTTCCCGGGCCACCAGACCGGCTGGTCTCCGTAATCCACAAATACCTCTTCACCGCTGCTGAAAAGAATAATCCCACCATCAAGGGAGGCAGATACAATGCTGAAGTCGGGCAGAAAGAACGGGGCATAGAATCTGAATGATGAAGACAGTGTGTCCACTGTGGCTGTTTCAACTTCCTGAACAAGTATCATGTCATTTCTGTCTGTGTATACAACTCTGTCTCCCCCAGGGGAAACGGAAATGTGGTGAGCCTCAAGTGGCAGACCGGCAGAATCTCCGTTGCGGTAAAGCATTCCTTCGGCAGTAAACCAGATATTTCCTCCGGCGTCCCAGCAGGGAAGCCCTGCTTCAGCGTAGGGGCCCATCACCTGAACACCGTCAGCGGTTACCTTTACAACACAATCGGTAGTTTCAGACCCGGCCCATACGGCAACAGTGCTGCCATCAGGTGACGGAGTAAGATGATAGAATCGGTCACAGCCATAATCTGAGGCTCGAACCACACGGCCGCTGGTGCTCTGTATCAGTACATTTCGCCCTGCGACCACTATTCCACCGTCCAGAGGTGCAACCTCCATGGCCGGAGATACAAGCCCACCCAGAGCCAGTGATAATGAAAAAGGAACCAATGCCGGGAAATAAATACGCTTCATTGCAGCTTACCCCCATTATAATCAACAACTTGCCTTCCATTCCAACAAGTACATAACGGCGCATCTGCCAACCAGCAAGCCCGGTATTGAACAGCATTATGCGAGGCATGTATACAACGAGTGGTATGCCTTGATTGTTGTGCATTTTCCAATATGTTTATGTGAAGTCTTTCAATGGAGGTTCAAGTTGAAGAAATCAATGGGTTCAGGCTCTGTGAAAAAATCAGCAGGTCCGTCAAAGAGCAGTTCCTTCTCAAGCAAACCGTCAAGCACAAAAAGCAGGCCCGGCAGCAGCGGCAAGTCTATTTTTTCCAGGAAAAGCGAAAGCAGTTCCTCCCAGGTGAAACACGAAAAGCCCTTCAGAGCTGATGAGCCGCAGAAAAACCGCTTTGTAAAGCCACCGCATGATCCGGGCGACAAGATTCGGCCGGAACAGTCAGGGGCTTCAGGCAACTATCAGGCCGCGAACAGCGGAAACTACGCCTCTGATGATAACGGCGGCGTACAGGAAAATGTTCAGAGAACAGGCAGGGGCTGCTGCAGTTCGATAACTGGTATCATCACCCTGTCCATCATCGCTGTAGTTGTGATAATTGTTGTTTTGATTTCGAAGTGCGGCTGACCTCTTCCAGAGTTCCTGAAAACGCTGAAAGAAATCAACCCGTCTCTGAAAGCTGCAGGGTTCCTGCTTCAATCCCCCAGGGGAACTGACTGCGGAGCTTCATTGAAGCCTCGTGTGGAATTTTCTGCAATGAAAGGCACATTCTCCGGGTGTAGTTTATAAAGCAAAACCCTTACAGTCGCCTGTTTTAAGGGAATGAGCATGTCTGTCATGATACATCAATACTGAAAAGGCCGCTGCATGACACAGCGGCCTATGTGTAAAAAGCAGTTTCGGAAAACTATCTCAGAAGAATAACCCGGGCTGTGGCTGAGCTCTCGGATCCACCCACAAGGCGGATGACATAGACGCCATTGGCCAGAGCTTCTCCGCTTGAACTGCTGCCATTCCAAAAGACGGTTTGCCGGCCTTCAGGCAAGGCACCCAGTTCCCGGTTATTCACCAGTCTGCCGGACATATCGTAAACTTCAAGAGTGGCCGAAGCCAGCCCCGGAGACTGGAACACCACAGAGGCAGTGCTGCTGAAGGGATTGGGATAGATACTGCTGATTTGAAGGATATTCAAAGGAGATGGGTCATATTCAATGCCGGTCTCGTAATGAAGGCCGAGACTGTGACACTGACCCGCGGCTACGGCAATAAAGCCTGTGTTGGGCGAGGGAACATCGCATTGGCCGTACTCGTTCCACCCCAGGCCCACTATCGAGCCATCTTCATTCAGGGCAAGGCTGTGATAGTATCCCACATCAACCGCAGTAAAGCCCGTGTTTGGCGAGGGAAGAGTGCATTGACCTACATTGTTCCTGCCCCAGGCAACTATCGAGCCGTCTTCCTTCAGGCCAAGGCTGTAGTCGTATCCACCTTTAACCGCAACAAAGCCAGTATTAGGAGAGGGTACATCGCATTGGCCATACTCGTTCCTCCCCCAGGCAACTATCGAGCCATCTTCCTTCAGGCCAAGGCTGTGATAACCCCCACCGGAAACAGCGATGAAGCCAGTATTAGGCGAGGGCTCATCGCATTGGCCATAAGTATTGTTCCCCCAGCCCATGATGGAGCCATCTTCCTTAAGGCCAAGACTGTGAGAATATCCTCCGGCAACTGCTATGAAGCCCGTGTTAGGCGCGGGAACATCGCACTGGCCAAAGTTATTCCATCCCCACGCATCGATTGAACTGTCTTCCCTCAGGCCGAGGCTGTGGCCGTGTCCACCACCAGCAACCGCGATGAAGCCAGTGTTAGGATAATGAACATTGCACTGGCCGTAAGTATTGTTCCCCCAGGCCACGATAGAGCCATCTTCCTTCAGACCCAGGCTGTGCCAGCCCCCTCCTGCAATCGCCACGAAGCCCGTGTTAGGGGAAGGAACGTTGCATTGACCGTATTGGTTATCTCCCCATGCCACAATCGATCCGGCCTGTGCATGGGCAAGCCCCGCTGCCCCAAGCATAAGTATCACTGGCAACAACGATAAAACCTTCATATACACCCTCCTTCTGTAGCAGTACACTACTGACCCCAATTTCATGCCGATTATACAGCCATTTTTGTATGTCAATCAGGTGAACATCGGATTACCACGCAGCAGCCATTATCCCTTCTCAACGGCAGATACATTTCGCAGTGATAAAAGAGCAAATGCCAGCAGGGAAAGGATAAACTGCAATCAAAAAACATGTAAAACAGAGATGGTTCATCAGCATAAAGTTCTTCTTCCGGAACCTTGAGACAATTGTTTTCCAGGCAACTGTCATGCTCTCTCATGAAGAACAAATCAAAGTCACTACTTTGGTTTCCCTGAGTGTGATTACTATCTGCTCTCGTAGCTCTTCTGACAGCCATTCCTTACTAATCATCAGGCTTGAGAGCGTTCAACCTTCAGAGCATTGTCCAGAGTTGTTCATACCAAAACAGACAGGCATGATTAGATAAAGCGCTTCCCATCACGACTGACAAAATATCTGCATTAAATAAAAAGCCGCTGCAGAACACAGCGACCCAAGTGTATAAACGGCTTCAGATAATTATCTCCGAAGAATAACCCGAGCTGCTGCAGAGATCTCGGCTCCACCGACGATCCGGATGATGTAGACTCCGTTAGCCAAAGTCTAACTGTTTGAGCTGATGCCATCCCACAAGACGGTCTGCTGGCCTGCCGACACAGCTCCCAGTTCCTGGCTTATAACGAGTCTGCCGGACACATCGTAAGCTTCAAGGGTGACCGAAGCGAGCCCCGGAGATTGAAACAAAACAGAAGCCGTACCGCTGAAGGGATTAGGATAGATAGTACTGATTTGAAGAATAGGCAGAGGAGATGGGGCATCCTCAATACCAGTGCTGTAGTAGTGCAGGCCAAGGCTTGTATAGCCTCCCCCCGCAACGGCAATAAAGCCTTCATTGGGAGGAGGAACGTCGCATTGGCCGGAGACATTCCACTCCCATGCAACTATCGAGCCGTCTTCCTTCAGGCCAAGACTGTGACCAAATCCACCTGCAACAGCAACGAAGCCTGTGTTGGGCGAGGGAACATAGCATTGGCCTTCGTTGTTGTTTCCCCAGGCCACGATCGAGCCGTCCTGTGCATGGGCAAGCCCTACAATCCCCCAACAAAAGCAACGCAGAAAACACTGCAAAAACCTTCATCTTCATTCCTCCCTCGGCAGCAGACTGCTGGCTCTCAACATTATGACAATTATACAGCTGATTCTGTGTGTCAATAAGTAAACTTGCGGCTGTCCTGCCGCAACCCTCATCGTTTCCCATCGTGTAACGCTCTTCTTTGTCACCTTCGGAGTGAATTTCCGCCTTGGAAAGAACTTTTTGTACTCAAGCAATTTTGGAGCCAGGGATGGATCTCCGGCAAGACAATTGAAAACAATGCGAGCGTGTAGAATCCTTCTGCAGTTGAGCAAAAACGCAGCTACCAGAAATGGAACCCACTGGAAGGCTTGGAAATCTTTGATGGTGCCCCGGAGTCAATAAGAAGGGCTCACGCAAGTTGCGTGAGGTTACCACAGTTAAGCCACAGAAAGGGTTCGATCAAGTGCGCCCGGATATAAAAATGCAGCAAAGGAGTGTTCTTATATCTCTCCTGACAGCATGGAGTTAGGTACTGTTGAAGGGTATAGTTGAAACGCTGTGACTCGAAGCCGTTGGTTAGCTCCAACTTACAGAAAACAGAGTCAATACATATCTCTGACAGCAAGACTGCAATTACATGCAATTCAACACACTTACAAATTCAGGAATTGCCGCAGGAAAACAGAAATCTGACAGTTTCTTAACACAGATTAGACGGTTCAATGCAAAATAGTGTGCCTTATGAGGCACTTTCAGAGTATACCAATAGACCTTCACCTGATAGTGGAAGCATGGGAAGGCTCACCAGGAGAGCTCCGGTTTCAATTGCTTCATTTGATTCCATTGGAAAAGCTGAGAGAGCCAAATCAACCAAATGACAGAGCTGAATAAACACCTTTCGCATTCAAAGCTGAGGCCGGTTTCGCAGCCGATGAGCACAAGACCGTTCTGTATCAATTAGAATTCCGTGCCGTATTGCCTGACGGGAAAATGCTACCGAGCGATAACTGTCGTTGCCTCTACCTTTTTTGGCTTCTTCGATGTCACCATCATCAATATAGCATATACTCCACTAATATAGCTTTAATTTATGTCTTAATGCGTGCTATCAGCAGACTTTATTTTGCATCAGTTCAATAGGATTTCCCTTTCCTAGATAGTCTTTTAAGTCCTCAGAAATCCTTCTGTCATCAGCAATCCTTTCCCAAAAATCATGTGCGATATCTCTTACAAAACCTGACATATCTTGTTGGAGATTAACAAATTTGGGCATTGATGGGACAAATGTATAAGCGGGTGCCTCGCCTCCACTATCAGGCGCAAATCCCATTGAGCACATATCATAGAGAGGAAGCAAGCGGAAGACATCTCCATCTATTGCAAAACTTAGATTACCCAAATGCATGTCTGTATTGTTTATCAGGCGACCGAAGCACCATAATATTTCCGCATCAGAAACATGTTGCCAACTAATCAGGTTTTGAGTATACAGCGCATGAAGGGTTTGTGGCCATCCATTTCCATTTCCAGAAAATTCAGCATCAATAGACCGAAGGGAAACCATGGACAATCGACCGTACTCCCCCGATCTGTCGAATCGCTGGGACTCTAGAAATAGGCGTCCATCCATTTCAAGTAATCTGGTTTCAGCAGCAGGAAAACCTGCATTATGAATTGCTTCGATTGCGTGATACTCAGTTAGCAGTATATCGCGCCATTGTTTCGCAATAGCGTTTTCTCCTCTGGGAGAGAACTTCACAATAACATGAGAAGAACTCTTTGCGCTGAATGCTGTAAATTTCGGCTGTTCTCCACCCGCAGAAGATCCAGGAATGACTCCGTTCATTACGCTATCTGCAAGTGCAGGATAGCTTTCATCGGGGATAGCTGCAGGTTTGCGCCGAACGCGCAGTATTGCCTGCTCTCCAAATTTTAAATTACCAGGCAAGTCATCACCATTTGACACCAGATAGCGACCAATATGATTCGCGTTCCAATGCCTTGGATCAGCAGGAAAGTCATCCGACTGAGAAGCCAGTTCCTTCGCTATTTGTCTGCCCATAAACCCTTGTGGAGCCATGTCATAAAGGAAGTAAGGCAAATCATCATATAACCCATTCCTCTTCTCTCCAAGAAGTAGGGAAGGCATGCCTGCAGCTGGCTCAATAAAATAACCTCCGTTAGTCAACGGACGGACATACGCCACTAATACAGTATTCCCGTGTGCATCAACCATGCTTAAAGGTAGCTTATTGCTTCCTCCGAAAGCGTTGCGTGTTGCACCATATCTCACCGATCTTCCATTTCGCAATCTGATTACATCATCACCCATACTTCTTATCTGACGAGCTACAGCTGTCTGGCTAAAGCCAGTTGCTGCCTGAAGTTCTTTGGAGGATACTGGCCCCCGGTTCAAGTAATCTCTGATCGCTAATGTCATACAATTTCCTTAATGACTCATAGTGATTCGCATAATGACTAGAATCAGCTTAACTAATAACATCTCATCTTACTTTTTGTCAAGGTCTTGCGTTCGTGCATACTAACATACAGACTAGTATTTCGATTAGAATTGTGCACGTTTTACAGCAGATGCTTTCTGAAGTAACAACTGCCTTCCTGCGATTATGAACGGCAATACTGAATGTGCCCGGCGCACATTAGAAAAGAGGAGGCTGTTCCTTCCGTTGAATCTAAAGCAGGTCAAAAACAGAGTCTTGATGGAAGCCCAAGATTCGCGTGAAAATGAAATATAGGGGCCGCTGATGATCATGAACTGATTGAGGGCTTGTCCCCAGGCAATTGAACTTCTCATCCAAGTATGACCATTGTCAGCGCTGAAGTAGGTCTCGTCGCCGTAGACGTTGTTGGATGCAAGCCAGTAGTGAGCGCCAGCGCCACCGGTGGTCTGCATGGCAAGCCAGTAAGTGTGTCCGCCAACGAAACGGTGCCTGCTCCAATCTGCCGGTATTCCTGCAAATCTCGCCTAAAGCAGCCTTGCCTCTCCGACTTTAATCATACTCGTCAAATGTTAGTCTGTGGTCCGGATTTCGGAGGAGAAGACCAACTTATCTCTCTTCAGAGCTTAGTGCATCCTTTCCTCAAAAAGACAAAGAATACCTTCTGCAAAATTAATAGCCACATACTTATTGCTTGACAGCTTCGATACATAATTAATGCAGGAGTCAGGCAGGCAGTAACTATCCAAATAGTCACCATCCCAGTTATATCTGTCTATCGCTGTTACTGGAGCAAAATCTAAGTAATCAGGATTACTTAGGAAAGAACCATCCTCCATGTAGTTACAAACAACAACATTCAACATACCCTCAGATCCAAGAAATATGTTCCCACCAATCGGAAAGAACATAGTTCGCTGCTCCCCGTTATCATCAACAAACTCGACTGGTGGAGATATCTCTGCTGGATAATCTCTACTTCCCCAGTAGAGACACTCTTCTGTATCAATGTCATAGATTGCGAGTAATCCTTCGCATCTATTAAATACAGCCACCTTACCATCAGGCCCAACGCATAGCCTGATTAAGTCTGGCCTCAATACATCCTGATAACTGTCCCGGTTTACTTCTCCGAAAGATTTTACTATTCCGGTGTTCGCATTTACAATGTGAAGGTCCCCCCCTTGCTCCTCTGTAGATCCAACAATGAAGGTTGAGTCATTCAGTACTGCGATATCTTGGGCTCTTTCAATTTGGATGCTGCTTGCATGCGCTGTGATTGCTCATCAGATTCAGTCCCACAGATTTCTCTTGTGCTTTAACCTCCAATGAATGTAAATGCAATTTCAATGCGCTTTCAGGTTATATCGTGTTGCGTAGCAATTGGCACCGATTTGATACTGCCCATGTACTTTTGATCCATCCAACACTTCCTCCTGCTTTGCACACCCCCCATACAAAGAGGAAGAACAGAGCAAGGTGAAGCTGATCGAAACAGTGACTTCAGGATTTTACTAACACTCTTGGTTATGCGAAATCGGGGGGTGAAATTTCACGGCTTCCGAGACTAGCCGACGTAATAGTATGATAGTTGGGGTTGATCAATATTAATTATTGGATTTGTATGTATTACAGAAAGAACTTGTTTAAATGAATTACGAAATCCCAACTCAGCAAGTGTGCCTTCCTTTTCGCTGCTTACATAATGAAGCACCAGTACAGGCTGACCTGTCACTATCTCCGGGGGAACACCCCCCCTCAAGCGCTGCAAGTTTGTCATGCAATTCAGCGCGCTTGTGCAGAACGAACTTGAAGCCTGCGAACAGGCTTCCTTCTGCTCAATGAATTCAATGCTGAACATGAAACCTTCTCTGTGCTGTTGGCCAAAGCTTTATTTCTAAGCTAATAGCGATCCATATATCTGTCCAGCTCCCAAGGATGAATTACCTTTATGTAGCTGTCCCATTCCCGTCGTTTGTTAAGTAGAAAATGATTGAAGACATGTTCACCCATTGCATCCCTGATCACATTATCTTTTTCCATGAAATCAAGTGCAGCACTCAAGCTGTCAGGAAGTGTGCTAATTCTAAGCCTTTTTTTCTCTCTGCCGCTCATGGAAAAGATGTTCCTGTTCACCGGCTCTCCGCAGTCAATGTTGTTCTCTATACCGTCAAGGCCGGAAGCCAGCATTACGGCCAGGGCAAGGTATGGATTGCAGGAAGGGTCGGGCACTCTTATCTCACATCGAGTTCCGTTACCCCTGGCAGCAGGTATACGCAGTAGAGGAGATCTATTCTTCATAGACCAGGCAACGTTGACAGGAGCTTCATATCCGGGGACAAGCCTCTTGAATGAATTTACCAGAGGATTTGTCACCGCGGTAAAACCCCTGGCATGTTCCAGCACTCCTCCCATGAACCCTCTGCAGATCAATGAAAGACCGTAAGGGTCGTTTTCATCGTAGAAAACATTTCGGCCCTCGTGGTTGAACATGGAAAAGTGTGTATGCATACCAGAGCCAGCTGCGTCAGCAAAGGGTTTAGGCATGAATGTTGCGTGAAGGTTATGAAGAAGCGCAACCTTCTTAACCACAAATTTGAAGGTGACAATATTATCAGCGGCTTCAATCGCTTCAACATAACGAAAGTCGATTTCGTGCTGACCTGGAGCCACTTCGTGATGAGCCGCCTCAACCTCGTACCCCATGGCTTCCAGAGCAAGCACCACATCTCGCCTTGCTTCCTCTCCTCTGTCAACCGGGGAAAGATCGAAGTAGCCGCCCTTGTCATGCGTTTTCGTAAGAGGATTACCTTTACCGTCACACTGAAGAAGGAAAAATTCAGCCTCGGGACCCACCATGACTTTCAACCCCAGCTCAGCTGCTCTGGCTGACTGCCTTTTTAGTATGGATCTTGGACATCCGTCAAAGGGTGTTCCATCCGGTCTGGCTATATCACAGATCAGTCGGCCAACCCTGCCATGTTCACTTTCCCAGGGAAAAACGGCAAAGGTCTTTAGATCAGGGCTAAGAAGCATATCCGACTCTTCAATACGGGTGAAACCTTCAATTGATGAGCCATCAAACATTACCTCGCCGGAAAGGGCTTTTTTGAACTGGCTTTCCGGTACTTCTACATTCTTGATTATCCCGTCAATGTCAGTGAACTGAAGACGGAGAAAGTGAACATTGGTTTCTCTGCATCGATCAAGTATCCCAGGAATATCAAAACACATATTGCTCCTTCTTTTTTGATCAGAAGGAGCAATAATACATTACAAATCAAATGTGTCAATCTATTTCATGCCAACTGATCGCATTTTTATGCTCATCTTGCATAACACAATCATTGAGTGAGGTTATTCCCTAAAATGGTGCCTCTTTCCGGGGAACCCTCATGGTGCAGGACAGAGCATGAGCACGCAAACCCTCCAATCCGGCAAATCCGGCTGAAAGCAGAGGCAGTTCGCTTCCCCTGTTAAGGACATAGCTTTGAGCTCTCATGAATGTAAGCGGCGTAAGACCTCCTGAAAAGACTGCGGTACCGCCGGTGGGCAATGTGTGATTGGGTCCAGCCGAGTAATCACCCATTGGAACTGAGGTCTCCAGCCCCAGGAAAATTGCTCCGTAGTTAAAAAAGAGAGATTGGCTTTTCTCCGGATTCTTAACTGAAAGCTGAAGATGCTCCGGCGCCAGTCGGTTACAGAAAGCCGCTGCTTCTTCAATCGAGTTGACTGTAGCGAAATTGATTCTGTTTCCAGGTTCTATTTCCAGTTTCTGTGCTGTGATCTTTAGCATTCTGCATACATCCTCCGCTTTAGAAAGGGAGAGAGAAACACACCAGGATGAAGCATCCGGGTCGTGTTCTGCCTGGGCAAGAAGATCCAGCACTGTGTGTTCTGTGTTTGATTCCGAGTTAACTACAACTGCGATTTCGCTGGGACCGGCCAGCATGTCTATGCCCACAGTTCCCTGAAGCTGCCTTTTTGCTTCAGTCACCCATTTGTTCCCCGGGCCGGCAATAACATCTGCCTTTGGAATGGTTTCAGTACCGAAAGCCATTGCTGCTATCGCCTGAGCTCCTCCTGTGTGGAAGAACCTGTCTGCGCCGGAGATCTCACATGCAGCAAGTATCTCCGGAGAACAATCCGGAGAGCATACAATGATGGTTTCCACTCCAGCCGCTTTTGCTGCGGAGACAGTCATGAGGGCTGTTGAAGCAAGAGGGAACCTTCCTCCCGGGACATAGCAACCCGCAGTTTTCACTGGCTGCCAGCGTATTCCTGCACTGTGTGAACGGTAGTCTATCGAAAAAGGAGCCGCAGCTTTTGCTGTTGTTTCAGCAAACAGCCGGATGTTTTCCGCTGATTTTTCCAGAACTAAACGGGCATCTGTACTGATTTCCTCTGCTCTTCCTGTAAGACTGAATTCACACGGTCTGGGATCATTCAGAGTAAGTGCTATTCCTTCAAGAGCTTTGTCGCCGCTCATGCGGACCGTACGGATAATCCATGAGACTTTGCCGGATACCTGAGGATTACTTCTGGTGCTATTTTTCAGCTGTCTGTATGCCTCCTGTAATGAGAGTATTTTCATTTCAGAGATCTCCCTTCCAGCTCTGCCATTACTGAGTCCCAACCGCAGTTTTTTTCCTCAAGAAGTACCGTCAGGAAGTACATAAGATCTGCTGCTTCCCAGACTACTTCTTCCAGGTTTTCGGCAAAAGCTACCTCAGCAGCTTCTTCCATAAGTTTTTTTCTGAGAAGAGAAGGATCTTTGAGAAGCCGTGATGTGTATGATCCGGTTTCGAATCCTTTTCTTCTGTGTACTTTTTCTCTCAGCACTTCGGGCTGGAATCTTCTGTCACCGAAACAGCTGTAACTTCCAGTGTGACAGGCATTTCCCATCTGCTGCACAGTGAACAGAAGGGTGTCGCTGTCGCAGTCAAACCGGCACTTCTGAAGTTGCTGAGTGTTCCCTGAAGTCTCTCCCTTTTCCCAAAGAGTTTTTCTGGAACGACTGTAGTAGATGCCCTTCCCCGTTTGAAGAGCTTTTCTTAACGACTCGCAGTTGCTCCAGGCCAGCATCAGCACCTGCCCATTCTGGTCTTCAGTTACTGTAGGGTATAGAACATTGTCGGCAAGCAGTGCCGAAAGAGTCAATGCCGGGTCAAGGTTTCCTGTATAGAGAGACATTCCCACCTGAACATCAACACCGCATTTCATTGCCGATACTGCATTTTCCGTATCCTTTACACCTCCGGCAACTGTTAGCGATAGAGTGGTGAGAAATTTAAGTTCCGCTATTCTGTCTACAGGAAGACCCTGCATTGTGCCTTCAGTTTCTATGAAGGTGCAGAGCAGGGAACCGGCACGGGATTCAACCTCTGAGATGACCTCTTCAATTGTTTTTCCAGTACTCTGTTTCCAGCCGTGTGTCATCACTGTACCGTTTCTTGTGTCCAGAGCAGCCTGTACTTTTTCACGGGGCAGTTTTGTCACAAAGTCATCCCACAATGCTGTTCCAAGAATCAGTCTGGAAGCACCTGCTCCCAGAAGCTCCTGTGCCTTCTCCAGGCTCCGTATTCCTCCGCCTGCTCGCGCCCCTGTTTCACGGCAGATTTCCTTCACCAGCCCGATGTTGTCACCCCTGCCCATTGCCGCATCCAGATCTATTACTGCAGGAATCCCGAATCTGTTGAATTCTCGAGCTATTTCAACCGGGCTTCTCTCACTACAGAGAACTTTTTCCGTTCCTTGTCGCAGTTGCACTGCTTTTCCGTTCATGATATCTATACTGGGTATCAGCATGGTCTTACCTCTATTCCATCTTCAAGAAGTTTTTGTTTTATGTCACCAATTGTGTAGAGCTTCCTGTGCAGTATGCCTGCTGCAAGTGCGGCATCGGCAAGGCCGTCCATGAACACTGAGGTGAAATGCCCCGGGCATCCGGCACCGCCCGATGCAACCACAGGCACCTCAACCACAGAGGAAACTGCCCTTGTGAGATCCGTATCGAATCCCCCGGATGTACCGTCTCTGTTCCAGCTTGTAAGCAGGATTTCTCCGCAACCGAGGTGACAGACTCTTTCTGCCCAGTTCAAAACACCTATACCTGTGTCTTCTGTGCCTCCTTTTACAAGAACGCTCCACCGGTTTTTCTTCTTGACAGCATCAACTGCCAGAACACAGCACTGTCTGCCATATCTGTCTGCTATAGCTGTTATCAGCCCCGGGTTTTCAACCGCAGAGGTATTGACCGTTACTTTATCTGCTCCTGCGGCAAGCAAGGATGTGGCGTCCTGAAGGGTTCTGATTCCTCCCCCTGCTGTAAGTGGAATGGAAAGCATTTCTGCAGTTTTTTCAACCCAGTCGAGCATTGTGGATCTGGAGTCAAGTGAAGCTGCAATGTCGAGAATCACTATCTCATCTGCTCCCTGGCACTGATATCTGACAGCCTGCTCTGCAGGATCACCCATATCTTCAAGATTCTGGAAGCATCTGCCCTTTACTGTTCTTCCGTCTCTTACATCCAGACACGCAATAATTCTTTTACAGGGCATTTATCCACCTCCTCACAATTTCTTCACCGGCTATGTGGCTTTTCTCCGGGTGAAACTGAAATCCAGTGATGTTCCCCTGTTTTACGATTGCAGCAAACGGTTTGCCACTGTGGCAGGCGGTATCTGTTCTTGAGTGTTGATTAATCGGGCAGCAGTGGAAAGAGTTAACAAAGTAAACATATTTGTTTTCGCGTTCAAGTCTGCTCCATCCGATGTGTGGTATTTTTCCTGTTTTGAATCTTTCTGCTGTGCCTGAAATCAGCCCCAGACCAGCAGTACCGGGAGACTCTTCACTGGAATCAAACAGAACCTGCATGCCTGAGCAGATTCCCAGAATTGGAACGCCTGCTTTTGCATGATGTTTAAGCGCTTCCATGTATCCAGGGGCGATCAGGTTTTCCATTACAGAGCCGAATGACCCCACGCCGGGAACAAGTATTGGGTCTGCACCGCTCAGCTCCTCGGGCGACCTGGGGCTGACGTACCTGATATCCATCCTTTTAAGAAATCGGAATACACTGCCCAGATTGCCGCCTGCAGCCGTTATAACTTCAAGCATCAAAAACTCCCTTTGTCGTTCGAGGTTTGCAGGTCTTTTCCAGAGCCTGGTTCAGGGCTCTTCCAAAGGCTTTGAAAACTGCCTCAACTGCGTGGTGCGGATTCTCCCCGTACAACAGCAGCACATGAACACCAGCATTTGCTCCGCGTGAGAAACCCTGGAAAAATTCACTGAATACCCCAATTGAAATGCCGTTAACAGTTTTTTCATCAGGGGACACGTTCCAAATAGAATAGGGCCTTCCAGACAGGTCGACCGAAACAAGAGCCAGAGAATCATCCATTGGAAAAGCAAAGCTTCCCGTCCGGTTTACAGATGAAAAAGCGGATTCAGTCGCCAGTGCCATTCCCAGACAGTAGCCGCAGTCTTCAACAAGATGATGCGGGTCTACTTCCATATCTCCGTCAGCATTTATCTGTATAGAAAAATTTCCGTGGCAGCAGAATGCTTCCAGCATGTGAGAAAGAAATGGGTAACCGGTTGATATCACGACTTCTCCCGGTGTGCCATCAAACTGCACAGTAATGTCAGTTTCTTTTGTTTTTCTAGTGAAAGTGCTCATGCCTTTAACTCCTTCCACTTTCTCAGGCACTTGAGGTACTTTTCATTTCCCGATTTGTCGGATGGGGAAACCCGGGCAATTGATTTCCCGAGAAGCCTGATTACAACCCCACTCAACAGACAGAACCGGTAGAATTCTTCAGCTCTTTCCCCGGTGATAAGGAAGAAATTTCCGCTTCCTGCTTTCACAGGCAGACCGATTTTTTTAGTCTCTTCTGCCAGTATGTCCCTGAAAACAATCTGTTTACTTATGCTGTTTCTGAGTCTCTTTTCAGACTTAAGAAGGCGGAGTCCTGCGCTGAGGGCTGCAGAGTTGATACTGAACGGAGTTCTAACCTTGCCCAGGGCATTAATAAGGGGAGGGGGCCCCGCTGCAGCACCTAGTCTGAGTCCCGCCAGTCCCCAGTCTTTTGAGAACGACCTGATTACAAGAAGATTACTATGTACCGTAGTTTCCCCAAGGAGTGTTTCCTTGCCGAACGAGGCGTATGCCTCATCTACTACGAAGAGAATACGAGGGAATTTTCTGCACCAGCCAGTTACCGTTTCTTTTGGAAGAACAGCTCCAGACGGATTGTGAGGAGAGGATGTTATGAAAAGGTCTGCCCCCTTTTCAAGAGATATTGTAATTGCATCCAAATCAAATTCCATTTCACTGTTAAGAGGTATTTCTGACAAGACACCTCCAGCAAGAGTCAGGTAATGAGAAGTTAAAGCAAAAGCGGGAGTGGGAATGGTTACTCTGCTTCCGGTATTAAGAAATGCCAGACAGGTACACTGAATTGCTTCGCTGGCTCCATTGAAAAGCATGATAGAATCCAGAGGCAGTTTCCATTGCTCTGCCAGAAGCTTTCCAAAGGGTTGTTCATCAGGATATTTTCTTATCTCCTCCTGTGTGATGGTAAGCTCCTTCGCGTTGCCTACATTGTTCTCATTTTGATCCATTCTGACAGCACCTGGTTCGGCGTATGTTTTCCGGTAAGCGCTTAGCCCCTGAAGTCTCTCTGCTTCAAAAGTCACAACAAACCTCCCCGGAAATAATCCTTTCAAGTCTGCACTCAAGTATGTCTGTGGCCCCCAACTGCAGAAGCATTGGAACCAGTTCTGGGATTTCGTTGACGGGAACAGCAACTTTTACGCTGAATCCCGCAGTTCCCTGTAACCGGGCGATCGTAGGAGCCTTCATACAGGGAAGCATTGCCGTAATGCATTGAAGTGAAGCCGCAGGTACATTCATTTCGAGCAACCTTCTTGATGAAGCATCCAGGCAGCTCTGCATCAGCATTACAAGCACATCCATTTTTTCTCTGAGCTCAATGCAGTTTTCATATACAGTACCGTTAGCTATGAATCTGGTAGATGTTTCAAGAATGACTTCGAGTGTGCGAAGCCTGTTCAATTTCAGTGTAGAGCCTGATGAAACAACATCCACTACAGCATCGGCATCATCGGGTGGGAGAGCTTCAGTCGCACCCCAGCTTCTGATAACACGGGCTTCTGGATACTTACCGGCAATGAATTTTTCTGCAAGCGATGGGTATTCGCTTGCAACTACATTTATCTCCGGTGGTGAATTGTTTAGGCCAATATCCTCAGGAACTGCAAACACAATCTGCGCCTTGTCTATTCCAAGATCCAGAAGCTCGATTACATCAGAGTTCTGCTCTCTAATCCAGTCATAGCCCGTGAACCCGCAGTGGTGACGGCCCAACTCAACAAGCCTCGGTATATTCTGCGGTTTCAACAGTTTAGCCTGTATATCTGATCTACTGCAGACTGGTCGGTAGGACCGCTCTGCCCCGGAGAACACAAGCCCGCATTTCTCCAGAATGTCTGTAACACCTTTCTGTATTCTTCCTTTTGGAAGCAGCAATTTCAGTTCCATTATTGTCCTCCATAAAAAAACCCGCCGGCAAAGGCGGGTACTAAATTAGTTTACAGTTTATTCAGGGCGTACCGCGCCAAAAGTGATGATAGGTATCTGTGTGATGCAGATGTCGGTAGAGATTCTGATTCCTGAATGCTTTGTCTGTTCTACTGGTATTCATCGTTGCTCCTCCTTTCAACCGGTACAAAAAAAGCCCGTCTTCTAACGGGCAAAATGTTTATCTATTTATAATTTCAGTCGACTTTAATATTCTAGATACACTTTCCCCCTGCGTGTTTGATGCACGCTGCATGATGCCAGTGATGATGTCGAAGCATTGCAGGAACAGTGTTTTTTGTGTTCATGGTTTCCTTTCCACAGAGGAATATACACATTTGCCTTCGAGGGGCAAGTAAAACAAAACACCTTTGACGAAATCATATCGAAAAAGAAAAGTTCTGCGGGCCGGTTCCATATGCTCCTGAAGGTCCTGATCAGGATGAGGCAGTGACCGACTGCCATCCGCCAGGACTATCTGGCTTTCAGGAACACTCATATAACCCCTGCGGAATAGCTGACTGTTCTCCGGTGTATACTTCGCCCCGTTGAGTATTTCTATTACAAGGAGGGTTTATGTTTTCAGTAATGCTCATAATGGCGGCTCTTGCGGCGGGTGGTGATGAATGGGAAATTCCATCGGCTCTGGAAACAATTAATGACACCGGAGAGCTGGCCTTCAGTGACGGGTCATCTCTCTATCAATTCTTTGATGACGGCAGGTTCCTTCTTGAACCCCTCTCGCGGTGCGGTAGGGCCATCGAGGGTGAATGGGAATGTTCTGATTCAGGCACATTCGTGATAACTGGAATATGGACCTGGTACGACGGCATTTCTCGGGTCAATGATGTAAGACGAATGACGATCAACATCACTGTGCTGTCTGACAAACCGGATACTCTGGAATCTCTCTGGCAGGGAACGGGATCAACGGTTTACAATGTCTATTTCACAATGGAAGAACTTGTTTCGCTGGATGTTATCCCAGAGCAGTGATGAGATCCACAGAATCTGATCCAGCTCTTTCTTTCTTGTCCAGGCATCGACCAGTGGATGGCGGACTATTCTGCCCTCTTCAATTCCAACCATACAGGGCGCGGCATCATCAATAAGAGCCAGAACGGCTGCGCGGCCCAGTTGGGATGCTCTTAACAGGAAACTGGATTTCACCCCTTCCGTGAATTGATCCGTGACCATGCTTAATGATACGCATTTTCACCCATTTTCACCGATCCTGGTGTTTGATTGCAGAGTACTGAAGCGGATACGTCCGGTCAAGCAGTGAGGAAGTCCAGGAGCAAAACAGAAATGATGATCCAGAGGCATACCCGACCATCAGGAGCTGGGGGTTTATTTACCCGACCTCTTATCTCCGGCACATCGTCTTTCCAGGGAACATAATCTGCGCACGGCTCGCAGACGAGTTCCAGAGGCAGTGGCGGTGTTCTCTTCCCCTCCATGCCTGACTGCAGGCGCCTTAGTAGATGATATGCTTAGCTCCCTTTTTGGGAATGTGCGCAGTTAGTCGAGTTATACATTCCAGCGGGTCTGTTACATCGGAGTTCCTCACATGCGAGGGATGAAAATGCTCTCCCATGAAAAGAACCATGCCGGAACCTTCATTGAATGTCATCCTCTCAAGTGAGAATGGGACCCTTGAGATGTATTCGCTCAGGGTGATGCTCTCTCCCGCATCTTCCCTTGAGCCACATACCTTCGCGGCCATAAAGGCTTTCTGGTAGAGATAATTTGTTAGTGGGTGGCAAAACCACCCGCTAACTGCACAGTACTGTTCTGATCTTGTTAAGCAGTGATGTCACGGTGAACGGCTTCTCGATGAACCACGTTCCGGGAAGCAGAGTTCCACTGTTCTGAATGGCTTCGTCGGTGTATCCTGACATGAAAAGCACCCTCAGAGAGGGATTCTTCTTCCTCAGTCGTTCGGCAAGTTCAATTCCACCCATGCCGGGCATGATGATATCGGTAAGAAGCAGGTCGATCTCAGTATTACTGCAAATGTCCAGCGCATTCTGACCGTTCGATGCCTCAAGAATATTGTAGCCGCTTGTTTGAAGTATTGCATATATCACTCCCCTCACCTCTTTGTCATCCTCGGTGAGAAGAATTGTTTCATCCCCACTTTCCTGTGTGGGGTTAAAAACAGGTAAGGTGTCACCCGACTCACTTGAATCTGCTCTGGGAAAATAGATTTTGAAGCTGGTTCCGATCCCGGACTCGCTGTAGACCTTAACAGCTCCCCCTATCTGCCTGACTATGCCATACACAGTGGAAAGCCCCAGCCCGGTTCCCTTCCCCTTCTCCTTGGTGGTGAAAAAGGGTTCGAATATTTTTGACATAACCTCTTCGCTCATACCGGTTCCGGTATCGCTGACCGCCAGAAGAACATAAGATCCGGGAACAGTTTCAACATTAGATTTTGCATAATCATCATCAAGCTCAACACATCTGGTCTCAATTGTGAGTTTCCCCCCGGCGGGCATTGCATCCCTGGCATTGATCGCGAGATTAACAAGTATCTGCTGTATCTGACCCCGGTCGGCGCGGATAAAAGGCGAGCAAACCGGTGAGTTGTATTGAAGTTCAACATCCTCACCTATCACCCTCTTCAGCATGTTTTCAGTTCCCTGAACTATATCCTTCAGATTGAATGTCTCAAGCTCAAGAACCTGTTTCCGGGAAAATGCCAGAAGCTGCCTTGTCAACTCGGTAGCCCTCTGCCCTGCCCTGGTTATCTCGTCAATATCACCAAGGGCATCGGGGTTGTCTTGAATTTTTCCCCTTACCAGATCGCAGTAACCAGAAACAACCGTCATCAGGTTGTTGAAATCGTGGGCTATCCCACCGGCCAGCCTTCCGATTGCTTCCATTTTCTGCGATTGAAGCAGCTGAATCTGCAGATGCTCTTTTTCCTTTTCCGCCAGATACTCCCGGGTAACATCCCTGACAGCGCCGACAATGCCCGTGACAACGCCCTGTTGATCCTTCACAGGTGATTCGTTAATCTCGATGATTCTCGAACTGCCGTCGGAGTGTTTTATTTCAAGAAGGTACGGGGCCTGCCTTTCACCGGTTTTCAGTGCCCTTTCGGTCAGCTCCCTTCCCCGCCGGTTCATGGGGTTATCGGTTACAATGGTGTCCCATCTTGTCTGCAGCTTCTCCAGATTGTGCCCGTAAACTTCTCTGGAAAATTTGCTGATGAATTCCATGTTACCTTCGGTATCGTGGATGTAGAAAGCTTCATTTGAGTGATCGATTATTGTTCTCAGCTGCCACTCCCTCTGCCGAAGGGAATCCATGGCTGCATGCCGGTCTGTCACATCCTGGAAAATGGTGGCGAACTGCCCCTTCTGCGGGCTGAACGCGTGGATAAGAAACCATTTCCCAAGTGCTTCCGAATGCTGCTCGAAAACCATATCTTCCCCGGTGAGGGCAACTCTGCCATATATGCCTATCCAATCGGCAGGATCGTTCCCGCTTCCGGGGACAACAACTGTAACCCTTTTACCAATGGCTTCAGAGGCCCTTATACCTGTGTATTTTTCGAATGATGGGTTGATCTCAAGAAAAATGTAGTCGATCGGCTTGCCTGAGTCATCGAGTACTATTTCGTGCAGAGCGAATCCGTTGATCATATTCTGGAAAAGCTGCCGGTACCTGTTTTCCTTCAGATGGGAAACAGAGGCGCCGTCGACATTCTCAACTCCGGGATTCCCTGCATTCAGCATTGTTCTCCCCTGAATTATCCGTATTGGTTCAGCGTATGGAAAAGGCTTAATGAATATACTACAAGTCGCCTTCACTCACCGTCCGGTTAACACTGCGAGTTCTTCAACTGCATCATCGCCGGCGAAGCCAGCGGACACCGCGGTCACTTCCTCAAGATCAACAACCTCTGAAAGGTCTGTTCTGGCAAATCCCGAAACGACACAGCTCTTCGGGATCACAACCTCGTTCTCCGGTGAGGTACTTTCCGGGAGTATCGGGCAAACCAGAGCGGTTCCCGCCTTCTCCGATGAAAGCACGATGAAAGGGCTTCTGTCCGCTTTGTGATAACCTGGCTTCTGCCCAGTGGTTATCCAGATGATGTCACCGGTTGTAACTTCCACACTCTCCTCCGTCGATTTTCTCTGATTCAGAACACATGAACAGCGCTGGCCTTGAAAAACAGGCACAGTTCCGATCCGTTCGTAATATGCAGTTCATCCAGAGCGCCTGTGGTAATTGCAGAATCGAGAATTGTGCCGGCAACATTCACTGAAACTATCCAGATCCTCCCTTTCCTTGATATTCCGGTCACGAGACCTCTGAAGTGGTTTCGTTCGCTGGTGGCGGATGGGCTATTCGACAGAACGATTACCTCCGTCGAAACAAAAATGTAACCGGGACCGGTTATCTCACCGATGAGCGCAATGGAAAGTGAGCCGGCGATCGCCGGTCCCGCCCTGAAACATCACAGGAAGAATGTTGCCTGTTCCTGTGAATTCCGCCATGTATGTGTTCCCGGGGCTGAAGAGTACCGAATCCATTGAACCACTCTGCTCGATCGCACCGTTCTTCATCACGGCACCCGATGTGCCCACCGCCAGGGCGACCCGCCTGACTTCACCCCCGGAGAGGGTTTTTGCGTTCCTCTCAGCAAAACCGCCAAGACCGGTCATTTCCATCATATCGCCCACACGGCGGGCAATCTTAATAGGAAACTGTATTTCACCCCTTCCGTGAATTGATCCGTGACCATGCTTAATGATCCGCATTTTCACCCATTTTCACCGATCCTGGTGTTTGATTGCAGAATACTGAAGCGGATACGTCCGGTCAAGCAGTGAGGAAGTCCAGGAGCAAAACAGGTCTGAAAAGCTCTTCTTCGAGGAAGATTGCATGATCCAATGACTTCCTCTTCAAGCAGGATGGACAGAAGCCACGGCACTTGCAGGAAAAGGCTCTCAGGTATTCCGCACCGCATTCCTTGCATCGGATTCTCGCGAAACCATAATGCGGATCGCCACACTGCAGATATTTGTTCACTACTTCATCGGTAACGGGGCGCCAGTAGCCGTAGTGTTTTGAGAAGCGTTCGTCATACTCATCCCTGAACTCTTTGTAATGAGTATCCAGTAATCTGAATAGCGGAGTACTCTTCGGCTGTTTGGGTCTGTATTCGTCCTGGTATACGCAGTAAGCGCCCACCGGTCACCTCCCGGTGAAGGGTGAAGCGCCCGACAGCCCAACCTCTCGTCAGATGCCATGCCGATCATGATCCGTTTTATTCACTATGAAGTAAAGCATGCATTCATTCTCGGTTCACCATCATATTGAATTATGTATACGCTTGTTTACATGGCAAGTCAATCCAACCTGATCTGTGCTGTGAATCTGTTTAAGCGGGAACATGCAGAGGCTATTCATTCAGGCGATGACCTGAAGGAGGAAAGGAAGGAGCTTATGTTCCTTGCTGAATAACAGATATACTGCTAGTCCTGAGTGGCCCCCGAGGTTTTTATAACGGCCCAGGTGTAAGGCTCAAGGGCAAGTGCTTCTATGGTTATGGATGCAGTTGCAATTGCAGCGTGGGGTGCGCTGAAATCATCCTGCCCGTCTGCACTCCGTGCCAGTATGATGGGGTATGTGTTTCCCGGCACAAGTTCTCTGTCATACACGTCACCGGAGTTAAGAGGGATAGAGAATTGAATCTCTGTAGACCCACCGGCCTCAAATCCGCCGTTAACTGTCACATCGCTTGTACCGCCAAGAAGTATGTCATCTCTGTGGGATGTGGTCTGCCATCCGAAGTCATCTCTTAAGGAAGGAGTTCCTGTTGCAACATATCCGATGATGATGTTTGCATTGAGCATCATCTGTGTAGGATCGAAACCGACAGCGACCCAACCTGTGGTGGGAGCACTGAGTTCTACTGAAAGATTGTCTCCAGAAACTGTTTCCCAACGGAGAACAAAACCGTCTACTGTAATCTCCTGCCATGCCAGCGCAGAACCAGCAGATAAGACGATCACAAGAACAAAGAATAAATACCTCACAGCTATTCCCTCCTCATCTAAAAAGGCAGCGGGAACTGAATGCCCCCTTTCGCCATTAACACATATAAGCCATAGTATATGATACTAGTTTCTGGTTAACAAAAGAGAATGGAGGGAAGGTATGAAAGGAAAATCCGGGTTTGCATCTTTTGCCGTCATGGTTACAGCATTAGTATTTGGATGCGGATCAGAGGCAGCTGGAGATGAAATTGTGCAGGATGAAAACTCACCCAATTCCATTGCGGTAAGTAATTATTCTCTGAGCTGGTCCTTCGAGGATGCTTCAATCGAGATTGTTGTTTCTGCTCCTACAACTGGATGGGTCGCTATTGGATTTGAGCCCTCTTCAGCAATGAAGGATGCCAACATCATCATCGGTTATGTCCAGGATGGTGAAGTTTTTGTTAGAGATGACTGGGGAGACGGTCATATATCGCACAGCGCAGATACTGATCTTGGCGGTACTTCAGATGTCACAGGAGTTTCAGGTAGTGAAGCTGATGGCATCACCGAAATCACCTTCACTATCCCTCTTGATTCCGGTGATGAATACGACCGGATACTTGTAGAAGGCAATACATGTAAGGTGATTCTTGCTTATGGTCCTGATGATGCCGACAATTTTCAGGGATACCATGCATGGGTTGAAACCATACAACTGGAGTTGTAACATGAAACAGTTGGTAATCCTGATGATTTCCATCGCGGTATTTGCGGGATGCGGAGAGAACTCTGCAGGCCCGGAAACGGGTACGGAAGGCGAAATGACTTATACTGTTGAAGGGTTCACCTTCTCTTGGCAGCAGGACATGTTGAGCAACGATTCTTTAGTGATTTCTATTACAGCACCCACAACAGGTTGGGTAGCTGTGGGTTTTCAGCCGAGTGCACTGATGCAGGATGCAAATTTGATCATTGGCTATGTTGACAGTGGAATTGCATTCGTAAGAGATGATTTTGGCACGGGACCAACAACTCATGAATCTGACACCGATCTTGGTGGTTCGTTTGATGTGGGCCAGTATAGCGGGACTGAGAGTTCTACAGAAACAACCATCTTCTTCAAGATTGCCTATGATTCCGGAGACCAGTATGACAAAGTGCTTGTCGAAGGGGAGACATACACATTCATATTCGCACACGGGGCAGACGGAGCTGATGACTATACATCAGCCCATGAATGGGTTAAATCCGCTTCATTTGAGTTATAGGAGCAGCAATGAAAACAATAATTATTCTTCTGGCCATTACAGCAATCGGGCAGACATACAACGGCAGTTTCCTCAATCTATATTCGCCCATCTCAGGGACTTCTCAGGGTGATTTAGAGTTCTCAATGAATCATCGTTTCTTCAGTGCAGCTCTCAAGGACGAACCTCTTGAAAGCTTTTTCGGCCTTGACAGTGGTGCAAATGTAAGATTTGGAATTCGTTACTATGCTGGCGCTGACTTCTATCTTGGAGCCTCTCATACCAGACTGGGGCATTCAAACGCTGTTAATGCCGGCTGGACAAGAGCTGTCGGAGAAGATTTCGAATTTGGAATTGAGGCTGGCTATTTCAACACAAAACCATCTTCAGTCGAAGATAGAGAGGGAGGCATTACTGCGACAGGTTCTGTTTCTGCATCACTTCTGGATGACAGGTTAAGACCGGTGCTGAATTATGCATTTGACGGATACAGAGAAAACAATGGCGCAGGCTTCGGAATTGACTTTCAGGTTACGGAAAAAGTATCACTTTTCGGAGAGTACTTCCCCTCGTCGAACGAGGATGCTTCTGAGGACTGCTTCGGTTTCGGATTCAGATACAACACCTGGGGGCATCAATTCCTTCTCGGTCTTACAAACACATCAGGGATTGGTATCTATGATCAACTTGAGGGATCGAATACCCGCGACCTCTCATTTGCCCTTTCAATAAGAAGGTTGTTCTGAAAGGGGACTAACCGGCCCAGCCGGCAATCTGAGCCAGAAGCCACCACAGAGCGCTGCCTTTCTGTTCACAGCTCTGATAGGTTGTGTGTCCGCCCTCATCCCCGTAGAACTGTGGATGTTCGTAAGGCACTTGAACTTCCTGCCATGTGTAGGTATTCTACTCCCACTGAGATGTGGATGTGTTGTACCACCAGCAGTCAAGGTCGGCGAAATCAAAGAGAAATCTGTTGTTACTCTCGCAGTATTCTCTGATCTGTGTCCGGAAAGCACAACAGTGTATTCATCAAATTCAGGCGTCTGCACCGGCTCGATCCACCCTTCCGGACTTACCATTCTCGCAATACCCACCTCTGAAGTGCCGGAATTTATCCCGTCTATGAATTCTTCCATCCTCTTAGGTTGCTGCCCGTAGCCTGAATTATCGATGGTTTATCGAGTTTATGAACCATAGTTGCTCCCACATTTACATGTCCGGTGATATCTACCTTAAAAGACACAATCCTGCAGTTTCAGATACATCACCGAAGTGTATTCTGCAAAGGTAAAGACCTGCGGAAACAGTTTCTCCACCGGTGCCAGCTCCACTCCAGTTAACTGAATGAGTACCCGCAGACAGTTCAGAGTTTACCAGTGTTACTATCCTTCTTCCGGCCAGATCGAATATCTCAACCGATGTGAAGCCTTGCTCTGACAGGTTGAAAGAGATGGAAGCCATGGAAACGAACGGGTTGGGACTCGCCGACAGATTGAAAAAAGAGGAGGGGGCAAGATTAATTCCTGTTCCTGCTACAGTGAAGCTTACAGTATCAGCCGCAACCGCAGTTCCCCCGAAAAATGATGTGGCGATGAGTTCATTTGTGCCCACTGATGCATAAAGATCATCACGATAGGTGAATTTCAGACCGGAGCCAAAGGCATAAAGTTTCCCGTCGGTACATGGATAGTACACAATTCCGTCGGTGATCGAAGGGCTTCCCTGAAAACCCATGAAAGAGCAGGCTGTTCTGTAGCTCCAAACCTCAGATCCATCAACCATATCCAGCGCCACTACCCTGGCACTGTCATCTACTGCAACATGCTCCCCATAGAAGACCATTCCATCTGCAATTCCAGGTGAACCATGCTGGTTCCCAGCCACATTCCAAACCAGATTACCCGACGCTGTATCAATGCAATAAAATGCATCAGTTTGATTCCCAAAGAAAATGCTTCCACCAAAGCAGGCTGGAGTGGCAGTCAAGTGATCGTACAAACCGCCGGGAGTCAATGGTGTTTCCCAAATAGTAAGTCCGCTTGCAGCATTGATTCCCCGGCACACACCATCGAAACCGTTAATGTAAATAATGCCATCTACAATTGCAGGAGATGAATCCCAGTAGCCGTTTTGAGAGTCATTGTTTTCCCACACAATATTGCCTGTGCTGGAATCCAGTGCATACAGATACCCCTCGTTTGTCGGTAAAATTACCAGATCATCCCACAGCGCCATGCAACTGGCCTGATTGCCATACACGGTATCCGCCCATAACACCTCACCATTACCGGCATCAAGACAGCAGACCTTTGAAGAGTCAACATAACCCGCGGCGTATATCCAGTATGTACCGCAGAACACTCTTCCATCCGCAACCAGCGGGGTACTTCCTCCGCCATCAGCTTCACCAGAAGCCCAGATCTTCAGCCCTGTCAGGGCATCAATACAGAAAATTGAATCTGCAGCAGAATACACGAACCCGCCGGAAACTGTCACCGCATCATCGGCAGAACCTGTGTCATACTTCCAGATCAGTTCACCTGTTACCGCGTTCAGGGCATAAAGAGAATCCGCAGTTCCTTCTCCGCAGCTGTCTGCGGTATAGAAAACCGTGCCATCGACAACAACAGGTGTTGGAAACTCATGCATCTGACCTGTTACCGGAGCTGTCCACAGAATTGAGTTATCCGTTGGTGCAGGTGATTCTGAATAACCCTGGTTCTGATTATTCTGCATATATGTTGGCCAGTCGGTGTTCAGTCTAGGCACCAGAATGGTGGGTTCCCCGTTAAGTGTGTAAAGGACTGAATCAGGAAGCTCATTCTCATTCTCAACAATTACTCGTATTGTCAACCAGTCTCCGTCATACGTCTCTTCGTCAGCCGGTTCTGTGATTGTGAGACTTGTGATTGACAGAACAGCAGAGATAAATAAAACAATATTAAGCATTCATTCCTTCCTCAAGGTTATTGTGACACTGTGCAATAACATAGTACAATTATTACTCCAGATAATACACAAATCCTATATCGGGATACTCTGATCCAGCGATTCGCAATAGGTTGATTATCATTTACATACATGAAGCGAAAGTCTTAGCTTCTTAGCATAAAAGAAAAAGGTCGATGCATCACACATCGGCCCTGGCGTATAAAGATGTTTGGAAAAACTATCTCAGAAGGATAACGCGGGCTGTGGCAGAGCTCTCTGATCCACCAGCAAGGCGGATGATGTAGACTCCGTTGGCAAGAATTTCGCTGTTTGAACTGCTGCCATTCCACAAGATGGTTTGCTGGCCTTCCGACAAGGCTCCCAGTTGCTGGCTCTTCACGAGTCTGCCGGACACATCGTAAACTTCAAGAGAGACCGAAGCAAGCCCCGGAGACTGGAATACAATGGAAGCTGTACCGCTGAATGGACTGGGATAAACAGTTATGGCGGAGAGATATCCTGAATCCAGGCAGACATGTCATCCTCAATACAGGTCTCGTGTGAAGGCCAAGGCTGTGATCATATCCTGCAGCAACGCTGATGTAAGTTATGTATTATCTTTATATAGCATAATTGTTAACCACCTTCGGACTCCTTAGGAAAGGATGATATCATGCGTTCGAAACTGATTCTCCATTTCGTTCTCATTTTATTACTGCCCTTCACATTACTTGCTGACACCTCAGAACAGACCGACTGGTCAGGAGGAAGCGGCACTTATGGTCCCGTTACCGACTGGGGAAGTGATTTTTACTCTGACTCAGGTGTCAGACTCTACACCTCTCCGTCGGATCTATCCCTGGGCAGATCAATGCTGACAACTCCTGTTGAGTACCTTGTTGCCGACGATTTTATCGGACCATATGCAGTTTCCGCCGCTGATTTGAACACTGACGGCTTTATGGATGTAGTCTGTGTTTCCGTTACTCCCAGCAGGATTACATGGTGGGAGAATACCGATGGTTCAGGAACCATCTGGACGGAACATACCATTGACGAGTCATATCAGAAACCAAACTCCGTGACTTGCGCCGATATTAACGGCGATGGTCATGTTGATATCTTGACAACAACAAGTTATCAGCAAGATGTAACCTGGTGGGAGAACTCCGATACAGCACCGGGTATAATCTGGACAGAACACACAATTGACGGGAATTTAACTTCTGCAAGCTCTGTCTGCCCGTCAGACCTGAATGGAGACGGCAGCTTGGATGTGATTGCAGCCGCTTTCTCGGGGTATACCACCACCTGGTGGGAAAATGTTGACGGTTCCGGTACTGACTGGATAAAGCGCTCCATCGACGGTACCGTCCAGGGTGTCACCTCTCTTCGTTCCGAAGATATCAACGGCGACGGCTACATGGATGTTGCCGGAGGCTCTCACTCCTACGACGCAGTCTTCTGGTGGGAAAACATCGACGGTTCAGGTACAAGCTGGACAAGACATATGGTGGAAGATTACTTTCAATACCCGATCTCAATTTGCTGCGCTGATGTAAATGGGAATGGCCACATGGATGTCGTCGGAGCGGCTTTCGGCGACAACAGGATTGTCTGGTGGGAAAATGTCCTTGGTACAGGTCTTGTCTGGTCATGGAACTACGTCGCCAACGGACTAAACTACCCATATTCAGTTTGTGCATCTGATCTGGACGGAAACGGAACCACAGATCTCATTGCAGCCGTGAGAAATAGCGATCAGATTCTCTGGTGGGAGAACATTGACGGTTCCGGCACTAACTGGGGGGCGCACACAGTAACCTCAGACCTGGGTCAAGCCATTTACGCGCTGTCCGCTGATCTTAATGGCGACGGCTGTGATGATATTCTGGGAGCCGGGGATGCCACCGTCGATGATGTGGTTGCCTGGTGGGATCTGACTGATCCCGACTTTTACTCTGAAGGCATTCTGGAATCGAGCATACTGGATGTTGAGGTAGATCCGATATGGCAGTTCATTACCTGGACCGGTACAGAGCCCGACGGAACTGATCTGGCTTTTCAAGTCAGAGCATCCGATAACCCGGGAACCATGGGAGAGTGGTCGGACACCCTCACAGCTCCATGCAGCCTCTCCGTTATAATCCCTGATCGGAGCCGCTATTTCCAGTACAGAGTTATTCTGACAACTGATGACATTTCGACTTCGCCCTACCTTCATGATCTAGCCGTCGAGTGGCAGTCTGCTTCCAGAATCGGAGAAAGCTCCTCTGAACCGGTTCCACTTCACATCTTTTCCAATCCTTCTCCGGGCTATGCACTGCTTGAGTTCTCCCTTACCTACCAGTCATTGGTGGAACTGACGGTGTTTGACATTTCCGGAAGGGCAGTTCACTTGACCAGGGGAGAATTCATTCCCGGCAGGCATGAAATTCTCATAGACGATCTCATCAACGGAGTCTACCTGGTACAGCTCAGGTACGGGGGGTTAACTGAAACACTGCATTTCGTTGTGGTCAAGTAGCTGACTGAAAAGAAGGGCCGCGGTCGCCGTAACCAGGAGCCTTAACTGCTGCAACCTGAAGCATTCCGCGAACCTTGTTAACCACAAGGGTGGCAAGGGTTCTCCTTCAAGGTCTTCGGCGATAATACGAAGGGGACGGCCCATCCGGGCCACCTTCTCAAGAATCGGAAGGAGATCCTTGACGCTTGATATCTTCTTTTCGTAGTTCAGAATGTAGGGTTTTTCAAGAACTACTTCCATGGACTCAGGATCAGTGGCGAAGTAGGGACTGAGGTAACCGCGGTCGAACTGCATGCCCTCAACAACATCGAGGTCAGTTGCTTAACAGGAAACTGGATTTCACCCCCTTACGTGAATTGATCCGTGACCATGCTTATTGATCCGCATTTTCACCCAATTTCACCGATCCATACCCCCGAAAGTCTGCGGAACGAGGATTCCGCCGGGGAAAGCATCTTTGCGATCAAGGGTCTCATGAAGAAACATCGTGAGAGAGTTCCAGGCGCATCTGCAGAGTTTCGGCAGAAGCTTCCTGTGGTGCAGGAAATACAGCCTGAGCATTTTCGGAACGCTCCACACCCAGTGACGGTGCGGTACAGGTCTGAAAAGCTCTTCTTCTCCCCCTTAAATGTTTCATGGAAAGCGATCAGCTTCCCCGGGAACTGTTTTTTTTGTTACCGACCGAGTGAAATTACAGAACCGGCTATTTTCGCACAGCTTGAATGTTCTGCATGGCCGCAATGGTTTTCTCTGCGCAGCTTTTCCAGGTGAGTTCTTTGGAAAGCTCCAGTCTGTTTCTCTGTTGGGCTTCAGTTACTCCATGTTCCAGAGCATTGCTGATTCCATCGGCAATGGAATCAATATCTGATGGGTCAACCATCCAGGCGCATCCGCTGAAGAATTCCTCCAATCCTCCGGTTTTTGATGCAACAACGGGAAGCTTCCATCTGAATGCCTCGGGAACGGTAAACCCGAATCCCTCATGGTGCGCGGTATGAACAAGACAAACCGCTTTGCTGTAAAGGGTTGTCAACTCGGTATCAGAGACATAGCCGGTGAATCTGACCTTGTGCTGTATGCCAAGCTCAGAAGGGAGAATTTTATATGACTCAGCCTGGAATCCGTCACCGCCTGCTATGACCAGTGGAGGAACATCCCTTCTTGAATACAGGCAGGCGTAAGCCCTGAGGAGACCATCTATGTTCTTTCTGGGTTCAATTGTCCCAACCGCAAGAATATGACTCTTGCAGGAATCAGCATCGTCATGCACCGATTTGAAGTGATCTATACCCAGGGGAGTGAGAAAAATCCGGTTGCTGGTATTGGGGAAGTAATGCAGCATATCGTTCATTGTGGACAATGAGTTGACAAGAATGCAGTCTGCCTGCTCAGCCACAGTGTTCAGTCTTCGTCTCCATGGCTCGGTGTCTTCCGGGGCTTTCATCTGCCCGTATAAGAGCGGTCCCAGATCATGAACCATGCAGGACTGTTTGAAGAAAGGACTTTTCGGCAGCAGCATACAGTTTGCGCTGTGCACCCAGTCTATTTTTTTAAGAGCCGCAGTAAAGGATGGCCAGATATGATCTGTTATTCTGCGCTTTGGCAGGTAACAGCTGGTTAATCCTGCGAAGGGTTCAGGCAAAGGGCCGAGCTTCGCCATCCATCTTGGAACCCACATCCTGCATTCTTCCCCCAGCGATATCCAGGCTGACATCAGTTCCAACCCGTACCTGCCGATACCTGTTGATTTGTGGTAATCGTAGTCTATGTTGAAAACGGTTTTCATAATGATTCCAGAATGTCCCCCAGTTCGATTGTCCCCGCAGATAAATTTCTTTCCTTCTCCACAAAAATTCGTCCGTTGTTTGCCAGTTTCTCACTCATTTTTGAATCTGAAAGAAGGTTTGCCAGGATTTCTCCCCCCTCATTGCTGTTCCCGCCGAAAAGCAGACCGTTCTGCCCGTGAAAAACATTGTCTGTAAATCCGCCTTCAGCAATTGCCAGTACCGGAGTCATGCAGCCCATCGATTCAAGGGGAACAAGACCGTAGGGTTCTCGTCTTTGACAGCATACAACCACTCTGGCCTTTCTGTAAAGATTTCTCAGCTCTGAATCTGTAATACAGCGTTTGATCAGTATGTCTACTCCCAGGGCTCCGGCTGTTTCCATCAGCTGTTGGTCATGGCCGGGAAGGATTCTGTCTCCAATTATACAGAGGCTGGGTCTTTTTTCCCGGGGTATCTCAGCCAGAATCTTTATTGCGGTCATATGACCCTTGAAGGGCCAAAGAGCTCCTATGGAAAGTACGATGTTTTCTTCAGGCGTGTGGTCGTCATAAAAAAAATCCGTATCAACCCCCGGTCTGACAATGTCTGAATAGCGGTGGTAAATTTCTCTGATCATTGACTGCATATAGGATGACAGGGCAATTATCTTATCCGCAGATGCAGCTGATAATCTGTCAATGCGTCTTTCAAGCGCCCGGAGGGGAAGCAGAGCAGAATCGGCAATTATATTATCTGTTCTTCTTATTATATCACGCTCATACAGGTGTCTTGGATGCTCATAGCAGAAGTATGCCGACGGGATCTTCAGGTATTGCAGTATTGGAGGCGCTGCGATGGGCATGGTGTTGTGCACAAGAACAGCATCAGCTGATCCGTTGATTTCGGTTGCGGCTTTCAGGCAAAGCGCTTTGAAGCTTAGAAGGCGCAAAACAAGGAATATGGGGGCCCCCGGTTTCAGAATTCCTCTGGGCTTTTTCCATAAAGGGAAGGGATATTCAACTGTGGTAATGCCCGGAATATCCGACCCCCCGCAAGGACGGTGTACCGAGAGTTCGAATCTACTCTGAAGCTGGTTGCAGAACTGCCGTAGAACACGGATTCCTCCGCCGGAGGGCAACATATGGAAAACAGCGATTTTCTTCAGAGAGAAACATCCTTTCACTGGCCCCGGTCCCGTTGAAAGATGTATTATAGTCCCTGAACATAAACCTTACACACCCTTTGAAAGCAGCTCTGTAAATGAACTACTCAATCGTTGTTCCGAATTACAACGGCAGGCATTTTCTTGAGACATGCTTTTCCTCTCTTCTGCCCCAGGTGGATCGGCATGGGTCCGTTGTGCTTGTAGACAACGGATCAACGGATGGATCTGAAGAGATGATCAAGAGGAAATGGCCCGAAGTCACATCCATTTATCTTGGGAAAAACACTGGATTTACCGGTGCGAATAACGCAGGTGCTGGAGCCTCCGATTCAGATGTCATTATTCTTCTAAACAATGATACCAGGGTGGGGCCGGGATGGATTTCAAGCATAATGGAGCCGTTTCAAGATGAAACTGTCGGTGCGGTTACCAGTTCCATGAGAAGAATGGACCGCATTGCAGAAATGGACTCAGCCGGAGGGCAGCTTGATACCCTGGGCTATCCTTCTGACCGGGGAAGGGGAGAACTCTTTGACAATTGGAGTTCTGTTTCAGAGATCCTTTTCCCCTGCGGAGGAGCAATGGCGGTAAGAAGAAAGGCTCTTGATGATCCAGGCAGTATTTTCTGGGAGAAGCTTTTCATATACAGTGAAGACCAGGATCTGGGGATAAGGCTCTGGAAGAAACGATACAGAGTTCTGTATCAACCCTCTGCGGTCGTGGAACATGTCTTCTCGGGTACAACCGGCAGGGGCAGTCCCATGAAAAGCTATTTATGTTCGCGGAACAGGTTGCTGGTTATGAAAAGACACATAGGGAAGGAATTTGATCGCGTATCCGCTACCTTTGCCATCTGGGAAGCATTGTCTCTTTCCTATCTTCTTTCAAGAGGCAAAATTCCGCAGTTCAATGCAGCTCTCAAAGGAGCTCGTGAAGGATTCAGGACTGCTGTTGAATGCTATGGAAGCGGCAAAGAGGGCTGCAGGCTTCTTTCCAGATTCATGAAACCTACTCAGGGCACAGCGATGCGAAGGAAACTGGGCATGTCCGTTGGAGCAAAGCTTTCCGCCGTTTCAGACCGCTAGATTCTTGTTCTCCCCTGAAAAACCTCATGATACACTTTAAGAGTTTTTTCCGCAGTCATTTTCCAATCGAAAAGTTTTGATCTCTCTATTCCTTTTTCACTAAGCGTTAGCCTTAGGCCTGGCTTTGTAGCTAGCATGATCATTCCCTTGGCGATGGATTCAACAGAGAGAGGATCGACAAGGTAGGCGGAATCACCGGCTACTTCAGGCAGAGATGACACATTGGACGTCAGAACAGGAGTACCGCAGGCCATGGCCTCGATAACAGGAAGTCCGAATCCTTCGTGGAGCGAGGGAAACACAAGGAACTCGGCGGAAGAAAGGAGAGAGGGCAGATCCTCTTCTTCTACAAATCCGATGGCGTGAATTCTGGAAGCCATGGGATGGCACTTAATCATTTGGACCAGTTCCTGATACTTCCAGCCCAGTCCCCCTGCAATCACCAATGGCAGAGATGTCTCGGGTCCTGCCTGTTCGTAAGCCTGAAGAATCCGTTTGATGTTCTTTCTCGGCTCAAGAGTTCCCAGGAAGAGCATAAACCGTTCCGGCAGATTGTATTTGTCCCTTAGGTTTCCCAGCACCACAGGGTCTGTCTCCGGTTTGAATTTTTCAGATACACCGAGATGAATCACAGTGATCTTATCGGCTGTATACGGGAACCTTTCAATAAGGTCGGAAGCGGTAAAATGGGAAATCGCAACAATGGCTCGGGCTTTTTTCAAATAGACTGGGAAGAACTTCCCTCCAAGAACGGCTTTGATCCTGTGTTCCGCCGGTCTTGTCAAGTTTGAAAGATCATGTACAGTGATCATCCCCGGTACGGTGAGGAAAAAGGGTAAAGGGTACACAGGGTCATGGAAAAGATCAATCCGGTCTCTGCGCAGTTGGATAGGAAGCCCTATCTGGTACCATAGCTGAAGGGCCGGGGATGGAAAAGTAACCAGCCGCTGGGTGAAACTTCCCGGAAGATTGAGAGGAAATGGAATTGGTCGGTTGGTGTAAAGGAAATACTGGTTGTCTTGGTCAATATCGGCCAGGGCAGTGAGCAAATTCAATATTGTGTTCGGGATTCCAGCCTTCAATCCGCTCAATGGAGAGATCTTTATTCCGATTCTCATTGGTCGGCCTTAAGACTTTTTCCTGAGCGGCCCCTGATCAACATGCTTTTCAGGACAAAGCTGGAAGCAAGGAAGAAGTTTGTTTTCCGTGCGATTTCTCTGAAGACCGCCGTTCTGTAGGAGAAGGAAGAAACCGTTGAAACAGTGGGCTTCCCCAGAGGAACAGTCTCAAGTGCGGTTGGTTCGGCACACCATTCGATCAGCGGCTTGAACACGGTGTTTATATCTCCGGCGCGTTCCCTCCACGCTGCCTGTGCTTTTCTGATACCTGCGCAGAAGTCGTTGTCGGATGCAAGCAGCAGGAAAGCCTCGCCGAGAGCTTGCCAGTCATTCTGCGGAATCACAATTCCCATACCGTATCTGTGTATGTCCTCGGATATTTCAGCACCCGAGGTGCATACTACAGGAATTCCACGATTGATCCAGTCTACGGCTCTGGTTCTGGCTCCGAGAATTGTCTCTCCTCCGGAAACATCAGTATAGACCGCCGCTGAAGCGGAATGCTGTATCTTCTGAAGCTCTTCTTCCGTTACCCAGCCCATCAGACTGAATCTGTCACGGAACCGTGACGCACTTACCAGTTTAAGGAATGACTCGTACTTCTCTGCTGCATAAGGCAGCAGACCGCCTGTGGCGGTGAAAAAAATTTCGGATGACTTCATCATGGCGTATTCAATACCCTTGAAAAGTGTTTCAGGATCAAACCATGAATTGAAAGCGCCGGTGGATATGATATTAAACGGAGAACCCGGCGTTCGGTCAGTTTCTGATAAAGTTGCAGGCATGGCACAGTGTGGGATAGGATGCACGGGAACATTGTACCGAGACCGGTAGTCCAGCCTGCCCAGAAGAAAGAGTTCTCCAAGAATGGCATGGGTCTGTCTTGAAGAGGGCGCTGAGAAGCGATCGCCCCTCCGCAGAAGCAGATTCTCGAGAGCAAGGATTCTCAGCATTTCAAGACGTGGCAATCCAGGTTTGTCAGATGTAAGGTTGATTTCCGCTGGATGCATGCCGTTCATATCAATCCAGTGAGGCAGAGAAGTGCCGGAGAGGACCGCCGACTCCGCCGGATGCGGGCTGATGGATACAATGCATCTGAAGTTATTTTCACTGATTCTTTGTCTGATGTGACTTATTCCGGACCTTTCACTACCAGGAGTGCAGACATCAATGCTGAAATCAGCGTTCAGAAGAGCCTGCTGGAATCTGGAAGTTCTGGCGATGCAAGCGCCATCACCCTTCCCCGGATCTCCGGAGTGACCTGTGTTTCCAACGAGAAGGACATCATTCCCCATAATCACCACCGTCAGACGACGCCATTGTCTGGATAATCTCACGCACTTTTAAGCTCAACGTCCTTTTCAGAGGATGACTGCTATTTACTGGGCCTGCAAAACGGGCGTACACATTATAAATGGACTTCTTTGCAGGAAAATATTCAACCGGGTGTTTCAGGCCGGAAGAAGTTCCAGTAAGGAGCGCCTTGGCAAGATGGAATCGTCCTCTGAGAATGCTCACTGCTATCCAGGCATGCTGCCATCGTTTCACATAAGGTTCCATCATGCTGAAGCCTTCTTTGCCGAAGTGTTTTCTCATCACAAGAAGTCTGTTCCGGGTAAGTAGATGCTCCTTGAAGTAGTTGGACTTCCGCATAGTTGCCGAATGCTCGTGTCTTACAACAGCGGTAGGTTCGTAGACGATTTCCCATCCTGTTCTGTTAAGCTCAAGTCCCAGATCAACATCTTCCTGGTAAATGAAAAGGTCGTTCCAGAAAATCCTGTTCTGGTCAGGCAGGGCGCTTCTTCTAACCATTAATGCCCCACCGCAGGCAAAGGGGACTATTGCGTGTTCTGAGTACAGGCTTGCCGGTTCTCCTCTACCGATGTCCGCGGTGAACCCCATCCAGTCCATCTGACCACCGGCTGAGTCCATTATTCCTATGTCATTTATATTACGCATTGAGCTGGCAACTGCACCAATCCTTGGATCTTCAAGTCTGCGAAGAAGGTTTGACAGCCAGTCCTTTTCTACGATACAGTCATTGTTAAGCAGAACAAGAATGTCCCCGGTGGCAGCCCCGAGACCTGCATTGTTTGCACCGGTGAATCCCGAGTTCTTCTTCATCTCGACGAGGGTTACTTCAGGGAATTTACTTCTTATCAGGTTTTGTGACCCATCATGGGATCCATTGTCCACTACTACTATTTGTTCGGGCTTTTCAGAAAGGGTCATCAGTGAGTGCAGACATTTCTGAATGATGCTGATACCATTGTAATTCGGCACTATTATTGAAGTGGACATTTGCATTTCCTGTTCATCAAAGGCGCTGAAGAAGCGTCATTCAACGGCATTAACTGAATTCCCATTGACGAAGATAACGAAATTCGCCGTTTTGTGTTAAATAGAACACGGCTGATTGGAGCAGGTAGAATAACACAGTAAAACCACTGGAACGACTCCTGTTCATGTAGCCAGTCCTGATATCCTTCCAAAAGACTGAAACTCAATTGAAAATTATGCTGGACAATATATGAAACAAACCCTTTCATGAAAGCAAACTGTTCATTCAACGAGCCGAAGCCCTTATTTGACCTGGACAAGAAAACAGATGTTCGGACCCGCGGGATCTCTTTGGATGAAGACAGAGTCTTTCCCCGGGCGAAGGGTTTGACTATTATTAGGTCTTCATTGGGATTAAGCACCTGGAGGACCAGTTTTGTGACTTTTATCACTGATTGTATGAACACCAGACAGATCCTTGTGTTTTTCGAGAAATGGGATCTGGACAAAGATTCACGGTACTACGTGAGGTTCCACGCAAGAAGGTACTCATTCCTTCTGGGACTACTGGGTGAATGCATCGGAACCATGGCAGGGAACAAATGCGCTCGAATTCTCGATGTCGGCCCCGGTTTCCTCACTGAGCTGCTCCGGGTGAGTGGAATTGCTGACACTATTGACAGTCTGGGATTTTGGGACGGTCGCTTTCAATGCCGGGATAGCGATGTCCACTTTGAATTCGATCTGAAGAACACCGCTGACAGGTCCCTGTGGCCCCAACTGCCGTTATACGACCTGGTGGTTATGGCGGAAGTAATTGAGCACCTTCCAGTATCACCTGCCCATGTGTTCGCATTTCTGGCAAGTCTTGTTAAACCCGGTGGTTATCTTCTTCTCCAGACGCCGAATGCGTGCTCCCTGTCGAAACGCCTCAGATTGCTGTGCGGAAGGAACCCCTTCGAGTTGATCCGTGACGATCTGCATAACCCGGGGCATTTCCGCGAATATACCATCCGAGAACTGGCTGGTTATTGCCGGGTTTCGGGGTTCAAAGTTCGCAGGGTTTATACAGATAACTACTTTACCGGTGAACAATGGTATTCGAAGGCCCTTGCGGGGGTTTCCAGAATGTTGCCGACCTCGCTCCGAAACGGCATCACATTGTGGCTTGTGAAGGAATAAACGGGGTTAGAAGTCCCGCACCTTCGACTCCGGTCGCCCACTGTTAGGAAACCGAAGATGATTCCATCAGCGGCACTAGCTGAATTCCCATTGACTAAGCTAACGAAATTCGCCGTTTTGTGCTAAATAGAAAACGGCATCCATGGCAAAGTAGTATTACATCGGTTTGTAAAATTCTTCCCGGGAGTTTTTTTCAACTATATTGCCCCTGCTCAGCCGCTGATATTTACCGGAGGTATGCTTGCCTGTTGAAAAGGTTACCGTAGTGACCGCCGTCTTTGGCTGCCCGCAGAAAACTATCGAGTGGGCATCGAGTGGTTGTCCGTGAATGCGAAATGTGTGGTCTGCGATAATGGTGGAGATATGCCCTCTTCACTTCCTGAAGAAGTAACTGTATTGCCATTTGTGGGGAATGACGGATTTGGAGCGGGTATCAATCGTGCGGTGAAAGCTGCCGTAACTCCTCTTGTTCTTGTAACAAATCCTGATACTCTTCCACTGGACCAGAACTCTCTTGAAACTCTTACTGAACGACATCAGAAAAGAATCCTTTCAGGAGGGCTGACAGTTGACCATAGCAGCAGAACCATTCATTCAACAGGCCGATGGCCTGATTTGACCTGGATCAGAAAACAGATACTCGGATCTGCGAAATCTCTCTGGCAGGAGAACAGGATCGATTGGCTGCAGGATTCTCTCATTTTGGCTTACAGGGATGATTGTCTGGAGCTCGGGGGTTTCAGCAAAACATACCCGCTTTACTTTGAGGATGTGGATCTCTGCGCCAAAGCTGAGAAGGCAGCTCTTGCCCCCTTCAGACCGAAAGCCGCAGCGGGTTACATTGACGGTTTCAGGGCTGTTCTTGGGAAAACTCCTCCCGCACTCCCAGCGAGTGCCCATGGCTGAAAGAGTTAAACCGGGACAGGACGGGAAGCTTCTCGGTTTCTCCGCAATGTCATTCGGCAGCATAGCTTCCGCATTTCTGGCCTATTTTCGATTTGCTCAGATTACCGCGATCTTCGGAGCTAATTGGCGTACCGATGCCCTGGCTGTTGCAACTGTTTTCCCTCAAATGGTCACTGAAGTGGTTGCTCATTCATTCGGCTCTGCTTTTATTCCGATCTATTCCAGGGTTATCGAACAGCGGGGGCACACCGAGGGTGTAAGGTTTGTGAACAGGGTTCTGAGCTGGCTCTTCCTTGCTGGATTGATGTTAATGTCAGGGCTATGGTTTTTGAGTGGAACTCTGGTGCACATAATCAGTCCCAGCGGTTCTCCGGAGCTTCTGGAACTTGCTGCTACCCTCCTCAGGATTGTTCTACCCATTGTTATTCTTGGACCGATGAACGGGATTCTTGCAAACTTCATCAAGTTTGAAAAGAGGTTCAGGATTCTGCCTCTTTCTGGTTTGATCAACATTTCCGTATCACTTGGTGCACTCCTTGTGGTCGGATCTGACCTTAGCGTTCGGATACTTCCCCTTTCCATGCTTGCCGGTGGTGTGGCCGAGCTGTGTTTTCTGCTGTATCACAGTTGGAAAAGTGGATTCACACTGAAACCATCCATTGATGCGGATCCTCATATGGGGCAACTGGCCCGCATGTCTCTTCCGGTGGTTCTGGGTACTGCTGTTGGCTTTCTCTCGCCGATTGCGGACAAAATGCTTGCTTCTTTTCTTCCCGAGAGTTCGGTTACAGCAATTGATTACGCCAACAGGATAAAGACCATAGCCCTGTCTGTTATATTCGGACCCCTGCTGGTGTTCGCCGATCTTGATTTTTCTGCCGATGCCGCCAGGGGAAAAGTTGCTTCACTTTTATCTACACTTCGAGACAGCATAAATGTAACATCGCTTATGATGTATCCAACTGCGATATTGCTCACCGTGCTGGCAGTGCCGGTGGTTTCTGTGTTCTTCCAAAGAGGAAATTTTACGGGAGACAACGCAGTTTATGTCGGTTATGCCCTTGCATTCTATGCTCCATGGCTGGCCCAGTACGGAATAGGGGCTCTTATTTCAAGGGCGTTTTATGCCCAGAAGGATTCGAGAACTCCGGTAGTAATAGGAATTTTCGGTGTGATCTCAAATGTATTTCTCAATCTGATTCTTGTGGGTCCACTGGGCATCGGCGGTTTAGCTTTGGCAACAACTCTGACATCCACGGCAAAGACAGTTTATCTGACCTGGTCTCTATCCAGGAAAATGGGCGGCCTCGGTCTCAGACTCATCGCGGTTGAACAGCTGAAACTTATTGTTTCCAACATCATCGGAGCAGTTGTCTGCCTGCTGATAATAAAACACTGGGCTTTCAGTACAGAGGAATCACTCTTCATCAGATTCAGCCAGCTTGTAGTCTATACTGCCGCAGGAATAACCGCGACAATCGCATCTCTGTACATTTCCGGAAGCGTTACTTTTTTAAGGGTATGGGGCAGAGTTCTTTTCAGTGTCAAAAAGCTTTTTAAATATTCAGATCGGTGACAGACACAGAGTATTGGCGTTACGGTTCGATCCGGCGGCGCAAAAGGGTTCCTGATTCTACCCGGAGTGATTGAATGTCCTGGCAAGTATCTCTTTGAACTGATTTCCGGGTATCTCCTCATCAACTGTAAGGGTTCTGCTTCCATCGGAAAGATCCATGCCAAAGGCATTTGGGCAACAGCTAGACTACAAAACTGGGAAGGGATGTAAGGAAGTCCGTTGCGTAGTCAAACCGTTTTTACACCACTATGGCGACTTGACCATTTCTGGAAGAGCTGGTCACCAGGGGAATAACCTTCAGGCTGGTTGAAAAATGGGCTGGAAGCGTTATCGCCCTGCTTGTGGTTACGGTGGAAGGAGCCCATACCCACGCCACAAATCCCAACTCTTCACTCTGCTCAAGCATCGCCGTGGGTCTGGAATTCGGAGTTCTGATGTCACGTGTCAATATGGTTACACGAAACCTGTGGACAGTCTCCGCCCTGAACTTCGCCTGGAACTTCACAATGGTGAGCGTCTTCGGCATAGCGGTGTCCGAAACGGAAGCAACAGGCCTTTTCAGCGCTGAACTCACCGGCCCTGTCTGGCTAACCGGGGGCGAATTCGGAATCGAGGCCGGTCTGCCGGCTGTACTAATCACAGTTTTGATCAGCGTATTAATTTATGAGCAAACTCAGGAAAGCCGGTGATTCTCGCCTCCAGCCAACAGGAAATAAAATCTTTGATAAATATCATCGTGAATATTCCTCAAGGAACATGCCAATGATAACCGGGTATAAATTCAAACCGGTCGTTCAATTCCAGAACCTACACGAAGAAGGAGACCACTGTGAAAAAGGCGTACATGGCGGCAGGGGCAATTTTTGCAGTTGCTGCCGCATGCAGTTCCCCTGAAGGAATAATTACACCGGTTCTGCCCCACGACCCGGTGGATGAGGCCTGGAAAGCCATCGATAACTACGAGTACAGCTTCAACACTAAGGATCTGGCACTGCTTGAGGAAACACTTGATCAGAGCTTAGTATTTCTTCTGGACGAGGAAGACTGGGACGATTACAACGGAGACGGCATAATCGAAACCTGCTTCCAGGAAGAATACTACCTTCAGACTGTATCTCTAGTGTTCAATCAGTATGAGATCATTGAGCTTGTGCTGAACGGAAGCAGCGAGAGTCCATGGCCCGGAGACCCATCCGGCGAAACACTGCTGTTTGACAGATCCTATTCCATGAAAGCCCACAACTGGGTAGGCGGTCAGCAGGAAGGATGGCTAAGGGTGGGAGATGTGGTCTTTCTCGCTGCGCCCGACTCCGCCGGTGTATGGAGAATTACTCAGATAGAAGATCTTCTGGAATCAACGCAGTAACAGGTACTCCAGCCTCCTTACAAAGTGGAAATCTTAGCTTCTTAGCATGAAGAAAAAGGCCGATGCATCACACATCGGCCCTGGCGTATAAAGATGTTTGAAACCCTATCTCAGAAGAATAACCCGGGCTGTGGCAGATCTCTCAGATCCACCGACGAGCCGGATGATGTAGACTCCGTTTGCAAGAGTACCGCCGTTTGAGCTGCCGTCATCCCATAATATGGTTTGCTGGCCTTCCGACACAGCTCCCAGTTCCTGACTTTTCACGAGTCTGCCGGACACATCGTAAACTTCAAGAGTAGCCGAAGCAAACCCCGGAGACTGGAACACCACGGAAGCCGTTTCTCTGAATGGATTAGGATAAACAGTGCTGATGGAGAGAAGACCCTGAATAGAGGCAGACATGTCATCCTCAATACCGGTTCCGTAACGAAGGCCTAGGCTGTGACCCCCTCCCCCTGCAACCGCGACGAAGCCCGTGTTTGGAGAGAGAACATCGCATTGACCTTTACTGTTCGACCCCCACGCAACGATCGAGCCGTCTTCCCTCAAGCCGAGGCTGTGCGAGTATCCCCCTGCAACGGCGACGAAGCCTGTGTTAGGTGTGGGAACATCGCATTGGCCGTAGTCGTTACGCCCCCACGCCACGATCGAACCATCTTCCTTCAAGCCGAGACTGTGATACCCTCCGCCTGCAGCAGCGACGAAGCCTGTGTTCGGCGAAGGAACATTGCATTGACCGTAGTCGTTATACCCCCACGCCACGATCGAACCATCTTCCTTCAAGCCGAGACTGTGAGAGGTAAGAGTTGAAACAGCCACAAAGCCTGTGTTAGGCGAGGGAACATTGCATTGGCCGTAGTCGTTAAGACCCCAGGCCACGATCGAACCGTTTTCCTTCAAACCAAGGCTGTGGGCGACTCCCCCTGCAACAGCGACGAAGTCTTCGTTTGGCAGAGGCACAATGCGTTGGCCGTAGTTGTTATTTCCCCATGCAACGATCGAACCGTCTGCCTTCAGGCCAAGGCTGTGGGCGACTCCCCCTGCAGCTGCAATAAAACCTGTGTTAGGAGAGAGAACATCGCATTGGTTCCAGTCGTTATTCCCCCAGGCCACTATAGAGCCGTCTTCCTTCAAGCCAAGGCTGTGCCAGAATCCCCCTGCGACAGCGATGAAGTTTGTGTTTGGGGAGGGAATATCGCATTGGCCGTATATATTCCACCCCCAGACAGCGATCGAGCCATCCTGTGCATGGGCAAGCCCCGCCCAAAGAAGAACTAACACAGATTTAGCTATAAAGCCTTTCATTTTTTTCTCCTTCAGTAAAAAATGACAGACCCACTGCTTATAGCAATTTATACCTTAATAGTGCTGCAAGTCAATGAGTTGGGCGTCAGGTTACCCTGCTGCAACCCTCATCATTTCCCATCGAGTGACACTCTTCTTCGTCACCTTCGGACTGAATGTCCACCGGGAAAGAATCTTGTGTACTCAAGAAGCTTCGGTGCCAGGGAAGGTTCATCGGTAAGCAGTTCCTCCTTCTGGTACCGGGTGCCCATGGCTTTTAACCCTTTTGTTTCGAATTCCCTGCAGAAGAAATGCTCAACATCCTCACCGTGGTTTCTCTGTATATGAGCCTGTGCAAGTTCTTCCACCTGGTTAAGAGCCTTCTCAGCGGACCGCTTTTCTGCCTTGATACTCTCTATCTGGCTCAGTAGATTGTAGAGTTCTTCATCCCCGGACAGATCTGATAGACTGGTCTCGTGCTGCTCCCGGTACGATTGGCGAGGCATCTTACAGCGTACTGGCAAACGGCACAGCGTTGTTCTGATACAGGAAGATGAACAAAAGCCTTTTCCTTCTTAAGAATCCAGCCCATAATGTATTCGCCGGCATCAATCATCAGTCACTCAGCATTTCTTCAGGCAGTGAAAACTGACCCATCCTACTGAAGAATCACCTGGGTAAGCCAGATTTGTACTGCTGTGTCTCAGATCACACCCGTAGTATGCGCTCTACCTGGCATTGTCCAACCTGAGTTTTCTGTTCACAAGTCTCTTTACCTAGTACGGCAATACTGAATGTGCTCGGCGCACATTAGAAAAGGAGAGGCTGTTATGCCTCCCCCTTGGTTGAATCTAAAGCAGGTCTAGAACAGGGTCTTGATGGAAGCCCATGAATCGCGTGAAAGAGAATTATATGGGCCGCTGATGATCATGAACTGATCGAGGGCTTGTCCCCATTGATTTGAACTTCTCGTCCAAGTAAAACCATTGTCAGCGCTGAAGTAGGTCTCTTCGCCGTAGACGTTGTTGGATGCAAGCCAGTAGTGAGAGCCTGCGCCACCGGTGGTCTGAATGGCAAGCCAGTAAGTGTGTCCGCCAACGAAATCAAGGTCTGCTGAAATTGCGGAGTACCAAAGAGGGTAACCCCAGGAAACAAGGCCTGTGTTCTCATGAACAACAAAAGTGGAAGCGCCGCTGGTATAAATGTCACCCGGACCTGTTCCGTCTATACGAAGCTGAATGTTGTAGCCTGTAGCGTTGGAGGAGACATAGACGGCCCAGATCTCGATAAGAGCGATGTTGTCATCAACAGCCCAGGTGAAATCATCGGCAACCATCCAGCTGTTGCCAGAGTTGAAACCGCCTCCGTTGATAAGAGTGGCATAATTAAAGGTCTGTGAGCAGATGATATCGTTGCCTGCAACTACAGAAACACCGAATTGCGCTTCGATCGCACCGAGCTGGGTGTCGTCTGCGAAAGCAAACGATGCAAGCATAAGCGAAACCAATATAAAAATTCGCATTACTTACTCCGTTCCAAGTAAGTGTTTCTGTACCCATATGCTATATATCACTCCCTGGATAAAATGCCAATACCCGTTGACCTTGCCACACTGCTCATTGAGTATGGGAATTGTGATCTGGCTGAAAGCCAGTACCAGCAACGCTACTACGGAAAAGCGACGCAAGGATGGCTGACGTTCCTGAAATGCCTCTGCTGTTCATATCAACCCATCCATCCAGAGAGCTTGATAAGGACCTTAAAACTGCGGGTATCCCAAAGGAGATACCTGGACTTCCACTCTCTGAGGGTATGCTTTGTGACGATGATCATTAATGAGGGAGCTAATGCCAAGGAAGCTCAGGAACTGGCAAGACACTCCAGTTCGGATCGTACGATGAAGGAGTATGCGAAGACCAGAACGGAACAGTTCGCTGCAAAATAAGTGTGCCCTATGTGTGCACTTTCAGAATGCTCCGCCGGATCTCAAGCTGGTTGCTGATGCCTAGAACATAGTACATTCTAATACTTCGGATACAAACGCTTGAGTTTGATTCGAGCATCCTCTATAGTGAAATGCCAGTCAACTTTGTTTTGGCAGCTGTTTCTGTCAGCGTTCCATGCTTCTACTTCTGATCGCATTTTGTTGATTTCAGGAATACGGCCGGAGAGACATTGACGTTTCAATACGCTGAGTTCGATTTCTGCGATATTCAGCCAGCTTCCGTGTTTGGGTGTGTAGTGTATTTCAAGGCGTTCAGCCAGTTTTCTTGCGGTCTCCGGAGGAAATGCCGCATATAGTGACGCCTGGCCATGTGTGTTCAAATTGTCCAATACCAGCACTACCTTCTTTGCATCCGGATAGCGTTCTTCAAGCATATCCCTGATGAAGTGTGCCCAATCAATCCTTGTGCGTTGTTCAGTGATGTCAACCTGCCGCTTGCTTCCGAGTGGTTCAACTTCGAGAAAAATACTTGCAACCCCGTTGCGAACATATTCATCATCAACGAGTTTGGGATGACCGGGTGCCGCCGGAATAGGCAGTTGTACTTCTCCGATCAGCTGAATGCTTGATTCATCCATGCAAACAACTGGAAAATCAGGATTGTACTCACGTGCATAAACTTCAAGAACATCCTCCATAGCAGCAACAAAGCTCGCGTTGTGGTCCGGGGGGATTTTCCAGTATTTGCTCAGGTGAGGCTTAAGTTCATTTTTTTTAGAGTGTTACATATTGTCATGGGTGATACCGTCGGGACGATCTCAAGCTCGACCATCTTCTCTGCAAGCAATCTTATTGTCCAGCGGCTTTTACCAGCTGGCGCTTCGGAACATGCCAGAGCAAGAAGATGCGCCTCAAACTCACCACCGAATTGAATCTCACGAGGAGGTTTCACCCGCTTCTTCCTCTCTATCGCAACGGATAATCCCTCTTCTACAAATCTCTTCTTCAGATGCTCAAGGCTGCGGGGAGTAACCCCTATGGCCTCCGCAACATTCGCAACAACCCATTTAGGACCGAATTCCCCAGCGTCAAGTAAAAGCAAAGCTCGGGCCAACAATACTGTTCGGGCAGCTCTCTTCCCCTTTGATGAGATAGCTTCAAGCTCTTCTCGTTCTTCCTTCGTCAGTGTTACCCTGTATCTTGGTGCCATATCAACCTCCTCATGGTGTGAGGAGAATATAGCGAATAATTAATAATTGCGAAAGGTTAAGCTGTACAGTGTACTAGTCAGGGTTGTCAAAAACGCTTAGATTGAAGATTGCAGTGACAGCATGCTTGAGTCAATGGATTAGGCTTCATAGATAAGCTTCACTCTCTCAGTTCGAGAGCTTCGACATTTGGGACACATCTCATCCCAATACGATTCTCCTTTATTGAAAGTTTCTATCGAATTCGGTACATTTTAAAAGACATGTATGACTGAACGGTTGTACATTGACAGAAAAGGATCGGTTCACCATCATACTGAATTATGTATACTCTTGTTTACATGGCAAGTCAATCCAGCCTGGTCTGTGCTGTGAATCTGTTTAAGCGGGAATATGCAGAGGCTATTCATTCAGGCGATGACCTGAAGGAGGAAAGGATAAACTCAAATGGCCAAATTGACGAAAATGAGGAAATGATTGGCTTCTCCGGAACAAGTCAGCAACATCAGCCACCTACTTTTGAAAGCATGTGCTTTGAGCATTCCGGAAATTTAGGCACAGTAAGATTGACAGTAAGAAAGCGGGAACAACTCGGTAACGGTCCGGGCGGCGGCGGCTCCTTCTAAATCTCAACTTTCATCGACAGCCTTCATCTTCAAATCTGAAAACTGACACATCATGAGCTCACCGGTTTTCTCATGACGAAGATGGAGGCCGTTACCCCCGCACCAGCGCCATTCACGGCAACTGGCGCACTTCCCCGTTTTTGCCCAGCTGCGATCTCTCATTACCTGAAAACGATTCTCCCAGCACTCCAGAAAATCATCTTTGTAGATGTTTCCCTGTATGAAATCTTCCCGAAGACTGGGACAGGCAGAAATTGAACCGTCAATAAGCACTGATCCAATATTGATTCCTGCTTTGCAGAACATGAAATCATCTCTGACTTCCCTCTCGTATTTACCAAGAAATCCATCGCAACTGTAGTTTATTCTTATCTCACCTGACTCGCGAACCGATTTCATAAACTCAAGCGCTTCGCGAAACTGTTTCCCATTCAGAGAAAGCTCCGGGTCGGAGTCTCCCCTCCCTCTCGGGAAAATGCTTACAAATCTCCAGTTTTTCACTCCGATTTTAACAAGCAAATCTTTCATCTCTGGAAGCTGATGCAGATTGCGCTGTGTCAGGCAGGTCATAACATCGAACAAGGGGATCGAACTTTTCGCTAAAGTGGATAATGCCCCGACTGCTCGTTTGAATGAACCCGTTTTCTTCCTCAGCCAGTCGTGAGAATCTTCCATGCCGTCCAGGCTGACAGTCATGGTTACCATACCGGCATTCAACAAGGAGTTTAAGCGAACAGAACTCAGATCCCATCCATTGCTTACAATTCCCCAGGGGAATCCCCAGCTGGCAATCTGAAGACCAACCTGTTCCAGATCACGCCTCAGAATGGGTTCTCCCCCTGTAATTGCTATTGTAATTTTCCCGGGGTCCATCTTCTTCCGAATTCCATCCAGAACTTTGAGAAAATTCTCAGCAGGCATGTCAGCAACGGATGAGGAGGAAAGGCAATCACTGCCGCAGTGACCGCAGTTCAGATTACAACGCAGAGTGCATTCCCAGAACAGATACCTCAGCTCGTGAATACTTGTCTGGATCTTTTTGTGATAACGGAACAGCTCCAGTTGTGCACGTTTTTTAGCACCGGGGTTAACATCCGTCACAGCTACTCGTTATCTTCCTGCAGAAAGAAATCAATGTCATAGTATTGATCTTCTTCAAGAAAAAGAAGCGTATCCTTTGATGCAAAAGATCCATTCTCCGCACCATCAATATCTGCAGCAGTTAATCGAACAGAATCCGGTAATGTGATCTCATTGGCATCGGCAAACATCAGGTACCGTCCGTCAGAATCTGAGGTAGCTTCTGCAAAATCTATAGTTGAGTCCGGACTGGACAACTTGATTTGTATTCCAGCAATACTGCTGGAGTCTGCAGAGGAAATAGTTTTTCCGTGAATATAAACACCCTCTACTCCATAAGGGGCCATAGTCTCTCCTCTACCGCAACTGGAAAGTATTCCAAGAAGCGAAAGTATTGAAGCAAAAATCTTTGCGAACAACTTGAGAAACTCCAGTTTGCTCTTTCTTACAGCTTCAGCCATCAGCCATACTCCTATTCGTTTTCCATAAGAAAATCTATTTGAAAGGTTTGATACTCTTCATCACTGTCGGGGATTATAAGTGTATCCTCTGAGATGAAAGAACCGTTCTCTGCACCATCAATATCTGTTGCACTTACCAGAGCAGTGTCGGGCCAAGGGGAGAATTCTGTTCCAGATAAAGCGCAAAGTGATCCTATTAAGAGTATTGTTGTTATCGATAGAAATTTACATGAGGAGATACTGACTGTGGTTGCCCACTTTCGGAACTGTACGGCTCGTTCGGAGTTGACCTTGTAGCCAACAGCAATAATGGCCGAGAGGTTATAGTGTTTGGTTTTGTAGTTTTTCCCATCGGCAGCAGTTATTCGAAATTCTCGAATAACTGAATCCTCTTCGAGCTCGCAGTCAGAAAACACCTTCTTTAGATGGTAATTAACCGTTTGGGTTTCAACATCATAAAGAACGCCCATCATTTTCTGAGTCAGCCAGATGTTTTCATCGGCATAAACCGCCTCGACACCACCTTTGCCGGAAGCTGCAACAAATTTCAGATACTCAGCCGCCGAGGAACGAACCATCGAAGTCTCTTTTGGATTACCGGCTTTCTCTGCTCCCTTTTTTTCTTTCACTCGCTTCCTCTCAGAGGCTTCTTGATTTATTAACTACATACCATATTGCTGTGCATCCCGGTAATCTGATAGGTCCAGTCCGGCTACATGCTGAAAACCTAAGAAGCCTGGACAGCGCCGGCAATGAGTAAAGTCACTGCCGGCAGAAGGAGTTTGGTTCCCATCAGTCTGTCACCAAAACCTTTCTCCTGTTGATTCAATCTGCTTAACCATCCGGTCGAAATCGCTTTCAAAATACCGGTCCTGCACAATGCGGTATTTTTCGTATTCGCTTTCGGCATGGGTTTTGGCCAGCTCTGCCGATACCTTTCCCGCGTCCTGCAGAATACCCCGGTCCCAGAGTTTCAGAAAGCCCGCCAACCGTTTTTCCCAGTCTTCCATGGTCATGGGCATTTTTCGCATTGCCTGAAGCTCGGCCATGTCGAGATAGGCGGAGACGATGCGTTGCATCTGTGCAAGCTCGAACTCGGAGAGATAATTCTCGGCGATGGCGACATCGTATCTATGGACTTTTCCGTAGGGCGCACCTTCCCAATGGGTCAAGCCCATGTTTGCTTTTCGATGATCGGAGCGGTCAACAATGACCTCCGCCGCTGTCTGGCCGTGGATGGCGTAGTGCATCTTGTTCTGTACGGCAGCGAAAAAACGCTTGGTGGCCGTGGCAGTGTGGTCGTAATCCAACGCGGTAGCGTAAATGTCGGTGATCTTCTGGTAGAACTTGCGCTCAGAAAGCCTGATCTCCCGGATTTTTTCCAGTTGGCGCTCAAAAAACTCATCTGTCAGGTTACCGCCGCGCTTGAGGCGCTCCACATCCATGGCCCACCCCTGGATTGTGTAATCCTTGACGATCTGATTGGCCCATTTGCGGAACTGCACCGCCCGTTCGTTTTCAATTTTGAAGCCGACGGCAATGATAGCCTGTAGGTTGTAGTGTTCAACTTCCCGCCGAACTTCCCGGCTACCCTCGGTTTGAACTATTAAGTATTGCTTAACAGTTGCCTCTCTCGTCAGTTCATTGTCGGCAAAAATACGCTTAAGGTGCTGGTTGATGGCGGGCACCGAGACATCGTAGAGGGTCGCCATCATCTTCTGGGTCAGCCAGATATTTTCGTCTTCGTAGCGGATTTCCACGCTGGCTTCCGAACCGCCCCCAGCCGCGATAAAGGTCAGATATTCGGCGGTAGAGGAACGAAGAATGGCCGTCTCTTTCTCATGAGGTTTCTGTATCTCTTTGGCTTTATCCCTATTCATTGGACTCCTCCCCAGCTTTGATACCTGTCCCGGCCAGCGGAGGTATTTCATCAGCTGCCAGTTGATCAATTCCGGTTCAAACCGCTCACTGCCAAAGTTACGAGTTGACAAAAAATCATTGTTCCCTGCACTTTCTAAGAGAATTCAGGGATGGCTCTATGCATGTATACATTGTTCTGCCATGTTTGTTCTTGAGTCAAGGTCACTCTTCGCTTGATGAGCACAAAAGACCAGTCTTAATACACTAGCAGACAACCTCTTACCGCTTCTGCCACAGATAGTGTGCAGTATACGTGCAGAAAACAAAGGAGGAGGGGGATGGCGATGACGCCATCTCTAACTCTGACAACGACTTAGATGCTGTTGATGACTGGTGGAGGCGGCTGGATTCGAAGCTGTTGGATACCAACAATATACAATCGACAGAACCAACGCAGTTCCGCAGCAGAAACCACACAATCCTGCTCAGTTCCATGCAAACCGGGTAATCAGCCAACAGACTCCGATTCCACAAACGGTACAGTATCACCACAGAACCGTGACAAATCCTGGCAGAAAAAGTGTGCTATATGCGTGCACTTCCGAAAAATGCCTCTGGATCTGCAGCTTGTCATCAAGGCTTGGGAAAAGCTGCCAGGTGAGCTGAAACTTCAGATGATCATGGAAGTCCTGGACTCCCTGAACATGATCAGATCCTGATGCATCTCCTGGAAACTGATGCTGTTTCCGTTCGCAGCACAAGAGTGTAGCACCCGACGGGCAAATCCATCGCATCCCAAACCACGGAGTAATCTCCTGGGGAAAGATTGCCTTCCTGCAGGACATCGACTTCGCGGCCGTGAATGTCGTATACGGTCAGTGAACTGCCGGTGGCTTCCGGCAGGAAGAAATGAACCTCCGAAGCTGCTGAAACGGGGTTCTCCGATATCTCCAGAAGCAAAGAACCATTGAATGATTCAGTACCGGAGTCCCCAATTCCGGTTTGGATGGTTTTGTTGAGAAAAACCTCAAGTTGAAATGGTGAACCGTAACGATCGGTTGCAGTCACATAGTCAATATCACCATCAAGGTCGAGATCAGACATTCCAACCTGCGTGCACCGAGCACCATAGGAGAAGTAGTAATCCACACCCAAATCACCAGTCCCATTGCCAAGCATAAGAAGATGACCGGAGTCACCGGTGAAGAATGCATCACTGAAACCATCAAGATTATAGTCATCAATGTCAGTCTGTATGAATGTAATACCATCTCCCCAAGAATCATATTGCTCTAATCCACCCTGACCATCTCCCAGAAATGTGGTAATGGCGGGGTCTCCCATACATGCGCCAGGAGCACATGCAATATCTTGGAAGTTATCTCCATTCAGAAGGCCAAAGCCAAGAGAACCCACATATCCTTCATAGTTATATACCCCTGAGTACTGCCCATATAGAGAGAATGCTCCATAACCATCATTGAGTAGTACATTCAAAGCATTTAATCCTATATATACAATATCTACATCACCATCATCATCAATATCGCCACAATCGAATCCATATCCCAAATCTTCATCTCCTACATACAACATGCTAGTAGAAAACCCTCCGCATCCATCACCGAATATACCATAAACATCTGAACCTGGATTAATTGTTACAAGATCTTGATTTGAGTCATTGTTCAGATCAACTGCAATGAACCTTGCTAATGTAGGTATTCCCCAACAGAGGTCAGAAATCGAAATAGTGAGTTCGAGATTCCCCAAACCATTGTTCTGATATATCAGTATTGAATCACAATTATCGGTAATTAACCTTGCTAGAACATCATAATCTCCATCACTATCTATGTCGGATGATTCCAGCCAGTAAACATTATCTATTGAGTGCTCCTCGTAGGCGATGAATGAGCCATCACCCTGGCCGTAAAATGTCATAATTTTAGTGAAACCTAAAGAATACACAATGAGATCTGGGTATGCATCTTCATTTAGAAGAAGAGTTTCAATGCAACTACCCATAGACGATGACCCACCCAACTCATACACCCAGTCCGGCTCCATGCTGAATACTTCGGAAGCCTGGACAGCGCCGGAAATGATCAATGTCATTGCCGGCAGCAGAAGGGTAGTTCTCATCAGTCTATCACCAGGACCTTTCTCCTGAGAATAAGGTCTTCACCGTCATTAAGGAGTATAACATAGCAGCCGAAGGGAAGTGACCCGTCGCTGTTGGAAAGATTCAGCACTACTGATTATGAGCGTCCGTCAACATGGGAATCCGCACTGGACCCGCATAATGCTTGCTCAGGGGGGGAAAACGTTCAACGCTTTGCTCTTGGGTGATAGCTATGGCCATAACTGCATGCTTGGCTTCGTTTTACAGCTGTGCTGATGGTGGAGGCGGCGGGATTCGAAGCTGTTGGATAGCAACAATTTACAGAATACAGAAGCGTTACATTTCTCTGACAGAAGCACTACAATTACCTGCGATTCAACACACTTACGAATTCAGGAATTTCCGCAGGAAAACAGAAATCTGACAGTTTCTGAACACAAGAATTACAGTTCTCTGCAAAAAAAGTGTGCTCTATGTGTGCACTTTCAGAATGCACCACCTGATCTTAAGCTAGTAATGAACTCATGGGAAACTCTGTCAAAAGTTCTCAGGATGAAGATTGCATTTGCAATCCTTGAATCGATAGAGTAGAAAACGAAATCACTCTATACTAATGACACATTTGACATAATTGACAGAACCTTGAAGGGAAAGCTTGGAACGACTATCCTCTTCTCTCTGCACACTGGATTCACACTGGTGGGAAGCAGGGGATTAAGAGGCTTCAGCGGGTTGGAAGTGATTTCTGCTCAATTCCAGTTTCAGTAAATGGTAGATCAGAATTCAGGAAACACCTAATCTCTTCAGAAAGTTCCTTAGATGGGAATCGTCCTCTTGAAAGCGAACACTCCCAAATCACCATTACTCTCCAAGACAGTTCAAGTAAAGCTGAAATGTTTCGCTGATCCCTGTCAACAGTATTTCTGAACTTATTATGCCAGAAATTTTGGTGTGTTGTAGGCGTGCTTGACAATTTGCAGCCATGTCTATGCCAAAAACAGCCATGGACTAAAATAACAGCTTTATACTTCTTCATCACAATGTCTGGTTTACCTGGTAGATCTGTCCTATGCAGCCTATACCGATATCCATTCTTCCAGAGCCATCTGCGAACAAGAAGTTCAGGTTGGGTATCTTTCCCGCGGATTCTGGACATGTTGTAACTGCGTTGCTCGGGAGAGTGGGTATCCATTAGTAATGTGGTTTTCTACTCTGTTACAAGCAATCAGCATCAATATCAGGCTGCCCCTGACGTGCGTAGTAAGCAGAGAAGCGCGCAACAATATCCTTTACGAAAGCTGGGGAAATCTGAACCATCGGCTTCTCGTACTTTACCTCAAATTCTTCTTGGGGCAGAGAAGCTAATTTCCTGAAGTTCATGAACCCACCTTCGAATGAATCTGTTTTAGGAAGCCAGTGAAAATACAGGGTAAAATTGTTTTCGTAGGCTTTCTTTAAATTATTCTTCTGTTCGGAACTTAGGCCTGTAGATGCTGGGGGGAATAATTGTTCCTGCGAATCAATCTCCACAATAAGTATTCTTTCAGTTTTTATCTTTCCTTTTTTACGAATAAGAAGGTCACAAGCTGGATTCATGACAACATGTTTTTTGCCATCCTCCATTTTTCTAACCAAGCTTCCTGTCCTTATACTCTCGCTTATTGGCGGAGTAAGATATACTTCTTCTGGAAAGCAGAGTTCTTCGTCTTCTTCAAGAAGCTGTTGTAAGTGGCTTATTGTGTGTCGCAGCAGAGCCTTTTCGGTTCTTTCAGAATCACGAGCACCGTAGGTAATCCATTTTGCTCTATGTGGCAGAAGGTTCTTCCGGAATACTTCATTTAAGGTTTTCTCTATTACTCCTCTACCACCCATGATCCGAGTAAGTCCAGTATCATGGATTTCCCAAAAGCGGTCCAGCAAAGAATCGTAACCCGCTCCGGCTTCACCTTTTGTAAACACTCCAAAGTAAACAAAATCTGAATCAACAGCGTCAGGTGTGCCAGTAAGGATTGCCACCGGTATTCTGAGGTTTGATTCAGATATCCTTTGAATCACTCTGTTTCCCTCACCACCTTCGCCTGCAAGTTTTAAGTCTATTATTGCGCCATCAAATGAGCTATCAAGTTTATCAAATGCGTCATCAACACTTCTGCTCTCAACAAGTTCTACTTCACGTTTTTTTTCATCATTATATCGAGCAATTGTCTCTTTGCAGACAGCTATCTCTTCTTTGTTATCTTCCACAAGCAGCAATTTGAATTCACTCATTGTTCTTATCCTGTGTTTTGGGTTGCAGCCTGAACCATGCTCCAAGTTCGGATTCAAAGGCTTTCAGTTCGAGGTCACTTCTGGCAGCTGCTTCTCCAGCTATTGCTAACCCCAAACCTGTTCCGGAAGGTTTTGTTGAAAATTGAGGTTCAAAAATCACTTCAGTATCTATCAAAGTCGGTTCAATGCCCGGTCCAGTATCACGGTAATCAACAAAGCTCAAAGAATCTCCATCCATCACCACCTTAATAACAACTACACGGTTAAGAGTGTTTTTCTCTTTCATCCAGTAGATACTGTTGTCTAGCAAGTTCGTGAAGATAGCATAGATATCCTGCGTCCAAGAGGCAAATTCGAAGTCGTCAGGCCCCTCCACATCAACCCTAACATGGTGTACAGTTGTCTCTTTATCGAAAACAGCAAGCGAATCTCGTATTGTCTTCACCAGTTTCAAAGGTTTTCTCTCAGGACGTTTCCCAGCTGCAAGTGGATCCAGCCTGCTGAACAAGTTAACAAAGGCTTCTGCATTGTTTCCAATACCTTCAGCGATGGGTAATAATGAAACAAGCTGGTTAACATCCCTTGTTTTCATGAATGAGTTATACCTGTGTCGAAGATTGGGTATCTGATTCCTGAAGTAATTAAGGGGATGTCTGCCTTCATGAAGGATAACATTGATGATTTTGCCCAGTGTTGCCTGCCCTTGATAAATGGCTACTGCCTTCTGAATTTCCTCAACAACCTTGCTTCTTCCTTCAGCATCTTCGTTGATCAGGGAAATTGTATCCTCAACAGTTTGTCTGTTAACTCCTCCTTTTCTGAGATTCGATCTGATGTTCTGTTTCAGATTCTCATATGAAAATAGCTGTTCAAACTTGCTCTCGATTCTCAGCTTTGATCTGCTTAATCCAGCTTTGCTACGGTAGGCAAAGCGCAGTACCTCCAATTTTGCTATCACAGCCTTCGAGATCATTTTCAGTTGTGATGATGCCAGATTCTCCCGAATACCGTCCCTAGCACTTTTTTCTATCAAGCCGGACTGCTCTTCTGATTGAATCTGAACCCACCCGATAACCTGATTGCTGCCTATTCGGAGAGAAGGATTCTGAACACGCTGTTCGTTTAGCTTCAGCCAATCAAAGTCAGCATCACCCATCGGTCTAATTCGGAATCCGTTCCGGTAGACTCCAATCCCATTGTATTCATTGAGAAGCTGCCTTGCTTGAAGCTTTCCAACATAATCACCCTCTTCATCCTTCAAGCCTCTTACAATCAATGACTCTATTGCCTCTTTTTCTCGATCATAGACACGGATATCAAAGACCAATTCCCCGCAACCTGTTGGTCCCCCGGCGTCAAACATGATTTGCTGATCCACCGCGTTTCTTACTTTTTGCATTGAGTATGTGAGAAGACCTTTCCCCTCTGGTTTGACTCTGCCAAAGATTCGGTAGTCATACAACTCCAAAATGGGATAGGGTTCTATGGAATCACAGAAATCCTGGACTGCTGGAAATCCCTCAACAACTAGCAACATGGCGAATGGGTCGTCATTTACCTCTTCTGTCAACGCCACAGTGACCGGGGATATCAGTTTTTTCAGTTCAAAGCGTAATTTATCAAATTGACTCTGGTCCCAATCTCCAAGAAACTCAGAATCCCCTGTCATAGTGAGTCTGGTTCCAGAAGATTCCGCAACATTTGTTGTTTCAATGAGAACATCGACATCATCAAGGTATTCAGCTTCTTCAAAAGCCATCCACTCGACAAAAAGAGTGGTTTTCTCTCCCTGTGAAGCTATTGTTTCAAGAAGAAGATCATTTCCAAGAATCGACGCGGCATAACGACCGACACCCTTACGTCCCTGCATAATCCTTCCTGCGGGGCTTTCTCTCCGGTCGAGTTTGTCTCTTGTTGAAGGCACCATCCAGTTAGTGATTACTGTCTCTCTGGACATGCCATGTCCATGATCAGTGATTGTGATGGTATAGCCAGTTTCATCAGATTTCGCTTTGAACTCTATCTGCACGTCCGGAGAATCTGCGTCATAGGCATTCTTAACAAGTTCAACAACTGCAGCATAACAATCCTGTATCAGATCCCGACCAATTGTAAGAATGTGTCGGCCAGCTGGCCGAATCTTGTAAGTTCCCGTCGAACTCAAAACCACTCCTCCCTCAGCTTCTCAGCTATTTTCCGGGCAAGCAAAACTGGCACAGCATTGCCAATCTGGCGAAATGCTGCACAACGACTTGGAGTTCCTTTTTGACTTTCAAAGAAGAAGTCGTCTGAGAATGTCTGAAGTCGTGCCGCCTCTCTTGGCGTTATTGATCTATTCTGCTTGATGTCTGGATGAATGTAGTAGTGCCCATCCTTGGCAATATGAGCTACTACGGTGTGCGAAAACGGCAGATCAGAAGCCACCACCTTGAATCGGTCGATGAATGAATCCCGGTTGCGATGCGTCTTCAGTCTATCTGGCAATGCATTGTAGTTTAGTCTGGTTTTCTCTCTGTTCCAGAGATCGACCAAAATCCTGTATATCTCCAAATCCCTTTCATTATTGGGTCGGGCCTGATGCCAAGTAACAGGAATTTCCTCGTTCCGAATCCCGCATTGTTTTTGCCACGAACCTATATATGGCTTCATCCGACACGGTCCAACAGAACCCTCCCCTGCACTGATTGATGGAAGGTCGCAGAATACTTCGCGAACCTCAGCACCGGGATTCCATTTATCAGGTTCAGGATAAAATCCGGTAATTTTACCTTTTCTGCCAACAAGGATTACTCTTCTTCTGCTCTGCAATACTCCATAGTCATTTGCAGACAGTATCATATACTCAGTTTCATACCCGCACTTCAGGAATAGGTCTCTCATCGCTGTGAAATAGAACTTACCATCCTTATCTCTTGCAGACAGAAGCCCTGTCACATTCTCAAATACAAAATAAGATGGTAAATACCTCTTGAGAAACTCCGCATAGTGCTCAAATAGGTAGTTTCTCCCATCACCCTTCATTCGATTGCTGTCTCGCGATCTACCAACAATGGAATAAGCTTGGCATGGAGGACCACCCACGATTAGATCAAGTCTCTTTTTTCCCAGTAGAGCGTCCACCTGCTGGAAAATACTTTTCAGGTTCGGCTTAGAAATTTCACAATTTATCACAGAGCCATACACTTGCTCTGGAATCTGACTATAAAAGTCATATCTATTAACTAGACCTTCCAAGTAATCATTATACACTTGAATACGCCCATGACTTACCAACCAATGATATGCCATCCGTGTTCTTAAAGTAAAACACGCTGCAGGATCAGACTCAACATGGGCGACGGGTGAGAATCCTGCCTGAATGAAGCCTTCGGACAATCCACCCGCTCCTGCAAACAGGTCAAGGAAATTGTACTTTGCCTCCAGTATAAACCTCCAGATTTCCAATTCACTCAAGAAAGAGTATTTACTAAATTCATCGCCTGTCTTGCTGTTGATGTGATATTTCATGGATGCATATCAAACCATTCACAGGTAGAGTTTTCTACTTCTGTTAGTAACCAACTCATTTCTCGGAATATGGCTACTTGTCAGACTACAAGCAATCAGTCATGCTTCGAACTCTCCTCTTCTCGCGACTTAGGAGAAAAAAGAGAAGATAGGTCCTAAGTACTGAGATCAGAAGTCTCCTTCAAGGTGCCATGCCCCGACTCTCCCCCTCTTTTTTCTGCCAGCATCTCGAACGGTGCACAACAGAATAGCTAACTATTGTCTTGGCTTAGTTCTTTCCTGCCCATATCATTTGACTTCACAGTAAATTCCCGTGTGCATCGGAAACGGTGAGTTTAGAACCCCTATCCTCTGTATATAATGTCTGACAGCTGAGCCTTAATATTAGGGAGAAAACGTCATTTGTGTCAGGAGTGTCACAACACCTGGTCTTCTCAGCGGAAGGCATATGGAGGAAGCTAAATGGAAAAGGATGAAAGTACTGGTATTCAGGAAACTCAGAAGTTCTTTTTATGGAAGTTTGATATCACCCTTACTGATGAAGAGGCACGAGCAATCAATGAGCGTGTCGTTACAGCATTCACTCTTCTTGGTAAGTGGTGGAAAGAGCAAAGAAGCTTATCTATGGCAATGTGTACGCAACGGGAAAAGTTCTGTACATGACGGAGCGGTTGTGTACAGTTACCCACGAAATCAATTGGGCATTCTCTAGCCGCCGCCTATGTGATCCTTTGATTCTATCTACTGTCATCATTGTTGTGTCATTCGTGCCACCGCCAGTAACCAAGCGTCTCAAGAAGCAAACGGCGACTGAGATGCTGTATATTGATCACATCGTATCCGTTAAGCACTTTCGTAACGTCTTTTGTCTTGTGAGCGGCAACATGGCTTCTAAGCCACTCTGAATAGGCAATTGCATCAACCACTTCCACTTCACAATCTCTTACCTGCCCCCAAGCCCAGGGAGCCTTCCGAATTGATGGGATATCTCTCTTCGCTTCAAGTCTTCGTTTTGAACCTCTGACGGTCCATAAGATAGAGTCATTAAGATCAATGCCTTTTCTCCTCAGTCTCTCCTCTAAATCATGCAAAACTACCGGATTCCACTCTCCCTTAACACGGCTTGGTTTCCCAGAAGAAGCTCGCACATCAAGGCCAATCTCTTCTATCGATGAGTAACAGATAACAATAGCGTTGGCAAAGAGTATGTGGTCACTTGGGAAGGGTGATGTTCCGAAATGAGGAGAAACGAAGGGTTCAAGATCCATGCAACATTGAGAGTAAAGATCAACACTGTAACTGCGTTTCAATATCCCGTACACCAAGTTCCTGTCTCGAGATGCTTTAGCTGCAATTTCACATGCAATTGGGATACCGCTTGCACTGAAGCTGGGATAGGAACACTCCTTTATCCCCAAAGGAAAAAGATCAGCACGCGGTTCGAGTTCATTATGGGCAACTAGCCTTGGTTTGATACCAAAAAGAGGGGGATCTCCCATGAATAGACTATGCGACGCACAGATAAGCTCCAAAGTGCGCTGAGCTGTAACAAGAGACTTCGCATGAATTATGACTTCATACTGAGTAACTTGTTCATCTACCCCTCGGGAGAGAGAGACTTTCCATCCCGCTCCATGTAAAGGAAAATCAAAATCCCCGGATTCATTGTCCCATGCAAGAAGGCCGGTTCTGTATTCATTCATCGAGATTTATCCCTGCCAGATAGACACATAAGATCGTATTACTAATCAAGCAGTTTTGCATGCGCCTCAATATTCTTCTGATACCCCCATTTCATTACGAGCTCCCAGGCTTCATCTTCTCCTTCTTCAGAATCACTAACGGACTCGGGAAAAACGCTTTGACCTAAAAGAAGGTGCGCGAGTTCATGAGCCACAACAGCTATTATTTGCTCGATAGTAAAGTTCTCCAGAGTTGGAGAGAGGTAAAGAACCTTGGCATGTCTGGCGTAACCTTCCTCCTCTGATGACGCAATGAATGGTCTTACTGTTCCCCAAAGATCAACGTCAGGAATGAACCAATTGAAATCATCGATCATGTCCACTAGGGTTTGATAATCATCCTCTGGTATATCACAGAGCACTTGATGCAAGGCAAGATGCCTTTTGTTAACAGAAGGATCACAGGATAATCCATACTGAGGCCAGATAACGTCATCGATAAGCTGATTGATTGTCCTAAGCGTTGAACTCATCATTACCCCCTAAAAACCGAGCCTTAATGATATCTTCTGCAACTCATTCCAAAATATAAGATAGTCTATACTTCTCAATGAAGAGGTATGTAAGAGTTCAATCCTTTTCAATTTGCCCTACATACCTACTCGAGGAACTACCTATTGCGCAAACTTCGAATTTCATTCATCTTAATCCTCTATTTCTATTTTCACCATGGGCGGGAAGGATTTCATGTTAACTCTCCAACAGCTCGAATCCCATCTCTGGGGTGCTGCGGACATCCTCAGGGGCAAGATAGACTCTTCGGACTACAAACACTACATCTTAGGTCTTCTCTTCTTTAAGCGCATCTGCGGATTGACTTGGGAAGCCGTCGGAGGAATGTTTATCTCAGAACCGAATCTGAGTCATAAGGGAAGAGCTTTCGATGAATGAAGGATGGTGAAACTGATTAGATCAGCTATCTTCAGGTCGAAGTTGGCTGAGTGACAGTTATTTTATGATCTGACAAAAGGAAGGTCATCATTGGTTCCTCGCGAAGTGTGATATGTGATGAGTGCCGTCACCATTTCAGTGCGAATTATGGTGGTGGTTTCATGTTTCATCTGCTACGATGCGATTCCTGCGGTAAAGAGCGTGAAATCCTGTTTAGCGAGCTTGGAGAGCTTCACGTGAAGTACTTAAAGGGCTTGAATGGTCCATACTGCATTGCCACAGCACGTTCGGATGAGAGACTGAAGCATCAGTACAAAGGAGAACCAATCAATGAACAGGAATACTTCGCAGCAATTGAGAAACTATTAGATGAATGCCCATGTGGTGGTAATTATCTATTCGATGCCCCGGTCAGATGCCCCAAATGTGGTTCTACCGATTTCACGGAAGATCCCGAAGGCTCGTTGATTTGTTATGACTAGGTTGTCTTTTTGATCTAAGAGTGACCACCAGATGGAGTAAAGCAAGGGGCAAAGACACTGCAGCGGGTTGGAATTAATGTATGACAATCAATCAGGAGACAGCTTCGGGGAGAAGGCCTGTGTCACCTCTCCTCTTTCTTTCTCTGCAAGTCTCCACTTCCTCCAGGATTAGTGCAAGTTCGTGAGCCTTCTGCGAGTTGGTACTGAGGTCATGAGTGAAACTGTTCATTAAGTTCAACCTCGCCGGTCCGGCCACAGGCACACCCTTGAGCGTAAGTGCCCCATTCTGTCAAGGAAAGCCCAACTTACAGAGAACCCACAAAGACAGCCACCTGAAGAGAAAGCAAACCTTTTCGTTGGAAGCAGACACTTGCCACGGAGAGCTTTCTCAAATAGCTTAAGGTGAATTAATAAAAGACAACCTCGATGTAGATCCTTCATTGAACTGGCCATAAACACAGTATTGAAAGTGGTTGGTATTTGAATTTCAGCGATGAAAAAACAACACTGGGCCTCCTACCAGAAGTCGGCCAATTGGTCCGTGTCCGTTCAAGACGATGGTTGGTCGATAGCGTTGAAGAACCTGCTTCTACAGGACAGAGCTGCCTTGTAAGCCTTTCCTGTGCAGATGACGATGCTCAGGGTCAATCCCTCGAAGTACTATGGGATTATGAAATTGACCGTATGATCCTTGAAGATGAAGGCTGGGATACACTGGCAGCAAAAGGATTCGATCCCCCGAATTATTTTGCTGCGTTCCTCCACACCCTACGGTGGAACTGCATGACTGCAACGCAACCGAACCTTTTTCAATCTCCATTTCGCGCTGGTATCAAAATTGAGGCATACCAGATGGAACCACTGCGAAAAGCGTTGCGTCTGCCAAGGGTCAATCTGTTCATCGCTGATGATACTGGCTTGGGAAAAACCATTGAGGCAGGATTAATTGCGCGTGAACTTCTTTTGCGAAAAAAAGTCAAAACCATTGTGGTTTCCACTCCACCATCAGTTCTGGAACAATGGAAGGCCGAGCTTGAAGAGAGGTTCGGTCTCATTTTCGAGATACTGGATCGCAGCTACCTGACACGTATGAGACGGGAACGTGGATTCGGTGTTAACCCCTGGCGGACACACAGTCGTTTTCTTGTTTCACATAATCTTCTGAAGGACTCCACATACACAGACCCGATGAGAGAGTGGCTTGGCCCTTTGCTACCGGGAAGCCTTCTGATACTTGATGAAGCGCACCATGCCGCCCCCTCCAGTGGTGGCAATTATGGGATTGAAAGCAAATTCACCCGCGCTGTTCGTGACCTTGCGGGACGCTTTGAACACCGGCTATTCCTTTCAGCAACCCCACATAACGGTCATTCCAACAGCTTTTCCACCCTTCTTGAATTACTTGATCCTTATCGATTTACCAGGGGAGTGAAGATCAGCGGGAAAAAGGACCTTAAACAGATCATGGTCCGAAGGCTCAAGGAAGACATACGATCAATACAGGGTGGTTTCCCCAAACGAAACATTATCAGAATTGTTATAGATAACCTACCGGAGAATACCCCAGAAATTCAACTGTCAATCATGCTTGACGAGTATAGAAGCATCAGGGAAGAACGCTTCTCCGAATCAACAAAAAGAGCTCAAGCCGCGGCAGGTCTTCTTATCGTGGGACTCCAACAACGGCTTTTATCATCAATTGAAGCGTTTGCCCGAAGCCTGAAGGTTCACCGTGCAACAGTGCTGAGGCATAGAGATAAAGAGCTGAATAAGTATATCAAGTTCTCCAGACCCATGAAGGAAATGACAGACCTTCTTGTTGCAGCCCCCGGATCCGATGATGAATGGGGTGAAAGATCAGAAGAAGAACTCGAAGCAGAGGAAGATGCTCAGATCGCTGATGCGACAAATCTCTCTGAGTCGGATTCTCCTTTCTCCATGGAGCTGTGGCAGAGAGAACAGCATCTTTTAGACCAAATGGAAAAGATCGCTTCTGAAAGTCGTTCCCTTCCGGATGTAAAGGTATTGAAGCTCATTGAATGGATCCGCGAAAACCTTTGTCCAGATCTTCCCCCGTTCGGTAGACCATGCAAGAGTCTTCCTGCAAAATGGAATAAGAGAAGAGTTCTTATTTTCACAGAGAACCGTGAGGGGACAAAAAGATATTTGAAAAGCATCCTTGAACAGGCGATTGAAGGCACCGACATGGCTGACGATCGTATTGCCGTGATAGATGGGCTGACCAGCAGCTTACACCGCATAGAAATACAGAATCGATTCAATGCAGACCCCGGAAAGGATCCGCTGAGGATTCTTCTTGCAACGGATGCAGCAAGAGAGGGATTGAACTTCCAGGCACATTGCACCGACCTGTTCCATTTTGACCTTCCCTGGAATCCAGGACGCATTGAACAGAGAAATGGCCGTATCGATCGTAAGCTTCAACCTGCTGCGGAAGTGCAATGCCATTATTTCGTGCTACCTCAGAGAGTAGAGGATAGGGTTCTCGAAGTGTTGGTCAGGAAAACTGAGACCATAAAACAGGAGCTCGGAAGCCTTTCAAAAGTTATTGAAGACGATATCGAGCGACGGCTTCACCAAGGGATCAGGCACCAGGATGTCGAGAAGCTTGCTCGTGAGATTGAAGCGGCGAATCTGAATCCGGAAAAGAAGAAGATCACTATGGAAGAGCTTGAATCCGCAAGGGATCGTCAAGAGGACTTGAAAGCTCAGATAGAGTACTGCCGGAAGCTGCTGGAGAACTCCCGTAATTGGACAGGATTCGAAACAAAGCCCTTCAGGGAAGCATTGTCATGCTCTCTTGAAATTCTTGGGGCAAAACCCCTTGTTAAGGGTACAGATGAAAACGAATCTCCCTATTGGCGTTTCCCCAGGTTGGATAACAGAGCTGAAACTGATGCAAGTTGGGCTGCAACCCTGGACACCCTGCGTACCCCAAGAAAGAATAATCAGAAAGTCTCCGACTGGCGCAAGGAAGCACCCATCAGACCGGTGGTTTTTGAAGATGCAGGCATTTTGACAGATGAAGTTGTTCATCTGCACCTTGAACAACGTGTCGCACAGCGATTGCTTGCCAGATTCCGATCCCAGGGTTTTATATATCATGACCTTTCAAGAGCATGCTTGGCACAAACAAAGGATTCAATTCCCAGAATTGTCCTGTTGGGGCGTCTTTCTCTTTATGGATTTGGCGCAGAAAGGCTTCATGAAGAGTTGATCCCTATTACAGCAAGATGGATTGAACCTACCAGGAGAAAGGGTCCGCTAACTGCGTATGCAAGAGATGCAGAAACGAAGACCCTTGATCTTCTTGAGCGTTCAGTGGGATCAGATTCCAGAATAATGCCAAACGAGATTATACAGAAAAAACTGCTCGACTCAGCACAAAGGGATATTGAAGAGCTTCTCCCTCAGCTACAGCCAAGAGCAGAAGAACTGGCAACGCTGGCCTCCGCAAAGCTGATGCAGAGGGGAGCGGAAGAATCAGAAGCCCTTCGTGAAATACTTGAGAGACAGAGAGATCGAGTTAGAGGGGAGCTTTTAAGGCATAAGGGCTCTTTCCAACAACTAACATTTAATTTTGATGACTCAGAAAAGCGGCAACTTGAAGCCGATATGCGTTCCTGGAAAATCCGGCTTTCACAATTCGACAATGATATCAAGCACGAGCCTCAAAGGATTCGAGCTTTCTATGATGTTTGTGCAAAAAGGGTTGAACCCGTCGGCCTTGTTTACCTCTGGCCAGAGACGAACTGATGGCATCACACAAGATAGATCCTTTGATACTGGCACATAACGAATGGCTTGGTTTCGTCAAACCCACGGGTCTTGTTGTATCCCCTACCGCTATGGTTCGTGCCGGAGCAATTCTTGATCGCTGCGATGTTGAAGGGCAGCGGTTGCTTAAATCATGCATCGAAGAACCAGAATTGATATCCCGCAGAACTCCCCTTCCTTGTATCAGAGATTTCAGGGAGTTTGCAGAGCTGGTGCTTAACTGGAGGTTCTCACCCAAAGGTTATGCGGGCACAGAGGAACATCCTATACCTGATGAGCTTGAAGTTTTCCTTGCTGACTACGCCGAAACACTCCGCCCGGATTACGCAGTGATAGAGCCGGAACCGAGGGAAAATGGACCACGCTGGCAACTTCTTGTAAGAACATTGAATATTGGTGAGGATTTCGACAGTGTCTACAGAGGTTCAGGCCATCTTGAGGCTTCAGCACATGGGAGAATGGAGAGACTGCTCCGCAACACGGGAGTGGCTGCCGGTCTACTATTCAACGGATATACGCTGAGGCTTATTTCTGCCCCATACGGAGAGAGTTCAGGCTGGATTGACTTCCATGTCTCTGATATGATTCAGACCGCAGGACGCCCAATTATTACAGCCCTTCGACTGCTTCTGTCTGAAGCGAGGTTGTTGGCGCTACCTCAGCCAAAAAGATTCGCAGCTCTTCTTGAAGACAGCCGTAAGTTCCAGAATGAAGTCAGCGAGCGCCTTGCAGAGCAGGTTCTTCATGCGCTGTACGAGTTGCTTCGCGGATTTCAGGCAGCTCATGACGCATCAAGGGGTGTTCTGCTGAGAGAGCCTCTTTCAAAACATCCGGATGATGTTTACCATGCCATGCTGACAGTGATACTTCGCCTTGTATTCCTTCTATACTCTGAAGAACGAGACATGCTTCCCAAGAACGATGTTTTTATTCAGCACTACTCACTCACAGGGCTATATGAACGGTTAAGGGAAGATGCTGCCTTATACCCGGATACCATGGATCAGCGTTACGGTGCCTGGGTACAACTTCTTGTGCTTTTCAGAATGGTTTATAACGGAGCCGATGCTGGAACCATAAAGCTTCCCAAGCGTCACGGGGTTCTTTTCGATCCTGACCGGTTCCTTTTCCTGGAAGGCCGTACTGAGGCTGATCTGGGAGGCAATGGAACTTTCGATCCACCGCTTGTACCTGACGGCACCATTTACCGAGCATTGGAAAAACTACTTGTTCTTGGTGGAGAACGCCTCTCTTACCGGGCATTGGATGTTGAACAAATCGGTTCAGTGTACGAAACGATGATGGGTTTCCAGCTTGAAACGGCAACGGGATTATCTGTAGCAATCAAAGCTGATAAGAAACATGGTGCTCCAACAACTGTTGATATCGAAGCTCTTCTGAATGAGTTACCAGGGAAACGCAAGAAATCGCTTCAGGACCTGACCAGTCGAAACACCGGGACAACAATAGATAAGGACATAACCGAATCAAAAACCATTGAGGACATACACTCTGCGCTCCAGCCCTTGATTGATCTTGATGCCACACCGGATCTTGTTCGCACGGGCGCCATGATACTCCAACCAAGTGAGGAGAGGCGCAAGTCAGGTTCCCACTATACGCCCAGAGCACTCACTGAACCAATTGTGCGCACTACTCTTGAACCAGTGTTAAAGCAGCTCCGGGGAACCAATGGGCATCCACCGCGCCCTGAGGAGATACTGGAATTAAAGATCTGTGACCCGGCCATGGGTTCTGGTGCATTCCTCGTGGAAACATGCAGACAGCTTGGAGATGCGCTGGTCGAGGCATGGCATTTCCATGAAGAAATGCCATCGATACCAGTTGATGAAGACGAGATTGTGTATGCCAGGCGTATGATTGCGCAACGATGCCTTTATGGTGTAGATAAAAATCCCGTCGCGGTCGATCTTTCCAAAGTATCTCTCTGGTTGGTAACCCTTGCGAAGGATCATGCTTTCACATTCATGGACCATGCTCTGAGGCATGGTGATTCTCTTGTAGGTTTATCTCGCAGGCAGATAGAGGTGTTTCATTGGGACTTCAAGGCCAAGAGCACAAGCAGGGGCTTTGAGACCATGGCAATCCTGAAACAGGTCGACAAAGTAAAGAACCTTCGGAAAGCCATTCGTGAAGCGCGAGAAGATACTCCCGACATGGAACTGCAAAAACTTTGGAATGAAGCACAGGCTGAAATGGATCAGGTGCGGATATATGGTGATCTTGTTATTGCAGCCTTTTTTGAGGGCTCAAAACCAAAAGAACGGGAAGCAATAAGAAGTGAGTATTCTGATGCGGTAGTGAACGGTGAGGTTGAACAGTATAGAGATTGGCTGAATGAAAAGCGTCATTCAGACAAACCTATGGTTCCATTCCATTGGGAGATAGAATTTCCAGAGGTGTTTGAAAGAGATAACCCTGGGTTTGATGGGATAGTTGGTAACCCGCCCTTTGCAGGTAAGAATACCACTGCATCTGGAAACATAGATCATTACCCCCAATGGCTTCAAGAGATTCATGAAGAAAGCCATGGCAACTCAGATCTTGTTGCTCATTTTTTCAGACGAAGTTTTAATCTGCTTCGCGAGCAGGGTGCTTTTGGGTTAATAGCAACAAATACAATTGCTCAGGGAGACACTCGTTCAACTGGCCTCAGGTGGATATGTCACCATGAGGGCGAGATTTACTGCGCACAAAAACGTGTGAAATGGCCCGGGTTGGCCGCTGTTGTGGTAAGTGTATTGCATGTTATAAAGGGTTCCTTCAAAGGGAAAAAGTTTCTTGATAGAAGACCAGTCGAACTGATTACCACTTTTCTTTTTCACCAGGGAGGGCATGATAATCCTGAAAGACTAAAAACAAACTCAGGTATCAGCTTCATAGGATCCTATATTCTCGGGATGGGCTTCACCTTTGATGATACAGATACAAAGGGTATTGCAACTCCCATTGTTGAAATGCACCGTCTCATTGAGCAAAACTCTCTTAACCAAGAGGTAATCTTTCCTTACATTGGCGGATCGGAAATCAATACCAGCCCCACGCATTCACACCATCGTTATGTGATAAGCTTCGGAGATAGGCCAGAGAATGAGTGCCGAGATAATTGGCCTGAACTTTTGAATATTGTAGAAAGAAAAGTAAAACCTGATAGAATCTCATTACCTCCTAAAAACAATTGGAATAGAGATGTTGCTGAAAGATGGTGGCAATTCGGGGCAGATCGTAAAGAACTGAAAACTGCGATTTCGTGTTTGGATAGGGTACTGCTGATTTCTCGCGTTGGGCAACAAGCGGCATTTACATTTCACGCCACAGGTGTTGTTTTTTCGGAAAGTCTTGTCGTATTTTCATTTCAAGCATATTCTGCCTTTTCCTCTCTTCAATCAAGACCTCACGAAATCTGGGCTCGTTTCTTCGGCTCATCAATGAAGGATGATCTGCGATACACTCCCTCCGACTGCTTCGAAACCTTCCCCTTCCCCGAGAACTGGCAGAACCATCCTGTTCTTGAAGCTGCAGGTAAGGAATACTATGAGTTCCGCGCTGCTCTCATGGTTCGAAATGACGAGGGCCTCACAAAGACTTACAACCGATTCCATGATCCCTACGAAAAGGATCCTGAAATACTGCATCTCCGTGACCTTCACTCAGCGATGGACCGGGCAGTTCTTGATGCTTATGGTTGGAGCGATATAAAAACAGACTGTGAGTTCCTCCTTGATTATGAGATTGATAATGAGGAAGAATGGGGCAATAAGAAAAAACCATGGAGATACAGATGGCCCGAGGAAGTACATGATGAGGTTCTGGCCAGACTTCTTGAGTTGAATTCTGAGCGTGCCCGTCTTGACGCTATTTCAGGAATTGTTGCCAAAAAGAAAAACTGTAGTAAGATGGAGACTTCTCGGGTTATATCATCAACTGGAGACCTGTTCTCATGACCGAGCAAATCAGAAATGCGTCCGACATGACCTCGGCGGAAGTAAGGGAACAACTTGTAAACACCTTGAAACTGGATCTGGTGGGTCCATGGGCAAATCATGAATTCGCTGACGAGAAGATCCCAGGATGGGAGCGACCTTCAAGCTGGTATCTGACCGGATTCCTTATCCCTTCTGGAACCCCTCCTGAACAAAGATCCGACATCGATGAAAGCGATGACATGGGTGTTATTCCAGAATCAGCTGGGCTGGCTGAGGAGTCCACGGAGGAGCGCAAGGCTGCTAAGAAGGGGTACTTCCCCTCGTCCATGGGATTGAGCTTCCTGGTATCAGGAAAGACCGAAGAAATTAGAGTTACCGTTCGCTGGGGAGATTATCGGTTCATTGAAGCCGATGAAAATGGAAAAGATTCTGTTCCTGTATGGCAGCGAATTCCCAGGGAAGAAACCGTTAATGTAAAGTTACAAGGCGCGATTGAGCAGCCTGCTATTGATGTTCCTGAATCCGCTGGTCTTCAACTCCATGTTGTGGAAAAACCAGTTTCATCCAGTAAACTTCATGGGCTTATTCCATCGGGAACCAGATCCGTATCTATCTTCATTGTAAATCGCAGAGAATCGCGCAAAGAGCGAACCGATCTAGCCTTTGCTTTCCAGACAGAAATCGAAGCTACAGCAAATCAGCCTTTTGTTCCTCGACCAGACCTGCGCAGTGCCCAGGCAAGAGATTGGGATGATTGTGTTTCCGATCTTCATTATGCAGATACTCCCGAATATGCAACAGGTCACGGAGTATCAGCGGAATGGGAGATAGTGAATGGATCATGCAATTTGATCCGCACTTCCTGGATTCCCAGTGCTCAGGTGGAAAAGACCGATACCGTTGATCTTCCAGGGGCGGAACTATCCATGGAAATACTGGGCAACCTGGCAGACGGTTTCGCTGCTGAAAAGGCCTTGCAACCTATCGTTACACAATATCGTGCATGGATAGAGAAACAGCGTTCCTCTCTGAATACTCATCAGGGTAATCAGCTTAAGACCGCTGAGCAACTGCTTCATTTCGCAGGAATCTCAGCAGACCGCATGGAGAAGGGGATTTCACTTCTCTCAAACGATAAAGACTCTCTTGATGCTTTCAGGATGGCAAACAGGGCGGTTTGTAAGGCTCTGTCAAGAAGACTCGGTATAGAGAACCCGAAATGGCGTGCATTCCAGATAGCGTTCATTCTTCTTAATCTTCCGGGGCTTGAAAATCCTCTTGATGCCAGCCGGCAATTGGTTGATCTGCTCTTCTTCCCCACAGGCGGAGGTAAGACTGAAGCCTACCTTGGTCTTGCTGCATTTACAATGGTACTTCGCAGACTGAAGCATTCCGATGACGGAGGACTTGCAGGAGCGGGAGTGTCAGTCATCATGAGGTATACTTTGCGGCTACTTACACTTGATCAGCTTTCGCGTGCTGCAGGACTTGTTTGTGCTCTTGAGATGGAGAGAGAAAAGGATACTTCTCGCTACGGAGAATGGCGATTCGAGATAGGGCTATGGGTGGGCAAAGCAGCCACTCCCAATTTCCTGGGAGAAAAGGGTGATAAGAGACAGGATTCTGCAAGAGCAAAGGTAAGAGCGTTTAAGGGAAATCCTCGGGGCAAGCCATCCCCTATTCCTCTGGAGAACTGTCCGTGGTGTGGCACTCGCTTTGAACCCACATCTTTCAACCTTCTGCCGACAGAAGACCACCCTCGCGAATTGCAGATCACCTGCTCAACCTTCGAGTGTGATTTTACACGGAACAGACCTTTACCAATTGTTGCAGTCGATGAACAGATATACCGTCGTCTCCCGGCATTCCTGATCTCAACCGTTGATAAGTTCGCATCCCTTCCATGGACAGGACAGACGGGAGTATTACTTGGCGCAGCAGACCGCTATGATAATTCGGGTTTTTATGGATCCGCTGAACCAGGTAAGGGAACTCCTCTGGCAAACCCATTGCCCCCACCTGACCTTGTTATACAGGATGAGCTGCATCTCATTTCAGGTCCGCTCGGTACAATGGTAGGATTGTATGAAACTGCAATAGAGTCCCTCTGTGTTCGGGAAATAGGCGGACGTTCTGTTGGCCCTAAGATAGTTGCCTCTACAGCCACCGTTCGGCGAGCTCAGGATCAGATCCAGGCGCTATTTGCCCGTCCACTGACACAAGTATTTCCACCTCAGGGACCTAACCGTCGTGATTCCTTTTTCGCAAAAACTGTTCCACCTTCGGAACAGGCAGCGCGTCTATATCTCGGGGTTACTGCCCAGGGCAGGAATCCCAAGGAATCCATGCGCCGTGTTATGCTTGCTGTAATGGCCTCTGCTGAAAGAATGTATCAGGATGCAGGCGGTAACCAGAATCAGCAAAATCCTGTTGATCCATACATGACTGTGCTTGGGTATTTCAACAGTCTTCGTGAGCTGGGTGGTGCGCGACGGGTCATTGAAGAACAGGTGCAGAACACCTTGAAAAAATATGGCGGACGTATTCGCATTGGGGCACAACAGGGAATTTTCAATAACAGAAAATCCTTTTCTCAAGTGGTAGAACTGACCTCAAGAGTTTCCACCAATGAAGTCGCAGCAGTTCGCCGACGCTTGGAGTCGCCTTTTCACAGAACGAACGAACGTGTAGACTGTGCCATTGCTACCAACATGATATCCGTGGGCCTTGATATATCTCGCCTCGGATTAATGATTGTATCTGGGCAACCGAAGACTCATGCGGAATACATCCAGGCAACAAGCAGAGTTGGAAGAGATGATCAGCGACCGGGGCTTGTGATTACTCTGCTGAATGTCCACAAACCAAGGGACCGCTCCCATTACGAAAGGTTCAGGCATTATCATGAAACTTTCTATAGATCTGTTGAGGTTTCAAGCGCTACTCCTTTTTCTGCCAGGGCGCTGGATAGAGGTTTAGCCGGAGCGCTTGTTGGTTTGGCACGTCACTGTATACCTGAACTCACACCCAGCAGAGGTGCAGGTAAGGTCGGTGAAACCAGACGAATTTTGGAAAAGAAGCTCCTTGATTCTTTCCTTGAACGCGTCCGAAAACTTCCCTTCACAGATGAAGAAGAAAGAACAGAGAGGATATCAAGTGTTCAGAACCGGGTTACAGATCTTCTCGATTCATGGCAGAAAGTAGTAATAGACTATAATGATGCCGGGGTGGAAGTGAAGTATCAGAAGTATGAGGCTGGCCAGGCTCAGCCACTTCTCAGAGACATTCTTGATCAGGATTTCGAATCGGAACACCATAAGAAATTCAGGGCAAACAGATCACTGAGAGATGTAGAGCCACAGGTAAATCTGTTCCTGCGAAACCTGTCTGACAACCGGGTGGAGAATGACGATGAGTAAAAAGGCAAGTGGCCAGATCCGTCAAAGCCAGGTAATCACAACATTCGGGCCAGGTGCTTTGATAGACTTGCCACAGGATTCCGCAATTGTCGGAGGCTTGGAAACATGGTCTCACAACCTGGTTGAAATAATTGAACCTCGCCTTACACAAAAACTTCAAAGCATAACTGGTGTTAAATCGCAACAGCTTTTTGCACCACCAGTTGACGAGGATGATCCACGCAGTCCCTCGCGAGGAATTTGTGCCTGGCGATTCCCGGAGTGGTTTCTAGTGCAGGAAGACCCTTTTAGTGACAATACCAGGCAATCACGACGCTTGGTAAATCGAAAGAGTCTTGAAAGAGGGAAGTTCGATGGCCGTCCCGTCGTTGCAACCCGTTTCGTGCGAGCATGCCCAAAGGGGCATGTTGACGATATTGATTGGCAGCGCTTCGTTCATGGACCCGATAATAATTGTCCACGACAGCTCTGGCTGGATGAACGTGGTACCAGTGGTGATCTGTCTGATCTATATGTGCGGTGTGAATGTAAGAAATCACGGAGTCTGTTTGAAGCTTCTGAGCTTGAACTGAACCCTCTGGGCACTTGTCGAGGTGCACGCCCCTGGTTGGGTAAGCAAGCGGTAGAGGGATGCAATCTTCCCAGTAGGTTGCTTATACGCACTGCATCAAATGCTTATTTCCCCATGGTGATCAGTGTCCTTTCTCTTCCCGATCGAGGAAGTGTTCTTGAGAGCATAGTGCAAAGTCTTTGGGATGATCTTCAGATTGTCGACGGTCCTGAGTCCCTTGTAGTCTTAAAAAGGAAGTCGAAGATTACTGAACAGCTTGCTCCATTTAGCAGCGAAGATGTTTTAAAGGCAATTGAATCTCTCAAAACTGGAAGGGTCGAAGAGAAACCCGTAAAGCATGTTGAATTGGATGCCATTCTTACCGTACCGGAGGGTTTTGGGGATGATGTTCCTATTGATCCGGACTTTCATGCTCGTAGACTTCCTGACCACGCCTGGCGCAGTTCGGAATCATATCAAGGTATCGAGTCAGTTTTTCAGATACACCGTTTGCGTGAAGTTCAATGTCTTCTTGGCTTTACCCGCTTTGAAGCAGTAACACCTGATATCAACGGGGAGTACGAAACTGATGTGCAAAGGGCAGAGATTGCCTTGGAGCCTACATGGTTCCCTGCTGTTGAAAACAGAGGTGAGGGGGTATTCATACAGCTTCGCGCCAAGGTTGTTAATGAATGGCTTTCAAGAGCCCCAGTCAGGGAACGTCTTCTTTCTCTGGAGAAGGGGCATAAGCAGTGGATCAAGGATCGAAAGTTTGATCGGCCATTTCCTGGGGGGCCATATGTAATGCTTCATACTCTTTCACATCTACTTATACAATCACTTTCCATGCAATGCGGCTACCCTGCAAGCTCGATACGGGAAAGGATATACACTGACCCGGATTCGGGCCGTTATGGGATACTTCTATACACTGGAAGCCCGGACGCAGAAGGAACGCTGGGAGGTCTTGTTCAACAGGGAAGACACATTGAACACCATCTTGAACAGGCTCTCAGGATGGGTGCTCTATGTTCAAATGACCCGGTTTGCTCGCAACATGATCCTGGCAAGAGCCTTGAACACCGATGGCTTCATGGAGCTGCCTGCCATGGCTGTGCCCTTGTGGCTGAAACTTCATGTGAAATGCGTAATGACTATCTGGATCGGGCTCTGGTTGTTCCTATACTCGGATGTTCAGAAGCAGCTTTCTTCATAAGTGAATCATGATAAACTCTCTTCTCAGTATTCCTTCCCACCTGCTTGAACGACTTGCAATCGCCTTGGAGATTGGTCTCCTTGGTCCGTCACCCTCTGAATCCACCATAACGGCTGTTTTAGGAACTGCAGACAACTCTGAAGCAATCATTTCAACTATTATTGAACTCAACAGCCTGGGTATCTCAGGACCAGCTGCAGCAGCCTGGCTCAGAACCATTGCAAGTGCGACTTCACGGGTAAAAAAGCCCGATCTTGTATGGTCTGGTCCAGAAGCTCCGGGTTTACATGCCAGAGATACGCGACGGGTATATGAAGAGCTTCTGGGTAGCGCAGAAAAATCAATATGGATTAGCACCTACGCTTACTTCGATGGCCCACGAGCCTTTGATGTCATGGCAAAAAGAATGGATTCTCTGCCATCTCTGAAAGCAACTCTCCTCCTTAATATCCAGCGTAAATGGGGCGATCCTACACCATCGGATCAGCTTGTTCGAAGGTTTGCTGACCGTTTCTGGGGTACGGACTGGCCCGGTTCAAAGCGACCCGATGTATTCTACGATCCGAGAGCGCTTGATCCCGATGGTCCAGGGGGCGTTCTTCACGCGAAGGCAGTTGTCACTGACGACGAATCAGTGTTCATTACATCGGCAAATCTCACAGAGGCTGCCCTTGACAGAAATATTGAACTTGGGATTCTTTTGCGAGATAGAACATATGCTCTCACCATCTGCAGATACTTCCAGATACTCATTGATCGAGACCTGCTGAAACCGTTGCCTTTGCAATGATATATTGTCATCACAGGATGACGAAGTAAGCTTTTAAAAAGAAAGCTCCCGTCGATTGGAGATGCATGCATTCAATATCAACTGTTGGGTGTCTACTTGAGACTGCTATAAATAATTTTTGCCTATCCCCGATATCGACCATTAAATACAAAATGCTTAAAATCAAATTGTGCAAATTATGGACTTGACAGTAATAACCAGTCCATCGATAGTAAAACAAATGATTGACTAGCCGAGACTTCGACAAGCATGAACTTTGCATATCATTGTTCCCGGGGTGTGTTGTGACTTGGGAATTCGCAACGCATTAGATACTACTCTTCTAGGGAATCACTCAAAGCTGGTAGTAGTATTTTTGTTGGGCAAATCAGATAACTCATGGAGGTTACACTGTGAAATATGTTTTTACCCTATTCCTTGTTGTACAAAGTGCCGTCTCTGGATGGGAATATCGGATTCGGACTGATCCCATTACCGATGTTGTAACCAAAGCTATTTACACAGGGGCAAATTCAATTGTTGGTGTAAACTCTCATAATGAAAAACCCGTTTTGTTTATTCGAGTTTACGAAGATGGTGAAGATACAGCTATGGAGATTGGAATCGGTTGGCCAAGTGGTTTGCCGATGGAAGAACCTATTCAATGCATTACAAGAGTTGACCAAGAAACCCCCATTACCTACGAGCTTCATCCAGAACCACTAAACAGAGATACATATTTTCAGCCAAACGGGATTCTTGACGAATTATTCGAGAAGATGCTTATCGGTAATGAGTTTGTTATTAGGTTCACACCTGAGAACTCTTACCCTATCACCGCAATATTCTCACTACAAGGAATGACAGATGCCGCTAATAGCGCTTGTCTAGGTAATGAAGGCGAGTAGTAATAAAGGTATAAATAGCGTGAGCCTGCCGCTAGCCAGGTTTGGCGCTTGTTACGCTGATTGTTGGGCACAAATCCGGGTGGTGGCATAGATGGCAAAACATAAGAATCTAAGTAACCCCTTCTCCACGGGAGGCGGCGGGGTTCATTTTGAGGCACACGTGCAGGCATCTTTTATCGCGTTGATGCTCTCTGGTGGATATGCACCTTGCCTTCCATGCTGGCCTATCACGGAAATTAAACTGCAGGGCAAGATTGATGGCTTCGACACGGACGATCTAGTGGTTATCGTAGAAAACGCAAGTAGTAAGGAACAGCGGAAACTCCTTGGGCAGGTCAAATACTCCATTGCCATCACTCAAAGCAGCACCATGTTCGGAGAGGTGATTCAGGCCGCCTGGAATGACTTCCACAATTCCAAGGTTTTCATAAAAGACAAGGATACTATCGCGCTGATTACAGGCCCGCTCAGCGCGACTGACACCCACAATGTGCAATGGCTTTTAAACCAGGCTAGGCACACAAAAGGCGTTGATGAGTTTCTCAGGAATGTGCTGCAGGCCAATTTCAGTCCGCCCAAAAGCACTGAGAAACTTAAGGTGATTCAACATCACCTTAAAGCAGCAAACGGTGGCAAAGTGGTTTCGAAGGAAGAGCTCTATAGCTTTTTAAATCATTTTCATTTGCTTGGTTACGATCTTGGGAATGAGTTCGGTGTTGTCCTGTCTCTGCTGCATTCCCACATTTCTCAATTCCAGCAGCAGTACCCCCAGTGGGTGTGGGCAAGAGTTGTCGATATCGTACAGACTTGGAACCAGGATGCCGGGACCATCACCCCCCTCAAACTGCCCGAAGACCTATTAGAAACCTTCAAACAAAGAGCGGTGGCTGAAATACCAGAGGAGTTAAAGACTGCTCAAGAAAAGCCTGAAACCGATTGGACACAACACCCCTACGCTACCTATTTGGCCTTCGCAGTACTGATTGGTGCTTGGAATGAAAGGAGTCAATGTGACCTTGAAGCAATTACTCAGTTGTTTGGCATCAGCTATGAGGAATGGCTATTAAAGGCAAGGGAATTATTACATTGTTCTAATAGCCCCCTGTCTCTCAAGAACGGCATCTGGAAAGTTAAAAATCGAATTGAGCTGTGGAATCTACTGGGATCACGCATCCTTGATTATAATCTCGAAACCTTTCAGGCCCTGGCTGTTTCCTTACTAAAAGAGCCGGACCCCGCTTTCGAATTGCCTGCCGAGGAGCGATACGCAGCGAGTATTCACGGTAAAGTGCTGAAATGTTCGCACATATTGCGAAAGGGAATCGCTGAAGGTTTGGCTATTTTGGGCAGTCATCCTGCTGCATGCAGCAACTGTTCACGGAGCAAGGTTGAAGTAGTCTGTTTGTTGGTGATACGTGAAGTTCTAACCGACGCTGACTGGGTTTTATGGGGTAGTCTGAATAATTTACTGCCTGTTCTGGCCGAAGCCGCTCCCGATGAATTTCTTGCTGCGGTCGAAAAGGCATTACTCCTGACTCCTTGTCCCTTTGATGAGCTTTATACCCAGGAAGGCGGCGGTATCTTAGGCGGTAACTATTTAACCGGCCTACTCTGGGCTTTGGAAGGGCTTGCTTGGGAAGAACAGCACCTTGTTCGAGTCTGTGTTACGCTAGGTGAACTTGCCAGCCATGACCCCGGCGGTCAGTGCACCAACCGCCCATCCAATTCGCTCGCAGCCATATTACTTCCCTGGCTTCCGCAAACGCTGGCATCTGTTGATAAGCGCAAGGTAGCGGTGCAAACACTACTTAACGAATGGCCAAATGTCGCTTGGAATCTGATTATCCATCTGCTACCCGGCCAACACCAGACCTCTTCCGGTTCACACAAACCATGCTGGCGAAGAACAATACCAAGTGACTGGGGAAAAGGAGTGACGCATCAGGAATATTGGCAGCAGGTATCGTTTTACGCTGAACTTGCAGTTGCTGCAGCTGGTAACGATTCCGATCGACTTTCCGTGTTGATTGACCACTTTGATAATTTGCCAAAAACAGCCTTTGACCAACTTCTCGAAGTCCTTGCCTCACAACTTTTTTCCGAACTTAAGGAAGAACAACGGCTTCCACTTTGGGATCATCTCACAAAATTCACAAGTAAACACCGGCGTTTCTCCGATGCTAAATGGGCGTTGCCCGATGAACCAATTGCCCAAATTGAACAAGTTGCAGAGCGACTCGCTCCGACAAACCCATTCAACCTTTATCAGCACCTCTTTACTGATCGTGATTTTGACCTCTATGAGGAAAACGGCGATTGGGAGGAGCAGAGAAAACAGCTCGACACTCGTCGGGAAACGGCCATATATGAAATCCTTCAGCAAAATGGCGTGGATGGTGCCATTCGATTCGCCGAATCAGTTGCTTCACCAGTCCAAGTGGGGCATGCGCTTGCTGTAATTGACGACGAGGAGACAGAACAGTTCCTTTTACCTTACTTTCTGGATATTTCGGACAACAAGCGTAGGTCACTTGTGAGAGGATTTATCTGGCGGCGCTACCGCATCAAAGGTTGGGAATGGTGCGACAACATCGATTATTCTGGTTGGACGCCAGAGCAAATGGGACAATTCCTTGCCTGCTTACCATTTACCAAGAATGCATGGGATCGCGCTTCTGAATGGCTTGAGAAACACGAAAGTGAATATTGGACCCGCACCGGTGCGAATCCCTATCAAGCTGATGGCGATCTTGTTATTGCTATTGAAAAGCTCATTGAACATGGCCGACCACATGCCGCGATCAACTGCCTGGATAGGATACGCCATACCAAGCAGCCAATAGATACTGCCCAATGTGTTCGAGCATTACTCGCAGCACTTTCATCCCGAGAACCTAACTACGAGATAGACGGATACCGCATCGTCGAGCTAATCAGGTTTCTTCAGTTGGCGCCTTCGGTTAACCAGGATGACCTCTTCAAAGTGGAGTGGTCATATCTCCCCTTGCTGGACCGCCATAGAGGAGTGGCACCACAGCTCCTTGAAAACAGACTGGCCAACGATCCCGAGTTTTTTTACGAGGTCATCCAATTAATCTACCGTTCAAAGAAAGAAGATCAACAGTCGAAGGAGCTCACCGAGGAAATGATAGGAATGGCAACAAATGCCTGGCAACTGCTGCATGAGTGGGAAACACCTCCGGGGATGCAATACGATGGAACATTCAGCGTAGAACGCTTCACCGAATGGCTCCAACGCGTTAAAATACTTTGTGAGGAATCCGGCCATCTGGAAGTTGCACTCATCAATATTGGCGAAGTGTTGATTCACGCCCCTTCTGACCCAGACGGATTGTGGATACACCGCGCTGTCGCTGCAGCACTGAATGACCGTGAAGCAGACAAGATGCGAGATGGTTTCAGAACGGGGACATACAACTCACGCGGCGTTCATGTGGTTGATCCAACCGGAAAACCGGAGAGAGTGTTATCTGAAAAGTATCGAAGAAAAGCTGAGGAAATAGAGAATGCTGGTTTCCAGCGATTCGCCGTTACATTGAGAGGTTTGGCAGAAGGTTATGGCCAAGAGGCTGAACGAGTAATTAGCGATCACGAAGATAGAGATGAATAATCTTACTACCTAACGAGTAAAGGAATAGCACTGCACATCATGTGCGCTGCAATCCTGTGTTGAATTTAGCGACGACTCTGTTTGGTTATCTATTGATGGACTGGGGTAGGCCGAATAGGTAAAGATTTTTTAAGCTGGCAAGAAAAGGGTGTCTTCCCCCCTCTACTTTTTACCCCACCTACGTATGAGTACTGACCTCAATCTCAAGAGGGTAAGTTGCCCTTTCTTCCGCATACTTTACTGCTTCAGCGACTGTTGAGTTCCTCAGACTCGCCAGAATAGCGCAATTGAAAAGCATCTGGGAAAGATTCGTTCCATGCCAGCTCACAGTCATTGGGTTGAATTCCTACCCAAGTCTCTCAGAGTCATTTCCCACATAAGCTGGTGTCCGTTGTTTCTTGGCATCCTGTCGACTTCAGGAGCGTAAAGAGTAAGCTCCATCTTCTCCTCATCCCGTCCAGAGCAATACCTGCGTGCTGTCCCAAGTGCGTTTTCGATCGCATCAACAAAGGCTTCTGGTTCAGTATCTACACCAAGCTTGTGAAAAGCACTGAAAAGACCAGCTCTGAGCCTTGAACCGAATGTGGTGTATCTTCTTCTTCATCCTCAGATCGGTATGCACTGATAAGATCTTCAACTGAGAGATTAGTGTAAAGCTGCAGCGCACCTGGTGTCTCCGCATCTGTAATTCTAAATCTCATGTTGTCTCCTTAGAATTATTGTGGACGGGGCACCCTTTTCAAGATGCCCTGCACATTCCCTTCTCAGCATCGCCCTGATCGTGGCCGGTGCCACTTCCCGCCGTTCTTCGTCGGGATATTTCTTTCTGTAAGGAAGGTGGAAATCCACTAATAATTCTTTCCATGGCTTCTGAAGTCTTGCATCAGTTCCAGAATGCGGAGTTCTTCTCCACAGGAAAAAGCCTGTCACCTTCTCTTCTGTAACCGTAGGGCACAGATGTGTACAGAAAGGGTCTAGTTTTCACCGTGGAAAGACAGATTCGCTTCTGTACAGCATGCCATGCGCAGCGTCAATGAGTTCGGGCTGGAGGTAGGCTCTTGTCGCTGATGGAGAGCCGAATCAGATATTATATATCATATTGATAATTATGTATATAGCACTATAAATGCATATCTGGAAGAAGAAACAACAGATATATAGAAAAATGCAACATTAATACTGAATAAGTAAACTCTAAATTCTGTAAGACTGCTGTTATGATAGTTATTTTATTAAATATAACTTGTTCGTTCGTGGTGGCAATACCTCGAACCTACCTATATGAAAAACGCTCACTTTTGGAAAAAGCATCCTTGCACCCCCGCCCTACCAACGCATATTTTGGCTCTACCCCCGACCGAGGACAGCCAATTTCCACCTGCCCACCTTGGATTTCGTCTGCACCTCTTGCCCAGATTGGCACGAAAAGGGGCTCGATTTGTCTGGATAATGTAGGGAGAGAAATTAATACTTATTGCAGCGCAGCCACAAGTAGCTGAACTGCAGTGATTTTGGTGTTTGGGAGGCCTGGAGATTTTTTGGGAGGTATGATCCGCAGATCTCTCGGAAAAGGATTATAGTGGAGCTATACCATGACGTCAGTTCATGATTATTGACCATGAAAATGCCGATATTAAAAATTTATGCCCTCATTTAGGGTGTTGCATAGGGTGTTGCATGATCGGCTATGTCTGTTTATTGGATTTTTAGGTGCTAAATGCAAGGAAAATGGGTTGAGTTTTCTACGAAGAAGAGTTAAGAGCGTGGGGCAAGCCGAAGCCTGCCCCTGTGTTTCTGGCGATCCCATACTATTCATGAAGAGAATTCTGCAACATGCGTCGGACTGTTGCAGGATACCACTTGCCGCCGTTCTTCGTCGGGATCTTTCTTTCTGTAAGGTAGGTGGCAATCCATTGGTAGCTTTTTCCTTGGCTTCTGAAGTCTTGCATCACCTCCAGGATATGGAGTTCTTCCTCCACAGGGAAAAGCCTGTCTCCTTCCCTTCTGAAACCGTATGGCACAGGTGAATAGACAAGCCCCTTCGCCTTCTTGTGCTGCAGGGCAGCTGATGTTCTTTCGGAGATCTGGTCGCGTTCGAATTCCGTGAGGACTGCCATCAGTCTGAAGATCATCTTGCCAGAGGCACTTGTAGTATCAATTTGCTCCGAAAGACTCACAAGATCAGCCCCAGCTTTATCCAACTTCTCAGCAATCTGCAGGGTGTCCTTGGTACTTCTGGACAAGCGGGAAAGAGAATAGACCACCAGAACTGCCTTTTGTTCACAGGACAGCCTCAGAGCCTCTTGCAGGGCCGGTCTCTGCCTGATCCCGGTTCCACTTATCCCGGCGTCCTCAAAGAGCCGTATAAGCCGGATATGGGCCTTTTCTGCCCATTCCTGGATTGACGCTGCCTGTGCATCCAGACTGACACCATTTCTTGCCTGCTCATCGGTGCTGACCCGGACATAGCCAATGGCATTCATGTTAGTGGTGTCCAGGATTTCTGGTCACAGGCAGATGAGACTTTAACAGGGGATTCATCAAGAAGCCCCTTTGAGTGTATGAAGAGTTTTCTTGTCACTGGATGACCTCCAAGGATCGTATACAAGGGCATGGGTATATCCCTCTGTACCCTTGCATATGCTTTCGACTCCGCATCTTGTTGCTATTAGCTTAATTGTGTCTTAGAACAAAGACGTGTGCAGAATAGGAGTCTAGTTTTTCACCGTGGAATGAGAGGTTCGGTTGTTTATAAATAGGATTGACTCGCCTAGCGCTTGTTTATATGCTGAAGAATATTGAATTGATTCAGCTTGGGATTTTGTTTGCGCTAATGGTTTTCCTCACGAAAGGAAACTAAAATGGATAATGAAATGCCTACGGAGGACAAAGGTCAAGAAAACGAGCTCAACTCATCATCTGAACTAGAGGTTACCGATACAGAACCAAAACCCAAACGCAAACGAAAGAAGTCAGGAAGAGCAGTTCTTGTTGTATTAGCGTTCATTCTTCTCGCTATGCCTTCTGTTTTCCTGTACCTTGCCAAGTCAGAAGATAATGCAAATGAAGAGCTTCGGGCTGAGATGTCCAACTATCTTGTTTTTAGCTATGCCCTTCATCTGCGAAGCTACTGGGCGATGTCTAACATTGACAATGCATTTGAAGCTGCTAGCAATGAAGGAGACTATGGACTAACAACGATGTACCTACCGTTATACATCAAGCGAGCAAAACGGCAAGTTACTCTAGCACAGGAAGAAATTGATGGGTACAACGGAACAATTCCAATACAGGCAAGGACATCATACAATCTTCTTCGTAATTGCTTTAATGAGCTGGAAGACCTGACTGATGAATTTGAGAGCATACCCACAGCAGTAGTGCCATATGGCGAACTTGTATCCGATTCTGTCATTACCACATGGACAGCCAGACAAGCTGTCAGAGTAAGATTTGACCTTCTTCAAGACAATTTAAGATCATTGCGAAGTGATGCGGTCTCATCTGGTTATGAGTGGGTTTATGAAGACATGCGCTTGAAGGCTACATACGATATTAAGGTTGAACCTGGGCAAACCATGTTTTCGTCAAGCTCCTTCTAGGTCCACTAGCGGGGGCAACCATAACACGGCGGCCCCCGCTTGTTAGGAACTAAGCCGGTTTCCCAACCTCCCTCATGTCCACCCTGATGCAGTCAACAATCTCACCGAAGGCTTCGCAGGTGGTGGGCTTCAGGACGATCCTTGCACCTGGCCAGTTTACCGCTTTGGGTTCGTGGAGGATCTTGGCAACGGCTTTGGCGTTGGTCTTGTTCAGGATGAGTTCCTTATCCGTTTCATTGAACCGGATGATGAACTTCTCCGCCTTCTGACCAGTCGCCATCTGCACCTTGTCGCGAATCACCTCGGAAATGGTAAGGGCCACCGGCTTTCCCTCGAAGTCCGCCGCCTTCAGATAGCGGCTGGGGAACATCAGATCCACATGCATCTGCGGGTTGTTATCCTGCTTTGAGGTCTTCACTGTCATCAACTCCTTCGAAGTCTATTGTGTCAATTGTGTCATTGTCTGTAAGTGCCCACGATGGGGCTGCGAGTTCTGTTTCCACAGGCTCAGGTCCCGGCCAGATTCCTGTCTGGGTGCACTCCTTAACCTGCCTGAGCCAGCCTATGTACTCTTCCCTGGCTTTCTCCAAGGAATCCTCATCAAGCCAGTAAAGACGGCAGGCATGGGGAGGCTCCTTCTCCACAGCTATGATGCCGCTTCGCAGGAGTATTCCTTTTCCTGAAGAGACCGAATAGGCCTCACGGTACATTGCCGCCTGGTGGAAGTATCCCATCGTCCATGCTTTCAGGGCGAATGCTCTCGTATCTATGCTGCAGGTTGTCTTCAGGTCGAGGATCGCCCCTTCACAGGCAATCCAGTCAAGCCGCCCCTTGCAGGCAAGACCAGTTGCCGGGTTGTTCCAGAACAGAGACACTTCGGAGTGACCCTGTTCCAGAAGTCTTGCAACTTCAGCAGTTTCCCTGACGGCATTCCTTATGGCAAGGGCAGTATTGTGCTCTGTGTCCTTCAGAATGGAGCGCCCCTGCAGAGAAGCTTCCTCTGCGAACTCCTGGTAAGCCTTGCCTCTTCGATCACCGGGCCAGAGTGCATAATCAAGTTGGAATCTCTCCGGCTCGAACACTGCTGTATGTGTAGCCCTTCCCAAGAGCATGGCAGATGTCTGTGAAGTCGGGTTCTTGAGTGCATGCTGGTAGTGAAGGGGGCTTGTGGCCATGTGCTTCAGCGTAGAGAAGTTTATCCCCTCTGCGTCGGCGTAGTCAGAGAACCGCATTTTTCCCCCCGGCGGCTTGGTACGGGGAACGAGTGTTCGGGGTGCCATTGATGCATCTCCTTTCTGAGATTGATACTCACGTAAGCGCGATTGCTGATGTGACATGATGGTACATTCGTAGTTGACTGTTCTATTGCGATAGCATATATTACTATAAGAATATAGTAATACAAGATATCAATTGGAGGACAGTATGGAAGAAACCGATTACTCTCTTGATGCTCTGGTGAGGCACTGTGATTCGATGGCAAAGACCGAACAGTTGTCGAAGTCCAAGAGCTCTGTTTGGAAAACTGCCTGCCGCAGTGTCATTTCAGGCCTCGCACCGGAATTGAAGGCGGATGTCCGCAAGATTGATTTTGCGAGCGCTATGAGCTCGTACCAGGCTAACAACCCAAAGGCTGCAAAGAAAACATTATCAGAATATCGTTCACGCCTCAGAGATGCTTTGGCTTCATTTGTTGAACACGCAGAAAAGCCGGTAGACGTTCCTTCGGACACTAAATCTGACTCTGCTCCTGAGGGGGTTAATGAGAAGAGCCCAGAAGTTCCTGAACCACCTTTGCCCAAGAAGCCGACTTCGTCTCATACCCTCAACATTCCTCTTCGCCCGGATTTTATGGCTCAACTCATCATTCCCTATGATATTAAGCACGTGGAGGTTAAGCGTATTCTGAAAGTGCTTGAAGCTCTTGCCATGAGCAATGAGGAACTGGATTCTTAAGCCCCGAAGAGCAGGGGGGCTCACAGGTCATTGAGATCCGTGAGCTCCCTCTTTCTCTCAAGCTCTTCGGCAACTTCCGCCGGAGATTCGCCATTTCTGAAACTTCTGATAAGCTCTACCTCATCCAGGCAATCCACGATACCGATGCCGTATCTGTTCTTCAGAATGCGTCCCAGTTTCTTTTCCCAGAGCGGGTACTGGCATTCTGATATTGCTTTTTGATTAACATTTTCTCTCATGCCGGCACATTCCCAAGATGCTGCATGGACACCCATTCAGGGTCTTTCCCTGCACGTCCTGGAACGTAGATGATATGGTCCAGAAGGCGTACTTCGATCTCACGGGTTTTCTCGAAGATCTTCCTTGTGAGTGCGATGTCTTCCCGGCTGGGTTCACAACAGCCGCCAGGGTGATTGTGTGCGATGATGAGCCCTGTGGCGTTGGTCTCACACAGCAGGAAGGTAAGGATCTTCCGAAGGTGAACAGTGGCCATGTTGACCGTGCCTTCTTCGAGCTTCATGAAGCCCAGGAAACGGTTGCTGCTGTCCAGAGCCACGGCATAAACATTCTCGAAAGGTTCCTTCTTGAAGAAAGCCTCCAGGAGTCCCTGTGCGGCATCGAAGTCTGTTACCCGGTTATCAGGGTAAGAAGCTTTCCGTTTCCTCACGGAGACGCATTTCAGGCTTTTCTCGGCCACGATGTAGGTCCTGTGTTCGGTACCTGCTCTTGAATCTGTTGTATTCATTTTCTCTCCAACTTGAAAACCGGGTACAAATATAGGTAACTGGAATTGAGGGCTCAATCGCAGTCCTTATCTGCACCCGGTTTCTATCAATCAGGCAGAAAGCCTGTCTGCCATTGTTCCAAGGAAGAAATCGCCAACCTGTTCAGAGGTTGTTATCAGAGCGCGACCCTTGCCGTTGAAGGTAAGGCGATGAGTAACTTCCTGCATCAAATCCCAGACAGAATCGGCATTGCCGAGGTTCTGAACAACCGGTCCCCAGTCTCTGCCGGGAAGGTTGATACTGTTGGCAACGGAAGCAAGGGTCCTGATATCAAGAGGCATTCTGGAGAGGGTAGCTATTCTGGGAGCGATCTGTTCAAGGCTTCTTACACCACCATGGATGACTGACACCGCTTCCTTCAGGTCAAACTCCTGTGCAGCGGTGTGCTTTACAGTATAGGTGGAGAAGTGGCGGGGACTCATCAGGCCATTCGTGCAGGAGAGGACATAGGCCATTAGCACAAGACGGAACTTGGCCGAGCCGTCGTAAGAGTTCTCGACACGCAGACCGAGAGCTATGGCATCGCCAACTGCCGGTACTTCGACGATTTGATCTGACCTGTACATGGTGGAGAGGAACCTTCCTGTCCATATCGTCTTCTCCTCGGTCCAGTTCAGGGAGGACATGGACGTTATCTCCCTTGCTGTCTGCTGTGCCAAGCTGTTACTGATGAGCTGGTATCCCTGGGAATGAATGTTGATGCATTCCCACCTGTCATCATCGTTCAGTATCTCCACGCCGACCTGGGCGACTGATTCACCATTCACAGAGACGGGAGCCAGCCTTACAGGGGCAAATGGATCTGCGACACTTACCGTGCTCCGCAGTGTAGCTGGTTTCAGTTTCGTAATCATGGGATCTCCGTTCCAGCCTTTTAGAAGGCTTATCTTGTATCGGGAATATTCTGTTACTGTTAAAAAGGCCAGAAGACCCACGGTTGGATCCTCTGGCCAAGGAAGCGATATCTTGTTGACGAAATGAAAACTGTCAGTATCCGATGGTTAACTTGCTATCTGGGATTCTCTTCAAACAAGCTCTTCACGAACATCACGGCGAGAACGGTAGCCACTTCCTCCAGAGATTTGAGAATTATCTTGTCCATAATAGAATCACCTCCCTTCTTACTGAAAAACCCCTGTGGATCAACAGGGGCAGGGTGAAATTATCAGTTTGGTTTGCAGGGATCTCTACATTCTATTTATAACTCAAAACAAGCGCTTTTAGGGGCAAATAGCGCCAAATTAGATGCTTATCAGAGGTTACATGGCAAAGGGAGCTGATAGTGATGTGAATACTGAGGGAACAATCGTCAGCTGAGGCGCTGAAGACTTCATCTGACGGGCTGGTAGAAAAGAATACCGCTCAAAAACGATGTCCGGAGCTTTATCCCCCGGACACTCGTCTGACTGCATTTTTTAGCTTAAAGAACCCGGACTCAGGGTTTCGGGAAAGCACCCTGCCCTCCGGGCGGCGTCCCCGACCCTAAAATCAACGCACTGACCTTGCAAGACGAAAGCCCAGACCGCCGCCCCCGCTGCCCGGACTGTCGACGCCGCGATTGGCAGAACGGCAGTACCTGGCATCGCCGAACCAGGCGCCGCCGCGCTCGATACGAGACGAGCCTGATGGAGAGACCCTCGCGCTGCCATCAGTCGGCGCTCCTGAATGGCTTTCATGATACCAGTCTTCACACCATTCAAACACATTGCCCGACATATCATAAAGACCCCAGTCATTGGGAAGCTTCTGTGCTACGGGCTGAGGTGTTGTGTCTGTGTTGGCCCAGTACCATGCGTACTCGTCAATAGCTGTTGAGTCTGGATCGTCTCCCCAGTAGAACCTCGTGGTCGTGCCTGCCCGGCACGCATACTCCCACTCAGCTTCTGAAGGAAGACGGTAGGTGTATGATGGATCAATATCATTCATCCTTGTTATGAACTCCTGGCAGTCGTTCCAGGAGACCGTCTCCACAGGGCGGTTTAGATTTCCTGTGTATTGCGCTGGATTTTCTCCCATTACCTCCTGCCACATCCCCTGCGTAACTTCAGTTGTCATCATTTCAAACGACTGAATGTTCACCGAGTGAACAGGTCCTTCATCCGAATCACGCCCTGATTCAGATTGCGGAGACCCCATCTCGAAACTACCGGCGGGAATACTTACGAACTTCATGCCTGTGACGGGGTCCAATTTAGGTCCACCGCACCCCACCAATAGAAACAGCACCACCGCTGCAGTTAATGCAAAACTCTTTGATTTAATCACATCGCACGCATCCCTTCTGGCCTTGTATCAGGGTCACGACTCTACTGCCCGGTTTTATCGGTCACGCCTTAAACAAAATTATACAGCATAATTATTCTATAGAAAGGAATGGTCAAAAACAATGCAAGGGTCTGGAGTAGGGGAATCAAAGAAAAAAGATGGTGAGTGGAGCTCAGGATTACGGTCTGTGGTCTTTTATGCTTCCACAGGACCCGAGTGTCAATCACTCGTATCCCCAGCACACTTATTGTAGATAACGCACATAGGAAAACCGAGCAGACAAAAGGGTCCGCATGTCGCACAGTGCATGCCAGAATTAGGAATACAGCAAGGTCTCTTGACGAAGATAACTAAATTTTGTATAGAACATAAACTCGAAAGGGGGAGTCGATATGGAACAAAATTTTCCTGAGGTGATATTGAACCGCCGGCTGGAGCTTGAATTGAAACAGAAGTATGTTGCAAATTTCATTGGCCTAAGCGCTGTCATCCTGAGCCGCATGGAGAATGATGACTATCCTGCACCAAAAAAAAGCATCGTTTTGAAGTTAGCCGAAGTGCTTCAACTGGACTCAGATTCATTGCTGCTTTCAGCATCTCTTCAAGCGAAGTCCTTGGCTGATTTCAACAAAAATTACCCGATTTTAAGTTCCTTTCTCTGTACAATTGACATCATTATGAACCCTAAAGGCCAACTCAACATTTTTCAACAACTCGAAAACACTCTGCGCGTTTTCGCCAACCGGCGGATTCCCTTATGTATGAATATCATTTGCTTTTTAAATGGCTCTCTGGGGTTTGATAAAACACCCAAAAATGGTTTGCCATCCCTGCGATCTATTTTTTCACACATTAAAAGTCAAGGAGAATGGTTTACAGATTTCACTGAAGAATTCTGTTCTATTGCCGAACTGAAACTACACTACGTTACTTATCTGAATAAAGCTAAGCTGTTGAAAGATGCAATAGATAAGAAAAGAACTGTGACGCGGATAGGAACTGAGATGAATGAGCGGATAAATGAGAAGCTGATAAAAGAGAGGGATGAGCTGAGAAATGAGATTGACAAGCTTCGTGCGCTCTCTTGTGGCAAAAATCCAGATGCCCCTCAAAGATCCGAGGAAAGTTCCGGGACACAACCCGCATCTTCCGACCCGAGCGTAAACACTCGCAAACCCATGACGAAAGGGGAAAACGACAGTTCAACCTAAAAAGGCAGTGATACCTTCTGTTACCAGATATTAGAGAACCCGCCAGGTGGCTGCCTAGCGGGCCCAAAAACAACGTCTCATTCCGCTAAGAAAGGAACGCGAAATGAAATATGCTTATTATGATCTTGAGTGTAAAGGGCTTTTTACACATTGCTCATCTAGCCAAACTATCCCCGTTCTCACAACAGCTCTTCTGTTAGGTATGCAGACTGGAGGGGCTTGTAATGCCTAAGGCAATCGGACAGCCGGGTCTTTTTGAACAGGTCGCGGGATCGAATTCAAGCACGAAGGTTCCCAACTCATCAGTTAAAGTGGAACGACCACATTTAATCATATCAACTCATCCAGTTAATGAGCTGCTCTCACAACCGCAGAAAGTGAATGAGACGAGTCACGCTAAGGACTCGCCTCATACGACTGACCCATCAAGTCAGTGCACTGCTGAAGAATGGCAGAAGCCTCTACAACTGAGGGAAGACACCGGGGAACCACCAACTTTCCCAGTCGAGGTTCTACCTGAATGGCTTGGGGATATGGTGAATGCAGTTGCAGTTACAACACAAACACCAGTTGAGGCGGCTGCAAGCATTGGGCTTGGCGTTTTAGCCTTAACAGGAGCAGGTCGGGTAACGGTTGAGGTATCACCGGATTGGAGCGAGCCCTTATGTCTATTCGTGGTGGTCGCTCTTCCATCTGCATGCCGGAAAAGTGCTCTTTTCAACATGCTGAAGAAACCGCTTGATAAATGGGAGCAGGCAGAATATGAACGCCTTGTACCAGAAACCGAGTTAGCCAAGACGGACAAGCATATCCTTGAGCTCCGGCTTCAGAATCTAAAGAAGCAAGCAGGTAATGGGCTTCATGAAGCTGAGGAGGAAGCCCGTAGTTTGTCGGTTGAACTCAGTAAAAGAAATGAGCCTATCATCCCGCGGCTGTACACAAGCGATGTGACACCTGAGGCGATAGTGCGCCAACTGGCTGAACATAATGGTCGTTCGGGCGCCCTTTCTGCAGAAGGCGGGGAACTGATAGCTACTCTTTCTGGACGATATTCGAGCAAGGGCCAGATAAACATTGAGGTGTTTTTGAAAGCCCACGCCGGCGATTCAATCCGTGTTGATCGTGCAGACCGAACCCGAGCTCCTGTTACGATTAACCACCCTGCACTCACCATCGCCCTCTGTGTACAACCATCTGTTCTCGAAGAGATTTTCCAGCGCAAGGAATTTGAAGACCGAGGTTTTCTTGCCCGATTCATGTTTGTCCTTCCTAAAAGTCCACTGGGGGATCGTGATGTTGATGCTCTGAGTATTTCAGGTCAAGTAAAGACAGATTACGAGAAGTACGTACTAAGTCTTCTCAACCAGCCCAGGAAAATGGAGAAGAATAATCAGCCTGAGTGTCTTACGCTGACGGCTGAGGCACTAGAATTGCTAAAGGAATTCATGAGAGACCTCGAACCCAAATTGGGGTATGGAGGTCAATACGAGCACATGTCAGCATGGGTGGGTAAGCTTGCAGGGCTAATCGCCCGGCTTGCGGGTGTTTTGCACCTGGCTGCCAAGCCGGAGAACCCCACACCATGGCTGGAACCTATCAGTGCAGCAACAATGAGAGGAGCTCTTGCTCTCGGATCGTTTTACAGAGAGCATGCGGAGCGGGTGTATGGAGTCTTTGGCGGAACACCAGAATCTCGCATGGCATTGCATATTCTCGAGTGGCTAAAGCGAACACGAACGAAAACTTTCACCGAGCGTGATCTTTACAGAGCCCTTGCAACGCGAAAGGACAAGATTCAGGAGTCGCTAAAACTTCTCGAAGAAACAAGTCACATCCGTTTGCAGGTTGAAAAAACAATCAGCGGGGAGAAAAAACCAGGCCGTAAACCAAGTCCTATATGGGAAGTCAATCCTGTACTACACATGGGTTCTGTCAAATCGTCAATTTTGTCAACAGCGTGCTGACATGAGGATGGCACCTGATAACATGGGCGAGGCAGAAGGATCCTTAGGAATAGTGAAGGAGCTCGGAGAACTTGCCAGAGAAGCAATCATCGACAAGGGTGCTCTTGCCAGAATGTTCAACCGCTGTCCAACGAGTATAGAACGGGCAGTTGACCGTGGTGAACTTCCTGCCCCTGTGAAGATAATGGGGAAAGCACGCTGGACAGCAGGGGCCATTTTGGATCATATAGATGCAAGACTGAAGCATGAGACAGAAAAGGCTGCCAAGGAAAGGGAAAGACTGGCCCGGTATGATCCCTGACAGCCAGGGATGATGGCTTATGCAGCAGAAATGACAAGGCAAGTTTGAAACAGGAAGGTCACCGGTAAGACAAGATGCAGAACAATCAGACCATCAATACGGGTGACCTTCCTGAACATAAAGACCTGGAGGATAGAAATGGCTGGCGTTAGAAATAAGCCGAAACCCAATGGGAAGTATCAGGCATGGTACACTGACTACCGAGGTGACAGGAAATACTTCATGGGCACCACGAAGAAGATCGATACCCGAAAAATGGCAGAAGATCTGGAAAGCAAGAACAGACAGATCAAGATGGGTACAGCTCTACCAAAGTCATCTGTAGCCAAGAATGCAGAAAGACCTTTCAGACAAGTTGCTGATGAGTACCTGGCCTGGGGAAACTCCCAGGGTGGTCTTGGTGGACGGTCATGGGGTAAAACACATACGAAGGAGCGCACGAACAAGCTGGGATGGTGGGAAAAGCGCCTGAAGCTGAAGAGACTGAGTGATCTCTATGGAGTTCTGCCCGAGGTTGAAAGGGCACTGCGGGAGCTCCAGGCCGGAGGACACAGTGGAAGCAGGGACGGGATTTCGGGCAAAACCCTGAAGAACTACGCTGAATGCCTGAGAACATTCTGCTGCTGGGCGAAGAAACGAGGTTATCTGGATAGAAACCCGCTGGAAGACCTTGTTTCCTTCGAAGGTGCTCCAGAGTCTACGAAAAGGGCATTAACACCCGGGGAACTTGGAAGGGTAATGGCAGTTGCGCCTGAACACAGGCGATTGCTTTATGAAGTGGCTCTGGTGACAGGACTGAGGGCGGGTGAACTCCGCTCACTGACACCTGCATGTGTTGATCTGAAGAGATCGGTGTTGATCCTTAGTGCAGACTGGACAAAAAACAGAAAGCCTGGGCTTCAGCCTATACCCGGTGAGTTAGCGCTGAGACTCGTGGAGTATGGGAAGAGCGGTGTCGCTGCTGAACTGTATGAGAAACACTACAGCAGAAGTGATGCAAAGGTGGCAGAAATACCGGCGAAACCCCTGCTGTTCATATCAACCCATCCATCCAGAGAGCTGGATAAGGATCTTGAAGCTGCGGGTATCCCGAAGGATATACCAGACGAGGGCAAAGTTGACTTCCATTCACTGCGTATGTGCTTCATCACCAACATCGTAAATGCCGGTGCCAACATCAAGGAGGTTCAAACACTTGCCCGTCACTCCAACCCGAATCTCACAATGAACACATATGCCAGAGCCAGGACAGACAACATGGCTGCGCTGGTAAACCAGGTGTCTTCTACAGTTTTGGAACAAACCGAGCGTGCACAATGCGTGCACATTGATGAAAATGGAGGGGATAGCCAACCGGCTATCTCCTCTTCTGACAACAACATAGATGGTGTTTTGGAGTGGTGGAGGCGGCGGGATTCGAACCCGCGTCCGGTCACGGGGACTCGGCAGGCACTACATGCTTAGTCCGCTCTTATTTTCTCGCCCTTGCGTTGGCTGCGGACCGCCTCGTTTGGGCCAGTTCCCATTGATCTTACCGATTCCCCCGGGAAACACGGGTTGGCGGCCAGCCTCCTGATCGACGCCCCTTCCGAATCCGGAGACAGAACCCGGAGGGACGGCTGCCACTTATTTTGGCAGCTGTCGCAAATTATGCGGCAGTTATTTCTATGCCCACCTTTTTAACGAGGCCGGTGGAACCTCGGCATGCTCCCACGGAATCTCAGCCGTACCCGTCGAGACCTGTCGCCCCCACGTTGATTCCTGAGGGAATATACACTTATTTCAGCGGTGTGGTTCCAGCTTGATTTTTAGAGGTGAATGTGCTATATGTTGCACTTATACTGGAAACAACAAGGGAGAAGATAATGTCCTGGATTTGCGATATATGTGGAAAGAAGCCTTCCGTTGGTAACACAATAAGCCACTCTGACAAGCGTTCCAAGCATGTATTTATGCCCAATCTTCAGAGTGTTCGCGCAATTATTAACGGCAAGCCAAAGAAAATCAAGGCATGCACTACCTGCATAAAAAGCGGCAGGGTGATAAAAGGCTAAGAGGCTTTGTTGTAGTATTTTAAAGGGGAAGCAGCGCTTCCCCTTTTTCTTTATGTCTATTCGTCTCTTTATGCTTATTATTCGTCTTTTCCAGTGCGTTCGTTCTCGGCAGCCTGAGCCATCTGAAATTCCCTGGCAAGCCTTGTGTAGCCGAATCCCATGTTGAGAAATTCCCATGGGAGCTGTTTTGACTGGTCTTTTTCTTCGAAAACCGTATTCATGTCAAGCCCGGCAAATTCGAAGGCGGTGTTCCACCCTACGCCCTCAAGCCTTTTCTCTATAACTTTTCCTACTTTGACATCTCCCCTGATAAGAAGCGCCTGAATATGGGTATCCCTCGGGTCGAAGCCGGTAACTTCCTTAATTCCGATTTTTTCAAGCTTAGATTTCAAAGAAGCCAGATTTTCTCTCACATCACGCAGGTTTGCCATTGCCGACCACTGAAATGCAGTCCAGGGCCTGGGAATGAATTGGTCTGCCCTGACGACAACAGGAAGCTTTGTGAGGCTCTTAACGGTTTTCATGAACTCGACATTGGCATCGAGATCGCTGCTGTTTTCAAAAGGGAGCCCTAGCTGCAGATTTATCTGAACTCTTTTCATCTCAGGGGATATTTCTCTGATCAGTTTGAAGTAGCTTTCATCGGTGCGAAGCTTTCCAAGCACTTTTCTAAGAGATTCGCTGCCGGTTTCAGGAACAAGAAGAAGCGTTTCGGCATCGAGAATTGTTGGAAGCTCCTCGGCAAGTTCAGGGGTCTCTCTCATGTGAGAACTGATTCTGGCCCGCAGGTTGCATTCCCGGGCAAGCTCCATGAGCTCGGGCAGTTCATCATGACCGCATGGAGTGCATGCTGCATAGATGAGTGTAGTACCGCTTGGAATCTGTTTAATCTTGTACTCGAGATCTTCTGCTCTCTGTTCTCTGTAGGGAAGAAGCAGATAACCCGACATACAGAAACGGCAGTTGAAAGGGCAGCCTCTTGCTATTTCAAGGATATAGGTATCAGGCATAATAGTGTGAGCCGATATGGTATCTGTGAGGGCTCCCACACTTTCAGAACTTGCCCACTGGCGCATAATTGAATGTTTTGGATTTATGCCGTGAACCGTGGGCACATACAGACCGGGAAGCATGGCAAGACCGGCAAGAATCTCAGATTTCGGCCTTCTTCTGGAGCCAAGACTTTTAATGATGTCAAGCACAGGGCCCAGTGTAGGTTCAGTCTCGCCTATTATGAAGGCGTCAAAAAAACTGCTCATGGGAATGGGATTTGCAGTAACACTGAGACCAGTTGCCAGCAGAATTGGCCATTTGTGTTCACGCTGAGTGTTTTTAAGAGTAATATCCGAAAGCTCCATCATCTGTAATGCAGGCAGCCAGTCGGTTTCAGAAGGCATTAGGAATACAAGAAGGTCGGATTCTTTAATTGATTTTCCGGTATCAAGAGCCTCAATAGCTTTATGCTGCCTGTTACGCCAGTTAAACTCGTCTTTCTCGGGCATGAATGCTCTCGAGCAGAGAGTATCAGGCCAGGTGGAAAGCTGCTTGTACAATCTATGAAAAGCCAGATGCCCCATTGCCTGAGCATACTCTCTGGGAAAGGCCACCAGCGTTTCAAAAACACCTTCTGAGTTGCCGGAAGAAAGTCTTCTTTCTGCAGTCAGAAGTTGAGATCTTCTTTCATCATACTTGTCACCTGCCGATTTTCGACTCATACCAACCCCTGCTCCATTCGAGATATTGAGCCGGAATATACATAAGAAAAAAAATGCCAACAAACATATCTGTTTTACTTCATGTTTATCCTAGTCAATATCCCTCTGCAGGAACGTAGGTATCTCAACCTCGCTTGTGCTCATGTTGCCAGGACTCCCTGTTGCAAACGATTTAGAAAGGTTTTCGGTGCCGCGCCTTTCTCTGTTGAACGGAAAAGGGGTATGCTTTTTTCTCATGGGCAGCTCCTCGGGCACGTTTTCATCAGACTGGCCGAAGCCTGTGGCAATCACGGTTACCTTGATCTCTTCACCCATTCTCTCGTCTACACTTCTTCCAATGCGGATTTCCACCATATCTCCAACAACATCGGCTATTATCTTCTGAGCCTTGCTGAATTCGGAGTACTTCAGTCTTTGAGAGGAATGAATGTTAACCAGAACCTCACGGGCCCCCTCTATAGAGATGTTGTCCAGAAGCTGGTTGGATATTGCCTGTCTGGCGGCCTCTTCTGCCCTGTTGGGACCAGTTGCAACGCCGGTTCCCATCATGGCTCCTCCGCCGCTGGCGATGACTCTTCTGATGTCTTCAAAGTCCAGGTTGATTTCCCCGGGAGATGAAATGATGCTGCTGATACCCTCGACTGCATTTGAGAGAACGCCGTTGGCAATGCCCATTGCCTCATCGAAGGTGGCATCCTCGTCAACCACACTGTCCAGCCTGTCGTTGGGTATAACTATCAGTGTATCCAGTTCTCTTTTAAGGCGCTGTATGCCGTCTTCGGCTCTCTTGGCACGAATGGCGCCTTCATAGCCGAAGGGAAGCGTTACCACGCCCACGGTGATTATACCGTTGTCTTTTGCCAGACGGGCAATGATGGGTGCTGCACCGGTTCCGGTTCCCCCGCCCATGCCAGCTGTGATGAAAAGGATATCAGCTCCGCTGATAACATCTTCAATGGCATTTACGCTTTCTTCGGCGGCCTGCTCTCCCAGCTCCTGGTTGCCACCTGTTCCCCGGTTCCGGGTAACTCTGCTGCCTATGAGTATCTGTTCTGTGGCAAGACACCCTTTGAAGTCCTGAAGATCTGTGTTTATAGCCACATACTCCACGCCTCTTATGTTGTCTTTGATCATTCTCGAAATAGCGTTGCACCCGCAACCGCCAACACCGGCAACCATGACTCTGACATTTCCGTTAAGATCCTCTCCAACTTCCCGAAGATCAAACACAGCAGCCATTTTACACCCCCTACTTAAGTTTATTAAAGAAATTTGTTACTCTATGCGCAATATCTTTGTATCCTGATCGTTCTCTTTTTCCGGTGCTTTCCAGACGCAGTTTTGCACCGTGTTTGATGAGCCCGATAACTGTGGCCATTTCCGGAATGCCTGTCTGTTTGCTGTCGGATGTTACTCCTCTGGGAATGCCAGGCTCAACCTGATGCCCGGTTATTGCAGCTGCCGCCTCCAGAATTCCTGTCATTCTGGCCGCACCGCCGGTTATCACCATTCCTCCGGTCAGATTGGCAAGAGCAATTCCGGAAGCCGAAATTTCCTCTGCTGTATAGTTGAAGATTTCCTCTATTCTCTGCGCGGCTATCTGAGTAAGCACCGGAAGCGCAACGGAGACCGTACCGCGCCCGCCGACCTTTCTTACCGAAAGAGTGCTTTTTTCGGCGAACTGATTTGCAGCTGCTACTTTCTCGATCTTCAGCCTGTCTGCATCGCTCCATGAAAGCCCAAGGCTTTGTATATCCGATGTGATTCTGTCTCCACCCATGGCAAATGAGGAGAGGTGTATCGGCACTCCCCCGTGGTAGACCACAAGGTCGGTGTTTGATGAACCTATGTCTACCACAACAGTGCCTACCTGCTTCTCATCGTTGTTGAGCACTGCCTCGGCACTTGCAACTGAGGATGGAATCAAGGCTTCAACGGTAACTCCCGCATTCTGAACAACAGTCCTCAGGTTCTCTGCTGCTACCCTGTCTGCGTATATGGTATAGACCCTTGCCTGAAGCGAAACGGCACGAAGCCCCACTGGAGGATCGGGAAGCTGGGCAAAGCCGCCGAATGCATAGTCACGCACCGCTCTTTCCAGCACTTCGCACCCTGAAGGAAGGGTGATGTTGCCTGCGCTCTCAACCACTCTTCTGATATCTTCTGCAGTTATGGCTACAGGTTCCTCGGATCGCCCTTCGCCAATCTGAACAGTTGCCGACCCCAGAATTCCTCTAACATGAATTCCGGTGATGTTCACGAAGGCTGTTTCGATTTCAAGACCGCAGGACTGTTCGGCTTCCTCCACGGCATGACGAATGGCTTCAGTTGCTATGGTGGCGTTTACCAGCACTCCCTGCCTGATGTGACCCGTGCAGGGACACACTCCTACAGCCGCAATTTCTATTGCAGAAGTTCCGGTTTGCAGTGCAATTACGCATCTTACGCCGGAGCACCCTATGTCGATACCTGCTATTATTCTCTGTTCAGTCATATTCCCTCCGCGAACCTTAACACGGCCTGTCCTGTATATCTCAGATCGACTTCACCGGTCTGACCTGCGATGTTCGTTCTGATGGTTTGCCATGTGAGCCAGTTGTCTGATGTTCTGTGGTAGTCAATAATGACCCTGATGCCGTTGTCAGAAACAGCAATGGCTTCACTGTCAACCTGGATGGACACTGCATTCCCGAGATTTCTCTTTATAAGAAGATTCAAAGCCGATGAAATTGCTTCATCTTCGGGATATCCTTCAATAATAATCATGGGCAGAGAATCGCTTCCCCAATCAACCGGAAGCGCTGCTCCTGAAGCTGTTACGGGAACGGTTCTGTCGGGGTAGGATAGAATTACGGCTGGTTCTCCTGTTTTCAGCGCGATCACCAGAGTGTTCGGGTAATGAATGCTGAGGAAAACCGAATCCACTCCATCCAGAGCTGAGAACTGCGATTTCAGCGAATCTGTGTTCAGCTTCAGCAGAGATACGCCAAAGTATGGCCTGAGGATCTCTGCAATCAGTGCAGAGTCAAGCTGACAGGAGTTGTCAATGCGTGCGAACCTCAGATCCAGGTGACCATTCCGCTCGGCCCACCTTACACTGAGCAGAAGAAGCAGAGTCAGAACCACCAGAAGAGAGGTTATCCTTATGCCCTTTCTCATACATTCTCCCCACTCAGTACAGCCCGTACCTCGCCGTCAACTGAACCGGCACCCATGAACAGAAGAACTCCTCCTCTGGTACTTCTGATAATGTCTTCTATCTGATCCATTTCTATGTTTTCACACAAAGCTCCTGTGCTTCTGGCTGCTTCACTTACCAATGAAGCGCTTATCCCCGGTATCGGTTCTTCCCTTGCGGGATAGATGGGAAGCACATAAGACCTGTCGGCGATATGGAGAGCGCAGCCCATTTCTCTGTACAGAAGAGATGTACGGGAAAAAAGATGGGGCTGAAACACTGCTGTAACAGGCCCCTCAACGGACTTCTTCACAGAGCTTAGAGCCGCTGCCATTTCATCCGGGTGATGAGCGTAGTCACTGACTATTACAGTACCTTTGTACAGGGCGATTTTTTCCAGCCGTCTGGAAACGCCGGGCCAGCTTTCAAGGGCCATAACGGCAGTCTCCGGAGAAACCCCGCACGCCATGGAAAGAGCAACTGAAATCTGCGCGTTTCTTACATTGTGTATTCCCGGTGCCGGCAGGAAGCCGTTGCACCCATACAGCCTGTATCTCTCTCCCCAGCCATCGTAGTGCCCGATCTCTGCATCAATGTCTCCGCCCGGGCCACTGGTGAGAACATTTCTGCCGATTCGTTCAGCCCAGAACCCGAGCCCGGGTTTCTCCATGGGAACAATCACTGTGCCGCCGGGAAGAACCGATTCCAGAAATGCCTGGAACGCCCATTCAAGCGCTTCAGGCGAGCCATAGCATTCAAGGTGTTCCATAGCAAAGCTTGTAACGGCCGCGTGAGCTGGAGTCAGCCGCAGAAAGGCGCGATCAAATTCATCTGATTCAACTATCGCCGGATTCCCTCCCGGTCTGAAATTACCGTTCCATGCGTTGACATGCCCTCCCACAAAAACGGTAGGGTTAAGCCCTGCCTCCTGAGTAATCCACCCGGTCATTGATGTGGTAGTTGTTTTCCCGTGGGCTCCTGCCACTGCAATCACATCGTGTGCCGAGGCCAGCTCTGCCAGAGCCTCGCTTCTCCTGAGTACAGGGATTCCCAGTTCCAGCGCCTTTACAATTTCTTCATTGCCCGGGGAAACTGCTGCCGAGAAAATCAATCTGTCCACCCCCGCCAGGTGTTCCGGAGAATGACCGGTGCTGATGGCAATCCCCAGCTTTTCCAGAGATTTAAGCTTTTCAGCTGAAGGGCAGCCATCACATCCACTTACATGGTTTCCGAGTGTTTTATACCAGGCGGCGAGAGCACTCATACCGGCACCGCAGATACCCATCAGGTGAACATTCATGATGACAGCTTCTGAAGTTGAGAGACAATGGATTGTGCGGGGTGATCGGGGAACATCGAGCCGATTGCCGCACTCATTTTCTTCAGTTCATTTCCAGAGGAAATGAGCCGGAGGAGATATTCTCCGAAGCCAGCAGCATCAATATCCTGCTGAAGTCGTAAAATGGCACCTCCGGCCCTTTCCACAGCGGCGGCATTTGCCGCCTGATGGTTTTCAGCAGCGTATGGGAAGGGAACGAGCACGGCGGGAAGAGAGAAAGCAGCCAGTTCCGCAATTGTCTGCCCTCCAGCTCTGGCAACCGCCAGCTCTGCCGCTGAATACCAGAGAGATAAATCATCCAGGAAAGGTTTTATAATTATATTTTTGCCCATATTAGCAGTATTCTTGATTTTGTCGTATTCTGCAGTTCCACATTGCAGCAGAACCGTAACATCTTCCTTCATTGAAATGGCAAGTTCATTTATTGCTTTTGCTCCCTGGCTTCCACCAAGAAAAAGAACAACAGACCTGTCGACCGGAATTCCAAGTGATTCTCTGGCAGCGCAAGCAGGTACTTTCTTCATTCTTTCTGAAACCGGAACACCGGTATGAACGAAGGGGCATTTGAGACCCTTCTCTCCGCCGGGAAGGCCTGTGAACGCAAGCCTGCAGAACCGGGAGGCAAATCTGTTGCTCTTCCCGGGAATAGCATTGCTGTCAAAGATCGCCGCTGGTATTCCAAGCGTTTTAGCGGCAAGTATTGCATAAAATGAAGAATAGCCTCCGGTGCCGAATACTGCATCTGCCTTTATCTGCCTGAGCAGAGTTCTGGCTCTGTGCAGTGCCCGAAGAGCAGTGAAAGGCAGAAGCGCTTTCATTCCCCTGTCAATCCTGGGCGGATCAAGAACATGAACCGTGTTATCTACCTGTGCGTACATCATTTTATCAACAGGTCTGGGAGTGGACAGGTATGAAACTCTGAAACAGGCTTCGGCAGCCTCTCCAACTGCTATGGCAGGTGCAATGTGCCCGCCGGTGCCACCGCCTGCTATGAGAAGGTGTTTCATTTGGCAGACCTCCCCGCAATTCCCAGCACTGTTCCGATGCACAGCAGGTTAACAACCATGGATGTACCGCCCCAGGATATAAGGGGAAGGGGCATGCCGGTAACAGGAATGATGCCGCTGTTCACCAGAGTGTGAATCATCACCCCGGTAACAAGGATTGCAGTGACCCCGCCTCCAGCAATCGCGTCGAATGCCGTGTTTGCACTTCTGGCAATCCACAGACAGGAAACAAACAGAGCAAGAAACAGAAGTAGAACTGCTGAAGTTCCGAGAAAGCCGAACTCCTCGCCTATGACAGCCAGTATGAAATCGGTGTGCGCTTCAGGAAGAAAGCCTCTTTTTTGACGGCTCTGCCCGAGCCCCCTGCCAGAAAAGCCCCCGCTTCCCAGAGCAATTCTTGCCTGAATTGTCTGATAATTGTCTTCCTGTTCAAGGCTGTTTTCCTGAAGGGATGCTTTGATTCTTTCAAGCTGATAGTCACTTCTCACGAGTATCGCGGCTGATCCCAGGATGAGAAGAAATCCTATGAGAACTGCCAGATGAGAAAACCTCGCCCCTGAAACAAAAAGAACAACAAGCATTACAAAAATGGTGAATGCAGTGCCGGACAGGTCAGGCTGCAGCATGGTGCAGATGCTTGGCAGAATGGCAAACAGTGAAAGGCAGATAACCCCTGTGAATTTTCTGACATCCACAACTCCCCTGGAAATCAACTGAGCTGAAATCAGCACAAAGCCAAATCGCAGAAAATCCGAAGGCAGAATTCTCACTCCAAAGTCGAGCCATCTGACCGAGCCGTTCACCCTGGGAGCGAACTGGGTGTCTCTCAAAACAAATGTGGCAATGATTGCAGCCAGGCTGATTATGTAAACGGGGAAAGCCAGGTGTTTCAGAAAAGACGCCGGGCGGGTAGAGAGGAATAGTGCTGCTGCAACACCAATGACAATTCGAAGAAGATGACCCTCAAGATACGTGGTATCAGAGCCTGTTTCCCTGAGGGAATAGAATGAGCTTGCGGTACCCACCGCCAGTATTCCTATAACAAGTATGCTTATTGAACTCACGAAGAGCATCTTCCGGGCCACGTCGCCGCTGCCTGTCATTTCAGTGCCTTTACTATCTGTCTGAAGTGTTCCCCGCGCTGCTCGAAATTCAGGTATTGGTCGAAACTCGCGCAGCCGGGAGATAGAAGTACCGTATCAGAAGTACCAGCAAGTAGCAGAGCTTTTGCCACGGCTTCTTCAAGATCATTCACTACTGCTGTTTCCACTGTGTCATGCCACTGCTTCCGAAGAATGTCTGCCCCTGAACCAAAGAGTACAAGAGATTTTACTTTCTGTTTAAGAAGAGGACCGAGAACACTGTAGTCACTTTCCTTTTCCTGCCCTCCGGCAAGAAGTATTACCTTATGTTCAAAACTCTCAAGAGCGACTTTGAGTGAATCGATATTTGTTGATTTGGAGTCATTGATCCAGCTTATGCCCCTGGCAGTTCCAATGAACTCTATTCTGTGGGGCACACCGGAAAAACTGGTAAGACCGGCGAGGAGTCTCTCGGGTTCCAACCCGTATGATGCTGCCAGGCAGATTACGGCCAGCGCATTTGCAACGTTGTGCCTGCCGGGAATCGACAAGTCTTCCGCATGAAGAACTGCCTGTGCACTGTTTTCATCCCTGTAATAAATCATACCCGAAGGGGTCAGCCACGCTCCGAGGGGTACTTCCCTGTTCATGGAGAAAAACACCTGTCTGCCCAGAGAAATGCCGTGGTACCTTTCAAGAAGAGGGTCGTCAAAATTGAGAACTGCTGTGTCGGTGTTTCTCTGGTTCATGAAAATGCGGGCTTTGGCATCACCGTAGTTCTGCATGGTGCGGTGGCGGGTAAGGTGATCTGGCGTCAGATTCAGAATCGCCGCTGCCAGGGGTCTCAGTTCCATTATGGTTTCCAGCTGATAGCTGCTGAGCTCAACGGCGAAGACCGGGCAGTCAGGATAATCCAGAACCGCATCGCAAAAGGCGTACCCTGTGTTTCCGGCAGAAACGGCCTCGGCACCGGGACCAGAAGCTCGGATAACATGCCCCAGCCACTCCACGGTTGTTGTTTTGCCATTGGAGCCTGTTACCCCGAGAACAGCTGCTGTCGTGCTGCGCCAGGCCAGTTCGACTTCCCCTATTACAGGTATTCCAAGATCAGAGGCCCGCTGTGAAATCGCAGCAGCAGGAGGAACTCCCGGGCTCAGAACCAGAACTGCCAGGCCTTTCAGGTGCGCGTCGGTGAATTCCCCGAATACTGTGCTGCTCAAGTGCTCATTGGAGGAAGCTTCCGGGGAACTGTCAAAACCTGTTACAACAAAGCCTCTGTTCGAAAGAAGCCTTGCTGCTGCGGCTCCGCTGCGCCCCATTCCCACCACTCCCGCTGTTTTTCCGTATCCTCTTCGCAGATCTGTCATTACTCCTACCGAATCTTAAAGGTGCTCAAACCGAGCAGCGCAAGAATTGCAGCAACTATCCAGAAGCGAACAACCACCTTGCTTTCGGCCCAGCCCAGAAGCTCGAAGTGATGGTGTATCGGAGCCATTCTGAAAACTCGTCTCCCTGTTTTTCTGAAATGGCCAACCTGAATCATCACGCTCAGTGCTTCTGCTACAAAAACGCCACCGACGAGAGCGAGAAGCAGTTCATTTCTGGTGACAACTGCCATTGAACCGATAGCACCGCCCAGGGCAAGAGAGCCGGTATCTCCCATAAAAACTTCCGCCGGCGTTGTGTTGTACCAGAGAAATCCCAGGCATGCCCCGATAGCTGCCCCGGCGAACACGAAGACCTCTCCCACGCCGGGAAGGTGGGAAAACTGCAGATACTGGGCAAAATTCGCATGTCCCAGGAAGTAAGCCAGAGCGCCGAAAGTCAGTATTGAAATGAGGCTGACTCCGGTTGCCAGCCCGTCAAGACCGTCAGTGAGATTCACAGCGTTAGATGTGCCGGTGATCACCAGGATAACCAGCAGAATGTAAAACACGCCAAGATTCAGCCTGATACTCTTGAAAAACGGCAGAGTAGTTTCTGATGATCTTATGGTAATTTCCTGGGATGTATCACTGATATCTACCGTTCTCACCGAGGGAAGATAACTCGGGGCCAGCTGCACAGCCGAAGGCTGAGGCGGGGTTAAAAACAGCCAGATTCCGGCAAAAAGCCCAAGCGCAATCTGGCCGGTCAGCTTGTACCTGCCAATCAAGCCCTTTGATGAATGCCTTATTACCTTCAGATAATCATCAAGAAGCCCGATAAGCCCCATCCATACCGTTGACACAAGAACAACGGCGAGAGAAGTGCTGTCAAGTCGACCCCAGAGAAGCACAGGCACAAGAATCGATACAAGAATTATCAAACCGCCCATTGTTGGTGTGCCCTGCTTTTTCAGATGGCTTGCAGGCCCGTCTTCTCTGACCTCCTGGCCGATCTGATGCGTGCGGAGATATCGAATGATTCTTCCTCCGAAGAGGAAACTGATAAGCATAGCGGTAAGGGTAGCTCCAGCAGCTCTGAATGTTATGTATCCGAACAAGTTGAAAATAGCTGCAGACTCTCTAACCGGAAACAGCAGCCAGTAGAGCATCAGATTCCCTCCTTTTTAACCTGCTCTATAAGGCAGCTCAGTTTCATGCCATTGCTGCCTTTAACAAGAATAGTGGACCGGGGTTCAGCGACTGCTTTCAGAATACCAAGGGCTTCCTCCCAGCCTGCAGCTGTTGAAAAGCATCCACTTGAAAGTGCTTTTGATGCTTCCTCGTATAGTGGGCCTACAAGAATGAGACGGCTGTATCCCAGCGCAAGGGCTTTTCTCAGAATGTCTTTGTGGCTTGACAGAGAACGGTCTCCCAATTCAAGCATATCGCCAAGAACCGCAACCAGAGGTTTATCGTAAAACTGAGCTGTTGCTGAAAGACATGCCTCAGTTGATTCAGGATTGGCATTATAGCTTTCATCGACAAATTTAAGGTTTCCTGAAGCAAACACATCACCTCTGCCCGGATCAGGTTGAACACCGGAAATGGCCTCTGCAGCTATCACCGGATCGATGCCAAGTCTCTGGGCAGCAGCAATTACGGCAACGGCATTCTGCATGTTGTGCTCTCCGCGGTAATTAAGAACAAGATCAATTCCCCAGGGCATGGCTCTTCCGTTTTCCAGAAAGCAGTCTCCCCCGGCTCCATGGGTTATGATCTCAAGTCCTCTGTACTCTGCCTCGTCCTGAAGAGTGACTTCTCCGAACGGGATAACTGCGATGCCGCCTTTTTCCGTACACTGAAGAATCTCGGCTTTTGCTTCAGCAATTCCCTCCCGGCTGCTGAAGTTCTCCATGTGGGCTGTTCCTATGTTCGTAATAAGCGAGAGGCAGGGTCGAGCCGCCCAGCCAAGTCTGAGAAGTTCTCCGCTGTGATTCATTCCCATTTCAAGAACAAGAACCTCGGTATTGTCAGGAGTATTCAGCAGGGTGAGTGGCAGCCCCAGATGGTTGTTGAGATTGCCACGGGTCTGGCATGTTCTGAATCTCGTTTCAAGAGCAGCAGCAAGCATTCGCCTGGTGGTTGTTTTTCCGCTGGAACCGGTGATCCCCACAACAGGATACCTCATTCCCTCACGAGCCCATGCAGAAGCTTCCAGCAGAGCTTCCTCGACACTGTCTACTTCAAGAACGGATCCGGTGAATCCGTCTCTGGAAACCACTGCAGCTCCTCCTGCACCAAGAACAGCCTCAACGAACCGGTGCCCATCGGTATTTCTGCCTGAAAGTGCGAAGAAAAGCGACGATGTGCCGGCCTGCCGCGAATCCAGTATCACCCTGTCGAACAGGTATTCCTCCGGGGCCGGGCAACCGAGTCTGGCAGACAGAGCAATCAGAGAACGCATCTGTACCCCCTGGTCGCCAGCGCTTCTCTGGCCTGCTCCCTGTCATCAAAATGAATTCTTTCAAGCCCGAGTATCTGGTAGTCCTCGTGGCCTTTACCCGCAATAACCACCACATCACCATTCTGAGCAAGGCTTATGGCTTTTCTTATCGCTGTGGCTCTGTCCTGCAATACGATGGGAACGCAGCCTTCCGGAATACCCGAGAGTATTTCATTAATGATGCATTCCGGCTTTTCTGTTCGCGGGTTGTCGCTGGTTACTATTACTGTGTCTGCATTTTCAGCGGCTATTCTGCCCATGATGGGGCGTTTTCGACTGTCTCGGTCGCCGCCGCAGCCGAACACTGCAATAAGCCGGTTTTCGGCCAGCAATGCTCCCTGCTTCAACACTCTTTCCAGGGCGTCGGGGGTATGGGCATAATCAACGGCGACCAGAAAATTCTGCCCGCAGTCTACCCTTTCCATTCTTCCCGGAACGCCTGGAAACGAACTCACTGCCGCAATGGCAGACTGCACAGGAATCCCGAGTTGAACGGCAGCTGCAACAGCCCCTGCTGCATTATAGATGTTGAACATTCCCGGAGCTTTCACCGTGGCGGAAAAGGAACTGCCAGAGGTATGAAAAAGGAATGTCGAGCCGGTGAGTGTACCCTTAAGTTCTGAGATTCTGAATGTATCATCAATTCTTTCGCCGAAGGTTATTGCCCCTGTGACAATCGGCCAGTCTGGAGCATAGGTTCCAACTATCTTCGAACCATCCTGCTTTGCAAGAAGGAAAAGCCTTTTCTTCGTCTCCAGGTAATCGTTCATATTCAGGTGAAAATCCAGATGATCCTGGGAGATATTGGTAAACAGGGTTACATCGAACCGGACATCACTTACCCTGCTCAGGGCAAGAGCATGGCTGGAAACCTCCATAACGCAGGCCATGTCTCCGCTGTTCACCATGTCTCTCATGTATCCTGCCACTTCAAGGGAATCCGGTGTTGTGACAGACGCCGGTATAAGATGCCCCCCCACGATGTGTCCCACTGTACCCATTATTCCGGTCTGAACTCCATTTTTTTCCAGTATCCATCTGAGCATGTGGGCAGTACTTGTTTTTCCGTTCGTGCCTGTTATCCCAATGGTTCTGAGTTCTTCCCATGGTTTTCCAAAATAGACCGATGAAACCAGTGACAGCAGAGCCCTGTTGTCGCCGGAGGGATTAAGCAGAACCCGTGAGGAACCAATTCCCGTTACAGCCTTTTCGGTGATTACAGCAACAGCCCCAGCATCAAGGGCCTGTTGGATGAACAGGTGTCCGTCGCTCGAGTATCCTTTAACAGCAATGAAAACTGTTCCCGGCTGAACATTCCTGGAGTCGTTTGCAATACCGGTCACAAGGGCTGGAGCAAAAGAATCGGGCACGGAAACGGAGGTTCCTTCCAGAAGGGTCTTCAATTTCATCGCCCGCTCCCTTCCGCCAGCATATCTCCGCTTGGAACAGGTTCACCAAGGGCAATTTCAGGCGAAATTGAAAGTATCCCGGATACAACACTCTGGAAAACCGGAGCGGCAAGCGCACTTCCCCACCGGTACTGGTAATCGGGGAGATCAAAAACCACAACTGCAACAAGCCTGGGGTTATCCGCCGGAACCATTCCTGCGAATGCCGAGAGATACCCCTGCTGCACAAGGCGCTCTGCAGTACCGGTTTTGCCAGCAACCGTCACCCCTGGCACCTGAGCAGAGGTTCCAGTGCCGCTGGTAACAACTTCTGCGAGAACTGCCCTTATCTCTGAAGCTGTTTCCTCTGAAATAACCCTTCTGGCCGGGGAATCAGCCAGAGGTCTCAATAAACCTGCTTCACATGTGGCTGCCACAATCCTGGGCCTGAACAGAAGCCCACCGTTAGCGATGGCTCCGTAGGCCATGGCAAGCTGAAGGGGGGTTACTGAAACTTCCTGACCGATGGCAAGATTAGCCTTGGACAGCCCGGACCAGCTATTGAGGGCGGTAAGCATTCCGCTTTGTTCTGAAGGAAAGTCTACCATTGTTTTCGAACCAAAGCCGAAACTGGTGCAGTAGTTGTATAAAACCGAATCGGGAATTTCCTCAGCAAGCTGCACTGTACCCACATTACTGGATTGAATAATAACTTCTGCAAGATTCAGCACCCGCCCCATGGGATGGCTGTCGTTGATACGGTAACCATGAACTTCAATGAAACTGCTGGTACAGTCAAAGGAATCGGAAAGAGTAACAAAGCCGGCATCAAGACCTGCAGCAAGGGTAATAGCCTTGAATACCGACCCTGGTTCATGGGAACTCTGAACGCAATGATTCCTTGCCAGTGATCCGTCTTCATTGAATACCGGATAGCTTGCCATTGTCAGAATGTCTCCATTGGCAGGATCGATAACAACAACGGCTCCCCAGCTTGAACCTGACATTTCCACAGCCCTCTGAAGCTCCGCCTGGGCTATCTCCTGGTATCTGCAGTCTATTGTCAGACGCAGATCTCTACCGTGAACAGGGGGAATGTTGTCTGCATTTGAGTCTATTGCACTGTATCCGCTCCATGCGCTTGCCTGAAAATGGCTGACTCCGTCTGTGCCCTCAAGCAGATCCTCCATGTGGTATTCCAGCCCCTCGGAAACATTCTCGTTGTGTGTGCCTATCACCGGAGTCATGACCGAGCCCATGGGATAAACCCGCCGTGTTACAAACCGGCAATCGGCGAATCTGGACACAGACCCGATTATGTTGCCCGCAAATTCCCATGGAACTCCCTCTGCAAGAATCACATTCCCGTTTCCCCTTTCGATGGGAACAGGATAAAGGGAGTACTCAGCAAGACTAACAAGCAGAGAATCGATCTCTGCCGTTCTGTCTGCAGGCACATTCGGCCAGTACACTGAAAAAACGGCTTCAGTAAGATTACCAGCAAGAAGGAAACCGCTACGATCGTATATTTCACCCCGTCTTGCCTCAACCAGCACTTCGATTGTCTGCTGTCTGTCTGCTCTTTGAAGGTATTCTCCGTGATGCTTTATCTGAATTCCTGCGAGCTTCGAGATAGAAAGGAAAACAAAAACACCTGAAAGCAGAACGAACAGCCCGATACGAGCTGAAACTCTCTCCATATCAGTGGTTAGTGTGTTCAGTTTCCCACCTCCATAAGCTGAAAGCTCTCCAGAGGCATTGGCATCAATCCCAGCTCAAGCCCTATCTGACTCAACCGTCCGGGAGCTTCCAAACCAGCAATACGGGACATCAGAGCCTGCTTGCTGTGAAGAAGGCTGTCGCTGATGGAGCTGGCAACAGCAAGCTCAACGGAAGCAGTTATGTAGATATTTCTGGATATGAGCTGCGCTACCGAAAACAGAATCAAACCAAGAGATACAATCACGAGAAGTCTGCTGCGAGGATTCATGGGCGTCTCATCCCCAATCGCAGGCGGGCGCTTCTGGCTCTGGGGTTCAGTCTCTTCTCTGCAGTGCCTGGAAGCAGCCATGGAGGATCGTACTGCAGGAAGTGCTCCGAATCACGAAAGTGCTGCTTTATCATTCTGTCTTCTATTGAATGGAAAGTAAGAACCGCGATGCGACATTCAGGCCCTGTCCAGAGATGCATTTCTGAAAGAAGCTTTTCAAGATGCTCGAGTTCGCTGTTAACATGAATTCTCACCGCCTGAAAAACTCTTGCAAGAGGCTTGACGGGATTTCCCTTTACAACAGATCTGACTGCCTCGGCAAGATCATCTGTGGTGTTCAGTTTCCCGGCATTCTTTATGGCTTTTGCAATTGCTCTGGAACGGCCCTCTTCACCATAGCGGTAAATAACATCGGCAATCTGTTTTTCGGTCATTGAGCAGAGAAACTCCCAGGCTGGTTTCCCCCGGCTTCTATCAAACCTCATGTCCAGCGGTGAGGTTGTCCGATGAGAAAAACCTCTGTCGGGTGAATCCAGCTGAATGGAACTCAACCCGAGATCAAGCAGCACCGCCTGAACAGGACCGCAGGAGTTCTGTTTGAGCCACACCGGAATATCGGCATAGCTTGAATTTATCACAGAAACACTGGTTCCTGAAAACCTGGATAACAGGTGTTCAGCAGCGGAAGGGTCGCGCTCAAAAGCAAGAATACGCGACTCAGGCAGAGCTTCTTTGAGCAGCGAAGTATGCCCCCCGCCGCCGGAAGTACCGTCAACCAAAAGCTTTGGAGATGAAGCGCTGAGATAGTCAATTATCTCAGCAGGCATAATCGGCACATGACCCGGTTCCATCAAAGCTCTCCCTAAAGAGGCAGATCAAGATCCTCGGCGATATCCTCACATGATAGCTCTGAATTTTCGATGTAGGCTGCGTACCGATCCGGCTGCCAGAGCTCCAAAGTGTCGAATTGACCAAGGAACATAACCTCGCCTGTTATTCCTGCTTTTTCTGCAAGTTCTGCAGGTATTGAGATCCGTCCCTGGGAATCAACACTGACTGCTTTCAGGTTCTGGGCAAGGCTTCTGTAGAGGAATCGCGTCTTTTTGCTGCTGCGGGACAGCGAAAGCAATTTCTCTTCAAGCTCCTGCCATTTCTGCGACGGATAAAGCACAAGACAACCCTCCATGCCCACATTCAGATACATATCTTCGGCATTGAGCTGCCTTCTGAACTGAGCAGGAACGCTGACTCTGCCCTTATCGTCAAGAGTGTGCGTGTGTGTACCAATGAAAGCTGCCATAGTGTCCCCTTCCGCAGCAATCATTATCCCACTTTATCCCACTGTCAACCCATTACTTCCCATTGCATCCCACTGTACTCCTATGCATAGCAAAAACGGGGAGCCCGGAAGCCCCCCGTTTGTGCTTTATTCGCTGTCAGTCATCGCTTTACGTGAATGATTAATTTCTCAGGATTTGTCTTCGTAGTTGTACTGATATCTGTAGGTGTAATAGGTGTATGAAGTGTATGTTCTTTTGGGATCGAAATCGTTGATGAGAGCACCGGACAGATGAGCGCCAGATTTGCCCAGCTTTTGCCAGACACCCTGCACAACCTTCTGCTGAATCCTGCCGCATCTGGAAACCAGAATAACCGTATCTGCGAAGGGAGCAATAGATACGGCATCGGTAACAACAGCTGCCGGTGGAGAATCGATTATAAGAAACTCACATTCTGCAGCAATTCTTGCCAGGGCACCATTCTTTACCGCCGCTTCAATTATCTCTGAAGGGTTATGGGGGATGTGTCCGCTGCAGACCGCATATAGACCCTCTATCCCGGTTTTTCTGATGATGTCTTTCAACTCGGCCTTTCCAGCAACATACTCGGAAAAACCGGGCTTTCTCTGGAAACCGAAGATTTTGTTCACCATTGGCCGCCTGAGATCACAGTCGAGAAGGATTACTTTATATCCGGCCTGGGCTTCTGCAACCGCAAGATTTGCGGAAATGCTCGACTTCCCTTCCTGAGGACCTGAGCTTGTTATAAGAAGTGTTTTGACGGGCTTATCCGCCTTGGAGAATGTAAGGCTGGTGCGGAGATCGCGAAACGCCTCTGAGCTTGGAGACTGGGGACTCTCAAGAACGGTAAGAGAAACACTGCCCAGTTCTGATTTGATCTTGAATTTGGGAATAACACCTATAAGAGGGATGCCGAATTTTTCAAGATTTTCCGGGCTGCGGACGGTGGTATCCAACTGATTCACCAGAAAAATGATACCTATTCCGGCAGCAAACCCGACCATTATTCCCATTATGAGATTTCTTCTGGTGGTAGGTCGGATCATTCCCCCGGGAAGGGCAGTATCGACAATCGAAACATTGCCCATCTCACCCACTTCGGCTATGCGAACTTCTTCGAAACGGGTTCTGAGAAGAACATAGATATTTTCGTTAACTGTTCGGTTTCTCTCGAGTGCTACCAGCTCATACTGAAGCTGGGGAAGGTCTGAAAGACCGGAAGACAGCTCCTGCACAGTTGTTCTGAGAGCCTGTACTCTGGCTCTGCTGGAACGGTAATCTCCCTCTGCGTCGGCAATGGATGAAACGATTCGTTCAATTCCCTGCCCCGGATTCGAAGGGTAATTCATACCGGAAATATCCTTAAGAGCCTCTGTAAGCTCCAGTCGCCTTGTTTCGATGCGCTGCTCCATTGCTGTTACAGGGTCTGAATCGGCTTGCGCCCCCTGGGCAAGAAGTGCAGCTCTGGCGCTCTCATAACGGGCAAGATCACTCTGAATCTGCCTGATGTACTCGCTGTTGTTCTCTGTGATGTCGGGAACGATGTTTTCCCGCTGCTCTCCCAGAAGACCTGAAAGATAGTCGCGCCTCACTCTGGCAGCCTCGGCATCTGTTTCTGCTGCACGCACCTGTGTTTCAAAACTGGCCAGTGAACCTATCAGGTTTCTGGTTTCCGTATCGATGTCGGCTATTGCATACTGCTCTTTGAATTCGAGCAGAGCACTTTCAGACTGATCAAGCTGAATAGACATCTGCTGAAGCTGCTGATCCAGAAAAAGCCTGACCTCGCGATTCTCCCCTCTGGCCTCACGCTGATTCCACCTGAAATAAACATGAAGAACAAGATTGGTTATTACCGCCGATGCCTCTGGGCTGTATCCGGTTCCGGTCAGAACAAAGAAATCTGTGTCTTTTATCCAGCTGACCGATACCCGGGACTGTGCAAGCCCTACAAGGGAATTGTGAAGGTAGGGTCTGTCCGGGACATTCCCCATGAACAGAATTGATACAAGACTGTCGGAGTCGGGGGAATGAAGAACAGAATCTGCAACTTCCTGAGCCATGGATCTGCTGTTTATCAGGTGAATCTGATCGTTTCTGACTGCGTCCATCATGAACCAGGATGTACCGGGCATATCAAGAGTGCGGGCCATGCTGTTGTCGCTGGTGTACAGAAAAGTGGCGCTGGAACTGTATATGGGAGTGGTGGTTCTGTTTACGTATCCGGCTGCCAGAAGGCCAACTACAGCACAGGTCAGTATAACCCACTTGCCTCTTCTCAGCATCCAGAAGTAGTGATTCAGATCAAGAGATTCTTCTTCCCTTGAGTCGAATTTTTCGGCATACCCTCCGGGGGATGGATTGTTCACAGGTTGCTCATTACCCAGAGAACATTGGCCATTACAATGATCTTGTAGGTGAAGTCGACAATATCTTTCCACCACTCGTAATTGGACTTGCCAACAAAAACAGTTGCATCGGGCTCCATTGCAGGCATAGGAGCGCCCTCACCGGAAAGAAAAGCACTCAGATTATACTTTATTTCAATTCCGGTGGAGATAATCTTTACCTCAGATAGATCAGCCATGGATGTGGGGCCGCCGGCCGCAGACAGGGCATCACGCAGATCGGAATCCCAGGGAATAAGATGCAGGCCGGGGCTTCTTACCTCTCCCCATACATTCACAGGCATCGTAATCTCATCTGAGTTTATTCCCGGAAGAGAATAGCCCTCAGAAGCAAAACACATCGCGGAGAAAAACAAAGCAGACCATGCTATAACTCTCACGCTTTGAACACCTTTTCTTTGCCGTCTACAACATTGACACAGGCATTCCTGGTGTCGATCACAATGTTGCTGTTGCTGACTATCCACTGATAATCATAGCAGGCATGGTTTGTTATGACAACTGCACAGTCGTACGAAGAGAGTGTTTTCTCACACAGGTCAATCGAAACCGGCTGAAGATCGGTCTGTCTGGTTGTGGACGGTATGGAGGGGATGTAAGGATCGTTGTAACTCACAAGAGCACCCCGTTCCACAAGTTTCGTCATTACCTTCAAAGCAGGTGTTTCTCTGTAGTCATCAATATCCGGCTTGTAAGCCATTCCAAGAAGAAGTATTCTGCTGCCCTTTACAGATTTCTCCACTGAATTCAGTGCTTCAGTAATTCTTTCAACCACATAGTCCGGCATGGATGTGTTAATTTCTCCGGCAAGTTCAATGAATTTGGTCGGCATTTCATACTCGTGAGCTTTCCATGTAAGGTAGAAAGGATCAATTGGAATGCAATGCCCGCCAAGACCGGGACCCGGATAGAAGGCCGTAAAGCCGAATGGCTTGGATGCGGCAGCGCTTATTACTTCCCATATATCAATACCCATTCTGTGTGCCAGAACCTTCAGTTCGTTCACAAGGGCAATGTTCACTGCTCTGTAGGTGTTTTCCATTATCTTGGCCATCTCGGCCACCTCTGGCGAACTCACTGCTATAACGTTGTCTATGGCAAATCCGTAAATAAAAACACTGGCAGCGGTACACTCCTCGGTGAGCCCGCCCACAAGCTTTGGAATTGTTCTGGTGCTGTAATTCTTGTTGCCCGGGTCTTCCCTTTCGGGCGAGAAGGCAATATGGAAATCTATTCCCGCCTTCAAGCCGCTTTCTTCAAGAACGGGTACCATATCTTCCCTGGTGGTTCCGGGATATGTGGTGGATTCCAGAATGAAAAGCTGACCTTTCTGAAGATACTTTCCCGCTTCTCTGCAGGAGTTCAGAACATAACTCAGGTCGGGCTGGCGGCTGACTCCCAGCGGAGTGGGCACAGCGATAAGAATGGCATCAGCTTCCGAAAGAACAGAGAAATCGGTGGTTGCATGAAGAAGCCCTGTATTCATCGCGGCTGAAATCTTTGCGTCAGGGAAATGCTTCAGATAACTTTTATGTTTCTCGAGGAGTCTCGGTTTTTCAGGATCAACATCCACACCAAGAACTCTGCACCCGCCGAGAGCAAACTCCATGGCAAGGGGAAGACCCACATAACCAAGACCGATGACACCCACTACAGGCTTATCCCTGCCGGCAAGTCTGTCTTTGAAAGCGCTCATACTAACCTCTTCCTATTCCGTAATATGTGAATCCGCGCTTCCTGAGTTTTTCAGGGTTCCAGATGTTTCTGCCGTCAAAGATCACAGGCTTTTTCAAAAGTGAGCCGATTCGTTCAAAATCAGGCTCCCTGAATTCAGTCCACTCGGTGACCAGAACCAGCGCATCAGCACCGTTAAGAGCATCGTAACTGGAAGTTGAGTATTCGATGGTGTCTCCCATGACAGCTCGGGCATACTCTATTGCAGCAGGATCATACGCCTTTACCCTGGCACCTCTCTGAAGCAGGTCATTGATTATTACTATGGAAGGAGAATCGCGCATATCATCAGTATTGGGTTTGAATGAAAGACCCCATATTCCGAATGTTTTCCCGGTAAGATCTTCTCCGAACTCTTCGGTAATCTTTCTTCCTAAAACTTTCTTCTGCTCAGAGTTTACCCTGGTGACCGCCTCCAGAATATCCAGGTGATATCCGAACCCCTCGGAGGTATGTCTCAGTGCTCTGACATCCTTGGGGAAACAGCTGCCGCCGAACCCTACCCCTGGAAATATGAAGTGCGGACCAATCCTGACGTCACTGCCTATTCCGCGCCTGATATCCTGAACATCGGCTCCAACCACATCGCAGAGATTGGCAATCTCGTTCATGAAACTGATTTTTGTGGCGAGAAGGCTGTTGGCCACATACTTTGTTAACTCGGCGGACCTGTTGCTCATGATGTAAATAGGGTTGTTGGTTCGAACAAAGGGGAGGTAAAGCTCTTTCATAACCTCTGCCACTTCTTCGGAGGCAGTACCGATGACAACCCTGTCGGGCTTCATGAAATCATCAATCGCATCCCCTTCCTTAAGGAATTCGGGGTTGCTGACAACATCCACCCGGTAATCGGTGTACTTCATTATCTCGGTCTTTACCTGCTCCGCTGTGCCTACCGGGACAGTGCTCTTGTTTACAACGATTCTGGGGCCGTCCATGGCTTTTCCAATGTCTGCTGCGACTGCCTGAACATGCTGAAGGTCGGCACTGCCGTCTTCGTCGGGAGGGGTGCCGACTGCAATGAAGATTATACTGCTCTTCCTGACGGCCATGGTGGTGTCGGTAGAGAAGAAGAGCCTCTGCTCCCTGACATTTCTGTCTATGAGTACATCAAGACCAGGCTCGTAAATTGGAAGTTTTCCCTTTTTCAAACCCTCTATTTTTTCCTGATCCTTGTCTACTGAAACTACTGTATTGCCCATCTCGGCAAGGCATGCCGCAGCAACAAGACCTACGTACCCGCTTCCTATGACTGCTATTTTCACCTGAGCGCTCCTCTGTGCACGTGGAGTTTAGACATTAATTATTTGTTTGACTTCTACTGTGAAGGTTGAGAATATGAAACCTCAGCTCTTTTGTAAAGGATTGCGGGAAATCTGTTCATGAAGGTCTGTAAGGAATCTGATTTCCCCGTCACGTCTGGTTACACCTCGGCCGTCAAGCAGTTCCGCCCACATCAAAGCAAATTTGCGGGAAATTCCAAGTGCTTCCCTGAGTTCACTGAGACGGAACCCCTCAGCACCGAACGATTCAGCAACAGTACGCTGAACACTCTGAACAGTTTCCCGGGTTGTTACCAGGTCTTCTGAAAGATTTACAAGCATGTTTCGGTGACGAAGCGCTTCCACATCCTCAACTCTCCTGCCCGGTACAGGAAGCTTCATTCCCGAAAAACCGCATTTTTCAATATCGGACATAATCTGATTGGCAGCTGTCAGGCTGTCTCCGGACAAATTCTCGGGGAATTCGCTCAGTGCAAGAAAATCACCGCGTTTGGCAATCAGACCATCGCTTTCAAGCCTGGAAACGCAAAACCTGACACTCCAGACAGGTGTATCTGCTGGCAGTTTTCTTGCAAGAAGCGCAGACGGGAGCCCTGGAGACAGTGGAACGCTTCTGTGGACCGACCTGATGCTTCCCAGTATTTTTCGTTGAAGATCATCGACTGCTGCTTTCAGAATAAGCCTCGCCGATTTACCCTCCCCGCAAAGGATTGCTCTGTTCTGCTTTACAAGCGACTCAACTGCCTCGTTATAGTCTATTGGCTCGGCACCTGTTTTTTTGATGTGCTCGTGGATTTCAATGAAATGACCTGTTGTATCCTCCATTGTTTCAAAAAGCAGGTCTTCAAGATCTCCGTGGGATAGAAGATCAAGGTGCTCAAGTCTTATCTCTCTGAATCTGGAACGGACCTTCCTGGTACCAGTATCCAGTATTATTCCACCGCCAATTGTGACAACTGGAGAATACCTTCTAATAACGAATCTGTCGCCGGGCATGGCAACAACCGGCTGTTCCAGCTGAAAATGCACATACCCTGTCTCTCCTCTGAGAAGAGGCTTCCCCTCCACCGGAATGGCCCTTGCCATGACCTCAGCCGTTCCCACATGAAACCTGACGCGCTGCCTCAGCATTAGATCCACATTTCCTGACAAAATGGAACAGGTTGTATCCAGACTGGTTAGAACCTTCAGAAATCCGGGTTCACCGGCTACACTTCCTCTGCTTATGTCTTCTTTTCGAAGCCCGGTAAGGTTAAGGGCAATTCTGTCTCCAGCCTGACCGGAAGCGGCATTTCGCTTGTCATTCGCTCCGAGTTCCCTGACTCGGAAAATTTTGTCGAAGGGCTGAATTTCCACTGAATCCCCTGCATTAACAGTGCCCGACAGGCCTGTGCCGCAGATGATGGTTCCGAAGCCCTTAAGAGAAAAAATTCTGTCTATAGGCATTCTGAATCTGCCCTCTGAACTTTTCCTGTTCACACTTGCAGCCATATCAATAAGAGCTGCTTTGAGTTCATCCAGCCCGTACCCGCTTTTTGCAGACACCCTGATGATGGGGGCCGATTCAGCAGCAGTGCCGAAAAGAGCATCCCTTACTTCCTCTTCTGCAAGCTCAATCAGATCTTCGTCTACCAGATCACATTTGGATAAAGCCACTATTCCTTTGTTAACCTCGAGAAGATGCAGAATATCGAGGTGCTCACGGGTTTGAGGCATCACTCCCTCGTCGGCAGAAACCACAAGAAGAAAGCAATCAACGGTAGAGACGCCGGCAACCATGGTTTTCACGAATTTTTCATGGCCCGGCACATCTATGAACGATATGGTTTCCCCGTCTCCGGTTTCCAGAAAAACATAGCCCAGCTCTATTGTTATCCCCCGAGCCTTTTCTTCTTTAAGCCTGTCGGGATCCCTTCCTGTAAGAGCAATCATCAAAGTGCTCTTGCCATGATCGATATGACCTGCTGTACCGATAATCACGCCCATAATTCTGCCAGACTCTTCTCCAGGGCTTCTGCCAGTTCCGGGTCTTCTCTGATGGTAACCGCCCGGAGATCAAGCTTTACGGAGTTATCCTCTACCCGGGCCGCAACAGCCGGGCTGCAAAGTCTGAGAGACTTCAGGAGCAGTTCGGGGTCGGGACATCCAAGAGAAATTCCGGCGGAGGGAATGGCAAAATCAGGCAGACTTCCGCTGCCTACGAAGCTGTCCATTTTCTCCACGGCAGCTTCACAGCATTGGGGCACCACGACAGAACGAATAATTGATTCGGCTCGCTCCATAAGTTCCCCCTGCTTCCAGGAGAAAGACCGGTAAACAGGATGATTCGCCGCAATGTAATCGTCATCCTCAAGGAATACCCGAAGCGAAGCTTCCAGCGCAGCAATGGTCAGTTTTCCAACTCTCAGGGCTCTGGCAAGCGGGTGTTTCTTAATCAGGGCAATGTACTGCTTTTTCCCCAGAATAATTCCGGCCTGAGGCCCGCCAATCAGTTTGTCTCCCGAGCAGGTAACCACATCGGCACCAGCTTCAATGCTTTGCATAATTGTTGGCTCGGAAGGTATTCCGAACCGACTCAGGGGCACCAGACTGCCGGCTCCAAGATCGTCTATCACAGGAATTCCCTTTTCCCTGCCGAGACTAACCAGGTCTTCAAGCTCAACTTCGCTGGTAAAACCCTTGATGCGATAATTAGACGGGTGTACCCTGAGTATTGCACCTGTTCTGTCGGTAATTGCATTCAGATAATCTTTCAGATGTGTACGGTTGGTGCAGCCTACTTCAACCATTGTGCATCCGCTCTGCTTCATCACATCCGGGATGCGGAAAGCTCCGCCTATCTCAACAAGCTGACCTCTTGAAACAATGACCTCTCTTCCAGAGGCCATTGCCGAGAGCACCAGAAGAGTTGCTCCCGCATTGTTGTTGGCGACAGTTGCGGCTTCTGCACCTGTCAGTTCTTTGAGGATTCCTTCCACATGCTCATCACGGCTTCCCCTTTTGCCTGTTTGTCTATCCCACTGCAGAACAGAGTAACCAAGCGCTACCCTTGAAACCGCATCGACGGCTACCTGCGGAAAACTTGCTCTGCCAAGAGCTGTGTGAAGCACAACACCTGTAGCGTTGATCACCCTGTCCATAGACGGTCTGCTCAGCATTTTCCCTAATTGAACACACTTATCTCGAATTAAATCGATTGAAGGAAGCTCGTTGCCTTCAAGAACGCTCTGTCTGGCCCAGAAAATGCCTTTTCGTACCGCTTCTCTGACTTCAGAAGGTGTAAGCCCCGGCAGTTTTTCCAGGATTTCCGGCACAATTTCATGAACAGCCGGTAAATTTCTTAATGATTCCAGTCCCATGATACTCCAAACCAGAATAAGGAGGATAAAACATCCGCTTCACAATGAAGAATAGAACGAACAGGAACACAGTACAACTTCTCACCGCATCAACTGCTGCCCGGAAAGCCCTGCCGTGGGGAAGGTTCCCCACGGGACTCCATCGGAATATATTGTAATACACTTGAAAAGGAGACCGATGAAAATCCGGATGATTGTGTGGAAGATTATTGCCTCCGGAAAACCCGCAGACACAAACATAGATACAATCCGGAAGATCCTCATTTTGAACGCTCTTCTTCTTCCGGGGCTTTTATTCTCCTTAACCTTCGGCATTCATGCGCTGATCATGGGAAACACTGTTCTGGGAATGGCTGACATTTCAGTTTTTCTGTTCCAGCTATGGCTCTATCTGTTTATGAGAAATGCAGATAATCTCGAGATGCCAATATCCCTGGCTGTTAATGCTCTGCTTCTGTTTTTCCTGGTTATTGCTTCCCAGGGCGGTACAGAAAACTCTGCTGTACTCTGGATTCTTCTCTTCCCCACTGCAGCCGTTTTCCTTATGGGAACAAGAAAAGGCCTAACCCTGTCACTTGTTATGCTTCTTGGCGTGCTTGCAGTGTTTTCTCTGGGAGGCAAGGTATTTGTGCAGGCCATCTACACAGGCACATTCAAGATAAGAGTGATTGCCGTATACAGTGTTGTCACACTTCTTGCGGTAATAGCAGAGGAGCTCCGCGGAAGAATCCATGACAACCTTGTGAGATCAAACAAAGAAAAAGAACAGGCTATTGAGAAGCTTAACAGATCCATTGAAGAGATAAAAACGCTTCAGGGCATTATTCCAATCTGCCTCCACTGCAAGAAAATCAGAGATGATGAAGGCTTCTGGCAAGCTGTAGAGGAATACGTTCAGTACAGAACGGAAGCGCAGTTCAGCCACGCGCTCTGCCCGGATTGTGCAAAGGAATTCTATCCGGAATTTGTCGAAGAGCCGGCTACTTATAAGTAACCATAACTCAAGTGGAAGCGGTGAATACTCGTAATTCAGGGCCACCGGAAAACCGGTAGCCCTGAAAACAATGGGAATCTAACGCTGAGAAAGCACCCCACCCATCATTTTGATGGATTTTTTCGGGCACTTTCCAACACACTGCCCACAGCCAATGCACTTGTCGGCAATTACCGTATGAATCTCTTTTAGAGAACCTGCAATGGCATTTGTAGGGCATACCTTGGTACACAGGGTGCAGCCAACGCATGTTGTATCTATAAAGGCTTTCGCTCGCACAGGAATGCCGTCTATTATGGCACCGGTAGGGCAATCGGAAGCGCAGAGGCCGCAGTTGATACACTTTTCCGGGTTGATTTCTGCAAGATATCCCTCGACTGCAACAGCTTCAACCGGACAAACTTTTACACACTTACCGCAGCCTATGCAGGCAACGGAACATGCCTTTCTGGCCACGCCGCCTTTGTCTTTGCTGGAACAGGCAACAACGACCTTCCGGTTTTCCGGCCAGAGGATGATGATGTTCCTCGGGCAGGCCTCAAGACACTTTCCGCAGGCAACGCACTTTTCAGTGTTAATTTTCGGTATTCCGTTGTCTGCCATCTCCATTGCTCCAAAAGGACACACAATGGTGCAGTCGCCGAATCCCAGGCAGCCATACGAACAAGACTTCTGCCCGCCCATAACCATCGAAGCTGATACACAGTTGGATGGGCCGTTGTAGTTGAAAGCACTGAGAGCGGATTTCCCGCCATTGCAAAGAATGACAGCAATCTTTTTCTCTTTCTCATCAGCAACAGCACCCATGATTTTTGCTATTTCACCGCTTACAGCAGAACTGGCTGCAGAGCAACCGTTCACCGGAGTTTTTCCCTCGACAACAGCCGAAGCAAATGCGGCACAACCGGGATAACCGCAACCGCCGCAATTGGCACCGGGAAGCATTCCCATAATGGCATCAACTCGGGGGTCTCGGGCAACCGAAAACTTCTTGGCAGCATACGCCAGACCAAGCCCCAGAAGAAGCCCTATAACTCCCATGACGATAGCGGGACCAGAAACGGCAGACAGGGCATCCTGCTGCTGTGAAGTGAGTATCAGAGTTAATAGTGTTGTAGGTGCTGTCATGCCTCACCCTCCCAATCCGGCAAAACCCAGAAAGGCAATGGACATGGCTCCGGCTATCAGGAAGGCTATCGGCAGCCCTTTGAGAGAAGCGGGAACATTGCTTGTTTCCATTCTCTCCCTGAGACCGGCCATCAGCACAAGAGCCAGGGTGAAGCCTATCCCCGCCGCCACGGAATTGATCAGAGAATACCCGAGACTCAGCTTGTCGTCGATGTTGAGCACTGCCACACCAAGGATGGCGCAGTTGGTTGTGATAAGCGGAAGATAGATACCAAGCGCATCGTAAAGCGCCGGGCTGAACTTCTGGAGTATCATCTCCACAAGCTGAACCAGGCTGGCTATTATTATGATGAATGTAATGGTTCTTAGATAAACCATTTCATTGGGAACCAGCACGTTGTGATAGATAAGCCAGGAACCGAGGGTTGCCAGAACCATCACGAAAATAACCGCCGCACCCATCCCCACAGCACTGTCCAGCTGTTTTGAAACCCCGAGAAATGGACATATGCCAAGGAAACGGGAGAGAACAAAGTTGTTGATGAAAATTGCACCGACAATAATTGCCATCATTCTGCCGATACTGAAAGACGGATCTCCGCTCTCGGGAGCCGAAAGAACCGCTGACATGAGCATTATGGGGGTCATCTGGCACCTCCCCTGTTGCGCTTCTCCATTATGTTGAAGAAACCGAGTATGAATCCCATAAGTATGAATGCTCCCGGGGCCAGAATGGCAATTAGAAGCGGCTGGTTCTGGTAGGCTTCACCAAGAAGATTGAAACCAAGCCAGCTTCCGTTACCCAGTATCTCTCTGAATGTGGCCATTACAACCATTGCAAGTGTAAACCCGAGCCCCATTCCAATACCGTCAAACAGAGAAGAAATAACTTTGTTCTTGTTGGCGAACCCTTCCGCTCTTCCAAGAATGATGCAGTTCACCACGATGAGCGGTATGAAAATCCCCAGACTTTTGTGAAGAGCTGGCAGATAGGCATTCATCAGAAGGTCTACAATTGTCACGAAGGCAGCGATGATTACTATGTAGCTGGGAATTCTGACACTGGCCGGAATAACCTTTCTGAGGAGAGAAACCAGGAAATTGGAGCAGACAAGAACAAATGTAGCAGCAGCCCCCATTCCCAGAGCATTCTCTACACTGCTGGTTACAGCCAGGAAGGGGCACATGCCCAGGGCCTGTCTGAAAATCGGATTCTCCTTGACGATACCTTTGGTAAACTCCTGCGCAAGGCTCATAACACACCTCCGTCTCCGGGAATGATTCCTGAAGCGGAAAGGGCTTCCATCCCTGCTCTGACAGAACTGGTAACAGCTCTGGAGGTTATGGTGCTTCCGGTTATGGCGTCGAGGTCTCCTCCATCTTTGGAAAGAAGCAGCGAGGAGTATCCAAGATCATCAAACTGGTACATGAATTTGGCAGGATTGGACACATTGGCACCGAGCCCCGGTGTTTCCTGCTGGAAAAGAATAGTTGTACCGGTGATAACACCAAGGGTGTTTACGGCAACCATGGTCTGAATGGTGCTGGAGTAGCCTCTTCCATAGGCAACGAAGAGATATCCCAGTTCACTTCCTGTGGAATCGGTAACTGAAACAACTGCAAGTGTCTGGTCAACTTCGGCATATGGGTTTTCAAGCGAGGGAACCGATAAACTGTCAAATGAAAGCTCGCCGGAGCCAAGGCTGCCGGCAACATCAATCATTGCATCGAGTTTTGCCTGTTCCTTCTGCTCTGCGATTATGGGGAGAGTGATCGAGTTCACATATCCCAAAGCAACTGCCGCTATGACTGCAACCAGCATCAGCATGAAACCAAGCTTGAATATCTCACCCATTCTTCTTCACCTCCCCGAAGCCAAGCGGTCTTGTGTATCGGTCGATCAGAGGCGTTGCCAGGTTCATGAGAAGTATGGAATAGCTGCACCCTTCGGGATAGCCGCCCCATCTTCTGATGACCATGGTGAGAAGCCCTGCTCCGATGCCGAAAATAACCCTGCCCTTTTTTGTTACGGGTGTTGTGACAAGGTCTGTTACCATGAAGAAACCCCCAAGAATCACGCCTCCCGCGAGAACATGAAACAGCGGGTTTCCATCGAACCAGCCCTGCCCTCCGAAAAGCCACCCGAACAGAGCAACCGATCCCAGATAGCAGAGAGGAAGCCGCAGTTCGAGAACGCCCCTGAAAACAAGATAGGCTGCCCCGAGAAGAAGCATTATTGCGCTGGTTTCTCCGATGCAGCCACCTGTTCTGCCCATGAAAAGATTCTTCAGGTTGGAAAAAGAGTAGAGCATGGTTCTTACTTCTTCAGATCTTTCCACATCCTCATCCCACCCGAAAGTCTGCTTCAGGGCATTCAGCGGAGTAGCACCTGTAAGAGCATCAAGTTCTCCTGACTGGCTCAGTTCTGCGGTTGGCACTCCGCATGCCTGAACATCGATCCTGTCTCCATCTTTCCACTGCATGGGAGCAACCCATCCGGCAGTCATCAGCACTGGAAAACTTGCCATGAGAAATGCTCTTCCCAGAAGAGCCGGATTCACTATGTTGTGGCCGAGCCCTCCAAATGCCTGTTTGGCAACGGCAATGGCGAACGCACTTCCAAGAACAGGAAGCCACCAGGGCACACCTGATGGAACATTGTAGGCAAGAAGAATTCCTGTAACAACAGCACTGCCGTCAAAGGCAAAGTTCACCGGGCGCTTCATGAATTTCAGACAAAGCCACTCGGTGAGAACCGCAGCTCCAACACTTGCTCCAACAAGAATCAGAACCCCCGGTCCGAAGAACCACAAGGCTGCAATGAGAGCAGGAACAAGTGCAATGACAACATCCCACATTATTCGTTTTGTGGTCTGTGAAGAACCGACATGAGGAGAGACGGCAACATCGAATAATCTGTTTTCAGCCATTTACGCCTCCCTCGCACGGATTATGGCTCGAATCTCGTTCTGAGCCCGTTTTATATGATGAACAAGATATCTGCCAGCAGGGCATACATAGCTGCAAGTGCCGCATGCCATGCAGTTAAGTGCACCGGCTTTTTCGGAATCATCCCATTTGCCATACTCGGAAGCGGTAGCTATTACGCTTGGGCACAGCTTCAGAGGGCATACATCAACACACTTCCCGCAGCGGACGCACGGACCCTCTGCAACATCTCTGACTTCCCCGGGCGACAGAGCAAGAATTCCGCTTGTGCCTTTGGTGACAGGCGCAGCATCGGTAAACATGGCCATACCCATCATGGGTCCACCGCTGATAAGCCTTCGCACTTCACCTTTATAACCACCGGCAGCTTCAATGAGAGCTGCAACCGGAGTTCCAACGCACACATCGAAGTTGCCCGGACGGTTCACTCCTGAACCGGAAACAGTGGTTATCCGTCTGACGCAAGGAATACCTCTGCAAACCGCATCGCTTACGGCAACGCAGGTACCCACATTCTGAACCACAACCCCCACGTTCAACGGGAGACCGCCTGCGGGAACCTCTCTTCCTGTACATGCGTCAATGAGCTGCTTTTCAGCGCCCTGAGGGTATTGCACCTTGAGAGGTACAACTTTCACTCCCTTTTTGGAAAGAAGCTCGATGGCGTCAGGCTTGTTTACTTCGATTCCTATACAAGGCTCACTTACACCGAGTGCATAAGCCAGGATGTTCATTCCTTCTATCAGTTCATCGGTTCTCTCAATCATCAGGCGGTGATCGGCCGTAAGATACGGCTCACATTCAACACCATTGATAATCAGTGTATCGATTTTAACACCGGGAGGAGGCGAAAGCTTTACATAAGTGGGGAATGATGCCCCGCCCATACCGCAAACTCCAGCATCCCTGATTCTTGCAACAAGAATTGAAGTCTCTTTATCCTTCCACTTCGGGATTGGTTCAAAGACTGCCCCGCCCTCCTCGGATTCCGTTTGAATCACAACGGCAGGACCACTTCGCATGTGCGGCATCGGGGTATTTTCAATCCTGAGTACCTTCCCGTTCACTGGGGAGTGGGTCGGGAGGCTTATAAAACCGTTCTGCTCTCCGATCACTGAGCCTTTTGTCACAGAATCACCGGGTTTTACCACGGGTCGCGACGGAGCTCCAAGATGCTGGCAGAGAGGAACGGTGACGACCTCGGGAGCCGGGAGCGTCACAACGGCAGAACCGCTTGACAGCCCCTTGTTTCCCGGAGGGTGCGTACCGCCGGCAAAGGTCTTAACTTTGCTCATGTTCCTCCAGTGTTAGTGTTGGCTTTTTATCTGTTCACAGCTTATTACAAAACTCACTGCACATACTGCCCCTGAAAAGCAGGCACAAAAAAGTATCAGCAATATGGATTCGCCGAATATACAAAAACGAAAATGCCCGTTCAGCCCTTGAGAAGTCTGTCTAATTCCTCCCGGAACTGAGAGACATCCCGGAACTGTCTGTAGACACTGGCAAAACGGACATAGGCAACCTGATCGACATGCTGCAGGAGCTGCATGACACATTCCCCAACAAATTCAGTTTCCACCTCATCCGGGTATTCTTCGGTTATTCGGGAGATTATCTGTTCAACAAGCTCTCTGATCTGCTCGATAGATACAGGACGTTTCTCGCACGCTCTGGCAATGCCCTTCTCAAGTTTAAGGGGGTCAAAGGGTTCCCGCAGGCCGTTCTTCTTCACAACGGAGGGGTAGCTGGTTTCTATGTACTCATAAGTGGTGAACCTGTATCCGCACTCATTGCATTCCCTTCGCCGTCTGGTTGCCCGGCCATCCTTAACAGTGCGGGAATCGATCACCCTGTCATTGCTGCTGGAACATCTTGGACATCTCATAACGGTCTTACTTACACTGCAAATCTTTGCTCGTCAAGACTGAAGAAAAACAAAGGTTGACGAATTACAGCATCGTCCTTAGAATTGGGGCTACTCGGTGGTGGGAGTAGTTCAGTTGGCAGAGCCCCTGACTGTGGATCAGGTGGTCGCCGGTTCAAGTCCGGTCTCCCACCCCAGCGATGCGCTCCTGGCTCAATTGGTAGAGCAACGGACTCTTAATCCGTGGGTTCCGGGTTCGAGTCCCGGGGGGCGTACCAGAGGGGGCATGCGAGCATGTCCCCTTTTATCAGCACCGGTGCGCCCGTAGCTCAGCTGGATAGAGCAACGGACTTCTAATCCGTAGGTCACAGGTTCGAATCCTGTCGGGCGTACCAAATTTAAACTTCCTGCAAAGCCTTCAGGAATTGGTTCGGTTCCATGGAGAGAACGGTTTCAAGGGGCAATCCACCTTTACCGACAAGTAACATCTTTGCCTTCGGGTACTTCTTCATGAACAGGTTCATTCCTGATCTGGAATGCTCTCTCGCTCCGCTGTAGCATTCAATTCCAATAAGCTGTTCAGTGCCTGAGAGGACGAAGTCCAACTCACTGTCTCCGGCATTCCAGTATCCCAGTTCAAGGTCTGGAGTTTGAGAAACACATCGGTAAAGAAATCCCCCCAGAGAAGTTTCAGCTATCCTGCCCCGGACCTCGGGATGAGTCGTCAGAGAATTCTCATCCATTCCGGAAACAACAGTTGCCAGAGCAGTGTTCAGGGGTAACAGCTTGGGGCTTGAGGCCCGCTGTCTTGCAGCACTGCCGGAATACTTCTGAAGACCCGCGACAAGCCCGGCACCCTCAAGAAGGTTCAGATAGTGAGCCAGGGTCGTGGTGTTGCCGACATCCTGAAGCTGCCCCAGCATCTTAGTGTAGGAGACAATCTGACAAGGGTACCGACAGGCAAGCATGAACAGGTTCCTCAGAAGAACAGGCTTCTCCACCCTGTTCATCATCAGGATGTCCCTTGAAATGGAAGTTTCTATGAGTGAATCCAGGATGTAGCTTCTAAACCTGGGAAAGTCATTTACTAGATCTGCGGCTCCCGGATAACCGCCGTAAACCAGATATTGCTCAAAGGTATATCCGAAGGCTTCCTTCATTTCCAGGAAGTCCCAGTGCCCCATCCGGATTATCTCGAATCTTCCCGCAAGACTTTCAGTCAGGCCAGCCTGCATGAGGAGCGGGGAAGAACCCAGCAGCACCACCGAGAGGGATCGGGACCTGTCCCTTTCTCCATCCCAGAGACATTTGACGGTTTCGGACCAGCCGGGAACTTTTTGTACTTCGTCCAGAATGAGAATGGCTTTGCCACCGGAACTCCCCATTCCGGCTGCATTCCAGCAGGATTCGATCCATCTGCTGTCTCCCGGGGCGGGAAGATCCGCAGAGTGGTAGAATACTTTTCCGCCCTCCCCTTTAATAGTTTGCATCACCTGACGGACCATCGTGGTTTTTCCCACCTGCCTGGGCCCGGCAACAACCTGGATTCTCGCTGGATTTTCCCCCAGCCTTGAAAGCAAAGTTGCATAAGAATATCTTCTGTACATGTTTCTCCAATCTACTCATAGCATTGAGTTAATTTACTCATTGCTATGAGTTACTGTCAAGCAACATTAAATTTATGAATTACCAGTTCTGAAAGTGTCCGGTATGACGTACCAAATTTAAAAGTTCAAGAGCAGCCCCCGCAAAAGCACGGGCTGTATCTTTTTACACTCGGCCGAATCAATCTGACTACAACCTTAGTTGTGAGTGTTTGCATGCTCTCGGACCGCACCGAGAAGGTCTCATCCTACTAATTGAGTCAAACAGGGAAGGCTACGGCATAGCATTACTTCTGAATTGCTGAGTATGTGTATTTATGGGTGGTAAAATCTCACAGGTAAATTTTACCATTCTGATCAGGGAGAAGTCCGGGCGTAAAGGCTCTGAATAGGTCCGTATTGGGGTAGGAGATTGATCTGTTAACAAATGGGGTCAGACTAGATCGGGATGTTCTGCTTCGAACCAGTTCTGTACTTCTCTTTTAAAGTCCTTCAGGAATTCCAGCAGCTCTTCAATATCCCTGCTGGTGACGCAGCCGGCATAATCGTACTCGAGAGTATTCCGCTTAATCCGACAGGCGTTCAGGTAGTCAGCATTACTCTTCCAATCGGGGCCGAGAATCTCAGGCAAAGACATTATAGTTCTGTAATGATGATTCCCGCCGGCGGTTCTGTATCCCTCTGACCTTAGAAGTATCGTGCAAAGCTTGAGAGCGGCATTGTAGGCTATTCAGAATTGCCAGTCGACCGAGACAGATTCCCTTGAGTCTTTCAGGTCTCTTTCAATGATCACAAAACACAAATGAGAGTATCGCCAACCGAGCGTGTACCGAGCGTAAGCACGAAGAGGTTTTGCATCTCATTCCCGCTGGAAGGTTCTGCCTTCAACCAGCCGTTATTCTCCCATTGCTTCAAACTCATCAGGATCCCCCTTGATGAACAGTCTGGCTCCTTTGATCACTTTGTTTGCGAAATGATCATCTGTTCCTAAGCGGCGGATGTACTCTGCTCTGGATATAACTATGGGATTGATCTCCCTTTCAAGCCTTTCAGATACCCCGGAAAGAAGTCTGCTTACTTCCATGAGGCCGATGCTGCCAATTATCAGTATATCAACATCACTGTCTGAGGTCGCTTCTCCTTCTGCGAATGAACCGAATACGAAGGCTGTCTCTACACGAAGGTCAGCAAGAGCTTCTGCCAGAACATCAACAAGCCCGGTTGTCTTGAGCACGATAGAGTGAATCTCATGGTACAATGGATGGCTTCTGTTTGCTGAATAGTAAACCCTATTGCCATCCTTCCTGAGTCGAACAAGGCCAAGGTCAGCCAACCTGGTCAGCTCCTGTCTCACTGCGGCTTCCGAGTGCTTTGATCGTCTGGCGATCTCCCTGTTGTGAAGCTCTCTCTGACCCAGACCGAACAGAATCGTGAATACCCCTGCTCTAGTTTTTGATGAAACGATAAGCTCAAGTGTGTTCATAATGCGTGTATACACCACGCACATGCGTGGTTTGTCAACGCATTTTGACCTTCACCAACAAAGTTCTGAAAGCGTCCGGTATGACGTACCATCATCTTCGTCGTTGCCGCACTCTGCGTTCACTTTTCATTGAATCTTCTTTGGAAACTCTCGATCACTTTAATAACCAGATCAAATCCAGGCACCTCTCCAAAGAACATCTCTCCACTCATCGCCTGATAGTCCTTGCGCCATTCCGCCACCATTTCAGGCAGTGGTACAAGACGGAGCCCACCCCGTTTCAATGTGCTGTAGTCCATCCATGACCAATTGAAGTAGACTTCGCGATGTCTTACCGTACGTGCAAAGATATCTTCACGCTCAGCAGCTCTTTCCCCTATCCCGGCAGTAATCAGACACCAGAGATCGTAATAATGCCGTGCCAGTCGAGCAGGCCTTCTCCTGCCCGGAGGACGCAGAGTTTCCTCGTGAACAAGCATGGCTTTCTCCCAGAAGGTTCTCTCCGCAGCGAGTACTCTCACTCTGAACATGCTTGGGCCAATAACCGATGGCAGAGCATCAAAAAGATAAGGGTGCACTTCCCTTTCCTCCACTGGTTCATTGTCAGACCTGGCACCCATTTCGATCTTCACCTGTCTGCGGATGTAACCTCCCGTTTGGGAAATAGCGGACGGATAAGTGAAGAGAAGGGTCTGGCCGTCGGGGTCCTCGTCCAAAGAGGCAGAACAGAGATCCCATTTATCCATACCGGAAAGGGCGGTTCCTATCCTTTCAGTCAGGAAGGAAGCCAGATCACGCTGGATCCATCGCTGAGCAGCATCCTTCAGCGCTTCAAGACGCTTCCTACTCTGTTTATTACTGGTAGAGTCTTCAGGACTGTCAGCACCAGCAAATCCGAGAAATCCCCTGTCAATCACTATATCGATATCCTCAGAAAACCTGTGGATCAGACCATAGCACTTGGATAGCGATGTTCCACCTTTGAAGGTGAACTTGTCACCCCAGTCCGGAATGCTGAACATTTCCCGCAGTATCCAGCACACCCAGAAATCCTTCTCAAGTGAAGCAGCTGGCAGGTTCAGTTTTTCCTGGGCTTCACTGCATATCAGGCGACGACGGTCAACAGTTTGCTCAAGGTATCCGGTCATTCTTCCGAACCTGCCAGATCTCTGAACACCTCTGCGATCCAGGTCGGTGCATGGCGTATATCCTTCATAAGAACAGCTATGTTTTTGTCGTCCATTTTGTTCTTCAGCAGAGCGACAATCCTTCTGTCAACATTTCCATTCCCCAGCCATCGAAGCGCTTGAATAACGGTTCCACTTATCCTGCCTGTTGTCGCCATATTCCGTGGAGTGGTTCGCTTGAGCACAATGCTCAGGTTCCCGATCTGCAGTTTCCTTGTGGGACCGTCGGTCAGAAAAACAACCCTCATAGGCACCTGATCACTCAATCCAAGCAGATTTGCCGCATACGCACCTGAAGGCTGAAGACGCACTGAATCCCTCTCTTCAATCGCACTCATGATCTTGTCAATTGAAGGCGCCAGCACTCCGAGAAGAGGATCCTTGCTGGGGTAGTCGTAGAATCCCCTGGCAATCTGTCTGATAGTACCGTTCTGCTTATATCTTTTCAGCGCTGATGCAACCGCTGTTCTGCTGCCCACGTCTTTGAAGTGAGATGGCGTGAAAACCCAACCCCTTCCATGTCCTACAATTCTGCTATATACCTTATTGTCAATAGATTGTATCATTGTATTCCTTCCATGTATGCCACAAATAGTAGTTATTTTTTGTGGCATAGTCAAGGGGATTAAGAAACCCTGCCGAAAAGTGATACCACAATACCGTGTATGAAAGGATCAGTACTGAGAATAGAGACTCTTATCAAATTTGGCCTATTCCCCTTGAAGAATAGTTCTGAAAGCGTCCGGCATGACGTACCAAAGTTTAAAAGTTGATGTAGCCACATTAAACGCATGGGCTGCATTCTTTTACACTTGGCCGCATCTGGGTGTCTATACCGTCCTGATTCTGCCGATTATTTCTCCGAAGAATTCCTTTGACCATATGTCAACAGCTTCAGGATGCAACAGGAAAGGCCTCACATCTTTCTTTGCCTGCTCCACGGAAAGATCGGCAACTGCATCGGTCAGAAACTGCATAAGCAGAGCAGGGGTTAAGTCCGTTGCCGGGTCAAGATCCCCGGATTGCTTCATTCTCGCTGACAGATGATCAAGGTGGAGTTCAGGGTGGTTGGATATGTACCAAACCATGTCATACCAGTCTCTGCCCTTAACCCTGTTTTTCCATTTTCTGCAAAGAACGGCATGTATCTTTCCTGCGAACATATCAGGCAACGCATAAGAAATTACACTGAAGGGTACCGGACGCAGAACGAACCTGCTCTCGGTTTCAAAACCCCCTGGAGGGTCGGTGTCAATCTCAATTTTTATCTTGAACTTCTTTTCAGAATGAATGCCGCTGGTAATACTTTCAGGGGCATTTACCAGGAGCAGGTGTGTAAGGGTATCTCCTTTAAGAAAAGCTGATTGAATTTCAGCATTCTCTTCCTTCGCTCTGGCATGAAATTCCAAGTGAAATCCAAGACTTTCAAGCTCTTTACAGAGGTATTCCCCGTATTTTTTAATATCAAAGGAAGGATCGGGGGATTTCAGGCTGAAGTCCATGTCTTCGGAAAATCTGTTCAATCCATAGAGTACTCTCAATGCGGTTCCGCCATAGAAGGCCGCTTTCTCAAAAAACTTGCTTCGCCACAGCCCGAAAAGAGCGGCCTGCTGAATAATCTCACGAAGAGCATTTTCGTACTCATCCTGCGACCCGGGTGAATACTCTCCAAGCATCTGGATTACTGCAGGATTCACTGTTTTCCCTCCAGGTATCTCTCCAGGAACGATGCAAAACTGAAGATCTTCTCCGAATTGTATACTTCGGCAAACCGGCTGATGGCATTCATTGAAAAAACTGACAGCATATCCGTATCGATTCTGAGATCATCTTCAAGGTACTTTTTCCAGTGTCCAGGTGCTGTACGACCAACTCTTCCATCAGTCCAAACCTTGTCAATGAGAGCTTTTTCAGCAGAAGCCATCATAAAGGAAACATTTCGGGTTCTTACAATACTTATTCCGGTCGAATATCTTTCCTGCTTGAGCATTCTGTATGAAAACACCCCGAAGGGAGTACTAAATTCCCTGGACCTTCCCATGCACACTGATGTTACTGTTAGAACCTTCTCCGGAATAAGTGAATAGTAACCAAGAGCATAATCAAGGCTGACACAGGATGGTCCATAAATCAGGTTGGCCAGATACTCTCTGCTTACAGGATGTCTTCTAAGTTCTTCTGCAAAGGTGTAGAGCCCCTTCCTGATCCTTATCAGCACGCCTTCTTTCGCAAGTCTGGCGGTAACATCCCTGGTTTTGCTGTAACTGCTTCCAAGAACTTGAGTCAGTGTCTGATAATCAAACACGTCATGATCGATTGCTTCTCTCAGGAAAAACGCAGTCTCCATACACACCCACTTGCATCTTTGTCCATTATTGCTGGACATAGTATACACTGTTTGTGCCAATGGAGCAATCTGGCGCTTCAGCAGGTAGATACCACACGGGAATCTGGTTCTGAAAGCATCCGCTATGGCGTACCAGATTCAAATTTCCTGTAAAGCCTTCAGGAATTGGCTCGGTTCCATAGAGAGAACGGTTTCAAGGGGCAATCCACCTGTGCCTGAGAGGACGAAGTCCAATTCACTTTCTCCGGCATTCCAGTATCCCAACTCAAGGTCTGGAGTTTGAGAAACACAGCGGTAAAGAAATCCTCCCGGAGAGGTTTTTGTAAGCCTGTCCCGGCATCTTCGTGCAGGAGATAATCTGACCGTACCGACAGGCAAGCATGAACAGGTTCCTCGGAAGAACAGGCTTCTCCACCCTGTTCATCATCAGGATGTCCCTTGAAATGGAAATCAGCAAAGTGGGCTTGTGCATAAGATTTCGATTTTATATCCTCGGTCAGGTTTATAAGACTGATTGCCGAAGGCAGAAAGGCAGAACATGAGCAATACTGATCTTTCTTCAGGTACTCTGAAGCTGATTAGAATCTGTTTTCTTGTTGTGGGTGTCGTAATGATACTCACATCTTTTCTGTACGGCGCCAATGAAGAGTTAAACCTTCGCGCAAACTGGAACAGGATTGTTGCTGGCGCTCTTGGTGTTATTTTAACAAGCGCAGGAATAGCTATTGGAGTAAAAAGGAATAACTTCAGTAGAATCCCAATCTTCCTTTTCGGCACTCTTGTAGCCTTTCTGTTTATTGAGCTCTGTGGAGCAGCAGGGCTGTTCATAATTAACCGTTTCACACCGGAACCGGAAGCTGATCCCAAAGAGGCTGAACTCCTGATTAACTCCGGCATATACCGGCCCTATGTTTTGTGGAGAGCGAGCCCCAATTCAAGAAATAATGTAACAATTCAAAGCTCAGGTCTGAGAGCTGTTCCTGGCTCCAGTACTGATTCATCTGCTATTCAGGTATTTGTTTTCGGGGGTTCAACTATTGTCGGCTGGCGTATCCCGGACAGTGCAACAATCTGTGCCCAGATCCAAAACGGGCTTTCAGTGCAATATGATCATCCCGTTTGCGTTACCAATTTCGGCCAACAGGGATATGTGAATACCCAGCAGTTGATTGAACTTCAACTGCAGCTCAGAGCAGGCAACATACCGGATCTGGTTATCTTCTATGATGGCACTAATGAAGTCTGGTCTGCTGTGGAGTCAGACACTGTCGGGGTGCATTTCGGCCTTCAGGAGATTTCTGATCTATACGAAAACAGAAACTTCACTCGGGAAAGATCCCAGATACTCTCACAATACGGATTCCTTGACCTGGCCAGTGAACTAAACTCAATCAGGTTGCTAAAAGCAATTATGGGAGAGGACATGAGTGTTTCCAGACTATCTCTCTATCAAGCTGAACCTTCCCGGTGTATGCTCCATGGGGAAGATTTTGTAGCTCCATCAGCTTTCGCCCGGGAGATTGTAGACATTTACGAAGGTGATCTGAGAATTCTGAAAGCACTCAGTGAAGAGTTTGATTTCGAGTACCGGGTTTTCTGGCAACCTGTTTTACTCACCGGTAATAAACGATTGACCCGGGAGGAACAGATCATTTACGACTCTCAATCTTCCTTCCTTCTGCAGTTGTATAAAGAATGCGAGCTACTCACCAAAGCCCTTGAGCAGGAGTACGATAATTTCTACTGTATAACAGATGTCTTTAATGATGTTCCCCAAACTGTCTATCAGGATTACTGTCACCTTAATGCGCTTGGAGACAGTCTGATTGCAGTAAGAATTCTTTGCGATCTTCCAGATATCAGAACCAGATAGATAGGGCTGAAAAGGGTCAATTCAACGCCAGAATGGATAAAGCCTGTTCATTTAGACACCAGGCCATTCCCTTTCAACCTCTCGTCTGCTCTTAACTGGCTCTCCCTTCTATATGCATTATTCTCAAACACTTCCTTAGCAGGGGGATTGATCCATACCTTCTGCTGAATCATGTACAGGGAAAGTCAGCTCTGAAACCGCCAGTATTGCGTAACAGTCACAGGCTGTATAAAATGTTTATTCAATTCGACAGGATTCATTCCCGGTATTTCATCACAGGCGAAAAACCGCGAGTCTGCACCCGCGGTTTTCCTGAGAACATTGCTGGAAGAGTGTTTTAAAAAATCAAGCAGTTACCAGCGGGTAATCTACTAGAGCCCGTATAGATTGGTTACAAGAAGCTCTGCAAGCTTCACGCAGGTTTCTGTTCTGTCCAGGGCTGGAAACACTTCAGGTTCCCAGGATACACTGAAGTACAGGTCACCCTTGAGAACGATAATCCTCACCTGGGTTCTGTCTCCGGCTGCGACTTCACCGATAACGGCTGAGTCCCACATGGATCCTGCTGTCTCGGTGGGGTTGGAAAGGAAACCGGCGGCTGAATCGTATGCTTCCTGCCCCCCGGTAACATTTGCTTCGAAACGCACCTTGCTGTAAGGAACACTGCTTACATTATAACTGCCAATAGGCCTTCCTGAAGATGCGCTGCTGGCGGCTTCCGGAAAAACGCTGAAGCCCGGTGTACCCATGACGGCTTCAACTTCCACCGCTGACACAGCGTCGGTCATCGCCCATCCATCCGCAAGAACGATACTGTTTCCCGTGCGCGGGGTTTCTTCCTGCTGAGTTACAGAGTCATCGGGTGCTTCGGTTTCCGGAGCAGGCTGTTCACCACAACCGGTTATGGCAGTAAGCATGGTGAGAGTGAATACGGCAACAAGTAATCTCATAGCATCTCCTTATGCAAAAAATAATTACCTCGACACAGCAACTGCCGAGGACCGACCAATAAATAACCATTTTGAGAATCCAATTCAATCCAGGCGAAGTGTATCTCCGACTCTCAGAATTGATCCACTATAGGTGTACCAGGTAAAATTCATTGCAGAGCCAGCAGAGATTCCGACAGTTTTGTGCCCCAAATGCGCCTAATGTTACTACTATTGACATTCAGCGAAAATCTTTGCATTATGTAAGCTTACATGCTGTAACAATTTATATGTTGCCGCTTCTGCAGAAGGGGCGTGGTACTTTGGGTATTCGAAAAGTAGAGGGAAAATCCCTTGAGCTTTATTTAAGAGAAATCGGCTCAAAAGAATCCCTCACTTCTGATGAAGAGGCCGATCTGGCCAGAAAAATAAAAGGGAAAGACAGAGATGCTCAGGAGACACTTGTCGAAGCGAATCTCAGATTCGTTGTAAGCATCGCAAAACAGTACTCAAATCAGGGTGTAGCCCTGGAAGATCTTATCAGCGAGGGCAATGTCGGTCTTATTCGGGCAGCCAGGGGGTTTGATGAGAACCGCGGCTGCAGGTTTATAACCTATGCAGTCTGGTGGATTCGACAGGCAATTCTTCAGACTCTGGCAGAAAACTCCCGAATAGTAAGACTGCCGTTGAACAGAGTGAACGAGCTGTACAGAATGGGCAGAGCAACCCGCGAACTCGGGCATTCCCTGGGCCGGGTTCCTTCAACAAACGAGATTGCAGACAAACTGGATGTATCCCTGAAAAGCATTGAAGCAATGCAGTCAATTCACAGCACTCACCTGTCACTTGATCGACCGGTTTTTGACGGAAGCGATAAAACATTTCAGGAAATGATGGCGGCAGACGGTAACGAATCTCCGGAAGATGCAGTGGTGGGAGATTCCATGAGAAGCAGCGTAGTTGAAATGCTTGAATCTCTGGATATGCGAGAGAAAACCATCGTAAACCTTTTCTTCGGCCTCAGCACCGACAGAAGGCATACACTTGCTGAAATCGGCAGAACAATGGGTATCAGCAGAGAACGAGTCAGACAACTGAAGAACAGAGCAATAGAGAAACTGTTCGATTGCGCAGAATCTCAAAATGTGCTGATGTTTCTCGACTGATCAATTTGAATAGCATCTGCTCACAGGGCCGGAGCCGGTGTGTTCCTCTATTCTTTCGGGTTTCATTCCTTTAGCCTCGACAATTCTCAGAAATTCAGGGCCATCTTCCTCTCTGACGGAAACACACATTCCGCAATCAGTGGAAAAGTTTCTGGGAATTGGAACTATTCTGCAGGAAATGCCGTTCTTTCTGGCAGCTCTCTCAGCCGAGAGCACATGGGTCATGGATTTGAAGATCATGTAAAAGTGATCAGACACTTGCCATCCTCACAGCTTTAAGAGTGCTTTCTATTTCGCTGGCAGTTGTAAAAATACCCGGGCTGAGCCTTACTGTGCCTCCTGGAAACGTACCGATTGCCCTGTGGGCGGAAGATGCACAGTGAAAACCATGCCTGCAGCAAATATCGTGTTCGCGGGAAAGGTAATCTGCTATGGATGCGGTACACTTGCCCTTAAGAGTAAAAGAAACCACGGCTGTCCAGAGCTCACCCGGGGATGGTCTGTACACCCTGGCGCCTTTGATGTCTTCTATTCCTTCGGCCAGAGCTCCGGCTGCCTGCATCTTTCTTCTGTAAATTTCTTCCTGCCCGAGTGAACTGATGTACTCGATGCCCGCAAGAAGCCCTGCCAGCCCGGGTCCGTTCATTGTTCCTGATTCAAACCGGTCAGGAAGAAAATCGGGATGTCTGGTTTCCTCAGATAGACTTCCTGTTCCCCCCTGCGCCAGAGAATGAATCCTGCCGGGATCAAAACTGTCGGCGAAAAGCATTCCGCCAGTTCCTGGAACCCCCAGCAGCCCCTTATGACCGGTAAAGGCAATGATATCTGCGCCCTGAGAGAGACTGACATGAATAATCCCGGCGCTCTGGGCCACATCCAGCATGAACACGGTGCCACTCTCCCGGCAGATATCTGAAATAGCTGAAACGTTCTGAACGACTCCTGTTACATTGGATCCGTGGTTTATCACGGCGAGTTTCGTTCCTGCAATGTTTTTTTTAAACAGATCAAGATCAAGAGAACCGTAAGCATCGCAGGGAGAGAAAGTAACCTTAACTCCCCCTTCTTGAAGGTCGGCAAGAGGGCGGGTTACTGCATTATGCTCCATGGTAGAGGTAACTACCCTGTCTCCGGGTTGAAGCATTCCATGAAGAACAGTGTTGATCGCCCAGGTAACATTATGAGTAAAAACCACATTCAACGGGTTATCGCTGCCGAAAAAAGAGGCAACTGCCTCCCTGCAGTCAAGAACAACTCCGAGGGCATCAAGAGCTGCAGTGCAATTGCCCCTGGCCGGGCTGGCTCCGATGTTCCTGATGTAACCTGCAACAGCTTCAACCACCGATTCCGGTTTCGGCCAGGAAGTAGAAGCGTTATCAAGATAGATCAATGCGGTTTCCTTTCTTCTCCTGATATATATACATTTTCGGCTGGCTTTCGTAGCCACCCCAGTTGAGCCCGAAAGAAGCACAGAATGACAGATAAGCCTTAAGTGAATCAGTCGGAGCATTCAATTGTTGTGACTAGAGATTCCGGTATTCCATAAGAGATTCGGCAAGATAAAGATACTGTTCCGGTGAATTGTAAAGCTGGGCAGAGATCCTGATAATTCTGCGGGATTCCAGGCTGATTTCTGTAACCGGTACAACTATTCCTTTCTCACGCTTAAGCCACTTCTGAAGGGGATCCAGCCAGTCAATTGCCCTGACCCTGGAGCCATAGGGTTCAGAAAGCGGTATTGCAGCCATGGAGCCCACCATTGAATCAGGGCAGGGAGGATCCACCTCAAGGGCAGAGCATATCACCCGTCTTGCGTTCAGCACCATTTCCCGGTTGCAGTTCATAACACCAGGCCAGCCTTCGCTGTGAAGACCCTGCATAAAGTCAATTGAGTATCCTGCACAAAGTGCGGGAGTAGGGTCCGGTGTGCCGTTCCACATGAAATAGACCTGATAATCCGGCAGATCAGTATCGAATTCCGCAGGAAGATGGCTGACAACAAGTGGAAGAAAATCTTTTTGAAATACCGGGTTGACATACAGTATTGCAGATGAACGCGGGGCACAAAGCCATTTGTGACAGTTTCCCACATAGGCAAGACAGCCAAGATCTTTCAGGTTCAAAGCAATCTGGCCGGGGCCGTGAGCACCGTCGACAATTGTACCTATACCCTGGTTGGAGAGCAGATCAATAATCTCTTTCACCGGCATGATCATGCCTGTTGAACTGACTATATGATCGATCAGGGCAAATTTTGTTCGGGGTGTAACTGCATCTGCAAAAGCAGAGACAATATCCTTATCGGAGGCAACAGGGAAAGGAATTTTGACCTGAATAACTGAAGCCCCTTTCCTGGAAGCATTCACCGCGAGAGAGTTTCTTGATGAAAAGTACTCCTGATCGGTAACGAGAATATCGTCTCCTGATTTAAGCGGGATATTGCCAAGAACCGTGTTAATGCCTGTGGTGGTGTTTTCTACAAAAACCAGTGAATCGGGTTCAGCTCCGGTGAAAGCAGACAGCTGATTCAGAACCGAGGCCATAAATGGCCGGTAATCAGCCAGAAGGAACTCCATTGGATCGGATTCGATCCGTCGGATAAGGCTTTCCCGGTAGCGCATTACAGATTCCGGGCAGGCACCGAAGGAACCGTGGTTCAGGAAAACAATGTTGTCGCTGAGGCGCCAGTACTGAGAGCAGATACCCGGCCTGGGAAGAGAATCAGGAGTATGCACAGGTAACTGTTGCCTCACCAAGGAGGTGCCCATTGAATGCCGCCTTCAGCATTGCAGCGGTAACAGCATCTTGCGAAATACTCAGGTGCCCATCAAGGGCATAAAGCTTGAAAGTAAGTGACAGGTCGGGAAGCCTTTCAATAGGGCCTGTCCAGCCAGTTTCAAGAAAGTCGTTCACCCCCTGGTGCATACCGGAAGGAAGATCGCGCTCGGCGGGTATTCGCCCGTAGACTGTTTTACTTCCGTTAGGAATGTTCCAGAGAACCCAGTGAACCGCTCCTCGCGAAGAGGTGCATACAAGAGCAAGACTTCGGGTTCCAGCGGGCTCTCCGGCCCAGCCGAACGGAGGTGAAGCATTAAGGCCTGTCGAACTGTACCAGCCGGGAAGGTAGCCACCACTGGTAAATGCGCTGCTGCAAATTTTAAATTCCATAAAAGCCCTTCCTCCCCCTGCAATACAACATATAGATATTCACATATCCTGTAAATACCCTGACTTATCGGAAAGGTGAAGTGCGTAAAACCCGTATTGTGGAATAGATTCTGCACGGTAGTTACGAGATACCGCCCGTCTACATCTTCCCGGGCGCAAAGCAGTCTGCCTCGGATGCCCTTGAGATATACTCCCCATAAAACTTCACACAACAGAGGTAATCATCAACCGAAATGCTTTCATCTACGGAATGAAGGGCACCTATCCCGGAGAGGCCGAGATGAACCGGAAGGAAACGGTAGGCGTTTTCTGCAACCAGTGAATACCGCCTGGAGTCTGTGGCCGCCGGGAATACACCGCAGCTGAATCGGGTACCAGCCTTGACAGAATTCATAACAGATGCCTTTATCATGCTGAAATCTCTTGTTTCAGTGCTTGAAATCACAGAGGGCTCGGAAAGACTTCCGTTGTCTATGAGTTCTACCGTGATTCCGAAAAGCTCTGCAGTAGTCTTTACCAGGTTGAATACCTCAGAGACGGAACTGCCCGGGGCCGGTCTTGTGTTCACAATAGCCCAGGCTCTTCCGGGAAGAACATTTTCCTTGCAGCCGCCGCTTACTACTGTTGGAGCCAATGTGGTCTCCAATTGACTGGAACCGAGTATTTCTACGGGAATATTGCCTGAGGGAAATACAACCTGTTCAAGAGCGACGATGCACCTGGAAAGAGCACCTATCGCAGTTCTATCCGATGGAACAGATGAATGACCCTGAACCGCTTCAGCAACCAGTCTGATAGAGGCATAACCTTTTTCGGCAATAGCAACAACAGCTTCGTCTCCGGTATTGGAGAGAGCATAAATGTAACCGCCCTCATCAAGAACACTGCTGCAGAAGATCCCTCTGCTTTTAAGGCTTTCTGATATTGCTCCGGCGCCTGCCTGACCGCCGACTTCTTCGTCATGGCCAAAAGCCAGAAAAACGGTTCGACGCGGCTTGAACCCGCTTCGAAGCAGAATCGAGCATGCTTCCAGCATTCCTGCGCAGCCACACTTATAGTCTATTGTTCCTCTGCCCCATATCCTATTTTCCGAAATCTCTCCACCAAAGGGATCATGTGACCATTTGTCGGCATCGCCCGGAGGAACCACATCCTGGTGAGCAGTGAGCATAAACGGTTTCAGCGAGGGTTCAGTTCCATCCCAGCGCAGTAGAATTGAAGCTCCACCATGGAGTTCCATACAGAGGGAAGAAAACACTTCTCTCCAGGTTTCGGTGAAGAAGAACCGCATCTCATGAAAAGGGGCAAGAGAGAAATCGCCCTGAGCTGACACTGTGGGGAATTTAATAGTGTCAGCAAATCTGACTGCGATACGATTCAGTTCCTGGGCGGGGAGCATAAGACTCCCCGCCTTCAGCTCAGTCAGTGACATTTACCCACTTGATGTGGAATCCCTGATAGCCCAGAGAATCTGTAAAATAAGAAGCGGATTCAGCAATACTGATAGCTTCTCCCAATGTTGATTCAGATGGGAAAAGAAGTGTCACATAAACAGGTCTGCCGTCGGTGTTTCTTCTTTCAATAACCCTTTGTGCCTGATCTATAACTCGGATAAATGCTCTCTCGTTGAATTCGTAACCACCTGATGGTTCAATGATATCGCTGTTGTATTCCTCGATGATACAGCGGAGCCACTCAGAGGTGAAGAGCAACTTCATATCAACCGGCTGAACCGCGATCGAATCAACATCAGGGGATGGAACCGGTTTCAGAATTGAAACAGCTGTGTATTCTGTCTCCGTAGAATCCACCCAGGCATAAAGGGAATCAGGAGCCAGGGCTCTGAAATCAGAGCTGTTAATTTTCTGCTGCATAAAGTTGACAACCGGCTGAATAGACATGGAAGAGCTTCCCATGAACGATACAGTCGTGCCTTCCGGAATAAGAGCAAGATCGACATTTGTCCGGGGTGAAGCGGAAGTGCCTTCAGAATTAAAGACATACACTATGTCTGTTCCAAGCCTGATGGGAAGCGAGTCAAGGGGTATTTCCTCTGCAATTGCTTCTATTCCGGAATATCTGAGCTCCGGCTCATACTCTGAGCGTTCAAAATTAGTGACAATGAAAACAGCAATTGCAGCGCCGATAAGAAATATCAGCAGACCAAGAAGGCCTGCATTTCCCCTTTTCTGAGGAGTAAGCTCCGGAGGTTCAGCATGTTGAACAGGCTTCCCGTCATCAAGGGGCTTTCGGAGTGCTTCCCGTTGATCTTTCATTGGCTCTGTCTGCGGTTCCAACCTGAAGCCGCAGTTATCACACTTTCCCGAATTTCTTCCATTATCGTGCCCGCAATTCCTGCAACGCATCAGATTACCTCCTGCGAACTCCCGGCTGCAGTTGAGGAATCAGCCTGGGCGGGAGTGTAAAACCCTTGAAAAAACGCTTCGTCAATGTATGGATGATACACATCTGAAAGACTGTCTACAAGAGTTTCGATTGCGGCAGTTTCTATCTGCTGATTTGCTTCAGATACAACCCTGTCCCGCAGTTCTTCAAATGATGGAATGTACCCGTCGTTGACGGCTGCAAGGCGGAACCACAATGCTGTTGAATCAGAGAGAGAAACAATTGTTTCGTCGCCCGGCAAAAGACCGAAGAGATCATCTCTGTCGCTCTCTGGAATCATAGCTCTTGTCAACGGTACAGTAGCTGTTTCCTCACCTGGTGCCAGAATTGGCGGGAACGGTGAGAATTGTTCCCGTGCTGCAAGAATATCTTCTCCTGAAGCCATCATGGCTTCTGCAGCCTGAATCCGGCCAGTATTCTCAAGAAAAAGAACATCGAATAACCGGCTTTCCGGCACAGGAAAATCGTCACGGATACCCAGATAGATTTCCTCATACAGAAGCGAGTCAGGAGTTATCCTGGGAGCAATCACCATTTCATAGTATCTGTCAAGAACTACTTCCCACTCTTTAGCCTCGATTCTGCGGGCTGTTTCAGGAATGGTATCAAGGCCCAGGAGTACTGCCTCTGCCATTTCAATATCAAAAAGAGCAAGCCTCTCTGCATAATCCGCGAGCCATAAAGGGTCATTCGTACTTCTGGGCATGTAGCCGGGAAGACCCTTTATGTTCTCTGTCATAGAGAAAAGTGTTCTCGAACCACCATTCCAGGTAACCACCTGGAGATCTTCCTGGTCAGGCTGGAAAGCACTGAATGAATGGCCTTGCTCTGCTGAATTGCCACAAATGATGTTAATGACATCCATATTGACCTGAACGCAGTATGCTGTTTTAAGGCTGTCTTCGAGGAACTGCTTCCGTGTTTCTCTTGCTCTGCCCAGCAGCATTTGCGTGATCTGAGGTGATTCACTTTCAAAAGGCGGAGGTGTATATGTCCACATCGAATCGATCTGAAGCATTCTCCAGCCCAGTGTAACAGGAAAAGGACCTATGATATCGCCCTCTGCAGCCGTTTTCAGGTATTCCGCATCGGAAATGTTTGCATAGTTTCTATCCTGTACAACATTCAATCCACGGCTCTGCCTGATGAAATCGTCAATTCCCAGCTCTGCGGCAAAAACTGACAGATGTCTGCCGTCTCTAACCATGGCAAGAACGCTGTCCATAACCAAACTGTCTGTGTGGTAAAAGCAGGTGTAAGACACGCCGGTGCCCATGGTCAACCAGAAATCTCTGATAACTTGCGGATCGATTTCAACCTGATCAAGGGAATATGCAATCCACTCTGCCTGAAGAATCTCTCGAACTCGTTCGTGAACAAGCCGCTGAACTTCTCTTTCCTCGCTAATGCCCAAATCCACTGCGTGGGTGATAAACAGTTCTCTGGCAACAATATTGTCTTTGAGAACATCTATTGAAAGGGTATCACCACGATACCTCTCAAATGACTCTGTAACATCAGCTGAAAGAACGGATCTATCTCCAACGGTTATCACAGCACCGGCGACACCGGGTTGGGGGTTGGAACCGCAGGCTGAAAAAAACGACGTGGCTGCCAGCAAAAACAACGAGAATTTCTTCAAAATCCACTCCATTCATTTCAATGTTCAATGTTTTACAAGTACTCCCGATAGCATTATTGTTAACCCTTAAAAATCGAAATGTCAACAGGAGGCGAAATGCTCTGGTCAGTTCTTTTTCTTTTATCTGCAATTCATATTTCCGTTCCGGAAACCCCATCCTCCTGGAGAGTCGGCATCCATGCTATTGACCTTGAATCAGGGGAAACTCTTGTAAGCGTCAACGCAGATGCGCCTTTCAGGCCGGCGAGTACTGTTAAGGCAGTTACAACTCTGTCTGCTTTGATTACCCTGGGATCTTCATACATCTATCGCACAACCATAGAGATCGATACTTTGGGGCATCGAATTCTTCTTCGCGGCTCGGGAGCTCCTCTATTATCAATTGAGGATGTTGCCAGAGCAGCAATGGAAACCGCTGCGATTCTTCCGGAAGCGCCATGCTGGAGCCTGTTTCTGGATCCATCAGCTATGACCGGCGATTCACATCTTCCGGGTTGGGATGAAGATGACTGGAACAGAACATACTGCCCTCCGGTGGAGCCCCTCTGTATTGGAGACAATGTGCTGGAGGTTGTTATCTCATCTGTAAATGGAAGAGTGAGACTGTTCAGCTACCCACCACTGCCTGGGCTCAGAATCTTCCGGGAAAGCCTTACTACCGGCTCCACAACAGCTCTTACTGCTGTTGGCGGCAACTGGGAAACCGCTGAACCTGAGATAAGAATCTCCGGAACTATTCGGAGCGGCGACAGAAAAATCCTTTATCAGCCGTTTGCAGGAGCACCCGGTGAGCTTGCAATGGTTCTGCAGGAGGAATTGAGCAGTTTGGGAGTGAATTCTGAAAACAGAGGAATTCTCAACAGAACTGACCAGGATGCAGCGTTTTCCACTGCATCCGTTATGTACTCGGATCCGCTGTGGATTATCCTGGGTTCCATGAATAAATGGAGCCGAAACATGGTGGCGGAACAGATATTGAGAACTGTTGCCCGTGAAACAAGCGGAGAACCCGGCTCAACAAGAGCCGGCTGTGATGTTTCCGGAGCTCTTCTTGACAGCCTGGTTCCAGGCGCGGAAGGATGGCAGCTGGCCGACGGGTCAGGTCTTTCCAGGCTCAATCTGCTCACCCCCCGGCAGATGGCAGCTGTATTCAGAGCAGGGGCAACTTCTCTGGAGTTCGGCCCCGAATTCCTTGCCTCATTTCCCGTTAACGGAGTTGACGGCACGCTTTCCTCCAGAATGGAAAGCCTTCCAGAAGGCTCTTTCCGCGGGAAAACAGGTTCCTTGAATGACACCTGCACAATAACCGGAATACTTACGACCCGTAACGGCAGGAAAGTGGCTCTGGCTATCTTTCTTGAAATACCATCCGGGCAGATCCTGAGGGCCAGAGCCTGGCAGGACAGCTATATTGAAGCACTCTATACAGAGCTATAGCCGCCTATTCTTTTACCCGCTCCATGTATTGCCCCGTGCGGGTGTCTATCCTGATTCTTTCGCCCTCTTTTAGAAACAAGGGAACCTGAACAACAACGCCAGTTTCAAGGGTTGCGGGTTTTGTGCCTCCGGTTGCGGTATCGCCCTTCATACCGGGATCTGATTTTGTGATGAGAAGTTCAACGAAATTCGGAGCCTCAACCATGATCGGCTTCGCTCCAACGAACAGAACATCAACATCACAATTATCTGTAAGATAGTTCGCTGCATCTCCCACAAGCGCAGCTGGCAGATCGATCTGCTCATATGTTCCAGGGTCCATAACAGAGAAGGATTCCTCTGTATGATACAGCAGCTGATACAGCCTTCTTTCAAGCCTGATCTCATTAACCTTTTCACCTGCTCGCCAGGTTTTCTCTATTACTTTGCCCTGAAGAACATCCTTCAGCTTTGAGCGTACAAATGCAGCTCCCTTACCCGGGTTAACATGCTGAAATTCGGTAATCTGGTAAAATTTACCATCGATATCTAAAACCATGCCTCTTTTAAAGTCATTGGATGTTGCCATTGTTTGCTTACCTCCGGAGCAGTTCTTTTGCAATGTCGAGTGCGTTTATATAACCGTAAATGCCTGCCCCGGAGATGAGTACATCTGCACCGCCGGCGGTGAGCATTCTGTGTCTGTATGGTTCTCTTCTGTGTATCTGCGAAATGTGAACTTCCACAACAGGTCCATCAAACGCCCGCATTGCATCAAGCACTGCGACCGAAGTGTGTGAAAGCCCGCCGGGGTTGATTATCAGTGCATCGCAAGAATCAGATGCCCTGTTGACAGCGGCAACGATCTGCCCCTCTGAATCATATTGCTGAAATTCTATTCTGCATTCTTTTGCTCCGGCTGACTCAACGAGAATGCTTTCCAGCTGATGAGCGGAAACATCGCCGTAAATCATCGGTTCCCGGATACCGAGAGATGCAAGGTTAGGCCCATTGATGATTGCTACTATGGTCATTTTTCGTAGACCGAAAGCCCCAGATCTTCACACTCCTCCTGAGAAAAAAGGTCGAAAAGACTTCTTGGAGCTCTGTCGCCTGCTTCCATGCCAGCTTTTTCCAGTGACGGTGAACCGGGATTCTCTGTTGCCACGGTGTTTCCGTTTGCATTCTGGGCTGCGAGAATGGAAGCCATTCTTCCCGTTTCAGGATATGTAACATCCTGCCCGGTGATTCTTGCTTCCTTCTGGGCTTCCTTCTGTCTCTCCCGGGCTTTTCTGAGCATTTCCTCTATCTCAGGGTCTCCGGGATACTCAAACAGATACTCCTCGAAAAGCTCAATCGAGCGATTCCAGTTCTTGTTGCTGAAATGAAGTTCTGCCAGGCTTTTTATTGCAATGAGATTCAAGGGGTCGATAGAGATTACTTTCTCAAAAACCTGCAGTGCTTCTTCCATGTGCTTTTCGTCAAGAGCACATCTTCCAAAAACTACATTGACGGATATATTGTCTGGCCAGTTGGCAAGACCTTTCCTGGCCACTTCCAGAGCTTCAGTGTTTCTTCCTGAACGGCGCAGCTTTCCAGCAAGCCTGGCACACAGCGCAGGCGCCGGCGAGGAAAGCCAATCCTGATACAGCTCCTGAATATCATTATCTAAATCGGGCACTTTTACTCCTTAAGGAATGTATCCATGATAATCCAGCCCTCGCGCAGATAAGGCTCTTTTTCGCGACCTGGATTGTATACTTCCATGTCCAGAATATACCATTCATCGCCGATGTCAAAAACCCTGGCAGTGAAAGAGCCTGCATTGAGATATTCCGGATTGCGCCATACACCTGTAAGCTCCAGGCCCTGTAGTCCGTTGATGCTTATCTGAGCAGATGAAACCCGCGCTCTGTCAACAGAGTCTGCTGACGCATCGAAGAAATAGTTTCTTGCCATTGCTTCTCTGGCAAGAACAGCGTTTGAATCGGTGAGTTCAGCTTCAGTTTTCATGACGAGAATACTGAAAAGAAGGAAGCTCTCGTCGTCCGGCTGTCTGTGGTATTGGATGAACCCACTCTCCGGTATCCAGAAAGCCGTAAGAAAGGATTTGGGTATGTCAATTGTGAAGCCAAGTTCTGCAAGGCTGTCGATTCTAACTTCCGATGACATACCGGTGCTTACAAAGCTCTTGTATACATAGTTTGTCATCTGGAGGTTGTATGCATCTTCCAGATAACCGGGCAGAACATCGGAAAGCACGGGGGACTCGGGGTCGATGACAACCGCAAAAACCTGCTGATCAAGAGCCCATACATTTTCTCCGATGTACACCCCATTATCGTCTTGTTCCAGATTCCCCGGAATCAGATCTGCTTCTGAGGGAGCAAGAAGAAGAAGGATTATTCGTCTTTCCTTCAGTGTGCCCTGGAATTGAGAGGTTGCTGCAAAAGAGAAATTGAAGACTTCTTCCGGATCCACGGTTTCAACAATCAAATGAAGGTTATCTATTCCGCCTGCATCGATGAACTCCGCCAGAGAATCGGAGTAAACAACAAGAACACCGTTCAGGGGACCCAGAGAATCCTGCTTGCAGGAAAGCCCCGACAGCAGAACAAACAAAAAAGGAAACAGTCGTTTCATTTGGGAGCACTCTTTTTTCTTTTAAAGACAGGTCTTACAAGTTTGAATAATGCAACTGCCGCGGGAAGATAGCGTACAGTACCGCTTACCGCAGAAGCAACTGACACAGCTGAACCCATATTTACCCGCCTGGCAAGTGTTCTTACTTCCGCTGCCGTCTGACCTACCTCATGCCCGGTTTTCTCAACCTCCCGCAGAGTGTCGGAAAGTACCGGGGTAAGCTGTGCAAGATCGCTTCTAACTTCCTCCAGTGTACTCTCTACGCTTTCGAGAACTCTTCTGGTTTTTCCAAGGAGAGAAGCAATGAGACCGGCAACTATCCAGAAACTGCATACTCCGGCGAGAAGTACAATCGATGTTGCATCCATAAAAGTTTACCCCTCTATTTTGCGTTCTATCTCCTGAGTATAACTATTTCAACCCGTCTGTTGAGCATTCTGCCTGATTCATCATCGTTGGCAGCAGCGGGTCTTCTTTCGCCGAACCAGATCGGTTCAATCTCTATGTCGTAACCGCTCAGCTGCGCTTCCAGATACTCGGCAACATTAAGTGCCCTGTCTTTTGAAAGGCCGTCATTGAAACCGAACGTACCATCACTGTCTGCGTGGCCTTCAACCGACACAAACACACCCGGGTTGTTCTTCAGGGTCTGAACAACCCTGTCAAGATCGGGATACTGATCATCGCGAATTGAGCCGACAGCATTGTCAAAGAATATTGTTGACATTGACAAGCCCTCGCGTTCCCTGGCCACTATCATAAACTGGAACAGATTAATCGGATCTGTTTCATAGTAAAGGTAATTAAGATCCTCGTTGATCTGTGTGCAGTTAACATCGATAGGTATACCGCCTCTGACTCTGGTAAGCCCCAGAGTTGCCGGATCAATTCTGTTTCTGTCCATCCAGACTTTGCTGACGCGGAAGCTGAGACTTGCTTCGATGATATCGACGCTGTCAACATCTCCGTAAACGGTTTGAGGTTCGACCATGATAAGTTCAGCATGCCGGGCTGAAATAAGGAAATCACCGATTCTATCGATGGATGCCTCAAAGTAGTAATAGCCTTCGTCTTCGTCTATGAGAGCCGCGGGCATCCTCTCGAGAGAGTTGTCCTCGTTTACCCTGAAGAGTCTGAGAAGCCTGAGTTCCAGATTGTTCTGTTCAAGCCAGTATCGGGGCACTCTGAAACCGGCAGACAGATCTCTTATGTCTTCTTCTGTAAATGTTGCTCTGGAGGGGAAGTACGCAAACAGAACCTGTTCCTCATCAAGACTCAGTGTGCTGTTCAAGGGTATCTGGTCGAACTGAGCCACTGAAAGCGAGTCGTTTTGAACATCACGATTTGCCCAGAGACTGATCTCTGTAAGATCTGTTCCGGTATTCCAGGTACGTCTGTCAACAAGAGGAGGCAGAGGAACCCTTGGTTCATTTTCCAGCCAATCACTGCCTCCGAACCTGAAGGTAAGCCCTGCGCGGTGTCTGCCCCATGTGGATTGGAGTTCATTCATGGGAAGAGCAAAACCGTAATCAAAGGAAACCGGAATTGAGCCCTCGTACCTTGCAGACAAACCTGCTGTAACTTCGGAGGATTTGCCCAGTGTTCTTGACCGGTAACCGGCTCTGAAGCCCCAGTTTGAGCTGGACCCGACCCACTTTTCAAGACCCAGAGCGAAATCGATGTCTGTTTCTCCGTTAACATCATCCAGAGACCAGTCTACTTGAATAACCGGGGTGATGAACCTCGGGTAGAAAGCAGCCCCCAGTGATAGCTCCACTGGAACAACATCCTGCTCTCCGATGCCAAGATCTGCAGGAATCAGGTTTCTTGCAACTCCCGCCAGGGTCATTCTTCTACCGAGTTCGGCCTGAAAGCCGAAATCGGCAGAAACGGACTTTGCCCTCAAACCGTTCGCAGCGAAAAGCGGATCATAGGCAGTGAATTCATTATCTGCATAGTCTCTGAACAAGTAGCGCCCGGTAAATCCGAATGAAATCGGGAAAATTCCCGGTCTGAAAGCAAAAGCCACGAGAGCCTCTCCCTGGGTGCACTGATCGGAAGCGCTGAGAAACTCAGCACCAAGACCGAAGGCAGAAAAGCGTGTTATTGGCTGAACATAGCCGAGAGCACCAAAAGAAATGGAATTCAGATCAAGATTAGGATAGAGACTGGTGTATTCAGTTCCGATCAGTATTCTGCCTGAACGCAGAAGACCAGCGGGATTCCACCATGAAGCCCAGGCGTCGTCTGCAAGGGGAATAAAGGCTCCGGCCATTCCCATTGCTCTGGCACCGGGATTAAGAACATCGGCAGTGACGGTGGATGTACATAGCAGAAGAACCGCAGCAACAGCTATCTTGCCAGACATACTGTTCCAGTCACCTCCCCGACGGGAGCAGAAGCATGGAAAATGTATACTCCCGATGAAACAGGTGCATTTGAGTTGTCGAGACCATCCCATACTGGAACAGCGCTTGAGATGTTCCTGAGAGGAACTCCCTCGAGATTGAAAATGGTAAGGTTAATCGATGCTCCGTTTGCAGAAGGCCAGACGAAGGAGGCGATGTCGTTGATTCCATCTCCGTTGGGCGTAAAAGGCGAAGGTATCACTGTCATGCCCGGAGAGAAGGCTCTGACAAGCCCAATGTTGAACTCGGTGAAGCTGTTCTCCTCCACAATGGTGGTATCTGTGAAAATCAGGTACGGATCCTGATCAACAAGAACAGGAAGCGGACCTACAGGCACGCCTTCAAAATAGTAGTATCCCGAGTTATCTGTAATCACATCTATCCCAAGCCCGAAGATGGACACGGTAATATCGGGAAGATCGCGCCCCGTGAAGACATCAGTGACAGTACCTCCCAGTGACCCTGTAGGACCCTGAGCTGTCGCTGAAGCCATGTTGCTGAACTCGCTCTCGCCGTCGGGAGAAGAGTAAACGCAGGTTGCCCAGTAAAAGTAACCGACTCCGTTTGCAACAAGAGAATCTGTCCAGGATTCGATGTCTGTGCTCAATTCAACGATGTGATCAGGCTCGGGAGAAAGAGGGCTGATCGATCTGTATATTCGGTAGGACGACAGTCCCTTTCCGTTTGAGGATGCCTCGGGAGGATTCCAGCTCAGGGGTATAAATCCGTCGTTACCGCTTTCCGCCACAAGGTTCTGTGGAGGAGCAAGCTCGCCCGTAACGCTGAATGGACCGTAAATGGATGAATTGTTGTCTTCGTTCTGCTCGACAACAACGGAGTCAGGATCAACCACAGATACCAGATATCTGCTGCCCAGATCAAAATATGTGAATCTGATTCCCCCTTTGAAAGAAACCGATTCCCCGCTTTCCAGAGCAGGAACATCGAACAGCATCGCTGCCTGGCTCAGCGAATCAGGATTTTCCGTAACATAAAAAGCCAGCTGTGTTGCGGAAGAAGGACCCTCTCCTTCATTGGTTACAATTGAGCTGAAGCCCACAGTCTGCCCAACCGAGAAAGGCGGAGGCAGGTCAGGAGAGGCAACCGAAACAGTAAGATCGGGGTAGGCCAGGATGATTGTAAACTGGCTGACGGCATCTTCAAGACCCCTGTTGGCACCTCCGGCAAGCACATTCACCAGATGAGTTCCCGGCTGATCGGGACACTGAAGAGTGAAGTCGGCAGAAGCCGTGGAGTTCTTGTAAAGAAGATTTCCCATATAGGCCGGTTCATTAACATCCCCTGAAAACGACGCAGGCGGATTGAGAAGCGCCCAGGACCCCACCGCGATGTAGCCGCCGCTGTTTACTATTGTCACAGGAATGGTAAGCTCTCCGCCAGGTGGGGCATAAAGGGTTGTATCAGAAGGGAATGCCACGCTTATGCCCGGGTCTCGGGCGTAGCGATAGGCAGCAATGGAAAATTGCTGCTGCTCTGAAGGATTGCCGGGATCTGCCCATGAAACGGGAGAAACAACTACTGACCAGGCTCCCGGTTCGGGATTCTCAACGACAACCCTTTCGACAGGGCTTTGCGCAGTTACCCCTGCAGGAAGCACATAGCTGTATTCAATGCTTGACGGCGATATCAGTTTTACGTCGAGGTCTACCTGTAACTCGGAAGACATTGACGGCACATCCGAATAAGCCATTCCAATAGAAATCCAACTGCTGTACGCAGGAACATACATCACCCACTGCTTGTTGCCTGTTCCTTCGGCAATGATGGAGTTGATCCAGAGAAGCCTATCAACTTCTTCCGAAAAATAAGTTCCGGGGAGGTGGTACCCGTCAATAAACCCGAAGCCGCTGGATGAACTGGCATATCCTGATTCAGGGGGGCCACTGCTGTCTTTCAGAGGAATAGCACAGGCAACCATGAGTGCCATTGCGTCCTCGAAATTGAAAAGATCTGCATACTTCTCCTGACAGATTGCAAGAGAAGCAGATACAAATGCAGCGGCCATGCTTGTTCCGGTGTATCTGGTATATGAAGACTCGCCGGGCCATCTGTTCACCGGGTCATCAAGCCATTCGCCCCCGCTCCAGGCATTTGTGGTTGCAATTCCGTTCTGCATGGAAGATCCGGAAAATTCTCCGCCCGGGGCAAGCACTTCAGGCTTGAGCCTTCCATCCAGGGTGGGGCCCCTTCCGCTGTAAGAAGCGAGAAGAACATTGCCGCCGCTGTCTGGTATGAATGAAACAGCTCCTACTGTAATTGCATTTCTGGAGATTGCGGGAGAAGGTACGGCGCCGGGTGAGGGATTGTTGCCGGAACTGAAAACTGACATTCCCCCGTTCCTCGTGTAGGTGTCTACAACCTGACAAAATCCATCGTAAGAGAAGGAACCGTCAATACCCCATGAATTATTTACAATTTTGCAGCTGTTTGCTGCAAATTCAGTGTAAAATGCTGCCAACTGAGATGGACTCATTGTTTCAGGCCTCTGGATCACATACAGTCCGGCACCCGGTGCGCCTCCGCTTCCGTTGTATTCACAATTGAGATCAACCTCTCCGCGGGAGGCAATCACACCGCAAACTGCCGTGCCGTGCCCGTCGTTATCTGGAGGTCCGGAAACCACAGCGCCGGAGAGATCAGGATGGGCTGACCATACCCCTGTATCAAGAACCCCCACCCTTACCCCGAGACCTGTGTAATAAAGCCAAAGCCCGGGAAACCCGGCAACATCGCGACTGTCGCTTGCCTGAGTGTTAAGTGCGTGCGACCGAGGGGTGGAAAACCGGTCGGGAAAAGCGGAAAGAACCCCTTGATCCTGTGGCTCGGATACAAGCCAGAATTGTTCGGAAAGCTCGATTCCATCAATTGGAACAAACCCGGGCGCCATTCTTACAACCCAGTTGCCACTCCAGTTTCTATCTTCGTCAGCTACTGAATTCTCCCATGACCATGGGCTGAGTGACCTGGCAAATCCTGACCCGCGAAGGGCAAGAATATCCGGATTCTCAAGAACCGATGCAACAAAGCTTCTGTCATCAGGCGCAAAACCAGTTGGCCATAATCCAGCCTGAAGGAGAACGGACAAATCGCCAGGCGTTAGAGATCTGTATACTTCGACAAGAACGAGATCACCGGGTGAGGCAGGAATATAGCTGCTGAGAAGGGGGCCTGATCCGTTATCTATCTGAATGTAAGTTTCATCGATTTGAAGAAGATAATTCTTCAGGTCAGCATTTTCCATGATGGAAAAATCCAGAATATTGAGATAGTCACAGGGCTCTACAACAGGAAATTCCGCACTGGAAACAAGAATGAAAAACAAACCAGAAAACACTGCCATGGCCACTCCCGGCGTAGTTAATCACAACTCTAGAGATACTACGAAATACATCGGTTCGTCAACTGCCGCGTGCAACCGTCTGAACCCGATCGATCATCGCTTGATTAATCCGCAGCAAATATAAACAGAACCTGCGGCTTTAACCAGTGACTTGACTGGATATTCTTGCCTTGAATGTGTTTTCAAGGAGAAATGCAATGGTAAGAGGGCCAACACCGCCAGGAACCGGCGTAATAGCGGAGCAAACATCGAAAACATCCTGGTAGGCTACATCGCCTACCAGATTTCCGTCGCTGTTTCTATTCATTCCCACATCGATAACAACTGCACCGGGTTTAACCCAGCATGCCGTTATCAATTCAGGTGAACCCACTGCCGCGACGAGAATATCTGCTCGTCTGCACTGTTCCTTAAGATTCCCGGTGTGGCTGTGCGCAAGGGTAACCGTGCAGTTTTCGCGGAGTAAAAGGGCCGCCATTGGTTTACCAACTATGTTGGACCTTCCTACAATCAGTGCATTTTTCCCGGAAAGAGGTAAACCATGATGGCGAAGGATGCCGATAATACCCGAAGGAGTGCAGGGGAATAGACCCTGCTCCCCTCTCCACAGTCTGCCAACATTCACAGGATGAAAACCGTCAACATCCTTTTCCGGCAAAACAGCAGCGGCGATTTTGTGGGAAGAGATGTGAGCAGGCACTGGAAGCTGAACAAGGATACCGTGCACAGTATCATCAGAATTCAGTTCCCGTATTACTTCAAGAACCGCTTCTTCGGATGTTTCCCCGGAAAGCCTGACTAACCTGCTTCTGAAGCCTACTCTGGCGCAGGCTTTCTCTTTAGCAGCAACATAAACACTGCTGGCCGGGTCATCTCCAACCATGACAACACTCAAACCGGGAGGCGGACCCTCAAGCAGGCTGACCCGCTCTCTGAGTGACTCTCTTACAACACCGGCATAACTGCTGCCGGACAGAACAAGAGCCATCAGCTCTTTGTTATTTTCTCGATCTCAACCCAGGTCTGCTTCTGCCTGTGACCGGTTTTCCGTTCGTATCCCTTGCGCTTTTTGCGCTTGAAGATAACAACCTTGGGGCCAAGTGTGTGCTCAAGGATTTTGCCCGAGACCCGGATTCCATCGATGAAGGGGTGTCCAAGAACAACTTTGTCATCTTTTGCCACAAGAAGAACCTCATCAAAGGTGAGAGCAGAACCCTCTTCTCCGTTGAGGTGGGGAACAAGTATCTTCATGCCGGGCTCGACTCTGAACTGAGTGCCGCCTGTCTTGATTATCGCGTACAAATTGTACCTCCATCTATAACTAACTTATTTTCTCTGATAATGAGCCGTTCCGTGCTCTCACGAACAGCGCAATCTTATACTATTTCAGCCCTTCCGGGTCAACCTCTGGCCTCGGGGGTATACAGATCCGTTATCTCTTCATGGGAATCCAGAGAAAATACCTTGAATTCCGCCTGAAGCAGCCTCTCATCCTCGTGAACATGAACAGAAAGCCGATCGCTGCGGGCGGTGAGATACTCAAGCCTTCTGCCGTCTTCCTCCATAAGGAATTTAGCAATAATGGGGTTGATGGTCACAACGAGATTAATGTGTTTGCCGCCGTTTGCCGCTCTCTCGAGGAAACGCTCCAGCGTTGTAAGAACACTTACCGGGGTCTGAATTCTACCTGTACCGTCGCAGTGTTCACAGACACCTGACATGGATTGAACAAGACTGGGGCGAACTCTTTTTCTTGTCATTTCTACAAGACCCATTGGGCTCACCTGACAGGTTTTTGTTGGAGATCTGTCTCGCCCGAGCTCGGTTCTGAGGCAGTTAACTACCTTGTCCCGATGGGTGGAATTTTCCATATCTATGAAGTCAATCACTATGATGCCGCCCAGATCTCTCAGTCTTAACTGCCTCGCTATCTCACTGGCCGCTTCCATATTGGTTTTAAGGATGGTATCTTCCTGCTTCCTTCGTCCCACATACCTCTTGGTGTTCACATCCACGGCGACAAGAGCTTCAGTATGATCTATAACAAGGGATCCACCGCTTTTCAGGGGAACCTCTCTGCGTATCAGACCAGAAATCTCTTTTTCAATCCCGTAGTGATCGAAAACAGGAGTTTTGCCCCTGTAAAACTTGACTTTCCCTGCCACATCGGGGTCAAAGGTTTTCAGGTACTTTCTTATTTGTTTTGCGACAATTCTTGAATCGCTGACAATCGAGTTGACTTCAGGCGTGACAAGGTCTCGCACCGTCATCGTGATAAGATCATGCTCCTGATGAAGAAGGTCTGGAGCCTTCGATTTGAAAGCGAGGGCACCTATTTCCTTCCACTTGTTTACTATTCTCTCTACATCTGTTCTGAAGCTCTCTTCGTCCTTTTCGATACCAGCCGTTCTGGCAATAATACCGAACCCTTCTGTGCGAACCTGCTGCACTATTTTTCTCAGCCGGCTTCTCTCTGTACGCTCAATAATCTTTCTCGAAACCCCGGCAACAGAATCACCAGGCATGCTAACTACGTACCTTCCGGCAATCGATATTCTGGTGCTGACCCGGGCTCCTTTGGTTCCTATCGGCTCTTTTGTTACCTGAACAAGGATTCTCTGCCCCTTCTCGAGAACCTTCTCGATCGGTCTTCTGGTTTCTTCGGCCTTTGGCGGTTTACCCTCCATCAGCGCTTTTGCAAAACTTTTTTCGTCTACCAGCTTTTCCCGCACATCGGATACATGCAGGAAAGCACTTCTTTCCAGCCCGATGTCCACAAAAGCCGCCTGCATTCCAGGAAGCACTGCATTTACTCTGCCCAGATAGATGTTTCCGACTATGTGCTTATCGTCTGCCATTTCGACAATAAGCTCCATCAGTCTGCCATCTTCCATAACAGCAATTCTGGTGACATCCGGATGCTGGTTGACTATAAAATCAACCTTCATTTTTATTCTCCTTCGGCAGCGGCCAACAGCGGAACAAGGCGCCCTGCTTCATCCGTGCCATAAATGTTACTTCGCACAATTGACCCCCACTTCACACCCGATGCCTGCATGACCCTGTCAGGTCGCTTTGCGCTATCTTTGGGATCGGAGATCAAACGCACTTTATTTTTATCTTCAACCTTCACCGATGAAGCCATTTTGTTCACCTTCAGGTATTCTATCAATCTTTCAGTATTATCAATTCCATCTATAATATACTCTGCGGCGGAGGTTAAAGAATCGGGGGATTTGTATTTTCCCTGAATATTGCACAGAGCAATTATCCTGAACCCCTGTGCAAGTACTCCGGAGAGCTTTTTACCGATAAAATCGATATCTGCCACCTCCACCAGCTGAAAATCAAGATACTCGCTTTCGCTGCCCATACCAAGCGGAAGAGGCTGAGAGAACACAAGCTTGAGCCGCCTGGCGAAACCGGAGCTGTAATAAAGAGGCAACTGGCTTCTTCTGAGTGCTCTGGTCCACATTCTTACAGTATCGAGATGAGAAGTAAACCTGGCAAGGCCATCTTTGGCATAACGAATTCGAACCCGCTGCAGCGGAGGGAGGGAAGATCCGGGTTCTGAAGACTCATGAACAGATACCGACTGCGGAACAGGAATAACTATGCCGTTACAGGCACCGCATCCGCTGCATCCGGCTATTCTGCAGTCGGGCAGCAGCTCTTCCGTCAGAGAACGCGCGTATTCCTTTTTCAGCCAATCCCTGCTCACTCCGGTTTTAACAAAATCCCAGGGGAGAGGGTCTTCAAGGCCAAAAGCCTCCCGGGAAGTTCTATCAAGGAGTTTTTCCCATATATCCCAGCGGAACAGATCACTCCATCCGTCGAAAACCGCGCCTTCTCTGAAAGCCTTTTCAAGAGTGTTCGGGGAATCTGTTCCGCCCGTGCAGAGAAAGTGCTCCAGAACAGAAACCCTTGGGTCATTCCACGAAACGGATGCTTTTCTGCAACTGCTTCTTACAAGGCAGATTCTACGCCAAAGTTCTTCCTGATCCGGCTGCTTTGCCCATTGAAACGGAGTATGAGGCTTCGGAACAAAAGGAGACAATGCTGCAGAAACTTTTCTTTTCCTGCCCATTAGTGCTGAAATTGAGTCTGCAAGGGCTGCAATCGCGAGAAGGTCCTGGTCTGTTTCTCCGGGCAGGCCAACCATGAAATAGAGCTTTATTCCGCTGGCTCCCATACGGGAGGCTGCTTCAGCAGCTTCCATTATCTGACCGTGGGAGAGAGGCTTGTTGATTACCCTTCGCATGCGCTCGCTGCCGGCTTCGGGAGCCATTGTAAGGCTGCCTTTAAAAAACTTCCTGCTTGCCAGACCTGGAAGTGTATCAGGCCTTAGAGAGGGTTGAGAAATTCGCATGTGGAGATCGTTTTCGATGGCTGAAAACCCAGCAAGAAGCTCATTTAATTTTGAGTGATCGCTGAAGGAAAGAGAAAGCACACCTGCCTGTTCCCAGCCAGTACATCTGACTGCCTCCCTGATGAGTTCAAAAGTGTCAGCGGGCGAACGCTCACGGACTGGTCGTGACAACTGCGAAGCCTGGCAGAACCTGCAGCCGCGGGTACAGCCTCTGGCAATTTCCACAACGGCTCTGTCATGGGCGATTGTCGCTATGGGAACAATCTGTTCAACAGGAGCATTCTCAACACTGAGATCAGCGGAGGTAATCCAATCAACCGCCTGACCGGAATGGTACTTAGGAACAAGAACTCCTGGAAGGGAAGCTGCTTTTTCAATCTTCTCTTCCTTGTCTGCGGAGGAACAAAGCACTTTCATCAAAGGAAGAAGCCCGGCTTCGGCTTCGCCCAGATAAAATACATCGACGAAAGGCATAAGAGGAACAGGATTTGCCAGCCCTCCTCCCCCTGCAAGAATTACCGGATCACCTGTTTTCCTGTTGCAGGAACGAAGCTCGAGGTTCATAAGATTCAGAAGAGACAATACGTTTGTGTAGAGTATCTCGGACGAGATGCCGAATCCGACCACAGCACTTTCAGAAACAGGCTCACCTGCTTCAACATCCAGCCATGGAAGGTTTCTCTCGCGCATAAGCCGATACATGTCGGGAGCGGGATGGAAGCCCCTTCTTACAGTGTATGCACCGGCATTCAGCAGAAGATGCCTGACCACGCTCAGCCCGAAATTGGATGCCCCGAGCTCGTATGTGTCGGGATAGACCAGTGTAACCCTGGGACCGGTGAGTTCACCTGTGGCATGGTACTCAAGCCCTACGTACTGCTGCGGTCGATCCACCTCTTTAAGGGCATCAAGAACCTTGCCTTTTCTTAAATCCAGATGGAAACCTCCTGAGATACAGGATTGCTGAGGAGCCCTCCGGTTCTTGTACGGCTCACTGAAAGATCCATTGCCATTTTTTGAATAAGAGCTTCATCGGAATCCGTAAGGTAGCCGAAACGCCAGAGTGCTCCCAGACGAACGGATTTCACAGGAAAGCCCCTGCGATTGAGAAGCTCTGTCCAGTTGTTGCTCTCACTGTTCTGATGGTCACGGACAACAATTCCTGTCCACTGCAGATCAGCATCCTCTCCATCCAGTGCTGAGCCGGTTTCCGCAAAACACCAGATGTGCTTGTTGGGATTGACTATATCAGTAAAATGGCCTGCTATTGCCGATACTGTGTCTTTTCCCCCTTCCATAACCTGAAACTGCCACAGTGTGTGCCGCTGCAGCTTCAGCGGTGGAAGCTGAAGCCCCATTGATCTGAAAGCATTCATAACTGTGACGGCTTCAGGATCAGGGGTTTTGAGTCGTACTGCAATCTGTATGCTATCCATTCCGTACCCCCAGGTACTTCGCAAGCCCGTGAAAAACAACAGCTCCCGGGCCGGGCGTGTCTTCGAGGCTTTTAATCGAAGCATTTCTTCTGGTTTCACCCCAGACCCCTCTTAGATCAGGGGGAACCTGCCACAGATGAAAGCATCTTTCCGGATGTGGCATCATGGCCAGCACGTTGCCTTCGGCATTCATCAGAGCAGCAATATCAAGCGCAGAACCATTGGGGTTATCCGGCCATCCTTCGGGCTCTGACCCGTCTGCCCCGCAGTACTTGAGACCTATTAGACCTTTTACCTTTTCCATATCTTCTTCCCTGAAAACAAATCTGCCCTCGGCATGGGCAATGGGAACGGGCAGAGGTTCCCCGTTCATGGCCTGAAGCCAGGGGCATTTTGAAACAGCAGCCGGTGAAGGCTTGATGTAAACCCATCCAGAAAGGTAACCGCTTCTGCCTGGCGCCAGGTTTCCAGCGAGAGCACCCTGGATAGACCCGGGCTTCCAGCCGGGAACCAGACCGCTCTCAATCAGAACCTGAGCTCCGTTGCAAATACCAAGCACAGGCTTACCGTTCATGGCCTCTTCGAAAACAAGATCCATTATTCTTTCCCGGGCGGCAATCACCCCGGCTCTGACCCTGTCTTGAAAAGAGAATCCTCCGGGAAGCACATAAGCATCTGCTCTGTTGTCTGAAAGAATCTCAATATCGTTCCAGTTGTATATCCGGGCATCAACACCTGAGTTTCTGAGAACACCCGCTGTTTCAAATTCACAGTTGGAGCCCGGAAATCTGATTACTGCCGCACGGGGCATCAAACTCCCTCCTCTTTCCAGATAACTGAAGCAAGCTTTTCCGACCATTCATTCCTGAGAGAATTCAGATCAAGAGCCCAATCGCTTCCGGAAACCTGACAACCTGAACAAACTTTCCCCGCCACTGAAACGAATTCGGGAAGTGTAGCTCCGCTGATGAACCCAGAGTCAACTTCCATAAGATAACCCGGGGTTTCTGAGAAAAGTGTAACAGGGTTGGAATCCAGAGTGAACTCTATCCCGAGAGTTCGGCTTGAAAGGGCCATTTCAGCCGCCGCAACAGCAAGACCACCGGAACTGATGTCATGTATCGAAGAAGCGTTTCCTTCATGGGCCATGGAAAGAACCCAGTCTGCCATTTTCTTCTCAAGGGAACCACGGAAAACGGGAACAGTTCCGCCGGTGTGCCGAAGGCAGGTACGATAGAAAAGGCTTCCGCCAAGTTCGTCTTTTCTTGTACCTACGAGCAGAATAACATTGCCTGCTTTCCGCAGAACGATATCTGTGGCTTTTCTGTGGTCATGGATTTTACCGAAAACAGCCACAATCGGAGAAGGTGGTATTGCCTTTCCCCTTTTTGACTGGTTGTAAAAACTCACATTACCGGAGACAATGGGCAGAGGATAGTGTCCTCCTCGAAAACCCAGCGAATTGCATGCATCGGTAATGCCCGCAACAGCCTTTTTGAACTGGGAAAATGCTCTGGGGTCTTCCGGATTGCCAAAATTCAAACAGTCGGTTGCGCATATCGGAGTGGCTCCGGTTGCCACAACATTCCTTACTGCTTCACCAACTGCATGAGCACCTCCAAGGAAAGGATCAAGCTCCCCGTACCATGGATTTCCATCGCCGCTAACCGCCAGCCCGGCTCTGGATCCCACTACCGGCACCGACACACAGGCATCTGCTTCCCCGGGACGAAGTCGGGTAGCTCCCTGCACCTCAGAATCGTAGTAGGACCAGATGTGTTTTCTGCTGCATCCTGCTATCGATGTGAGCATTGCAGTAAGGTCTTTTGCCGGATTGCATGGTCTTTCTTCAGGTTCGGGTCTGTGGAAGTCGGTATGACATTCCTCCCGTTCATAAACAATACCCTCTGTAATGCAGTAGATTGGAGTTTCTGCTACCTTCTCGCCCCTGCACATAACGTTGTACACCGGTTCTGAATTGAACCTGCCGATAACTGCAGCCATGCAGTTGGGAAAAAGCCTGGGAAGTTCAAACCTTTTGTTATAAATCGACAGCACCTCGTCAGCCACTGAAGCCGGTACAGCCAGACCATATCTCTCCTGAGTCTCGCTGCAGGCTATCACTTCAGGTGGCAGGTTTCTGATGGACACCGGAACAGAATCCAGATCTACATCTATGCCCAGTCCGCCGTGGGCAGCAAGTTCGCTGGAAACACAGGCAATTCCGCCGGCCCCCAGATCTTTAAAACCGAACTTCACACTTTTGGCAAAGAGCATATCGAGAACAGCCTGGTTTGCTTCGGACAAAACCCTCTTCAGGAAAGGATCCGCCACCTGAACGGCTCCCATGCCCTGCTCACCGTCAAGATCTGCACTGGCAAAGGTGGCTCCTCCAAAACCGGTGTCGTCGGTTGGCTTGCCGGTCAGAATAAGAACATAAGGTTCATTGTGAGCCTCCTGAGGAACAAAACTGTGCACAACTCTGTCGTGGGGAACAACACCGAATGCAACAACATTCACCAGACAGTTGTCGTCGTACCCGGGGTGGAATTCTGTGTCTCCACCCATATTGGGCACTCCGAGAGCATTCCCGTACTTCCAGATTCCCTCGACAACTCCCCTTACTATGCCTCTGGTGGTTTCACCTTTTTCGCCGGTGGGATCTCCGAAACGAAGCATATCCATAGAGCCCGTCACCCTGGCGCCCATGCAGTATACATCTCTAACAATTCCGCCGATGCCTGTTGCTGCTCCCTCTACAGGAAGAACCTGCGACGGATGGTTATGGCTTTCATGAGCGACGACAAGATCCCACTCCCTGCCTTCATGATGACAGAAGCTGACAACTCCAGCATCCTCTCCTGGACCGATTATCACCCCCGGTGCATCGGTGGGAAGGGTTTTAAGAACCGCTTTCGAACTTTTATACGAACAGTGTTCGCTCCACATGGTATCAAACAGATGGAACTCCAGAGGAGTAGGCATTCTGTTCACATATCCGGCAAGTTTTTCCGCCTCTTCCACGGTCATTGCCAGACCGCGGGAGGCGATGACCTTCCCGAGCTCTTCCCTGTCTGGTGTTACTGACATACTACCTTCCTAAGCCTCGTAATAACCTTCAAACTCCATTGACTCCTGGGCATCAAGCCGGTTGAGAAGGTCTCTTACTTCTACTCTGGCTCCGCCGTCAACCATATATCCTTTGATTCCAACCGGACCCACGAACGTTCCGTTGCCCAGACTAAGCCCCGGCAGCTCGCCTCCGAGTTTGCCTGTTACAGAATTCATCCCCTCGGCATCGGTTCCGGGAAGAAGAAGGATCACCATGCCTCTGCCTGTTCTTATACCTATATCGATGTTCCGCAGAGATGATCTCAGATGCCTTGCAGCAACTGTCATGATCTCTCTGGATATCATGCTGTCATCGGCCTCGGCAGATTTGAATTCGAGTTCAATGGTTGCCACAGGGCTGCCGAACCGTTCCACGCGCTCCAGTTCATTCAGCAGGGTGGCCTCAAGAGCATTTTTACCCAGGAAACCGGTTTCAGGATCAAGATTTGAGGTTCTGCCGAAACGCTCAAGAATTCTAACATTTTCCAGAGCAGCTGCTCCCACAGCAGCCAGAGCCCTGAGTGTTTCTTTTCTCATGGCCCCACGCCCCTCGAACGAGCCGACTGTAATCACTCCGTAGAGCACACCTTCAATCTGCATAGGTGCGGCGTACTCGGGGCTGAACCCTGGAATCCCGCTGCTGGCAATGTTCCGTTTAACAAGAACACTCTCGTTCTCAATTTCTTCCATTGATATCAGTCTGCCTGTTTCGGCCGCCAGCCCGGCAAAACCTTCTCCGAGGCCGAAATTAAACCGCTTTGTCAGCACATTTGAAAGCCCCGTGGATGCCGAAAGACCAAGTCTGGCACCTGTTCTGTCTGCAAGAAACACTGCCGATTCGTTGGCTTTAAGAAGGTTTTGACAGGCTCTGTTCACGAAGTTGATCACTTCATCGCTGTCTTTTCCGCTGAAAATTATCTTTACAATATCGGGAAACAGCAGAATGAGATCACTTCCCTCCTGCTTTTCCTTCTCAAATGTCTGTACCTGCGCCCTGAGCGCCGAAACTTCGCTGGAAGCTTTCCTGGCTGCCTTTGTGAGAGCAGCACAGGTCTCTGAGGCTTCCAGACTCTTTTTCTTCATAAGAAACTGAAATGCAATAAAAACGCCCGCTGCCCCCAGCAGCAGTCCTGTAATCAGCCCGACAATCATAATTCCCCCTTCCCGCGGAATTGAGAGATCACTGAAGCCCCAGCCTTGACAGAAGATAATCCTCGTTCCGCAGATGACTGTCTATGGTGCAGATATGGCTAAGTTCATTCCCGGGAACAACCCCTGTCAGTTCCTTCTGGCGGAGAGCAGCCTCTACAAAAGACTCACCGCTGTCCATTGCCCCCATGGCAATTTTCTGAACAATCGCATAAGCGTCTTCCCTGGTGAGTCCGTGTCGTACAAGGGCAAGCATTACTGTCTGGGAAAAGTATCTGTCTCCGGCCTTTTCCACATTGTCTGAAACTGAGTCTTCGAAAACAGTAAGCCCGGAGGCAAGCTCAATGCCTTTTCTCAGGCCGTAAAGTGCCACGCCGCAGGCATCAGGGAAGATAAACCGTTCCGCGGCAGAGTGGCTGATATCCCTCTCGTGCCAGAGATTTGTGTTTTCCATCCCCACATTCAGGTAACCGCGCAGGAGACGCGCAAGACCGCAAAGCCTTTCCCCTACTATGGGATTACGCTTGTGGGGCATGGCGCTGGACCCCTTCTGCCCTTTGCCGGAGCGCTCTTCCACCTCAGCAACCTCTGTTCGCTGCAGGTGTCTGCACTCGGTGGCAAATCTTTCCAGAGCTCCGCCAATGGAGGCAAGGGAATAAAGGAACTCGGCATGTCTGTCTCGAGCCACGACTTGAGTCGGTATCTGCTCTACTCCCAGACCAAGACTTCTGCATACATGCTCTTCCACCGATGGATCAAGGTAGGCATATGTACCTACTGCACCGGATATTGTTCCAACACATGAGGAAAGAATACCGCTTTCCAGTCTCTTTGCACAGCGCAGATACTCGGAGTAATGCCCTGCAAACTTAAGAGCAAGTGTGGTTGGCTCAGCACTCATTCCGTGAGTTCTGCCCATGCAGACAATCCCTTTTGTTCGGTGTACAAGCCCTGCGAGAGCAGCGCCATAGCTTTTCAGTGCATCTGCAATCAGAGAACCGGAATCACGAATCTGCATGGCAAGGCATGTGTCGAGAATGTCGCTCGATGTCATTCCGTAATGGATATGGCGGCTCTCTGTGCCCAGCGATTCTGACACGGATGTGAGAAAAGCAATCACGTCATGACGGGTAGTTTCTTCAATTTCATTGACTCTGGCCGTGTTGAACGAGGCATTCTTCTTGATTTTCCGGAAATCCTCAGGGGGAACCAGACCTGCCAGGCAGCGCGCTTCAACAGCAAGTACTTCAATTTCCAGCCATCGGGCGAATCTTGAGTTTGTAGACCAGATTTCCGTCATTTCCGGTATGGCATATCTCTCGATCATTTCTGCTCCTCAACTATTGCGGCAGTGCCGCCCCGGAAGTAAGCCCGGCAAAAACCCAGGCGAAAAGAGATTTTTCAGGAGAATATATTCTGTACCAGTCTGTGGTTTCTCCGGTAACAAGCAAACTATCACCTGCCAGTGCAGTGCCTACAATCTGGTATTGAGTGCCAGGGCCCTGTCTGAGATTAACAATGCTGCCAGTAACGGCAACCGTCTGGAACGGGTTCAAAAAAACAGGATTCATCTGAATCGGTTCGTTCTCTGTGCCCTGTAAGGCGAGCTCAGTGCCACAGCCAAATGTAAATACCAGAATATTAATAATCACTAACTGTACTTTCATTGCATCCTCATAACTATACACAGTAAATATGGTATAAATCCTGCCATTGCCAGACTGCCATCGGAGATAACTCTTACAGACAGTTCAGAGGGGAATGACTGCTTCTCAAGACGGAGATAAGCTCCGGCCAGAAGAACCGGTGCCACAAGAAAACCCAGAGTGCATAGGGGAAGTTTTCCGGTGACTACCGCCGCAATCTGGAGAACACCTCCTGCAGCTGCGCTTGCCAGAAGTATCTTCCTGCACCTTGCTGCTCCGAGATGAAGAGGAAGTGTGTCCATCCCTAGAAGAGCGTCTCCCTGCAGGTCCACAAGATCCACAAGAAGAGATCTGCTGAAGAAAAGAAAAGCAAGAGACAAAGGCCAGATAAACAGCCTGAGGCCGAAATGAACACCGGCAAGGGTCACAGCAGGCAGAACACACACAAGGAAGCCCCAGGCAAGGGTGAACAAAATCTCTCTGGAGCCTGGAATAGCCCGAAGAACATCGAAATACTGGTTTTTACGCAAAAGCGGTAACGCATAAAGGAAGCAGGATAAAGTTGCAATAGCAGTCCACAGAAGCCAGGTGGTGCCCAGATGCGCAGCCATCAAGGCTCCTGTTAAAAAGCTGAGCGACGCAACACCAAGAAGACTTCTCTGGTGTAAACGGATAAACTCCTGCCTTTTCTGGCTGGTCATTGCCACCTGTCTGCATTCCAGAACCGCTGTAAAATTTGTGAAAGACCAGAGCAGAAGCCCCGATGCAAAACCTGCAGTTCCCCAGCCCGACCCTCCCAGTGTTTTTCCCTGGGCAAGGGCAATCATCGTTGCCATGAGCGGAATGTGAGCCCCGCTGAAAATTAGATTTCTGAAAAGTGTTCTTATCCATCCGGCTCCGGTGGACTTCCCCTGTATCTCAAGAAGACGCTCTCGAACCTTTCTTATGCTCCATCCGGGAGTGGAAGCACCTGCGGAAAGCAGAATTCTTTTGTGATCTGCAAGTAACTCTGCGTCGAGTTCATTATGCGTTTCCACTTTGAATACCGGAAGCCCGGTTTCTCCCGCAATTGCCGCAAGGCGTTCTGTATTGGCACTGTTTCCCCCGCCCACAATAACAACCGCATCGGCTCTCTCGAGAAGCTCCCGCAGCTCTTGCTGTCTTCTTGCCGTAGAGTCACAGATTGTGTTGGAGTACTCGATCGATGGCCATCTCTTTTGAAGAAGAGCCAGTATCACTCCAAAAGTTTCACAGTTCTGCGTGGTCTGGGAAAGAAGAAAGGGTTTTTTCAGCTCAGGCAGGTTCAATGCTTCACCGGTAGAGGAAACGACCCTTCCTGAATCTCCTGCTGCTGAAAGGATTGCCTTGACCTCATGATGGCCTGTATCTCCAAAAATTATAACATCATACCCGGATTTTGACATTTTAGAGGCAATGGACAGCGCCCTTGCAACCCTGGGGCAGGTTAGATCCCTCAGTTTCAAAGGGAGTGCTTCCAGCATGTTCCGCTCTTCAACAGTAACCCCGTGGGTTCTTAAAAACAGAGTGCCGCCCTTCTCGTTCCATGGTTCGGGGCAGGAGACTACTCCTCTGTCTTTAAGGGCTTCTACAACCTGGGGATTGTGAACAAGCGGACCGTAAACACGAAAGGGGCCTCCACCCCTCTTTATCTCTGTAACCACGCTGTCTACTGCTCTGCGAACTCCCCAGCAGAAACCCGCTGTTTTTGCAACAATCACACTCATGGGGCAAAGATACTAAAAATCAGCCGGATTCCGTTAACAGACGAAGGCCGGTCTGTCGACCGGCCTTCGTGAATTCCTGCTGTACTCGAGTAGGGAAGACTAGAATGTAGCCTTGAGCGAACCCCATGTTGTGTTGTCGAGCGACATTTCGATATCACCATAGACAGCTATAAAGTAGTTGCAGGCACCGTTAATGTCCCAGGGCTCCCAGACTATGAAGTCGGAACTGAAGAAGCTGTGGAACGCTCCTGAAGCCATACCGTCGCCGAGCATTGAAGGCCAACCGCCTGCACTCATCTCGGTGTTGGCGAGGCACCAGAAATTGGTCTCGGCAACTATTGCGGGGCTGTAGTTTACATAGATCGGCGCATAGTCAAGAGCTACGGCCATGCTCTGATCAAGCTGGGTAACCGGGGCCATCTGGTCGCCGTTCCACAGTTCTACGTAAACATCTGAGGTGTCCCAGGGGCGGGTGTCAGAGTGGTAGAACCAGAGTTCCGCCTGCGTGATTGAAGCAGCTGAGCCACCTGCCTGGAAGTCGTCGGTGTTGAACCAAACGCCTCTGTAGGTACCGCCCCAAGTATACCATGCCGGCGTTCCATCGTCGTACACGAGCCAGTCCGCGTCTGTTCTGGGGATCGGATTAAGATTAACCGCGATCTGCCCTGCGAAAGCCGCGAGAGAAAGTACAGCAAGAATTGCCAATGCCTTCTTCATGACTCTCCTTTCTTTTGTGTTTGAGTAGCACGAACCCCTTTGGTTCCATCGTCACGACCTGAACATTCAGCAGTGCTTGAATCATGTCAAGCCCCCGGCAGGCGGGTCAAGAATTCCCGCCGAGAAGATTTTTCATGATGTCGCGGAGCCTTGCAGCTTCTTCAAACTCAAGACGATCGGCTGCATCAATCATCAGTTTCTCAACTTCGGCAATTCTGTCTGCAGTAAAAGCCTCGGCTTTTCCGGTGGATGCACCGGTGGTTTTCCTGCCCATAATGTCTGCAATGCCGGTAGATCTTATTATTTCCTCACGGCTTTTCATGATGCTTGATGGAGTGATACCGTTCTCGGTGTTGTAATTCTTCTGAATCTCACGACGACGGGCGGTTTCGTTCATGGCGAACTGCATTGAATCTGTGATTTTGTCTGCATAAAATATCACTTTACCTGCGTTATTTCTTGCTGCTCTCCCGGCAGTCTGCACGAGGCTTGTTCTTGATCTGAGAAAACCTTCCTTGTCTGCATCCATCACCGCCACCAGCGTAACCTCAGGAAGATCAAGACCCTCCCGAAGCAGGTTAACTCCCACAAGCACATCGAAGTCGGCAAGCCTGAGTTCCCTGAGAATGGAAACCCTCTCCAGGGCATCAATCTCACTGTGTATGTACCTGGTGCTTATCTCAAGCCTTCGAAGATAATCCGTGAGCTCCTCGGCCATCTTTTTTGTGAGTGTGGTAACAAGCACTCTTCCGCCGCTTTGCGTAGCTGTTCTGATCTGTTCCACCAGATCATCCACCTGCCCCTCGGCAGGTCTGACCTCTATCTCAGGATCAATAAGCCCTGTGGGTCTGACTATCTGTTCAACTATCTGCAGAGACTTTCCCATCTCATAATCAGCTGGAGTGGCGGACATGCACACCTTCCTGCATGTAATCCCCTCGAACTCCTCCAGAAAAAGAGGCCTGTTATCCAACGCAGAAGGGAGTCTGAAGCCATAGTTGACAAGGGTTTCCTTCCTGGACCGGTCTCCTCTGTACATACCCCTGATCTGCGGAATAGTCCTATGGCTCTCGTCTATGAAAACCAGATAGTCTTTCGGAAAGTAGTCGAGTAAACATGAAGGCCTCTCGCCTTCCGCCCTGTCAGAGATCAGTCTGCTGTAATTCTCTATGCCGGAACAGTAGCCGGTCTCTCCCATCATCTCAAGATCGTAATTGGTTCTAGATTCCAGCCGGTATGCCTCAAGTATTTTCCCCGCGGCCCTTAGTTCCAGCAGCCTCTCGGCGAGTTCCCTGCCTATTCGCCCCATGGCGAGATTCAGCTTTCTTTCGCCTGTTACAAAATGCCTGGCGGGGAAAATGGTCGTTCTCTCCAGCGTGCCCATAATGTGCCCGGTCAGGTGATCCATCTGCCTGATGCTTTCAACCGAATCGCCAAAAAACTCGACACGGAGCCCGGTGCTGGCGTATGACGGAACCAGGTCGACAATGTCGCCTCTTACTCTGAAATACCCCCTTGCAAGGGCAATGTCGTTGCGTCTGTACTGCATTCCGACCAGTTTCATCAGCAGGATATCCCTGGAAAGGGGCTTGCCTGCAGCGATCTGAAGACCTGTTTCAATGAAGTCTTTCGGCGAACCCAGCCCGTAAAGACAGCTCACAGAAGCCACCACAATCACATCATCCCGGCTGAGAAGGCTTGCGGTGGTCCGCAGCCTGAGGCGGTCGAGTTCCTCGTTAAGACTGGCATCTTTTTCAATAAACATGTCTCGTGCCGGAATATAGGCTTCGGGCTGGTAGTAATCGTAGTAACTTACAAAATATTCAACCGCATTCTCGGGAAAAAAACCCGACAGTTCACCAAAAAGCTGTGCAGCAAGAGTTTTGTTATGGCAGATCACAAGGGTGGGCTGGTTTATTCTCTCAATGACATTTGCCATGGTAAAGGTTTTCCCGGAACCTGTAACCCCCAGAAGAGTCTGCCACTCCATGTTCTCTTTCAGCCCGGAAACAAGATTATCAATTGCCCGGGGCTGATGCCCCGTGGGACTGTATGGGGCCTTGAGAACGAACATGAGTTTATTGCACCTCGAGAGCAGCCAGGGGAAGTTCGAAACCTGCCGCAGGAACAGTAATACCCCATGCATCAAGCACGCCGGGATGGAATTCTCCAAGAATGCCTGAGACTTCACCGTCTATAAGAATGGCTGCGCTGCGCCCGGGGATGAATCTGGGGTCGTCCAGCGGTTTCAGCGAAAGTGAAAGCCCCCTGAGGTGGCAGATGATTCCAAGTGTTGAGTGTACATCTCCAAAATCAGCATCTCCTGCTGCAACAGCCAGATTCACCTCTGTGAAACAGTACCCGTCGCGGCCCCTCTGCAGAACTTCCCCCACGGTAAAGATTCGATGGGGAAAAGCCGCATGGCCGCTGCCTGCTTCCACTTCCAGAAGCGCAGGAAGCAGTGTGTTGGAAACAACGCCGTATTCAGCTGTCATGGGGTTGCTTATTCTGATGGGAGGTTCGGGGGTTCTTGTTCGAATGGAAATTTTCTCTTCGCTGGTGAGCACAGGCCTGATGATTTCTTCATAACCAGCGCCCACAAGAAGAACCTTAACCGCCCGTGCCAGTGCCTCAACCGCCGCGATCGATCCCACGGTGTATTCCGAAGGTAGAAGAGGTTCCATGTTGTTCAGACCTATCGCAATGGCGATGTCTTCCATAAGATCGGAAGGATGTATTCCGTCACGCCTGTAAGGGGGCATCACGGCAGTTACGCTGTCAGCGCCGACTTCAATTGCGCTGTAGTCCATTCTCGACAGCAGAGATGCAATATCAAGTTCTGCTGAATCGATGCCTGTCATGCTGCTGATATCCCGGAACGAGGCAGTGAGCGTGTCTTTGTAAACCACCGGAGTAACCACCGGGTCTCTGTGGGAATATCGAATCTCTACAGGGCCGATTACCGCTCCCCTGTCTTCCAGATTGCAGGCCAGAATTGTTGCGGTAAGGTTTACCGTATGCCAGTCGGTTCCGGTTACTTCACAGAAAAGGCGACTGTTTCCAGGTATCACCCGGCCGGTGCCGCTGCTGTTCAGAACAGGAGGAAAAGACAGGACGGCACCGGAGTTGTCGGTAAGAAGCGGATACATGGTCATACCGCTGAGAAGCCCGGCGTACTTTATGCCCGCCCCGGTTTTTAACAGAATCTGGGCAAGAGTCATTTCTGTTTCTTCTCCGAGGGGCACGAAACTTGTTTCAGGAGAAGCAGTGCCGTACTTGACGGGGAAATCGATTTCATCAAGAGAATAGAACCCGATAGCCGCAGTTTTTCTTTCTTTCCCGAAGCTTGATGCCAGCTTCTCCTGAGCGACTATCAGTGACACAAGACCATCTTCATCGACACACCAGCCGGTGGCGGTAAATGCGGCAATCCAGGGTCTGATCTCTGCCAGTTCGGGATCTACTTCGATATGCACTTCCGGAACAGGCATTCCCTTGAGATGAGGTTCTGCTCCGTTTTTAAAGCAGCGCAGCCCTCGGGCTACCCCTTCTGCAGTCCATAGATCGGGTCTGTTAGTGTCATTCAGCTCAATTTTTACGGTTTTCCCGTCAATTCCGTCAAACTCGGCTTTCATGGGTTCAAGAAGTTTTTCCAGATCGCAGGCACTGTCCAACCCTGCAAGGGGCAGGAAGTCACTAAGCGGTATTTCAATCTTAGGCATTATTCCCACCCCCCAGAAGTTTCTCCGGTGTTGATCTCATTTCTCTAAGCCTGGTCAGATCTGATGACAAGAGGTCTCTTATATCGGAAAGACCAAGGGCAAGAAGAGCCATCCGGTCTAGTCCAAGTCCCCAGGCAATCACTGGAACATCAACCCCCATAGGCTGACAGACTTCACGGCGGAATATTCCAGCCCCGCCCATCTCGAACCACCCAAGGGTGGGGTGCTTCACATGGAGTTCGACTGAAGGTTCGGTGAAGGGAAAGTAAGCTGGAACGAATTTGTACTCAGATGCTCCGGCAACCTTGGTTGCAAAAAGCTTCAGAAGCCCCAGCAGATGCCTCAGGTTGATATCTTCTCCCAGCACGATTCCTTCAACCTGAAAAAAATCCGGCAGATGAGTTGCATCCACCTGGTCATACCTGAAACACTTTGCTATTCCGAAATATTTGCCGGGGATGTCAGGATTTGAACCAAGGGTTCTTGCAGACAGTGCAGTTCCCTGAGATCGCATTATGGCCTTCAGAGAACGATCCATTTGAAAAGAATACTCCCAGCCCCTGCCACCCGTGTTTCCTCCGTTTTCGTGCACAGCTCTTACCTTCTCCCCCAGGTCAGGAGAAGGTGCAGTCACGTTAACTCCATCCTCCAGATAATACGCATCGTGAATGTCACGGGCTGGATGAAACTGCGGCATGAAGAGGGCGTCGTTGTTCCAGAACTCGCTTTCGGCAACAGAGCCTTTCATCTCTTGAAATCCCATTGCCAGAAGCTTGTCTCTCACAGAATCCAGAAACATTCCGTAGGGATGAAACCTTCCGATATGAATCCTGGATGGGGGAATATCAACTTCGTACCTGCGGAATGATCCGGTTTTCCATTCGCCGGAGGCAAGTATTTCTCTTGTAAGAACACCTATAGTGTTCCTGCCTCGTGCACTTTCAAGCGCTTTCGTGCCTGACGCTGTGATCCCGATAACACTGCCGGTGCTTTCGTTCAAAGCGAATTCACCCCTGGATTTGCCCCTTTTGGGTGCTCTTGCAGACACCTCGGAAGCAACTTCTTCATCAAGAGCGGCCAGATTGACAGCGTCGCCCCTGCCTAAAGGGGTGTAAACGCTGTTCCATATTTTTGAAAACACTCCTCCGGAGGCGTCGTTCACTGACAATCCGTCTGAGTTGTTTTTTATCACACCAGCCTTCATCAGGGCGCCCATGGCGCTGCCCCACTGACCCTTCTCGAACAGATTGTTCTTCTGAATCTCAGGCAGTGAGGTGATTCCGCTCTTCACAGACTCGAGCAGTGCAAGCTCGGGGGTAACTCCTTTACCTAAGCAGGCAGAACCAATTGGGCCGAGTTCAACTGTAACTGTTTTTTCACTGGACAGAACATAAGCATGCTCCCTTGAAAGAAGCCATTGCAGAGCTCTTCTGTACGAACCTTCATCCATTCCTGTTCCCGAAGTTGCCCCGCTGTCACTGCAGGGGCCATTTTCAAACAGCCACTGAAGCAGCGTCTTTTCGAGTGGATGGAGATCTTTTGATACAATATCGGACACTTTGTGCCTTTCTCTAATTCCAAACCGGTTCGTCGGGGCTGAGAAACAGTCCCTGTTCCGGCCGGGGAATACGGTACTCGCCCTTAAGCACAGTGCCGCACTCGGGACATTCTGCCATTCCCTCGTTAACAACAGCATCGCAGACGGGGCAGATCCTCGCCAGCATATCATCCACATAATCAACAAGCTCTCCCGCTGTAACAATACCATCAGCGCTGCTGTCGGCAGCTCCTCTTGATGCTTCAAGAAGAATTGGTGTAAGAATCCGCTCACTGACGGACCTGTCTTCTCTTGCTGCGGTGAGAATCAGCATGTTGTCAGCGGCAGAGAAATCGTTTACGAATCCACCTGAATTGCAGGCATCAGCAAACAGATAAACTGAGCCCGGGAAGTCTGACAGAATTGTACTCATCCTGTCATCTGATATATCCCCGTTATAAAAGCAAAGAACCTCATTCACTCCATCTGCTTCTTCGGGTCCACCTGAACCGGGAGCTTCCTGTGACCCGTGGCCGCTGTAAAAAATGAAAAGACGGTCACGGGAATCCGCTCTGTTCGAGATATCTCTCACGGCAGCAGTAAAAACATCTGTTCTTGCCTCAGCATCAACAAGGAGAACAACATGATCAGGATCAGTGTTCTGTTCATCAGTAAGAAACCTGTAGAAATCAATAGCGTCCATGCTTGCTCTGGATAGAATGTCAACCCGGGACTCATAGCCGCTGATTCCGCAAACAACCCCCCATGTTTCTGCAGAAGAGGAATCTCCATCTGCAAGAGTTTCAGACGGAATGCTTTCCGTTTGAATAGTGAAGGTGCCTTCGCCGTTCCTTGAGTAGGCATACACGGTAACGCCGTAAACAGCATCCTCCTCGCAATACAGCGTAACCGACTCATCGGCCGCATTGTCTGCATTGCTGATGCCCCCCTCGGCCTGCAGCACATACCCGGGTCCGCTTACAAGCATGTCCAGATCGAAATCGCGCTGGTCGCCGCGGAGCTCAATAAGAAGCGTGCTGCCTGCCTCTCCGCGGACAGTGTAGAACTTCTGGGCAGAAGTGGTTTCATCAATCCGACCGTGGATGAGACCGGTTACCGGATCGGCGTCTGTATGCTGAACGGAAACTTCACAGGCTCCTCCGATGGCCGGGTCCATGAAACATGGTGATATCCACAGCGTATCGCCGCGCTGAGCTCCGAAGGAGAAACGTTCATCTCCCCTCTCAGTCATCATTAGAACAGCCGACTCGCCATATGAGTTGAACAGCCGTAGATCGCCGTCTCTGTACTTTTCGAATACTCCTGAAATGGTGTAGAAGCCTGTGGAAGGGGCGATGAAACGAACAAGAACAGATCGGCCTAATCCTGTTTCCATAGTCTCGGTGTGTGACAGGCGGATGCTTTCTCCGGGGTCAATCACATTGATTCTGAATGGAAATTGCTGCAGGTCTGTTCCTACATCGTAGGGGCGGACCTCCACAACCATGGGTAAATCGCTTGCAGGCACAAGAAGAGCCTCGGAGTACAGGTAGGTGCTAGATGAATAGAGAACCTCTCCGGTGGCTCCCAGAATTGACAGATCAAGATCGCCCTCGTTCTCGAAGGTGAGTTCCACCATGACCTCGCTGTCAGATGGGGGCAGCTTGTATCTCTGTACATTGCCGGAGATCGCATCGCCTTCCAGGGATCCGGACAGCGCATCCATTTCTCCGGTTCTGACCATCTCAAGGCTGTAACTTCCGTCGCCTCCCTTGTTGTAACGGGATACAACAATCTGGAGGCTCTCTCCCTCAAGAAGACCCAGAGACAGCTTTTCCATGGAATTGACACTGTAGCTTCCTGCCCAGAGACTGTTTCCCTCTCCATAGAGTTCCAGATCAAGATCGGCAATGTCATCAACACCTCTGAGAACGAAATTCCACCTGCCCTCTTCCTGTGCTGTAAATGTCCAGATCTCAGCCATTTCAGCGGATGACAGCGAAGAAGAAACTCTGTAATCGCTAATCTGCCTCGGAAGCAGGTATTCAACTGTGAACTCTACCTCTGTGCCGCTTTCTGCCTTCACCCAGAACCAGTAGTCGCTATATGCGGAAAGCACAAGAGGATCTCCGTTTGCTGAAACAGCAAGGGGTTCTCCGGCGTTGTCGTAGGCAGTCATTGGAACTGCAGGAAGAGAAGATACCTTGATAACGGCATAATCTGTTTCAAGAATACGAATCCACTGAGTGCCTCCGGACTCTACGCCCTCAACTGTTTCCCCGACATCGATACCGGGAACATCAACAGCATCCGGGAGGAGCACAGAGAAACAAACAGCAAAAGCAAAAGCAGTTCCAATCAACGAATCTACCCTCCGATCTGAAAACTTCAGAAAACACACGGACCAATATGATAATAAGATAACAGAATGTGGACAAAACCGGTTCAGAAAGGGCTAGAACTGCTTTGCAAAAAGGGCAAAGGATGCTGTACTCATTTCAATATTCCTGCTTTCTTCGCAAAGGCTCCGGGCAAGGTCCCAAAGGCAGAGAAGACCGTATCCGAAAAACCTCATGCTGAAAGAAATAACCAGCGGAACCGATGAACCCGCTGCAGAAAGATGAAGAGACACCGTTTTCTCACCTGGCCTCCAGGCATCAGGCAGCCTTCCACCCAGTGGCCATGAAGAGAAAACCAGTTTAAGTTCGGGAGATGAAGGCTCAGGCCTGTCCATCATCTCCATGAATCTCTGCATATCACCCCCCAGGTGGTGAAGAACTGCTCTGATCTGGGAGGGAGTTCTAACGGGGTTGCTAAGAGGATCGGGAAAGCTCGTAATAAAGTCAACGCCGTCTTCGCGCCGATAGCCTAGTTCAAGCAGAGAGGAAGCTTCGTCAGCACAGGCAGCAAGCAGTGAGGAAGCCCCTGCAGAAGGCAGTATGGTGCTCGAGACCGATTCATCGGTCCACATGTTTACCTGTCGGAATATCTCTCTGACTCTTCCTCCGGCCGGCGTTCTTGAGATATCTGTAACAGTGCGGTGAAGCCTGGGCAGCTGAGGAACCCTCACGACAGTTCTGCCTGAAGCAGAACGGGCTGCAGCGCGTTTGAACAGAATCTTCAGATCTTCCAGGTCGTGAAGCTCTGCTGGAAATTTTACCAAGTTCCTGTCTCCCTTGGATGATATTTTTTTACCGCCTCAGACAGCCTTTTGCTGCTCACTGAAGTATAAATCTCTGTGGTTCTGATGTCAGAGTGCCCCAGAAGCACCTGCACAACCCGCAGATCTGCCCCTCCTTCAAGAAGATGTGTGGCAAAAGAGTGTCTGAGAGCATGCGGATGAACGCTGTATGCAATCCCTGCTTTCAAGGATGAATTGCGGACAATGTTCCATACTGTCATCCTGGAAAGAGGGTTGCCGTTCCTGGTAAGAAAAACGGTTCTGCCTGAATGGTTTTCTGAAAGAACTCCCCGCCATCTGTCGATATAGACAGCCAGCCATTGGGCGGACAGTCGGCTCATTGGAACCATCCGTTCCCTGGAACCCTTACCCAGAGGACGCACCCAGCCTTCTTCGAGACTGATTCTGTCCATTGTCAGCGAAACAAGCTCTCCTTCTCTGAGTCCGGATCCGTAAGCGAGCTCCAGAAGAGCTCTGTTTCTCGCAGAAAGAGCGTCTTCGCCGGTCCAAACCTCGATGAGACAGTTGATATCCTCAACGGAAATGCTGAAAGGTAAATGGAGAATCCGACCCGGAGGGGTCAGATGTGCTGCTGGATTTGATGCAATTAGTTCCCTCTCATGAAGATAATTATAAAAAGCTCTGACTGAAGAGAGTTTCCTGGCCACTGTAGAGGGTGTCAATCCAAGCTTAGACAGATGCTGAAGCCACTCGCCGAGCTCCGCGGTATCGGCATGAATAAGTTCTCCCGAGAAATCTGCAGCCTGCAGCAGATCGCGTCTGTATGCTGAAACGGTGTTTCTGGAAAGATTCCTCTCCAGAACCGCTGAAGTAAGGAACGCATCAAGGAGTTCGTCCGTATCCATTCAGCCACCCGAAGAAAGTTTTTGCGGGAGATGGTTCCTTCGGGGAATTGGACCCCGAGACAAGGGAAACAGGTATACCCAGATCAAAGAGCTCTTTCAGAACAGCCAGTGCTCTTTTCATATCAGCAAATCCCGCCACGGCCACGGGTGCACGGTCAATGAACCCCAACGCCCTCTGCGGTGAAACATTCAGATAACAGCAGAGCAAATCTCTTATTCTGTCTCTATCTGACTGTGCCACCGGAAAAAGGAATACAGGTATAATTCTGCAGCAATCCGTTCTGTCGGGGGGCATGAAACTATATCTGTATTCAACCTGCTGAACCTGTGGTATGGATGAACCCGGAATGGTAAACCATATCGGATACGGTTCAGTTTGACCCTCATTATCCCCGATCTCTCCGATAACAGCAGGTATTGCACCACTGTTGCAGGGTGGCGGAGAAAAATCAATTACGGAGGGCTGCCTGAACGAAGTTGAAGCTCCCGGCATTCCACCGCCTGATACAAAGGGAGGAGACGAGGGTCGAAAAAACGAGGAATCCGCATCTTCGATGGCTGAAGATTGGCCACCGGACAGGGGTGAAGTGTGCCCTGTAAAAACGGAGGAAGCATCTTTCACCTGGCTGTGAAGACTGGACTGGCTTTTCCTGCTTAGCACACCGATAAGGCCTTCTGCAGTGCGAATCTCTACTATCCCGCCAGCCCGTTCGAGTATAGTTTTAACCGATTCGGCTGTAGCCCTGTCTGTGTTTGATTTTACGGCAATGGGAATACTTGCAAGAAAACGTATGACTTCTTCAGTGGGTAGCCGACTGAGTTTCTGAAGAGCTGCCCTGAGGCGGCCACGGCTTCCGGGACGATATCCAACAAGAACCGCAACGCATGACTCTTCATCTCTAAGAGAAAGAACCTGCACCGAACTGTCGTGCTGAAGTTCCGCCTTAAGAATATCTGCGTTTTCACGGGACAACCCGGTTTTAAGCACGATACCGCCAGGAGAATCAAGCAGCATTTTCATGGAATCGATGGTTTCACCTGTTCTTGCGCACAAAACCGCAAGAATACGGCCTGACGGGTTACTGCCCCTTACGACAACTTTCCAGAACAACCCTTGAATACCTCAGTCAACCTGGCTTCGGGTCAGATAAAGCCTGTCGCCGATCTCTATCAAGTTGGCTGTTCTGCTGCTGACAATGAGCGCTGCACTGCTTCTGGCTTCAGTTGTAAGAATCACCAGGTCAGCGATGGGGATCTCTGCAGTTGCAAGCCAATCTCCGTTAATATCCTGAACCTGTTCACCGGCACTGTATGCTGAGAACACATCTCCCGGGTTGATTCCCTGTGAAGAGCCAGCGCTAAGGTACACAACATCATACATGTACCCGGTATGTCTGTCGGGATCACGGAATCCCAGAACCCACAGAGATCCCCGGTCTACTCCCGGTTCATTTTCGATCCGGATATCGCCCGCTGCCTGGTAAGGCACAACAGCATCGCCCTCTACAATGGGCAGGTAACCGTGCTCCACTTTAGCTATGCATGTGGAAGGAGTAGCGCTTATAACCTGACAAACTCCGGCTACCCTGATTATGTTGCCTTTATTGCCGGTATCTGGGTCTTCAACTTCTTCTCCTCTGCGAAGAATGTGAAACACCCTTCCAACTTCGACACCCTGATCTGCACCGAAATCGAGCTCAAGCAGATCGCCCGGAAGAGCCGTCAGATGTCTGTAAACTCCCTCTTCCTCTGCGTTGGTTGCGATTACGTACCCTTCGGGAGCAAGGGGGGTATAGCTGATAAAACCCGCTCCCTCTCTTTGAAGACGGGAAAGAATGGGTTCACTGGATCTGATGACAACCGCACCTGCAGGGATTTCAGTGACATAGCTGCTGACACCGGATAAGGACACTCCTCCCGCAGCGTTGGGAATTTCAAGAATCATGCCGGGTATCAGGTATTCAACACCCTGCACATCGGGGTTGGCCGCAAGAATATCCCCCCACTTTTCCGGTGTTCCGTAAAAATAGATGGAAATATCCCAGAGTGTATCGCCGTAACCTACTTCGTATTGCGCGGCGAAGCATGCGGTTACAAGCAAAGCTAACAACAGACCAACGTTCTTCACGGGCTTACCTCCAACTCTTAGGAAACCTGTATTGCCTAATATCATAACTTCATAAATTCTAAACTGTGAGCTATGGAAAAGTCAACCTGCCTGTTTATCTTGATGCCGGATAAAATGCAATCGTACCGGGAATACTGGCACAGGTGCCGGCAATCACGGATACCGTGTAAACGCCTCTGGAGCCTGTACTGCCGGCAAGGGGGGAGTTAACAGCAAGCCTGAGCGTTCCCTTTCCTTCAGATTCGCCTATCCAGAGGCTGCCTGCAGCCACAGGCATGGAAGATTCTCCAACCTGAAAAACCAGCTGGCCGGAGGTAGCTCCGGGCACCAGAGAAACCGAAGAAGAATATTCGTTCTGCCCCTCGGGCGTGGTCACACCTGTTTCAGTTACCACAATACCCTCCCCGCGAAGCGAAAGCATTTCTCCCTGCTCAAGTTCAATACCGGTATCTAACCAACCCATACCGGCATCGACTGAAAATGATTCCTGAATGATGTTGGTATTACCCCAGACAACAAGATAAACAGAATCCATTGGCGCAGAAGACAAGGAAGACCTTACAACTCCTTCTGAAACAGTTATCTCACCTGCAAAAGTGCTTCCGTCAATAAGCCATACCCTCGCCTCAGCCGGTACAGCTGCAGAACCGTTAGAAAAAACAACGATGCCTTCTCCAACAGATTTCAGCTCACCCTCAAGAATGCTTCCATCGCCGGTAATGAGAACATCTCCGGTTTCGCCGATACAACCTGTAATAAAAAGAAAAAACGCTGTTCCCAGCAGAAAAGGGTTTGTGCGCAACATTCTATTCGCTCCCGATTATCAGATGCTTCATTGCCTGATCAATTCCCGAAACAGGTATGAATTCCATGGCATTTCTCTGGGCTTCGGTTACATCCTCAAGATCCCGCATGTTTTCCACTGGCAGAAGAACCTTTTTAATGCCGGCCGACAGAGCACCGAGCACTTTTTCCTTTATGCCGCCCACGGGAAGAACCGTTCCCCGAAGAGTAATCTCTCCGGTGACCGCAGTTTTGTTCTGAACAGGTTTTCCCAGGAGAGCGCTCAGGAGAGAAGCGGAGATTGCAAGTCCGGCTGAAGGTCCATCTTTCGGCGTGGCTCCGGCGGGTACGTGCAGATGCATATCGAATTGAGACGGATCGTTCGGAAGGTTGTGTCTGGTGGATTTAATGAAGCTCAGTGCTGCCTGCGCAGATTCCTTCATCACTTCTCCAAGCTGTCCGGTGAGTATCAGTTTACCTGTGCCGGGGAGCAGCAGGGTTTCAACCATCAGTATCTCACCTCCGACAGGAGTCCAGGCAAGACCGGTTGCTACTCCGATTTCGGGTCGGGCAAGACACAATTCCCGGGTAAACCTCCACGATCCGAGATAGTCCGGAACATTCTTCTCTGTAATCGTTGCCAGAGACATGTCACCACTGGCAACTTTAACCGCGCGCTTTCTGCAGATGGCACCGATAGATCTTTCAAGTTCTCTGACTCCGGCTTCACGGGTGTAACGCTTTACAATGCTGCGAAGGCCGCTTTCCCTGAATTTGACCAGATTCCCGGAAAGCCCGGTTCTGTCCACCTGTCTTTTAACAAGATATCTGCGGGCTATCTCAAACTTGTCATCTTCGGTGTAACCGGGAATGCGGATAATTTCCATCCTGTCACGAAGGGGGCCGGGAATAGTATCCAATGTATTCGCCGTAGTGACAAATTTCACCGAACTCAGATCAAAGGGTGTGTTAAGATAATTGTCTCTGAAAGCAAAGTTCTGCTCGGGATCGAGTACTTCCAGAAGAGCAGATGTGGGGTCTCCTCTGAAATCTCTGCCGATTTTGTCGATTTCATCAAGCATAAAGACAGGATTGCAGGTTCCAGCTTCCTTGAGCCCGTGAATGATGCTTCCGGGCATGGCTCCAATATAGGTTTTTCTGTGGCCTCTGATCTCTGCTTCATCGTGAACCCCGCCAAGACTCAATCTTACGAACTTTCTGCCCAGTGCTCTGGCGATTGATCTTCCCATGCTGGTTTTTCCAACTCCGGGAGGCCCTACAAAACAAATAATGGGTGCTTTTCCCGAAGGATTCAGTTTCCGTACTGCGAGAAACTCAAGAACCATTTCCTTGACATCCTTAAGGTCGTAATGATCCTCGTTGAGTATTTTCTCTGCAGTGCCGATATCAAGCCTGTCCTCGGTTTTATCCATCCAGGGGAGCTGCAGTATCCATTCGATGTAGCTTCTGGCCACTCCGGCTTCAGGAGAACCCGGATGCAGTTTAGAAAGCCTTTTCATCTCTTCGTCTGCAGCGAGCCTTGCGGATTCTGGAAGCTCTTTGATCTCAAGCTTTTCTGACAATTCCAGCACATCCGGATTAATTGATGCACCACCCAGCTCTTTCTGTATTACCTTCATTTTTTCTTTCAGGTAGTACTCTTTCTGGTCTTGTTCCATCTCGATACGGACCTGGCCCTCAATGTGCTCCCGAAGCTTAAGTCTCTGTACCTCGTAGTTCATCATTGATCTGAGCAGTCTGAACCGAAGGATAATACTGTCTTCCTCTAGTAAAAGCTGTTTTCTAGCCACCGGAGCCTCAAGACCACTGGCTGCAACAAATCCAAGCCTTTCGGGATCACGAAGCAGTGTGACCAGCTGAAGCTCATCGGGAATGCCGGGAGTGAGTTCCATTATTTTTCTGAGCTGTATCTCTATCGATTTTCTCCACGCCTCAAGCTCATCCGCATCCGCAGGATACTCGGTATTGATTTTCTGAACCCTTGCGCTGGGTATTGAAGCTGAATCCAGATACTCCACTATCCGGAATCTGTACAATCCCTTAAGGGTCAGCCTGACAACGTCTCCGGGGAAACGGTACAATTTCATGATCCCTGCTGCAGTACCTACAGAATAAGGTTCCCCCGACGGGGACTCTGCCACTATCCCTATGATTTTGTCTCCGTTCACAGCATGATCAATCAGGGCGATCATGTCGGGATCGGTTACAGTGAGGGGCAATACGGTATAGGGCATCAGTATGCCTTCATCAAACACATGGATAGGAATAATCTCGGGAATATCACCTTCAATTGTCATAAACTACTTTTTCCCTCAGACTGCACCGGTATGGAAACCCTGACAGATTTCTGCCTGACAAGCACAATGTGCAGAACACCATTCTTAAGCTCTGCGGATACTCTTCCCGTATCCACCCTGGCAGGAAGATGGATGTCGCGCAGGAAACTGCCTGTCTGAATTTCGATGCCCAGTGCTGTTGCACCCTGAAAAGGTGATTTCTTTACTCCCCTGACCCTTATGGTAAGGGGAGTTACGTCAAGTTCAATATCTTCACGGCTGACCCCTGGAGTTTCAACGAAGATCTCGAATCCGTCGGCGGTTCCATAAACATCTGCGTGAAGAATCCAGCTGTCTGTGTTTCTGTACATGGCCTACTCAATATCGAAGCGAACCTGCACCCTGGTTGTGACCTCAACGGGAACACCGCCCTGAGAAGCGGGGTTGAACACCCACTGACGAACAGCAGCCTCGGCGGCAGCTCCACAACCAAGTCCAAGTTCATCGCTTACTATTGACACATTTCTTACACTGCCATCAGTTCCCACAAGAACATCAAGAGTCACGTAGCCGTGCACGTCTCCCATCTGTATCGCGAGCCCAGGAGTTGCAGGGCCAACCTGAGAAATGGGGAACGGCGGTATAACCGGCTGCTCTTCCGGTATCTCTTCCGGCTGATCAGGCTGCCTCTGGGCAGCTGTGTACCTTATGCTTGAGTCTTCTCCGACCGCAATGAGAACACTGATTGTCTGATCTTCGTAGTCGGGGTTGGTAAGACGGACAGTATGTGAGCCGGCCTCGAGCTCGATGGGTGCCATGGGTGTCTGCCCGGCACTCACTCCGTCTATGCTCACATTGGCCCAGGGTTCAGGAGCAATAAGAAGTCTTCCCGTTGTAACTATCTCTACAGGAACGACAGTTGCACTGAATCCGTTGGCATCCAGTGTAATCGTTCTTGCCCAGGGTTCGTAGTTTTCTATGTCTACCCTGAGCGTGTGTATGCCAAACGGCAGAACTTCGCTGATTCTTCTAACACCTGTTCCGACTCTGTTGCCGTCGATGGTGAATATTGCGTCACCGGGAATGTCACCGCCAAGAGCCAGAGTTATCTGAGACTCTTCTTGAGAAAGCAGAGCAAGAGAAAGCTGCTGAGCACCTTCCGAATAGTCGATGAGAATAGACTCTGGAACCGAGTTGTAGCCTTCAAGAATTGCCTGAAATACATGAATGCCTGTGGGAAGAGCAATCGAGTTTTCTGATTCGACTCCGTCAACCATCCAGGCAATTGCACCCGTTGCAGGCGAGGGTGCACCTTCCGGCATAACGGCTTGAAGAACCAGCTGTACCGTACTGGTCCCGAGAGTATCCAGAGTTACTGCAAGAGTGGACACCTCTCCGCTTGCAAACACAAGTTCCTTCATGTAGGTCTCGTAAAGGGATGAGCGAATCTCTATTTTTCTGGTAACAGCCGAATCGCCCTCTACGACGAATGATCCGTCGGGAAGAAGAGTCACCGCATCGCCGTCTACTGTAACGGAAAATGATTCCGGACCTTCAACGGTGAAAGAGATGGCGTAGGGCTGGAAAACCAGAGAATCTGCAGGAATTGCATCCCCGCCGCCGCCCGGGCCAAATGGTTTAAGAACCACAAAAACTACAACCAGAATCAGCACAACGATAATTGCAGCAATCAGGCCGACAGGAGGTTTTTTCTTATCTTTCTCGATGGTTTTGACCGGAAGAACAGAAGCTGCCTGTTCCTTCTTGTCGCCGGTGAGACTTTCGAGCCGGCTGACCAGCTCTTTGATAGTAGGATTTTCCGGGTGCCTTGTGGCCGCTTTTCTGGCTTCGACGAGAGCACCGGAATAATCGCTTCTGGAAATTTTTCCCCGGACCGAGTTGATAGCCGCTTCCGCAGGAGATGTTTTCTCCTTTTTCTCGGAAGCTTTTTCCTTCTTTTCAGCAGCGGGACTCTCTGTTTCGGTTATGGGGACAGAAGCAGCCGTCTGCTCAACTTCCAGGGATTCATCCAATTCAAATTCATCAAGCTCTTCAATTTCCTCTGCAGGAACCGCATGGCTGGAGAGGTCGAAGCTTTCTATTTTTCCAAGAAGATCAGACAGAACAGGAGCAGCCGGCCATGTTTCAAAAATTGCTCTGGCATTCCTGACTGCAGTTGCCGGATCTCCGTCACGCAGCTTCGCAAGCGCGAGATCATACAGGTTGTCTGTTTTTATCTGGCGTCTTACCGTAAGGATTTTGCGGATAACAAGTTTGTTGTCAGGGTCATGCCGTTTGGCACGTTCCAGTTCCTGAAGGGCGCGAACCTCATCGCCCTGGGCAAATGCCTCTTCGGATCGGGAAATGCATTCCTCGACAAAATCCCCGGAGTTGACTGATGTTCCGGTTTTGTGAGTGCGTGAGTCGCGGGTTTTTCGAAAATTACGCATTGCCGAAACTTCCCGCTCAAGTTCAGAAATCCTTGCTATCACTCCGCGGTTGCCCGGATCGATATCCAGAACTTTGTGCAATTCCGTGAGCGCCTTCTGCCTCTCGCCTTTCTTCGCAAGCTCTTCAGCAGATTTGATAAGTTGCTGTATCCTAGTATTTTCGCTGGCTGCCATGTCCCCCCCAGTGGCCTTCGGGACCAGTAAGATAAATTATTGCCGATGCCCATTCTGCAAGTGATAAAAGTATTCCTCTGACAGGCGGTGTCAAGCCCCTGTTCATATGCCGGGAAGCTCCATTCCACTGAATCTCCACTTCTGGTATTTCAGCAGCTGATGCATTTCAGATAAAGGGATGGGCTGCAGCTCACTAACTGCCCGCAGCAGATGCTGATCGCTTGCAAGATCCGCTATTCTGAATCTGGGCATTCCGTGTTGTACTGTTCCAAGTACCTGCCCGGGACCTCTGACTTTCAGATCAATCTCGGCAATGGCAAAGCCATCGGAATTGGAAGCAAGCATCTGAAGCCTTTCCATCGATTCGGCAGAAGCATCTTCTCCGGGAACAAGGAAACACCAGGCGTTTCCTCCGCCCCTTCCCACTCTGCCTCTGAGCTGATGAAGCTGGCTGAGCCCGAAACGCTCTGCATTTGCGATTACCATCACGGTTGCTTCGGGTACATCAATTCCTACTTCAATAACTGTCGTGCTCACCAGAACGCCAATCTCTCCCCTGCTGAACTTTTCGGTAACCGCCAGCTTCTCTGCAGAGGGCATGCTTCCATGCAGAAGCCCTGCACCGAACTTTGCCAGAGGTCCTGACAATACAGTTTCGTAGGCTGTTGCTGCATCCTTAAGATCGGTCTTTTCAGAGGCTTCCTTGAGAGGATAAACAAGAAATACCCTTTCGCCAAGGGAAAGTCTTTCCATCATCAGCTTGAAAACAGCTTCTTTGCCCTCAGAGTTTACCACTTGAGTGATAGTGAATCCTCTCCCGGGAGGCATACAGTCGATGACAGAAAGATCAAGATCGCCATAAAAAGTCATGGCCAGTGTTCTGGGTATGGGAGTTGCAGACATTACAAGAGCATTGGGTCTGGGAGTAACCGAGGAAAGCAGCTTTTCCCTCTGTGCGACGCCAAAGCGATGCTGTTCATCGATCACCAGCAGCGCCAGGTTGTCTAAGGGCACCCAGTTTTCCAGTATCGCATGAGTTCCTATCAGAATGCATCCCGGATTGTCTTTCAGGCTACCGGCAATCCTCCTTCTGTGAAAACCGATTGTGCCTCCGGTGAGGAGATGCACTTCAAGCCCAAACCTTCCGCACATTTCCCTCATGCTTGCATAATGCTGAGCAGCAAGCACTTCAGTTGGAGCAAGAATTGCGGCGGTTCTCCCTGAAAGAGCGGTACCGATGCATACGAATGCTGCAACTGCAGTTTTCCCGGAACCAACATCACCCTGAACCAGTCTTCTCATTGGAGTTTCGCACTCCATGTCTTTACTCAGTTCTTTGCAGACTCTTTTCTGAGCCGGGGTCAGAGGCCACGGCAGTGATGATTCGAACTCTGCTATCGAGCATTGGGGCACAGCAATACCCGGTTCTGCAGACGTCTTTTCCCTTACGGCTGCCAGAACCGACCGGTAAAGGTAGAGTTCTTCAAGGGCCAGAAGATTCCTTGAGGAAACACCTTCTTCAGGATAATCGGGCAGATGGGCAGCTCTGAACACATCCCACCTTGATGAAAACCCGGCTTCTGACAGCAGTTCCCCGGGCAGAATGTCCACCAGCGTGCTCCTTACGGCTTCAAGTGTGGAAGCCGCGATCTTTCTCATGGCGCCCTGCGTCAATCCGGCAACAAGCCGGTAAACAGGAAGCATTCCCGGAGCTTTCGAGCCGTTTACAGCCTGATCACTGAAGTAGAGTTCGGGGTGTACAATGGCATACCCGTGAAAGGAGTCAATCTTTCCGCATGCAATTACTTCCATACCGGGCAGAAGCCTGGAAGCAGGAAAGGACGATCTGAAAAAAGTCAGGGTAATGCTTCCTGAATCATCCGACATCACCGCCTGTATAGAAGGTCCTCTTCGCCCCGGTGTTCGGGAAACGGCTATTATCCTTCCACTGACTACAGCCTCCATTCCCGGTCTCAGCTGGGCAACCGGAATAACAGTTCTCCGGTCAAGATACCTCACGGGAATATGCATGAGCATATCACCCAGCGTAAGTATGGAAAGATGCTTCAGAAGGGCTTTTCTCGCCCCTCCTATCCCCTTGAGGCAGTCTATGCTTTCACAGGTTCTCAGTGTCTTCTCCAATCAGGGCTTGACGACGGCTATCCGTATGTATAATTCACGGCCATACTGTTAAGCCACTCAACGGAGGTAAACTTTGATGAGCGACCTGAATTTGATAAGAATTGCTCTTGAGAAAAAAGTGCTCGCAGACCCTGAAGACATTGACGCAAGGCTTAGTCTTGCAAGGATTCACATGGATGACAACAATCCGGATTCTGCACTTGAACTTTACTATGAAGTACTTGACCTTGATCCCGAAAATGCTGAGGCTTACGCCGGGCTCGGTCTGGGATGGGGCTTTTCCATACTGGAAAACATCCCCGCAGCTGAACTCCACGGAGAAGACCTCGACGAAGAGGAAATGCTGCTGAGGGCAATCGAATTCCTCGAGAGAGCAATTGAACTCGATCCGGAGAACACGGCTTCTCTGAATGCTCTCGCAAGGCTCTATGTGGTTCAGAGTCTCGAGGAGGAGGCGATAGACATGTTCAAACAGTCGCTTCTTATTGATCAGGCTCAGCATGATGTGCTTGAAGAGCTTCAGAAACTCACCGGTACCCCGGTCTGGCAGCTCCTCGAGAAAGACGTTTTCATGGGGGATTTCGAAGAATAGATAGAACCGATGAATAACTCAGCCTTTTCATTATGAAGAGGATTTTCGTCTACAGCTGCACTGGGGCTGGTGTTGGTGTTATTTCGCAAATAAAACAGCAGCGGTTGTGCTTATGAATACGCAGGCTGAGGTCTGAGACAGCACTAAAAAGAAGATTTTATGGATGCCCAGCTGTTCCTCTCGAGAGACACGGGCATATAGATCTCGAAGAAACTGTCTACTTCATAGCCGACGATTTGATCGGTGGGTATCCAGCCATCGCTGTTGAAAACCCACATGGTCGATCCAAACACCAGAGGCTGCTGTGCGAGCCAGTAGCCTCCAACAGGCAGGCTGATTTCCAGCCAGTATCTGTTTCCAGCTACCAGTGATACGCCGCTGGGAATGACCATACTGGCCTTATAAACCGGCTGCCCGGAATAGACATCTCCTGTGTCTGTGAAAACTACAGATACCAGACCTGAATAAACATAAAACGTAAAATTTGGGTTGATGCTTCCGCCATCCTGTTCTATGGCAATGGTCAAGTGCTCGGGTTGCCCGCTCAGCAGAGCCATCCAGATGTTTATGAATTGCGCATTTCCGGATACCACGGGAATAAAGTCATCGCATACCGATACAGCCTGGATTCCCTTGTCAAGATCCGGAAATGAATAACTCTGAAGAAACAACGCATCTCCGGTGTCTGCTGCTAGAGGTGCTGCGGGTATCATCAGGCAAAGCAACACAACAAAATTCCTATTCATTCCAAACCTCCCAATAAGGAACATGCCCACGATTGAATATGTATTATAAACAAACTGCAGCGGAAACAGTTCCTGCCTGATATGCGTGTTTCACCATTCCCACAAGCCAGGCAGCCAGAGGGCAGCTATCAGGAATCTTTCGCACGCAGAGCCCTGTGAGGTAATCAATTTCCGTGGGCAGCCCTTTCTCTATGTCCTGAAGCATACTGCACCTGTTCGGCGAATTCTCCAGAAGCCATTCCATCAGAATACGACCCTCTGCAATGGTTTCATCCGAGGGCATGAGTTCGGAAACCTCGAACGACAGTTTTTCAATGAGTGGTCTGAGACCTGCTCGGACAAGAAGATTGTTTTCCAGCCCACAAAGCCCCGCGAGAGGATTTATAATACTGTTAGCATACCATTTGGCCCATCTGGTGTTATCAATGATTTCAACCTCTCTTATACTGATACCGGAATGCTCAAATACAGAAGAAACCGCACTTCCTGCCTGACAGAAGACATCTCCGTCCTCAATTCGCACAGCAGCGCCTGTTCTTCTGAAACCCATTGAGAGTACGGCGTATTCAACTTCCGCGGAAAGGGATCCCCATTCTTCTTCCAGCCCCATACCGTTTGAAACACAGATGATACTGCCTTCGTTAACACCTTTCAGATATGGAACAGCTTCTCTTATGGCAAAGGCTTTCAGCGCAGCAACAACAATTCCGCTACGGGGAATTTTATCGACGGCCGTATGAAGGATGCATGATGAACGGGCAACACTTCCGTGGGTGGAAAACACCCTTCTGCTCTCATGTGTGCCAGGCGGCCCGGCAAGGGTTACATTCCCGAAAGATGCAGAAAGAGCGACGGCTACCGCAGTTCCTACGGCACCGTCGCCAACAACGATGAGGTGATCCATCGAATCAGTTACTTTTTAGCCTTCGAAACCGTCTCTGAAGAAGCTTCTTCGCCGCAGACCTTGCCCCGGATGCTGTCGATTGTTTCCCCTACCTTGGCCCGACCGTCGGAATATATTTTCTCAGCCTTGCCTATGCCGTCGTGGTAGATCTTCTCTGCTCCTGTAACACCTTTTTCGTAGAATTCTTCACCCTTGTGGTAGGCGCCTTCGGCCGTTTCTCTGATCTTTTTGCGAGTATCTTCTCCCTTTGCCGGCGCGTATAGAATAGCTGCCACACCACCGGCAAGGAGACCGGCCATAAAAGCCCAGAACTCAGTTCTTCCCCGATCACCCATTGTAACCCTCCTTAATTGCCGCTTATACACCGCAGCATTGTTTGTATTTCCGGCCGCTTCCGCAGGGGCAGGGATCATTTCTTCCCACCTTCTGCTCGTCTCTTTTTACCGTCTGCTGCTGCCCCTGGGCATTTCTTCCGATTCCCGAACGGGGATCAGCCGCAGGAGAAATGACTCCGGGATGTACAGCCCTTCCGGCGGGACCCTGCTGCCTTTGTATTTTAGAAGCTGGCCACAGGGATAGTATCTGCCTTACAACCTGTTTGTCAATACCATCCAGCAGATCTTCGAACATGTTGAAAGCTTCTTTTTTAAACTCCACAAGAGGATCTCTCTGGGCATAAGCACGAAGACCAATTCCGGATTTGAGGTGATCAAGGGCGTAAAGATGATCTCTCCATTTTTCATCGATGGAGCTTAAAAGCGACCATTTTTCAAGATCACTCACCAGCTTCTCTCCCAGCTTTTCCTTCTTCTTGCCATAATAGTCTGTGACCAGTTCAACAAGCTTCAGCCGAAGTTCCTCAGCATTTCGGTGCTTTTCCTCTATTCCTTCCAGCTTGAACACAACACCGGCAAGGTCTCTGAGAATTAGAGATGCTCTCTCCATGTTCCAGTCATGCGGCTCTGAATCGTCGGGGATGCACTCCATCAGGCTGTTCTCCACGACTGCTTCTACCATTTCGCGAATCTCGTCTTCAAGCCCTATTCCGGTTAGAGCCTGAAGGCGTCTTCCGTAGATAACCTCACGCTGCTTGTTAGCCACATCATCGTACTCGAGCAGGTGCTTTCTGATTCCGAAATGATACTGTTCCACCCTTTTCTGAGCCTGTTCAATAGATTTGGTGAGAAGTGGGTGCTCTATCGGCTCACCCTCTTTCTCCTGGCTCTTTTTCAGGAAATCGATGATCTTTTCACTTGCAAAGAGTCTGAAAAGGTCGTCTTCAAGGGAAAGATAAAATCTGCTTCCGCCCGGATCACCCTGTCTTCCGCACCTTCCGCGAAGCTGACGGTCAATACGTCTTGCCTCGTGTCTCTCTGTACCTATCACAAACAGACCGCCGTCTATTTCGTCTCCGGAGGGATCGGCAATCCGCAGAACCTCAGGGGCAAGCTTTATGTCTGTTCCTCTGCCGGCCATATTGGTAGCGATGGTTACTCCGCCCCTCTGCCCGGCTCTTGCCACAATGTCGGCTTCCTGTTGATGCTGTTTTGCATTCAGAACACTGTGGATGATTTTCCTTCTCTTCAGAAGTTTTGAAAGAAGCTCGGATACCTCAACGGAAACGGTACCCACGAGCACCGGCTGCCCGGCAGAGTGCATTCTGGAAATTTCATCGATAATTGCGCCGTATTTTTCGCGCTTAGTGGCGTATACCCGGTCGTTGTAATCAATTCTGGCAATACGTTTGTTTGTGGGCACTACTGCAACATCAATCCCGTAAATGCTTCCGAATTCCTCCGCTTCGGTTTCCGCAGTACCGGTCATACCGGCAAGCTTTTTATACATCCTGAAGTAATTCTGTATGGTAATTGTTGCCAGAGTCTGGGTTTCGCTGCGTATCTCAACGTTTTCCTTGGCTTCCAGAGCTTCATGAAGGCCGTCACTGAATCTTCTGCCAGGCATGGGTCTGCCTGTGAACTGGTCAACAATCACCACCCTGCCCTCATCAATCACATACTCGACATCTTTCTCGTAAAGCTGGTAAGCTTTTAACAGCTGATCAATATTGTGAAGAGCCTCTGCTTTTGCAGAGTGGCTCTCGTATATCAGTTTCCTTTTCTCGAACCTGTCCTGCTCGGACATATCAAGAACCTCAAGTTCCGCCATCTCATCGCCGATGTCTTTCAGCTGGAAAAAATCGGGGTCTTCGGGGGAAAGAAGCTTTCTTCCCATGTCGGAAACCGAAACCGATTTTTCCCGCTCATCAATGGCGAAGTAAAGACCTTCATCGAGGAGGTGAATATTCTTCTCTCTGAGCCGCTCTCCCTCTACTCGCTTTACTGCAGCCACTCTGTCCGGGTCCTGCATCGACTTTGCGAGCCTTCTGTGCTTTGGAGCGCCTCTTCTTGCTTTCAGGTAGAGGGTTGCGGCGCCGTGAAGATCACCGCTTTCCCACAGGTCATTTGCATCTGAAGCGATTGTGTTGACCAGTTCAGACTGTCTGCTGACCAGCCTGGCCACAATCGGACGATACTCTACATACCTGTTCCTGTTCCTGGCCACCGGACCGCTTATGATCAGGGGAGTACGCGCTTCATCGATAAGAACGCTGTCAACCTCATCAACAATGGCAAAGTGATAGCCGCGCTGAACCCTCTGCTCCAGCCTGACGGCCATGTTATCCCTGAGGTAGTCAAAACCGAACTCACTGTTTGTTCCGTAGGTAATATCGCAATTGTATTGTTCTCTGCGCTCATCGGGAGTCATTCCGCCCTGAATACATCCGACAGTTAAACCCATGTATTCGTAAATGGGGCCCATCCACCTTGCGTCACGAAGGGCCAGGTAATCGTTCACAGTCACCAGATGCACTCCGGCTCCAACCGGAATATCGTCAACAGGTTCAAAAACCCAGTTGTCATAGTCTTCGCCATACAAAGCGGACGCCCTGTCTGTCCACTCGGGATTCAGTTCAAGACCATTCAGGTACATAGGAAGCACAGCTACCAGAGTTTTGCCCTCGCCTGTGGCCATTTCAGTAATCATGCCCCTGTGAAGAACTATTCCTCCTTTCAGCTGAACATCGTACGGAACCATATCCCATACCATTGGATGGCTGGTAACCTCCCACTTCAGTCCAATATGCCTCCTGCATACCTCTTTTATCACAGCGAAAGCATCTGGCAATATGTCATCAACAGTTTCGCCCTTAAGAAGCCTTTTTCTGAAGTGAACCGTTTTCTCTTTCAACTCCTGGTCGGAAAGGCTTTCAAGTTCCCTGAAACTCAGATTGATCTGATCAACAACAGGTTCAATGCTTTTCATAAGCTTTGCCTGGCTGTCACCCAAAACCTTTTTAAACAGTTTTCCAATTATTCCCATTAAGGAAACTCCTCCATACATATTTCTGCTGCCGTGAAGCCTCCCGCTGCAGCTCCAGCCACATCTGCGGCCAGATCCGAAACCTGAAAACCGGATCCCAGCAGGCTATCGTAAATTTCTTTTAACAGACCCATCCCGACAGTGAAGGCGATGGACTCTGCAGTTTCTCCCGTTATAGCGGTGCCAACCGAAGCAGAAGAAGCTGAGAATGCAAAGTGGTTCCACTTGTCTGAAGCGGTGAGAGAACCGCATCCAGAGGTGAACATAACAAATACCAGACATCGTATGCATACCCGGATTTTCATATCAGGGGCTCACCGAATCCTCCGGCGGTACCGGTGTATTCATTTACAAGAATCAAAAGAGAGTCGGATTTGAGGGCCCACAGGCTGTCACGGCTCCAGACACCACTTGATTCACGCAGATAGGGAATTGCTTCAATAAGGTTTCCATCTCGCATGGCATCTCTTCCAACAAAATAGAGTTTCCAGCCCAGGTCAGCTGCGGTGGAAGGAGTCCGGCGAAGCTGGTACGCCCTTCTGGAAGCCTCGATCGCACCCGACGGATCTCCCAATGCGTCATAAAGAGAGGAAGCGGTCTGCCAGAAAGAAAGCCCTTCTGAACCGGTTTCCTTGAGAAGCTCAAAATGAATTGCTGCCGCATCCGGCAATCCTGCGGTTATGAGTTTGTCGATAAGAAGGCATCTGTAGAATTCCTGCTCAGGCATAAGCTCTACTGACTTTTCTATATATGCGAGCCCACTGTCGCCGTAAAGTATTGATAGCCAGCACCCTGCATCGGCAGACACCGAATCTGTGCCACTGGCAAATGAGCTGACAAGCCAGTCAAGTGATGGTTTCTCAGGCAGGTTCAGGTCAATTTCGGCCTTTGCAAGCCTGTATCTGCAGCTTCCTCCGCCTGATAAGAGACTGGAATACTCCAGAACCCGCATCGGTTCATCCGATAAAGCCTCAAGCAGCTCGGAAAGACACCCCTCGCCTGCTGGCTGCAGCCTCATGGCTGCTTCGGCATACACCATTGCAGAGTCAGGAAGATCAAGAAGATTGCTGCACCACGCAGCACGGTAAAACGGCCACCAGTTCAACGGCTGAGCACTGCACTGATGCCGGTAGAAGGACAGAGCTTCCAGGATGTTTCCTGATACCACCAGAGAATCTCCTCTGGAAAAGGAAAGCAGAAAACAAAAACAGAGAAAAACCGTCTAGAATCCTCCGAGATTCAGGTTGCTCTCGGGAAGCGCTCCACGGTAACTCACCGAGAAAAGGGAATTTTCGGTTGGTCTCCAGTTAAGCTGAAACCCACCGAGCACTCTTCCAAGCTCTTCTCCGCCGGAGAAACTCATCAATCGGGAATAGCCCATTTCAACAGTTGCGTCCACGTCAGGATGCAGCGAGAAACGCATGCTTCCGAGGTAAGTGCCCTCTCCATAGGAGCCATACTGCCCCGATGAGAAGGAGAAGCTTGCCATGCTGCTGAACTCCGGGTTAAAACCGGAGGCATAACCGGGATAGCCAACAAGATTGAACCCGGACGGCTCAAGCCCGTAAGCATACGCACCTAGAACGGTAATCAGCAAAACAATTATGCCTATTCTCATAAAGGAACCTCCGTGTAATGAATTGGTATATTACATATACATCGGTTGGCAGTCAATGTTCCATGCACAGGAGGCGCAGTGGAAAAGCTGAAATACGGAACGGGTGTTGTTTTCAGAAAAGAGCCCGCAGGTGGAATTCTGTTCAACATCGACACCGGATCGCTCCAGGTAACCGAGGGCGTGGCGTTCGGAATTTGCGACATGATTGACAACGGCGCAGGAAGAGAAGAGATACTTCTGAAACTGAAGGAACTCTATCCCGATGAAAACACTCTGGAACAGGATCTCGATGCATTCATCAGGGAACTGAAAGAGAAGGGCGCTCTGGCTTGAGCGTTCCCTACTGGGTTTCTCCCAGGGAAGCAAGCCTGCTCATAACAGGAAGGTGCAACCTCAAATGCAGGCACTGCTCCGTTACCAGCCATGGTGATCTGAACACCGATCTTCCCCTTTCGGAATGGGTACTCATTCTGGATGAACTGAAGAAATCCAAACTTGTAAAACTGACCATAACAGGTGGAGAACCCTTCTTGAGGCCTGATTTTCCTGAATTTCTCAGAGAGGTGTTTAAAAGACCGTTCAGGTTTTCAATAAACACGAATGGAACGCTGATCACTCCACAGATAGTCGCAGCCATTAAAAAATTCTCTTCCAGGTTAAATGAATTCATGGTGAGTCTGGATGGTCCTGATATGAAAACGGTTGACAACCAACGGGGAGAAGGTGTTTACAGGGAACTGACAGCAGGCATCAGCACACTCAGGGAAGCACAGCTGCCCTTCGGTTTCTACTGCACTGTAACAAGCTTGAATGTTGATAAACTGAATGAAACTGCTGAATTCGGTCTTTCTATGGGCGCCGAGTGGGTAAAATTCAACAACTTCCTTCTCGCGGGTCCTGTTCTTGATAACACGATGATTCCTGACAGAAAAGCAGTCAACAGGGCAGCAGAAAAGCTGAGTGTGCTTGCTGAAGAACATTCGGGAAAAATCCAGGGCTCAATTCTGGATATGCGGGAGAGAGCGCTGAGATACTTGTCGGGTCAGCTTCCTGAAACAGGCAATCACGCGTATTCATGCGGGGGCGGGAGAAGCAAGATTGCAATATTCCCCGACGGCAGAGTCACTCCCTGCGATCACCTGCCTGACTACACCCTTGGCCATATCACAGAGCAGTCACTGGAGGAAATCCTTAAGGGAACAGCAATGAACACATTTCTGGAGTTTCTTCAGCAACCCAGATCCGATCACTCCGTTTGTAAAAAGTGCCTTCACATCGATCACTGCAGCGGAGGCTGCCCGGTGGAACCCATCAGCCGTTCTGAAGCAACAGGCATTGACAGGCATTCGTGCCTTAAAACAGCATTGGAAGAAGAGTGATCAGCGATACTATCCCTCTGGGTGCTGTCTACATCAATCCTGCAGGCGGCTGCAATCTTCAGTGCAGGCACTGCTGGGTAAACCGCGGGGCATCCACCGGAGACGCTCTTACTATCGACCAGTGGAAAGAGCTGCTGACCCAGGCAAAAGAAATAGGCTGCAGCTATGTGAAACTGACAGGCGGCGAACCTCTGCTTTATGCAGACATCGTACCTCTTTACAGGTTTGCTTCGCAATCATTTGCAAAGGTTGCCATCGAAACGAATGGAACACTTGAGCCTGAAGGTCTGTGGAGCGCGCTGCTTGAAAACAGGCCATATCATGTTTCAGTGAGCATCGACAGCGCTGAACCAGTTGTGCACGACGAATTCAGAGGAAGAAAAGGAGCCTGGAGCAGCACTGTTTCATTTGCTGAAAAGCTGGTAGAACACGGGATTAACAGTCAGATCATCATGTGCGTTTCAAACACCGACCCGAAACCCATTCGTGATATGGTCCGCCTTGTTGAAAGAATAGGCAGCCCTACACTCAAAATCAATCTTATTACTCCATCCGGTGGAGGAAAGAACAGCAATTTTTTCCAAAACACATCCATAGAGGAGACGCTGAGCTTTTTTGCGTGGATTGACAGAGAAACTCCGAAGTGGGTTCAACCATCAATTCCTGCTGCCCTGCTGCCTTTGAACCGCCTCTCGAGCCTCGGATACTGCCCCGTAAGAAACCTGATGGGAGTTTTGCCCGACGGCACTTTCTCCCTCTGCGGTGTTGCCTTCTCAAGGAAAGAAATGGCATGGGGCCGATTTCCTGGCACTTCCGTCAGGGAAGCGTGGACGAATTCTCCGATTTACAAGTCTATAAGGTATTCAGTGCCTGACAGAATCGAAGGAGTATGCGGGCTGTGTATTCACAAAAAATCCTGTAAGGGAAGATGCATAGCAGACAACATGGAAACCGGGGGGACAATAACCAGCCCTGATATTCTGTGTCAGAGAGCTTTCGAAGCCGGGCTTTTTCCGGCAACAAGGCTGATAAAGCAATGATGAACCGTTTCATACTTAGAGCTCAGCTCCGTGCAGTCCTTCCCGGCGGGGTTGTTCTGCATTCATCTTCCGTGGCCAGGAACGAATCCGCATTCGTCTTTCTGGCACCGTCAGGGGGGGGAAAGTCCACTATTATGGGTAAACTCGCCCGAGAGCACTTCGGAGCTGTCGCCGATGACAGCCTGGTTATTTCAAGGGGAACCGATGGAGTTATCAGGTGCCTTCCATGCTGGACAATGAAACAGCAGGCAGGAACTGAAAGCATCAGTGGCGCTCCGCTAAAAGCCTTCTACTTCGTTGAAAAGGGAACCCCTTCGGTTCAGTTCTCTATTTCGCCCGCCTATGCCTTCTACCGGGTGATGAGACATAGGACAATCATGGCTTTCGGCCATGTTTCACGGGTCGAGCAGGAACAGGCAACTGCTTTTCTTGCAGAACTGTTTGCCTCCTTTCCCGCATACATCATCAGATACGGGATGGAAGAAGACCCGTCTCCCTTCCTTATGCAGCACCTGTAATGCAGACAACTGCCACTGAACACACAGGATGGGTCAGAGGGCTGTCCATGTGGCCGAACCTGATCCCGGGAGACATCCTCAGAGCTTCAGAATGCCATGCCTCAGATCTGCGGCCGGGAATGATAGCTGTTTTCCCCGGTGATGAAGTGAGCCGGTTCATCGTTCACCGCGTGGCCAGGGTTTGGAACTATTCCGGTACTGTTGTTGTTGTTTCAGCTGGAGACCGCTCGGGGCTGGACGATGAAAGAAGACTGCTGAACCCATGCGACACGGTTAAAATAGTTAAAGGTGTTTTAAGAAAAGGCAGGTACAGATGTGTCACCAGTATCAGGGTCAGCCCGGAGCTCTTTACGATGCCGTTTGCAAAAATTTACTGCGGTATTGTCAGACGGTTCTTTTGGTGACATTGTTACTGTGCCGAAAGGGGTAGAAATGATTTTTCCACGGGTTTATGAAAAACCTGTTCTGCTGGATGTTGCCGGTGCCGGGGAAGCCGGATGGAATGCTATCTGCAAGGCAGGCAGCGGAGCCGGCTCAGGAGCGGGTTTTGACTGCATAGGTGGTGACCATGCGACTCCTTCCATCTCCAAATTACGGAACGATTACATACTGTACGAAAATCAAGCCGCCGACCTTAACGCCTGGCGCATGAATCCTGATGAGGTAAGAAGAGGGCTCTAGGCTTTTTCTTTTTCAGCCCGGCCAGGGCGGCAATACCCAGAAGTACACTGAACCAGAGAGTTGCAAACCTCATCAGAAGGGTAGTGGCTGTTGCGGTGGCTACCGGCAGATAGTCGCGCAAAATGCCGTCGATGGTCAACTCTGTTAATCCCAGACCGCCCGGTATCATGGAAACCGCTCCAGCGACACTTCCCGCTGCGTGAGAGAGCAGGGCAACACCTGCAGGAAGGCTATAACCCATTGAAGATGCAACCACACACAGCACAAGGGCCTCCAGCCCCCATGAAACCATTCCAATGGGTACGGAAACCACAAGGCTTCTTGCGTCAAGAAGGGTCTTTGCCGCTTCTCTGAAGTCATCAAAAAAATGCTTTCTCCTGCCGAGGAAAGGGATTCTTGCCGCCAGTCCCGAACAGAATAACCAGGCCTTCCTGTTCAGCAGCACGAACATTGCAGCAGAAACGAAGAGAGCTCCCGCGGCTGCAGCCGGCAGAGCAATTCTGCTTTTTACAAGAACCGCTCCCAATACTGCAAGCAGAACCATGCTGATAAGATCAGTGATCCTTTCGGCAACCACTATGGGGCTTGTTTTCTCTATGGGAATACCAAACCGCTTCTTCAGAAGGCTGCACTTCAGCAGTTCTCCCATCTTTCCCGGTGAAACAGTCATGGAGAACCCTGCTATGAATATCAGAAGGCTTTCTGCAATCGGAACTTTTTCTTTGATACGATAAAGAAAATACTGCCATTTGAGAAATCTGATTCCGTAGTTGAGAAGAGGAAGAACAAGAAATGCAGGAATCCAGTAAGGATTGATGGAATCTGTTGCAGCGAGAACCTTTTGAACATCGGACTGCAAAACAAGAATTGTGTACAACGCTACGGCGATAACAATTGCCCATATGGCCTTCTTCATCGGTCAGCTTTTTTCACCGGCCAGGGCGAGAAGCTCCTCCTGGAGTTTTCCGGTACCCTGTTGTTTATCCAGTATCTTCAGGGCCTTTGTCGCAAGCCGTTTTGCCTCGCCGGGGTCATTCAACCTGGATGAACATCGGGCAGCAAGGCCAAACGCCTGAGCTTTTCCCATTCTGGTAAGAGGATTATCCGGCAGCAGTTCAGCCGATGTCATGGCACTGACCCTGGCTCTGCTGTAATCTTTCCTCTGCATATGGAGCATGGCAAGATTGAGATACACTCCGCTTTTGCCCGAACCCTCCCGCTGATCGAGAGCTTCCTCCAGAAGAACCTCTGCCTCATCGAGTTTTTCATTCATGTTGATGAAAAGAGCGGCGAGATTTACCTTCATGGTGCTCTCGAGTTTGGGATCCTTAACCATTGCCTGCCTGTAGAACATTTCAGCATTGGTGTTGTCTTCCCGCACCTGGGCGATATACCCCATCTGGGCTATAGCTGTACCGCTGCTATCACCGGCACCCACGGCATCCATGACCAGCTTTTCTGCCCTGTCGGTCTCTCCGCTTCGAATGAAGTAATAAATCAGAGCATTTGACAATGGACATGATACACTTCTCTTATTTCTGTTTACCTCAAGATAGTCAATCATCTCCTGTACTTTTCCCTCTGCAGCCATCTTTGATGCTTTCTGAAGCTGCCTCTGTTTCCAGACCGGTGATCTCAGAAGCCTGTATCCGAGATAAACAGCTATTGCCAGGCAAACCCCGGCTGTTATGAAAAGGGCATTATCCATATCAGTTGCCTTCCTGGCCGAAGTTTCGGTCAAAAGCATTGAATTCACCAAGGGTAGTATCCGCGGCAAAACCTGTGCTTTCAGTGTGAAGTTCGCATGAGGATGTGGGCGCGGTTCCCCGCCAGAACAGCTCTGATCGCGAATTCTCGGCACAGGCGGCGTTCGCAAGCTGACCGGTGACCCTGCATATAACAGCTTCTTCAACCTCATCGGGTTCCGGCCCGGGAAAAACAGGTGCCACAGAAGGATCTGCACCGGTAAAAGCCATTCGCATGAATCTGTTCCAGATGGGCAGAGCAATGCTGCCTCCCGCCTGTCCGCTTCCGTTTTTCATCCTCATTCTGATAACATGATTGTCGTACCCCACCCAGACTGAAGCCACAAGATCAGGAGTGAAACCAACAAACCAAGCATCAGCATAATCGCTTGTGGTTCCTGTCTTTCCACCTATCTGTCTGCCGGCGTAAGGCCCTCCCCAGAACCAGCCGATGCCCGCGCCGGTTCCTTCCCTCATCACTGACTGAAGCATACTGTTCATCAGATAGGCGCCAGTCACGCTGAGCACTCTATGACCGGGATCGGGTTGTTCATTGCTCTCGAGTACGTTCCCGTACCGGTCTTCCACCCTGAGAATTGCAGTGGAGCTTCTGGCAATGCCTCCGGTGGCAAATGGAATGAACGCCCTGGCCATTTCAAGAGGATTGACCATGCAGCTGCCCAGAGGAAGGGAATTTACAATTGGAAGCCTTGAACTTATTCCCATTTCCGTAGCCCTGGCTGCTCCGGTTTCTATTCCTACTGCATTTCCAAGCCGCACTGCGCTGACATTGAAGGATCGGGCCAATGCTTCACGAAGCGTAACCATGCCGTGAAATGCGTTGTCGTAATTTCTTGGCCTCCAGCTGCCGGGATCAAGATCGATGACCACCGGCTGATCAAGAATAACGCTGCCGGGAGACCATCCCTGTTCAATGGCCTCGGCATAAAAAAACGGTTTGAACGAGCTTCCAGGCTGGCGTCTGGACTGAACGGCCCGGTTGAATTCACTATCCTGGAAGTCTCTTCCTCCCACCATTGCCCGTATGTAGCCCGTGGTCGGGTCCATGGCAACAAGGGCTCCCTGAATGTAGTTCGGTGCTCCGGTTGTGGTGTCTTCGATGGCCTGCCAGTTTGTCCAGGAAGCGTTAAAAGCGAGCCTGCCACTCTCTTGCAGCCAGGTGCCGGTGAGGGAATCCCAGGTTGGCTCTTTTGCCGTGAGAACGCTGTCGAGGGCAACGCTGGCGCACTCCTGGAGATAGGGATCGACCGTGGTGTATACCTCAAGCCCCTGTTCGTACACCGCTGACCATCCATAGCGCTCGACAAGGTATTGCCGTACATATTCCGTAAAATAGTCCCAATCCTGTTCCAGTTCATACCGGTGAATATCGATTCCAAGAGGAAGAAGTGAGGTTTCTTCAGCCTGATCAGAGGTTATTGTACCGAAATCTTCCATCATAGACAGGGCAAGATTCCTTTGAGCAAGGCATCTTTCTGGGTTCTGCAGGGGATTGAAACCGCTTGGGTTCTTTACCATTCTCACAAGCATCGCAGACTGGGCAAGCGTGAGTTCTGCTGCTGTTATCCCCCCAAAATAGGTTCTTGCGGCGGCTTCTATTCCATGGGCACCAGCACCGAAGTAGATCTGGTTGAGGTACATTTCCATTATCTCATCTTTGCTGAATTGCCGTTCAATCTCCATGGCGATGAATGCTTCTTGAAGCTTCCTCTGGAACGTTTGATCCTGAACAAGAAAAAGGCCTCGTGAGAGCTGCTGCGTGATGGTGCTTCCACCGTGGCGGTCGCCTGTTCTCAGGTTGTGAAGCAAAGATCGGCCGATACCCTGAAGGTCGACTCCCCGGTGCTCGTAGAATTTTCTGTCTTCAGTGGCAATAAAACCCCGTATTACCCATGGACTTATCTGATCGAGGGTTACAGGGTACCTGTTTTCAACAAAGGCAGTGGCGAGCTGATTTCCATAACAGTCGTAAATTCTTGTAGCACTGACTGGTTCTGTACCGCGAAGCCCCGCAACAAGAAGGTTGCCCCGGGCCTGCCTGAAAGCTACAGAGCTGTCATTCCACACTCTGTATAAAAAGCCGGCGCCAAATGAGGCGCACAAAACAGCAGAAAGTGCCAGCCAGTAGCAGGCAGCAGTAAGTGCTTTCTTCATTACTGATTATCTCCGTAAAGCAAAGGACTCAGCATCTGCTCGTCGTCAAGAACAGTGCTTGTGTCGCCAGAGATTGGAATTCTCACAAACAGCGGTTGACTGTTCAGATCAAGAGAAAGTTCATATTCATATTGCCCGGTGTTTCCAACAAGCACCACGCAGCGATTTCCAGAAGACGAGGTTTGTGTACCAAACTGGCCGTGAAAATCGCTGCTGAAATCTTTCCAGCTCCTCCAGACCAGTTTGTACCCTGTTGGTGTTCCCATGAACAGATACAGATCTCCAGCCCAGTAAAGCACCCTTTCGGGGTCAGGGTCTCCGTTCATGTCAACACCAAGCGCTCTCCACACCGGAACCCCAATATCGTTCTCTGTCTTCTGTTCAAGCTGATGGGGATCAAGATGCACAAGAAGATTCTCAAGGGGTTCGTTGCTGCCGCAGGTGAGCAGAACAGGAAACACTGTTGACAGTGTATCGTTCATTTCAACCAGTTCGTTCACCGAATTGAAAACACTCTCGAGGAACACTATTCTTTCTTCTTCCTCCTGAACATCGGGAGCCATTAGAGTACCGGTTTGTCTGAGATTCTGCATGGCCTCGTGGTTGGCTCGAAGAACAGCCTTCTTCAGATAAGCCAGTTCTCGCCACGCTGCAATGAGCTCTCTAAGCTCAGTGGGTACATCTGTGATCTGAAAAGTGGCCCTGTCCTGAACAATCTGAAGTTTGGCTGCGATCCTTACGTTGCTCTGGGCCAGTATCGAGTAGCTTTCGTTGGACAATTCCATTACATAGTCTTCGAATGTGCTGCCATTATCACGAGCGGAATACCATGATGCCCAATTCTGTCGGTGATCAAGAGCGCAGTCGTCCAGCAGCATGCCGGCAATCTGCATTTCTCTGTGAATCAAAGGGTTCTGCAGAACAAGAGCTGCCTGAACGGCCACGCTGAGAGAGTCGAGAACGTCTCTTGGAAGTTCACTTTCTATGTTCTCAATCAGCCAGCGCCCTTCCATCAGAACAAAATCAAAACGAACAATCGGCGGCATTTCTTCAAGCCTGGCGATAGAACAGTAGTAGCTTGTTCTGTTGAGACTGTCTACTCCGGTGATTGTTTCAGTCAGCCGCCCGCCGGAATCAAACCCGCGCCATCTTCCAAAAACTTCCCAGGGAGAAAGCTGAAGACCGAGAATAGAATCCCTGAGAGAGGGTACGAGATAGGAAAAACACACCGGATCATTCATGCCAAGGTTGTTGGAAAACCTCAAGGCCACATCCAGTGGTGAATCAGGTATTGTTCTCACTATGGTGGTATCAGCAGAAACCTCCCCTCCAGGGGAATCAGATTGGTCTCCGCAGGATACCATGACAAGTGGAAGAACTGAAGATATAACGAATAGAATCAGCTTTTTCATACGCCTCCTGCTGTGACTCGCACGAGTTCACTCACAGTAGTAACCCCCTCAAGAACCTTTATTCTTCCTGCATCTCTCAGAGTTTTCATTCCTGCAGACTGGGCCAGTTTCCTGATTTCATCCAGGGAAGCTCCGCGAGAAAGTGCACCTCGGATTGCCTCATCAATACACATGACTTCGAATATCGCGGTTCTTCCCATGAACCCGGTATTTCTGCATTCTCTGCAGCCGGCTCCGTGCACCAGGGTTGTTCCGTTTTCTACTCCTAGAATACTGCATTCAGTAACACCGGGCAGGTACTCTTCGCGGCAGTGAGGACAGATAGTTCGTACCAGACGCTGAGCGATGATTCCTCGAAGGGTGCTCACCAGCAGATAGGGTTCGACACCCATATCCATCAGCCTTACTGCGGTTGACGCTGCATCGTTGGTGTGGAGAGTACTGAGTACAAGATGGCCTGTCAATGCACTTCTCATGGCGCTGACAGCCGTTTCCCCGTCTCTTATCTCGCCTACCATTATTATGTCGGGATCCTGTCTAAGCACATGACGGAGAGCTGTAATGAAGGTAAGGTCTATCATGGGTTGAACGGATATCTGGTTAAGCTCATCAGTCACAAACTCAACTGGATCCTCTATAGTGATTATGTTGTTCTGGTCAGAGGAGATCGCCGTAAGGCTGGAATAAAGAGTGGTTGTTTTTCCGCTTCCAGTAGGTCCTGTTACCAGAATCAGACCGTTGGGAGAATAGATCATACTCTCATATTTCTTCAGATCTTCATCGTTGAAGCCAAGCGCAGAAAGATCCTGCATCAGAATCGCCGGGTCCAGAATTCGAAGAACAATTTTCTCGCCGAAAGCAACAGGAACGGTGGAACAGCGAATCTCAACCGGCTTCCCTTCGAAGTTGGTTCTGATTCTGCCATCCTGCGGCCGTCTCTTCTCTGCGATATTCAACCCGGCAATCATTTTGATTCTGCTTGTAATTGTAAGATGCAGCTTCCGTGGCAATCTGTAAACAAGATGCAGCACACCGTCAATTCTGAATCTTACAACGGTGTTCTCTCTGTGGGGTTCAATATGAATGTCACTGGCTCTTTCCTCGAAAGCATGCTGGAAAAGATGATTGACGGCATTTATCACCGGCTTGTCTGTGGGCTCGATAGACCTGTCGGTCGAGCTGTCAACATATCGTTCAAGATTCCCGAGATCCACAGAATCCTCGCCGGAAAGTTCCTTTGTCGCAGCCAGAATTGAGCTGTGCAGACCGTAAAATTGCCTTATCACCTTGTCGATTGCCCCGGGGCGGCTCATGTATACCACGATCTCTTTACCCAGCATGTGGGCCATGTCATCTATCTGGGAAGCGGAAGGAAGACTGCATACGGCGATATGGATTCTGTCCAATTCCTTGCGGAAAGCCACAATGCCATTGGCCTGGGCAAAAGCCCCGGGAAGACACTCGGTAACCATCTGGTAATCGAGTTCAATGGGGTCGAGGTCGACATAGGGTACTCCGGCAAGATCAGCGAGATATCGGTAGAGTGCCTCCTCTCCCATAATTCCACTTGAGACAAGAAGGCTGAGAGGTTCCTCGCTGGAGTTCTCTGCCAATCGCTGGAACCTGCTGTAAACGGCTTCAGTGATTACGCCATCTCTAAGAAGGGTATCCGGCACAGCTTCCGGATTTATCTTCCTCATCAGCAGATCTCCTCAAGAATTAAAACATCAGACGGCATATCCCATCTGAAACTTTCAGATATCAAGGAAAGTGCACGATGCACCGATTCAGGGTCTGACCCGTGAACTCTGCCTAAAATCTGGCCGTTCTCTACGGGTGACCCGCAGGGAACTTCCTGTTCCCATCCTGCAAGCGGATCTATGGTGTCTTCCACCCTGTACCGACCTCCGCCGAGCATTCTAACCGCATTCCCCACTGCCAGCGCTTCCGGCCCGCACCAGTAGCCCGATCTTTCGGCACGCACTTCCTTTATGAAAGAAGCCTGAGGAAGAGCTTCAAAAGCGGCCAGATCTCCACCCTGAGCTTCGATCATTCTGACGAATACATCCATGGCCTTCCCATTGGCAAGATTCTGCCGGCAAAGCTCTTTGCCGTTGCCGATTCCTGCATGGGCAGCCATTTCAGCCGTGAGCTCAACCGTGATTTCAGTTGTATCAGCGGGACCTCTGTTATTCAGAACATTCAATGCTTCCTGCACCTCAAGAGTGTTTCCCGCCGAAAGACCGGTAGGGCAGTTCATCGAAGTAATCAGAGCACTGGCCTTTTTACCCGACATTTTCGATATCTCAACCAGATTCAAAGCAAGCGCTGCGGCATCTTCCTGAGTTCTCATGAAAGCACCGGAACCGCACTTGACATCAAAAACAAGAATATCGGGATTCTCTGCAAGCTTCTTTGAAAGGATGCTGGCACAGATCAGCGGTATGGATGTGACTGTGGATGTGGCATCTCGGAGCGAGTAAAGAACTCTGTCTGCTGGGGCCAGTTGGCTAGTCTGACCGATCATGCACACCCCGATATCCTCCACCAGCTGCTTGAACTGCTCTATAGACAAATTCACATTGAAGCCCGGAATCGATTCAAGCTTATCGAGTGTTCCTCCAGTATGCCCCAGACCTCTGCCGCTTATCATTGGAACTCTGAGGCCGATTGAGGCGGCGAGAGGTGCCAGAATGAGGGAAACTTTGTCTCCTACTCCGCCTGTGCTGTGTTTATCCGCCAGAGGGCTGTGGGTTTTTTCCCACTGAACAACCGTGCCGCTGTCGCGCATTGCCAGGGTAAGTGCCAGTGTTTCATCTTTGTCGAGACCGTTGATGTAGGCAGCCATCAGGAATGCGCTGGCCTGATAATCGGCCACTGAACCTTCTGCAATTCCCGAGGCGAATTCGTAAAGATCAGGTCTTGAGATTGATTCCCCGTCTCTCTTGGCTCTGAGCAAATCCGTGATCAGAACCATGGAATAATGTCCAGAACTTCGAGTAATTCAAGAACTGACACGGTTACACCGGCAATGAACAGACTCCCAAAAACCCAGTAAAACGGATTCTTTCCAGTTTTCAGGCTGCAGAGATACTCACCTACAGATATGACTTCATCGTTAAAGGAGGCGTGCTTCAGCTCGTCATAGCTGTAAATGTCCTTCCTTCGCAGCAGGGTTCTCAGTTTTGCCGCTGATTCAACGGCAATTTCAGAATCCCCTGAAATCACTGTGAACGGCAATTCGGCAACTTTTCTCTGTGCCTCCTGTGTTTTCTTCACAGGTTGTTCCGCCGCTGAAATCTCGTGTTCAGCGGGATGTGAATACCCTTCCCGGTTTTGTGTGTCTTTTTTGCCGGTGTGAACGAAAGATGCTTCCGACCCGGCAGATGAGCCGCCGCTGCTCGCAGGCATTTCAGGAAGAGGTTTTTCCTCGATTCGACCATGAGCGGCCTGGGGCCAGTCTTCAAGATCAAACAGACCGCAGCTGCTTACAGGTTCCCAGTTTTTGCGATCGAGAGATATGAGGGATTCAACAGGAACCCTGGAATCTCTAATCCAGCTTCTGATTGTTTCGGTATCCGGAGCAGTGTATTCTCTGCCGTCAATTCGAAGCAGTGGGCTATTCTTTCTCTCGTTCGACGGTTTTCTGAGGAAACTGGCCAGAGCTGGAAGCGCCGTTGCGCGAACACCGCCCGGCGGAGTTCTGGGCCCTTCGATCACGGCGTCGTCGGTTATCCTGCCTTCTTCTGCCCATTTCACTAAGGTTTCGAACTGATGCGCCTTGAACTCTCCGCTGCCCATGGAGACTATCCAGAGGCTGGACGGATCAAGAACCTGAGCGAAATCAGGTTCTGCCATGACGGATATCCATTCTTCTGAACCTGCAGGTCTGAAACTGTCTTCAGCTACTACCCTCAGCTCTTTCACCCAGCTGGCAAGCTCGCTGAAATCAGAGGCCCGGTGAATTTTACCGCAATGCTTCAGCTCGAAGGCACCGCTCCTGTTAACGGCCATTGTCACCCTCCCGTTTATCTCTTTTGCCCCAGCGCCAATTATAATGCAAATAGCTTCCTGAAGCCCTGTTGTCAATCACCGGCCAGAAACAGGCCCATCAAATACAAGGGTTTCCGCCAGAGCTTCAGAAACCACAGAGTCAGCAAGCCAGCCCCTGTCGCCGCAGATGGAAAGGAGCCTGTCAAGATAAGTATCCCAATACCCCGGAAGCTCTCCTTGAACACCAAACCTGTGATACAGCCTCGGACCCGGCAGAATAGATATCAGAAACGCCGTCTCTCTGACTGAAATGTCGGAAACTCTTTCATTGAAGTAGTACAATGCAGCGGAATTGAAACCGAACACATTCGGGCCAAGCTCTACAATATTGGCATATATCTCGAGAATCCTGTCTTTGGAAAGCCAGCTTTCAAGCCTCCATGTCAGAAAAACTTCCTGAAGCTTGCGGGAAAGAGTTTTTTCTCTTCCAAGAAACATGTTTTTGGCAAGCTGCATGGAGATGGTAGATCCCCCCCTTATAAAGCTGCCGTGCTCCATATCAGCTATCAGTGAATTCCTTATGTGGTATTCGCTGAATCCGTGATGACTCCTGAAAGTGCCGTCTTCAGAACAGCACAAAAGCGGCTCGAAGCATGAGGGAAGGGAATTGAGTGAGATAAAATTGGGATTGCTGACTGCATCTATACCAACCACTGCAGTGTTTCCCCAGGAGTCTCTCATAATGCACTCCCACCCGCCACCTGACCGTAATCTGTCGAATGAAACAGGGCTGTATGCAACAGAAAGCCTGGAAGCATCCACATCAATCTCCACATCGCAGCTGTCTGGACAGTCCCAGTCAAGAGTAACTTCTGCACGGAAGGAAAGCTCCCCTGCAAGAGAAAGCCCCCTGAGACAACCAAGGAATTCAGGTGGAATGGAAGCTGAAACAGCCTCACCGGAAAGACCGGGATTCCAAAGAGCAATCTTCAGTTTTCGCCGCTCTCCAAACGAATATTCCAGGTTGAAGAATACTTCGGCCTGACCGATTTCAATGGTGCCTGAATCGATCACCACAAAACCGGGATCCTGCATGACGAAACCGGAGCAGTTCAGATCAATCCGGGTAGAAAATGTGTCAGGAGCGATTGCCTGGCTGAAAACTGAAAGACTGTCAAACGCCAGCTGCATTTCGAAACGGATAGAATCGCTTTCGGAAAGCATGACTGACAGCGATCCAGATGGAACGGCTGTCATGAACGCGCCTGAAGAAAGGCTGTCGAGCATCGCCATGGCCGGTTCAGCAACCTGTGAAAAATCCATGGAGAGTCGGGCTGAAGGAACTCCGTTAACCCGCTGATATTCAAAAGCAGCCCGGGCAGGTTCTCCATCAAACATGGTAAGATAGCCGTTTATAAACGCATTCTGCCCAAAAAGACCGCTGCAGAAACCCGATATTCTGTGCCCGCGAAGCAGTTCCGGAACTGCTTCCTCAATTCCGGGCAGGCTTGCACAGTCTGAAAACACAGCTGAAAAGCTATCGCCTCTGCGGTTGAATACTATCTCCCCCCATGTACCCCTGGCACTGCCCATATCCAGTCCGCTTCGCCTTGTGAGATTGAAGTGCGTTCCCGCTCCGGGTATTTCTCCATGAACCACATGAATCAACGGCAGATCATCTGCCGGTAAGCCGGTACCAGCCGAATCAGGTGAAGACACTGGCTGAAAAATCACATCCTCAAGAATCACGTATCGAGGAACCGGATGAAACAGACTGCCTCCCACAAGAACCGAGACTCTTCCAGCAGTGATGCCCTTTTCTGGTATCTTCAGGTTCCGGATTACAATAGTGCCGAATCCATACTCCAGGCCATCGATGGTGTAACTCCCATCGAATTCCTTCAAACGGTTCTTAACTGAAAATGAAACGAGAGTTACAGAAAAGAACACCACGAGAAACAGCAGTGCAAGCACCGTTCCGACTCTGAGGAACGATTTTAACAGCTTTTTCATTCCCGGGTTTTCCGTGCTTCCTCGATCTCCTGAAGGATTGCGCATAAAGCTGCTGCAGGGTCAGCTGCTCCGGTGATGGGCCGGCCCACAACAAGAGAAGTGGCGCCTGCCATGATGGCCTCGGAAGGGGTCATGATTCGTTTCTGATCAAAGGAAGAAGCTCCCCTGGGTCTGACGCCGGGCGTGACAATAATGAAGTTTTCCCCGGCTGCACTCCTTACTGTGGAAGCCTCGAGAGGAGAACACACCACTCCGTGAAGCCCGGATTCTTTTGCGGCTCGCGCCAGAGAGGCGACCGCCTGAAGCGGGGTGAATTCGGAACCGGTAAGCTTCAGGTCGCTTCTGTCCATGCTTGTAAGCACAGTCACTGCTATAATTTTCGTTGTGCCGGAACATGCGTCGGCAGCGGCTTCCATCATGGCTCTTCCGCCGGAGGCATGCACATTTATCAGCTCTGGCTCAAGGAGACAAGCAGACCTTACTGCTCCTGCCACGGTGAAAGGGATATCGTGAAACTTGAGATCAAGAAAAACGGGAAAACCCCTTTTCTTTATCTCTCCCACTATAGAGGGTCCCTCTTTAACGAAAAGCTCAAGACCGATCTTCACACCCACAGGAAGCCCTTCAAGAGGATCCAGCATTTTTGCAGCATCCGCGGAACAATCACTGGTCAGCGCGACATAAATAAGTACATCACTCATTTCCAACCACTTTCAAAGATACCGGGGCTGTTCCGGTATCCAGCATATCCAGAGCTGACGCTGCACCTCTGGAAAGATCGATTATTCGACCTGAAATATAGGGTCCCCTGTCTGTAACCCTGAGTGTAACGGATCTTCCGTTATCAAGGTTTGTTACAAGAAGCACCGTACCGAAAGGGAGCGTTCTGTGGGCGCAGGAAAGACCGTTCATGTCATATGTCTCACCGCTTGCAGTTTTCCTGCCATGAAAAGGAAGCCCGTACCAGGAAGCTGTTCCCCGCTGCTCAAAACCGGAGAGAACCACGGCAGAAGCTGAAACGCCTCGACTCACATACACGGGGTAAGAGACCAGAGTGCATCCCTGAATCACCAGAAGCAGCAGAACTGCAGCTGCTGACTGTTTCATTCACCTGTCAGTTTCTTCATTTCGTCCATAAGCTCACTGCCTGCAAAAGGTCTCCTCATCAGCCTTGTTCCAACCTGCACCATCTGCGCTCCTGCAGCCAGAAGTTCCAGAACATCCTCACCGGAGGAAACTCCGCCTGAGCTGATAACCGGAACAGAAATTGAATTCGACACCTGCCAGACCTTTGCAACAACCAGGGGAAGCAGAGCAGGAGAGGTGTATCCGGCGATTTTCCTTTTTATCACAGTTTCTCCGGTTCTCCAGTTCATGTGCATTCCGAGAAATGTATTGCATACCGTTACGGCGGAAGCTCCGCCTTCAACGGCTGCCCGGGCCGACTGCACGATGTCTCCGCCGTTGGGAGTGAGTTTCACGGAAAAGGGTCTGTCTGTTTCCCGGGAGACACCCTCTGCTACTTTCAGAACAACATCAGGGTCGATCCCGAAGGCAGCTCCTCCCCTGGCTACATTAGGGCAGGATACATTTATCTCATATCCGATATGAACACCTGATTTTTCAAGAATGCAAACCACCCGTGCAAACTCACTGACGGATTCCCCTGCAACATTCAATATCAGCGGGCAGGGTAACTCGGCAACTGCAGGGAGAATGCTGTTCAGAACATGGTAAACACCCGGATTGGCAAGCCCTATTGAATTCAAGAGACCGTAGGGGGTTTCATGCAGTCTTGGAGGAGGGTTTCCTGCTCTTGGCTCGAATGTAATCGCTTTGGAAACTACAGCGCCTACTCCAGAAAGACACTGAAGATCGAGCAGTTCCTCGCCGAACCCTGCGGTGCCCGATGCCAGCATCAGAGGCGAAGAGAAACTCCTGCCCCAGAAACTTCTGCTGATAGCCGGCGGGAAAGTCATAAACCCGCCTCTTTCCATCTGTTCCAGTCAATATCCATACCCCGAAAAACAGGCCCGTCTTTGCAGCACTTTTTGTAAAGACCTCCGCTGACTGGAATAGTACAGCCGTCACACACGCCCCAACCGCAGCCCATTCTGCTTTCTGTAGATACCTGAATTTTGCTTCTGTGCTCATCCGGAATGCAATTCCAAACGGCTTCCATCATAGCTACCGGTCCGCAGACTGCAATGGAATCGGCTTCCCGAAAAGCGCTTTCACAGAGAAGAGAGGTTACCAGCCCCTTCTCTCCGAACGAACCATCTTCGGTGACAACCCTGCACTGATCTTCGGGGTGAAAAAGGGGAATGACTCTGCTTGAGCTTGCTGCACCAAGAAGAACAGTTGCAGAGTGAACAGAATCGAGAAGAAACCTGAATCCAGCGGCTCCGAGACCTCCTCCAACAAGAAGCCATCTTGCGCCGGGGGATATGGTCCAGCCTCTGCCAAGCGGTCCCAGAACCCGCACAGAATCGCCGGCATTCATCCGGGACAAAAGCCCGGTTCCTCTGCCCACAACATCAAACAAAATCTCGAATCCGTTTTCTGTGAGTCTGTTTATGGTTATGGGTCTTCTGGTTACCGGGAATGCTGTTCCGGAAGGTTCCACCTGAACGAACTGCCCAGGTCGGGCCACCGATCTGACAACCGGGCACTCGAACTGCATGCGGATCACACCAGGCAGAATCTGCTCGCTGTGAGCGATAAGGCAGTCGCAATCTCCGGATATACCCAAGCTACTCCTCTCCCCCCGGTGGATCTTCTTCCTGAAGTCCGGTTGCCCGTCTGAGAGCTGCTTCGACTCCCTGGGGCGTTGAAGAAAAGTCGCGTGTGAGCTCTTTCAGGTATGAATCAATCGTTCCTCCGTCTTTCCTCGCACCTTCTGCAGCAACATATGCCGCCCAGAGAGCATCCGCCCGAACCTCATAGCTGAATGGAGTGTCGAGAAGGCTGCTCAGCATCAGCCATGCGTCCTCCCAGTTTTGCGCCCCGATTTCTGTCCAGGCCCTTTCTATGATGGCGGAAGGTCTTTCCGGGGCAGAAACTCCCGCGGGAAGCCCTAGCCTTGCCTCGATTATCCCCGCAAGATTGCTTGTGGGGATTCTCTCGAGAACATATCTGAGCACTGTATCAACAGAGTCGGCTGGGAATGCCCCGTTGTCGGCAAGAAAAACCAGAGCCATGGAGGAGAATAGAAGGTGATCAGAATCAGCAACCTGACGGAAACTTTCCAGCGCTTCCGTGTCCATTCCGTACAGGTCAAGCCTTTTCTCGGCTGCAAGAAGCCTGTAATGCACCGCTCCGGTACCCGAAGCTGCAGCTGAACTGTCGGAGTAAGCTCTGTAAAGAGTCAGGTTTCTATACCTGTCTGCCGCAAGTCTGAGCCACAGAAAATCACCGGGGCGGGAGGCGCATTCGTCGAGTGCTGAAAGCGCATCGTCAATTCGCTGTGCGCTCTCAAGAAGAAGCGCTCTGCGATAAAGGGCTTCAGCACCGGTTACCCGTGACCCGTCAAGCTCCCCTGCATTGAGGTACGCGGACAAGGCTCCTTCAGTGTTCCCGGCCAGCTCATCAGCCCTGCCCTTGAGCAGTGAAATGTCTGCCATTTCCCTGGTTGAGCGGTAACCCAGCAGAAGCCTATTCAGTTCTTCAGAGGCGTTTTCCGGCCTTCCGGCTTCAATATATGATTCCGCTGCCGAAACAAGTGCTCTGTAGTAAACATTTCCCCTGCTTTGAATTGCAGTGGCTCGAAGACACATGACCGCCCCGCTGTCGGGCATGCCCAGAGCCGTGAGTATCCTGCCGCCCGTTATGTAGTACTCTGCTTCAAGGCTGTCTCCCCCGGAAGGGCTCAGAGTATCAAAAACTGCCGCTGCCATTTCCGGTTGGCCGGATCTCAGGTAAGCATCGCAAAGCAGCAATCTGCTGAGCGCGTGCCTTTGGGAGTTGTGAGACGAAACCTCCGAAAGGGCTGCAGCGGCGTCGTTAAACCTTCCAAGCTCCATAGCGGCTCTTCCCATGCCAATTCTGGCTCTGCCTGCAAGATTCTCATTGCCTGTCATTACAAGAACAGAGGCGAAGGACATCATTGCCTCCTGAAAATCGCTTGTTCCGCTTCCAACCAGAGATCTCTGTCCTCTCAAAAGAAGGGCCTCGCCAAGAAGCAGCTGAGCATCATCTACCCATCTGCTGTCGGGATATCTTGAAAGAACTCTACCGGCTCCTTCCACCGCCCTGTCGAGAAGAGCCTTTTCGCTGGAAGCCGGATCTTCGGGATGCTCTCTTGCGTAACTCAGCGCCTCTTCATAACTGGATCTTGCGTTGTAGAATGTGTTGTAGTAAGCACATCCCCCTGTAACGAGTATCAGAGCAAGTACAATTTTTCTATACAAATTCACCCTCCCTGTAGAGCTCTCTGCCAGACCAGACCCGGAGAACCTGCCCCTTCAGCCTTTTTCCCAGGAAGGGAGAATTTACCGAACTGGAGAAAGTCCGGTTGTAGACCCAATAGCTTTCGGGGTCAAAAAGAACCATTTCTGAACATTTTCCGGGAGAAATATCCGGTGCTTCCAGATTGAGAACCTCTGCCGGAGCAGTGGAAAGAAGGCGGATTACATCAACGGGTTTCATTCCGCCAGTATTGCCAAGTATTTCCAGAGTCAAAGAAAGAAGGGTCTCGAGCCCGGTTATACCGAAAGCGGCTTCCGAAAGCGGTAAAAGCTTTCTTCCCAAATGGTGGGGAGCATGGTCACTTGCCACTGCGGTGACCATTCCACGGCTCACCATTTCTGCAAGCATCAACCTGCTTTCTGCAGACCTCAGGGGGGGATTCATTTTCGCCATGGTTCCGAGGTGAAGAACTGAACTCTCATCAAGGGCAAGATGGTGGGGTGTAACATCACAGGTAACTTTAAGCCCTTCGAGAGCCGCAGAGTGTGCCATTCTGACGCTTTCCGGTGAGGAAAGGTGTGTAAGATGAAGACGCGCAGAGCAGGAGGCTCTGCGAAGAAGATCAATACACCTTTTCACATCGAGAAACTCAGCACTCTCGGGTATTCCCTGTGTTCCTGTCTGTTCAGACGCAAGCCCCAGGTTCACTGAACCTCCCGAAGCCAGTGAAGTACACTCGGGGTGCTCAATAACTGTACCCCCAAATGAGGAAACCCGTGAAAATGCCTCGGACAGAGCTTCGTCACTCTCCACTGGGCTGCCGTCATCGCTGAAACATGTAATGCCCAGGGAAGCGAACCGTTCAAAATCAGTGCAGATAATACCGCGGCGGTTCACTGTTACGCATGGGATAGGAACTATCCGGGCCAGGCCGAGAGAATCACCAGCCTCCCTTACAGATACGGCAGACTCGGGCGAATCAAGTGGAGGAATCGTGTTGGGCATCATGCCGACACGGGTAACACCTCCAGCAATTGCAGCACGGAGCCCTGTCTCCAGGGTTTCTGCCTCTTCATTTCCCGGTGTTCGGAGATGCACATGCATGTCTACCAGGCCGGGAATCAGCCACAATCCAGAGGCCTCTGCAGTTGTTTCCCGTATCCACTGCACAGTTTTATTCCCCACGGCCACATCCGCAACCCCGTCAAAATTCGATACAGGGTTGATAAGTCTGACACCGCGCAGGATTTCAAATGAACTGTTTGTCGAGTTCAGTCTGAATAGTCCTTTCCCTGATCACAGGCCGTTCCTCCATCCGGGGCATTTGCCGCATTGGAAGCTCCTCTGTCTGCAATTATCTCCCTCTCGGGGGCAGAGTTCCAATCTCCACGTTCCACAATTGCTTTTATGACTTCACTGCCGAGACCAACTGAACCGAATGCGTCGAAGAACCTTAGAGCCCACTTTTCGGTTTCCGCAAGAATTCTGGTGCGGTACTCGCCTGAAAGTTCCATTATCTCGTTGTGAAAAGGCAGGTTAAGCTTCTTGTAATCACCCGAGTTCCTTGGCCAGCCCCTGTTGTCGGCGAATGTGACCATTCTGTTCCAGAGCTCGGCAGGAATACCCTTGTCCGGTCTTTTCACATAGCTTCCGCCATCAATAACGGCGTTTCCGCTGTCAGAATCCATATCAAGCCCGAAAACGATGTTCTGCCAGAGAGTTCCGACATTGCCCTTGTTAATTCCATATTCCCTGAAATGCCCAACTTTGCCAAGAGGAGTTCCGCTGATACCATGCTGTGCTATGGTAACTCCGTATCTGGCCACTGCAGAAGCTATCTCTGCGGTTCGCTGAAGGTCGATACCCTCGTCTTCTCCTGCGGCCGTGTCGTAGGTGCCGTGTTTCGAGCCGTTGCTGATGGCAAGGAAGTCAGGGAATATTCCCCAGGCGTTGAGCCCGCCTATGTAATACTCCGCTTCCTGTACCGTGGTCAGAACACCTGCACCCTTGATCTCGCCAACCTCTGTTTCAAGGCCGATATAGGGCGGAATGTGCATTGCAAGATCTCTGGTGAACATCAGGTTCTCCCAGTCAGGATTGTGTGATGCGTCCACAGCCACTGAAGTCCATCCCCTTGAAATAGCATCCGGAACAACAGAAATGGCTTCCATCAGGTCGGAGTGGGATTTGATGGCAAAATGATCCATGTGGAGAGAGAAAACCACACCTTCGCCCAACTGACTGGAATATTCCGTGGCCAGTAAAGGGAGATTGACAAAATTCACTCCGGTGTAATCTGCCTCGGATTTGGCCAGCTCAAGAAGAACAAAACTGTCTGCTTTTTTTGCAGCAGTAAGGATGCCAAGGGCACTGAGGGGGTTTCTTATGTTGCATGCCATAACAATAGCATGGTTTTCTTCGGCCACTCTGGCGATATCCCGCCCGCTTACAAGGGCACATTCACTTGCTGGAAGAGCCCTGCGAACATTCAGCGGCCGGAGTGCTAAAAACCTCCGGTAAATAGAGGTGTCCATTCACTTCCTCCTTTTTCGTTATTATTCGGCTTCAGAATTGATATCTTTATTGTTTGAATATGTTTGAAACTGCAGCCGGGAGGAAACACTCTGGAACAGGAACAAAGAGGAAACACGCTCAAGAAAACGCTTGAATGGTTCCTGGGTATCCAGAACACCATTATCATCATGTTGCTTGTTCTTGGAAGGTATCTGTTCAGGTTCAGCAATGTGCTTCTCATCGATATTCTGCAGGCTGTTCTGTTCTGTGAGGTTCTTGCTCTTCTGGCTGCCATTCTGGGAACAACAAGAAACTTGTCCGACATCAAAAAGAGACCCTGGCAGGTTATACTCAGCTTATTTCTGCTGACGGCGATTGTGATTACTCTGGTGAACGGAGAGGTAACCGGAAGCATTCACAGCTGGAAAGTAACATGGGCCGGGAATGCATACCTTGGTGCCATGGCGTTTACAATAATTTTCAGTGAACTGATAAAGCTGGCGGGAAAGGCATCTCCTGTTCTAATTCTACCTTCAAGTTTTCTTATGGTGATAATTTCAGGAACAGCTCTTCTCATGACTCCCAATTCAACAACTGCCGGGATTTCGCCGGTTGATGCCGTTTTCACATCAACCAGTGCAACCTGCGTTACCGGTCTGGTGGTTCTGGATACAGGAACCGAATTCACATTCATCGGCCAGCTCATCATTCTTCTTCTGATTCAGGTTGGCGGGCTGGGCGTAATGACATTTGCTGCTTTTTTCACCATGTCCCTTGGCCAGCAGCTTGGAATCAGAGATGAGATTAACCTTGCAAGAATTATGGACAGCGAATTCATCAGCGATCTCAAGCACATACTTCTCTCTATACTCGTCTGGACATTTACCATAGAATCCGTAGGAGCGATGATGCTCTACAACACCTGGGCGGGAATGGATGAGCTTGGCTGGTCTACTGCACAAACTGTCTGGCAGGCTGTTTTCCACAGCATAAGTGCTTTCTGCAACGCTGGTTTCAGCCTAAATCCCACCAATCTTGAGTGTTTTGCAAACTCGCCGGCAACCTCAACCATAATCGGTTCGCTGATTGTTCTGGGCGGCCTTGGTTTCATGCTGCTGACCACTCTGGGAAAACACTGGCTCATGCGGATGAAAACAGGAAGAAAAAGATCTCTTCCTGTTCAGACAAGGTTCGTACTGGTTATAACTGCAATACTTATCGTGCTTGGCACAGGGGTGTTTCTGGCACTGGAGTGGAACAACACGCTGCAGGGAATGACCCCCTGGCAGAAACTGGCGAACAGCTACCTTCAGGGAGTAACCCCGAGAACCGCCGGTTTCAACACTGTACCAACCGCAAGTCTTCTTTCTCCGATAAAATGGTTCTTTCTTATTCTCATGTTCATCGGAGCATCTCCCGGTGGAACAGGCGGAGGTGTGAAAACCACCACAATCGGCCTTCTTCTGGTCTCCATCAGATCTCTGATACAAAAGAGAAAGTCACCCGAGATCTGGAACCGGAGAATACCCAACTTTGATCTGCAGAGAGCGGGAGCAATTCTTCTTGTGGGTCTTGCCACCTTCAGTCTCAGCGCTTTTCTGCTTCTGATTACCGAAAACGGTACAGGTGTTCACAATGATATGGATTATATTTTCGAGTCGATGAGTGCTTTTGGAACAGTCGGACTCTCCACTGGAGTAACCTCTTCTCTGACCATTGCCGGAAGGTGGATAATCATCGTAACGATGTTCATTGGTAGAACGGCACCGGCTACACTTGCCGCCGGCACCTCAAGGGAGAGCAACTCGCAGTACAGTTATCCTGAAGCAAGAATAACCATAGGGTAGGGAATATGAAAGAAGAACCCAAAAAAGTTGCTGTGATCGGTCTTGGCTCATTCGGAAGCAGCCTTGCAATGGAGCTGATGGAACAGGGAGCCGAGGTTATCGCGATAGACATTGTTCAGGAACTGGTAAACAACATTTCCAATCTGGTAAGCACGGCTATCTGTTTTGACTGCACAAATGAAGCTCTTCTTGTGGGGTACGGAATGGCCAATCTTGACCTTGCAGTGGTCGCCATAGGCGAAAATTTCGGCAGCACTGTCATCATTACCAAAATACTCAAAGACCACGGAGTTACAGTTTACAGCCGCGCAAGCAACGACCGCGAAGAGAAGATTCTTGAGGCCGTGGGCGCTGATACGGTTTACCGCCCCGAGCACGAACAGGGCATCACCAGTGCCCGTGCCATCACCTATACCGGCGTCAAAGAGTATGTAAGACTGAGGTCCGACATGGAGCTGATTGTTACAGAGCCGCACAAATCCATGATTGGGAGAAAAATAAAAGATCTTGACATAAGAAGGGTCTACGGAATCAACATAGCTTTCTTCGGCAAAGCGGACACCGTCGGCAAATACGAGTACAGGATTCCCAGCCCAGACGATATTCTCAAGGAAGGCGATCTCCTGTGGCTGATAGGGTCGAACCTTGATATACGTAAATACAGGGAAAGATAGTCCCCACGGCCTAGAGAAGATCCAACAGGCCGGTTGTTTTCAGAGCCACTGCTCTTCCATTGTTAATGCGCTCAAACAGTTTCATGGCGGTTTCCGGTGATGGATGCTTCTTGCACAAAGACTTGATAAGCACCGCCATGGCCCTGGGGAAATCAGATGAATCGGTGATAAAGCTGCCCAGAGACAACCCTTCCTCGCGGTCGTACCTGAGAGGTTCCAGTGAAGGGTACCTTGATCTGATTTTTTCCACATAACCCGGTACAATCAATCTGCTCTGGGGCCAGACCGGGCCAAGAGATTCAAGCCATGCATTAGCTGCCGTGAGAATCAGAGATATCTCACCTATTCCAAGAACAGACGGTTCAGCCACTTCTCCATCGAAAAATTCTGCTATACCTGACCCGGAAGGCGATTTCAGGAAGTCTAGAAGGTCTTTCCCCTTTATGGTTCTTCCTGGAAGAAAGCCCTCGGAGAACTTCCCTTCCCTTATTGGTATAAGAGCGATACCGGAAGAGGTCTGAAGGCTGATCATTCCGGATTCACCTGATTTTTTTAGAGATTTAAGCAGTTGAATCAGCTCGCCGCTTGAATTATCAAGTTCTGTAAGCACCGGTTCTTCAGACAAGTATTTGATTATCAGCCCAAGCGACCCTTCATCGAGGAAATGAAGTGACAGATAAAGCTCCCGGGTGTCTCGCTTGATCAGGTTCAGAAATGACGCAGCATCAAGACTGTCGTTGCCGGAAATGTAATAGGGTTTTCCCTGCCTGAAAACCAGACGGGAGGAAACCTCAGTGCCGTCGGTGATTGTCCAGTAGGAGTCTTTCTTAAAGTCTCTGTTCTCAGCGCCGCCGCGAACAAGAGCATCGAGATTCAAAAATAGAACGGGAACGCTGTCAAGAAAGCACTTTATATAGGGCAAAGCTTCATTCATATCAGCGAACCAGCCTCGCAATTCTTCCGAATTTAGGTAGCCCCTCTCCCGGCTGCCACGACCAGTAGGTGACAACAGCCTGACCTTTAACAAGTTCAAGGTCGACGGGACCCCAGATTCTGCTGTCGCTGGAGTGATCTCTGTTGTCGCCCATCATGAATGCATTCCCCGGTGGAACAACGTATACCGCATTACCATCGGAGTCAAATACAACACCTGAAGCAATCTCTTCATATGCCAGATCAGCCACCTCCGCCCACGCGTTCAGACCCGGCAGAGATCCCGGCCACTCCTGGTCTATGATGCTTGAGTTGTAATAATCCTGCTGAGCCACTGCGAACGTTGACGGTTGTCCATTGACATAAAGTGTATCGTTGCTGACCCTTACAGAATCACCCTCAAGAGCAACCACTCTTTTTACGAATGTTGTCTCCTGTTGGGCTGGATATCTGAATACAATACTCTCTCCGATCTCAACAGAGCCGGTGGCAGGCATGAGAAGCCATCTCGTGTCTCCCCGGAAATTGTGCAGCAAGGGGTGCATGCGGTCAGTGAAAGGTATCTGTTGACCGTTTTCCGACTTGAGCACAAGAAGATGATCTCCAACGGGAAGAGTGGGCGACATGCTCGGCGTTGGAATTCTATAGGCCTCTATCACATAAGGTCTGAGGAAACCGAAGAACACCAGCAGAGCCAAGGCAAGCTGTAGAAACCAGTTACCGTATTTTTCAACTTTAGGGTTCAAAATGCCTCCCGGAATGAGTGGTGAAAGCGATAATGCCCAACAATAGCACTTTCGTCAACCAGCCATTGACAGCAGGAAGCTGAAACAGCAAAGTTGAAGGTAAAAAGCGGCTCTCGGGAAAGGAATTTAATGCATTTTATACAACAGATAGTTGAATACTCGCCCGGATCAATACCATTGGGCAGGATAGGTCTGTTCCTTCTCGGAGTGATCGGCTCATTGATTCTCAGGAAAATTGTCTCATCTGTTCTTAAAAAACCACTGTCTCGAAAACAGAATTTCTTCACTGTTCTGCTTGAGGGTCTTGCCGGTCCTGCAGCTTTTCTCGCTGTTTTCACCGGCTTATATTTCTCAGTACTGATACTCGCCCTGAAAGGTTCCGTAAACCTTGTTGCTCTTAACATCATTCAGATCCTTCTCACTTTCACAGCAATCAGAATACTGTTTGTGGTGATTAATGACGTGGCCCTTCAGATGGCCGGTCTGGCGGGAGAAACCGAGTCCAGGCTTGATGATCAGCTCATTCCTGTTTTAAGAAAACTTACCAAGGTTGTTATTGCAGCAGTTGGTATAGTTTTTTTCATGCAGCTGAAGGGATATCCCGTCACGGGAATCATAACCGGCCTTGGTATCGGAGGTCTTGCCTTCGCTTTTGCAGCTCAGGACTCAATCGCCGGTGTTTTTGCTTCCATTGCGCTCTTCTTTGACAGACCCTTCATGGTAGGTGATTTTGTGCAGGTGGGAAGCGTAAGCGGTACCATTGAAGAAGTTGGTTTGAGATCAACCAGAATACGAACCCTGGCTCAAACGCTTGTTACCATTCCAAACAAGGAGATAGTCGATTCCACGATAGACAACCTTTCAAAAAGGCCTATGCGAAGGTGTGAAATTTCATTGGGCGTTACCTATGACACCACCGCGGAACAGATGAGGCAGCTCATTACTTCCCTCAGAAGAATGCTTGAAGAGGATGATATGGTTGAGTGCGAAGGGTCCAACGTTCACTTCACAACCTTCGGTGATTCTTCACTGAATGTTGAAATGATTTTCTTTATAAAAACCGTTGACTATTCGATTTTCCTTCAGTCCCGTCAGGAGCTTAATCTTAAGATAATGCTTATCGTGGAAGAACTTGGAATGAGCTTCGCCTTCCCGTCTACAACCGTTTACCTGGAGAAATGATGGATGGGCACAGAAACCGTTTAAGACAGCGCTTTCTGCGCGCTGGTATAAAGGGTTTCACCGAACGGGAAGCCCTCGAGCTTCTTCTCACATACGCCGCGCCGCGAAAAGACATGAGAGACCTCTCGGAGGAGCTGCTCAGCAGGTTCGGCAGCCTGAAGAACATTCTCAGTCAGTCGCCTTCCAACCTTATGCTGGTAACTGGTATCGGTGAATCCGCCGCAACGCTTATCTCCCTGTTCATGCAGCTCAGTGCCATGGCTGAAAGCCCGGATAAAAGAGAGCAGATAACCGGACCCGACCAGGTTTCAGACTACCTCCGGAAAAGGCTTGGAACCCAAAGAAGAGAGCGTTTCAGCGCTCTTCTTCTGGATTCTTCGAACAATCTTCTCACAGAAGTCGACCTTGAATACGGAACGGTGAACCGCACCCAGGTATATCCCAGGAACCTTGTGGAAAAGGTGATAGCCCACAGTGCATCAGGAGTCATTCTGGTTCACAACCATCCCGGAGGCAGGCTTGAAGCCAGCCGGGAAGACATGGCACTTACAAAGAAACTGGTGATGCTGGGGGAGGAAATGGATTTCAGGATATTAGATCACTTTATAGTTACAGATAAAGATATAATAAGCCTCAAGGCCATTGGGCTATTTGACAAATAACTTTCGCATATGCTTGCTGTATAGCACATTAGCAATTGCTTTCTATCTTATATAAATCAGGCGTACAGAACTGAATTTGTCAGTTTCCATTGCAAAGTAAACCCCGTCCGGCAGATTGACAGGCGTCCATTCCACTGTGCCGGAGCCCTGAAGCCGGGCAATTCTTCTCCCCGCTGAATCGTATATGACAATCTCACCGGAAGCCTCCGGAGGCAGCACAATAGTGAAGGAAGAAGCTGGATTCCGAGTCACCGAAAGACAGGCCGGTTCGTATTCGCCTGTGCCCAGCGGGGGCGTAAGCTTCACCGCATCTGCAACAATTGTGCCGGCACTGCTCTGTGAACCGAGTATTTGAACGGTACAATCTCCATCGAAGGTGAAACTGCCGAGAGGAACCCATTCTGCCCCCCCCGTAAGCTGATTCATATAAACATCGGAGTAGCCGCCGGCGTGGAAAACCCGATAACAGACCGAAGAGGAACGATCACTGCCTGAGGTCCACCAGCTCGAAAGAGTGAATAACCCGTTAATCTGAATGAGCGATGTCCATGAAGCGGTTCTTTCGGGAACTGCATCAGTTGCTCTGCAGTTCATCATCCACGGAGCCCCGGAACAGACAAGCTCCCACGCCAGCGAATCATCAACGGCAAAACCCGGAGAAAGGTTGTCGATAACAAATACTCCGTTTCCATAAGGTGGCGTCCACAGGCCAAGATTCTCGCAGATGCCATGGGCATAGGCCCAGGACTGCAATCCGACATGATCGCCAACATTGAATGCATACAGGTATGACTCGTTCCACTGAACATCATAATCTAGGAAACTGCCCTCTCCGAGAATGGCGGGCATTACGGTCTCCCTTATCACGTGGAGGTAGCTTCCATCCTTAACCCCTCTGTTGGTGTAGCCGTAGGCATCGAGAATGCTGTTCTGCACCTGAAATGCAAGCTGATAAGACGGGTCCTGCGGGTCTAGTGATCCGCAGAATGTCTCAGTTCCCTGCACTGTTGTGTCAAATGCATTTTCATGGATGGAAATGAACCAGTCGAACCCCGCGGAGTTCGCATAATCGGTTCTGGCCTGAAGAGAAACATCGTAGTCGCCATCCCTGGTCAGTGAGGTATACGAGATACCGGGAACCTGATTCAGCAGGTTGTGCACCTGAAGAGCAACTTCCAGAACAACATCCTTCTCTAGAATGTAGTCTCCAACTGCCCCTGAGCTTGAACCGCCGTGACCGGGATCAATACATACTGTTATTCCGGCGATCACGAAACTGAAGACAAGACTACAGATCATCGATGCTCATAAATCCCGGAACTCCGGTTCGCTCATCGATAAACCACAGCACTCCAGCGGAACAGCCCGGTCTGGTCTCAGAAACATCTGATGTCCGGGTAACGGATACCGGATTACTGCCCGGGCGCACAAACCAGATGTCGGCTGCAGTGATAACATCGCCGTTGTCTTCCAAAACACTGTAAAAAAGCCCTCCGAGTTCAGAGCTCCAGCATGGCTGTTCTCCGTTGCCCATAACATTGATTGAGCCGTCTGCAGGCAGATAGATAATCTCCCCGGTGAGTGTGGGCGCAATTACAGCACCATCGGGGAGCACAACAGGAGAGTAGAAACGGTAGCCCTGAACAGTTCTGTCCTGCCCGCTTTCAATATTCAGGATATGAATGTTATCACTCCTGTCAGTAAAAGAGGCATAATCTCCTTCAACGCTCACGTTGAACGCTGGAACAGCGTTTCCCGAGGATAACCCATTCCTATACAGACTATCATCAAGCGTGTACCAGAGATCTCCTGTGGACGAAATCCACGGAGCCCCCGTATGCTCTTCACAGAGGATTTCAGTATCTCCGGTGAGAATATCGTGAGTCACAAGACCGGCTGAAGACGAGATGAAAACAAGTTTCAAACCACGGAGATTCGGATAGCTCAACCGTTCACCAGGATCAGCATACACAGTGTACACTGTTTCACCGGTGCCGTCCATTACCAGAATTTCACTTCCGCCTTCATCCAGAAAAGCCGCATAGCCTCCGGATGAGACAAGCGCAGGGTATCCAACAACAAGGAGCAGCCAGGCAGCACTGAACATGGTAGCCTCCCTTCCCTGTCACTGAATATGCCTCAGGGGGAATGCAAAGACAAACACATGAATTCCCAGTCCATAGAAATCATAGATTCACCCGAAGAATAGAAGACGTATCAGTTGCAAATGTAATTTTTACCGTTACATCAATGGCAATTGATAGCAGAATATGGAACAGCTAAATGAACTTGATCTTCAGTATGTCTCAGACAAGTCAAATTGACTAAAAAAAATGCTTTGGTTATGCTTCACAAGTGTGCACCCTCAAAAACTGCCTCTATTTTACACTGATGAATAATTTGCCAGACGGACGACATGCCAAAGAAACATGATTTTACATACATTGGGTTACCCATATTTCCACTTCTGGTAATTCTCGCATCATTTCTGTTTCCTGCATTAATGGCAAGGCAATCGAAATGGTTTGGTGTTAATCAGATATCTCATATTGCTCTTCCAGAGCTTATGCAAGTACTTCTGATTATATGCTTGTTCCTTTCTGGATGCTTTCTCCTCCTCAGGAATGATCGCTGGCGCATCATCGGCTGCATAACGATTCTATTTACCCTGTTTTTTTTCAGAAGTAACACAATGAATCAGGACGGGCAAGACCTTCTTTGGAAGATACCGGCAGATGTCAACCGCATAGGTGCCCATGTAGTGCATGACGAGATGCTTGAACTGTGTGTTCATTCCGTATTCTGGAGCACTCTTAACGATTTGGGCAATTTCAGCGTAGTTTTCTCCTACCAGATTCTTTCGGCTTCCAGCGGTCTGGTTTTCATGCTTCTTCTTATCAAGTATGCCAAAGAAAGCATAAATTCCAATCAGCTTCTTTTTGTATTGCTTGTGTCCAGCGGCGGGTTCATGCAGCTTTTCTTTGGGGATGTTGAGAATTATTCAATAACCGCTTCAATTGTCATGTGGTATTTCCTTGTGTCATCCAGGGTTTTGAAAGGTAAATCATCTCCAATAACTGCTGCTGCAATTCTAGGGCTGGCGATGTGTTTTCATCTGGAAGCAGGTTTTCTAGTACCTTCGCTCGCCTATCTTTTAGCAAAATCCTCGTCAGAAGAAAACCCAACCCATCACCGCTTTATTCCAATAATGCTCTTACCTTTTGCTTTGGTTCTATCGTGCATGCTTCTTCTCAGCTGGCTTGGCATTCTTCCTCTGGAAAATCTTTGGCTCTACAGTCATGCATCTGCTCACGGAGGGAACATTGCTTCGATTATTCCACCCTTAACAGCTCCATATTATCTTGAGATTATAAATCTTCTCATTCTGCTGTTTCCATCGTTTCTACTGATACCTTTTGCTATAGCAACAGTAAAACTTGGCAGAATTGAAGGCTTTTTTTTAACAGCAACCGGCTTTCTGATGTTGCTGCCACTTGCCTGGCGAGCAACACTTGGTGTTATGAATGACTGGAATCTATTTGCGATTCTTGCCATTCCGGGTTCAATTCTGGTATGGTCCCTTCTGCTGCAAAAAGCTGATAACAGGAAGTATAAATACATGCTTATAACTCTGTTAGCCTTTTCAATGCTTAATACATTTTCCTGGGTTATGAAAAATCATGTCGGCTGATTCAAGTAGAGAGAAAACTATCCGCTTCATGAAAAAGACTGCTCTGCCGATAGTTACTGCAGCATTCCTCATTGGCGGGTTTCTGTACAGCAGAACATACACCCCCGAATGGCCAGGCGACTTCGCTGCATACCTTGGAGCAGGTTATGCAATAGCTGAAGGATCCAACCCGTACGATGAGGCTTCTGCAACAAGATGCCTCTCTGAGAACGGCATTGTTGATGTCGAGAACCTTCCGTTCCTTTACTCTCCTGTGTTTGCGATGTTTTTTTCCGCTGCAAAGTATACAGGCGCAGTCTGGATGAGGCGCATATGGTTTGCGGGTCTGCATATCTCCTTCTGGTACGGTTTGTACCTTCTTGTTAAAAGAGAGGAACAACAAGGGAAGTCAATCGCCTTAATGATCATTCTTGGAACAATTCTTCTTTTTACAGGCCCATACAGAGCGGCTGCAATATGGGGCCAGGTTACAGCTCTGCTTTTCTTCTCTGTTTCTCTTGCTATCTGCAAAAAAAGGAACAGTGCCATTTCCGGAATATCGTTATCACTCATTCCGCTGATAAAACCTGCGCTTTTCGCTCCAATACTTTCACTGAGAGGAAGAGCCCAACTATTTCTTGTTGCTGCAACTCTTTTCCTGATCACAGTATCAGTTGCAGTAACTGGTTTTGAACCCTGGCGGCAATATCTAACTGCCCTTCATAAAGTCAGCTCGGAATGGGAGCTTTCAATACCCGGAAATCGCAGTCTGGCTGGAAATGTGCACAGAATTGTCGGAACATTCAGTGAGAGCTACATTAGAGAATTTGCCAACAATCACCAGGAAAGAATTGAAAGAGCAGGGAAGGTCAGAGCATTATCTTCTATTATTTCGGTTGCGCTGATACTAATAACGATAGCCGGTATACTGATCGCTATACGTCGAACCGCATGGAAGCGGTATTACCTCTCTGAGCATTTTACTCCCCTGCTCTGCTGGATCTCTCTGTTAATCACACCACTGGCCTATGATCACTATGGCCTTTTTCTACTGCCAATGCTTGTCCATTCAGTCTTCACAAAGAAACCTGAACTTTACACACCTGCTGCGATAGCCTTCGCTTACTGGGCCTTTTTACCAAATGGTAATTCCTTTATTTCAAATAGCACCCTCTTGCTTTCCGTAGAAGCAACAAGACCGATACTGCTCATCTTTGTAGCAATTTTGTATGCCCGAGTAACTTCTACCTCTTTGCCGTCAAGTCAGCAATCATTTAATCACCGTTAGGCCAAGTACTTCAGAGTTACCTGAAACCTCTCGCAGGAAGTAAAGACCTGAGGAAACATTCTCGGTTGACCAGTTGCAAACAGCAATCCCCGCATTATCTGTTTCAAAAGGCACTTCATCAACAATTCTTCCTGCAAGATCAAAGACAGAAATACTGCCTTGGAATGCGCTGAAATTTGCTTCGATGCGAATTGTTGCGCAGTTTCTTATTACCGGATTCTCGCAATATAGTACTAGAGAATATGACTGATCAGATTCAAGCCTGGGTTGAGATGAGAGTTCTTCAATCCAGACTGGTGTCCAATCAACATTAAGAATGACAGAGTAGGGACTGAAGGGGCCACAGTCATAAGAGTATGAAGTGCCTATACTTGGAATAATGTTAACATATCTTGTTGCAACAGGAATTCGTGCTCTATAGGCCTCAGGAGGGCTGGTAGGCAGTGTTGTTCTTATCTGGTATACCTTAAGTGAAGTTTCAGGATCATAATAAGAATGAACGGCAACAGTCTTCGTAATCTGACCTAAAACAGGGAGTTCCTGCTTCTCAAGAAAAGCTTTACCCGTGAGTAAACCCACCATTCGGGAATATGCGAAAAATACATTGTCTATTTCTTCATAGCTGTCATTCCACCAGTCTCGCATGGTATAGCCTTCTGGAACATAATTTTCTCTGGCAGTTACTTCGTCAATATCAGTATCAAACTGAAGCAATGTTGTTCTATTATTTGCTGATACTTCAGCAAGAGTACTGAGCATAAATGAGATATGCCCATTAACAACGTTTTCGTCCTCTCGATACTGTGGCTGAATCTCAGACCACATTGATGTTGCTCCGGATTCAAGTACTACAAGTTGGCAATCTTCGTAGCCAAATGCATCCAGAATACTATCATGCAAAAATGCTCTTTCAGAAAGACTTGCATCTTCAAACCACCAATTAATCTCTGCAATACCCTGATTCCACAACCCATCACCACCAAATCTCAGGGGATCGTTATAATGAGGGTAGGCATGCCAGTCAATAACATCCGGATATCTATCATATCCTGTTTGATTATTGAATTGCTGACAAACCAAAGTCATATATTCTTCATACTCTCCAACACCCAAACCTGTTGGCCAATACGTATCGTAGGGCCAACTTTCCTGATAGGGTTGACACATAAAGCTTAGTGCAACTTCAGCTGTTGGATCCACACTATGTATCGATTGACGTGTCTGTTTGTATACTTCAGCCAACTCAGGAATACGCATTTCTGACGGCGTTATCTTATAATAAGAAGGGTCTAGGAATGGGTTGTAACCTGAAGGATGCCACGTTAGATCAGATTCTCCGGAATAATTGTATCTATTCACTCCCCAGCTGCTCCACCCGTTTCGTTGAGACAGAGTACCACCGATTCTATATCTTTCTGCAAGTAACCCATAATAATCTGACAATATATCATGGTTCTCATATATTGACATGTCCTTAGGATCACTGGAACCAATTTGCCCATACTCAATTGCCCAGCACCAACCCGGCATCTCAACTGTGCTGACATTAAGGCATAGATCAGCAATGACACCGGATTCAACGCTGGCGTTATATGCAGATGATACTGTTGAATCAGCTGATGCCCAGAGGTAATTACCCGGAACAAATGGCTGGTTAAAATTTGCACCGACCTCAAAATGGTCTATGGAATTTGTCAAGCATTTGTAGTAAATGTCTTCTAGTGGAATACCTTCAAAACCTTGAAGAAATAATCCGAAGCTAAGTGTTGGTGTATTTGACTGACTAAAAGCACAAATAGATACAAATAGCATAGCTATTACAGTCTTCATATTGAATCTCCTTTATATTAATATTCGTTAAGTAAGACAACATCATATTCAGTTGTCGAACATACAGCATCCAGTGAGCTGCTTATCTCATAAGTAACTATCATTTGACTATCTGAATAGTCCCCTATAATACTAATAATTCCAGCATTTCGATCGTAGTGATAATCGCTGCTTTGCAGTTGTACCCCGTCAACAGACACCGAAAGAATTCTCTCAAAGGGAACTTCCAGAACAAACATCTGATTGGGTATTGTTACAGAAAAGGTTTTCTCTGCCGTCACTATACCACTTCTGTTAATATCGCAAAATGAAACAGATGTAGTTGGAACCTTCATTGCAGATTGCCACACGACAGATGCTGATAAATTATCTTCATTCAGATTTAGAGACAACAGGAGATCCTCTGATTGGTGCATTTCATGCTGAACTGGAAAAACTCCTGGAACAAAACGTCGTAGTCCTCTATTGCAAACATAAATCTCAGCGCCAGGACTTATTGCTTCTGGAATAAGATCTGCCGCATATACTTTCAGTTCCGCTTTAAAATTATATTCATCCAGACCAGGATAATTCTCAATCTCTGTAAGTTCAAATTGGGTGTACGTGTCTAGCTGAGCATCATATTCGCCGTAAATAATTCCTGCTTGATATGAAGCGATCCAGTCCAGGAATGAATCACCATTGACATCAATGCACTGATACCAGTAGCCGGCTTCAGGTTTAATGCCATCACAGGCCCAAACTTCCTGAACAGGCGGTAAGGTATTTTCGCTGAATTGAAACACTTTATTTACAAGTATTGGCTGTTCTTGAATTGTAGACTCTGATGGATTTGCACAAATGATATCCACCAGTTCAGAGTTAATGTCTTCTATGGGTAGTTGGGATACGGCAAATGAAGTCAAGGATGCATCGCCAAACCACCTAACAGGCTGTTGCTCAAATAGGCCCCCAAACGCAAAGTTATTCTCATACAACAGGATTCTTGCATTATGATTAGCAGACAGTAGTTCTAACCAGCCATCTGAGTCAATATCGATCAATTGCATATTGATAGTATCAAGGTCATCGCTCGAAAGCCACACTGGATTCTGGGAATACTGGCCATAACCATTGTTGATGTAAAGGCAGTTGTATGCATAGTTTGTACCTGCTCTGACAGTTCCAGCGACAATATCCATATCACCATCATTATCAACATCTCCAACACAGACTGACTGATAAGCTGCATCATACCCCGATATCCAATCTGGCGTTTGATGAAGGGTTCCGTTGTCATTTAGGTAGAGTTGCAGTTCACCGGTTCCATCTGCTTTATAGACAGCGAAAACTACATCAAGGTATTCATCTCCATTCGAATCAAATGAACAGACATCCATAGTGATTCCACTTGACGAGCTTGCCCAGAATGGAGAGATGGTAAAGCCACTTAAAAGCGTCATTGAAAGAAATGTGATCATTATTGTTTCCTTTTCGTTTGCACACTAGCTTATTATTGATTAGTAACGGTTAAGTATTAATATTGAATGAATTGTTGTCAAGTACTATGCATTTCAGAGCGATGTGATATAATTGAAGCATACCATAATGATTGAATTAGTGGTCATCTATTATAGAATACTACAATATCAACACAAATTTCTATGCTGATGGCATATTTGCATGTGCTAACATTAATGCTGGCAATATTAGCTCTAATAACTACTTACATAAATCAATGCAACATCTTCTTAGAGTTATATGGTATTTTTTTTGCTATATTTACTTGAACAATCTACATCTAAACAATGCGATAAATATGTCATATAATTAGTTACTGTTTTACCAGTGAATAATTAGGTATGCCGGATGGGGGGATAGCTTATGAGGTGCATAATTGTACTTCTGGTTCTAGTGGAACTTATCGGAGCTGGAGAATTCATGCTTGGGTTGGATGTGAGTGGCTTGAATCTTGAACAGATAGCATACTTTCTGCCGCCAAACGGCGGTGCTGAAGCGCTTTTTGCAAAAAGCGTTGCTCCTTTCGAGATGTATGAAGGTGTGTATCTCTGGTCGTCTGCTGATGAGAGACTAAAAGATTTATTCGAAATACTCCCATTTGGGGGGAAGATTATTGTAGAAGACAGCTATACGCCACGATGTCTCATAGGGTGGTATAGTGGTAATCACTTTGGCGAGTCGAACAGAAGAGGTGCAAATAGTGTTTGGTATGCCAACAAAATGGCTGCAATGGTATACAGGTGGCAACCTGGAGGTGTTGTCCCATTTGCGAATGGCTGCGGAGTATCTGAATGGGGACTATGGAATGAACCTGATGGTATTGGTCTGATGTGCTCTCCTGGTGAATCTGCGATTGTGGGACTCCAGGCATACTTTGATATTGCCAGTTCAGCTTCAACATTGATACACTCAGCGGATCCAAATGCGATTGTTATATCTGGTGGGTTTCTTCAAACAAGTTCATGGCGGCCAATGCAATCTGGTCAAACTTGGTTGACTAATTTTGAACCTTGGATGTGTCAGATATTTGGAAGAAGTGACTACTCTCCACCTGTTGAGTTCTTATGGGACAATCCTCCAGATGTTCTTCACTGGCATCCGTATGATGCAATGGAATATGACCCGCCATGTGTTTTTCCAGAAAATGAATCCCATTACGATCCTTTAGTTATCGATACTGATGACTTGATGTGTCAGAATCGGCCGAGTCAACTACCCGAAGTTCTTGGAAATCTTTTCAGTGGTGCTAATGAGCCAGACTGGCATAGTATGCCTCAGTATGCCCTTGAGTATGTTCCCACGTACTCAATGAGTTCCTGGCGAGCATACTCTGACCCAAGCGAAATCAGTGATTTCGAGGAGAAGTATTTCTCAGAATGGAGAGCAAATTTCCAGTTAACTACCACTCTGTGCCTAATTGAGAGCGAGTTAGTTGATGTATTGGCCCCACAAGTTCCACAATCTCAATGGTGGGTTGAGGACTGGAATCCGTTTGGACTATGGAATGTAGATACACCGGATCAAACCGGAGATGGTTATACTTACGCTGATGATGCCTGGCGAGAACTAACACTTCAACTTCGGGAGAGAGATTTTCTCAGTTCATGTAATCAATTTTCCTTAGATACTTCTCGCAATCAGTTGCTATCTGTGATGTTACTTGATAGAGATACACCTTCGATAAAAAGGTGGTTGTTCTCAGCTACCTCGTCTGAAGGAAGGCTTCATGTCATGCGCACCTACAGAACTGCACCTGATGATGATTACCATGCTGATACATTTTATAGCACAAGGATCCCTGTATGTGCTACAACTGATTATGTAATTGTAACCGACATGTACGGTAATCTGGTAAGTACCATATTTCCAGAGAACGGATATGCTTTAGTCAGCGTAAATGGTTTTGTCACATATATAAATGAGCACTTCTCACAAAGCGAGATACAACAGGCGGTTGTATCAGATTTTAGCATTGGATTATTATCTAACGCTATTATTGTTACATGTTCACCTAATGTAGACACAATTACTCTATTTGACCTTTCTGGAAGATGTGTAAATTCAATCAGAACAAATCAAATAGATCGTACATATCGAATAAATACTTCAATTCTTCCTAGTGGAATGTATATGATAGCAACATCCAATAGTTCTGGTGCAATTCTGATTTCTAAAAAGGTGGTGATTATATAATGATACTTTGCCAAGTCTCTCTAATTCAAATAATGTTAGGTGTTGGTTTTAGCAATGCCCCTGCCTGGTCTTTCTCATTGTCTCAATTTGCAACAGAAGATGAGCGCTGCTATCTTGATCTGGCTCCTTGGGACTTTGATGGTGACTTTGTGGTTGAGCTTGCTGTTGCTGCTTATAAATACGACCCGATAAATCCAGAGAACTCAACAAACCTTGTTTTTATTCTTGAGCCAAACAGCCAAGGAGAAATTGTCAAGTCGTGGGAAGGAAGCGCACCAACAGGTGGTAGTCATCCTGGTTACTTCACACTGGAATGGGCAGATATTAACTGTGATGGCAATGAGGATCTTATTGCAGGCTCCATCTGTGCTTCATACTCCGATGCATATTTATTAGCCTATATTTTTGACCAGAGTACTGATATGTTGCATGATACGCCAATTATTCTTTCTAATAGATGTAGTTGGGATGTAACAGATATTCTTTGGGGGGAATTTGTCGATTTAAATAGCACTACCCTAACCGCTCCTGATTTGTTGTTACTAAATCGGGGGGATAATCCCCAGGTATTGATTGGAACGCCGACAATATCAGGCTGGGATATTAGTGCATTTAGTCAATCTATTACTCCTGATGAGCTAGTTGATCTCGAGGAGTATCCAGCATATACTGCTCAACCTTGGCTTATTGCATCTAATCCTACACTATTAGGCTTTTACACAGGATCACCTTACGCATTATGCGAAGTATCAGCATCATATGGAGGCGACTATTCTTCACGTAAACTCATGAGAGGAGAAGACTATTGGCATTCATTAGCTATCGCGCCACCACATGCAGCAAGTGGTTTTCCTCCATACACATGTACTTTGATAGGTGGTAATTCCTGGAAAGAGGGAGTTGCCTCATATTACAATCTTCCTCAACTTTCACCTACAAGGGAGTATCTAATATCTCCTGGTGAATCGTATAATGATTTTATGATTGAATTTGTTTCCGATATTTCCGTCTTTGTGAGCCATATTACTGAGCCTGCAAGATGCTTTATTGCAATGTCCGAAGCTGGGCAACTGGAAGCAAATGACATTAGGAATCGACAGGGAAGGCTTGTTGAAATACTCCTTTCTTCTGAAGGATTATGGACGACTACAACTCCGGTAGACACTGAGCCCGAAACTTCATTGGGACCGAGGAAGGAGGCTTTTTCAGTCGCTTGGTGCCCATTTGAATCCACTGTTAGCAAGGTGTTCACTTTTAACAATGTAGGTCATTCCTTTCATTTGAGCGAAAGCGCTTTATCTCTAACAGGATTCGAGCCAGTTTATGGGATAAACAGTTCTATAATTATTCGTAATGATGGCTCCAGAGAACAAGGGCATGTGTGGTACACAGGAAATGGGATTTTCGGCATCTCTGAGGAGCTTAACACAGGCGATGCTTTGCGATTGAACATACTTACTGCAAACACAGCGCAATTAGTATTTGGCAGAAGAGGAATTATTGAAGCATGGAGCGTATTTTAGTTTTGCGAACGCTTTGCTGCTAGAACTTCCAGAGCACTGGCTCTGCTGATATTGAAGGAAGTAAAAACCAGTTCATTACAACTGGTGACGATAACCGTTGAACTGTCGCCAGCAAGCCAGACTGGAACCGATGCCAGGTCAAAATACCACCCTTCATCATGCTGAACAGAAGATATGCGATAAAGGGAGTCTGGAGAGGTTGACGAAACAAGAGTCAGTTCGTCATAAGGGCCGATGGCGGTGCAGGTTGGATAACCGATAAGTAAACCTGCCATGAAAGGTTCTGTAGTTAAAACAACGGTATCGGGGTGTTCAGGGTACATATCCAATGATACAGGATATGAACGGTATCCCCCGTTCAGATCAAGAAAAACCACATATCCCGGGATGCCAGACCCCAGAAGAATCTCCCAGATACGGTCGGTTCCCGCTATGAACCTATGGGGATCTATGCCCATGTATTGCATGGGAAGCATGTATTCTCCGTGCCAGAATGTGCCGTATTCCCCAAGTGTTTCCTGAACGCCAACCAGGAACAGAGGACCATTACCCGGAATATCTTCAGAGATTGCAATGATCCTTCGCGTTTCCCTACCGAGCGAATCTGACGCTGCCTGGATCACCTTGATTTCATCAACAGAATTAAGGAAAACCGCAGCAAGGCAGAGAATCACTCCTGCTGAAAAACGTTGCGAAAAGTACTTCTGTACAACAAGTGCAAGTGAAAGGGAAAACACAGGAACTACCGGTACTGCATAATCTACTCGCGGTGGAAGGTTACCGACTGTAAGGAGGACAAGAAAAGAAAATGCTGCAAGGAAAACCTTCAATCTTCTTTCAGCTGGCAGAAACCACAGACCTATCCCGAATAATGGCAGCAGTATCCGTGCCGGAACAGAAGAGAGCCAGGGTGTCCATACCTTTCCCATGAGAAGCAGCACATTCTTCACCATGAAGAGACCAAATGTGGAACTCTCGCTGTAGCCCATGGCGAAGCCAACGGTCAGGTACCTTGTAACCAGATAGGCAGCAACCGGCAAAATCGCTGCAGCAAAAGCTTTCAAGCCTGTTTTAACCCTGTTTCCACCCTGAGCCTGAGACCAGGCCAAAACAGCGAACGCGGGAGGAATCGCCAGGGCAATTTCCTTCAGGAAAACAGATACAAGCAGGAACAGTGATGAGAGAACGAGTGCAGAAGAACCTCTTTCTCTTCTTGAATATCTGACAAGAAAGAACATGGACCAGAGAATAGGAATCACGGGCAGAAGGGATGTTCTCCAAACTGTTTTCGCCACCGACGCTGCAGCTGGAGTGCATATGGCAAAAAGAACCACACCGGCAAGCACGGCATTTCTGTCTTTGACAAACAGCTTCAGGAAACACCAGAGAGAAAAAAGTGCAGCGGTAAGGATGATAAGGTTTGTAAGATGCCAGCCCCCCTGTCTTGCTGTCCCCCATATCCAGTTGTCAATTGCCCAGCTGTAGGACATCAGGGGTCGGTAGCCCGAAGAAAGCATGTGTGTAAATGCACGGGAAGCTTCAGAGAAGGTAGTCTGGGCATCCAGGAAGTCGTCGGTGAGGAAGCCGATGTTCAAAACCGGCAGATACAGAAGCAGACAGACACAAATCAGAACGGCATAAACAACATACCTTCCGGAACACTTCATAAATACATTGCCTTCCATGGCTGACATATACTGAACAACGGCTGCGAAAGAACTACTTCAGTGTTTCAGCGTACTCGAAAAGACCCCCTGCAGAGTAGATATCCATCTGAACACGGCTCATCGGCTGGGTTTTAAAACCCCCAAGCTGACCCTTTTCCATGTCAAGAACAACGGTTTCAAGATGGCTGAAGCTTGCGGCTTCAGCGCCCGGCATGGTGATTACAGGGAATGCACTGTTGATGGCATTCCTCAGGTAAATCGCTCCGTAAGAACGGGCTATAACTGCCCTTACACCAAGGCTGATGAAACAGTCGACCGCCTGCTGTCTGGAACTGCCGCTGCCGAAGTTGTCGCCGGCGAGAATCATATCGCCGGGTTTTGCATGTACTGCAAAGTCTTTGAAACCTTCAAGGTTGTCGAAGGAATACTGCCCCATTTTATCAATATCTGTGATAGCCAGGTATTGATTGTGAAAGATCATGTCTGTGTCTATGTCGCTGATGAGTTCACCGTTTCGTTGAAGAACCCAGAGTCTGCCTTCAAGTTTAAGCGATTTCACGGCTATACCTCCCCGAGTTCATGAACTGATGCAATTCTTCCCAGAACCGCACTGGCAACCGCTGTTCCAATACCAGAGAGATAGGTGTCGCCCTTTCCCTGCTTGCCGGCAAAGTTTCTGTTGGAAGTGCTAACCTGTATTTCTTTTGACCCAGTCATTCCTATCTGGCCCGAGGCGCATCCGCCGCATCCGGCATTGCTTACAATGGCGCCGGCATCGAAGAGATCTGCAATCAGCCCCTCATGCAGCATTCTTTCCCAGGTTTTTCTTGTGGCAGGCACTACTTTGAGCATCACGCCATCAGCCACTTTTCTGCCCTTAATGAGTTTTGCCGCATAGGCCATGTCCTCGTAGGTGCCGTTGGTGCAGCTGCCGATGAACACACCATCTACCGCCGTGTTTTTGTACTCTGAAACGAAGTGAACATTGTGAGGATTGGGTGGTGCGGCTACAAGAGGTTTCAGTCCCGAAATATCAAGATTGTACTCCTTCACATACTCCGCATCCTCATCGGCGAAAATTGCTTCTTCTTTTTTCATTCCAAAATAGTCAAGAACCTGCTTGTTGGGAGGCAGAAGAATGATGATGGCACCCATTTCTGTTCCCAGGCTCGAAAGTGTGATACAGTCTGAAAGAGAAGCCTGGTCAAGCCATTCGCCCCGCACTTCAACGGATTTGCCGAGAAGAGCATGGCTGCCGAACTCCCTGAGCATTGCAAGGGCAACATCCTTTGCCTCTGAACCCTGAGCTGGCATGCCCGTAAGCGTAACCCTGACGCTCTCCGGCACATCAAACCATACTTTTCCGGCCTTGAATGCGAAGGCAATGTCAACATCACCCATTCCCTGGCCGAAGGCTCCCACAGCACCCATGATGTTCAGATGACTGTCTGTTCCAACAGTCGTGGAACCGGGTTTCCCAAGCCCTTCCTCTATCACGACATGGCTCCCGATTCCAGCATCGACATCGTATACCTTGAGATTTCTTTCCCTTGCAAAAAGCCTGATTATGTGCTGATTGGTGGCGTAGGGAATGGTGTTTGCAGGCACATTGCAATCGAAAGTGAAGAATGTTTTTGACGGATCCTCAATTGGAAAATTGCCCCCGTACTTCTGAAGATTGCCCACCACATTCGCACCGGCAAAATCCCTGGCGGAACGGTTGTCGATGTCCATCCATACAAGGTCACCACCGGTGCAGTCTCCGCCGTTGTGCGCCTTGATAATTTTCTCTATCAGAGTTCTGCCCATTGCTGCCTCCATTTCGGGTCGTCTGTGTGCCAGGTGCCTCTCTGGTCGCGGCCCAGTTCTATGCATTTAAGAAAAATTTCACCAATTCCTGCTTCTCTGTAGGCTTCCTCGAGTTCTTCCAGCGGGTAACGGTATTCAATAGTTTCAACTTCGGGTTCGCCTTCTCCCGGAAAACTCAGGATCATTGCCGTACCCCCCGATGGAATCGAGCCTCCTCCGACTGAGCCGGGGTTCAGAATGAGCCCACCTGGTCTTCTTATTATCGATGGAGCATGGGTAAAACCGCATACGACAATGGACGAGCCTGACCGTGTGAGAATACCGTCATATATCTCAGCAGCCTTTTCTTCGGGAAGACCTTCAGATTGTGTTCCAGGAAGACCGTGAACGCAGTGAATTGTCTTTTTCCCCACCTGAAATCGCAGTTCATCGGGAAGACCGCGGAGCCATTTTCTTGCGGAGGGGGATATCCGGAGCGAAGTCCAGTCGAGGAATTCCGCTGCAAGATTTCGCCAGTGGGGGTTTTCATACTCTTCCACTGTGTTGTCTCTGCGTCTGCCTATCGCCCTGTCACAGTTTCCCTGTACGCATTCAATGTCGCTGTTCCTGATGAAATCAACCACATCTTCCGGCATCGGTCCGTATTGAACAAGGTCACCAAGGCACACAACAATATCAGCTTCATGTTTCTTCAGAGCGGACACCGCAGATTTCAAAGCAGGCATGTTGCTGTGTATATCGGAAATAAAAGCGATTCTCAAATCAGATTCCCTTCAATAGGATGAACGAAGAGTGGAATATAGCACAGCAGGAGCCGGAGAGAATCAACTGAAGACAAACCTGTCGGGGTTGTCAACAATGCCCGTTACTGTCTGCTTCCAGGGGTGTGACCGGGTTATGGAAAGACTTAGAAGGGCTTCCTCATCTCCGCAATTCACCGCACTTCTTACATGCCCGCCCCCGGCAAGAATATCGATTGGCATTTTCTCATACTCGTATTCGTAAGGGGGGTTATTCCATCTGGTTTCGGTGTTTCTGAAACAGCTGTTCAGTATGCCGAGCCCGGCCAGAAATGGTCTGAATACTGATTCATCGGTGACATGAATCTGAGCCCCTGCACATTTTACTCCTGAATGCTTGTTGAATGTTGGAATGAAGAAGTGCGGTCTGAGAACCGCGCCCTTCATGAACAATGAATCGTTCAGATCATCACAGAGCTTCCAGGGGTCAAGCCAGGGGGCTCCGAAAACCTCAAAGGGCCGGGTAGTTCCTCTGCCTTCAGAAAGGTTAGTAGCCTCCAGCAGGCACATTCCGGGATACACCAGAGCAGTGTCTCTGGTGGGCATGTTCGGAGATGGCATCACCCACCGGGGCTGCTTCTCAAGTTTTAGAACTGTCGGTTCAGGCAGCCCGTCTATCCGCGCGAAAAGAAGGGCAAGCTCGCCTGTTGTCAGGCCGTGCCTGACAGGAATGGGATACATACCAACAAATGAGCAGAATTCCTTATCAAGAAGAGGGCCTTCAACCAGAGTGGTTCCCAGAGGGTTCGGTCTGTCTGTCACTGCAACGGGAATTCCAATTTCCGCGCACTTCCGCATGGTGAGCGCCATTGAGTAGATATAGGTGTAATAACGGCTGCCAACATCGACAAGATCAACCAGAACACAGTCTGCACCGGAAAGCATGCTGTCTGTGGGTACTCTTGTTCTCCCGTAGAGGCTGTTAACAGGAACCCCGTACTTTGAGTGAATGTATCCCTCCCACTCTATCATGTTGTCCTGGGTTTCCCCCCAGTAGCCGTGCTGGGGTCCGAGAACGGAATGGAGTACTGCGTGATTATGAAGTATCTTAAGCGTTGATGTGAAACTGCCGTCGACAGCGGCATAGTGCGACAGAAGGCATACTCGGCCGCCGGGAAGGTTGCCGACGGAAAACGGTTTTGTGTTCCTCATGGGCAGAGAATAAGAAACCTTGTGGATTTCAGCAATGGAGAGGATGGTAGAGTTGTGAATGTGTTTTCCCAGACCTTTGATGCGGTTCAGAAGAGTTGGAGAATACTCATGGCAGACAAAGAGCTGATCGTTTTTCCAGTTCTGTCCGGCATACTCTGCCTTCTTGTGAGTGCCAGCTTCTACTTTCCCGTTTCTTCTTCGGGCAGAACCATTGAAAGCCTTTACGTCCACAATCAGGCCGGCTTCATAGTGCTTGCTTTCCTGTTCTATTTTTTCAATTACTTTCTTATAACCTTCTTCAACTGCTGCGTGATCGCCTGCGCAGAGATAAGAATGGCAGGCGGAGACCCGACACTTGCAGACGGATTCAGAGCCGCGTGGGCGGTGATTGTTTACATTTCCGCATGGGCAATGATAGAAGCTACTGTGGGACTTGCCCTGAAAATGATGCAGGGAAAGCGTGGAAGAAGAAGTCTCGTTACAGGTACACTGGGCACAATGTGGACGATGGCATCCTTTTTTGTTCCTCCCAGGCTGGTAATAGACCGTATAGACCCGATTACAGCGCTGAAAAGTGCCTGGAAAGACGTGAAGGGCAACTGGGCCCATCAGCTCCTGGGAAATGTCAGTTTCGGTCTTCTGGGTATTCTGGGTTCATTACCGGCTGTGATGCTTCTTTTCTACGGAGCATCCAGGAGCCTTGCATCAGCAGGCATTGCAGTTCTCTGGATTATTATTGTGATTCTACTGGTGTCTACACTGAAATCAATATATCAGGCATCTTTATACCTGAGCATGAGAGACTGACAGTCAGCTGAATTCTATCAGGTCTCCGGGCTTCATGAAGTGAACCTGTTTGCCGGGCAGGCAGAGTTCCGCGGCTATCTCTTCGGTAAACCAGGGTTTCATGTGAAAGACATGCACTGGAATGTTTTCAATGCCAAGTTTATCCAGTTCATTTCTTGCAAGTGAAGGCGACAGATGATCAGACGCCAGAGCTATATCCCTTCGAGAGTCGGGAAAAGAGATCTCAATGACAACGGCTCCGGGACGCCCCTGTTCAAGCGCCATTGCCCACAGCTTGCCGGTGGGTCCTGTGTCTCCGGTGTAAACAACGAGAAATCCGTTATGGCGGAAGAGAAACCCCCTTGCTCCTGCGGGATGGTTAACAGGCACAGCCATGCATTCCACACCTCCGGGAAGCGTTTCCCATACCTCATCATCAAGAACCCGATATTCAAGAAGGGGTTTGCTTCCGATGGATATCCCGGTAAAATCAGGCCACAGAAGGCCATTCATGTAGTGGGCTCTTACAATGGAAAGACACGCTGAACTGCCCATTACAACCAGAGGTCTGTTTCTTCTGGAAACCATTGAATCAAGAATAAAACCAAGATCAAGAATGTGATCGAGATGGGCATGGGTCAGCAGAACAACATCAACCAGGTCAAGCTGATCTGCTGAAACAAAGGAAGCACTCCCGGCGTCTAGAAGAATCTTTTCCCCGAGCTTCATACAGACAAGCCTGCTTAAGGCATTTTTGGAACCGCTCGCCCCCACTACTTCAATGAACACAACGGGCTCCTTTCATAACAATTCTGGGCAGTAGAGGGCTGATACCCGTAACCACTTCATAGTTGATTGTACCCATCCACTGGCCCAGTAATTCAGCGGTAATCTCCTCTCCGCCGCTTCTGCCCAGAAGAACAACTTCATCTTCAAGCATGGCATTGTTTATGTCTGTAACATCAACCATGCAGAGATTCATGCATATCCTTCCCAGAACAGGAGCCCTTCTTCCGGAAATGAGAACCCATCCCGCGTTGCCCAGCGATCTTCTGTATCCGTCTGCGTACCCCACGGGAAGAATCGCTATTCTTGACTTCCTTGTTGTTCGGTATGTACATCCATACCCTATGTAGCTTCCTTCAGGAACTTCCTTTATCTGAACAATTCTTGTTTTCCATGTGAGCACCGGCCTGAGATCAGGTACGCTGACGCCAAGTGATTCAGCAGAAAGCCTTGTTTCCCTGGAAGGCCAGAGTCCGTATAGCCCAATCCCCGTTCTGAGCATGGAAAAATGGGTCTTTGAAAAAAGAATGGCAGCAGCAGTGCAGGAGGCATGTATAACAGGCGGAGTGAGCCCTTTTTCCCGAAGCTCCAAAAGAACCCCGGTGAAGATGTCAAGCTGCATCTGAGCATACTCATGGCTGAGAGTATCTTCAATATTGGCAAAATGAGTGTAGACACCGTCAAGAAATGCTCCGGGTGTTTCAGCGATTCCGCTTGCCAGAGCAGGGGCATCAGATGGAAGAACCCCCTGCCTCCAGGTTCCGGTTTCAACCTTCATGTGAAGAAGAATCTGCTTCCGGGAAGGAGGAAGCTTTCTGACTGCGTCCAGCGTTTCAAAATTGGCGATGATCAATCGGAGATCAGCCTGTCTTGCCTGATCAAGTTTATCAAGTGGAACGTGCCCCAGCAGAAGAATCGGCCTGGTTTCACCGAGAGACCTCAGTTCAAGCCCCTCTTCTAAAGAATTAACCGCGAGCCAGTCTGCTTTTCCAATAAGAGGAAGCATCTCGCGGATGCCGTGCCCGTAAGCATTGCTTTTTACCACGGCACAGTGAAGCCCCTGAAAAGCGTGGCTTCTTCTTATCTCGACCAGGTTGTGATCGGGGTTTTCAGCATTAAGTTCTACCCATACCAGACTGCTCATGCCGTAAGAATACGGCAATAAATGTCATTGTGCAAGGAAGCAGTTTTCACGGTTATATTGAGTGTAACAAGAAAGGCGGTCAGTATGAGCGAAGTAAGATTTCTACCTGTGGAAAGAATGAATTCAGACGGATTCAGAGATCTTTTAGCCCCGTTCCGGTTCAACGAGCAAGAGAACAGCAACGATCTGGTCGCGGTAAAAATTCACCCCGGTGAAGATGGAAATTCCTCGTACATTCCAGCTTCGCTGGTGAAATTAGCTGTTGACGCACTTCATCTTCCTGAAAGAAGAACCTTCCTTACAGACACAACAGTTCTTTATGGAGGAAGAAGAATGACCGCCCCTGACTATGTTTCCCTTGCCCATGAACATGGATTCAGAATGCCCGAACTCCCTCCATTCATAGTAGCAGACGGACTGGTAGGAACGGATGAGTTTGCTGTGGAATTGCCCTCTTCCTGCGAAACAAAGATAGCAAGAATGGCAGGCACTCTGGCGAGAATCGATACTGCTGTCATGATCAGCCACTTTAAGGGTCATCTGCTCGCCGGCTTCGGTGGTTCAATAAAGCACATGGGTATGGGCTGGGCGGCAAGAGCAGGAAAACTCTACCAGCACTCATCGGTAATGCCTTCTGTAGCCGCAGACAGGTGCACAATGTGCGGTGCATGCATCTCTGCATGCGGTTCCAATGCAATTGAACCCCTCACCAGATCAATGAGAATAGATGAAAGAAAGTGCACCGGATGCGGTGAGTGCATTCAGAGGTGCCCCGTGGGTGCCATTAGGGTTTCATGGAATCAGGAGGCGCACATCTTCGTAAAGAGAATGACGGAGTATGCTCTTGCAGCCAGCATGGCTGTGAAAATTCCCGTTTTCATCAACTTTCTCATGAACATCTCCCCCGACTGCGATTGCATGAAGAACGAAGGTCCTCCCATGGTGAACAATATCGGTGTGCTTGCTTCCTGCGATCCTGTGGGGATTGATCAGGCAAGCCTGGATCTTGTTACAGCAGCTGATCCTCTGGGAGACAATGCGGAAGCCGGGCACGACAAATTCCTGAAGAGAAGACCGGACAGGGATGGACGTGAGCAGCTTTGCGCCGCTGAAAAACTTGGAATGGGAAGCAGAGCGTACCAGCTGGTTATGGTTTGACACTAACGAGTGAGACCAGGGCTGCTCTCCTTATGACAGCTGCAGCCTTTTTTCTGTCTCTTGTTCCTCTTGCGGTAAAACTTGTACCGGCAGATTCCGGGATTACACTGAGCGAAAAACTCGTTGCACGAGGGTCAGTGGCAATGATTGTGACCTTCTTTCTTTTGAAAAGAAGGGGAGAATCATTTGTGTCCGGAAAGCCATGGCTTCTATTCCTCAGAAGTGCGCTGGGCACACTGGGAATGGTACTCTACTTCGCTGCCCTTGAAAAGCTTCCCCTTGCAGACACCGTCACCGCCAACAAACTCAGCCCGTTCTTTGTTCTGCTGTTTTCCCGGCTATTCCTGAAGGAAAAGTTGAAAAAGGCACAGGTACTGGCAATTATTGCAGCATTCTCGGGAGTAGCCCTGGTTGCCGACCCGCATGGTGTGTCTGTTTCCGGTGCAATGCTGATGGCCCTGGCCTCAGCAGTGTTCGCAGGTGCAGCCTATACAACACTGAGAGCTCTCAGCAGATATGATTCTCCCCTGCTTGTTGTGTTCTGGTTCAGTGTCTTTTCAGTTGTGGCTTTTCTTCCCGGGACCATTGCAAACGGAGTGATACCGGTTAAATCTGCAATCCTTCCCCTTCTGGCAATTGGGTCTGCGGGTGTTATGGGTCAGGTTCTGATGACAGCGGCATACAGACATGCCCCGGGCGGGAAAGTTGCCATTTACGGCTACCTCAGCGTCGTTTTTGCTGTTGCCTGGCAGATAGCAGTGTTTGGAGAAATACCATCGATCATGATGCTGTGCGGGGCGCTTCTGGTAATAGCCGGAGGGTGGGCAAACTACAGGTTCGGCTAGCCCCTTCACAGGAAGGGGCCGTTGCCGGGGAATTATCTTATCAGTACGGCTCTAGTGGAAGAAACCGAACCGTTGCTTACAAAGTGGGCAAAGTAAACTCCGTCAGGGCACGAGCCACCGGGATACCATTCCATAAGACCGGTCTGGTCTGCCTGGGAACTTTGAACAATTCTCCCTGACGCATCGAATACCGTGAAGAGTGTTCCAGGCTCACCTGAAAATGACATCACACTGCTGAATGGATTTCTGCTGTTCATCAGGGGAATGACTGCTGCATTTTCAGAGGACTCTATTCCTGCAGAAGAAACCAAGTAGTGATTGAACCAGGTGCCGGGCGCATACTGGGGATGGGCACTTACCCTGTTTGAGGAATCTTCAGCACGCACATAGTACTCTACAAAAGATCCATCGGGGCTTCCGGGAATAGCGGCCGTGTAATTATCTGAACCGGAGCTGCTCATTGGTATCTCTGTAAAGCTGCCGGAATCAACCCTGTAAAAAACACTTGCCGATAAGAGAGTATTGGCAGGATTAGGCCTGATGAAAGCAGTTACCGTTACTGCATATCCCGATTGAAGAGTGTCAACCGGTGTATGCAGAACCTCCAGCATGTATCTGTCCATCACATTTCTGGCCCTGCAGTGAAGCGCGTCTGTATTAAGGAATTCGGAATAATAAACAGGTGTAATTGTGTATCCGGGAAGAGCCTCGGAAAAGGCGACAAATGCTGCTGAATCATTTCCAGTGTTCCATACGGGCATGTAATACGTGTCGTTGTGAAGAAGACCGTTCACATATCCCTCGGTTCCACTGGAAAAAACTCTGTTTACTTCCCACGGATGTCCGTATGGAGAGAGGCTCCCTGCGATGAGATCCGCAGCGGCTTCCAGCGCAACATAGTCTCCATGTGACGGAGGAACCTGAAGCACCATGATTTTGTCTGGCCCAAGCAGCTTGGTCCAGCAGTCGATGTGGTCGATGTAGCTGGCTTGTGGATCTTCGTACACTGTGTACTCAGTAACTCCAAGGTAATCTTCCATCTGTTGATCTACCCAGGAATCGGGATTGGAGTTTTCGTCGTAAACAAGATTTGTAGACATGGATTGCCCGAGCCCGCCTGACATGTAGTTCCCGCCTGTGTGAATTATGTCTGAAATATAGACGGGAATACCCCACTGATCCCCTATTACCTGAGGAATAAGGTCGTCGTCGGGTCTGGGTCTGTTGTAATCGTAATCGAAAATGCCCTGGGTGCCGTCGGGAAGAACAATGAACCACGGACCGTAATCACGTACCCATATTGAGTTAGTGGGTCCGATGATGAAAAACGTATTGCTCATGTTCACGCCTGCTGAAGCCAGGGCTGACTGGGCTCCTGCCTGCTGGGATGATGAGCATATCACCCATAGTTCGCTGTTGTTTGATACATCGATAAGGAAAGAGTAAGGAACACCAAGCGGCCATCTGACCATGATGCCCGTGGCCGGTTCAAACTCGCCGGGGTTTCTGACTCCTGCAGGAGGCGGTGCTGTGCCTGACTGATATGTGCCTATCTCGGAAATTCTTGTAAGTTCCTCATCGGTGAAGCCAATGGGCAGCAGCTCCTCTGAACCGCATACGGAAAACTCAACTGCAAAGGCAGATGCAAACAAAACCAGAGCGATGGATAAAATCCTCATAAACAACCCTTCCTGCCGGCGTGCGGGAGGTTATAATAGCTTCATGAAACACTGCGAAACGGAGAGTAATGCAGAAACATATCATGTACAGTCTTGCAGCAACAGTGTTGTGGGGAATATGGGCGGTTCTTGCGAAGATCTCAACCACCCGTATAGGACACTGGCCGTCCATACTGATTTACACTCTGTTTTCCATGACAACGGTGGTAATTCTGTTTTTCGGCCTGGGGCAGAATCTGAAGCAGGCCAGCATACCCGGCGTTCTCGTGGCTGCTCTTGCTGGAATTCTTGGCGGTCTGGCACTGGTTTTCTTTCAAAAGGCAGTATCCTGCGGTCCTGTGAGCACCTCAACTGCACTGACAGCTTTGTATCCGGTTTTTGCGGTGGTTTTCGGTGTTTTCTTTCTGAAGGAGAATCTCTCTGTGCTGAATACGGTGGGTGTTTTCCTGGCTATTGCTGCAGGAGTTCTGATATCCCTTTGAAAAACAGCCAATTTCAGCTTATTATATGGCTTGTGCCGACAACCCGGAAAATCCATTCAGAACGGAGATGAGATGGCAGCAACGGGTATTTCCGGATTCACTTTTGTCCGGGATGCTGTTAAGCTGGATTACCCAATTGCGGAATCGATAAAGTCCATACTGCCTGTGGTTGATCAATTTGTGGTTAATCTTGGCGACTGCACAGACAACACCCTTGAGGTGATCGAATCCATAGGCAGCCCCAAGATCCAGATTATTCATACCAGATGGAATCCTGACAGGTTCGTAAGAGGCGCCACAAACGCGGATCAGACAAACATCGCCCTTGACGCCTGCACCGGAGACTGGTGTTTCTACCTGCAGGCTGATGAAGTTGTTCACGAACAGGATCATGCAAAAATTCTGAGTGCCGTCACCAAAGCCGGGAACAGACCGGAAGCGGATGGGCTTCTGTTCCATTACAACCACTTCTGGGGAGATTACAGCAGAGTTCACAGAGGGCATAACTGGTATGACAGGGAGATCCGGATAATAAGGAACAGGTGTGGAATCAGATCTATCAGAAGTGCCCAGAGCTTTCGAAAGATGCCCGACACAAAGCTTCAGGTTCTTGATTCCGGCGCTTTCATCTATCACTACGGCTGGGTCAGACACCCTTCTGTTATGCGAAGGAAAACCATAGCACTTGACTCTCTTCATCGTCCTAAAGAGTGGGTTGACAAGAGGCATCCTGAACCGGCCAGACCCTGGGACTACGGTCCACTTGGGAAAATTCCTGTTTTCAGGGGAACTCATCCTGCAGTAATGCAAAGGCGGATTAGTGAGAAAAACTGGAAGGCTGAAGATTTCATGGATATTGACAATCGACCGGATCACAAACATTTAAAGGTATCTATTCGTTTTCTATCGGCCCTTGAGAGAATAGCAGGCAGGAAAATTGGCGGATACAGCAACTGGATTTCTCTTCCTGACCTGTAGAAACAGAAGAAAGGTAAGCGGTTAATGGCAGTACCATTTATAAATTTGAAGGCCCAATATTTGCAGATTAAGCATGAGGTTAAGCCTGAAATTGAAGAAGTTATGGAAACATGTAACTTTGTTCTAGGCCCGAAAGTAAAGAATTTCGAAGAAAAATTCGCCGAGCTCTGCGGCGTCAGGCATTGCGTCGCTCTCTCCAATGGAACCGCCGCTGTGCATGGAATGATATGGGCTTCAGATCTTCCTGCAGGATCAGGGCTAATCACTCCTCCCAACACATTCACTGCAACCGCCGAAGGAATAATACTTGCCGGGCATGTTCCTGTTTTCGTCGATGCCGATCCTGTTACATGGAACCTTTCTCCGGAGAAAACGGCGGAACTCCTCGAGAGCTGTTCCTCCACCGGAAAGCCGATTGATCCCAGAACCGGGGCAGAAATCAGAGGAATAGTCGCTGTCGATCTTTACGGGCAACCCGCAGACTATAAGGCCCTTCAGAGCATTGCAGACAGATTCGGTCTCTATCTTTTCGAGGATGCGGCCCAGTCTCACGACGGATCACGGTCTGGAAGAATGGCCGGCAGCTTCGGCAACGCCGCCAGTTTCAGTTTCTACCCCGGAAAAAATATGGGAGCCTACGGTGAGGGCGGCGCAATAACAACAAACAGCGACCAGATTGCAGAACGGATGAGAACTCTGCGCGACCATGGTTCCAAGGAAAAATACTTCTACAATTTCATAGGCCACAATTACCGGATGAGCGCCTTTCAGGGAGCAGTTCTCGGAGTGAAAGTCAGATACATACACCAGTGGAACAACAACAGAATTGCAGCAGCCGAAAGATACGGCCGAATGCTTGCGGGTCTTCCGGTTGAACTGCCTGTTACTGCCGGGGATACACGCCATGTTTTTCATCTGTATGCCCTGCACACACCGCAGAGAGACAAATTGAAAGATTATCTGGCAGCAAAGCAGATTGGTGCCGGGCTTCATTACCCTGAGCCCCTCCACACGCAGGTTGCCTACAGATACCTCGGTTACTCCAGAGGCGACTTTCCTGTGTGCGAGAAGAACGCAAGCCAGAATGTGACACTGCCCATGTTCCCGGAACTTACAGAGGTACAGCAGACAGAGGTTGTGTCTGCCGTGAAGGAATTCTTTCAGAAAGACTGATTGGTGATGGCAAACAAAGCCGTGTCTATGAACGGCAGGTATTATGCAGCCGCTGTAATAGCAGACGTGGTTACTGTAACCGCCGCACTCCTGCTTGCTGTTCTCATCAGATTCGGCAGTCTTTCAGGTTTTCAGGCAACCGAGTACCTGGGTACAGGCGCGTTCTTCTTCCTTGGTTATTATGTAACTTCCGTTACGGAAAACCTTTACTCTGTCAGAACAACCCTGAACAGACCCATGCTGCTCTACAGAACGCTGCGCATGACATTCATGGTAACCGGATCCTTCATGCTTATCGCTTTTCTGTTCAAAGGCGCCAGACTCGTTTTCATCGACAGCCGGTTCGTCATAGTGTTCAACATGTTCGCGTGGCTGTTTCTGACGCTTCTTGTCAAGCTGCTTATTCTGCCATGGCTGTTCAAAGTCTTGTACAGCGGAAAAAGAGACCTGTCAAACCTTCTGGTCGTTGGAAACCCTTCCAGAAACAGCAGCATTGCTTCCCTGCTCAGGAATTCCATTGTGTATTCTTCTCAAAAGGCTGTGTTGCAGTGGCCCTGCATCCTTCCAACTGATCCGGAAGAGCTGACCAGCGCCGTATGTGATAAGATGAAGGAAAAAAAATGCCAGACCGCTGTGATTCTTTTCGACAATCGCCACGACTTCAACTGCATTGCCGAAAGCTGTATCAGGCTAAACGACGCCCTGGTTCCTTTCATCATCTACAGCCCAGGTATTTTCAGCCTGGGCTATTTTGATCCCTGGTTCAGTCTTAATGACTACGGAGCACTTACCTTTCTCAAGAAGGGGAAGCAGTCAGTAGTGCCTTCTGTGCAGAGAATTACTGACATTCTGATTGCTTCGGCGGGAATAATGCTGCTGATGCCTCTGCTTCTTGCCACAGCCATTGCCGTTAAGCTTACCAGCAGAGGACCTGTTCTTTTCAAACAGCTTCGCGTGGGAGAAAATAACACCACCTTTGAGTTTCTCAAATTCAGGTCGATGAAGGATGGAAAGGGAAACACCGAGGCGCACAGAGAGTACTTCAAGCGGTATGCAAACGGAAAAAGTGCCGAAGAAAACGGTGATACCTTCAAGCTTGATCAGACTTCAAGGATCACTACAGTAGGAAGGGTTATCAGAAAAACATCCATCGACGAGCTTCCCCAGCTGCTGAATGTTCTGCGAGGAGAAATGACCATTGTCGGACCCAGACCCTGCATCCCCTATGAGCTGGAGCATTACAGAGGGTGGCAGAGAAGAAGATTCAACATCAGACCGGGTCTTACGGGTATCTGGCAGGTTTACGGAAGAAGCAGGCTGCCCTTCGATGAAGCGCAGTTTCTGGATTTTCTGTACACAATTGACGCATCGCATTCTCTGGATTTCAGGCTGATAGTAAAAACCATTCCTGTGATGCTGTTCGGAAAAGGCGGCTTATAAGCCGTTACGGGTCACCCAGGTGTGCTCAAGTATCCAGCCGGCAAGAACACTGTCTGATAGCCCCTGCTGCATCCTTTCAACTGCGCTGAACACATCCTCACGGAACAGAATGAGAGAAGCTCCGGGAATATCCACCTGCAGCCCTACAATCGGCCACCCGGCTGCGATGCTGTCTGCAAGAAGAAAAAACACGCCTCCGTAGTGCTTGAGAAGAGAATCACCCATCGCCAGGCTTCCTTCCATACCAACGCTGAACAGATCTTCTGAAAGGACCGCTGAATAAACAGGAATACCAAGTGCGGAACAGTCTTCCACCACACCGCTCATAGCGGAGAAGCACACTGCCAGAACCAGTACAACCGTGATTTTCAAGAAACCTCCTGCACTTATTGGAGCAACACCCGTACACCACATAATACAACTGCGGCGCCGAAGTGTAAACGGCTTTTTGATGTGTCAGGATCACTGTTGTATATTCCGGCCATGATGAAACTGCAGGCAGTCTTCCTGATATTTGCGGTGTCGGCATTCTCCCGGCCGCTTAGTTCCGACTCTTTCTGCTCACTTGACAGGGAAGTGGCCGGGCTAATGGATGCGTGGGTTGTTTTAGCTGAAAGCGGAAACAATGATTCCTCGGGTCTGTTTACTGCGGGCACTGCGATCCTTAGAGCCGAAATGGCGTATGCCGACGCTTCCGGCTGCTCCACAGGCTCCCTTCCGGAAGAAGTTGCGATTTCATGGATCGCCTATCTGAAGTCTTCCGCCGACTGCATCAGTCACTTTAGAAAGACTGTTGCGGTTAGCGACAGCGCAGTTATGGAAGATATGCTATTGGCCTCCTTCGCCAGGTGGGAAACACAGGGTGAGGAATTTCTGGAGTCCGTTCAATCTACGAGGTAGTATTATGAGCTTTATTCGTGATGATGGTACATGGAACGTGAAAACAGGTCACGCCCGGATGTTAAAGGGCGGAGTGATAATGGATGTTGTCAATGCTGAGCAGGCCAGAATTGCCGAGGATGCCGGAGCAGTTGCCGTAATGGCATTGGAGCGCGTTCCCGCAGACATCAGAGTGCAGGGCGGTGTGGCCAGAATGTCTGATCCCGATATGATCAGGGGAATTCAGGAAGCAGTTACTATTCCTGTGATGGCAAAATGCAGAATCGGTCATTTTGTGGAAGCTCAGGTTCTGGAGGCCCTTGAGATAGACTTCATTGATGAATCTGAAGTTCTGACCCCGGCAGATGAGGCAAATCATGTAAACAAGTGGGACTTCAAGGTTCCTTTTGTTTGCGGAGCAACAGTGCTGGCTGAAGCTCTCAGACGAATCGCCGAGGGAGCAGCCATGATAAGAACCAAAGGGGAAGCAGGCACTGGCAATGTGGTGGAAGCAGTACGTCATGCCCGTTCCGTACTGGGAGAGATAAGAAAACTGCATGCGACTCCTTTCGAGGAACTCATGTCTGTTGCCAAAGTGATGGGTGCTCCATACGAACTTGTGAAGTATGTGCACGAGAACGGATGCCTTCCCGTGGTTAATTTCGCCGCAGGCGGCATAGCAACACCATCCGATGCTGCTCTTATGATGCAGCTTGGTCTTGACGGTGTTTTTGTCGGAAGCGGAATATTTAAAAGCGGGAATCCGTCTGTCCGGGCGAAAGCCATTGTTGAGGCAGTAAGCCAGTTTGACAAACCTGACGTAATTGCCAGGGTAAGCGCCGGTTTAGGTGAAGCAATGGTAGGAATAAACATTTCAAACATGCCTGAAAGCGAACGGATGGCTGGCAGAGGCTGGTAGAATGAAACCCCTTATTGGAGTTCTTGCCCTTCAAGGCGGAGTTTCCGAGCACATCAAAATGTTCTCTTCCCTGGGTTTTCGAACCACAGAGGTCAGGCAGCCCCTGCAGCTGGAGGGGCTAAACGGTCTGGTTCTGCCCGGTGGTGAGTCTACCGCTCTCATCAAACTGCTTGCAAGGTGGGATATGATATCTCCTTTAAAAGAACTGGCTTTTGCAGGCATTCCAATCTGGGGCACCTGCGCCGGTTCAATTCTCTTAGCCAGCGAAATCAGTGAAAAAGAGCACACAGTTAACCAGCCCAGCCTTGGGCTGGCTCCCGTTCGTGCCGAGAGAAACAGCTTTGGAAGGCAAGTGGCAAGTTTTCAGGAAGATCTTATCATAAAGGGTCTTGACTCTCCTTTTCCCGGCATCTTCATCAGGGCTCCGCTTCTCCGTCCACTTTCCGAGAGCGTGGAAGTTCTGTGCACGGTAAAAGAGGGTGCTGTATTCCTGCGGTCCGGAAACATATGGCTCTCAAGTTTTCATCCTGAGCTCACATCTGACAGCAGAATACACCGCCTTTTCGCAGAGGAAGTCCTAATTGGGTCTCAGACCGGGTGAAGAGTGCCTGAACTGCTTCAGAAGGGGCTTCTCTGATTATACGGCCAGAGCCGGGCTCACTTCTGATGACTTTGAGCGATTCATGGCAATAATTGACCGAAACCTTGAAAACGGGCTTCCCCCTCCGCTTGCCGGTTCAGAGGCATGGGCACTGCTGCGAATGTCTTCACTTCGCACTGACGATATTTTTTCAGAAGAGAAACAGAGTTTCACCGTTCAGCTGCTTCTTCAATACCATAGAATGAAAAAGCATTTCCTGGAAATGGATGATCCCCGGTCCATGGCTCTTGCAGCCGCAACCTGGAGTAATCTGCTTGATGTGGGACAGGGACACCCGCTTCCAAACTTCGATGAACTGCTGAGCAAATTCTCATCTCCCCTGGCTGTGGACGAACGGGAACTGTTTCTTGCAGAACTCGACGGGTCGGAAACACTTCTTGTTCTGGGAGACAACGCAGGTGAAACCGTTATGGACAGACTGTTCCTTGACCTGAGCCTCTTCAAAGGCAGACGGTTTTACATGACAAGAGAACTGCCGGTTATGAACGATGCAATTTTGAAAGACGCCGAAATGGCCGGACTCTCCGAGGTGGCAGAGCTGATTTCAAGCGGAACAGATGTTCCGGCCGTAATCCCGAATCTTCTTCAGGGAAGGGCTTTTGAGGTGTTTCAGTCTGCAGACGTCATTCTAGCAAAAGGGCAGGGGAATCTGGAAGGTCTGTTCGGTTTGAACGATCCCAGAGTGTATCATTCATTCGTTGTGAAATGCCCGGTTGTTTCCAGAGCAACAGGTGTAACCAGGGGTGGCGGGGTTTTCTGCCGTTTCCTCAATACTGGAGGTAAGAATGCCTATCTATGAGTATTTATGCAAGCCGTGCAACACTATTTTTCAGTTCCTTGTACGCTCTGGCAGGAACGAAAACGAAATGCTTTGCCCGAAGTGCGGCATGAAAGACCTTGAAAGGGTTATGAGCCGCTTTTCCACTTCTTCATCGAAATCAGAACCGGGTGATGACATGGCTTCGGATCTTGCAGATGTGGACGAGAACGATCCAAGATCCATGGCAAGGGCGGTTCGCAAGATGGCAGAGGAAATGGGCGAAGATCTCGGACCGGAACTTGAGCATGCCCTTGGAAGACTGGAATCAGGTGAAGACCCTGAAAAGATTGAACAGGAACTTGAAGAAATGGGTTTTGGAGATGAAGATAGTTCCGGTATGGGCGCCCCTTCACCCGGCAGGGATCCGGGGCTCTATTAGGCCTGCTGCCACCTTTCTGCTGACGCCGCTGGAGTCTCAGCCTATACATCCCTCACGAATAAGGCACGCAACAGCTTCGATATCTGAAGCAAACTGTCTGTCGCAGTCAAGGGGCGGAAATACGGTGGAAACAGTAGAAAAAGTTTTCCGGGTTCCTCTGCCCATTGCACCACTTTGAAGGAACCGGTGAGCCTGAACTGCACATACCAGTTCTGTCGCAAGAACATGGCAGCTGTTTCTTACAATAGCTGCTGCCTGTCTTGCGGCAATGGTTCCCATGCTGACATGATCTTCCTGACAGCCGCTGACTGAGATGCTGTCCACGCTTGCAGGGTGGGCGAGCACCTTGTTCTCGCTTACAAGAGATGCTGCTGTGTACTGGGCGATCATAAGACCGGAGTTAGTTCCGGGTGCTGATGACAGGAATGCAGGAAGGCCACTCAGATCAGGGTTGAGAAGCCTCTCGGTTCTTCTTTCGGAAATATTCGCCAATTCAGCTACTGCTATTTTCAGGTGGTCAGCAACCAGCGCAATTGGCTGACCGTGAAAATTCCCTCCGCTTAATGCCCGTCCGTCTTCCATTAGAAGCGGATTGTCAGTTACAGATTTTAACTCCCGTTCCACGGCTGCCCCGATGTAGGCAATGGCGTCTCTTGATGCTCCGTGTACCTGAGGTGTGCACCTGAGAGAGTAGGCATCCTGCACTTTTCCGCATGAAGGATGGCTGCGAATAATCTCGGACTCTTCCAGGTGTTCTCTGATACGGGCTGAAGAAGTCGCCGCCCCGGGATGAGGCCGGAGAGATATCAGTTCAGGATCAAGAAAAGCGTCTGTACCAAGAAGAGCCTCAAGCGTGATTGCTGCCGCTGCATCTGCAGCATCCATCAGCCTTTGTGCGTCAAGAACCGCTGAACACATAATAGCCGTCATTGCCTGGGTGCCGTTTATAAGGGCAAGCCCCTCTTTAGCCTGAAGAACCACAGGAGCCACTCCGATTTCCAGCAGAGCTTCCTCTCCGGAGACTACATTTCCGTCCTGATCTATACACTCACCCTGACCAATAACAGGCAGACACATATGAGAAAGCGGAGCCAGATCGCCGGATGCCCCAAGAGACCCCTGTGACGGCACTGCGGGCACGAAGCGGCTGTTCCCCAGTTTGATAAGAGCATCGACTGTTTCAGGCCTTATCCCGCTTCTACCCCTGGCAAGTGAGACCACTCGGAGAAACAGCATAACCCTGACTGTGTCAGGCGATAGATACTCTCCTGTGCCGCATGCATGGCTCAATAACAGATTTCTCTGGAGCAGTTCAAGCTCTTCCCTTGGAACGACGGTACTGGCAAGGCGGCCAAAACCTGTGTTGACACCGTATATGGGCACCCCGGATTCAAGCAGATCTTCTATTTTTCTGCGGCCATCCTTCAACGCCACTGCTGCATCGGGACCGAGTTCAAAACAGGCTCCCTCAGCTACCTGCCGTACCTGGCCAAGGTCTGTTCCTTCACTGCCGATAACTACTGTTGAAGACATTGATACCGCCTCCCTTCCTCTGAAATTAAAATAATCTCTTCACAGACAGGCGAATATACGAAATAGCTGAAATACCCATGTCAGTCTCTGTGCGTCATACTGGCACATACGGTGCAGAGCATTCTAAGACCCGATGGGAGACAGTAGACAATGTGCGCGCTTTATAATTGTACTGCTTCCACTTATGAACGATGAAGATCTTTTGGTTTTCTCTGGCACAATCCTTGCTTTTATTGTCATTGCTGAAAAATCAGTACCAGAAACAAGCAGATAGCATCATGCCAAACAGAAATTGCTCTTTGAAAGGAGTTCATATTATGGCAGAGGTGAAAGTAAGACCGCTCTTCGACAGAGTTATTGTCCGTCGTGAAGAGCCCAAAGACGTACTAAAGGGTGGAATTGTTCTTCCCGACACGGCGAAGGAAAAGCCACTTGAGGGTACAGTTATCGCCGTTGGTCAAGGCAAGCGCGCAGACTCCGGCGAATTCATGGTTCCGGTTGTGAAAGAAGGCGATAAGATTCTTATCGGCAAATACTCCGGTACCGAAGTAAAAGTAAACGGGGAAGACTATGTGATCATCCGCGAAGATGACATACTCGCCGTCATCGAAAACTAAGGAGAATTCCATTATGCCAGGTAAAGAACTGAAATACAACCAGGATGCCAGACAGGCAATCCTTTCCGGTGTTGAACAGCTTTCAAGGGCTGTAAAAATCACACTCGGCCCCAAGGGCCGCAATGTTCTGATCGAGAAAAAATGGGGCAGCCCCACAATCACCAAAGACGGCGTAACTGTTGCCAAAGAGATCGAGCTTCCCAACAAATTCGAGAACATTGGCGCCCAGCTCATCCGCGAGGTCGCCAGCAAAACAAGTGATGTCGCCGGAGACGGTACAACCACTGCCACTCTTCTCGCAGAAGCAATTTACCGTGAGGGTCTGAAGAATGTAACTGCAGGCGCAAGCCCTATGGGCCTTAAAAGAGGAATCGAACTCGCTGTTAACGCCGTTACCGAGGAACTGAAGAACCTCAGTGAAGAGGTTCGCGGCAAGGAAGAAATCCGCCAGGTTGCCACCATCAGCGCCAACAACGATGACGAAATCGGAGCCATCATTGCAGACGCCATGGAAAAAGTAGGCAAAGACGGCACAATAAGTGTTGAAGAAGCCAAATCCATGACCACCGACCTTGATGTTGTGGAAGGCATGCAGTTTGACAGAGGCTATCTCAGCCCCTACTTCGTAACCGACCCTGAGACCATGGAAGTCATTCTCGAAAAGCCTTTCATTCTCATCTACGAGAAAAAAATCAGCAGTGTAAAAGACCTCCTTCCAGTTCTTGAGAAGGTTGCCCAGATGGGTCGCCCTCTGCTTATCATAGCTGAAGATCTTGAAGGTGAGGCACTTGCAACCCTTGTGGTAAACAAGGTTCGCGGAATGCTTCAGGTTGCTGCTGTGAAAGCCCCCGGATACGGTGACCGCCGCAAGGCAATGCTGGGTGATATCGCTATTCTCACAGGCGGACGCTCAATCACCGAAGACCTGGGAATAAAGCTCGAAAATGTTACAATTGAAGATCTGGGATCCTGCGGCCTTGTTAAAATCGATAAAGACAACACCACAATTATCGAGGGCAGCGGAAGCACAGCCGACATCAAGGGTCGCGTTAACCAGATTCGCAAGCAGATCGAAGACACCACCAGCGACTACGACCGCGAGAAGCTTCAGGAAAGGCTTGCCAAGCTCGCCGGAGGCGTTGCAAGAATCAATGTAGGCGCAGCCACCGAAACCGAAATGAAAGAGAAGAAAGCAAGAGTTGAAGATGCTCTTCATGCCACCCGTGCAGCTGTGGAAGAAGGAATAGTGCCCGGTGGCGGAGTGGCCCTTATCCGCTGCGAGAAGGCAGTTAAGGCTCTCGTTCTGGAAGGTGATGAGCTCGTGGGAGCGAAAATCATCCTCAGTGCGCTCTCTGCTCCTCTCCGCCAGCTTGTATACAATGCCGGCATGGAAGGCGCCATCGTGGTTGAAAAAGTTCGCGGCCTCAGCAAAGCCGAGGGGCTTAATGTGGCAACCGGTGAGTATGTCGACATGTTCAAAGCCGGTATCGTAGACCCCACCAAGGTAACAAGAAGTGCTCTTCAGAATGCAGCTTCTATTGCAAGTTTGCTTCTCACCACAGAGGCAATTATTACCGAGATCCCTGAAGCCGAGAAACCAATGCCGGGCGGCGACGGCGGTATGGGTGGAATGGGCGGAATGTACTAGGCCTTTTCGGTAAGTCTATAAAGAATCGGGCAGGCGGTAGTTTTACGGCTACCGCCTGCCATAGCATTTTTAGTACGGCCCCTTCTCCAGAAATACTCTGATTGATCCAATACCCGCTATCCGCTACACTCCGTTTAACATAGATGCTACTCTCGTCAGTGTAACTGCAGAACTTATGTCCTCTCCGCTCCAGTTCCATGTCCTGCAATACTGAATTTGTCCGGTGCACCTCATCATACCCCTTGCAGTGCAGCCATATAACCGGCTAGACTACTGCCGGTCATCACTGCCTCCAGAGAAACTTGCACCCTCCAGGTCAAATCCCGGTTCGCTTGCCTGCTTTCGGCCTGGTGTGATAGGGAGTCCGGCTATGGAGCATGCTTTCTGAAGAGCGGTTTCTGTGACCTTCGTGGGTCGACGATTGCGCTTTGAACATCTCCCTGTATCCGCCTCTGTACTGGTTTTGCCTGCTAATATCATATCTGAAAACAAAATAGCAAAGTCGTACATTGACCAGAACAGAATGTCCTTGCATTATTACACTGCTGAAAGGATGACATACATTATGAAACCTATCCACCAGGCTGTTTTCTTTCTGGCAGCTGTTTTGTTTATTATGAATATTGCAATTGCTGCTGGTCCGGTAACTCCCCCTGAATATTCAATACCAATCGTTGGGCAGCGAGTAAATGCAAACTTCTGGCCGACATATGAAGGAATCAGAATTGAACAGCTATGTAGTTTTATGTGACGTCATATGACAGGAACCCATGGATGGGAATGGGCTTCAGAAGACTATTTTGGGGATTACTACGCCTACTGTGAGTCGATTGGCATGCTTGTCGTCTTCACTCCATCAGAGTTGGGGATTTATCAATACCCGACATCCTATATCAAAGGAAACTGGTTCAGGAATCCAGACAGTCTCTTTACATCCAATGGAGCCTATACACAGGCAGACACTACATACACAGGGATAAGCAGAACAGCATCAGCTCAGGCAATGTGGAGTAGTGATACTGTCGGTGTTGAGGTAGCAGTTGAAGAATTGGCAGATCGTCTTGATGATTCGGAAGCTCTCTGGTTCTACTACCTCCTTGATGAAGGCCCCGCAAGACAGAGAAACCACATGCTTTATGACGAGATTGAATACAATGACTATTTCCCTAACATGTATACTCAGGCCTGGGATGAC